>WNFR01000135.1_pt1 | contig 200152 bp, 188 predicted proteins | sample 5400221 | NCBI WGS metagenome assembly WNFR01 (sample SAMN13153357, study PRJNA577476) | soil metagenome | isolation source: 40 cm soil under Madrone tree | place: USA:California | collected 2016-06-14
ACCAATGGAAGCATAGTGATCGATTCAACGACCTTTCTGATCCCGTAGATTCCCGGGCCCGTGTCGAATAACAGAGCGCGCTTTGTACCTAACAGAAGGTAGCTGACATTTTGCTGCCAATACATCGGCTCGGAGATCGAGTCCCGCCAAAACGCTCATGTGCTGAAGTGCCGCCGCAACCAATTCGGTGCAGTAATACTTGGTTCCGTCCCCATCCCGATTGCGCCGTCTTGCAGCTCGTAGTGCATAAAAGGGACTCATATTGAACGGTATACCATGCTTTGCCGTAGCGAATGCCGCAAGCGCGGCGTCCGTCGCTTGAGCGAGCTCCGGTCTGATGGCACGCTTGGAGACGATGACCTGTCCGACGAGGAAGACGATGCGGAGGATATTGAAGGTTTCTAGACTGTGGCTCATTGAGCGCGACTCTGACGCGCGAATCGACCTCCCGCCTAGCCTAACCTTTGACCTTCTCGCAGCAACATCCCGTATCCTGGAGGACAGAATGCGGCAATCGGATTAGAAAGGAACGACACCGTTCTTTTGCCGCCGATACAGCCACAACCAGAGCGTCAACAGCGAGCCTCCAGGCAGCGCCAATAGTGCCGCATACGGCGCGAGTTCCCGTAGTCTTTCAACTACGGCCTCCCGGTTGGGGTTGAATACCAGCCACGAACCGAGGGTGGGTGTGGACTCGCTGGCGGACATCATAAATTATCTCCATTGCTGTCGTTGCCTAACCTAAAGACGAATGACAGAGCTCGAAAGTGACAGCCGCCGAGTAAAATATTCGCAATTTCACGTGAACTTCTTCCGAGAGTCCAAGGAGACGGTATGCCCATGAAGCAGGAGACGAAGGTATTGGTGGTCGGCCTAGGAGACCTTGGCTCGAAAATTGCTATCGGCTTGGCGTCCTCCCCAGCCATTCACGAACTAGTGATTGCCGGCCGCGGGGTTGACGCCGGATTCTCTTTGGAACGAGTCGCCAGCGCGTGCGGCGATTGTCGAGTTCGATTCGTCCGACTCGATGCCATGCGGATGGACGATATCTCGGAAATCCTGCATCGGGAGGCGCCAAGTGTCGTCGTACAGGCCGCGTCTCTGCTGTCGCCTTGGTTCCTCCAGACGCGCCATGACCGAATTGCCCGTCTGATCCTACAGGCCGGTTTCGCTGCCCAGCTCTGCGCGCAGCTTCCCGTCATTCGAACGGTGATGGAGGCGACGAGGGCGGCCGCGTATCGCGGGTTGGTCGTCAATTGCTCCTACCCGGATGCCACTCATCCCATACTCGCGCGTATGCAACTAGCGCCGACCGCCGGGGTCGGGAATGCAGGAATGATCCACCGCTTCATCAGCAGCCGCCTGCGCGCTCTGGGCATGCGCGAATTCTCGCTCCAGGTACTCGCTCACCATTCCGACGTTTTGCCCGTGGCGAATTCACGCCCGCGGGCGTATACGCCGGCGGACGCCGCGCCAAAGATATACATCGATGGAGTGCTGTCGTCCGCGACCGCTGATTTGCTTTACGGCGCACCACCGGTGACTGACGGCGGTTCTCTCAATCTTGTGACGGCATCCCACGCCGTTGCGTTAATTCACGCCCTGCTGCCGGGGGCGCCTCCATGGAAGACGTCCGTACCGGGGGCCTTCGGTCTGCCCGGCGGGTGGCCGGTTCAGATCGAAGAGGGAATCATGCGGCTCCATCTACCCGATGATCTAACCGTTGTCGTGGGCGAACATTGTCAATCCGAGGCAGCCAAGTTCGACGGAATCCAGGACATCGCAACGGACGGTACCGTAATTTTCACCGAGGGCGCATGCTCCGCTCTGAGGCAGGTGTCCCATGAACTCGCGGCGCCGATGCATCCGGACGATGCCTTGTCTCGACACGGGAAATTGATGAACTTTCTCCGTTGAGAAATGCCGGGATCGGTTAGTTGCTCGGTGCGCGCGGCGCGGCTCCAGCCGCGGTGCGCGGGCAACGTGACGCCTAGGAGTGCCCTAACGACCCTCGCGGGCAAGCACTTCGCTGACAACAGCTAACGCAAACCGATATCCCTGTGGCCACCCGCTCAACCGCGGACCTGCGACATTCAGCACCTGGATTTCATACTCCTCCACAAACCGACTAATGGCATCAGCAACACGGAGCTTCGTCATCTGTTTCGCATCAAGCACCATAAATGGCTTTTTCGCCCGCACACACACATTTCGGGTAAGGAGCATCCCACCCGTCAGCGATTCGTTGAACAGAATTGCCGTACCGTCGCTATCTTGAACATTCTTGAGAGTACGAGCCCTGTATTGTTCTCCGACTTGCCGGGCTGGCGTCCGCTGCCGCGTCCCTGCGGCAAACTCAGCGGGCAAAGGTGTGAGCGGATACCGCTCCGGAATGGATCCATCCTCGGCCTCGCGATCCGCCGGACACCAGCCACCGCAAGGAAAACCCGCGACCAGCGCAGCATCCAACGCGCCGCGATCCACCCCTGTCTGCCCTCCGGATATGATCTTTGTGAGTGGCATTTGAACCTCCCTGCCAGAACCGCGGCTCCGACCGCCCGAACAACGTCATGTCACACCAATCCACTACGGTGGCGGAATATGAATCCGACTCTTGATGTGCTTTAAATTCGCGACAATAGTAAATGTCATGATAACCAACAGGGACCACGAGCTCCATTTCCCCAGATGTACCACCGCCCAGGCCCCCACCTGATTCGGATACCTCCAGACACCGAAAAACGTGCTGATATTCTCTGCCAGCCAGATGAAGAAGCCGATGAGCACGAACGCCAGTAGAAGCGGAAAGACACAGCAATGGAATTCGCCATCGGCTTCAGCTCCCAAGCTTCTCTTTCAGGAATCCCACCACATGCTCCTCATACCCCTTGGGATCATACCGAAAGAAATCCTGGTGCTTAGCCCCCTCGACGATCCATATCTGCTTAGGCTCTGCCGCCGCCCCAAACAGCTCCTGCGATTCCGCCAACGTCGTATGCTCGTCGCGCGACCCTGCCGCCACCATCACGGGCGCTCCCAGCCTCCCAATCGACCGGATTGGCTCCAAGTCCGACTCCGAGATATGCAATCGCGGCTGCAACTGCACCCACAGCAAGGGCGTCAAAACCGGGGCCAGCGGTCCCAAAAAAATGCGAATTCGATTCTCCACGGCTCGCCCTATCCTCGGATAGACCGCCTCCAAGACCACCGCATCAAACCCCGAAGGCTGAGGCGCCAACAACACCGATGCCCCACCGAGGGACTCTCCAATCACCCCGATTCGCCGTCCCGGCACCCGACTCCGAATCCAATCCCGAGCCGCCACGACGTCCGCAGACTCGCGAAACCCCAGCGTAATGCCTTCTCCCGGTGTCTCCCCCTGGGCCTGCAGATCGATCAGTAGGACCGAGAATCCATGCCGCATGAGCAGTTGCGCTCGCGACACCATCGCCAATCGATCCGCCCGAATCCCATGCAACAGCAGCACCACCGGCGACTTGCTACCTCGGTCCACCCACCACCCCGCAATCGAGTGACCCGACCCCGGAATCGAAACGATCTGCGCGTAAAATCCTGCCGGGAGCGGAACCTGGTGATTCTGTGGTTCGACCAACTTCGAGCCCAGCAGCCAATCGACCGCTGTGATCAAAAGAACCGCCGCCGTACTTCCGACCAGGAGGATTCTGATGGGTAAGATCCTTCTCGCCTTCAATCCGCCTCCGGTCGTGATACCTGACATTTCCGGCAAATATCGAAATTACCCGGATTCTCTTCGAGGCATTTGGCGCACCTCCCAGCCGGCTTCCCGACGTCGGGCGACTCCAACGCAAGTCCTACCACGGCCACTGGTACGGCCCACCAAATCCATCGATCCCGTAGAGAGTGTCCGCGACGTTGTACCGATAAAAAATGCCGGCAGCACCAGCAAACCAGCACACGACCGCCACGAGCGGCCACCACCGTGGAATACCGCGATGCCCCAACAGTGCGACACAGGCTAGCGCGGGCCCAATTGCCATTGACAATACGACATGAGTCAAGAAGAAACCTGGCCCAACGAGGGCACGAGTTCCAAGAACGCCGAACGTGATAACCAACAAGATGTCCACGGCGAACAACACCACTATTGGCGCCGCCATCCAAAAGCCAAAGGAAGCCAAAGCCGGAAACGGTCGAATGAACTTTGCCAAAGCGAAACAAAACACAGGAGCGCCGACCAGTCCGATCAACAACGCAAGCAAAATGCCAAAGGCTTCCATAAACCCTACACCGTCCTTATTCTGTCGAGTCGATCTGACTCATGCCGCTTCCCCCGAATCAGTCGAAAATGACGGATTGATTTTCAACAACATGAGGCGGGCTTCTTCCTCGAAGTCCTTCGCGGCGACTGCAGCGTCAAGATTCTTGTCCGAATACGCTGCCTCAAGGGTTCGCACCGCGTCTTCGGGCGTATCGAATGCCGCAGGATGCGCCGCCAACCCTGCGAGACCGCCGAGCACAAGTATCAAAAGACTCGGAATACGCATCCCTGCCTCCGGAAGAGAACCGCTAGCCGAGTGAAGGGTCGCCTAGAGATCTCATCAGTTACCCCTCCCAGGCACAGTTGGCTCATTCTAGTCCCAAGCGTGGCGCGGCGGGCAATCCTCTGGGCCCATACGACATAAGCCGTCGGACAGCCCCGGCGTAGCGGCCATCAACCGGCCCTAGCCCGTGCCCGCCCCCTTGTACATGTTCCCCATCCCGGATTGACCGGCGCCTGCGGCGATGAGTTGATCGTAGCGTATGATCAGTCGTCGCCTCGATCGGACATCCGTTCGGCCTGAGCGGAGTTTACGGACAACCATGGCTTCAGCAGTAGAGCGAGTGAAACATTGCGCCACGAATAGGGCCAGCGACAGGTGACTGTGCGGAGCCTTCAATGATACGCGCTGCACGACCAGACCCAGCTGTCTCGCCCGCCTCCCAATCTCTTTCTTTAGCTTAACGGCGGGCGGTTGACAACTCCCGTACCGCCCGGGCAAGTATCATCGCCACCGCAGCCGTTGGCCACGACCGCTGCGCAAGTGGCCGCCCAGGCCGCCGACGATGAGAAATTGGCTGAGGCCAAAAGAGCCGCTCTCGGCCTTGCACAGATCCGCCACGCCGTCGCCAATTCGAATACCTTGAAACTGTCTCAGAGCGGCGGTCGCGACATTACTTCGGTGTGGCGATCGCCCGCGAATATCTCGGAGACGAAACTCACAGTCGGGAGGGGCGCGGCGCCCGCTTGCTTGCTAGTGCTCATCACGTTTGATCGGCTTGACTGTTTTCATATGAAGCCTGGTACGCAGCTGAATAATCTTTGCACTCTTGTCCAGCGTGGCTTCGGCTATCGCTCTCCTTCTGACGAGGGCGTTATTCCACCTTGACGGCGCTTTCCTCGTCAGAACATTGGTGGGTTCAGTCCCGGACTCCGCTGGCGATTCGCCTGTTGGCGCTGCCGGACTTGAAGGTCCTTCATCCTCGAGCAAGTAGTCGATTAGTGTCAGCGGTATATTCGAGCGATCATCCAGCCAGCGAAGGAGATCTTCGGCGCCCGCGGTCAATCCGCGACCGAACTCGGCATTGCGTTGGTCCTGAAGTGCATCATGAACAAGCAGCGAGCCGATGTTGTGACCAAAAATCCTGACGTGGACTACTGTGATGAGCGCCAGGGATTCCAGTTCGTCAAGCACTCCAAATCGTTGAACACAGGCGTCAGAGAACCCCAATATGTACCCGCGTGCAAACGGTTTGGCCAAACGCCCCCGGTTTGGCCCATCAGCCCCTGCGGACCCAAGATCGATGCATTCGCGAAGGATGGTTGTCGATATCTCCACCGCTCTGTTCCCCGCGTCAAAATGCTGGAGCGCAATTGCATCTCTAGCTGCACCAAACAAGCGTTGAAACAGCCCCATAAGCATAGTTCCTTCACTTTAGATCCGCGGATCCAGGCTCGTGTACAAGTAGCGGCGACGGTTTTGATCGGGTCGCTTCAGGGTATAGCTCGCGGGGGACTCAGGCGACGAAGCGGTACGCAATCCAAAAGCTAATATGGTAAATGCACTTACCGCAGGTAAGCGCGACGCGGGGCGCGACAGCGCCGCCGCATTAGTGGCATGTCGGCTGCCGGCTGGGACCGCCCGGCAGCGTCGTGTCCAGAGCTGCGGATGCAGCAATGGAACATGGCGCTTCGTGATTTTCCAGCAAGTGGTTGGTTAATGCCCGAGGCGTGTTCGAGCGATCACTCAGCCAGCGAAGGAAATCGTCAGCACCAGCGGTTTGTCCACGATCGAACTCTGCCTGGACTGGCTCACGAAGTGCATCTTGAACAAGCAACCAGCCAGCCGGGCCGCCAAACATCGTGGTATGAACGACGGTGATGAGCGCCAGGGATTCTATTTCGCCAAACACGCCAAATCGTTGAATACAGGACTCAGAAAATCCAAACAGATAGCCACGTGCAAAGAGTGTGGCCAAGCGCCCTCGGTTCGGCCCATCGGGTCCGGCAGATCCGCAATCGATGACTTTGCGAAGCATGGTTGTCGATACTTCCACAGCCTTGCTCCCCGGGACGAAATTCGGAAGGGTGATCGAGTCCCGATCTGTGCCAAACAATCGACTAAGCAGCCCCATAACCACTGTCCTTTCACTTTAGATCCGCGAATCTAGCCAACGACCCACAGATAGCGGCAACTGTTGATCTGGTCGCTTGAGGTTATAGCTCGCTGCTGAATCAGGCGATGGAACGCTGCTCAAACCGAAACGTCATATGGTAAATCTGCGTCGTCCGCACCACCTCGCGAAAGGCCAGCATTTGGTTGGACAGCGTTCGCATCAGCAATGATTCGAACCGCAATACACCCTACCGTCCAATCCAGGAATCGATGGGCACGACCGACCCACCCGAGACCGTTCATCAGACCGTGCACCATGATCTCGCCGCCCGGATCGTAGTTACCGGCCCGCGCCCGCGCAACGTCCACTACAGATGGATAGGCGACATGCAGAGCACGGCGAAAACCACTCAACGGGTTGTGGTGGTCGATGAGATACCGGCCCTCCGGAGTGAGCTCGCGCGGGACCCGCACGGCTTAATGGCTACTTGGGGCGACGAGCAGCTCTCTATTTCACTGCATTGATGATTTCGCAGGGACCCGCGTGAAAGTCATGCCCGGGCTCGTGATTGATGCCGTACTTGCGATTGGACAGCTCGTTCATCTTGTTAAAATCCTGCGGCATCTTGAAATCGAGGTCGTGTACCTCGCGAAAGAACTGTTCGAGGCCTGCGGGATAAATGAATAGCAGCTGCTCACCGGTCTCCTTCGCAACGTTTTTGAACATGTGCATGTGACCCTTGGGCATATAGAACGCGGCGCCTGGCCCGGCCTGTCGACAGATGCCGTCCATAAAGAACTGAAACGTCCCGCGTTTGATTACGTAGAGCTCGTCCTCCCGCGTGTGAATGTGTGGCGGGGGACCGCTATTTGCCGGGATGAGTAAGTCAAGGAGCGCCAACGTGCCACCGGTGTCCGTTGCGGATTGCAAGAGTTGCGGATTGCAAGACAGTAACACGTCCGTCGAGAAACCTAAACGACCGAGCCGTGTCGGGGCCGATTGCTTTTGCGGCAACGCGGTCCCGACCCACATAGCGAGCGCGATGCTATAGGTAAGAATTTGACCCTTCATGGCTCGCCTTCGGTGGTTCAGCCGACGTCCACGCACTCTACGCCAGCGACGAGCATTGCGTCCTGCACGGGCATTCTTCTCCCGCAACATTCAGCGCAGCGATCTCGATCTGCTCGCCGTCTACCGCAAGTCGATCGACGAGCTCGCCGATCGTTCGGTCGGTTCGCGCGGATGTTCTAACTTGCCATCAATTCGGCTTCTTAAAGCGAAATAGGAACTGGTCGGTGTGACCGCGGACAGACGGGTCGAACACATTTTTGGTGTGATCATCGTCCTTGTTTGCAAGAATTGAGCTCTCGGCATCCAGCTTAAAGCCCGCTGCCAGCACATCGGTCTTCACTCTTGCGGGATCGATCCGGTGCAGTGTATCGGTTGCGCCGATCCCTGAGCCCGCTATCGCTGCGTGATCCAACACGACATAGACACCGCCTGGCTTCAGGGCGGCAAAAACTGCCTTGTTGAACCCGGGTACATCCGCTGGTCCCATAAACTTGTCGTAGAGATCGTGGTAATTCTGTCGAATGAACACGGCATCGAGTCCCGACGGCAATGCCGACGCGACCGGCTCCTCACTGACGATGACATTGGGCGACTGACTCGCCAGCTCTTTCATGTGCACTAGTGCTTCGGGATGGGCCTTCACGAGTTCGGCCGTTTCAACCGCGTAAACTTTTCCGGACGGCCCGACGGCCTGGGCAAGTGATGCGGTAAGGCGCCCCGCGACGATATCGGCTACTTTGTCTCCTTTTTTGAGCCCGATAAATTGGATAACTTCGGGCGCCTTCCAAGCGGGATCGACAGTTGGTGGGGCGGATTGCGAAAATGCGCTGGTTCCAGCGCCCATTGAAATAGCCAACGTTAAATATAATCCGAGCTTTCGCATGTGCCAATCCTTCTAGGTAGTTTCAGGGCGATATACTAACAAGACGAGCGAGCACCCTCTTTTCCGACAGTTTCGTCGAAATTGTTCTGTCGGCACAAACTTACCCCGAAGCTCGTCTGTCGGCCGCCCGGGCCGCGTCCAGTTCGCCTCTCCCCCTGCACTACCCGCCGCTGGCCCACGCCCCCGATGTCAACTACCTCGCACCGGCTGACGAGCTTGCATTCCGGCCGACGACACCTTGGCTCCCGCAATGAAGGATTTGTACATGCCCGGACGATAGCTTCCGGCCACCGTGCGGAAGGCGATGTTCAGGCGGTTCCACGCGTTGATGCTGGTTATGGCAAGCGTGAGATCGATCAGCTCCTGCTGGGTGAAGTGCGGTCGCACGAGCTCGTAAACATCATCCGGAACGTGACTCTCGGCAACGTGCGTCACCGCTTCGGTCCACGCGAGCGCCGCGCGCTCGCGCTCGTCGAAGAACGGCGTCTCGCGCCAGGCATCGAGCGCGTAGAGGCGCTGCTCGGATTCGCCCTCGGCGCGGGCATCCTAGGTGTGCATGTCGAGACAGTGAGCACAGCCGTTGATCTGGGATGCGCGAGTCTTGACCAGGTGCTGCAGGCCGGATCCCAGACTGGAGCCGCGAAGGTAGCCTTCGATCGCCAGCAAGAGCTGCATGATCTTGGGATTGGCGTGCTGAAATTCGATGCGGGCCTTCATGTCGACTTCTCCTTTGTGTGGTTGAATGGCTGCTACATAGACGAGGCGAAACGCGTGCGTGTGACAGGATGATCAACCGTGCGCGGTTGCTGCCGGCGCCTCGAGCTTGCTCGGGTTCAAAATGGTGTAGACATCTAAGATTCGCGTTCCGTCCGTCAACACGGTGATGATCGAAAAGAGCCTACCTTCGGCTCGCATCGCGAGCGCCGGCTCGCCGTTCACGAAGGTCATTTCGAACGCGAGCCGGTCCATATGACGCCCCAACACGCCCAGCGCGAAGCGCACCACGCGTTCGCGGCCGCGAATCACCTTGAGCGCGGCTCGAGTCTCGCCGCCGCCATCGGAGGTCCAGTTTGCTCCCTCGGAGACCAGTTCCAGGAGCGCGGCCTTGTCCTGCATCTGAATCGCGTACGCGAAGCGCTCGAGGACGGAGCGGTGTGCTGCCTCGCTCACCTGCGCACGAGGCCGCTGCTCGCGTACCCGCTTGCGGGCGCGGCTCAGCATCTGGCGGCAAGCGGCCTCGCTTTTGCCGAGTATCTGGGCGATTTCGGCGTACTCGGTGTCGAACACTTCGCGCAGCAGGAATGCAGCGCGCTCATCCGGCGAGAGCCGCTCGAGCACTACGAGGAATGCGATTGAGAGGCTGGAAGACAGCTCGGCCGGTGCGTCCGCAGCCGGTGCGGCTTCGCCGATCAGGGGTACAGGAAGCCAGGGCCCTACATATTGTTCGCGCTCGGCGCGCACGGCGCGCAGCCTATCGATGCACAGCCGCGTCACGGTGGTCACGAGCCACGCCTCGGGTGATCTCAGCTCATCCGATGCCCCTCGATGCCGCCGCAGGTAAGCATCCTGCAGCACATCCTCGGCATCAGCACGCGAGCTGAGCATGCGGTAGGCGATGCCGAACAGCCGCGGGCGATGGCGCTCGAATTCGCTCGAACGATCCTGCATGATTTGAAACCCTCGAATGCCACTTCCTCACCATGGACGGGCGCGGGTGCCCTCCTGTGACCGGAGGGCCGAAAAAAAACCATAGAAGGGATGACGTCAAGATTTTCGGATCAAAACATATGTTGGCTGCAGCGCACCATAAGATAAATCAATAAGTTGCATGATTTTGGTCGAAACAACCCCACATGGTCTCATGAGACCATGCCGCCCACCGGCTCTCTAAACCGACCGACGACATTCAAAAAGCGAGCATTCCGACTGCGGGGGGCGCTCACCCGCCGTCAGGTCGCTGGATCGTAGATGGCCCCAACGAACAACAGCGCGCCGCTGCGCCGGTCTTCGATCGCACAGAAAAACGGCCGGTCGACGATCATCCGAAACGGTTGCTCCGGGCGTGCGACTGCGGTGGCCCTTATTTCGGTCGTCGTGACGGCCGCGGCTTCTGAGCCCTCCTCGTCCACCTTCCAGTAGGTCGATTGAAGCACCGACGAAATGAAGAAGCGCCCTGCGCGGGGTTGACCCGGCGCCGATGAGAACATGCCGGTTAACTGCGCAGCATCCGGGTGGAAAGCGCGCGTCATACCGAGGGTTTGCAGCGGTTCATTCAAGCGATAATTGGATTTGAGCTCGAAGCGCGGCAGTTCAATGTTCCCGGAGCGAGGCGCATATTGCGCTTGCCAGCCCGTCCAATGCTCGGGTGTCAGCTCCGCTTCCAACGCGGCTACGGTTGACGATTTCGCCGGCAAGAGTACCTCCATGACAAGATCCCCCTCGCCGAACGACAGGCGGATCGCCTGCATCTGCGCCGTTTCGAAGTAGTCGAAACGTCCCGATTGCGCCATGCGCGGCACTTGTTTGACGGAGCCGTCGGCGAGCGTAAAGTCGCGTTGCTGCGTCTGCGCCTTGTCAAACTTGTGCGCCCATTGACCCTTGAAATACACCGCGTTGAGGAGCAGCGCGAGATCAGCTGGGTCGATCCGGTCAATTACCTTGGAAATCCTCCCCTGCGTTTCTTTGGACGCCCAGCTGTTGATCCGAGTCGCGGCACTCGGGTTAGAAAAATCAAGATCGATCAATTCGGCGTCATAGGACGCCTGCGTCTGCTTCACGTAATCGGGCCGAAGCGTCGCGCGACGACTGTCGACCCACAACGAATTCGCCACTGACAACGTGATGCTCTTGGCCGGCGTGCGGATGACTTTGATCAGCTGCGCGTTGGCCGCGTTGATTGCACCGAGTTCCGATCCACCGAGCGACAGCGCGGCCAGCATCTCCTGTCTTGTTTGACCGTCTGCGCCGTTGAGCGCGATCGATAGATCCAGGGCTGCACTGACCGGCGAGAGAACGACGTTGCCGCGTGGGATGGTCTTTTGGACTGCGTTGAGTAAGCGGAAGCCGAACGCGTTGTCCGCAGCCGCCACATCGACTGATGCCGACGGCAGCGCCGCGTGCGTGGCTGCGGCACAGAACAGGGTCGCTGCGACGAATATGGCGAGCAGTCCATGTTTGCGGTGCATGGTGCCTCCTGTCAGTGGGTGGCCCGCACTCGCTGGTTCGCACTGGTACCTGCAAGCTGATTGATCAAACCCACTCCGGCAGGACTACCCCAACCGGTCACCAGATCGTAGCCGGGGACGGCGTTGAAGCCGCTGCCGTCGCCCGCCGCGGGTGGGTTGCTGCCACTGGTTATGTCATGAAATGTGCTGGGGTAGCTCGAGCTGATGCCGAGATCGTAGACCGCGGGATTGATGAACCCCACAGTGCCCCTTCCGTTCGCCACGGACTGCTGATTGACCAGGGCCAAAAAACCTGCCCAGCGTGGCGCGGCAAAGCTCGTGCCGCCGTAGCCGGTCACGAAACGGCCATTGATCACGGTGGGGTTGTCGAAATTCGCTTCCGCCGCCACATCGGGGGAGTTGCGCAGGGCTGTCGAGCCGAGATTCGACGAGTTGATCACGCCCGCGAGTTGTTGCCAGTTGGGGATCGGCGTGTCGCTGACATTGCCACCGCCGCTTTGCGACCAAGCGGTTTCTGCTGACCACGCCCCGCCAGGTCCCGTCGTCGTCAACTCGGTGCCACCGACCTCGGTGATGTACGGATCTACTCCGGGAAAGAAATAGGTCGAGCTATTGAACTCGCCGCTGTCGCCGCTTGCACTGAGGAAAGACTGGCCTTGTGCTGCGAACTCCTGGAATATCGGGTCGTCACTCGCTGCATCCGAAGGATTCCAGCCCCAGGAGGAACTGAGCACCTTGGCGACATTGTCGGACGCCATTTGATTGAGGATCTCGGTGTCGCTCGAGCCTTCATAGAAAAGAATCTGCTTGATCCCCGGAGCCATGCCAATCGCATTTACGATGTCGAGCACCTGCTCGCCGTCATCACATGTGGAATTTGTGGTCGAACCCACCGCGGTGCAGGCGCCGCTGAATCCGCCGACCAATACATTCTTGATCGGTACGGTTGAAGTCATGCCAGTCTTCGAGTAGTAAAGCTGCACGTCGCTTGCCAGATATCCGTCGAACGATAAGATGCCGATCGATTGGCCCGCGCCGGTGAGCGGACCATTGCCGTAGTAGGCCGCACGCATGTCCCTCGGCAAATACTCGCCGGACGGTCCGGAGCCGATGGAGTTCGCCGCTGCCTCCTTGTGCCGCAGCATCGGATGCGGCAGAACATAGTTGTTCATGCCGGTGATCTGCAGCAGCGGCACATTCAGTCCGACGGCGGCGGGCTCGCGATCCGGTGAATAAAAGGTTCGCCCCTCGATCGGATCCCGGTAATTGTTCACTCTTATCTGGAAAGCCCGGTTGACTGTATCCACCGAGCCCTCAACGGCGACCAACCGCCGATTTGGCGTGGTGGCAGTCACCTTGAGGCCTTTCGCCTTCGCCCATGCGACAACCTTTTTGTAGTCCGCGGCCGTCGCGCCAAAGCGCTCGGTGAACGCGGAGACGCTTATGTATTTGTGAAAATTGGGACTGCTCGGGTCATAAAGGTCGTGCAATAACCGAGTCAATTCGGCCTGATTGCGCAGCGGCAGTTGGATTTCAAGTTTGAGACGCTGCTGGGGACCAGCCGCACCCATCATCGCAGCTTTGCGGATAGCCACCGCGTCGGGAAGACATGAGGCCAGAATTCCGTGTTCACCGGCCACAGCAGGGACGTTCCTCGACCCCGTCGGGGATCGGGGGACGCTGCTGCAAGAGATGCTGCAGAAAATCACGATTATCAGATTGACGACCGAGGCAGCGACCTTGGGATGCTTCATGGTTGGCTCCAGAGGCCTTGTATGCCCGGAGTCGCAAGACTCCGCAGCAAGCGACTTTTCGGTGTTAGATCACTATGGACTACCACCCGAGCGGATAATCGCTCGATTCGGAAATGACGGAGAAGAACGGCGAAACATGTGAAAGTGCCTCTCTGAGTCGAGTCTACGCGGGCGTCGCATACTTTTCTTGTCGAAACTAGCGCTTTCTCCGCGGCAATGCGGCAAACATCGCCACAACTCATTGATTGTGCGCGCTTACCAATTGGATATGCGAAACGTGAAATAGCCTCACCCGCACTCATGCAAGTCTCCAATCGACGGCGCCATCTAGAATTATCCACGTCACCGCTGCCAATCTCGAAGGCTCACGTAAATTCAGGCTCGCCCCTGACTCTTAGCGGCGCGCGCCATGGCGCCGCGCGCAGCCAACACCTTCTCGCCGTAACGCATGGGCATGCGAGTATCTCGCCATCTACCGGCCTGCATCACCGACGGCAAATCCATATTCAGCGCCAAGAGGTCCTGAGCCGCACCGACTCGTGCGGAGTGTCCAGAGATCCTCTCCCAGTCCTGGCGCGGTAACCCAATCGTGTTATGACCTCCGACAAACGACTGATAAACCCCTGTCGCTTCCACGATGCTGCAATCGATGGTTCCTACCCCAAACGTCCCCCCCCGCCCGTCGGGGACAGGCACCAAAGTGTTGCCCGTGAATTGCATCGCGATCGTGCCGCCCGGAAGATCGTAGGCACAATACTTGCTACCGAAGTAAAATCTGCCAATCGGCGACCGCTGGTGGGGATCGCTCGGGCCACTGCCCTCATGGTCTTCGTCATCGAGTGGCAGCCCGCTGACGGGGTAGGTCCTGATGGTGCGGTACGTGCCATCACAAACGTTCACTGTGGTCAGTCCAAGGTCGGGGCATTTCACCACGGGTTTATAGAGGCCCGCCAGCAGGATTGTGAACTTGGCGGCGGGTTGCCCGTCGAGTGATGGGCTCGCCAGCGCGGGGTTGACCAATGCGCCAGGCAGCGTTGAGAGGGTCACTAACGATGCTGATCCAATTCCAACCGTTTTGACAAAATCACGACGTTTCATGTTGTGTCTCCACTATTAAATTGACATTGAATTGTTGTGTCACTTGATAACGAGTCCTCAGGGCACGAATTGGACACCCCTAAATTTTGAATGACGGGTGTCATGATCGGTCGGCGTGGAGTCCGGCGAAGGTGCTGCGAAAGTTTAGGTTGCCATTTCGGACCTGGGGGACTCATATACAAGATGAGAGGGAATTCCATGTGTCACCATGGCCGCGGCTGAGCCAAAACCATCCTTGGTCGAGCGGCTGTTTGCCGAGCACCGCGGCGCGCTGCAGACGTTCTTCCAGCGGCGCATCCGAAGCAAGGCCGATGCAGCGGATCTGGCACAGGAGGTGTACGTACGGATGCTTCGGATAGGCGACCAGGAGGCAATCCGCAATCCTGTCCATTACCTCTATACCGTGGCCAATAATCTCGTGAAGGAGCACGCGGCACTCGACCGTCGGCAGGCGAGCGGCATCGACATCGACGAGGCTCCCGCGCATGAGCAGCTCGAGACCCTGCCACAGTTCGACGGGGACCTCGATGCGAGACAGCGGGTCGCCCGGCTCGGGGTCGTGCTGCAACAACTCCGCCCAAAATGCCGCGCCGCAGTGGAGCTGCGGTTCACGCAGGGACTCTCGTTCCGGGAGATCGCGATGCACCTTGGAGTCTCCCCACAGATGGCAAAGAAGTACGTGGCGCAGGCGCTGGGCCATTGTCGACGCCGCATGGCGCGGCTAGGTTGAATCTATGATCTCCAACGAAGAACAGGTCCGTGCCGCGATCGCCGAACAGGCCGGCGAGTGGCTGGTCGCGAGCGATGAGGGACCGCTGGATACGCAAGAAGCCGCGGCCCTCAGCGCGTGGCTCAAGGCCTCTCCGGTTCATGTCGAGGAGTTCCTTGGGGTGTCGGCGGTCGCGCGCGATCTGCGGGCGGCCCGCGCGGATCCCGAGTACGCCCTCGACGCGATTCTGGCACGCGCACGGGCTGAGGAAGACGCGCCGGCTCGAACCCTTTGGCTGCGCGTGGCCGCCGCTTTTAGGGGGGAAACCTCTGGCCCCTGGCTCATCGCCGCGGTGACGATGGTTGCGTGCGGTGTGTTGAGTCTTGGCTGGTTCTTGCCGTGGAACGTTACGCCCACAGGGCATCCGTCGGTTCCCAGCGGCACTACGGCACTGCATTTTGAGACCCGTCATGGAGAACAGCTGAGTCGTCGGTTGGCGGATAATTCGATACTGCACCTCAATACGGACAGTGCGGTCACTATCCGTTACGGCAAGAACGAACGGCTCGTCATGCTCACCTCCGGCCAGGCAGACTTCGGAGTCGCCCATGAGCCCGATCGCCCATTTCGGGTGATCGCCGGATTGGCTGAAGTCGTCGACCTCGGCACGAAATTCGATGTGCGACTGCAGCATGACTCGACCGTGGTCACGGTGGTTGAGGGGCGGGTCGCCGTAGGGCCTTCCCCGATTTTGGGAAGACTCGGCGCGAATTCGGGCCAAAACCACCCTCCGCGATTTGTTCAACTCAGCGCCGACCAGCAGATAAGAGTGGCGGAGGGAGAATGGCCGGCCACCCCCGTTGCAGTCGACGCGGAGCGCACCACGGCCTGGTTGCGTCGGGAAATAGTGTTTGACCACGAACCGCTGGAGCGAGTCGCGGCCGAATACAATCGCTACACTGCCAAACCGATTGAGATCGCGACACCTGCGCTACGGAGTCTACAAATCAGCGGGGTCTTTGCCACCGACGACACCGAGGCATTCATTGCCTTTCTGCGCAGCCTCAAGGGTGTGCGGGTCGAGGTGACGGAGACGCGGATTCGCGTGTGGTGAGACCAGGCGTAGCGGCGCCTGCACCCATCTCTAGCGCCCTGCGCTATGCTCCGGATCAGGGCACCCAAGATGCCTGGATGGGAAGCACATGGAAGCTCGATCGCGTCACCAATCAGCGCGCATCGCGACGGTGGTGTCTGGGGTGCTCCGTGCGCTCTCGATCTGCACACCTGCGGCACTCTTGGATGCTCCGGCGACGCTAGCCCGGGCCGTTGAACCCGCGCCGCTCACCGCCGACATCCCCGCGCAGCCTCTCGCACAGGCGCTCGAAGCGTTCGCCCGCCAGACCGGCCTGCAGCTCGTGTACGTCTCCGGTGTCGTGCGTGACCAGAGATGCCACGCGGTTTCTGCGGGACTGAGCGCCGATGAAGCCCTCGCTCGAATGCTCAAGGGTACCGAACTCAAGTTCGAGTACCTCACACCGCGCAGCATCCGCATCCTTGCCGCCGTGGTTGGGCCGCCACGGGAGACTACGACGAGGATCCCCTCCGGAGACGAATTGCAAGAGGTGATTGTTACCGCCAACCGCCGCGAGGAGAACCGCCAGAACGTACCGATGACCATTCAAGTGCTGACCGGGGCGACGCTCGCCAAGCTCAACGCTACGACCTTTGATGACTTCGCGAAGTACCTGCCCGGCGTTACCGCACACGGGGTGGGGCCCGGTATGCAGAAGGCCTTGACCGGACCTTCTCCGGCTTCAGGAGCCGCGCGAATCTCAGCTGGAAGGTCACCGAGGATGCTCTGCTTTACTACACCTGGTCGCAGGGTTACCGCGCGGGCGGCTTTAATCGGTCAGCGTTCGCGGCAGGATTTTATTCCCCGCTGGCCTTCGGCAACAACCCGCTAGCTTCGCAGCACAAGGGCTGGGTAGCGCCCCTGGACTTCGTGCCCGACAGCCTCACCAACAACGAGTTCGGCTGGAAGCGGCGCCGTGCGGCCCAAGAACAACACACCACCTCCCGCGCCCTCGCCACCGACAAACAGAGCCTTGAGATCCGCTCCCACGTCCTCAGTCTTCGCGAAAGCGAACTCGAATCCCGACTGCTAGACCGCGAACGACGGCACGCCGTCCTCGAAGGCCAACGACGAGACCTGACGACCCTTCTCAAAAAGGAACAGGCCTTCTCAAAAAGGAACAGGCCACCCGCGACGCACAAACCAAACGGATCGTCGCCCTTGAGGCTGACCTCGCTGCGCTAACGGCACCAACGCAAAGGCCGACGGGGACGAAATCACAGCCACGGCTTCCGCACAGACGGAAGGCTCAACGTGCGGTAGCTTCTCCATCTGGCCGGGCTGTTCGGGCTATCCGTTCCCTCACCCGGCACGGCGAGTCAGGCGCGCGAGCCCGGCTCGCCTCCCGGAGTCGCGCTTCCACCAGAGCCTGGACGCGCGGCCCCGTTGCGGCGTCCATACCGCAAAGGTACCGACCAAAGCGCACCAAGCAAGGAGTTCGGCCGACGAAGGCCCACGAGAAAACTCCCGGCAAGAAAGCAACCACCCGGAGACGCCGATGATTCGCAACAAACGCACCACATTCGCCTCGTGCATCGACACCGACAGCTCACTCACCAATCGCAACACAGTTCCTCGTTTGGCAGGACCGATCGACGACGATGAGAGGCAATTTCACTTTCCTACAGAAACTCCCGAATCTCTTCGCCCGCGAAAGGTGCCCCCAAGTGGTAGTCCATTCCGCATACCACAGCGATGACAAAAGGAACTCATTGCGCATCCTTAGTTCGGCCGTGGCGCCCAAAGGTTGGGCGAAGGCCAGCTCATCGTCAGGGATGAACCGCGATTGCGGAAATCTCGATCTTGGCACTTCGTGGAAGGTGCGCGACTTCAACAGTCGCGCGTGCCGGCGGCGCATTCTTGAAATACGTGGCGTACACCTCGTTCATCTTTGCGAAATTCGTCAGATCGGTCAAGAAGACGGTCGCCGAAACGATGCTATCCAGGGTCAGACCGTCTGCCGCAAGCACGGCCTTGAGATTCTCCAGCACAAGCCGCGTCTGGTCTTCGATAGAGGCATCTGCCATCAGTTGTTTGGTCTTTGGATCGATCGCGATTTGTCCTGAGAGATAGACGGTCTTGCCAGATTTGATCGCCTGGGAATAGGGGCCGATCGCCTCTGGCGCGTTCGGCGACGAGATCACCTGCTTCCCGACGTTTTGTGCATGCGCGTCGCTAACGGCGATGCTTATCAGCATTGTCGCAGAGGTGACGAGAAACAAACGCCTGTTCATGATCCATTGTCTCCTTTTGGAAGTAGTAACACTTAGTGTCCTCGCCAGTTTGAAGTCCCCTAACGGATCTTGCCACAATATCGTTTCGCGCATACGCCGCCGGCAATCTGGGCTATCAGGGGATTGTCGAGGTGGATTGAAGTTACCACGGTCGACTAACCACTAATCGATCACGCACAATCAGCGCGCTTGTTGGTCTGTCGATGCTGACATGTGAGGTCAAGATCGAGGATATAATTCCCTGCACCTGGTAACGGTCGCTGCCTATTGTGGGAGCGGCGCAAACATTAACGAAGGGAGGCCTCCGGTGTTAAACACTACGTTCAGCCAAACTGTGCGAGAGAAGGAACTCAAAGAGCATTGCCAGAAAATTGGTCGCGACCTTACAAAAATAATCGGTGTGCTGTTTCAGGGAGAACAACCGTCCAAGAAACCGTACGAACCAAGGCCCTTCCGCTACGCACGATCGGCGTGTCTCGACACACGGTCGCTCATTCCGCGGGATCATCGACCGCAAGGTAGCTGGTGGTCGCAGGGCGCAAGAATGCGTGGCCTGCCCCCCAACGTTCAACCTGGGTGCGCAAATAGCAAGAACAGGATCGGCTGCAGCAGATACAGAAACGCCGCCACAACCAGCAGTCCCAGCAAGATCCGAGTCCATTTTCTCGCCTTGATGAGAATTTCCTGATTCGAAATTTGCCGATCGATCGCCTTTTGCTGGTTGCTGAGCGCCGTCTCCTGATTTTTGATTGTCTGCTGGGTGAGCCCCACCTGCTGCCGCTGCAGATCACGGATCTCCGTCAACAGCGAAATCTGCTCGGAATCATTCACAGCTTCTCTCCCTGAATCAATCCCACAACCGCCAGCACGAACAGCCCTGCCGCCGGGCATGCCAGCATGTCTTTCGATTCGCGCACCAGCACGGTTGGACGGAGCTCTAGGTGCTCACCGATCCGGCAGCGGAAGGCTTCTATTGAAGGCGGGATTTTCCGACACCCGTGCGCGAGCGCCCTCCGCGTACCCGGTTTTTTCCCTCTATCGCTTTCAACTACCGAATGAGCCCGGATCAACCTGCCCACCCGCCTAGCATCAAGTAACGGTCTTGGCTTTTTGAAGGAATTCAATCAACAGTCGATTCACCTCCTCCGGCTGCTCCTCCGCCACCGAATGCCCGGCTCCCTTTACCAGGTGCACCCCCAGGAGCTTGGTACACGCCCCATGCTGCATGGCTGCAAACGCCCCCGGGGTCTGATACACCCCCCATTCGCGCGCGCCGGCGATGTAACACGACGGTACATCCAGCGTACGCCCGGCAAAGACATGGAGGTCGCCTGCCACGTCAAAGATTCGATAAAGGTTCAATCCCCCTTGGAATCCCGTCCGCCCATATTCAGAGGCGCAGACCTGCAAATTCGCCTCAGTCATCCAACGACAAGCAGCAACGTACTCCGGGCTCGGCATCTGCTCCGCCACCGTCTCTGCAATTCCCCTGTTGAGATCCATGATGTAATAGGCCGGCATCTTGGCGAGCTCGGCCGCCGTCCAGGCCTTCAGCGGAAACGGCTGATTTCCGGTCCAATCCGCACTCTTGTAGTAGAACAGCGCCCGCAGTAAGTCATGCACGCCCTGCGGCGCCTGCCACATCTCTTCGTTGGCACCTCGGGTGGCCGAATACCATTGGTAATGCTTGCGCGGCTTTGGAAGCGCCGCCAGCTTCTCCTCGATATCAACTTCCGGTTTGATTCGCGACTGATTCGCAGTATCGAACGGTAACTCGGCGGTTCCAGCGAACGGGGTACTCAAGAGCACGGCTGATTGAAACACATCCGGCCGCAGGACGGCACACCATGCCGCCGTCGGACCGCCCCAATCGTGGCCGACCACTGCCGCGACCTTGCGATACCCCAACGCTCGCGCCAGCCCGAGCACGTCACTCACGCGATTCAACAGCGAGTACGGCAGGACGTCATCGTCAAAATGCACCGGATCAACTACGCTCCGGCCACACCCGCGCAAGTCGGGCGCGACGACATGAAAACCGGCCCGTGCTAATGGCAGCAATTGATTTCTCCACGTATAAGCGAGCTCCGGAAATCCGTGCAGCAAGACCACACACGGCCGTCCACGGTTTTCGAAGCCCGCCTCCAGCAAGTGCATCCGCACACCGTTATTGTTATCGACAAACCGAGATCTGATGCCAGCAGGTAGAGTGTCCTGTCCGTATTGGACTTCTGGATTCCTCCAATCGGAGTCCGCGGCGGTCACCGCTGCCGGCAGTGCCAAGTTAGCGAGCAACGAGGCAGCGCCTCGCAGTACGTATCGACGAGTGATCGGCTGGTAGCAATGGGTCACTCGCGCACCACCACAATCTCCAGTGGCGCACTCGCGAGGCGGGCTCTGAGTCGTCGTAATTGGCAGGGCGGTCTACTCTGTAGCGTGAGCCCGGGCAACGAGCCGCTCGATGGCGGCCGTATCCACGAATTGATGAAACTCAACTACCTTGTGCGCGCTCACTTTGACCACATCGACAATTTCCGTGGTGATCAATTCGCCCGACGGATTGAAAACGGCGGTGAGCTGGTAACGCACGGCAGCCGTGTCGCCATCGATTACCAGATTGTAGGTATCGATTTTCTTCCACGTCCACACGCGAATGAGCTCCGTCACTTGATCGCGTATCGCCGAAAGCGTATCGCTTGCGCGCGCAATCGAGCTCGCATTGGCAGAACCGGCCAGCCGGAATGTTGACTGAGCAGTAAAAAACCGCATGCATCGCTCAACATCGTTGGAGAGTCGAGCTTCGTAAAGGTCCCGCAGCCATTGTTCGAATTCGGTGCGAATCATCGTGACAGTATAATCCTACTTTTCCTGCCCTGCGCGAGGGCCGCTCTTCGCAACCAGTAAAATGCCTCCAGGCCTAGGTCGCAGAAAAGCCCCGTCGAGGGGTTCACAGCGGGGAGGGGAATGGCCACACAGCGACCTTGGTTATCGACACTCGCGTTGATGCTGGCGCTCGTATCGGAGGGCTATGACCTGCAGGCCGCGAATTTCGCGGCGCCGGCCATCGTCAAGGCGTTGGGAATCAGCAAGGCCGAGGCCGGCCCCTTACTCAGCGCCAGCCTGCTCGGGGTGTTGTTCGGCGCGGCGTTGATCGGGCCGGTCGGTGACCGGTTTGGCCGAAAGCGTCTGATCACCGGCGGTTGCTCGGCGTATGGGATCCTGTCGCTGCTGGCGGCGCTCGCCACGACTTTGCCGCAGCTCATTTGTTTGCGATTTCTCATTGGGCTGGGTCTGGGCGGCGTGCTTCCCAACGCGTTGGCGCTGGCGAGCGAATTGGCGCGGCCGGGACGCGAGGCGACCGCTGCGGGACTCATCGGCATCGGGATCACGTTCGGCGGTCCCTATGAAGGGTTGTAGCGGCTCGATCCGTCCTGATTGAACCTCACAATCCCTTTGCATCGGCACTCTGATCGCTCAACTTTGCGCGAGCCTCATCGGCCCGTCCGGAGCGCGAACCGAACACGGAACGAGTAACACGAATTCACCGCTCGGCCATCTTCAGTCGCCGCCCGGTAGTGCCCAGAGCCAGCCTTCGCCAGCAGCAGCGCACCGTCATCGAGTCGTGGGCTGCCGGAGGTCTGGGCTATCGTCGGATCAGAGATCAGGCGCCCGTTGGCACCTACGCAAACACGAATCGTGGTGACGCCCTGCTCCTCCATGCGCTTCGCGATCGACGGATAGTAGTCATCGGTATTCGGAAATCCACTTCCCGGCCCTCCCTGCACCCGGATCACTTCGTGAGGAGGTATTGCCGGCGGCATTTCGGGCCGAAATGACGGAGTGCTGTGCGGTTCCGCTACGATGCCCCCGTTCTCGATAGGGCCCTCCACAGGTGGAAAATAAGGAGGTGGAATCTCGATTCTCGACTTCGTCAATTGCGGCGGAGGTATAGGCGGCAATGTACGCTCCTGCGGCGGCTGTACAAGGCGGGTCTGGAATGATGTTGGCATCACTTTGATAATTCGGAAGGCAAGACCGGTCATTAGCCCGTAAAACAGCGCAATGTGAAGGCCGACGACCAAGAAAAACGTGATTGAGCGGCGCGCGAAAATTCCGGACTCGTCGCGCACATAGCCGAGTGCGACCTTCGGCCCCATGGCGGCACTGGCTAGCGGAATACTCGCTGGGCTGTGCTCGCGGGCAATCACTCTCGTCGCCCAGCAGCACCCAAGCGCGAATCGCAAACACGAACTGGTTGAAGACCGGACCGCCAAATCTGCTCGCCACTCCTCCTCCAACCGCTCCGACAGATCTGGCGGCGCCCTGCGTGCCGCGTGATGGATCAACCAATGGGTAAGCGCTTCCGGCCATGCCTGCAAGCCATCGGAGGACGCTGCCGCGCGTAGCCCCGGGTTCACCTTGCGCTCGCTCATGTGAGGACCCCTCTGTTGAAGCTTGCAAAGACTTCGCTGGCTCGTTTGAGGCCCGTTGAGGTCAGTCGATACAGGCGGCGCCGGGGCCGACCCGCCGTGGAGGGATCAATGGACTCCCATCGACTGACAAACCAACCTGCCGACTCGAGCCGAAGGAGAATGGGATACAACGTGCCTGACGCGATACCACATCGCTGGTGGACATCCGCACCCGACAGCTGATCCGTCGGGTTTTCCAGGAACGCCTGCAGCACGCGCAACGTCTGGAGGGACATCCTCACACTGCGATCTGTACCCATAGTTGCAAGTCTACATAGGTACTGGCCCTGATGCAAGTACTCATAGCAGATTTTTCCCGCACCCTATCTCATTTCATCCCTGGCCGTGTGGTCTGAATGGTAATGGCACGCGTGACAACAGCGCCAGGTTCCGCCAAGGATAGGCCGATAAGAATAATGACCCGGCCGTTGTCAATGTCGACTTGTGTCATGGTGCTGCGGTCACACCTCACGAAGAATGCTTCCGCCGGCTCGCTGCCCAAGAGTGCGCCTGACTCCCAGAGCGACTTGAGGAAGGTTTGGATTTGGTCCGCGATGCTTGCCCACAGCCGTTCGTCGTTGATCTCGAATTCCGCCCAGCGAGTGCCTCGCAGAATGGAATCCTGCACGAAGGAAACAAAGCGCCGCGCTCCGATCGATCGCTGCTGGGCGTCGATGCTCATTGTCAGGGCGCTTGTCACGCGGACACCACGCGCTTTCCCCAAATCACAAATCGCGTTCACGCCCAGGCGTTCCAATGTGTCCAAGTCGTCTGCGGTTAAGCTGAATTCCACTGACCCACGTTCGCCCTCACGACTAAGGCCTCGGACTTCTTGGTCCGCGGGGGAGCGGTGGACGCCCTGGACCAGGTCGCATCTAGCGAAGATACCCGCGACGTGACCCATCGAAGGAATCCAGATATCGCGTTTGAGCGTGGGCTCTTCAACACAAATCCAGGGGTGGTAGAGTGCCGCGAAAGCGGTATCGACTATAGGTCGGATCGCCGCGAGATCGCTTTGGCCGCCTTCCACGCTCAACAAAGCGAAGCGGTCTTGGAGGCGCTCGCACTGGGCCACCGTCTCCTTGGCGATCTTCTCCCGGTCCTCTGCACGCATCCCGGGGTGGACATGATCGGGAACGCACAGGAGTGCGACGTCGTCTAGATTCGCTAGACCGGACAGCCCGGTTCCTTGTTCCGGCAGAGAGGAAGGCTCACCGCAATAGTCGGCCGCGTCGAGCGGGGCACCGTCGGTTCCGCCTACGAGTACCGCTAAGATGGTTTTGGGCGAGGAAGCGTAGCGCAGGTTCATAGTCGAACAGCTCACCCATCTGGAGTTTTCGTTGATAACCTGCAGCGCGAAATTGGGGCCCTGTGTGTCCAGCGCGAGGTTGTCGAAGTCTTCAAGCGGCTGGCCGAGTTCACCCCCTTCCGAGCGATCCAGTCTCATTTCATAGATGCTGACGCGAATACCTGCCCGTGTTCCGCGCATTATCCGCACGCCGAGCCGGTTGCCCCAGGCGCCGGGCGTACGCGCCTCGAAGCTAATCGCGCCTTCCGCGTCGTCGGGCGCCAAGCGCACTGACGCGCAGGTAGCCCCCTTTCCCAAGATGCGTGCTATGTAGGCTCTGCCGCCGCCATTCCCGAAGAATCCTTGGACAGCGGGCGCCATTCTAGTCGCGAAACTTTTGCTCCATTACACCGTAGCCCGCCATCGCCGGTATCACGATGAATTTCGATTCACCGCGCCGCTCGACGCGTGGCAGAACGGTAAAGTTGGGGCGGCGCGCGGCCGCGGCCAAGGCCGACTCCACATCGGCGCTCTCCGCCAACCGCATCAAGTTCAACAGTGTCGGGAACATGAGCGCACGCTCGCCGCGCTGCGCGGATGCAATGATTTCCTGCGGCTTGATCCATTCCGCCATGACGATCTCTCGCCCGTCGGATTTGGCGACGGCGCCATCCGGGGCACGGCACACATAGAAATGGGTATCAAAGCGTTTGTCGGCTCCCTCGGGCGTGATCCAATGACCAAATGGGATCACGCTGTCAAGCGGAATACGCGCTCCGGCGCCTCTGATTCGTTCAAAATAACTGCGCTGCTCTGAGCCCGCCACTGAAACCGCGCCATCGCAAAAGAGCACATCCGCTTCCTCGAACAACTCGCGACAGGCCGCTATGCGAAAGGAGCGCTCCGCGGTTTCCAATAATTCTGCACCCGTGACGTGTGGCAGCCATTCCTCGCTGGCGTCGTGCGAATCCACGACCCCGCCCGGAAACACCAACGCGGAGGAGAATACGGCACTCGCGCCCCGGCGTACGAGCAGTACTTCGAGCGGCGCGTCGTGCACCAGCAGTACGCTAGCTGCTGGCACTGGAGTCGGGACTGCTTGACTAACTTCATCCATATGAATCCTTTACCATGTAGCGCGGTGGGCGACAATGGAGCAACCCCTCACGCTCTTCCTTGCCGACGCCCTACGCGTCGCCATCGACAATGTGCGGCGTAGCGGTGATGGTGGGAAATCCGTAACGGGCCGCGACGTCGATGAGTTCCAGAAGCGATGCCTGTCGTACCGTGCCCCAACACGGTCCTACGACGGGTAGCCCCTGATTCGGCAACACAATTCGAACTCCCGGTAGTTCGGTCGGTGATGGGTTATCACATGATATCGCGGCTCGAGCGAGAACACGCGGGAGTTGCGCAGCGCGCCTCCGCCGACTTTCTAATGGCTTTGGCGGGTGGTATGAATATGGGCAATGGGGCGGACAGCGGCGCAGCTACACCAGCGGAATTTGGCGGCCGAGGATCTCCATTTCAACGTTGAGCAGCCGACGACGTTCCCGTGGACATTCGACAATCAGCGCACGCTCGGCGACTCTCGCCTCTCTCACCGAGTCAGCCCACGCGCTGACCACCATGACCGGCAATCGATATTCATCGGTGTAAAGCTCTCTGATCCAGTTGTACAGCGGCCGCAGTTTGGGAGACTGCACCCACCATGGAACGTCGTCGGGAAGCCACAGCCTCGCCGTTTTCAGGTGCTGGAGAAAGCGACGTGCTGGGGAACTCGTCTGCCCCACATAGCGCACATCCCGAAGGGAACGTGGATCTGACAGTATATAAATCGCGACGCCGTGCGTGCTCATACCAGATTCATCATAAAGTTGTTCACGCACATGCCGACGAACCAGCTGCCCGATTTGAACTCTATTGAGCGAGCGGTTCGTCACCTATCCCGTTCCTTTGCCTGGAGCCCTCTAGTAGACCGTGTATGGACTCCCGATTCTCCTCAAGCAGGTTCAGGCGGATCAAACCAGGCCGTCGGCAGCCCGTTCGAGAGCAGCGATGTCGATGCGCTTCATCTGCATCATTGACTCAAAGGCACGCTTGGCGCGGGCCGGATTGGCATCACCAAGTAGGGTCGGAAGCTTGCGCGGCACGATCTGCCAGGACAGGCCGTAGCGATCTTTAACCCAGCCGCATTGCTCGGCCTCGGGAACCGCCGAGAGCGCATTGGTCAGGCGCTCGATCTCGGCTTGGGTCTCCACCGGAATTTGGAACGAGACGGCCTCGTTGAACTTGAAATGCGGCCCGCCATTGAGGCCGACGAAAGGCCGCCCCATCAGCGTGAATTCGACGGTGAGCACATTGCCGGCCTTGCCCGACGGATAGTCGCTCGGGGCGCGATGCACTTTATCGATGCGACTGTCCGGTAGTAGCGAGGCGTAGAACGTGGCAGCCTCCTCGGCGTTGCCATCGAACCAGAGACACGGGGTAATCATGGGCATCAGAAGTCTCCTTGGTGTGCGAAAGGCCCGAATCTTCGGGACGGTATAGTCACAAGACGAACGACCGCCCTCTTTTCCGACAGTTCCGTCGAAATTTTTCCGTGCGCGCACAGACCTACCGTGCCGGCCAGTCGTGCGGCATCGACGCGATGCACGGCGGGCCAGCGGTTGAGGCCGCGGCCCACATAGGCCGACGCGCCTTTCTCGCGCGCGACGCGGACGAGGATGGGGACGAAGCCGTGATCGCCCTCCCCGTGAACGGAAGGCGGCAGCCGAATGGCGGTTGCGCGTACCCCGCGGGTCGCGAGAGTATCCGCCGCCGCCTCCGACGCACGGGGATATTCGCCGGACGGAGCCCGCGGACGATCCTCCTCGGTAGCGGTACGCCCTTTGGCCAGGAACGCCGTGCCCGACGTGACGAGCAGTGGGCGCTCGCTGCCTTCGAGCACACTGCCCTGAGTCTCGATCGCGTGCCTGTCCTCCTCCGCGTTCTGCGCAAACTTGGAAAAATCGTGATTGAAGGCGGTGTGAATGACTCCATCGGCCGCCGCCGCACCCCGGCGCAAGCTGTCAAAGTCGCCGAGCGAACCGCGGACCACCTCGGCACCCGCCGCGGCGAGCGCAGCCGCGCCCTCCTCCGAGCGGGTCAGACCGAGGACCCGATGGCCGTTCGCCAGCAGTTCGCGGACAACAGCGAAGCCAACGAAGCCGGTAGCTCCCGTGACGAAAATGCGCATGTGATGCTCTCCTAATTCGGTGGGGGAGCAATGTACTGCGATGCCTTATCCTGTTAAAGTAGTGGCATTATCCCGGTATACACACTACTAGGTTCACGTGGCCCACGAGAATGATAATCGGCTCGGCGACTACCTGAGGAACCGGCGCACGAAACTCGATCCCGCTTCTTTCGGCTTCTCCGGCAGCCGCCGGCGGACCGCGGGACTGCGCCGCGAAGACTGGCGCAGCGCGCCAATATCAGTGCGACCTGGTACACAAACGACAGCCCCGATGATGCAGAGGCGAATTCGGCGCCGGCGGTGACTGTGAAGGTGTCAATGATTGCTACCTGGAATATTCGTCCGATGCCGATCAGATTGATGGGCTATGTTGCCGCCGCCCTTATTGCCTGCACGCCTATGAGTTTGCCAGCGCAAACAAGCTCCCTCAGTGTTGCCCGAGTTCCCGCCCCGGCCGGAGACTCGCCATCCGACGCCGGTCCGCTTGCAACCAACCTCTTCTCCCGGCTCACACGGCGCGACCTCGCGAAGGCGATGAAAATGGTCGGGGACTGGCAGTTGCATCGTCTCCCCCCGGACGCTCAATACGAATGGACATTCGCCGCGCTCTATGCCGGCATGATGGCGGTGCCGACCGAAGTTGCAGGCGACACATACAGGCAGGCCATGCAACGGGTCGGCGAGCAATTAGGCTGGCAGCCAGGCCCGCGAGTTCTTCACGCGGACGACCAGGCGGTGGGGCAGATGTACTTGGAGCAATATATGCTTTACAAGGATCCCGCGATGCTGGCTCCGATCAAGAGCCGCATGGATGAAGAGATGAATACACCCGATGACCCAGCGAAGGAGTTGTGGTGGTGGTGTGATGCCCTTTTCATGTCCCCGCCGGTGCTCGCCGATCTGTCGGCTGCGACTGGCAATCCGAAGTATCTGCAATTTATGGATCACCAATGGGACCGTACGAACAAACTGCTCTACGACAACAAGGCGCATCTCTTCTCGCGCGACGCCACCTATCTCGACAAACATGAGAGAAACGGCGCTAAAGTCTTCTGGTCTCGTGGGAATGGATGGGTCGTAGCAGGACTCGTTCGAGTAATCGACCGCATGCCCGCCAACTCTCCGCTGCGGGCGAAGTATGTGCTCCAGTTGCAGGAAATGCTGGCTGAGCTGGCACCACTGCAAGGCACCGACGGCCTATGGAAACCTGGCCTGTTGGCTGCTGCCGACTATCCTCTATCCGAGATTTCAGGCAGCGCCTTCTTCACCTACGCAATGGCCTACGGAGTGAATCACGGACTGCTGCCGCGCAAGGCCTATGCGCCCGTCATCCAAAAGGCATGGGCGGGCATGATTGCGCATGTCTACGCCGACGGGCGCCTCGGATGCATCCAGCCCGTAGGATCTGCCCCTGGCCCTCTTACGGAAACGACCAGCTACGTCTACGGCGTAGGTGGGTATCTGCTGGCGGGCTCGGAGATATTCAGCACTGCAAAGTAGATCAACGCCGGTTCCAGAACCCACAGTCGGCTCGATCGAGTCGTTCGAGTCCTGCCAAGTCCTCGCGTAATGAGCAGCAGCACAGGAACCGCTCTAAGCAACAGAAGGGCTCACGGTGTCTCCGGTCGCACGGGCACGATGGCCCCCCTGAATCAACAATTCTCGCGTGACGCCGCAGTTCTCGCCCACCCTATTCTGCAGACGTCAGACGACTACGGCCTGATCTCGCCCCACCCTTTGGAAGCGTGTCGCGCCCCCCGCGCGCAACGTCCACCGGCGATATCCTACGCGGCCATCGGATGGCGCCTACTCGCGAAATGACTTTTTGCACTTTTCCGGCGCGCACCAATGAGCGACTCTGTCGCCACGATATCTTTGCGGGCGCTCATCATGCAACGATCGAAACAAATCTCGAATGCCTCTTGGGGTCAATCTGCCAGCGATGAATTCTTTGCTGCCGGGGAGATTACAGCCATGAATCCCCTCTCTATTCGTATGATTCTCTTCATCGTTGTGCTATCGGCACTGCACATTTCCGCCATCGCACCGCCGAGGCCTCCCGCAATCCAAACTCCTCGGGTAGCATCAGTACAACCCCTGGTGCAGACCCGCAACGGTATTTCTCTGCATCAGGTAACGGCGAGTCCAAGGCTGTGACTTCGACTCATCTCTCGGACTCTGTCCGCTGGTTACTTTGCGGGGGGCGATTGCGGGCATTCGCACACAATGGCAGCCCCACCTCGACGCCTGTTTTCAATCCGTAGTCGGGCGCCGATCGTCCTCGCCCTCTGGCGCATTCCATCGATGCCAAACCCGGACTGTGCCGCTCCGGATGGACGCAGTCCCCGCCCGTTGTCAACAATCTTAATCCGCACCAGTTTCTCATCTATTCGGATCGATAATTCAATATTGTCTGCGTCCGAGTGTTTGAGCGCATTGTTTATCGCCTCTTGCGTAATTCGATGCAATTGATCCCGGGATTCGGACGGAAGCGTTAGCGGCGCGTTCTCGATTGCCTCGAAGTTAACGCACGCATGCCCCCCCGCCGCGGCGAGGTCGGCGATTTGGCGCAAACTTTGGACCAGAGATCCACGGGTTTCGGTGAGCGGCGATACGCCGCGAGCGATGCTGCGGCAGGTTTCGATCGTGTGGCGCGCCACGTCAGCGAGTTTGGTCAAATCCTGCGCGAAGACCGACCCTGAGTCCGCGGCTTCGGACGCCAGGGAGCTGGCTAAATATGCGAGGCCCGTTAACTCCTGCCCGAGACCGTCGTGAATCTCCTGTCCAAGTCGCTGGTGCTCGCGGTGAGTCGCTTCGCGCAGTGCGCGCTCGAGGCGTTTACGCTCCGTGATGTCTTCCGCAACGCCGAGCACGCGAAGGTCGTCCGACCTGTCCCCGTTGCGCGCGGCCCGGGCGACTACTCGCAGCCATCGTTGAGCGCCATCCACGTTTTTGAGCGACACATCGATGCCGAGATCGGACCCGGGGGCGACAGCGGACATGGCCGCGAGCATTTGTGCCCAAGTCGCTGCATCGTAGAAGCTCTTTCCGCCCAATTCCACGAATCGACCAAGCGTACAGCCGTAGACGCGCTCAAAGCCGTCACTCACCCAGGTCGGGTGCGGATACCCATCGCGCACGACTCCCTCGAACACGAATCCCGGCACCAGGTCCGCCACCGTCCGATAACGGAGCTCACTCTCGATGAGTCGACGCTCCCCGAGCTTGCGATCCGTAATATCCTGGATCTGTGACACGAAGTACATCGATTGACCCTTAGCGTCGCGCACCAGCGAGACGGACATCAGGACCCACACAATGTGCCCATCCCTATGAAGATAACGCTTCTCCATGTCGTAGTGCGACAGGGATCCGTCGAGCATCTGTCGCACCTGCCCAACATCCGTATCCAGATCGTCCGGGTGAGTAATCGATTGATAGTTGGTGGCCAGCAGTTCCTCCGCCGTGTAACCGACAATTTCGCACAGAGACCGATTGACCCGCAGCCAGCGGCCATCCGGCGCCACCAGCGCCATGCCGATAGCGGCGAATTCGAAGGCGCCCCGAAATCGCTGCTCGCTCTCCCGCAAATCCATTTCCATGCGCTTCTGCGCATCGATGTCGAGTGAGATTCCGACGACTTTGGTCGGTGCTCCGTCGGAGGCACGCTCGACCACGCGACCGCGGTCGAGCAACCATTTATAGCCGCCGTTTGGCAATCCGATCCGGAACTCGGACTGAAAGAACCCTGTATGGTCGATCGCCTCGCTCGTGAAGAGTTTGCGGTGGCGCTCAATGTCATCCGGATGAATATCACTGAGCCACGTCTCCACTCGCCGCAGGGCCTCATCATGCGTGAGTTCGTGGCCCACAGTGCGGTGCCAATAAACGTTGCCGGTTACGGTGTCGCTGCAGACGTCGTATTCCCAGATTGGCAGCCGCGCTGCGCTCACGGCGAGATCATACTGATTTTCGGCCGCTCGCAGCGCGGCCTCGAGCGACTTCTGCTCGTCAACGCATATGCACACACCGACATAGTGTTGCGCGGTACCGCTGACGTCGCGCTTGTTCACCTTGCCGCGTTCATGAAGCCAGCGCCAGGTCCCGCTCCGGGTCAGGATCCGATACTCAGCGACGTAGTGATTGGTGAGACCCCTCGCGGCCGCGTCGGTCACGCGTGCATAACGGCCGATATCCTCGGGATGGATTCGCTCGCGCCAATGCGCATTCTGCTTGGGGCCCCGGCACTCCTCGATATCGAAGCGGTCGTTCCAATTGCCGAACCAGAAATATCCGCCATCGCTGCCGCTTTCCCACAGTCCAACATCTGTGCCCCAGACAGCCGCCTCGAGTCTCACTTCGGATTCGCGCAATGCGAGTTCAGTGTGTTTGCGCGCGTCGATGTCAATGGTTACGCCGGCGAGGCGAAGGGCGCGGCCATTGCCGTCGCGGGCAGTCGCTCGCCCGCGACAGAGCACCCAGCGCCATCCACCATTGCGCGTGCGCAGTCGATACTCCGCTTCATAAACGTCCGTGCGGCCTTCGATCATTGCCTCGTAACTCATGGCGAACGCAAGATCGTCGGGGTGAATCTGCTCATTCCAACGCAACGAATGTTCGCGACCTTCGCATGGATCGACATTGATGCTGGCGCACCAGTCATTCCACCAGTGCATCTCATCGGTTACGGCGTTGACGTCCCAGAAGCCCACCTGGGTACCCCAAAGAGCGAGCTCGAATCTCGACTCGCTACGCGCGAGCGCCTGCGCTGTGCGATGGCGCTCATCAACATACATGCAGAGGCCGACCATGCGTACGCTGCGCCCCGTGACGTCGCGTTCGATGACGCGACCGCGCTCCTGGACCCACGCCCACTCATCGTGCTGATCGCGCAGTCGGTACTCCACGTCGAACACGCGTGTGGTATCCGCCAGATGACTGTCCAGCGCGGCCCGGTAGCCCGGCAGATCATCCTCATGCATTTGGGCAGTCCACAACCGCTCATGGCCGCTGCCCGCGAATTCTGCCAGCCCCCACTGTTTACACCAGTTGTTGATCCAGGTGAGGTTGTCCGTCGCGATATCCCAATCCCAAAATCCAATCTCGGTGCCCCGAAGCGCGATTTCGAGCAACGATTTGCTGATTTCAGCGCCTGGGCGGTCGATTCGCGGTTGCTCCGGTACGCCTTTCTCGAGGACGCGCACGGTCCAGACAACGAGGGGCTCCCGCAGCTGGTCGGCTCGCCTCAACACTAACGAGGCTGAAAAGTGGACGACCCCACTAGCCGATCCGCGCGCATCAGTGCGCTGCGGAGCGGACGTTGCCAACGCGGCAGCGTGCAGCTGCTCCAGCTCCGTGCGCGCCTTGCTGTCAAAGAGTGTAAAGACTGTTGAACCAACGATGGCCCGGACGGGTGTGCCGGTTAGATCCGACAACAACCGGTTCGCGAAAACGACCGTGCCATCGCGCTGAGTCACCGCAATTCCGCTATCGACCGCTTCAAGTAGAGACCACGGAGAATCGGGAATGGCTGCGCAGTCACTCCGTGCCGATGGTCTGCTCGCGTCGCTCATGTCGGCCACCGTCCTGGATGACACGGTCATGGTGCATCGGAATGGGGGAGGCTGATCGATCCCGAGGCAACGTCGCCACCGCGGAATACAAGCCCGTAAACAGTAATCCTACGCTCACGCGATCCAGCGCACCAGCGGAACCTGCCGCCAATGGTAAACAGAATCCAAGGCGACATCGGTGCGGACTCGACGATAACGGACGGCATTTTCGGATCCGAATAGACTTTCTGGGCAACCGCGAAAAAATCGCTCGCATTGGCGCCATAAGCTAAGGCCAAATTTATTCATGCCGCATACAGAATCAACCACCCATCAATTCGTTTCGAGACGCAGCTCGCCGGCAGTATGATGTTCCTGAAAGCAATGGCTGCAATCATGGCTGAGGCAGAGAATCACGGCGACGGACCTGATTTGATGCGGGTAGTATCATGAGTTCACTCTTCGGCGGAGCGCGGATGAATCACATGGAGGTGACCGTGGCGCAAGGAACGCTGGCAGTCACGATGCACGACTTGCTGGCGTTTTACTGTGACACTCTTGGATTCGGGCACGCGCAGCTCGATGTGTTTCCGCAGCCGCACGTGTTTCTAACCACCGATCCGGCCGGCAGCCAGTTCATCTACGTTGCTGAGCACGCGCAGCCCATGCTAGTTGCCGGCGATGACCACCTGGGCTTCCACATGGAGGACCGGGCTGCGGTCGATCGGCTGCTGCAGGCCTGTCGGCACCTGCGGCGGAGCGACGATCGCATGCAGATCAAGGAGCTTGAAGACCTCGATTTGTCGCAGACAGTCACGCACGCATTCTACTTTCGTTACCTGCTGCCGATCTGGTTCGACATCCAAGTGATTGAATTCAAACGCGGATTCGAACCCAAGCATCGATGGACGTACGGCTGAGGCCGCCATGCCGTTCGGATCGATCGTGACGTTTGTCTTTTTCAGGCGTACGTCCCATTGATTCCGATGCAGGTAGTTTCAACGAGCAGCGCGCTTGCGACGCGCCCACACGTTCCGATGCGCATTGCTGCCGATGTTGCGTCACAGAATAAACCGAATTCAACCGAAATCGCATTGAGTTGAAAAAAAGTATTCTCTCGTCGTCGCTTGGCGACGCCTAACAGCCTCGAATTCTTCATCGGAACTGAGTAGCCTCCAAGCCTCGGTGGTTGATGCATCGTCTTGGCGGAGATCTACAACTTGGGGCACGCCGTGAACGAATTGGTACACACCCACGAACTCGTTGAACCCCCGTTTCGACGGGACCTTGACCAAGAACCATTGCTATGCCATGTGCCCTTGTCGCGAGAGGATGCGAAGCGCTCGGCTAAAAACATCGCGCGATGGAATTCGTACCTGCCCGCGGCCTGTGTGCGAACGATGGTCCAGATGGGCTGGGACTACACGACCTGACTTTCAAGCGAATCATGCATCATGCCGCGAAAGGACTCGCGGCAGGAGGTGTCACGCTCCAATACCGAAAAGAAGCGCTTGGCATAACGGCCCAGTTTTAGCGCTTAGCGTACGGCGGAACGTAAGCGGGCTCAGCCTGCGCTAGCTTGCCGTCAATCCACCGATAATTGACCGGCTCGTCGGACGCGGTCGCCCGGTATGCGGCGGTCGTCCGTGTCCTACCGTAGGCCAGTGCCTCGGCCTTAGTCGCGAATCTGATCCCGTCGTCGGTGTAGCGATCGCCCGCGAATATCTCGGAGACGAAGCTCACAGTCGGGACCACACGGCGGCGCCCGATCGCTTGCTAGTGCTCATCAATGTTCGATCGGCTTGACTATCTTTAGACTTGGAGTATTCCACCTTGACGGCGCCTCCCTCGTTGGAACATTGGTAGGTTCGATGCCGGATTCCGCCGGCGATACGCCTGTTGGCAGCACAGGACATGATGTTGCGTCATCCGCCTGCAAGAATCTGGTCAATAACAGTGGTGTGTAGGGGCGATCATCCAGCCAGCGAAAGAGATCCTTGGCGCCCGCGGTCCGGCCGCGACCGAATTCTGCGTTGCGTTCGTCACGAAGTGCATCTCCGACAAGCGACGAGCCCATTTTGTGGCCAAAAATCTTGGTATGAACCACTGTGATGAGCGCGAGGGATTCCAGTTCGTCAAGCACCCCAATCTGTTGAATACAAGCGTCAGAGAACCCGAACAGATAACCGCGTGCGAACGGTTTTGCCAAACGCCCCCGGTTTGGTCCGCCAGGCCCCGCGGACCCAAGATCGATGCACTCGCGAAGGATGCTTGTCGATATTTCCACCGCTTTGTTCCCCGCGTCGAAATTTGGAGGCGCAATTACATGGCGAGTTGCGTCGAACAAGCGTTGAAACAGCCCCATCAGCATAGTTCATTCACTTTAGATCCGCGGATCTAGGCTCGTTACAGGTAGCAGCGACGGTTTTGATCGGGTCGCTTTTCAGCGTATTGCTTGCGCGGCGGTCAAGCGACCGAACAGTACTCAATTCGAACGCTAATATGGTAAATCTGCGGGGTCTATCACAGTGGTCGGATGCCGCCTCATTTCAAGGCATTTGATAGATAGGGCAGCAGCAAGCCCTGCTCGCTGCTGGCGATGAAGGGGTGGCCGGCGGGAAACAAGCTTGGAATTTCGCCGAGGCGCCCGCCGGTTCAAACTCGCCAGTTCACGGCCCCTTGCGCACAACGCTGAGGCCATCGTTAGAGACCCGAATGCTCTCGGGATCGAGGCGGGCATTACGGTCGTTCGTTGACGGTTGATTGGGATCGAAGTTGTCCGAGCGGCCGGTGAAATAAAACACATGGTAGCGGTTGAGGGCTGGCGCTCCGCCGCCCACGCCGAGACCCGCGCCGCTTCCATAGACCAGCGGAGTGGGGCTCGAGAGCAGAGTGGTATTGCGCAGAGTCGGGGTCAAAACCAAGGGCAATGACGCAGGCGATGACGGGTCGTAGTCGGGATTGGGCGCAGTGGCCAGGTTGAAAGTCTGAAATCGGTTGATATAGGAGGCGGTATCGTCCACGGCGCTGTTGAAGGGAACAGCATTGGGACCGCGATCCGGCACGGCCACAAAGGTGGTGCCGCCGGCATAGGCGATGCCGGATCCGAGTCCTCCCAGTCGATTGCCCGCGACGCCGTTCTCCAACGGAGCTGCCGTGCGCGGCGATAGATCCTGGTAGGTTCCACTAATGCTGCCGAAGGCAACCAGGTCCACGCTCGCCTGTGCCGTGCGGATTCCCAATGCCACCAATATTCCCAAACCGATTTTTGCTGCAGTCATACAAATGCCCCTTGCTGATAGACGACAACTCGCGGGCATCGTAGGAATGCAATGTTTCATTTCGGTTACCGACTGCATTCATCGCGGAGTATGATGGGCCCGGCAATCAGGACCGCGAGGCAGTCAAACTGGAGGGCGCCATGCAAGATTCACCTTTTTCAGATCGTGAAACCCAGATCGTGATTGATACGCTCAACAACATTCTCGAGATGGAGCTGGCGGGCATTGTGCGCTACATGCATTACAGCTTCATGGTGTTCGGGCATAACCGAATTCCCATTGTCAGCTGGCTGCTCGGTCAGGCCGACGAATCGCGCATGCACGCGATCAAGGCGGGCGAGCACGTGACTACGCTGGGCGGACATCCGTCGCTGAAGATCGGACAGCTACTCGAGACTCATCGGCACGACGTAGGGGAGATTCTTCAGGAATCCTACGAACACGAGCATGTGGGACTGGGCGAATACCGCAAGCTGCTGAATCTGGTAGCAGGCAAGAGCATTCTGCTTGAGGAATACGCTCGCGAACAGATCGCCGCCGAAGAGGAACATCTCGCGGTCATCCGCAAGATGCTGCGTAAGCCGGCTTCGATCAAGTAATCGTTCGACGCTTCATTTCCAAGGTTCCCACTCTCCCACAACCTGAATGGCCTCAGGCTATTTTTCGACGGCGCACTTCGCAAACTGGCAAAGCGTTACGACGCGCATCCTGGTGATTATTTCGTCGCTGCCGGCGCAGCTTCGTCCGGCAGCGAATCCTTTGCCTTGCCGACTGAGCTCTGCAGGCTGCTGGTGCTGGGTAATTGTGGGGGTATGATGAGTAAGGCAAACTTCGTTTCTGAGCCCGGTTTCCCATGAGGAGTTCGACCGTGAATCCAAACAAAGCACTTTGGGAAAAAGGCGATTTCACCCGCCTGGCGCAAAGCATGAGACAAAGCGGAGAGTCCCTGGTCAAGGGACTGGGAATCATCAAGGGCCTCAAGGTCCTGGACTTGGGGTGTGGCGACGGTACAACGGCGCTGCCAGAAGCAATGCTCGGAGCCGACGTGCTCGGCGTCGATATCGCCAGCAATCTGGTCGAAGCCGGGAACAAACGCGCCAGCGCGGCGGGCTTGGCGAACTGCAAGTTTCAGCTGGGCGATGCCTGCAATCTTCAAGAGATCCCTGATAATTCCTTCGATTTGGTCGTGAGCATGTTTGGCGCCATGTTCGCCCCTAAGCCGTTCGAGGTGGCCAGGGAGATGGTGCGTGTCAGTCGATCCGGGGGCCGGATCGTCATGGGGAACTGGATTCCCAATGACCCGACATTGGTCGCTCAAATATTGAAAATTAGCTCCGCCTACTCGCCTCCGCCCCCGGAAGGCTTCATTAGCCCCATGACATGGGGAGTCGAGAGCAACGTGCTTGAACGATTTTCAGGCGCGGGAGTCGCAAGGGAAAGTATTTCCTTCACCAGAGATACCTACACCTTTGAATTTCCCGATACGCCCGCAAAGTTCTTGGATATGTTCAAGAATTTCTACGGACCGACCATGAATGCCTTTGAAGCAGCGGAAAGAAACGGTCGGGCCAACGATTTGCAAAGAGAGTTGGAAGAATTGTTCAAAAGCCAGAACAAGAGTTCCAATAAAGACACAACCTTGATCCCAGCGACTTATTTGCGGGTAACAGTCGCGGTCAGTTAACCTCCCATGGCGGCCGGCGTATGGTCGGCGATCCCTTGAAAGTCGGGGTTCTCGCCACTATTGTGAAAGTCTGTCTCTTCCCCAGGGGGTTGCATGCGAAGGCTGTTCAGGCTTTGGCGATTAAGCGGTCAGGATCTGCGCCTCTTGTGGGTGGCGCTGCGGAATCCAAACCGTCCACGGTGGCTCCTACCGGCCACGATTGCCCTCGGATTCTTTGCCCTGGAACCCTTCAACTTCGCGATCCCGCTGTTAGGCATCGTCGACGATGTATTTCTCCTCCCGTTGTTGCTGCGGCTACTGGCCAGACTCGCCATCCCGGTAACGCGCGTTCACATCGACCCGCGGGCGCGGGACGAGCGGGTGGTTTCAGTCCAATAGCACGCGAGCCTTGCCGCAACGCCGTCGCAACGGGATCATGCACTGCACGCAATGAACTCACCGTTGACGATTGGCATACGCTTGCGTGCCGTACGTGAGCACACGGTCGCTCGGCAAAATGGTGCTGATCTCGATTTCCGGCAGTGACTCCAATTCGGAGTACAAGGGTCCGAAGTCCGTATCCAGCGTCTCACGTAATAACTGCTCAAAACTATCGATGACAAAATAGTTTTGTTGGAAGTCGTCGATCCGATATTTCGTACGCATGATCCGTTTGAGATCGAACCCCAAGCGATTGGGCGAGTCACTCTCCAATGCATAGCGGGACTCGCTGCCGGACGACACGATGCCCGCTCCATATAACTTGAGTCCGGTACCGTCGCGGATCAAACCGAATTCCACCGTGTACCAGTAGAGGCGCGCCAGTCTATGGATCGACCCATACTGCATGGAGCGCAGGCCGCCTTGCCCGTATGCCTGCATGTAGTCGGCGAAAACCGGGTGCACCAGCAGCGGCACGTGACCAAACACGTCGTGAAAGACATCCGGTTCCTTTAGGTAGTCGACTTGTTCCGGCGTGCGGAGGAATCTTCCGGCGACAAACCGACGGGTGGCCAGGTTCTCAAAGAACGCTTCCTCGGGAATCAAGCCGGGAACGGCAACGACCGACCAACCGGTCGCCTTGTGCAGCCGCTCTGAAAGCTCGTCAAAATCCGGAATGCCCGGCTTCGACATCCGCAACACGTCGATGCCTTCCAAAAACGCAGGCGCTGCCCGGGCCGATAGGGTGGCCACTTGTCGTGCAAAGAGCGTGTCCCACATCGCATGCTCCGAGGGAGCATACTGATTCCAGTCTTGCGGAATTATCCATTTGTCCATCGCTGCTCAACTCCAGGGACTTCTACAGGGTACTTTACGGCGTAGTCCCCGATTCTGCATAGTGCGCCCCCTCGGCCCCGGTAATTAACCCAATGCTCACCACCATCGAAAGTCGCATCGCCCAGGAACTCTCCGCCACCGTCCACCAAGTGGCTGCCGCGGTCGCATTGCTCGATGAAGGTGCGACGGTTCCATTCATTTCGCGCTATCGCAAGGAGGCCACCGGAGGGCTCGACGACACGCAGTTGCGAAATCTGCAGGAGCGGCTGATTTATTTGCGCGACCTGGAGGAACGCCGCACCGCCATCCTCACGAGCATCGATGAGCAGGGGAAGTTGGCACCCGCGCTGCGCGCATCGATTGAACAGGCGGATACCAAGCAGCGACTGGAAGACTTGTATCTGCCGTACAAAGTGAAACGTCGCACCAAGGCACAGATTGCGCGCGAAGCCGGGCTGGGCGCACTGGCGACCGCGTTGCTGGGCGATCACACGCTCACCCCAGAAATCGAAGCCGTCCAGTACCTCAGACCGGCATTCACGACCAACCAGGGCGAGAATCCCGGGGTTCCCGACGTCAAAGCGGCGCTCGATGGTGCGCGTCAGGTGCTGATGGAGCAATTTGCGGAGGACGCCGAGCTGCTAGCCAGCCTGCGCGGGCACTTACAGGATCATGGGATATTGACCTCGACCGTAGCGGAAGGCAAGGAAGAGGCTGCCGCCAAGTTCCGCGATTACTTCGCCTACCGGGAGCCGCTGAGAACCGTGCCCCCACACCGTGCGCTCGCCCTGTTTCGCGGCCGTAAGGAGGCCCTACTGAAGGTGTCACTCAAACTGCCCGAAGACATTCAAGCCGAAGCGGACGCGGGTCCCGCCAAGTTCAATACCTGCGAACAGAAAATCGCTGCAGGCTTCAATATCGCCGACCGCAAACAGCCGGCCGACGCGTGGCTCCTCCAGACTGTGGGCTGGACCTGGCAGGTCAAACTGTCCTGGCAATTGGAGACCGATCTACTGACAGAATTGCGCGAGCGTGCCGAAGAAGAGGCAATCCGCGTGTTCGCGCGCAATCTTCATGACCTGTTGCTCGCAGCGCCCGCCGGTCCGCGCGTCACCATGGGCCTCGATCCGGGATTGCGCACGGGCGTGAAAGTCGCGATCGTCGATCGCACCGGTAAACTACTGGAGACGGCCACGGTATTTCCGCATGTACCCCGCAACGATTGGAATGGAACTCTCGAGGCCTTGGGGCTGTTGGTACGAAGGCACGCCGTCGACCTGATCAGTATCGGAAACGGGACCGCATCACGTGAGACCGACAAGCTCGCGGGAGAGTTGATGAAGCGGCTTCCGGACCGCAAGCTCACGAAGGTAGTCGTCTCTGAGGCCGGCGCGTCGGTGTACTCGGCATCGCAATTGGCCGCAGACGAGTTTCCGACATTGGACGTGACCTTGCGGGGCGCCGTCTCTATCGCCCGCCGTTTGCAAGATCCACTCGCCGAACTGGTGAAGATTGAGCCGAAATCGATTGGTGTTGGTCAGTATCAGCACGATGTAATGCAATCGCGTCTGGCGCGGAGCCTGGACGCCGTCGTGGAGGACTGCGTGAACGCCGTGGGGGTCGACGTCAACACGGCGTCACCCGCCTTGCTGGCGCGCATTTCCGGGCTGTCCACGTCGCTGGCCGAAAAGATCGTCAGCCACCGGGATCAGCACGGTGCCTTCGCCTCGCGTGATGAGTTGAAGAAGGTACCGCGGCTGGGGGCCAAAACATTCGAACAAGCCGCAGGCTTTCTGCGGGTGATGCAGGGTGAGAACCCCCTGGACGCCTCGGCGGTCCATCCGGAAGCCTATCCGGTCGTGGAGCGAATACTCGCCGAACTCAAGCGACCGGCGCGCGAGTTGATCGGCGATGTGGCAACTCTCAAGAAGCTCAACCCATCGGACTACACCGATGAACGGTTTGGATTACCCACGGTACGCGATATTTTCAGGGAACTCGAAAAGCCGGCTCGCGATCCCCGTCCCGAATTTAAGACGGCCGGGTTCAAGGACGGCATCGAAGAGATCAAGGATTTGCGGCCCGGCATGATTCTCGAGGGTGCCGTCACCAATGTGACCAACTTTGGCGCGTTCGTCGACATCGGAGTACACCAGGATGGGCTGGTGCATATCTCGATGCTGTCCAACAAGTTCGTCAAAGACCCGCATGAGATCGTGAAGGCCGGCCAGGTCGTGAAAGTCAAGGTGCTGGAGATCGACGAGAGGCGCAAGCGCGTCGCCTTGACCATGCGACTCGAGGACCAAGCCGAGCGACCAGGCGAGAACACGCCTCCGAAGCGCGACTCGCGGCCCGCAGCACCCGCTGCCCGCGAACGATCGCCCCAAGGCAGCGGTGCGATGGCAGAAGCGCTAGCCCAGGCGTTCAAGCGTAAGGACTGAGCGAACGAGAGCCACAGCGGCGCGGGGCGAAACTCGCTGACGCTCGCGGACCAGAGACGGGTACCGTTCCATCATGCATGGCGCACCGCCCGGCCAAAGCCGGGAAATTTCCGATGCCGACGAGAAATATCATTATCGATGTTGGCATGCGTGTTTTGCCCGCTAGAATACCTGTATGCCTGCCCGGAGCGCGCCGATCGCGCCGGCGGGGACAAAGTACTGGAGGGGGAAGATGGCCGGTTTTGACGAGACTTTTGACTGGGTGGTGGTGGGCAGCGGCGCGGGCTCGATGAGTTCGGCGCTGGTGATGCGCAAGGCCGGAAAGTCGGTCGTTATCCTGGAAAAGACGAAGTTCGTCGGCGGCACCACCGCCAAGTCGGGCGGGGTGATGTGGATCCCGAACAACCGCTTTATCCGCGCCGCCGAACCCGACGAAAGCGCGGAAAAGGCCATCGCCTATCTCGATGCGGTCTGCGGCGACAGCCCGGATACGCCCGGCACCAGCCGTGACAAGCGCCGCGCCTACGTCAACGAAGCGCCGAAAATGCTCGACTTCATCATCGAACAGGGCATCGAGATGGAGCGCACGGCCGAATACTGGCCCGATTATTACGATGAGCTGCCTGGCGGCTGCAAGACGAGCCGCTGCGTCACCGCAAAATACTTCAACACCAAGGAACTGCGCCCGCTATGGCAGCCGAGACTGCGACCGGGCTTCCTGCCGTTTCCAGCCAAGCTCGATGAGGGAATGCGAACAGCGTTCAAGAACAAGAGCTGGAAGTTGAAGGCGCTGTACGCAAAGATCGCCGTTAAATTCGTGCTCGGCAGGCTCACGGGCAAAAGCTACACCGCCGCCGGCGCGGCGCTGCAGGGCAGGATGCTGCAGGCGGCGCTCAGGGCGGGCACAGACATCCGCGTCGAATCTCCGGTGAGCGAGCTCGTCGTCGAGGACGGCAAGGTGACGGGCGTCGTCACCGAAAAGGGCGACAAGCCCTGGCGGATCGGCGCGCGCCTCGGCGTGCTCGTCAACGCCGGCGGCTTTGCCCAGAATCAGGCCATGCGCGATAAATACATGCCCGGGACGCGCGCCGAATGGTCGAACACCCCCGAGGGCGATACCGGCGAGATGCACCGCGAGCTGGAGCGTATCGGCGGCGTGCTCGCGCAGATGGACCAGATGGTCGGCTACCAGACCACGCGTTCGCCCAGCTTCGCAACGGACTATGTGAAGCCTCCGGGGCAGAGCCTTACCGGTCGGCCGGGTGCGATCCTCGTCGACCAGTCCGGTGTGCGCTACATGAACGAGGGCGGCTCCTACGAACTGTTCTGCGAAACGATGCTGAAGCGCAACCAGAAGGCGCCGGCGGTGCCGAGCTGGGCGATCTTCGACCAGCGCTATGCCGAGGATTACCCGGTGGCCGGCGGCCGGGTCGGCAAGGCGAGCAAGCCAAAGAACTTCCTCGAAAGCGGCTATCTCAAGCAGGCCGATACGATCGAGGGGCTGGCCCTTCAGATCGGTGCCGACCCCGCGGTGCTACGCGCCACCGTCGATCGCTGGAACAGCTTTGTCGACAAGGGCGTGGATGAGGATTTCGGCCGCGGCGCGCGCGAATACGACAAGTGGCTCGGCGATCCCTTTCATGGGCCCAACCCCTCGTTGGGCCGCATCGACAAGGCGCCGTACTATGCGGTGGACATGATTCCGGGTGACGTTTCCACCTATGGCGGCGTGCTGATCGATACCAAGGCCCGGGTGGTGATGGCAGATGGCGCGCCGATCGCGGGACTTTATGCCTGCGGGGTGACAACCGCTTCAATCATGGGCGGGGTCTATCCGGGGGCGGGGGCCAGCATCGGCCCGTCGATGACCGTTGGCTATATCGCCGCCAAACACGCCGCTGGGCTCGACAACCAACTCTGAGCGGCGAGCAGGAAGGACGCACGCCGCGGCAAGAAAAGCAGCCGGGAGTTACGGTCTATGGTGAGCATTGCGAAAGACCATTGCTTGTCATGCCCTGATCGATCGTGCGATAGTTCCGCTGTTGCTCGCTCTTAGCAAGCCAAACCTCGGAGGTCCATAGACGTGAAATTTGGATCCATTTGCCGGTTGTTCTCTGATCATCCCGCTTCCGTAGGCGAGACGTACTTTCAACACGGTCTCCACGCGTTGAGCTTTGGCTGGACTATGTTGCGCGGCTCCATCGCATGTTTTCTTCATGCGATGTTTCCGTGGGCTCATACGCGCACCGGCAGCCACACTGTCATCCGCCTTTATGACCGGATGGTAATCAATCGCCGCAAAATGCGTGCGGATGAAATGAGCCCGTTGGATCCCTTGGATTCGATAGCCGAAAATATATGATGCGGCAGAATTGCGGCATGAACGCACGATCCATGCTCTCTGATCTCTGCAAGTGCCGTAATCCCAGCCGCATTCGCCAGTAGTGGCGAAAAACACATTGCACCACCCTTCTTGAGGGCGGGCTGAAGGTGGCGTGGCCGACTGGCCAATAAAGTCTGCCTCGCCCAAGATGATCGAGTAGCTTGCCGAGCCTTGCTGTGGAGGACGAGCGGAAACATGGAAACGATCGGCGCCGATTTACGCCAGATGCAGCGCACACCGCTGGCAGCGGCTCACGTCGAAGCATTGCGCACCGTGGGCGAGGTCGCGACCTATCCTGCGGGTACGTTTCTCGCGCGGCCCGGCGAGCTGATGGATCGCTTTGTCTATGTCGAGGAGGGCGAGATCGAGGTCGTCAATCCTTATACCGGCGAACGCCATTTGCCCTCCACGATCGGCCCGACACAGTTCATGGGCGAGATCGCCTTTCTAAACGGTGGCGCATGGTCGTTGTCGATGCGCACAGCTCGAGACACGCGGGTGATCCAGGTGCCGCGTGAAGCGATGCTGACGCTGATGTCTCAAATCCCAGAGATGTCCGACATCGTCATCACGGTGTTTTCGGCGCGCCGCCGACGCCTACTCGACGATCGCGACAGCAGCTTGCGGCTGATCGGCGAAGACGAGGACCGCGACATGCGCCGCATCGCAGAATTTGCGAGCCGCAACCGCATTCCCTACAGCTCGTTGCCGCTGCGAAGCCCTGAAGCAGAGACGACCGCCCGCAGTTGCTCAATCGCCGTGGGCGTGCCCGCGGTGATCTTCGGGCGCGACGTCGTCGTGACCGATCCCACGCCCGACAAGGTCGCACGACTGCTCGGCCTCAATCTCGACTTCCGGAACGACGAAATGTTCGACGTCCTGATCGTGGGCGGCGGGCCCGCCGGGGTGGCTGCGGGAGTCTATGCGGGTGCCGAAGGTCTGTGCGCACTGGTCGTAGAAGACGTTGCGATCGGCGGCCAGGCCGGGACCTCGAGCCGTATCGAAAACTATATGGGCTTCCCCACGGGCATTTCCGGTGGCGACCTGGTCTGGCGCGGCGAGATACAGGCGATGAAATTCGGGACCCGCTTCGCGATGCCGCGTCGGGTGGTTCTCCTCGAGAGGCTCGAGGATGAGAGCTTCTGCGCCACCTTCGACAGCGGCCAGCGCGTCCGCGCCACGGCGGTGGTGGTCGCGACCGGGGTGCAGTACCGCCGGCTGCCGCTCGACCGGCTCGCCGATTTCGAAGGCGCCGGCATTTACTATGCCGCGACCGAGATCGAGGCGCGATATTGCAAGGGAACAGAAGCGGTGATCATCGGCGGCGGCAACTCAGCGGGACAGGCCGCGATGTTTCTCAGCCGCTCGGCGCGCTGCGTGCGGGTGTTGGTCCGCGGGTCGTCGCTTGCCGCTTCAATGTCGAGCTATCTCTCCAGCCGGCTCGAAGCCGACCCTAGGATCACAATCGAGTATGGCGCCGAAGTGAGCGCGTTGCATGGCGCTGACCATCTCGAGGCGCTGACTATTCGTGACGCGAAGACAGGGGCGAGCCGCGTGGTCGAAACGCGCGCGCTCTTCATCATGGTGGGCGCTGCGCCGAATACCGAGTGGCTCTCTGGCCTGGTGAAACTCGATGATAAAGGGTTCGTGATCACCGGTTCCGGCGCGGGCTGTGCGGCCTCGCCCTTCTGCACCTCGCTGCCCGGCATTTTCGCGGTAGGCGATGCGCGCGCGGGCTCCGTGAAGCGCGTCGCCTCCTCGGTCGGCGAAGGATCGGTCGTGATCTCCAAAGTCTGGGAATTCGTCAACCGCAAATCCTGACTACAAAGATCGCTAGGGGTATGATGAGGATGCGCCCACAATTGCCACTCCCCTGAATGGTGCCGGCAGGTACTAACCGGCTCGAAGATGTTTCCTGAAGAAGCGAATCATGGTCTGGTAGGCGTCAGCGCCCTCGGGTGCGGTCATGGACGGTTCCGTCCGCGTCAATCTGCAGCTCGCCGTTGTCGGTACCCTGTGCCGGTGCCATGAAATCTCCCCTTCGCATCGCTTGCGGGATGGCAATGTTAGGGGCTGGGCGCGTATCAGTCCATTGGCCTAGATTTGGAGTGACGACGCATCCCGTACACGCATCTGGAAGTCCGGGGCACGAATATCGAGAGGTAGGTCCAGCGCCTGGCCGGGACGCTCGATCAAGTCCACTACTCTCTCTACCAGTCCGACGTTGTCATTCTCGATGACCTCGATTGCATTGTTTGGAAACTGATTCTGCAAATCGCTCACGAGCATCTCTGGGTCGTCCCCCACCATGATCGAGCGAATCAATTGCTCGGACACGGCGATGATGACGAAGCCCAGTGAACACGGCGCGATGGCAAAGCTGATGGTCGCCGCCGCTCGGATGAGCGGGATGAGCGCGTCGGCCGCTCCGGTCTCTGCATGGTCTGCGTTGGATGTCGATGTAAACATGATTTTTTCCTCGGGTTAATGGATGGCGGCAAGGTTAGCAACGTGCCTTCAACGAGACACTCCGTATCTTGCTGTCGTTGTTGAGGCATGCACCTCACCGCAAATCGGGTTGATGCAATTCTTTCGGGCGCGTTCAGTTCACCTTGAAGCGCTCGCCGACCAACTCCTCGCTCTTCCGCCAAAGCGCCTGTGCGCGTTGCGGATCGAGCGCGTAAGGCTGCACACCCTCGCGCAGGCCGGGCACTGAGGCGATCTCGGCGACATGGCAGTCTTCGCAATAGCGGCCACCAATCGCCTCGGCATCGGCGACGCAGGCGGCCCACACAGAAGTGGCCGCACCTTGGGGAATGCTCTTCCAGCTAAAGGGGGCAACGCCTTTGGGCTGACTGGCATTGATGTCTGCGATCAGTCTCTCAGTCACTTCGGGCGTCAGGTATCGACCCAACTCCGTTTGGATGCCCCCGGGGTGCACCGCCGTCGCTCGCACCCCTCTCGCTTTGTGACGGCGATCGAACTCGACTGCGAACAGCACATTGGCGGTCTTGGAGCGGCCATAGGCAGTGAATTCGGTGTAGGGCGAGTGCTCGAAGTTCGGATCTTCCAGATCGACGTCGGCATATCGGTGGCCCGCGGAAGACAGGTTCACCAGCCGCGAACCGCGCCGCAGCAGGGAAGCGATGCGGTTCACCAGAACAAAGTGCCCGAGGTGGTTGGTGCCGAATTGAGTCTCGAAGCCATCGACCGTGGCGCCCTTGGGGCACGCCATGACGCCGGCGTTGGCAATGACCACGTCGAAGGACTTGCCCGCGGCTAACAAACCGTCGGCGCCGCGGCGCACACTGTCGAGCGATGCCAGGTCGAGTTGGACCAGCTGAAGAGAACCTCCCCTAGCGGCTTGGGCGCGCACCTGCTCCGTAGCGCCCTGCGCCTTCGACAGATTGCGCGCAGCACCGATCACTTCCGCCCCGTGCGCCGCCAAGGCGCGCGCGCTCTCGACACCGAGACCGGCGGAAACGCCTGTGACCAGCACCCGCTTTCCACTCAGATCGATGCCTCGCAGCACCTCGTCGGTCGTCGATGTGGCTCCAAAAGAACTCTTCATGGTCAAATCCTCACTGCCTTTCTGTCCGCCCTACCACTGCACCATTAAAAATGGTCTAATTGGAAGTGGAGGGAACCTCCGCTTAATATACGGAGGCTTCCTCCGTTTTGCAAGCACTATGTTTAGGAGCAGATCGACAGACGTGAAAGGCAACGCAACGCCCCCGACGCGCAAACCCCGCGTCGACAGTGCCCGAAATCGACAATTACTGATCGACGCCGCCAAGGCGGGGTTCGCGGAATCCGGGCTGAATGTGAGCCTGGAAGAAGTCGCGCGCCGTGCCGCCGTCGGCATCGGCACATTGTATCGTCATTTCCCAACCAGAGAGGCGGTTGTGGAGGCGGTTTACCGCCGCGAAGTCGAGCAGCTGGCCGAAGCGGTGCCGCAGCTGCTCGAGACCTCGCCCGCGGGCGAGGCATTGCATAAATGGATGCACCTGTTCGTCGACTACATCGCCACCAAGCGCTTGATCGCACCAGCGCTGGGAGCTGCGGCAAGCCGTACTTCCACGCTTCATGCAACCTCAGCGGAACTCATCATGCATGCGATCTCCACGCTCGTGAAGCGCGCCATCGCAAGCGGCAACGTGCGCAAAGATATCGATCCGTCCGACTTGCTGCGTGCGCTGGTCGGAGTGAGCTATGGAAATCCCAACGAGGGTTGGGAAGCGAGCGCGCGGCGACTCGTCGACATTCTGATGGATGGGCTTCGGCGTAAGGGTCGGTGAATGGACACCTAGCGGAAGACCGCAATCGCGAGCACACCGTCAGCCGACTCCCACAGCGGCGGCAGCGCGTAGCGGGCTTGGCATCGAGCCGGCGGCACCTTACGATCGACCAAGATCTCTTTTAGGAGCGACTTCCATGCATACGAACCCGCCGATCGATCCGGATGACCCCAGCGGCCCCTCCGGCGATGACGTTCGGGAACCTCCGTTGCCGGGAAATGCGCAGCACATTCCCCGCGAGGAGTTTCCACGCAAAGGCGACATCGTGGATCCTGACCCCGCAAGAACCACTAAATAAAGACGAGGATTCATATCTTTCTTCGCGCAGGCCAGCGCCTGCGATGCGACGCAACAATCCGGTCGCCGATGCGCGATGTTGCTCAGTTTCGCATCACTCTGGACGTAGCTTGGGCCAATGGATCGCCGGAGGCGGCGAGCGCCTCGGCCACTCTCGCCTGGTCGGTCGCGTCGCGATTCTGACTAAGCTTGGCTTTGCCTTCCAGCCGATCGACCGGAATTTCGAACGCAACGATGGCGCGCATCATGCTTGCGAGATACTCCTCGGTGAGCACCCCCATGCGCCACGTGGTGCCGTTCGCCGCCTCATTGGCCTCGACCAGCCGACGAAGGATGTCCTTCACTGCCGCCGGCGTGTCCACGATTGTCGGCACGCCATAGGCATGCACCGCGATGTAGTTCCAGGTTGGCACCGCCGGATGGGTCGCGTACCAGGCGGGCGAGATATAGGCGTGCGGCCCTCGGAACACGGCGAGCGCCGGTTTGCCGCTGGCGAAATGCTGCCACTGCGGATTGGCACGCGCCATATGGGCCATCAGCGTGCCGCTTGCGCCCCGCGCGGGATCGATGAGGAATGGCAGGTGGCTGGCGAAGGGTAGACCGGCGTCATCCAGTGTCACCAGCTCGCCGAAGCCGTTCCCCACGATCACCCGGTGGCAGGCGGCCGTCTCGGCAATGACGAAGTGCTTTGGGATATACATGGCAATTGTCCTCGGGGCCACCTCCGCGACCTAGTGCTCCCCCGCCGGAATCGCGATCAGTTTACGGACGCAAGGTCCAACTTCACTCTAACGTAAATCCGAGGTCGACCGAGACTTGCCAGTCTGCAATCCTTCCGTCCTTTATATAGCCGCGGGTTTCGGTCACTTTGAACCATTTCAAGTTGTGCACGGTCTTGCTCGCACGCTCAACGGCGATCTTTACGGCGTCGTCGGAACTCACGGTTGAGCTGCCCGTAATCTGAATCGTCTTATAGACATGAGTATCCATCATGAATCTCCTGTTTGTGAGACTAAGTACGAGGAAACCGCCTAAGCTTGAATGATCTCATATCCGCCAAAGCCGGCAATACCACACTGGTTCAACCGGCAAGGCGAGTTCGGGTAGGTTGCACCATTCAACGCGGGGCAGCGCCGGCGGACGGGTAGTACAACTGGTAGTACCAGCGGTAGGTTTCCTCGATTCGGCTCTGAATGCGTGCGGGAACCTCATGCTTTCGCGGAGGCGACATTCGCGTCGACTGGGTATGCGTATATTTCATGCGATAGTGGCTGTCGCTTTCCGGCGGCCCCATCGGCGCGAGCCTTTCCGTATCGATTTCTGATTGTGGAGTAGGTACCTAGATGGAAGACGCCCCTGCCGCTCGCCGGCGCGGATCCATTGGCAGTGTCCGGATTGATCGTGACTCCGGCGCCCGCGCCCGTCGCCGTGAGACTCGCCATGACATTGACGTTGTGGACGGCGATCAAGCCAAGCGAAGTGTCGGAGGACCACGACACCGCATCGTTCACACTGACGTCGCCGTGTCCGGATTTGGCGCCGCCGCTGCTTTGCAATGTGACCGAGGTGTTCGCAAGTTCGGCCGAGAGAGTGGCTCCACTGATATCGCCGCCGCTGGCCGCCACGGTAAAATCCTGCGGATCCACCAGCCAGCTGCCGTAAAGCCCGCCGTGCGAAGCGGTCGTCACCCTCGCCCCGTCCGCGACCTCGACGCGACGCTGTTGGCGGCGCTCCCGCTGAAGTTTCTCGAGCTTCCCGCAAGGCTCGAATCGTTCAAATCGAGCGTGGACGCCACCAGCCCGCCTACGTTGATTTGGGCGCCCTTGCCGAAAACGATCCCGTTCGGGTTGATGAGAAATATCTGGGCAATGTCGGGCTTTCCCCGAGACTTGCCGCGAGTCCAGCCTTCAGGCCAGTTGCGGATTGTTGTCGGACTTTGCTGACGACACGTAGCGAAGTTGTCCGACAAGGCGACTCCATGCGTTAGTAGTACCGGGGCCGCACCTCATGCCATCGGCAAGCGTCTGCCCGGCTGGCTGTTGCGGCTCACACCTTGATGCCGTCGGCGCTCAGCGGCAGCTTGCGGACTCGCTTTCCGCAGGCGGCATGGATGGCATTGCAGAACGCGGGCAACGCGGAGGGATACGCCGGTTCGCCCAGACCCGTCGGTGCGTAATTGGTCTTCACCCACTCGATCTGAATCGGCGGGATTTTCCGATTTCGAAGCAGCGAATAGTCGTGGTAGTTGCTCTGCAACACCCGCCCCTTGTCCAGGGTAATCGCCTGTCCGATGGCTGCGGACATGCCGTCCAGAATGGAGCCTTGCACCTGGTGTTCAGCGTTGCTCGGATTGACGATTTGGCTTCCCACATCGACGGCGACCCAGATTTGCTCCGGCGTCACTATGCCATCGGCGCCTGCGCTGACCCTGTGCACTTGCGCCACATAACCCAGGTGACTCCAGTAACAGGCGAAGCCCAGTCCTGCGTGCTTGGGCAACCGGCGCCGCGCAGTCCAACCCGAAATGTCGCGAACCCGCTCGATGACGCCGACCATGCGCGGGGCGATGAATCCGGGACCGAACGGATTCCCGCCCTTCCCTTCGCCCTCGCCGGGCAAGGGGCTGCTGAGAAGCTCCAGCTGAAACTCGATGGGATCGCGGCCCGCGGCGTGTGCTATCTCGTCCAGGAAGGATTGAAACACCCATGCATGGGCGTTGTCTCCGGGCGCGCGCAGCGGCCCAACCGGCACATTGAAGGCGATGCGCGAAGTCTTCAGCGCATAGTTGGGCACGAAGCCGGCGGGAAACGCATCGGCACCCGGCACCGCAAGCCGCGCAAAATTCTCGTTACGAGCGAAGCCCGCGAAGTGGTTGTTCCACGCAGTAAGCTTTCCATGCGAATCCACCCCGGCCGTCAGATTGTGGTACCCGCCGGGACGATAAAAATCATGCTGTAGCTCATCCTCGCGAGTCCATAGCACCTTGACCGGCGCGCTGATTTCCTTGGAGATCACCGCCGCCTCGATCATGTAGTCATTCGCCAGCCGGCGGCCGAATCCACCGCCGCAGCGAATCAAGTGGATACTCACATCGTTGGGGTCGATCCCCAGAGTCTTGGCGACGGCGGCCCGGCCCGGGCCAGGATTTTGGGTTGGTGCCCAGATCTCCACCTTGCCGGCCTGATATGACGCCACACAGTTCTGCGGCTCCATGGGTACGTGCGAGATGAACGGGTAGGCGTAGGAGGCGCGGACGATCTTGGCCGCCCGCCGCAACGCGCCCTCCGGATCGCCGTCGACGCGAACCGATGCCTGCGCGGGCTGCGAGAACAGGAGTTTCGCCTGTGCATCAAACGCCCCGCTCGAATCGCCGGCATGCGGTCCCTCGTCCCAATTCACCGTTAGCTTGCTGCGGGCTTTCTGGGCGCGCCACCAGGAATCCGCGACGATGGCGACGCCGCCGCGCAGGCCATCATCAATCCCTGGGCCGGGTTTGCCCGGCGCCACTTCCATTACACGTGGTGCGCCCTTCAGGACCAGAACATGGCTGACGCCGGGCATGGCATGAATCTCGTCGATATTGGCGCTCTTGACCTCCGCGTCAAATACCGGACCCTTCTGGAATACCGCATACTTCATGCCGGGGACTTTGACGTCGATGCCGAATTGCTGCCGACCCTGAACGATCCTGGCTTTGTCGGGGTCAATCGTCGACGTGCCGATGATCTTGAAAGTCGACTCGTCCTTCAGCACGACCGTGCTCAGATCCGGCACCGGCAATCTGGCGGCACTCGCGGCGAGCTCGCCGTACTTGAGCGTACGGCCGCTGGCGCCATGCGTCACCGCACTATCGGCTGCGGAGCATTCAGCCACGGGCACGCCCCACTGTGCCGCCGCGGCGGCGATCAGCATTTGCCGTCCTGCCGCGCCGGCGCGCCGCAGCGGCAGCCAATTGGCCGGCGTGGAATAGCTGCCGCCCGAAGATTGGCTGCCCATTTTGCCGCCCTGATAGTCCGCCATCTCGATCACGACGTCCTTCCAAGCGACATCGAGTTCCTCCGCAAAGATCATGGGCAATGCGGTTTTGGTGCCCTGGCCGACCTCGGGATTGGGCGCGAGAATGGTCACCACCCCATTCCGGCTGATACGCGCGAAAATCGTCACCGGATAGGGTTCCGAATCGCCTGCCGCTTCGGTCTCGCGCCATATGAATGGCAGGGTCGCAGTCAACAACAAACCGCCGCCCATCGTGCCGCTCGCGATCAGAAAGCCGCGCCGAGTCATTGCCACGCTGGATTGGGCCATCGATGACTCCTTCATGCCTGCGCTGATTCGCCAAGTTGTTTGATGGCCGCACGAATCCGCGTATAGCAACCGCAGCGGCAGATATTGCCCGCCATCGCTGCGTCGATCTCGACATCGCCCGGCCGCGCGGTGTGCGCGAGCAGGGCCGCAGCGGCCATGATCTGGCCTCCCTGGCAATAGCCGCATTGCGGCACGTCCAGGGTCAGCCATTTCTCCTGAACTCTCTGTCCGACGTCGGTCGCACCCACTCCTTCGATGGTGGTAATGGACAAGTTGCTCACGGCATCCAAGCGCAATTGGCAGGATCGCGCCGCCGCCCCGTTCGCGTGCACCGTGCAAGCTCCACACTGGCCGATTCCGCAACCGTACTTGGTGCCGGTCAAATCCAGGATATCCCGCAGCACCCATAACAACGGCGTGTCGGCCTCGGCTTCCACGTGGTGTTCGGCGCCGTTCACGTGAATCGTGTAGCTCATCGAAGCTCCCGGCCCGGTACCAAACTACGATTAATGTGACTTCCCCGATTAATTATATAACTATATGAATATTATTATGTTTCTTATCCACGTCCGCCACTCGCTCGCCTCCAGCGGCACTTTGTGCGGAGCTTTGTACCAGATAGTGTTTCTCGCACATCGGGTGATTGGAAATGCCGTTCGCTTCTCGCCACACCGCAAAGGTGGCGGCCCCATAGGCTACGCAATACATCATCATCGCGATGAGTACCGGTCTTCGGCGGAGACTGCTCAAACTCACATAGCGATGATTGGCGGTCATGTGGTCATCCCGATTCCCAGTTCCTATACCCTAAACACCGCCGAAGAGAAAAAGTTGCAATTCCCGACACCGATAGCGCAGAAGCGGTTCAGCGCCGGATCGCCAGAGGTATCTGGTTACCGGGAGTCCCCAGAGGAACCGGCAAGCCACGCGGTCGCTTCCATCGCAAGCATCCCGGACAGTCCGATCGCCCGCAAGTTGATGCGGTCCGTTTCGGGCTTACCCATGAAGTGAATGGGGCGATTCACGTACAAAGGACTCCGCGCACGGAATTCAAAACGCTGAATCCGATCCACATGATTGAGCGCCAGTAGTCGCGCCAGGACGATGGCAACCAAAGGTCCATGCACGACCCGTTCCGGGTAGCCCTCTTCGCGCTGCGTATACAGCTGGTCAAAATGGATGAGATGCGCATTGAACGTCAATGCGGAGTAGCGCATGAGCATGACCGGATCGGGGGTCAGGGTAATGGACCATGAGTCGGTCGTGGCGGAATTGGCCGAAAAGGCATCCACCGGAGCAGGTTGCGCGGGAACGGGCCCCTGCAGGTAGACGATGTCCCGCTCCTCGCGCACGCACAGAGCACCGTCCTGATAATACTGATACTCCGCCGTGACGATTTGGAATGGGCCGCTTTTGCCCTGCTTGTCGCGCCGTCCAACGACCCGCTCCTTCATTTGTGCGCGTTCGCCGATTCGCAGTGGCCGCAGGAACTCGGTTCGAGCCGCCCCGAACAAGCGCCGCCGCCGCAACGTGGAATCAACCCACTCCTGATTGACCATATGGCCATCCGGTCCGATCGATTTGCGCGGCGCTGTGGGCAGGAAGTACAGCCAATGCCACAACGGCGGCAGGTCGACGGGAGCGTCCCTCCCGGCGGTCGGCAATCCGAGGGTCGCTTCAAGCGCCTGGACGGGCCACGGATCCAGATTCGATTCGATCATTTGCCGTTGTTCTCATTGAGCAGGCCATTCTTCTCGATGAATTCCGCAATCGTCGAGAGGCCATGGCCTGTTTTCAGATTCGTAAACACGAACGGCCGACCGCCGCGCATTCTCCTCGCATCCGTGTCCATCACTTCGAGGGAAGCTCCCACGTAAGGCGCAAGATCTATTTTATTGATGACCAAAAGGTCCGACTTGGTGATTCCAGGGCCTCCTTTGCGCGGTATCTTGTCGCCCGCAGCGACATCGATGACGTACAGCGTAAGATCGGAAAGCTCGGGGCTGAAGGTCGCCGCCAGATTATCTCCGCCGCTTTCCACGAAAACGAGGTCCAGGCGGGGGAATCGCCGGCTCAACCGGGAAACGGCCTCCAGATTGATGGATGCGTCCTCGCGAATGGCGGTGTGCGGACACCCGCCGGTCTCGACCCCCAGAATCCGCTCCGGCGGCAATGCTCGATTGCGCACGAGAAATTGCGCGTCTTCTTCGGTGTAGATGTCGTTGGTGACCACCGCCAGCTCGTAGCGGTCGCGCAGGGCCAGACATAGCGACAGCGTCAGAGCGGTCTTTCCCGAACCGACCGGGCCGCCGATCCCCACCCGCAATGGAGACATTTCTCTCAACATATTAGGACCTGAATAAGCGTGAGTACTGCGTTTCGTGTCGCGCGCACTGGATGGCAAGGCCCGGGGCGAAGTTGGATAGCGCATCATTCATCGAAGATTCGTGCTCCGCGAGTTCGGCGATCTGCCCGCCGATTTTCAACAGTACGCGCTGCCCCGCCGATTGGCCCATCGGCACCGTCTTCATGCCGACCAGCACTTGGTTTTCCGCCCAGGACCATAAATAGGCGGCCGCCGAGTCGGATGCCGGTATCGCCCAGGCCGCCGCCGCACCGCTCCAAACGCAGGGGAGAGTGGGCTCATGCAGGCCGCGCAGGGTGTCTTGCAAAAAGTCCGGCAATTCCGGAAGTGCCGCGAGCAGCGACCTCATCGAGAAACCCGTCTGTACCGTCGCGCTGCGCATTTCGGCCGATTCGCGGGCGGCGAGAAAACGTTCATTGAGCCGGCTTAGGCCCATCGAATCCAGCGCGAGCCAGGCATCGCTCATCTGGTGCAACAGAGGTATTTCGTACTTCCCGATCGAATACGCCAGCACGCCGGTGATCCATGTCTGGAGCGACGCCTCGTCGCGCACCAATGCGCTCTCTACGGCGGCCTCCAGTCCATAGGAATGACTGTATCCGCCGATTGGAAATGCCTGGCTGGTCATCTGCAACATCCGAACGCGGGCGAGCCCATTCATGGCAACGAATCGTTCACGGCGCTGAAAACGAATGAATCTTGGGAAGACTCGCCGGCTTCTCGCTGCCGTGCGCGTGATGGTGTCCATAGGCGCCGCCCTCGGGTTCGAACGGCGCGACGAGAGCAGTGACCGTCAAACCCAACCGCGTGACCATCTCCGCCAGGACGTGATCGGCGGGGAAGCGCAGGCGATCGGGCATCAATTGCACGGCGACGTGTCGGTTGCCCAAATGATAGGCCGCCTTGGCGACCACAAGCGGATCGCTGCCGACCGCCTCGAGCAAGGACTCCTCGGCCGCTACTATTTCGACCTCCCGGCCGTCTTCGATGCGGACACGCTCGCCGTTCCGCAGCAGCCGGCCGCGTTCGACGATGAGCGCGGCCTGCTCGCCGTTGTCCAGCCGCAACAGCAGGCGGCTCTTGCAACGGGCATCGAAATCAAGGACGGCGCGAAGAGGCATGACGGGTTCCGTTAGAATAAGAAGTATCGTTGAGTCATGGGCAGTGACACGGCCGGCTCGCACACCAGGAGCTCGCCGTCGGCACGCACCGCATATGTTTCCGGATCGACTTCAATCTGCGGACAGGCGCCGTTATGAATCATGTCCCGCTTGCGTACGTGACGCGTATTCTTGATGGGTTCGATCCGCTTGCGCAATTCCAGCGACCTGAAGCCTGGGTCGTTCAGCGCCGCCTGAGAGACGAAAGTCACTGACTTCTCGAGGGCACGGCCGAACGCACCGAACATCGGCCGATAGTGCGACGGCTGCGGCGTGGGAATCGAAGCACTCGGATCGCCCATCGGAGCGGCCGCAATCATGCCGCTCTTCAAGATCAGGCTGGGCTTTACACCGAAGAATGCCGGTTTCCACAATACGAGGTCCGCCAGTTTGCCCACCTCGACCGATCCGACCAGGTGCGACACGCCATGCGTGATGGCGGGATTGATGGTGTATTTGGCCACGTAGCGCTTGACTCGGGTGTTGTCGTGCAAGTCCGTGTCGCCGCTCAACGAGCCGCGCACTTCGCGCATTTTGTGCGCCGTCTGCCACGTTCGGATGACCACCTCGCCGACACGGCCCATGGCTTGCGAGTCCGAGGACATCATCGAAAATGCGCCGATGTCGTGCAGGATGTCCTCTGCCGCAATCGTCTCGCGGCGAATGCGGGATTCGGCGAAGGCGATATCCTCGGCGATGCCGGGATCCAGGTGATGGCACACCATCAGCATATCGAGATGCTCGTCCACGGTGTTGATGGTGTACGGGCGGGTAGGATTGGTGGAACTCGGCAGGACATTGTCGTGGGAGGCGATCTTGATGATGTCGGGAGCGTGCCCGCCGCCCGCCCCTTCGGTGTGGAACGTGTGGATCGTGCGTCCGCCGATGGCGGCCACGGTCGCCTCGAGAAACCCAGATTCGTTGAGGGTATCGGTGTGAATGGCGACTTGCACGTCGAGTTCGTCGGCGACCGCCAGGCAATTGTCGATCGCCGCCGGAGTGGTGCCCCAATCCTCATGGAGCTTCAATCCGATCGCACCCGCATGAATCTGCTCGCGGGCGGGTTCCGGGAGGCTGACATTGCCTTTTCCCAGGAAACCCAGGTTCATCGGGAAGCCCTCCGCGGCGAGCAGCATGCTGTGGATGTGCCATGGGCCGGGCGTGCACGTGGTCGCCTTGGTACCGGCCGCCGGCCCCGTTCCGCCGCCGATCATGGTCGTGATCCCGGAGTTGAGCGCCTCGTCGATCTGCTGGGGGCAAATGAAATGAATGTGCGAGTCGATGCCACCGGCGGTCAAAATCATGCCCTCGCCGGCGATGATCTCCGTGGCGGCGCCGATGGGGATGGTGACGCCGGACTGAACATCCGGGTTGCCCGCCTTGCCGACACCCCGGATATGGCCGCCCTTGATGGCCACATCGGCTTTGACGATCCCCCAATGATCGACGATGAGCGCATTGGTGATGACGGTGTCGGCGACCTCGGCACTGACACCCTGCCCCTGCCCCATACCGTCGCGGATGACCTTGCCGCCGCCGAATTTCACCTCTTCGCCGTAAACGGTGTAATCCTTCTCCACCTGAATGACCAACGCCGTATCGGCGAGCCGCAGGCGATCACCCACGGTGGGACCGAACATCTCCGCATAGGCCTGCCTCGTGATTTTCGTGGCCATTCAGAGGTCTCCCATGATTTTCCCCTGAAAACCGAAGACGCGTCGCAGGCCGCCGTATTCGACCAAACGCACGGTCCGTGCCTGTCCCGGTTCGAACCGCACCGCCGTTCCCGCCGGTATGTCGAGTCGGTACCCGCGGCACGACTCGCGCTCGAATCGCAAACTCGAATTGACTTCATGGAAGTGGTAGTGGGAGCCGACCTGAATCGGCCGGTCGCCGGTATTCTCGACGTTGACGGTGAGGGTTTTGCGATCGACATTCAGTTCGATTTCACCCTCCGCGACCAGAAGTTCGCCTGGAATCATGGCTGCACCTCAAACAATGGGTTGATGCACGGTAACCAGTTTCGTGCCGTCCGGGAACGTGGCCTCGACCTGTATGTCCGGGATCATCTCCGGGACGCCCTCCATCACTTCGCCACGCGTCAGAATCGATCTGCCATGGCTCATGAGTTCGGCCACCGTCCTCCCGTCGCGTGCACCCTCGATGATGGCCGCCGTGATCAAGGCGACTGCTTCGGGATAGTTGAGTTTGAGGCCCCGCGCGCGGCGCCTTTCGGCCACCAACGATGCCGTGAAAACCAGTAGTTTATCTTTCTCCCGAGGGGTCAATTCCATCGCACGCCCGCTCCGCTCAACATGCCCATACCCGCGGCGGACACGCCACTTTGTCCGTCCCGGCCCGTCGTACGACCGCCCACAAATTTGTGAACCAGTAAAACGCATCTTCGGTCGAGTCGCCAAGATACCGCGCAATCAACACGCCGGGCACTCGTGTGATGCCGGTCCGCGATTTCGCGGCAGGCGGGATCACCGCGCGACACTCGCGCAGCAGCGCGGCGTCGATGTCGCTTCCGGCAACCACAAACGTGCCGCAGACGGTAAATCCCGACAGACCCACCGGCGATGCGGCAAAACCGCTCTGCGCATCGATGTCGGCAGCTTCCGACCAGAGCAGCCAGTCGGTGCCCCGAATATTCGTTTGCATGCTCAATCTGCCGCGACCCCACGATTCACCCGATGCACGCCGGCCGAAACTCAAGATATCCCACCCGAAATACCGTGCGCGCAAGCCCAGTTCGACGTTGAGCTCCAGTGAAATATTCGCGCCATCGAAGATGATGCTCTCGCGCGGCAGCCATTCGAGGACGGCGTCTTCACCCAGCGAGAAATGCACTTGCTGGCTCGCGCAGCTGCCCTCGGAACGATACCATTTTGTCGCGCCGGGCGTCGTCAACAGCGCCCGCGCCTGCTGTTTCAGGGAGGCTCGGATATTGAGTCCGTCGCCCGCTGCGACTCCGCCCGGAGGATGCAGAATCGCGATGTGACAGGTGTCCTTACCTTCCGGGTAAAGGGCCTTTTGCACCTGCAAGGGGCCCCGGTGCCGGTTGTGGCTCAGTACGGTCTGACCTGTGCGCCGCGCAAAGCAGAGGTCGAGCTCGGCCTGCCAGCCCGAGGGGTCGCGGATAGCGTTCGACAAGCTGCGCACGGCTTGCCGGGCGCCTGGAGTTCCGCCCGCCCTCACTTGGGAATGGAGGCGTCGACGCCTTCGACATACCAGTTGATGGCCATCAACTGCGCATCGGAGAGCGCGGAGCCTGCCGCAACTCTCTCCACGCCGCTGTTGTCCTTGAGCGGGCCTGCGAATGGCACCAACTTGCCGTCGACGATGTCGCGTTTTTTCTCGTCGAACAGACGGGCCACGTCGGCCGGAACGGATTTGTTCAGGGGCGTGAGCACGACCATCTTCTCCCTGATGCCGTCCGCCGTCTGCCGTCCGCCGGTCCACGTTCCCGCCATCACCTTGCGTATTTCAGCGATGTAGTAGTCCGCCCAATTTTCGGTGTTCGCGGTGAGCTGCGAATGGGGCCCGTACTTGGACATGTCCGAGTCCCACCCAAAAGCATGAACTCCACGCTGCTCCGCCACCTGGACGACGGCCGGCGAATCGGTGTTCTGACCGAGTACATCGGCACCCTGTGCGATCAACGCCTCGGCCGCCTGGCGCTCCTTGCCGGGGTCATACCACGTGTCCACCCAGATGACCTTGACCGCGGCCTTGGGATTGACGCTGCGCGCGCCTAAGGTGAAAGCATCGATGTTGCGAATCACTTCGGGGATGGGGAACGATCCGACGTACCCAAGCGTGTTTGACTTCGTGGTCTTGCCGGCAAGAACGCCGAGCAGATACGCGCCCTCGTAAAAGCGCGTTTGATAGGTGACCACGTTCGCCGCGGTCTTGTAGCCGGTCGCATGTTCGAACTTCACCTTCGGGAACAGCTTTGCGACGCGCAACGTGGGTTCCATATAGCCGAATGAAGTGGTGAATATAAGCTGGTTCCCGGCAACGGCCAACTGGCGAATCACCCGCTCCGCGTCGGCGGTCGCCGGCACGCTTTCCACGTAGCTGGTCTTCACCGCCGAACCAAGCACGCGCTCGACTTCGCGCCGCGCCGCATCGTGCTGGTAGGACCAGCCCGTGTCGCCCACGGGATCGACATAGATGAACGCCACTTTGATCGGTTCGGCAGCGCGCGCCGGCAGTACGCCGATCGCCAGCATTCCAAGCAACAAGGCGACGGAACGGAGACTTTGCTTCACGGTACGACCTCGAGTGGCACCGAAGGAGAATGCACAAGCGTCTCGCCGAGCGCAACCAAAGATGGTGCGGCCCGGACTTGATCGGCGCCGCGTTGCGCGGCACTTTTTGAAGCGTTGCGTCCTCAAAAATGCACACGATTAGTGCGCCGGATTGTGTACAAAATGCGCGGCACATACTGTAATCTACGGCTGCGAGAGGTCCGATGGCTACGCTGACAACCCATGTTCTGGACATTGCGGCCGGTACTCCGGCGGCGGGGATGCGCATCGAATTGCGCTCGTTGAGCGGGATGCCGGAAATGACGGTTACTGCGAAAACCAACGCGGATGGGCGCTGCGCGGCGCCGCTGCTGGAGGGTGCCGCCTTTCGGACCGGGCGTTACGCGCTGACCTTCCATGTCGCGGCGTACTTTCGGTCCCTGGGACATACGCTCGGCGAGCCGCCATTTCTCGACGAGGTGGTGATTGCCTTTGGCATCGCGGATGCGGGACAAAATTACCATGTGCCCCTGCTGGTCTCGCCGTGGAGCTACTCAACCTACCGTGGAAGTTGACCGCTGAGATGTCCCCCTCCCGCGTCGCAAATTCTCCTCAAACGCTGCGCTTCGTCCTGGACGGCGCAGTCGTCTCCCTGCATGAACCCCCGCCGACGATGACCGTGCTGGAATATCTGCGCGACGTCGCAGGCCGGTGCGGGACGAAGGAAGGCTGCGCCGAAGGCGACTGCGGCGCGTGCACCGTGGTCATCGGCGAACTGACCACCGACCGGCGCAGCGTATGCTATCGGGCGGTGAACTCCTGCATCCGCTTCCTGCCGACACTCGACGGCAAGGAACTCGTCACCGTCGAGAGCTTGCAACAGCCCGACGACTGCGCCGCCCACCCGGTACAGCAATCTCTGGTGGACCATCATGGCTCGCAATGCGGATTCTGCACGCCCGGCTTCGTCATGTCGCTGTTCGCTCTGTATTTGAATCGCGACGCGGCCGACCGTGAACAAGTACTCTGTGCCCTGGCGGGAAATCTGTGCCGCTGCACCGGATACCGGCCCATCATCGAAGCCGGAATGCGCCAGTTCACTTACGCCTCGCCCACGCGCTGGAGCCGCGAAGAAGCCTACTCCGAATCTCATGTCGAACCGCTGAGGTCCATTGAACGCGGTCCCGCGGCGGCATCCTCCCTGCGGTATCCGGGATTCCATGCGCCGCGTGGACTCGATGAACTTGCAGACGCCCTCGAATCGTCGCCCGGTGCCCTCCTGCTGGCAGGCGGCACGGACATCGGTCTGTGGGTCACGAAGCAGCTGCGCGACCTGCCGGGGCTCGTTTATTTGGGCGATGTACCGGAACTCACCCGAATCGAGGAACGATCGCAGGAACTGTGGATCGGCGCCGCGGTGACTCTCACCGATGCCTGGCCGGCTCTGCTGGCGCGATTTCCCACACTGGCCGAACAAGCAGCGCGTTTCGCATCGCCGCCGATCCGCAATTCAGCCACGCTCTGCGGCAACCTCGCCAACGGCTCGCCGATCGGCGATTCGATTCAGATGCTGATTGCGCTCGACGCGCGGCTCGAATTGCGGCTGGGCAAAAAGGTCCGCAGACTGCCGCTCGAGGACTTTTACCTCGAGTATCAAAAAAAGGATCTGTCGGCGGGCGAGTACGTCGCGGGGGTCGCCATTCCACCCCCGAGAAATGGGCAACTGCTGGCAAGCTATAAATTATCCAAGCGCTTTGATCAGGATATATCGGCGGTCGCCGCAACATTTTGTGTGACGCTTGAGGCCGCGCAGGTGACGGAGGCCCGCCTCGCCTATGGCGGTTTGGCCGGTATCCCGCAGCGCGCGCGGCACGCGGAACGCGCGCTCCTGCGCGGCGGCTGGAACCTCGCGGGAATCGAAGCGTCCGTCGCCGCACTCGCCACGGACTTCGAACCGCTCACCGACCTGCGCGCCAGCCGCGAGTATCGCCTGAAGGCTGCCGGCAATTTGCTGCGCCGTTTCTACCTGCAGCAGCAAGGCGGGCATGTTGCATTGCGCACGGCCGACGCCTTGTTGGACGTCGGCTGACCGCCATGTCATCCGGTACGTCGCAGGCTCATGACAGCGCGCCGTTGCACGTCAGCGGCCGGGCGCAGTACTGCGACGACATCGCGCTGCCGGCGAACGCCTTGCACGCGGCCTTCGGATTGAGCCGCATCGCGCACGGTCGAATCACGTCGCTCGACCTGGCCGCCGTCATGGAATCGCCCGGCGTAGCCGCGACTGCGCTGCCCGCAGATATCCCCGGCGAGAACAACTACGGCGGCGCCGTCCACGACGATCCCATCTTTGCGGATGGACTGGTGCAATATGCCGGCCAACCGTTGTTCGCGGTCGCGGCCACCTCGATGCGTGCGGCGCGCAAAGCCGCACAACGAGCCAAGATCCTTATCGAGCCGCTTCCCGCCCTTCTCGACATCCGCGCCGCGCTCGCGGCCGGCAGCTTTGTACTGCCGAGTCATACGATGCGGCGCGGCGATCCACGCGCGCACCTTGGCCAGGCACCGCGGCGATTGACCACCACGGTGGTGATCGGCGGACAGGATCATTTTTATTTGGAAGGACAGATCGCGGTCGCGCTGCCGCAGGAAGACGGCGCGATGCTGGTCCACAGTTCGACGCAGCATCCCACCGAAGTACAGAACATCGTGGCGCACGCCTTGAAAGAGCCTGCCAATCGCGTCGTGGTGCAATGCCGGCGCATGGGCGGCGGATTCGGCGGCAAGGAGAGCCAGGCCGCCCTGATCGCCGCCGCCGCCGCCGTGCTTGCGCGCAAGAGCGGCAGACCGGTCAAGCTGCGGCTCGATCGCGATGCCGACATGCTGATGACCGGCAAACGGCATGACTTCATCGCGGATTGCGAGGCCGGCTTCGATGACGAGGGGCGTCTGCTTGCGCTGTCCGTGATGCTGGCCTCGCGGTGCGGGTACTCGGCCGACCTCTCCGGCCCGGTGAACGATCGCGCCATGTTTCACATCGACAATGCCTACTACCTGGAAAACGTCGAAATCACGTCGCATCGCTGCAAGACCCACACCGTGTCGAATACCGCCTTTCGCGGCTTCGGCGGACCTCAGGGCATGATGGTGATCGAAGCCATTCTCGACGACATTGCCCGCACGCTGGGTCGTGATCCGCTGGACATACGGCGCGTCAATCTGTACGGCCTCGCTGAGCGCAACGTCACCCACTACGGCCAGATCGTGAAGGGCAACGTGCTGCCCGGCATTTTCGACGAGCTGGAGCGTAGCAGCGACTATCGGCGCCGGCGCGAGTCGGTGGGCCGCTGGAATGCCGCTCATCCGATCATCAAGCGCGGCCTGGCATTGACGCCGGTGAAATTCGGCATCTCCTTCACGTCGACTCTATTCAATCAGGCTGGGGCGTTGCTGCAGGTGTATACCGACGGCACGGTGCTGCTGAACCACGGCGGCACGGAGATGGGCCAGGGTTTGCATGTGAAGGTGGCACAGGTCGTCGCCGCCGAACTGGGCTTGCCGCTATCAGCCATCCGCATCACCGCGACCGACACCAGCAAAGTGCCCAATACTTCTGCGACTGCGGCGTCATCCGGCTCGGATTTGAACGGCAAGGCGGCGCAGGCGGCGGCGGTGACCATCCGGCAACGGCTCGTCGACCTCGCCTGCGCCACGCACGGGGTCGCGCCGCGGGACGTCCGCTTCGCCGATGGCCATGTGCAGATCGGCGCGCAGCGTCAGCCGTTCGCCTCCTTGGCGCGGGCCGCGCACGAAGCGCGAGTGTCGCTGTCGGCTACCGGCTTTTATCGCACGCCCGACATCAATTGGAACAAGCAGACGCAGTCGGGTACGCCTTTCTATTATTTTGCCTACGGCGCCGCGGTTGCCGAAGTCGCGGTGGATACGCTCACCGGCGAGACGCAACTTCTGCGCGTGGACATTCTGCATGACGTGGGCACGTCGTTGAATCCGGCCATCGACTTGGGCCAGATCGAAGGCGGCTTTATACAGGGTGTCGGGTGGCTCACTTCCGAGGAACTGTACTGGGACGGCGCCGGTGAGCTGCGCACCCATGCGCCGTCGACCTACAAGATTCCCACGGCACGCGACTGGCCGGCGGCGGCCCGCGTGGACCTGCTGCCGGCTGCGCCCAATGCCGTGGACTCGATTTATCGATCCAAAGCCGTCGGCGAGCCGCCCTTGATGTTGGCCTTGTCGGTGTTTCACGCCATCCGTGATGCCTGCGCGGCCTGCGGCCCCCCCGGCTGCCTGCCTCACTTGCCGGCGCCCGCCACACCGGAAGCGGTGTTGCGGCTCATCGATGCATTGAAACCGAGCCGTGCCGCATGAGCACTGCGCAGCGTAAATCCGGGCCCCCCGTCGCGGCTGTCGCCGGCGGGTGGCTGGCTCCTCTCGAGGGTCATTGGATCGACGCCGCGTGTGCGCATCTTTCACGGCATCCGGCGCTGGTGCGCGTCACCGTGATCGCCCTGCGCGGCTCGGCGCCGCGCGAAGCGGGAGCGACCATGCTGGTGGATACGCTGGGCACGGTGGGCTCGATCGGCGGCGGGCGCCTCGAATGGGAGGCCACCCTCGCCGCCCGGGAACTTCTCCGCGTCCGCGATACTGCGACGGTGCGCATCGCGGATCTCATCCTGGGACCCGACCTCGGGCAATGCTGCGGAGGCCGGGTGGAACTGTGGCTCGAGCGGCTGACTCGCAACGACCTGCCATGGCTCTGCGAGGCGGCGCGGTCCGTGCTGCCGCCGCGCGGCCGCGCCGACGCACCCAAACCTCCGTATGTCGTGGTAACGGAATTCAGCGGCGGCGTCGCATCGCATCGGCTGCAGTGCTCGACGCCGGGAGCGGCGAGCCTCCATATGCGCCGCGCCGCGAGCGGCGACCTGACACTCCACGAACCACTGTCTGCTCCACGCCCGCGGCTGTGGGTCTTTGGGGCCGGTCATGTGGGCCAGGCATTGGTAAGGATGCTGGCGGAACTTGCGCTTTTCGAGATCACGTGGGTCGATTCGCGGCCCGAGCTGCTGCCGGCGGACTTGGACGGCCGCGTCACCATGCTGGCCTCCGCCAAACCCGTGGATTTGGTCGACGCCGCTCCGGCCGGTGCACGCTACGTGGTGCTGACGCACGATCATGCGCTCGACTACGAATTGTGCCGCTCCATTCTCCGGCGCGGCGATTCGTCCTGGTTGGGGCTCATCGGTTCGGCCAGCAAATCGGCGCGCTTCCGATCACGTTTGCTGCGCGACGGCATGAGCCGCGAGATCCTCTCGACCCTCACATGCCCGATGGGCATCCCCGGAATCGCGAGCAAGTTACCCGGGAGCATCGCCATCTCCATTGCCGCCCAGCTGTTGCAGCTGTCAAGTCCCGCGGCGCCGACGACAATTTCCGGGCACGACCTCGCTTGCGGCGCGACATCCGCCTCAGGCGGGTCATGCGAGTCATGCGGCAAGGAGCATCGGGCGAGGACATGAGCGATCACTCTCCCGTACCGCGATTGATGCTCCGCGGCATCATCAAGCGCTACCCCACGGTACTCGCCAACGACGGCATCGACCTCGAGGTGAGCGCCGGGGAAATTCATGCGCTGGTCGGCGAGAACGGGGCCGGCAAGAGCACGCTGATGAAGATCGTCTATGGCATCACGCGCCCCGATGCCGGCAGCATCGAATGGGAGGGCCGCAAAGTCAGCATCCACAGCCCCGCGCAGGCGCGACGTTTGGGGATCGGCATGGTGTTCCAGCACTTCGCCCTGTTCGAGACCTTGAATGTCGCGGAGAACATCGCCCTTGCGCTGGATGAGCGAACGACGCCCGCCGCGCTGGCGCCGCGCATCGATGCGGTCGCGCGGCGCTATGGGCTGCCCATCGACCCAGAGCGGCTGGTGCACAGCATGTCGGTCGGTGAACGCCAGCGCGTGGAGATCGTGCGCTGTCTGCTGCAGTCGCCCAAACTGCTCATCATGGATGAACCCACCTCGGTCCTGACGCCGCAGGCCGTCCGGCAACTGTTTGAGACCTTGCACCGTCTTGCGGCCGAAGGCAGGAGCATTCTGTACATCAGCCACAAGCTCGAGGAAATCCGCAGCCTGTGCGACAACGCCACGGTGCTGCGCGCCGGCCGGGTCAGCGGCACGGCGCGGCCACGCGAGCTGGACACCGCCAGCCTGGCGCGCCTGATGGTGGGCAGCGACCTTACGGATCGGCCGCCGCAGCCGCGGGAGACCGGCGAAGTCCGGCTCGAACTCAAGAACTATTCGATGGCCGCAGGCGATCCCTTCGGCACGGCGTTGCATCGGATCGACCTCGAGGTGCGCTCCGGTGAAATCGTCGGCGTTGCCGGCGTGTCCGGCAACGGGCAAAAGGAACTGCTGGCCGCGCTGTCCGGCGAATCGATCGCTCCCCACGAGGGTTCAATCACTCTGTGCGGCCGGCGCGTCGACGCCCTCGGCGCGGCGCGGCGCCGCGTTCTGGGCTTGGGATTCGTGCCCGAAGAGCGTCTGGGCCGCGGCGCCGTGCCCGGCATGTCCCTCGCCGAGAATACGCTGCTCACGGGCTCGCACGCGGGCATGGTGCGGCATGGCCTCATCAAGCGCGCTGTGGCGTGCGCCTCTGCGCGCGCGACCATTGCCGCATTCAAAGTCAAATGCGGCAGCGAGCAGTCCCCGGCCGAGCGGCTCTCCGGGGGCAACCTGCAGAAATTCATCGTGGGCCGCGAGATCCGGCTCGCGCCGCGGGTCTTGTTGGCCGCCCAACCGACCTGGGGAGTGGACGTCGGCGCCGCCCAATTGATTCATCGTGCGCTCATCGGCCTGCGCGACTCGGGCTCGGCCGTTCTGGTCGTTTCTGAAGAACTCGACGAGCTGTTCGCCATCTGCGATCGAATCGCCGTGCTGGCGGCGGGCCGCCTGTCGGTGGCGCATCCCCGGTCGCAGCTCACCGTCGAGGCGGTCGGCCTGCTGATGACCGGCGCCGCGAAAATGATGGCCGGCGCCAAGGAAGAGTGTGCGAATGCCTGAGCTGTGGGGTCCATTTCAATGGCGGCTCGAAAGACGCGCTTCACCGTCGGCGGCGATGCGCATCGCCGCTCCGCTGATCGCAGCGGTCGCCATGCTCGCCACCAGCTTTCTGGTCTTCGCCTTTCTCGGCAAGGATCCGGTGAATGCGCTCGACGTGTTTTTCCTCGAACCTCTGAACTCCCTCTACGGATGGGGCGAGCTGGCGCTCAAGGCAACGCCGCTCGCGCTGTGCGGGCTGGGACTCGCGCTGGGGTTCTCCGCCAACGTGTGGAATATCGGCGCCGAAGGGCAGTTGACCTTGGGCGCCATCTGCGGCGGTGGCGTCGCGCTTTACTGGGGCGACATTTTGGGGCCGCTGGCGCTGCCCGTCATCCTGCTCGCCGGCATGGCCGGCGGCGCTGCCTGGGCCGCCATTCCCGCGTATCTGCGCACGCGCTTCCACACCAGCGAAATTCTCGTAAGTCTAATGCTGGTGTACATCGCGCAACTGCTGCTCACTTACCTGTTGCACGGCGTCTGGCGCGACCCGGAGGGTTTCAATTTTCCGCAATCGAGGGCGTTCGATGAACGCATCCTCCTGCCGCTGTTGCTCGATGGGCAACGCGCCAATCTGGCATTCCCGATGATGCTGGTGCTCGCCGCGATCTCCTGGGTGTTTTCCACCCGGCTGTTTGCCGGCTACCGCATGCGCGTCGGAGGACAGGCACCCGCCGCCGCCGCCTATGCGGGCTTCAGCGAGCGGCGCAACGTGTGGCTCGCACTGATGATCGGCGGCGGCGCGGCAGGCTTGGCCGGAGTCTGTGAAGTCGTGGGTCCAATAGGCCGGCTGCAGGTCGACATCTCGCCCGGCTACGGCTTCGCCGCCATCATCGTGGCATTCGTCGGAAGGCTGCACCCGGCCGGCATCGTGCTCGCCGCGTTGCTCATGTCCCTGCTGTATTTGGGCGGTGAGTCGGTGCAACTCGGGCTGCAGCTGCCTGCCGCCGTGACGGGATTGTTTCAGGGCATGCTGTTGTTCTACCTGCTCGCGGCGGATCTGTTCGTCGGCTTCCGGCTGCGCCGTGTCGCCCGCGTACGCGAGGCGCGAGCATGAACATTGAATTCCTCGCCGCCGTGGTCACCGGCACGGTCGTGGCCGCCACGCCGTTGATTTATGCCGCGCTCGGGGAATTGATTGCCGAACGCGCCGGGGTGCTGAACCTCGGGGTCGAAGGGATGATGCTGGTGGGAGCGCTCGCCGCCTTCTCCGTGGGCGTCGGCAGCGGCAGCCTCATCCTGGGATACCTGGCGGCCGTCTGCGCCTCGATGCTGTTGGCGCTGTTGTTCGCGGTCCTGACGTTGAGTCTGCAGACCAACCAGGTGGCCACGGGTCTCGCGCTGACGCTGTTCGGACTGGGCTTGAGCGCCTTCGCCGGGCGCAGGTTCACGGGCCTGGCCGTCCAGGGCCTGCGCCCGATGTCGATTCCGGGCTTGAGTCAACTACCCATCGCCGGGCCGCTGCTATTTCGCTTCGATGCGGCGGTCTACGGGTCGATCCTCCTGTACTTCGCCGTCGACCATGTGCTCAATCGCACTCGCGCCGGACTCAAGCTGCGCGCCGTCGGCGAGTCGCCCGCCATCGCGCATGCATTGGGGCAACCGGTGACTCTGACGCGGTATGCGGCAGTGCTGTTCGGCGGCGCGACCAGCGGCATCGCGGGTGCCTACCTGTCCACTGCTCTGACGCCCATGTGGGTGGAAGGGATGAGCGCGGGACGCGGCTGGATCGCCCTGGCGCTGGTTGTCTTTGCAACATGGAAGCCGCTGCGGGTATTGCTCGGCGCCTATCTTTTCGGCGGCGTGACGATTCTGCAACTGCACGCCCAGGGGTTCGGTCTGGGCGTACCCGGCGAAATTCTCTCGATGCTGCCCTATGCCGCCACCATCGTCGTGCTGGTCATCATTTGCCGCGACCCGAAAACCATTCTGCTGAACCAACCGGCTTCTCTCGGCAAGAGCTTTCACCCCGATGTTTAGGAGCCAGTCTGAGTATTCTACGTGGCCGCGACCGCGGCAGATTTCCCCTCAGGCAAGGCGGAGCCGACGCTGTTGGGTCGAGACCCAATGAGGAGGCGACAACGCCGCATGAGGGGAAATCTGCCCGGTCCCGAAGGGTTGGCAACGTTGCACGGCTTGCCCGTGGTAACCACCACGGGCGGCGCCGCGCGCCTTGCATCCGCTCCCGTGCACAGATCCAATGGCGCGGGCCAAGCCCAACTGCACCGCACGGATATACGGCCTTGCCAACGCGACTCACGTAGAATACTCAGACAGGCTCCTGGCAGCGGCTCACGGGAAATACACAGACAGGCCCCCGGGCGGCCGCGACCATGAGCGCGTACATCATCGACATCGCGAGCCTGCTGGGTCGTTGGGTGCACCTCGTCACCGGCATCGCCTGGATCGGAGCGTCCTTCTACTTCGTTTGGCTCGACAATCATCTGATTGTGCCCACGGACGACTCGCTGATCCGCAAGGGTGTCGCCGGCGAACTGTGGGCGGTGCACGGCGGCGGCTTCTACAACGCTCAGAAATACCGCGTTGCGCCGCAAGTCTTGCCGCGCCCGCTGCACTGGTTCTATTGGGAGGCGTACTCCACCTTTCTCTCCGGGTTCTTCCTTCTCGGCCTCCTGTATTACGCGCAGGCAGAGGTCTATCTCATCGACCCGCGCGTTGCCGCATTGAGCAAACCGGCGGCAATCGGCATTGGCCTTGCTTTCATCATCGGCGGCTGGGTCGTGTACGACGCGCTGTGCCGAAGTCCCCTTGCCAGGAGCGGAGCATGGCTCGGCTGCCTCATCGCGTTGCTGTCGAGCGCCGCGGCTTACGCGCTTTGCCGCCTGTTCAGCGGGCGCGGCGCCTTCATCGAATTCGGCGCGATGCTGGGGACGATCATGGTGGCGAATGTGTTTTTCGTCATCATTCCGGGGCAGCGCGAGATGGTTCGCGCCAAACTCGAAGGACGCGAGCCGGACCCGGAGGCGGGGCTGCGCGGCAAGCTGCGCTCGGTGCACAACACCTATTTCACGTTGCCCGTGCTGTTCACCATGATCAGCAACCACTATGCGGTGGCCTTCGGCGCGCACCGCAACTGGCTGGCGTTGATCGCCATGTCGGCGGCCGGCGTGTTGATCCGCGTTTACTTCGTCGCGCGGCATACGCGACATGGGCGCGGCGGCAAGACCTCGCCGATCTCGGCTCTGCTGGGTCTGGCTGTCCTCGCCGCCACGGCTGCGGTGTTGGCGCCGGCGCCGGCGCCGCCATCGGCGGCCACGGACCCATCGATCACCCGCTTCGAAGCGATTCAGCACATCGTCGCCCTGCGTTGTGCACCGTGTCACGCCGAAGCGCCGACGCAGCCGGGATTCGTAACGGCGCCCAAGGGCCTGCTGCTCGATTCGCCCGACGCCATCCTCACCCACGTGTCGGTGATCGCGCCGCAGGTGGCCACGAATGCGATGCCCATCGGCAATCTGACCGGCATGACCGATGCGGAGCGCACTCAACTGCTCGACTGGATTCGCAATGACTCGCCTCGCTGACGCCGCGGGGCCGGCCGCGCACCGGGGCCGGATCTTGAGTTTCCTGTCGGACCCGGGCGATGGGACGGATGCCGCAAGCTATCTGTATTTCGCCGATGGCGCCCTCGTCATCGAGAATGGGCGTATAGCGGCGCTGGGGCCCGCCGATTCGGTGCTGGCGCAACTGCCGAGGGGCGCCGTGCTCGCCGATCATGGCGACAACCTCTTGCTGCCCGGATTCATCGACACTCACATCCATTACGCGCAATCGGATGTCATTGGCGCCGGCGGCCGCCAGTTGCTCGACTGGTTGCAGGATTACACGTTTGTCGAAGAAGGCCGCTTCGGCGATCCGGAGCACGCTGCCGAGGTCGCGGAATTCTTTCTCGATCAATTGGCCCGCCACGGCACCACCACCGCCTTGGTCTTCTGCACCGTGCACCCCGAATCGGTCGACGCTTTTTTCACCGCCGCCGAGCGGCGCCGTCTTCGCATGATCGCGGGCAAGGTCATGATGGACCGCAATGCCCCCGACGGGCTGTGCGATTCGCCTGAACGGTCGGATCGCGAGTCGCGTGCCCTCTTGGAGCGGTGGCACGGCAAGGATCGATTGCACTATGCGATCACGCCGCGCTTCGCAGTCACGTCCTCCGAGGCGCAGTTGCGGATCGCAGGCCGGCTCGCACAGGACTTCCCGGACGCCTTCATCCACAGTCACCTCGCGGAGACGCACGGCGAAATCGCCTGGGTGCGCGCACTCTTCCCGTCGTCGCGCAGTTACCTCGATGTCTACGACAGCTACGGCCTGCTGCGCGAACGAGCGATCTACGCCCATTGCATCTATCTGGATGCGGAGGACCGCGCGCGCATGGCCGCAAGCGGTGCGGCGGCCGCATTCTGCCCGACCTCGAATCTGTACCTTGGCAGCGGGTTGTTCGACATCGCCGCCGCCGACGCGGCCGGCATGCGCTTCTCGACCGCGACCGATGTGGGCGGCGGCAGCAGCTTCAGCATGCTTCGCACCCTGGATGAGGCGCGCAAAGTGGCGCGGCTGCAGGGCCAGGATCTTGCGCCGCTGCGGGCGTTTTATCTTGCGACGCTCGGCGCCGCGCGCTGCCTGCGGCTCGAGGACCGCATCGGGCGGCTCGAAGTCGGAGCGGAGGCTGATTTCATCGTGCTCGATCTACAGGCGACCGCGCTCATTGCGCGGCGCACCGCCGCCGCGCACACCTTGAGCGACGTGCTGCGAATTCTCATGACCCTGGGCGATGACCGGGCGATCAAAGCCACTTACATCCTGGGCCGGCAAGTTCATGGAGACCCGGCCGCTACCGCAACCACTCTGACGAAACCGGTCGCCTCATGAGCCTCAACAACCCGCTGGACAAACGCAAGAGGGCCTCGGACGGCATGGAGCCCCCGCGTGCTCGCCGCGCCGCAACCAAAGCCGTCGATATCGCCGACGTGCACGAACGCATCTGGAGCGCGATCATGGATCACAGCCTGCCTCCGGAGACGCGTTTGGTGGAGACCGAACTGTGTGAAATATTCGGCCTCGGAAGGACGCGGTTGCGGCAGGTGCTCCAGAAGCTTGCTCATGAACGCGTGGTGACGCTGATGCGCAATCGCGGCGCCATGGTGTCGAAGCCTTCGGTGCGCGAAGCCCGCGAAGTATTTGCCGCCCGGCGCGTCATCGAGGCAAACATCGTCGAAACCTTCGTCAAGACGGCCACCCGCAGGGACATCAAGCGCCTGCAGGATCACCTGGCGCGCGAGGAGGAAGCCTGGCGGGACAACGATCGCCGCGCGATATTGAAGCTCTCCGGCGAATTTCATCTGCTGCTTGCCGAGAGCGCGGATAACAGCATCCTGCTCGAGCTGCTGCGCGACTTGATCTCCCGCTCTTCGCTCATCATCGCCGTATATCAAGCTCCCGGCGCATCGCCCTGCCCGCCGGACGCTCATCGCGAACTGACCGCGACCTTGGAACGGCGCGAGCGAGCCGCCGTCAAGCTCATGACCCAGCATTTGGACCATCTCTTTACAGACCTCATGCTCGAGGACCACAACGAAAACCGGGTCGACCTGCGGTCGGTATTCGGAGCGCGGCAATGACTTATCCTCGCGATTTGCGCGGTTATGGGATTAGGCCGCCGCACCCGCGCTGGCCCAACGGCGCGCGGATTGCGCTGCAATTCGTCTTGAACCATGAAGAGGGCGCGGAGAATTGCGTGCTCGACGGCGATCCGGCGTCGGAGACATTCCTCTCTGAGATCATCGGCGCGGCGCCCTACGCCATGCGCCACATGAGCATGGAGTCGTTGTTCGAATACGGCTCGCGCGCCGGCCTGTGGCGCGTGTTGCGCGCTTTCGAACGGCGCGGATTGCCGCTGACGATATTCGGGGTGGCAAGAGCGCTCCAGCGGCATCCGGAGGCGGTGGCGGCCTACCTTGAACTGGGCCATGAGATCGCCGCCCACGGCCTGCGCTGGATCAGTTATCAGTTGGTGGATGAAACCACGGAGCGCGAGCACTTGGCTGAAGCCGTCGCCATTTTGCGGGAGATGACGGGCCATGCGCCTCTGGGTTGGTACACCGGGCGCGATAGTCCCAACACCCGCCGGCTGGTCGTCGAACACGGCGGCTTTCTCTACGACTCGGACTCCTACGCGGACGATCTGCCTTACTGGACTCGAATCGCGGCGCGCTCCGGCGCGCCGGACCCCGAAGCCGCGCCGACTGTGCCTCATCTCGTCGTGCCCTACGCGCTCGACACCAACGACATGCGCTTCGCCGCCCTGCAGGGATTCAATTCAGGCACGCAGTTCTTCGATTACCTGAAGGATTCCTTCGACACGCTGTATCGGGAAGGCGATTCCGCCGGGCTCGACCAACCCAAGATGCTGTCCATCGGGCTGCACGCCCGGCTGTGCGGCCGGCCCGGCCGGATCGCATCGCTGGAGCGCTTTCTCGACTATGTCTGTGGCCATGAACGCGTGTGGATCTGCCGCCGCATCGAGATCGCCAGACATTGGATCGCCGCTCATCCCTTCGATGCAGCGGCGAACGAGCGCTCGCCGCCGTGATCACGCTCGAGGAACTCAACGCCCTCCCGCCACGGGATTTCGCGGCCGCCTTAGGCTCCGTTTTCGAGCACTCGCCCTGGGTCCCGGAACGAGTCGCCGGATCCCGGCCTTTCTCAAGCGGCATCGCCTTGCACGAAGCCATGTGCGGTGCGGTCGTGCAGGCCGACGAATCGCTGCAACTGGCATTGATACGCGCGCACCCGGAACTTGCGGGCCGAGCCGCTATCCGCGGTGACCTCACGTCCGCATCGATCAACGAGCAGAAGGGAGCGGGACTCTCGGCCTGCACGCCGCTCGAGTACGAACACCTGCAGTCGCTGAATGCAGCGTACCGCGGCCGCTTCGACTTTCCTTTCGTGCTGGCGGTCAAGGGTCACACTCCGGAGAGCGTCATCGCGGCCCTGGAGCGGCGCGTAACTCACGGAAGGGACGAGGAGCGCAGCACCGCGTTGCAGGAAATCTGCCGCATCGCGCGTTTCCGGCTTGCCGACCTGGTCGACGAACCCATCGGCGGCGCCATCATCGCCATGGCTGAGGACCTGGCGCGCTTCAGCGAAACACGGGAAGGGCTCACCTGCTCGTATCTCACGCCCACGCATATCGTCACCGCTGCGCGCATCCGGGACTTCATGCTGGCCGCCGGGCTCACCGTGCACGGCGATGCCGTGGGCAACGTCGTCGGTGTGTTGCCCGGCGACGGCCGAACCCGGCGGCACTTGCTGACGGGCTCGCACTACGACACCGTGATCAACGCGGGTAAATACGATGGGCGGCTCGGCATCCTGCTGCCCATCGCGGTTGCAGGCGCCATGCGGCGTGCCGGATTGCACCTGCCCTACCCGCTCGAAATCATCGCATTCGCCGAAGAAGAGGGCGTGCGTTTCAAGTCGACCTTTCTCGGCAGTCGAGCGGTCGTTGGAAAGTTCGAACCGGACGTGCTTCAGAGCGTCGATGCGCAGGGAATATCGCTGCGCACCGCCATGGCGGCGGCAGGCCATGACGCGGCGGCCATCGACGCGATCGCCCGCGATCCGGCACAGCTATTGGGCTTCGTGGAGGTGCACATCGAGCAGGGGCCGGTCCTCCTCGACGCCGGCCTGCCGGTGGGCGTCGTCACCAGCATCGCCGGCAGCATTCGCCGCCTGGTGACCGTGCAAGGACTATCCGGCCATGCCGGTACGGTTCCCATGGCATTGCGCCATGATGCCGCTGCGGCCGCAGCCGAAATCGTGCTCGCCGTGGAGCGCCGGTGCGGCAGCGAGCCCGGTCTCGTGGGCACGGTGGGCAAGCTCGAGGTGCCCGGCGGCGCCGTCAACGTGATCCCCGGGCGGTGCGAATTGAGCATCGACATCCGCTCCGGCCGCGATGCGGTGCGCGACGCCGCGCTCGCGGACATCGACGCCGAAATCGAACGGATCGCCCGTCGGCGCGGCGTCGCCGTCGAACGGCGCACCGTGCTCGAAGCGGCCGGCGTACCTTGCGCGGCGGCCCTGCAGGACGCCTGGAGCGCAAGCATCGAGCGGGTTACCGGTGAGGCCACCCTGCGCTTGCCGAGCGGTGCCGGTCACGACGCCATGATGATGGCCGGCGTCACGGACATCGGCATGCTGTTCGTGCGCTGTGGCAACGGCGGCATCAGCCATAATCCGGCGGAGACTCTCAGCGCCGACGACGCAGCAGTCGCCGCCCGCGTATTCCAGGATTTTTTGCAGCATTTCGAGGTGCCCGCATGACGATGGTGTCCGCATGACGAATTCGAGCCTTTCCCCCGGCGACATCGCCGGCTTTGTTCGCGACTGGGTGGACCGGCACTTCTCCGCCGAGTGCGCGTTCCTCGCGGCGATGGTGCAAGTGGCGACGGATAACCCGCCCGGCGATTGCGGCGCGCATGCCGCGGCTGCGGCCCAAAGGCTGAGCGGCCTCGGACTCAGCGTCGAATGCTTCCTGCCGCCCAAGTCCGCGGTGGTCGCCGTCGGCATGGTCTCGGCGGTCAATCTCGTCGTGCGTCATCGCTTCGGCCAGAGCGGGCCCTGCATTGCACTCAATGCGCATGGGGACGTCGTGCCGCCCGGTCTCGGTTGGACGCACGATCCCTACGGTGCGACGGTCATCGAAGACCCAACGCACGGCCCGGTGATGTATGGGCGCGGCGTTGCCGTCAGCAAATCGGATTTCGCCACCTACGCGTACGCACTGCTGGCGTTGCGGGCGCTCGCGGCGCGCGGCCTGAGGCTCGCCGGCAGCGTCGAACTGCACCTCACCTATGATGAGGAGACCGGCGGCGACATCGGCCCGCGCTGGCTGCTGGAACAGGGCCACAGCAAACCCGACTACGCCGTCGGCGCAGGCTTCTCCTACGCGGTGACCACCGCTCACAACGGCTGCCTGCATTTGGAGGTCACGCTTCGCGGCCGGCAAGGCCACGCTGCAATGCCGGAGTCGGGCGTCGACGCCCTCGCCGCGGCCACCAGGGTTCTTGCCGATCTTTATGAGTCGCGCGAGGCGCTCAAGAGCCGCAGCTCGAAAATCCCGGGCATCACGCATCCCACGCTCAATGTCGGGCTCATCACCGGCGGCATCAACACCAATGTGGTGCCGGATCGCGTCACCTTTCGCATCGATCGCCGCATCATTCCGGAGGAATCACCCGCCGCCGCGGAAGCGGAACTGCGCGCCCTCATCGAGCGCTCCGCCGGGCGCTGCCACGGAATCCACGTCGAGATCCGCCGCATCCTGCTTGCGCTGCCCCTGGTGCCATTGCCCGGCTCGGAGAAATTGACCGAGGCGCTCCGGACGCGCGGCGCGCAATTCTTCGACTCTGCCATCGGCGAACATGGCGTGCCGCTGTACACCGACGCCCGTCACTACTCGGCGGCCGGCATCCCGACCGTTTTGTACGGCGCAGGACCGCGAACGCTCGGGGAAGCCAACGGCCATGCCGCCGACGAATGCCTGCGCCTCAACGATCTACGCCGCGCCACGGCAACCGTGGCGTGTGCGCTGGCCGACCTGCTCGGGGCCGCCCCGCCGGCCGCTCCATGAATTTCCCGGCCCGTGCACGAGCGGCAATCGCGGCCCTGTGCCTGTTGGGGTGCGGCCTCGGCGCGATCCGCGAAGCCGCGGGTGCGAATAACGATGTCCACAATCGCGACATCCACAATCGGGACGTCCACAAACGCATGGTCATCATCGACCAGGACGCATACGGCCCGGCGGGATCCAATCTGCAGGCCATCCTGATGTTGCTGCAGGCGAGCGAGGTCGAGGTGCTTGGCATTACCATCACCAGCGGCGACGGTTGGCGCGACGAGGAGGTCGATCACACCCTGCGGCTCTTGGAAATCGCCGGGCGGGCGGAGGTGCCCGTGGTTCCCGGCGCGGTGCTGCCGCTGGTGAACTCGTTCGCACGGACCAAGGCCTGGGAGAGCCTGTACGGCAAGCTCTACTACAAGGGCGCCTGGACCGAATCGTGGCCTGACCAGGGCATCGCACGGCGCACCCCGCATCCGACGGATCCCTATCTCATACCACCATCGCCCGCAGGCGCGCCACGGATCAAAGCTGCCCCGGGGAACGCGGCAGACTTTCTAGTGCGCGAAGTGCGGCGCCACCCCGGGCAAGTGACCCTCATCGCGGCCGGCCCGCTGACCAACCTCGCGCTCGCCGCGCGCCTGGACCCGCAATTCGCCGGCCTCGCGAAGGAACTGGTGTTCATGGGCGGCAGCTTCAATCCGACGGCCGCGAACAATGCGTTCGCCGCCGAATACGCGAATGCTCCGCGGCGCGAATTCAACCTGCGTTGGGACCCGGAGGCCGCATCGATGGTGCTGCACGAACCGTGGCGGAGGATCATTCAGGTTCCGATCGACCCGACCACGAAGACCTTTTTCACGCCCGAACTGCTCAAGCGCGTGAGCCAGGGCACGGCGCCATTCGACGCCTATATCGGGCAATTCGGCCAGTCCTACCCCATGTGGGATGAGCTGGCGGTGGCCGTGTGGCTCGACCCGTCGATCGTCACCCGCAGTTCGCAGTTACTCGTCGACGTCGACACCAGTTTTACCGCCGGTTACGGCAACACCTTGAGTTGGTCACCCGGCGAAGCTCCCGGGCTCGGCGAGCAGATGGTGCAGGTTGTGCAGGATATCGATCTCGCGAGATTCGAGGCGCTGACCGTTGACCTGCTCAGCCGGCGTGCACCCCACCCTTGACCCTTCCGCGAAAACCTCACCACTCAACGCTGGGAATTCTGCAGTGCGAATTGGATTGTCATACATCGGTGTCCTGCTTTGTCTCTTCGGCCCTTTGCATTCGGCCCATGCCGCCGAACGCTGGTTCGAGGAGGTCAAGGCCGGCGCCACGCCTGCGCAGATGTATCGATTTCTTTACGCGTTGCCCAAAGGCGGGGACCTGCACAATCATCTGCCCGGCTCGGTGCGTTCGGAATGGTTCTGGGATGCGGCCATTGCCGAGGGGCCGCGCGGCTACGTCTACTACACTCGCGTCCGAATTGAGAACTGCGCGCCCTATGGGCACGACGAATTCGGACGCGACAAGGCGCTCCTCCTGTTCAAGACGATTCAAGCCAGCAGCTACCAAACCCTGGACGCCTGCGGCAAATCCGAGTTCAAACGGCTGCAGGATCTGGACCCGCGTGAAAAAGAAGCCTGGCTCAACAGCATGCGCCTCGATCAGTCCTATGAGGGGCGCAATGAGTTCTTCGACGCCATCTGGGACCGCATCAACGATCTGTTGAACAATCCCCATCTGATCGCGGACATCCTGTTGCGCAACATGCAGGCCTTTGGTTCGGAGGGCCTGGTGTATCTCGAAACGCAGCAAGGCGTGGAAGGCGCCGTGAAGCCGGACGGCTCACCCTACTCCGTCGAAGAGACGGTCGCCATCTATCGCCAGCTCCTGGGCTCGCCGCCGGCCAAAGCCACCGGCGTGGAGGTCCGCTTCCAAAACGCGCTGCTGCGTTTCACGCCCGACGCCGAACAGCGGCTGCGCGACCTGTACGCGATCACGGATCGCTATCGCGATTTGTACGTCGGCGTGAACATGGTGGGGCGCGAGGACAACGAGAAGGGCTATCCGCTGCGATTTCTGCCCGTGCTGCGCGAATTGCGCCACAGGTACCCGGACATCAATCTGTCGATCCACGCCGGCGAATCCGATGAGCCCAACTTCCACATCCGCGACACGCTGCTGCTGGGCGCGCAACGCATCGGGCACGGCGTCAATCTGATCACCGACCCGGAAACCATGCTACGGATGCGGAACGGCCCCTATCTGGTGGAGATCAATCTCATCAGCAATCTGCTGCTGGAGTATGTCAACGGCTATTCCCAGCACCCGTTCCCGGAGTACCTGCGGGTGGGCATTCCGGTGGCGCTGTCGACGGACGACCGCGGCATGTGGGACTCGAACATGACCGATGAATTCTTCGTGGCCGTGCGGGAATTCAATCTGTCATGGGAGGAAATCGTCAAGCTGGGCCGCAACTCACTGCAGCACTCCTTCTTGGACGAAGCCACCAAGCAGCGGTTGGTGGCAAACTACGACAAGCGCATCGCCGCGTTTGCGCTGCAATTTCAGAGGAAGGGCTGGGCCGGCTTGAGCGACGCCAATCCCGTGAGCTACGGTTTCCTTTGCAAACACTACCAGCTATGCCTGCTGCCCAGAACTTAGGCAAGCTGCCTCTCATGGCCTAATTCATCAAAGGGTGAGAATCATGAACAGTTTTATCGACGGCATGCCGAAAGCGGAGCTGCACGTGCACCTCGAAGGCACATTGGAGCCGGACTTGAGCTTCGTCTTGGCGCAAAAGAACGGCATCTCCCTGCCCTACGACTCGCCGGAAGCGCTGCTGCGCGCCTACGACTTTCATGACCTGGCGTCTTTTCTGGCGGTGTATTACAAGGCCATGAACGTGCTGCGGGATGAGTCGGACTTCTTCGAGCTCGCCTGGCGTTATCTGCTGAAAGCCCGCGAACAGAATGTCATCTACGCGGAAATGTTCTTCGACCCGCAGGCCCATACTTCGCGCGGCGTGGCCTTCGACACCGTCATCCGCGGGATCCGCCGCGCGCAGGATAAAGCGGCCGCCGAACTCGGCGTCGAGACGCAGCTCATCCTCTGCTTCCTGCGCGACATGAGCGCCGAGTCCGCCATGCAGACGCTGCTCCAGGCGCTGCCCTACAAGCACTGGCTCGTCGGGGTCGGGCTCGATTCCGACGAGAAGAACAACCCGCCGGTCAAATTCGCCGATGTGTTCGCGAGAGCCCGCCGCGAAGGGTTCAAGCTCACCATGCACTGCGACGTCAATCAGCAGAATACGCTGGTCCACATCGGCCAGGTGCTGCACGACATCCGCGTCGATCGCATCGATCATGGCGTAAATTCACTGGAGGACCCGGCGCTGTGCGCGGTGATCGCCGAGCGCGGACTCGGTCTGACCGTCTGCCCCGTCTCCAATCGATTCTGCGTGCAGGATCTCACCGCCGGCCAGATCCGGCGGATGCTGCAACTCGGCATGCGGGCCACCGTGAATTCCGACGACCCCGCCTATTTCCGGGCCTATATGAACGAGAATCTGCGCGCGCTGCACGAGGAAGGCGGTATGAGCATGCCGGAAATAGTGCAGCTGGTGCGCAACGGCTTCGAGGTTGCATGGCTCGATGACGCCCGCCGCGGTGCCTACCTCGAGCGGCTCCGCCGGCACGTGGACGGGCAACCTGGCGCTCAACCGAGCTCGGCGCATCCCAAGGGCGAAGTCTGATTTCTTTACAGCGCACCGCGACATCTGTAGTGTAACTGCCGCAAGCGGGTGCGAACATCCGCGGGAATGAACGCGCGCGGTGTGGGGGAGTAAGCACGCCGAATATTGCACGAGCGTTCGGAGGGATTCGGGATGAAAACAACAAACTGCGTTGCGCGGCGGTTATCGCTATTCTCCACCGGTATGTTGGCTGCCGTGGCCACAACCGCGATTCTGATACCGGCCGCCGTTCAAGCTGCCGCTACGGGGGTGGACACGGGCGAGTCCGATACGCTCGCGGAAGTGATCGTCACAGCGACGCGCCGCGAGCAGAATCTCAATGACGTACCGTTCTCGGCGACGGCGCTCTCGGGTGAACCGCTCCTGACCCTCGGGGGTGCGGGCGACGACATCAAACAGCTCGCCTTCAAGGTGCCGAGCCTCAACATCGAGTCATCGAATGGGCGCGCATTCCCGCGCTTCTACATTCGCGGCTACGGCAATTCCGACTTCCACGACTTCGCGTCCCAGCCCGTCGGGCTCGTGTACGACGACATCGTTCAGGAAAACCCTGCCTTGAAGGGATTTCCGATCTTCGACCAAGCGGACGTCGAAGTCCTGCGTGGACCCCAGGGCACGCTGTTCGGCCGCAATTCACCCGCGGGTGTGGTCAAGCTGGAATCCGCCAAACCTGTCATCGGCGAGACCTCGGGCTCCGTATCACTTTCGGACGGCACCTATAATTCCGCCGTCGTACAGGGCGTCGTCAACCTGCCGGTCACCGACCAGTCGGCCTTCCGCCTGTCGATCCAGGGCCAACACCGTGACGACTGGGTCAAAGATCCGGTCAACGGCACCAAGCTGGGGGGGTTCAACGATTGGGCGGCGCGCGCGCAGTTCCTCATCAAGCCGTCCGATGCGTTCACGGCGCTGCTGAACGTTCATGGCCGGGATTTGACCGGCTCCTCCACCTTGTTCCGCGCGAACATCATCCAGCCGGGAAACAATGCATTGATTCCGGGCTTCGATCCCGCCAGGATCTACACCGACGGACCGAACAGCGCAAGCTTGAGGACGGTTGGGGCCAACCTGCACCTGACCTGGACCCTGCCGGATGTGACGCTGCAGTCGATCACAGGATACGAGTCGATTCTCCATTATTTCGCGATCGGCGATATCACCGGTGGCTGCGGCGAGTTTACGGGTTTCGGCGGCCCAACCAATCCACAGTGTTTCGCGGTCTTTCCGTCCGGCTCCGGCCCGGGCTTCATCCCGTTCGCCGTGGAAACATCGGCCGGCATCCCGAAGCATTCCACCCAGCTGACCCAGGAGTTCCGGGCGGTATCGGCGGCCGAGGGGCCGCTGAAGTGGCAGGCCGGCATGTTCCTGTTCTATGAGGACGTCACGGCCAACGACGACGACTACTGCGCCGCCGGAGAGTGCGTGTCCACCGCGCCGCTCTTCGCCCTGCAGGACATCACCGCGACGCGGCAGAAAAACGACGCCGAGGCGATCTTCGGATCCCTGGACTACAAGTTCACGGATGCCTTCACGGCGACCGCCGGTGTGCGCTATACCGAGGATCATCGCACGATGACCTCCGGCTTCACCCAGCTCATCGCCGGGTTCTCCAACGCGACGACGGCACCCTTTTACGCCGGCAAGAGCGCCTCGAACGTCAGCGGGGACGTCAGCGGGAATTACAAGCTGAATCCAGACCTGAATCTGTACGCCCGCATCGCGACCGGCTTTCGCGCGCCGACGCTCGGCGAACCGGGCGCGGGCATCGGCATCCAGACCACCCGCGCCGAGACCACGATCTCGTACGAGGCGGGCATCAAGGCGGATCTGTTCGAGCACAAGGCGCGCCTGGCCTTCGACGGCTATTACTACGATGTCAGCAATCAACAACTGTCGGCGGTGGGCGGCGCGACCAACGTCACGCAGCTGATCAATGCCGCGCATACGATCGGCTATGGCTCGGAGCTGGAATTCGAGGCGCACCCCGTGCCCAACCTGACCTTCAACATCAGCGGCAGCCTCAACATTACGAGGATTGAGGATCCGAATCTCGTCGTTGCCGTGGGCGGCGGCATTCCCTCGCCTTTGACGGATACACTCAATCCGACTTTTCAGAGGCCAGGAGCGTTCGGTCCCGTGACGTACGCATACATCGACGGCAATCCGCTGCCCCAGGCGGCCAAGTGGGTCGGCGACGTCTCGCTGCGCTACGACATACCCCTCACCGCGAGCGGCAAGCTGTACGTCTACACGGACTGGTCGTATCGCAGCGGCATCAATTTCTTTCTATATAAATCCAAGGAATTCGACGGCCCCTCCCTCGCGCAGGGGGGCCTCAAGTTGGGCTATACGTGGGCGGACGGGAAGTATGATGCGGCGGTGTTCTGCCGGAACTGCACCAACCAGATCCGCCCCATCGGCGGCATCGACTTCGCCGACCTCCTGGGATACATCAACGACCCGCGCATCATCGGCGCCCAGATCCGCGCGAAATTCTAAGCACGCCGGCCGCTGGCCATCGCTTACGGTGCGGGGACGATTCGGATGGTCGCGCTACCGCTGTCGATAAGCTACCCCGAACCCCCGCGCGCCGTAAAAAATGTCTCGTCCACGGGCTTGTTCGCAAGGATCTCCTCGCGCGTCAGGCCATTGACTTCGTGCGGAAACACCAGCCAATGATCGGTCGCACGGACATAGAAGTCCGGAATCAAATTGCTGCGATTGCGGGCCGGCTTATAGTAAACGGTCGCCACCCGAATTTGCTGCGGCAGGTTACGCCGGCAGCGTCGGCGCAGTTCGGCGATGACGGCTTCGAGGCTGCGGCCCGAGTCGAACACATCGTCGATGATCAACAGCTGATCTTCGGCATTCAGCACAGAGACCAGGTAGTCAACGGCATGGACGCGAACGGTGCGGCTCTGCTGGTCGATGCCTGTGTACGACGAAGTTCGAATTGCAACGTGGTCGCATTCGACTCCGTTGTACTCCAGGATCTCCTGCACCGCAATCCCGATCGGTGCGCCGCCGCGCCAGACGGCAACCAGGAAAGTCGGCCGAAAACCGCTGCGAACGACCTGCAAGCCCAGTTCGATCGAGTCGCGCAGCAGCGAATTCGCGGAGATGAAGATCTTCTCTATGGGTTCCGATGACATCCTTACGCTCCCTGATTCTTGGGGACGCATCTTGCTCCTTCAAAGGTCACGGCGACAATGGCGGCCGGTGCTCGCGATAGATTGCCCATTTGCCGACGATTTCATCGACCACCACCGAGCCCACGCGGTACGCCGCCTCCACGGACGCGTGCAGGCCCGCATATCCGGTGTTCTCCTTGAGCAAGTGCTCCGCGGCGGTCATGCCGGGCGGCGGCATGGTGTAGTTGCTGGCCGTACGGAGCACCAAAACCCGCTCCTTGTCGACCTTGTCGGTGGAATGCAAGTAAGTCAGGGATTGAAACGTACCCGTATCCTCCATCGCGGAGGTCACGAAGCGACCCTTGCCGTCGGTCCAATATTCAACCCAGCGATTGGCCCACTCATTGAGGATTTTCCCGTGCCAGAATGTCATGCCGGACAACGTGTCGCCCTTGAGCACGAACGGCGGCCTCTGAGCGTTGGGATAGCCGACAAAGTGCGACCGGGTCTCTTCCAGTTCCGCATCGTCGTCGAGCTTCACCTCCCGCGTCAGTTCGAAAGCCCACTCCGTCAATTGCGGATTGAGCCGAAACATTTCGCCGGTTGGCGCCGGCTTGTTCGGGTCATAGGGTTTTTTCGTGTGGCGTGCAAAATATCCCGTGGGCCAGTCCGCCGGAATCTCTCGCGCATCGATCTCGTGGGCGAGGTCTCCGTCCACGAGGTATTCCGCCCAGGCAGCCGAGCCGATCGACGCGTCCTCTGGATCGACGCCGGCGATCCCGGCCACCAGCCAGTAGGCATGCGAGAGATCGAAGCGCGCGTCCATGCCGAGTTCCATGGCCGCGCTCGCCGAGTTGATGCTGCCCTCCCCGGTCACCATGGCCAGCACGCCGGTCTTCGGATTGAAGAAGAGATCATGGTGGTGCGCAAACGGAAAGCGCACGTCGAGATGCTGCCGCTCGTGCCACAGCTGGAATTCACCCGCGGCATCGCCGCTGTCAGCGCCGATCTCGAACATGGTCACCACGACGACCTTCACTTCCACCGGCTTTGGGGCCGTCGCCACCGGAACCACCGCACAGCCTGCCGGCACACAGAGAATCATGGAGATGATCAATCTGCGTAACATCGTACCTTCCTCATTCTGATGGTCGAATTGACGGGCGCCCTGCGGCGCCCGTTGCTCCCCGGGACCGAATCGAAGAAGTGCATTAAGAAATACTCATAAGTCATTAATTAATATGTTAATTATTATTCCTCGTTGAGCTTCAGCGCGCCCTCGAGTTGCGATAGTGCCGCGATGAATGCTTGGGAGTTGGCGGCGCTCATTTTTGCGAGCAGCGCGCGCTCACGCTCGAGCGCCAGCGGGACAAGAATCTCGTAGACCCTGAGGCCGGCCTTCGTCAGACGCAGACGAAGTTCACGGCCGTCTTCCGCGCATGCGGCGCGTTCTACGAGGCCGCGCTTGGTGAGCGACGCGACCGCCCTGCTGACCCGGGTTTTGTGCATGCGGGTGCTTGCGGCAACATGTTGCGCCGTGCACCCAGGCCGTTGCCCCACCGTGACCAGCACGCGCCATTCCGGAATATCCAGCCCGAAACGATCCCGGTAAATCTCGGAAAGATCCTGACTGACCGCATCCGCCAAGCGGTTCAGGCGGAACGGGACGAATTCCGCCAGCAAGAATGTATTCGAAGCAATCGCCGGTTTTCGGACCAAAGACGCTTCTCCGTTTGACAGTTGCGCCCGCAACTATCTAGTATTAGCTCAACGGCTGCAACGAGGCAAGTTTCCATGACGACATCCGGGCAACACTCACCATCCGGGCAGCTCGCGAACGGGCCTCCTGCAACAGCACCATCCTCGTGGGAGAATCCCATGGGCACGGACGGCTTCGAATTCATCGAGTACACGGCAGCCGATACTGCGGAGCTGGGCCGTCTATTCGAATCCATGGGCTTTACGCGTATCGCCCGTCACCGCTCCAAGGAAGTGTCTCTCTACCGGCAGGGAAACATCAATTTCATCGTCAATGCCGAACCCGACAGCCTGGCGCAGCGGTTCGCCCGCGAGCACGGTCCAAGTGCCTGCGCCATGGCCTTTCGCGTCAAGGACGCCGCTCGCGCATTGCACCACGCACTCGGCTCCGGGGCCCGCGAGGTCAAAGGGACGGTTGGCGCCATGGAACTGAACATTCCGGCGATCGAGGGCATCGGCGGAAGCCTGATCTACCTGGTCGATCGACATGCCGGCCCGACGATATACGACATCGACTTTGTGAAGGAGCCTGGTGTCGACCAATTCCCTGCCGGCGTCGGTCTCCTGGAAATTGACCACCTGACCCATAATGTCGCGAAGGGGCGAATGGATCATTTTTTTGATTTCTATCACCGCGTCTTCAACTTTCGTGAGCACCAATATTTCGACATCACCGGCGAGTACACCGGCTTGACGAGCCGCGCCTTGTCCGCGCCGTGCGGCAAGATTCGAATTCCGATCAATGAATCGAAGTACGACGCGGACAGCGGGCAAATGGATCAAATCCAGGAATTCATCCAGCAGTACCGGGGCGAGGGAATACAGCATGTGGCCCTGCGCACCGGCGATATCCTGGGCACCTGGGATCGCCTGCACGCCAATGGACTGAAGTTCATGACGCCGCCCCCGGATACGTATTACGAATTCCTGGATGAACGCGTTCCCGGCCACGGTCAGCAGATCGGAGAATTACAGAAGCGCGGCATTTTATTGGACGGCGCGAAGGGCCGTTTTCTGCTGCAAATCTTCACACAGACGCTGATCGGGCCCATTTTCTTCGAAATCATCGACCGGCGGGGCGACGACGGGTTTGGGCAGGGCAATTTCCGCGCATTGTTCGTCAGTATGGAGCGCGATCAGATTCGCCGCGGCGTCCTGAAGCCGGGGGCCGTTACGTAGACGCCGCGATCGCCGCGCTTGAGGGAGTGGAGGTGGTGGGAAGTCGAACTCCTCAGGCCCCATCGCCGGCCGCCATCGATGCGGCCGATTTATCCCTCATATCGCCATCAAGGTACCGCGCGAGGCATGCCTGAAGCCGTGCGCGATCGATCGGCTTCGTCAGATGGGCATCCATTCCGGCGCTCGTGCATTGCTCCGCCGCTCCCTTCATCGCGTGAGCCGTTAACGCAATGATGGGAATGTGGCCGCGGCCGGCTTCGAGCGCTCGAATCTCCTGGGTCGCCTCATATCCATCGAGCTCCGGCATCTGACAATCCATCAGGATCAGATCGTAATGCCCTGCGTGCCAGGCCTGGACGGCAAGGCGGCCATTGGCAACCAGGTCGACCCGATATCCAAGCTTTTCCAGTATGCGGCACGCCACCTTTTGGTTCACCGCGTTGTCCTCCGCCAACAAGATGCGATATTGCCGCTTGATTGGCTGCGAGGGTGGGTAATCGTTCGCCATCGGGTTCTGCGTGCGCACGGGCAATTCTCGAACCGCGGGCCCCAACCTCTCGGATGCCGCGCGACGGTCTCGTACCGGTCTGTGCCTGATTGGGGTGCGTCGGAAGGCTTTCACGGCAAGTATTGCCACCCTTCGCATATCTCAGGACTCCAGTAATGAACGCTTACCTTGGTGATCCACGCGTCCTCTTTGCCGCGGAGCGCACGCTGCTGGCCTGGCAGCGCACGGCGATTGCGCTGATGGGATTCGGCTTCGTGGTCGAGCGGTTTGGATTGTTTCTCCAAACGGTTCTGCACGAGTCCACCGGCCGATCTCAGCGCACCTTTTCGCTTGGACTCGGCGTGGTCCTTCTCGTCCTTGGCGCGATCGTGGCTTTGATCTCCGCCCGTCAGTTTCGCCAGGTGACAAAAGCGCTGGCTCCCGGCGTTGTACCGCCCGGCTATTGGACCAACGTGGGAGTGGTTCTCAATTCGCGCTGATCGCATTGCTGCTCGCCGCGCATTTTCTGGTGGCGACCCCGTAAGGCCGCGCGCCCCAACTCAGAACGTCGGGATATATTTCTCATCGCCCTGGTGGGCGCGCTCGAACTTCAGGAAATCGTAGTATCCGCACGAAGCGCCGTACGGATATCGGCGGCATACATAGGGTCGAGCCGCATACACCGTGCACTTGCGCGTCTCCCGGTCAAAAAGACTGCACACGGACCGATAAATCACATCCTTGTGATGCCGCATTATCTGTTCATCGACGTCGCCCGCTTTGTACCGGTAGGTAAATCGCTTGCGGGCGGCCGCCTCTGAGATTCCAGCGTGTGCGGCGAGCCGGCGGAGGTCATTATCGGTTACGGCGATTCGTGGATGGCTGCAACAATAGCCGGGGCACTTCTGACAATTGAATTTCACTGCCGGTCCTACCTCGTGGTCTTCGTGTTCTTCACGTGCCGCAGCCTCTCCCATACCTTCTTGCGCACGGTCTCCGTTCCGGGGCTGCCGCTGCGCACCGTGAAAATGAGGCGTCCGCCCTCCAGAGTCGCCGTCTGGGCGTAGTCCAATCCCGTTTCAGCGGGAATGATCGATGACTTGACGTGATGGGTCACCACCGAGGTCGCTGCATCGTACTCCCACGTGCCATAGTACGAGTAGTACGTGTCGAAAGCCTCTGCCTTCAATGCCGCGTCCTCCTCCGCCGCAGGGTGAGGGACTCGCACTGCCGGAACTTCCCACTTCGGGCGATTCTGCGCCGTGATCTGAACACTCATCCACCCGGAGGAGTCGTAGATGATGATCCCGGATGAACCGGCTTGATAATAGGGATCGACGGTCTCGCCGTGCGGTCCCGAATACTCGATCGCCGCAAGACGCCAGGCGCCGATGAGTTGCTCCCTCGCCCCTTCAAGCCGCCGGCCGCCGTGTGGCCCGGCTTGGCAGGGAGACCATTGCAGGCAGGACAATGCCAGCAGCAATATTGCAGTGCAGCCGGCGATTCTGGGGTCAACACGGTCGATGGCGTAATCCTCGTTGACGATGAACCTCTTAGAGGGCGTCGACGCCGGGGCTGGATCCGAGGTTGCCGTCCTTGCGTCCGGCAGATACCGGCCAGGAGCCGGACTGCGGAAGCCACAACTCAACGGTGGTTCCAATGTTCGGCGCACTGTTGATACGCAGCATACCGCCGGACTGAGTGGCTATTCCATGCACCACGGAGAGGCCCAAACCGGTTCCCATGCCCGGGCTTTTGGTGGTGAAGAACGGTTCGGCGGCCTTGGCAAGCGTGGCTTCGTCCATGCCCATTCCGGTGTCGACAACCCGAATGCGCACATAGTCGCCCGGCGGCAGGGAGACCTCGGCGGCGGCGGAGCCCAGGGTCTCCTCCGACGCGCTGATCAGGAGCCTCCCGCCGCCAGGCATGGCGTCGCGCGCATTCAGGGCTACGCTGAGCAGCGCCAACTCGAGTTGATTGGCATCCACGAGCACCGGTGGCAGAGCGCTCGGAAATTGGCATGCGAGTTCGATGCCGAACCCCAGGGCGCGCGTGAGCAGTTCCGCCATTCCGCTCACGAGTTCGCCGATATCCACCGATTCCGGTCTGAGTTCCTGGCGGCGTGAAAAGGCCAGCAGTCGCCGGGCCAGCGACGCGCCTCTCTCGGCGCCCTGAACTGCATTGTGCAGCAGGCGGCGGCACTGGGCGTCTTCGGGCCGGCGCCTTTGCAGCAGCGTGAGACTGCCCAACACCGACATCAGCAAGTTGTTGAAATCGTGAGCAACCTCACCGGTCAGCTGTCCGATGGCATCCATTTTTTCCGCTTCAAAGAGTTGCTCCAGCGCCTTTTCCCGCTGGCGCGTGCGCTCCTCGATGCGCCGTTCGAGTTGTTCGCTGAACCGGCGCAGAGCACTGCTTCGCTCGAGGACCCGCTGCTCGAGCTCGGCGTTGAGCCGCTCCAGACTACGAGTCTTGCGGTGCAGATCTACGAAAACCTTGACCTTGGCGCGCAATACCTCGGGCACCACCGGAACCGGAACGTAGTCGAAGGCTCCAAGTTCATAACCACGCAGCTGGTCGAGATCGGTCGTCATGACTGCGGAGACGAAGATGATGCCGGTCCGCTCGAAGCGCGGATGCTCACGAATCATCCGCGCGAGCTCGAATCCATTGAGATCCGGCATGCAGACATCGATGAGAATCAGCGCAATATCGTTCTTCAACAGGCACTCGAATGCTTCGTGCGCCGAGGACGCCTTGATCAGGGTCTCCCCCATCTCCGCGAGAACGGCCTCATAGCTCAGCAGCTTTGCCTGCTGGTCGTCGACCAGGAGAATGTTCACCTTGTTGGACTCGCTCACAATGGCATTACTTCGGCTGATTCCATTCGCCGCTCCTTACCGTAGAGTTGCGCCACCGTCGAGTTGCGCCGCGGCGAAGCTGCGCACCGGCAAATCTTGGCAGCGGACAACTTAAAAATCCACTTAAGAAAGCGACACCATGTCGCAAAGCGCCGACAGGATGGATCGATGAGGCTACGTGATCGTGAAATGCGCGTCGGCGGATTTCATGTCGTTGACCGGAATCATGTCCTGGGGGCACGCTGAGAACACGACGATGAGGTCCATTTCGGCGCGCAGGGATACATGCTGGCCTGCCTCGCTGGTGGGCCTGACGAAGGCAAGGCTGCCATCATCGGCCCACGGCACGTTCATGAAGAGATTCAATGGGCTTGGCGTCGACTTGTTTCGAAGGCCGAGCGCCTGCAGGGCGTTGCGCAGATTGTCGGTACAATTGTCGTGGTAGCCAATCGCTCCCAGCAGCTCGTAGCGGTACGCGTCGCAGGCTGCCATGAGCATGTCATGGATACCCGCCGTCGTATCCTCGACGAATGAAAGAATGGGCCGGCGGTGATTGGTGACCAAGGTGTCGCCGACCGCCGGCACCAGCCTCATCAGCGCCACCCGGCTGTGCTCCATCGACAGGTGTTCATCGAGGTCGTCCGCATTGAAGGCCCATGTGTCGACCACCTGTTTGCCGCTGGTGTTGATGACCTTGATGATCTGACCGCGCCCGGCCTTCGCGGCGACGCCGCGGCGCGCCGGTACCCGCTGCCGAACCGAGCGGTCCGGTGAAACGTTTTCCATGGGCTGCCCCCCGATCGAGTTCCGATCGATCATCTCACTTGACTCTGCTTTATACAAGCGTATAAGTGGCGTCCATGCCGGCGTCGACCCTGAACACCGTGACAACCCGGAATCGCCTGCTCGCGTCGGGTCATCGGGTCGTCATCAAGCACGGCCTCCGGAGCCTGACGATCCGCGAAGTCGCCGCGGGTGCCAACGCCAATCTCGGAAGTTTCGTCTATCACTTCGGCACGCGCGACGCCTTCGTCGAGGAGCTGATTGAAAGGTGGTATGCGCCCCTGCTTGTGCGAGTGAGCAAGGTGGCGGCCGAGGACGGACGCCCGATGGGACGGCTGCGGAGCGCCATCCTGCAACTCGTCGACTTCAGCGTCGACAACGATGTGTTCATGGGCCGTATCCTGATGGCGGCGGCCGACAACGACAAGCCTGCCTGCGACTTCGTGAAATCGCTCGCCGGACGCCACCCCCGGATTCTGCTCCAGCTGGTCGCGGCTGCCCAGGCCGATGGCGCATTGCTGGATGACGACCCGATGCAGGTACTGTGCTTCTTGCTGGCGTCCGTCGCGCTGCCCCGCCTGGTGGCGGCTGCGTGGCAGGGTCCGTCGCTGTTCGGCAAGCAACTATCGTCGGCACTCTCCCACATAGCCCGCGACCGAGACCGGATGGCACAGCGGCTCGATTGGGCAATGCGTGCAGTGGCGCGTGGAGAACTTTGATGGACAAGCCAATCGCAGCCGGCTGCATGCCTAAGATCGCGCGATTCGCCATCCTCATGGTCGGCGTCATCGTCATCGGGGCGCTGCTCTGGTGGTGGCTGGACCGCCATCAGCAGCCCACCGAGCTCAACCTGTACGGCAACGTGGATCTGCGTCAAATTGAACTGCCTTTCAACGGCAATGAGCGCATCTCGGCCGTTCTGGTGCAGGAAGGCGACCACGTTATCCAAGGGCAGCTTCTCGCGCGACTGGACACCAGTCGCCTGGCGCCGCAAGTAGCCAAGGCCGAAGCCGAACTGGCTGCACAGGCTCAATCCGTCGAACGGCTGCATCACGGTAATCGGCCGGAGGAGATTGCCCAGGCGCGCGCCAATCTCGATGCCGCAGCCGCGGATGCCGGGAATGCACGCGCGCAATTCGCGCGCTTGCACGCCCTGTCCGACAGCTCTGCGGGCCGCGCCGTGAGCCGCCAGGATATGGATGCGGCAAAAGCGGCACTCGACACCGCCGAAGCCCGGCTGGCGGTGAACCGCAAGACGCTGGCGCTCGAACTTGCCGGCCCGCGCAAGGAAGACGTCGCGCAGGGCGAAGCCCAATTGCGCGCAAACCTTGCACAGCTCGCGTTGATGCAGCAACAGTTGAAGGACGCCGATCTGCTGGCCCCGCAGAATGCGGTGGTGCGCTCGCGCATCGTCGAACCCGGCGAAATCGCCTCTCCCCAGAAGTCAGCCTTCACGCTCGCCATTACCGATCCGAAATGGGTCCGGGTGTATGTGGCCGAGGCGGATCTGGGCTCGGTGCGCGAAGGCTTGAACGCGTCCGTGACGGTCGATGCGTATCCCGGCCGCCGCTTTCCGGGGTGGGTGGGTTTTATTTCGCCGGTGGCGGAATTCACACCGAAGTCGGTGGAGACCACGGAGCTGCGCTCCAGTTTGGTCTACGAAGTACGCGTATTCGTGCGCGATTCCGGGGATAAGCTGCGCTTGGGGATGCCCGCGACGGTGCATCTCCCGTTGCCGCAACGCGATGAAGGCATCGCCCCGGCGAGCGCAAGAGCCCCGGGTTTTCAGCGTGGTGGCGCGTGAGCGCGGCGGCCCCGGATGCACCCGCGCTGGCCGCGCAGGGCATGCGCAAAGAGTTCCGGCGCGAGGGTGAGGGGACGGTGCGGGCGCTCGATGGAGTTTCTTTCGAGGCCGGCCACGGCGAACTGACGGCGCTGGTGGGGCCGGACGGGGCCGGCAAGACCACCATGATGCGATTGGCCGCGGGGCTGCTGCGCGCGGACGCCGGTTCCTTGAAAGTGCTGGGGGTCGACGTGGCGGCGGACCCGCAGCAGGTTCAAGACCGCATCAGCTACATGCCGCAGCGTTTCGGGCTCTACGAGGATCTGACGGTCGCCGAGAACCTGGACTTGTACGCGAACCTTCATGGCGTGAGTGCGGATGATCGTGCGCACCGCTATCCCGAACTCATGGAGATGACCGCGCTGGGGCCGTTCACGGCGCGTCTCGCAGGTCAGTTGTCGGGTGGAATGAAACAGAAACTTGGATTGGCCTGCACTTTGGTGCGCTCGCCGGAGTTGCTGCTGCTCGATGAGCCGACCGTCGGCGTGGATCCGCTGTCGCGCCGTGAGCTGTGGGACATCGTCCGCCGACTGGTGGCTGATCGCGGGCTGACGGTGTTGCTCAGCACCGCCTATCTTGACGAGGCCGAGCGCTGCAGCCGCGTGATCGTGCTGCACCGGGGACAGCTTCTGTCGCAAAGTTCACCGCAGCAGATAGCAGGGATGGCTGCGGGACGCAGTTTCGTGGCCTTGCCTGCGTCCGGTGAGTCGGCGCGGACATTGCAGGCGCGGTTGCTCGATCGGCCGGACATCGTCGACGCGGTGCCCGACGCGGGGCGGGTCCGCTTCGTGCGCAGCGCCGTTGATGCAGAGTCCGTGGGCACACAGCGCTCCACGGTCGAGAGAGCCTTGCCTGAATCGAGCGTCAATCCCGTCGCGCCCCGCTTCGAGGATGGTTTCATGATATTGCTGCGGGCTCACTCCGAGCGTGACCACTCGAAGCCCATTGAGATCCCGCACCCGATCGCCCGGCAAGACCAAGAGCCGGTGGTCCGCGTGCACGCGCTCGCGAAGCGTTTCGGCGCTTTCACGGCGGTCGATGGCATCAGCTTCGAAGTGCGCCGTGGTCAGATCTTTGGACTGCTCGGACCCAATGGTGCCGGTAAGACCACCACCTTTCGCATGCTGTGCGGCCTGCTGGCGCCGAGCGGGGGCGAGCTGCATGTGGCGGGCGCCGACGTTCGCAAGGCCTCGGCCTCCGCGCGCGCGCGGCTTGGATACGTTGCTCAGAAGTTCTCGCTCTATGGTCCATTGAGCGTGACCGAGAATCTCGAGTTCTTCGCGAGCGCCTATGGACTGCGCGGCGAGCACCGCCAGGCGCGCATCGACTGGGCGATGGAGCAGTTTGAGCTCGGCGCCCATGCTCGCACCACCAGCGCCCAACTGCCGGGCGGATACAAGCAACGTCTCGCCATGGCCGCGGCGTTGCTGCACGAGCCGGAAATTCTGTTTCTCGATGAACCGACCAGCGGCGCGGATCCGCTGGCCCGCCGCTCGTTTTGGCGGCGTATCACCGCTCTGGCCGAACAAGGCGTGACCGTCATCGTTACCACCCACTTCATGCAGGAGGCGGAATACTGCGACCAGATCGCGATCATGGATGCCGGCCGGGTGCTCGCGCAGGGATCGCCGGCGCAGGTGCGGGAGCTGGGCCGGACCGACGCCGGGCACGAGCCCGGCATGGATGATGCATTCATCGCGGTCGTCGGGCAGGCGCGAGAGCGTCAGAAGTCATCGAACAGCGCGGCGCCGGCGGCGGCATGATCGCCGATCACCCATGAAGCGGGCCGCATCGACATCGAGTTCCAATGGATGGGCGATGAAGCTGCGCCGCATTCGCGCTCTGGTGGTGAAGGAGACCCGCCAGGTCGTGCGTGATCCGTCGAGCATCGCGATCGGCGCCGTGCTGCCTCTCATTCTGATCCTGCTGTTCGGCTTCGGACTGTCGCTCGACGTCAAGAACGCGCCGATCGCAGTCGTGATCGAGTATCCCGGGCCCGAGGCGATCGACCTTGCGGCCGGATTTCAGCTCTCGCCGTATTTTCGCCCGACGGTGACCCGCTCCATGCCGCCCGCGCAAGATCTGTTGCTCGAGCATCGAGTGGACGGCATCGTGCGCATTCCCGCCGACTTCTCCCGCCGGGCCGGGGCCGGCGATGCCGCCGTGCAACTCATCGTGCATGGCGGCGACGCGAACCGGGCTCGGATCATCGAGGGCTACGTCCAAGGAGTCGTCGGCGCCTGGTCGGCACGGCTGGCGGCCCAAGGACGGTCCGGCCAGGTTCAGCCCGTCAATGTGCAATCGCGATTGTGGTTCAACGACGCCAACGACAGCAGCTACTTTCTGGTTCCGGGACTCATCGTGCTGGTAATGACGCTGATCGGCGGCCTGTTGACGGCCATGGTGATGGCGCGCGAATGGGAGCGCGGTACGCTCGAGTCGCTGCTGGTCACGCCGGTGCGCAGCGAAGAGATCCTGCTCGGCAAGACGCTGCCGTATTTTGCGCTCGCGCTGGTCGGCTTCCTGCTCTGCGTGCTGTCGGCCAAATTTCTGTTCCACGTGCCGCTGCGCGGCTCGATCTGGGTATTGCTCGCCGCCTCCATGCTGTACGTGCTGGTTGCCCTCGGCATCGGCCTGCTGATCTCCTCCTGGGTCAAGAACCAGCTCGTCGCCAGCCAGCTCACGATGCTCGCGACTTTCATGCCCGCGTTTATGTTGTCGGGATTTCTGTTCGATCTGCGCAGCATGCCCGCCGCCGTGCGCTTGGTCACGTATGCGCTGCCGGCGCGCTACTACGTGGCCGTGTTGCAGAGCGTATTCCTTGCCGGCAACGTCTGGTCGGTGATCGTGCCGAATACGCTGGTGCTCGCTGCGATGGCGGCGCTGCTGGCGCTCGCCAGCCGCCTGGTCCTGCACAAGACATTGGAGTGATGCATGTCGGGTGCCCTTCTGCGGATTCTGGCCTTGACCCGCAAAGAGCTGCTTGCGGTGCTGAAAGATTCACGCAGCCGCATGAGCCTCCTCATTCCGCCGGTAGTGCAGGCCTTGCTCTTCGGATACGCGGCCACCTACGACCTCAATCATGTCGCCTACGCGGCGCTGGATCAGGACCACACGGCGGCGTCGCGCCGGCTGCTCGCGGGGCTGGACGGCTCCGGCGTGTTCGAGCGCGTCGCAAACTTGCAGCGCGCGACCGATATCGGCTCATGGATCGACGCGCGTCGCGCCCTCCTGATCGTGCAAATCGACCCTCAGTTCGAGCGGCGCCTGATGTCCGGGAAGACCGCCGACATACAGGTCATCGCCGACGGCAGAAATTCGAATACCGCGGGCACGGCCATGAGCTACGTCAACAGCATCGTTCAGCAATTCAATTCCAGCTGGGGTCACGACCATGGTCTGGCGGCGCCGCCGGTGCAGATCGCCGCTCGTGCCTGGTACAACCCGAATCTCGAGACTCGTTGGTTCATGATTCCGGGAATGATTGGCACCTTGACCCTGATCCAGACCCTGATGCTCACGGCGATGTCGGTGGCGCGCGAGCGCGAGCAGGGCACTTTCGATCAGCTGCTGGTGACGCCGTTTCGCCCCTTCGAGATCATGGCAGGCAAGGCGCTGCCTTCCATGGTGGTGGGCGCGATCCAGGCTACCGGGGTGCTGCTGGTCGCGGAGCTCTGGTTCCGCATTCCCTTTGCCGGCTCCTATTTCACACTGTACGTGGGACTGCTGTTGTTTCTGCTGGCGGCGGTGGGCATCGGACTGCTGGTTTCCGCGGTGTCCGCGACCATGCAGCAGGCAATGCTGTATTCCATGCTGCTCATCATGCCGTTCTCGCTGCTGTCGGGTCTGACCACGCCGCTCAGCAGCATGCCGATCGCCGTGCAATATCTGACGGTGATCAACCCGCTGCGCTACGCGATCGATCTCACGAGGCGGGTGTATCTCGAGGGAGCAGGACTGGATCTTCTGACCGCCGACCTCTGGCCCCTGGCCCTGCTGGCCGCACTGACCATGGGGGCGGCATCGTGGATGTTCAGCCACCGTATGCAGTGATCACCATGAACAACGCCCGTAAAGCCGCTCTACCCGGGGTCTGCACTCTCATCGTGATGCTGCTCGCGTCGTGCACCGTCGGACCAAACTTCGTGCGCCCGACCCCCTCGGTGCCGCCCCATTGGTCCGCGCGGGCAACCGCGCCGCCCGTGGCGCAGGACCAACAAGCATCCTCACAGACCGCGATCCCGATGAGCGGGGTCACGGAAGGATCCACCGACTTCCGCGCCTGGTGGAGCGCCTTTGACGACGCGATGCTCACTTCGCTGATCGAGCGGGCCGCAAGTTCGAATCTGGACCTGCGCACCGCGATGCTGCGCATTGACGAGGCGCGCGCGCAGCGCGTCATCTCGGCGGCCGCCTACTGGCCCAAGCTGTCGGTCGATGCCTCCTACAGCCGACAGCGCCTGAGCGAAACGACGCCGACCGGCGCGCTGTTCAGTTCGGTGGGCAGCCATCAGCTGCCAGGCGGCGCCGGCATCAGCTTTCCGAATCCCTACAACCAGTTTCAGTTGAGCGCCAACGCGTCGTGGGAGATCGACCTGTTCGGACGCGTGCGCCGCTCAGTTGAGGCCGCGGACGCCAATGTGCAAGTCTCGGTGGAGGATCAGCACTCCGTATTGGTCTCGGTACTCGCCGATGTGGCGCAGAGCTATCTCGAACTTCGCGGTGCGCAGGCGAGGCTGCACGCCGCCAGGGAGAATCTGGCCACCATCGAAGAGCTGCTGGACTTGACCCGCCAGCGGCGTGAGGCGGGTATGACGACCTACATCGATGTGAGTAACGCCACCGCGCAGGCCACTGCGACGCGCGCCCAACTGCCCGCGTTCGAACTACAGATCACCGAGAATATCAACCAACTGAGCCAGTTGCTGGCTCGCGAGCCCGAGGCGCTGCGGGGCGAATTGGACAGTCCGGCGCCGCTGCCCTCCGTACCCGCCAACGTGCCCATCGGTCTGCCTGCCGAACTCGCCCGCCGCCGGCCCGACATCCGCGAAGCGGAGGCCAATTTGCATGCCGCAACCGCCCAGATCGGCGTGGCGGTCGCGGATTTGTTTCCCCGTCTCACACTCGCCGCCAACGGCGGATTTCAATCCGAGACCGCCGGGAAGCTGCTCGAGTGGGCCAGCCGATTCGGCTCGACGGGGCCCACGCTCGACGTGCCGGTCTTCGATCGCGGCCGCTGGAAAGCCGTGCGTCTGTACGACGTACGAGCGCAAGAAGCCGCTCTCGCCTATCAACGCACAGTCCTGAACGCCCTGCGCGAAGTCGAGAACGCGATCGCCGCTTACGGCGCCGACCAGCAGCGGCGCGGATGGCTGGACGCCACCGTCACCGAGAATCGCGACGCAGTGACGCTGTCGCGGCAACGCTATGAAACCGGGCTCAGCAACTTCATCGACGTCCTGGACGCCGAGCGCACTTTGCAGCAGAACCAGCTGTCGCTCGCCGACAGCACCACCGCGGTCACCACGGATCTGGTGGGACTCTATCGGGCGCTGGGCGGCGGATGGCAGTAGGCGCGCAGGCAGTCCTAGCCTGACTGCCTTCGCAGGTGAAGCACGGCGAGCGTCACGCGCACGGGTTCGCCAATCAGTTCGTACACCGCCTCACTGGTGCGCAACAGCGCGGCGGCGCTCGGCATGAAGTTCATGAATCCTCCGTCCCCGCGCACGGCCCACACTCCAACCGGCGCAGGCACGACTTCCAAGCCGGCATTCCTGAATTCCTGCGATGCGCGCCACAGGTGCGTGCTGGTCGTAACGAGAATGACGCATTTGACACCATCAGCGCGCAGCAGCTGCGCCGAGAAACGCGCGTTCTCAAAAGTGTCGCGCGAGCGGTTTTCGAACCAGCGCGTACTGATTCCGAAGTCCCTTGCCAGGGATGCGCGCATGGTGCCAGCTTCTTTGCCATTGCCCGACACGAGCACGGGGAGTGAAGTTCGGCGCGCGACGAAAGCCCCATAAGTCAATCGGTCCAGAAGCGCAAGCTCTGGCGCAGGGCCGCCATATTCCGGAGCCGCATACCGATACCCACCCCCTCCGAGAATGACGATGGCTTGGGCACACGTCGGTTGATTCAGATCGAGAGCCGGATAGCGCTCCGCCAGTCGCCACAGAGCATTTGAAACCACCGGCACCGAGCACAACCACAGGCTAGTCAAGCCAATGGCCAGGAGAGCCGCTCCCAGGCGCTTGCGGTTGCCCCAAATCAACAGGGAGCCGGCGACCGCCAACAGCATAGGACTGGCGGGGGGCGGCAGGAGCATATGAAGAAACATTTTCAGCGCGACGAACATGAATAGCGAAGATTCAGTGCGCGGGAGTGAGGTAAAGGACGTCCGTCGTCACGGCCTCCACCGCACGCTTCGTGTAGGCGAGCGGGAAGTACCTACCCTCGATCCACAGCGGCAAAAGATCGTCGTAATGCTTAGCTTGGGGCTGGCCGCTCTGACCGGGCACGTTGATCCCCACCGACCTGTCCCAATCGGCCAGATCGAAGATTTCCCGATAGCTCGCGCCTGAGAGTTGGTCGAACGAGTCGTCCCGAAATCCGGTCGCCTGCACGACCTCTCCGTCGCCCGACCGCTTCATCGGACCGCGGTCGAACAGTGCCGCAGCCCCCGGAGCGGAGTCCAGTGGATGTTGGAAATTGATCCGGTGCAGCTGCCCCCAGGGCCATCCCTTGATGTCGGGCCCCTGTCGTGCGACGAGTTTCAAGCGAGCTGCATCGAGCGCCGCCAAGAGCATCGCGTCGCGTGCCGCCTGCGGGTCGCTGCCGAATAGGGTGTTCTGCGGATTCGACAATTCCTGTACTACCCTCAATAAGGATAATTTTCCGAATGCCTTCTGCGCTTCCGCCGGAACCGCACGAGCGGTCACCGCGCTTCGCAATTCATCCGCCCAGAACTCATACACAGCTGCTTCCGGTGAGTCCGCCCGCAGCGCGCAGTCCCACCGTAGCAGCAGCTGCACGATGGACCCGCGCGCCTCGTCTCCGGACGTACGGGTTCTTTCAACCGCCTCCCGAAGCAGCCGCTGCAGATCGCCGATCAATGCCACGAGCTGGGCATGCTTCAGCTCGCTCCCGGCATTCCCGGTCATTGAATACGCCGCCATGCGATTCAGGCAGTCCACCGCATGCCAGGTCTCCGGCTTGAAGCCGGCAATCTGAAATTCGACCGGGAGGCCGCGGCCGCCGGGTTTCTCGACTTCCGCGATGTACGCGTTGATTCCCGCCGTGAATGCCTCCAAGCACTCTCATCGGAGAGATTATAGGGCCAAAGCGCCGCCGGGGCTAAAGCTTGGCGGCCGCATTCTGCCGCGGAATGCAGGCAGCTGCCGTCACGCGATAGATGGTACTGGTTTCCCCGACGGAGTCCCGGCGCAATGCCGTCGAAGCGACAGCCTCCTCATTCGGCAGGATCACATAGGCGTTTGCGCCCTGGGTAGTTTCTCCCAGCAAGTTGCAGAGCGCCGACGCTTGACCGGCCGGCGCCTGCACCGCCGCCAGATATGCCATATTGAGGCGATTGCGCGATCGCCACTCGACGTATGGATTCGAATAGGTCTCCGGAAGCGCCACGCTGTGTCGTCCGGCGGCCATCACCGCGAGCGACGCCGGATTGAGCGACGTGTCGGGCAACTCCGTCACGAACAGGTCTCGGGGCCCGGTGTGGCGCGTTACCCAGGAATAGGCGCCCCAGTCGAAAGTTGCGCCGAGGTCGAGCGCCCGTTGCCGCATCGAATCATCGAACGGACGCGGCAGGAAGGCGGCGATTCCGCACACCACCCCCACGAACAATCCTGCGCCGACCCAGCGCTCCCGGCGCGGTGCGATCCGCCCTACATGGATCATGCACAACCACGCGGCAAGCCCGGCGAGACAGGTCAGCGCCGCTTGCAGATAAATGAACCAGTGATGAACCGCGAGGACGAATACCGTGCAAACCGCGGCCTGCGAATCCGCACCGCATGCGTAATGCCGCGTGAGAAAGACGATCGGCACGATGACCCAGACGGTGAGGATCGCGCCGGCGACGCGGCTTATGGAGCCTTTCACCCGCAGCATCACGATCACCGGCAGCGCCAGCAGCCCCGGCAGTATCGTGAGCAGCATCCCGCGGGTCGGAGGCCAGTACGCAAACAACGGATCGACCAGCGCCCCGGGACCCGGATTCAGAATGTGCAGCCGGTACGAGACGACCAGCGGTAGAAGCAACGGTAAACTCCACAGCAGCGCGGTGACCGCGACGATTGCGATCCAGCCCAGCGTCCGCGCATTGATTTGCCGGGTCGTCAATACGGCAACGGGCAGAATGGCCGCCAAGATCAATGCCGGCACGGTGTGCGCGAGAAAAGTCAATCCGATGGCGCTGCCGATCAAGATCGCATCGCGCCAGCGTTCGGATCGTACCCGCGCATGGATCAGCCATACGCTGAAGAAAAACCCGCCCAACGCCAGCAGGGGCACCGAAGACCATGGGTGGTAGGCGGCGCTGATCCACGGCGGCAGAACCAGGTCATTGAAAAACACGAAAAGCGAAGTGCCGGCCACCGCGGCGACTGCGCCGATGAGGTGACGGGCCATCAAAAAGAAACCCGCGGGCACGACGAGGTTCAACAAGGGCGCGGACATCGTGAGCAGGCGCAGCGGTTCGATTCCGGTGGCGGCTGCGACGGCGGCGAAGAATGCATGTGTCAACGGCGGATAGTATCGCCACGCGCCGCCGATCGTCGGATCGCCGAACCAATTGCCGTCGACGATTCCCTGCACGAACCCCGCATCGCGAAACGTGTCCATGATCCCCGGCGAGATCAAGCCCCGCGTCACCCATAAACCGCGGACGAGGCAGAACACGAGCAGGAAGCAGACCGAATACCAGGTCCAGCGCGGATTTCGTGCTTCGGGTTTCAATACTTTCGCAGCGGCCCGTGTCTGAAGTTGCGCGCCCATAGGAACGCGGCACCCACCGGTTGCTTGATGGCGTCCAGCACCGGCGACCGGAAGGGCGGCGTCGGAGTCATGCGAAATTTCTTGCGCAACAGGTAATTGGCGGCGTAGACATTCGCATACGCGCTATTCCACCAGTGATAGAGAATGGCGACAGAGACCGAAATGTCGCTGCCGTTTTGCACCCAATGAGGCGCGTTGACCGGGATGTGCACGCCGACTCCCGGCGCCAAGGTCACGACGTCGGCGTGGCTCTGCAATTCAGGCTTGTAGATGGCGGCGTTGGTATCCGCCGCCCACGAGCGTTCGATTTCCTCCTCGGGCAGTACCTCGCGGTCGTAGCGATCGAACACGCTGATCTCCTTCCGGCCCCGAATCTGCAGCAGAAAATTACATTCGCTGTCGATGTGGTAGGTGCTCAGCCGGTTTGGCGACGTGATGAAGATCGCCATTTGCGTCCGCCGCATTTTCTTCTTCAGCTGCCCGCGGCTCACCTGCAGCAGGTCGGAAATGCAGCAGTCGAGCACCTTGGCGTACTCGGGATTTCGCTCCGCCGATTTCAGGTCGACCCAGGCTCCGCATGATTCGATATTGTGGATGGCCTCGTCGACCGGGAAGGCGGTGTTCATCTCCCACCGCGCACCCACATTGGTGACCCCGCTATCGTAGTACAGGTCGTCGGGCCATTTGTCCGCGACTTCCTTCGCGAGTTCCAGCAACCGCGGGATCTCGAACAGCGGGTGGTCCTTCAGCTGGTGTTGGACGAGGAAGTGCCGCCGGTTGAATTTATCCGCAAATTGTACGGGATCGATCCGCAGGAGCGGTTTGCCCTGCTCGTCGACGGGTTGCAGATGGGGGTCTCTTAGGGCAGACCGGTCCGTGGTTTGCATGGATGCGCGCAGCTTCGATTCGATGGAACGACCGGCAGGCATTTTACAGGTGTTTCCCGCTCTCCGCAGCGGATCCAGGTCGCATAATCCGCGTAAAACACCGCCATGACCCCCTGAACGCTGTCAGAACACGCCGATCACCCGGCCCTGATCGTCGATGTCGATCGCCTCGGACGACGGCACCTTGGGAAGCCCCGGCATCGTCATGACGTCGCCGCACACCACCACGACGAATTCGGCGCCGGCCGCAAGCCGGACCTCGCGTATGTTGACCATGTGGCCGCTCGGGGCGCCGCGTAGCGCAGGATCGGTGGAGAACGAGTACTGGGTTTTGGCGATGCAGACAGGGAATCTTCCGTAGCCATCGGCCTGCAATTTGTCGAATTGGCGTCGAATGGCGGTGTCCGCGGAAATGTCCGCGGCGCCGTAGATCTTGGTCGCGATCGTCTTGACCTTGTCCCACAAGGTCCGCTCGTCATCGTAGACGAAGCGGAAGCGCGACTCGCCCGCCTCGGCCAGTTCGACAACCTGACGGGCGACGCCGGTCGCGCCCGCGCCGCCCTCGGCCCAATGACGCGCCAGCACGAGCGGGACGCCGAGCGCCCGGATTTTTTGGGCGAGCAATTCGTGCTCGGAATGCGTGTCGGCGGCGAAATGGTTCACCGAGACTATGCAGGGCAACCCGTACTGGTCCCTGATGTTGCCCGCATGCCGCGCAAGGTTGCCGAGCCCCTTTTCGAGCGCCGCGAGATTCTCCTCGTTGATATGAGAGAGATCGCATCCGCCGTGGTATTTGAGCGCGCGGATGGTCGCGACGATGACTACCGCCGCCGGTCGGAGTCCGGACTTCCGGCATTTGATGTCGATGAATTTCTCCGCCCCGAGATCCGCACCGAAGCCCGCCTCGGTCACGACATAATCGGCGAGCTTGAGCGCCGTTTGCGTCGCAAGCACCGAATTGCAGCCGTGGGCGATATTGGCGAAGGGGCCGCCGTGGATGAAGGCAGGATTGTTCTCGAGCGTTTGCACGAGATTCGGCTTCAGCGCCTCCTTGAGCAGCACCGTCATCGCACCCTGGGCGCAAAGGTCGCGCGCACGGATCGGCGCGAGATTTCGCGTGTAGCCGACCACGATGTTGCCGAGGCGGCTCTTCAGATCGGCCAGGCTCCTCGACAGGCACACGATCGCCATGACCTCGGAAGCCACCACGATGTCGAAGCCGTCCTGGCGCGGAAAGCCGTTGGCGGGTCCGCCGAGGCCCACGGTGATGTTGCGAAGCGCGCGGTCGTTCATGTCGACGACGCGCCTCCAGGTTATGCGCCGAACGTCGAATCCGAGTTCATTGCCGTGGTGAATGTGGTTGTCGATGAGCGCCGCAAGCAAGTTATGCGCCAGGCCGATGGCTCCGAAATCGCCCGTGAAATGCAGATTGATGTCTTCCATCGGCACCACTTGTGCATACCCTCCGCCCGCCGCCCCGCCCTTCAGCCCGAAAACAGGACCTAAACTGGGTTCACGCAGGCAGATGATCGCCTTCTTGCCGATCTTATTGAGCGCATCGCCGAGTCCGACCGTCGTGGTGGTCTTGCCCTCGCCCGCCGGCGTGGGACTCAAGGCCGTTACCAGAATCAGCTTGCCGTCGGGCCTGCCTTCCAGGCTCTGAATATAGTCCAGCGAGATTTTGGCCTTGTAGCGGCCGTAATTCTCGACACTCTCGGGCGGGATCCCGAGCTGGGCGGCGATGTCGCCGATGGGTTTCAGGATCGCGTCGCGGGCGATCTCGATGTCTGATGGCACGGTTAACCCTCTTTTATTCTGGCTCGCAAGACTGGGGGGAAGACCTCGCGCTAGGATACCCCAAGCCCGGGGCATTTAACCTGGGAAGGAACTGTATTGCCGTGCGCGGTTTTCAATGTCCGCCGGCCGCGGGCATACTGCCCATGGTTACACCGCCTTCGCCGTCGAGCGAGGCCAGGATGATAGGGTGCAAAACGTGCAGGGTGCGGACGTCATTATCGTGGGCGGCGGCATCGCGGGAGCCGGAGCGGCCTATGAAATCGCGGCGTTCGCGTCCGTGGTCCTGCTCGAGCGCGAGACGCGCTGCGGCTATCATTCGACCGGGCGCTCGGCGGCGTGCTTCACTGAGAACTACGGCAACGCCGTGGTACGCCGCCTTGCCATCGCGAGCCGCGCGTTTCTCGACAGCCCGCCGCCCGGTTTCTGCGAGCATGCGCTGCTGACCCCGCAGCCCGTGATTACCATCGGGCGCTCCGACCAGCTGCCTCTGCTCCAACAGCAGCTCGATGAGGCGCGCGCCCTGGTTCCGAGCATCACGAGAATAGAGGCGGCAGAGGCCCTATCGAGAGTGCCGATTCTCAGGGCCGACTACGTCGCCGGCGCTTTCATCGAACCTCATTCGATGGAAATCGATGTACATGGTCTGCACCAAGGGTACCTGAGAGGTGCGCGCGTTCGCGGCGCCCGCGTCGTGGTCGGCGCCGGAGTCACGGCAATCGAACACAGAAGCGGGCGATGGCAGGTCACGACGCCGGCGGGGATTTTTGCGGCGCCGATGATCGTAAACGCCGCGGGTGCATGGGCCGATGTCGTCGCCTGCATGGCTGGGATGCGTCCCCTCGGCCTCATGCCAAAGCGCCGCACCGCCTTCACGGTTCCGGTGCCCGCCGGCCTGAACTCGCGCAATTGGCCGATGGTCGACGATGTCGGGGAAGAATTTTATTTCAAGCCGGACGCGGGCCGGTTGTTCGTATCGCCGGCGGATGCGACGCCGAGCGCGCCGCTCGATGCCTATCCGGACGATCTCGACGTGGCGGCCGGCGTCGATCGGCTGGAACGTGCAACTCACCTGAACGTGACCCGCGTCTCCCACTCATGGGCCGGACTGCGGACCTTTGCGCGCGATTCGTCGCCCGTGGTCGGACTCGACGGCGCAGTGCGCGGATTCTGCTGGCTCGCGGGCCAGGGCGGCTACGGCATAAAAACGTCGCCTGCCCTATCGCGCGCCTGTGCGGCACTGGTCCGCGGGGAGCCCTTGCAGGAGGAGTTTGCCCGTCTAGGCCTCAGCGCCGACGAACTGTCGCCGGATCGGCTGCGCGCCCGCCGTATGAGTGTCGTTTAGATGCTGCGCCGAGCTCTTATTTTGTGCGCCTTGACGATCTGGTCGATCGGTGCGGCTGCCCGGTCCGGCGACTGTGGCCGGGTGATGAGAATGAAAATCGATCACGCGTCCGTCACGAGTGCGGAAATCATCGCCGCCGGTTCTGTCATCAGGACTTCCGGCCGGGACGAACTGCCCCCCGCCAAATCCGATTTCTGCCGCGTGCTGGTGACCTCGCGGCCAACCGCGGATTCGGAGATTCGCTTTGAGTTGTGGGTGCCGTCGGGCGGCGGCTGGAACGGCAAGTTCGAACAGGTGGGCAATGGCGGCTTCGCGGGGTCGCTGCCCTATCGGCTGATGGCCCACGTGTTATCGCTGGGTTACGCCGTGGCGGGCACCGACGATGGACACCGATCGGACGAGATGACCGACGCCAGCTGGGCTCTGAATCATCCGGAAAAGATCAAGGACTACGGCTGGCGGGCCATCCACGAAGCCGCAGTCGAATCCAAGCGCATTTTACGCGACCTCACTTCGAAGTCGCCGGCGAAATCCTATTTCGTCGGATGCTCCGACGGGGGCCGCGAGGCGTTCATGATGGCGCAGCGCTACCCCTCGTATTTCGACGGCATCATTGCCGGTGCGCCTGCGTATTCCATGACCCGCCTGTTGACGGGCGGGGCGCTGCGCGCCGTCGAGCTGGGCGGAAACGCAGCCCACCTGACGACCGCGCAATTGATGCTGCTACAGAGCCGCGCACTGCAAAGCTGCGGGACCGGCGGCCCGTACTTGCAGGATCCCCGTCAGTGCCATGTCGAAACCGCGGCGTTGAAATGCACGGGCACCGAGACGGACTCCTGTCTGTCCGAAGCGCAGATCAAGACAGCGCAGATCATGTACGCGGAGCGCAGAGATCCCGCGAGCGGCAGACCGCTATACGGCGTGCTGCCGGGCGCCGAGGCTGTCAAAGGCAGTTGGGATGCGTGGCTCACGGGGACGGACGATCAAGGACATGCAGCCGGCATCGGTTTCACGTGGAATTATCTGGCGTACATGGTGATGCAGGATCCGAGGACGGACATCGTCAAAGTGACGGACACCGACCTGATACGCGGCGAGCGCCGGTATGCTTCGATCATGGACTCCGACGATCCCGACCTCTCGGCATTCAAGGCGCACGGCGGCAAACTCATCCAGTATCACGGCTGGAACGACCCTGCCATTCCACCGGGCTATTCGTTGGAATATCGCGAGCGTTTGACCGCCAAAACCGGCGGCGCGAATGATTTCTACCGGTTGTACATGATTCCCGGGATGCTGCATTGCTCGGGAGGCGACGCGCCGACCAACGTGAACTGGCAGGCGGCGCTCGAGTCCTGGGTGGAAAAGTCCGAGGCCCCCGGCGATCTGATCGCGAGCGACGGCAAGGGAGCGACGCAAATCCTGGAGCCCTTCAAGTAAGCAGCAAGCCGGCCAGCGCGAGAAGAAGCGCGGGCGGCATCACTACGAGGCCCAGCTTGAGAAAGTCCCACGCCTTGACGTGCACGCCATCGCGCCGCAAAGCGGTCAGCCACAGAATGGTCGCCAGTGTGGCAGCATGAGCCGCGCGATACGAAATAAGCACATCGGTCAGCCACTGTCGCGAGGACACCTCCGCGAGTCCCTCGCATTTGATCGCATAGTCGCGCCTGCTGAGACTGCTCTTGGTTGCAGCCCGGTCGATGAAATCTTCGGTGTCGCGAATCAATTCCCTGGCTGCCAGACTCTCATATTTCAACCGAAGATGCGCCGCAGCCGCCTTGGCGTCGTACCACGTGCCATTCCGGTAAAAGCGGCAGTCGGATGTCGCGACGGCGGACAATAAGTACTCGATCTCGGCCTTGGCAGCCGGCGCCGGTGCCGCGTGCGCGGTGGCCATCCAGACCAAGGCGATCGCTGTGCTTGCTAGTCGCATGCGTTCTCGATAGGTTCAGGTGTGATTCGCGAGGGACCAGCGAACGGACCACGGTTCGCCCACGCCATTCTCGTTCGACCTTCCTTCCAGCCAGAGAGTTCGGCCCGGATCGATCTGAAAGCCGGAGACCGGCGCGCCGGACAGATTGGCCGTCAGCGTCAACACACCTCCCTCATCGCCCCGGCGAAATCGCCAGCGCACCGCCACCGCGGACGGGCCGAGCACTTCGTAGGTTGCCGCGTGGGCGCCGATCCCCGGCAGCAGCGGCACAATGGCCTCGCGTCGCCTCGCAAGCAGCCGCCGGTAGAGATCGAACCACTCGCGGTGTTCGGGATTTTCCAGATCCGCCCAGTCCAATTTGGCCGATGCGAACGTGCCGTCGGACTGCGGATCAGGTATGCGTTCGCGCGCGGCTTCAGCCTGAAATTCCGGAAATCTCGCGAACTCCTGCCGCCGGCCCTTGCGCACGGCATTCGCAAGTTCGCCTTCGAAGTCGCAAAAGAAGGGAAAGGGCTGGCCGGCATACCACTCTTCGCCCATGAACAGCATCGGAACCTGCGGCAAGAGGAGATAGACGGCGGCCAGCGCACGCAGGGCTTCCGGCGGCGCGAGTACGGAGAGACGGTCGCCGAACGCCCGATTGCCGATTTGATCATGATTCTGGATGAAGGCCACGAACGCGGTTGGCGGCAGCACGCCGCTGGGTTCACCGCGCGGGCGGCCGCGGTAGCGCATAGTCTCGCCTTGATAGGCGAAGCCCTCCGCCAGTGCTCGGCCCAGTTTCGCGGTGTCGCCCACGTACTCTGCGTAGTAGCCCTGATCCTCGCCTGTAGCCGCCACGTGCAGTACATGATGCACATCGTCGTTCCATTGCGAGGTGTAATGCAGCGTCCGGCCGCCGGCGTCGCGCGCCAGCCGCCGGGTTTGGTTCTCTTCGTTTTCGAGCACCAAGTGCACTTCGCGGCGGCACGCGGCGCGTACGCGCATCGCCAGCTCGTCCAACACATCGCAGCCGCTATCGTCGAGAATGGCATGGACCGCATCCAGGCGCAGGCCATCGAGGTGAAACTCCTCGATCCAGTACAGTGCATTGTGAATGATGAATTCCCGCACCGCCTTGCTCTCCGGGCCGTCGAAGTTGACGCCGGCTCCCCAGGGAGTCTGATGGCGGTCGGTGAAGAAGGCGGGCGCGTACAGCGGCAGATAATTTCCATCCGGCCCGAAATGGTTGTACACCACGTCGAGCAGCACCATGATGCCGCGCGCGTGTGCCGCGTCAACCAGCGCCATCAAATCTTCCGGCCGGCCATAGGATGAGTCGGGTGCATAGAGGAGGACGCCGTCGTAGCCCCAGTTGCGCCGTCCCGGGAAATCCGCAACCGGCATGATCTCGATGCCGGTGACGCCGAGCGCTTCCAGGTGATCCAGCCGCTCGCGCGCCGCGCGAAACGTACCCGCCGGGGTGAAGGCGCCGACGTGCAATTCGTACAGCACCGCCTCGTGCCAGGGACGTCCAATCCAGGCCGCATCGGACCATGCGTAAGCAGTGGCATCGATGACCTCGCTCGGCCCGTGCGCGTCGTCGGGCTGAAATCGCGACGCGGGGTCGGGCACCCGCATGCCGTCCGGGAGGATGTACTGGTAGCGCGTGCCCGCACGAGCGTGAGGCACGAGACGCTCGAACCAGCCGTCTCCGCTCGCTACCATCGGCATCAAACGGGCGGATTCCAGTCCATCCTTGGTCTCGACCGCAATGTGGCTGCAATTCGGCGCCCACAACCGAAAGCGCACCCCGCCGCCGGGCAACACTTCGGCTCCCTGCGGCATGCGGTGAAGCGTGGTCACGGATGACTTCCAGGTTCCCTCGGGGCGGCGCCGCCGACGGCATGGTGGATGAGGGTCTGGTAGAAGCGGATCATCTCGACGTAGTTGTCGACCGAGATGCGCTCATCGGTCCCATGGAAACGCGATAGATCCTCCGCTCGCGCACGTACCGGGGAAAATCGGTACACGTTCTCGGCCACTCCGGCCATATGGCGTGAATCGGTGCCGCCGATCATCAAACCCGGGGCCACGACGACGCCGGGAAACAGCTCACGCACGGTTCGCGAAATGAGACCGTAGCCATCGGACGTTTGAGAGGCCACCGGCGAAGCTTCGCTCGATTGTGGCAGCACCTCGATGCCGACCCGCTCGTCGCCGATGGCGTGGCGGACATGTTCGACGACCCCGCGCACGGTGTCGCCCGGCAGCAGCCGGAAATTCACCCATGCTTCGGCCGTTTCAGGCAGCACATTCTCCTTGTTCCCGCCACGGATGATCGTGATGGCCGTGGTGGTCCGGAGCAGTGCGTTGGTCGATGGGGCCGCCGCAAGCTGCCGGCGGACCAAGGGTTCGAGCAGCCACAGGTTCGACAACGCCAGCCGGTTGACGCCGTGCATTTCCGGCGCCATCGCCCGGAGCATGTCGCCCGCCACTCCGCCGACCACCGCCGGATATGGCGCGTGCTCGACGCGCTCCAACGCCATCGCCAGTGAACCAATGGCGGTTCGCGAACCGGGCATGGAGGAGTGCCCGGGCGGCGCGGTCGTGGTGAGTTTGAGCGTCGCCGAGCCTTTTTCCGCGATGCCGATGAGCGCCACGGGCGGATCGAGCCCGGGCATGATGCCCTCGGCGACGAGCAAGCCTTCGTCGAGCACGAACTCCGGCCGAACGCCGCGCAGCTTGAACAGCGAGGCGATTGCGTTCGCACCCTCCGCACCGCCGTTCTCCTCGTCATGCCCAAAGGCCAGATAGATCGTCCGCCGTGGTTTGAACTCCGCCGCGGCCAGCGATTCGACGGCCTCGAGGATAGCCATCAGGTTACCCTTGTCGTCCCACGCTCCGCGGCCCCAGACATAGCCGTCCTTGATTTCGCCGGAAAACGGCCCCGCATGCCACTGGCGTTCGCTGCCCGGCGCGATCGGGACGACATCCTGATGGGCCATGAGCACGATCGGTTTCGCGGTCGGATCCTCGCCGGTCCATGCATAGAGCAGCGAATAGCCATTGACCACCTCGCGCGTCATGACGGCGTGAACGTGTGGAAACGCCTCTTTTAGGAACGTGTGAAACCGCAGGAACTCGCCTCGATCGACCTCCGGCGCAAGGTCTTGGGAAATGGTCTCAAACCTCACCGCGCTGCTCAAGCGTTGCGCCGCGCGGCGCTCGTCGACCGGCGGAGGGAAGATCGGCGCAACGACGATCTGGCGCGACCCCAGCCGCAAGACGTTGATGCACGCGATCGCGGCAATCGCGACCCCTATGCTAAGCGCAATGAAGGCCGCATACCTCACCGATGATCGCATGTCACTCGCATGGAGGCGGACGATATTGTGCGGACAGCATAGCAAATTGCCTTCGGCCGAGGATAATCAGGCGGGAATTTCAGCGTCTGCCGCAGCTCATTCGCGGGCGGCGAGCCGCCGGAATTCGGTCTTCAGTGCATCGACCCGTGCGAGATAGATGCGCGGATCGTGATCGACGCATTTCTCGCCGTCGAGGAACCGAAAGCCGAGCCGCACGTACAGGTCGCCGGCCCCCGCCCCGCACAAATGGATCACGGCGGCCAGGTGCTGCTTTTCTTGCATCGAAGCCATTGTCATTCGATGCCGCGCGAGCACGGCCGCAACGTGCAAGTCAAGATATGCGGCGGTGAGTTCAACCGCGTGGCTCGGAATCACGCGAAAGTAGAGACCGTTGAGCCAGCACGACTGCCAGTCGTTCCAAGCGCCCGCCTGCGCCAGGGTGTGATCGTGGATGCAGTAATTCTTCGCTTCCGCAAAGGTTCCATCCGTCATTTGATACATGCCCACCGAACTCGATGCCGGCCGATAGATCTCGAACGGCCGCATTCTCCAAGACCACCGCCAATAGGTTCGCGCCACTGGATTGCCGGCCCCCTCCTGTTGAGCGAGTGCCGCTAAAAGCTCGGGAGTAATCGCCTTCGTCGAATGCCGGCGGAATATCGGGGCGTAGCTGGTCCAGGTCTCGGACGGAGTCTTGAAGAGGGTCCCGCTGACGGGGAAGAACAATTCCGAGGGCTTGCGGATGACTTGGTAGATCCAGTTGACCGCCGACCACAGGGCCACCACGATCAAGAGTCCCGCGATGATCTGCACCGCCGCCGGGGCACGCCGGAAGATGCGTGTCCCACGCCGAAAGGCGCGCATCCAATGCCGGCGGCCGCCCTTCCACGGCGGCCGCTTCGCCGAGGCCGCACGTTTGTTTCGCCCCCGCAAATTACGGCCCGTTCCCGCCTGCGCTCGAGAACCTTTCAGCATGCTCAGGAAGGAGTGAGTTTCAACCGCGCAGCGATCGCGGCGATGTTGCCCTGCACGTCGCGCAGATCGAAGAACTGCGCCTGCAGACCCGCTCGCACTGCGCCCGCAATATTGCGAAACTGATCGTCGACGAACAGCACTTCGCTCGGCTGGCACTTCAGGGCCTCCACGGCAAGGGCGTAGGCACGAGGATCCGGCTTGAGAATCTTGGTGTGAGTGGCATCCACGAAGGCGTCCATGTCGCGGAGCACATCGATGCGCTCCGCCATCCCAACGCCCGTAAACAATTCGAATTCGTTGGACAGCACGCCGACACGGATCCCGGAGGCACGCGCCCTTTGCACGAGGTGTTGCATTTCAGGCCGGATGACGGAGTTCGGATCGGCCCCTCGAAGGCGCTTCGCCATGGTCAACATGTCCCAGCCCGACTCGCCGACCGCAAGCCCCACTTCGTTCGCCCGAAAAGCCCAATACTCACGCTCCGTGATTTCGTCGCGCAGCATCGATGCCCAGAGCGGATCGGTCGACGGATCCAACGGTCCGAGCCACATCAGGGAGCCCGGCGCCAGTTGCAGTATGCGCTCGGTCTGCGCGTGCCGTTCGAACGCCGAGATGCTGATGACGCCGCCGTAGTCGAGCAGCAGCGCACGAGGGGTGGAATTCCGCATGAGCGGGAGATTAGCACGCCGCCCCGCACGCGCGGCGCGTTGCTCTTTCAGGATGCTTTGAACGATGGAGCGACATCCATCGATCACGGAGCCGATGCGATCCCATCGCCGCCGTGCGATGATTCGCCGGGGCATTATGCCGATGACTCTGACACAAACAACTTTCCTGCACAATTTTTATGTGTCACGTCCGTTCCGGCTGAAATCATGTGCGAAAAGGGGGAATGAACATGTCGACGGGAGGAGCGGCGCGCGGCGCCGTCGGACTTGCACTTGTACTTGCCGCATTCCTGGGATTCGCGGCACGGCCCTGCGCAGCGCAGACATCGGCGGCTCCCGCTGACTGGCGCGTCGGGGTGCGGAAATTCGCCGCCGAGCATTTCAAACAGCCGGCCTGGGGATATTCGCACTCGGTGCGCGACTACGCGCTGGCGCGTTCCTTGGCTGCGGCAGATCACGCGAAGTTCGACGATGATGTGCTGTTCGCGGCATCGTTCCTGCACGATATCGCGGCGTTTCCACCCTGGGAGAACGAAAAATTGGACCACTCCGACGTCGGCGCCGACGTGGTCGTCAAAATCCTGCAGGACATGGGGTTTCCAAAGTCCAAGATCGATGCGGTCCGAGGCGCGATCCGCACGCACATGTACTATCGCGATCCCGTAGGACCGGAGGCCTTGTATCTGCACGATGCCGACGCTCTCGACTGGCTGGGTGCGATCGGCGTCGCGAGAATCATCGCGCTGGCGGATCCGATGGGAGGGTCGCCGGACGGTCCTGCCGTCATCAAGATGCTCGAAGAAAATCTCGAGAAGGTCCCGAGCCGGGTACTCTCGCCCGCCGGCCGCGCCCAGGTTCCGCGGCGCAAGGCCGAATTGCAGGAGTTCCTGGCCAACTTGCGCCGCGAATCGGACAACCTTGCCGCGCTGTAGCTGATCGAGTTGACTGCGGCCCGCAAACACAATATCTTGTAGTTCATTGCGGTGTCCGGCACATGTGCTGGGCCTAAGAGGGAATCCGGTGCGAAGCCGGAACTGCCCCGCAGCGGTGAATGGGAACGAACCTGGGCCATGGCACTGAACCCCACGATGCGAATCGTCGGTTTGGGAAGCGGCTCGCAGTAGGAACCGGCTCCGATTGGAGTCGCATGCCCGTAAGTCCGAAGACCTGCCGCAATCCTCATCTCGAACGAGATGTTGTTCGATTCTGGAGCTCTCGTGGGAGGAGCGGCCGGGATGTTCGCGCCCGCGCGCAAGCGTAGCCCCTCACCCGTCGGTACTCCGCCACCGGCTCCGTGTTACACGGGAACGCCCAAGGAAACATGGAATGACTACACAACCGCAATCCGAATCCTCATCGGCAACCGGCGGCACGCCGTTCTTCAACGCGCGCCAGCCCGAATTCGTGTTGACTCCGCCGCACTCGCCGCGTGTCCCCATGAGCGTCAAGAAGCGCTCGGGCGCGCATGAACCAGTCGACGTCAACAAGATCGTGCGGGCCGTCGCGCGCTGCTGCGACGGAATCGCGGATGTGGATCCCATGCGAGTGGCGTTGAAGACCATTGCCGGCCTCTACGATGGAGCCACCACGCGCGAACTGGATGAATTGTCGATCCGGACGGCCTCTTCCTTCATGGCCGACGAGCCGGCGTATTCGAAGCTTGCCGCACGATTGCTCTCGGCGTTCATCGACAAGGAAGTCCAGGGCTTGAGTATTCATTCCTTTTCCCAATCCATTCGGACCGGCTTCGATGTCGGCCTGGTCAACGAACGGGTGCTGCAATTCGTCGAGGCGCATGCCCGAAAACTCAATGATGCCATCGACGTGGAGCGCACCCGGCGCTTCGAGTATTTCGGACTGCGCACTTTGTACGACCGCTATCTGCTCAAACATCCGACCAAACGCCACGTCCTCGAAACGCCGCCCTATTTTTGGATGCGCGTCGCCGTGGCCTTGAGCAGCACGGCGCACGAGGCAATCGAACTGTACGGGTTGTTCTCCTCGCTCGACTACTTGCCGAGCTCTCCGACGCTGTTCAACGCCGGTACTTTGCACGAACAGCTCTCCAGCTGCTTCCTGCTCGACTCCCCGTCCGATTCTCTGGAAGGGGTATACGACAAATACAAGGACATCGCCCTGCTGTCGAAGTTCTCCGGCGGCATCGGCGTGGCCTGGCACCGCGTGCGGTCGGAAGGCTCGCTGATTCGCTCCACCAACGGGCTGTCGAACGGCATCGTACCGTGGCTGAAGACGCTGGACTCCTCCGTGGCGGCGGTCAATCAAGGCGGCAAGCGCAAGGGCGCGGCGTGTGTGTATCTCGAAACCTGGCACGCCGACCTCGAAGCGTTCCTGGAGCTGCGCGACAATACCGGCGACGACGCGCGCCGCACTCATCACCTCAATCTCGCCAATTGGGTGCCCGATCTGTTCATGAAGCGGGTGGAAGCGAACCAGCCCTGGTCGCTGTTCGATCCGAAGGATGTACCCGAGCTGCCGGACTTATGGGGCGATGCCTTCGAGCGCTGCTACGAGCAGGCGGAAGCCCGCGGCCTGGCACGCAAGACCCTGCCCGCACGAGATCTCTACGCGCGCATGATGCGCACCCTCGCCCAGACCGGCAACGGCTGGATGACGTTCAAGGACAAGGCCAATCGAGGCTGCAATCAAACCGCACGGCCCGAAGCGGTCGTGCATCTCTCGAACCTCTGCACCGAGATTCTCGAAGTCACCGCGGACTCGGAAAGTGCGGTGTGCAATTTGGGTTCGATCAACCTCGCACGTCACGTCGCCGATCGCGGGTTCGACTTCGAGAAGCTCGCGCAAACCGTCGAGCTCGCGGTACGCCAGCTCAACCGTGTCATCGACCTCAATTTCTATCCGATCGCTTCGGCCAGGGGATCGAACATGCGATGGCGCCCGGTCGGCCTCGGGCTCATGGGGCTGCAGGATGTCTTTTTCCAGTTGCGCCTGCCCTTCGACAGCGAACCCGCCAGAGCTCTGTCGCGCCGCATTTCCGAAGAGGTGTACTTCCACGCCCTCCGCACCTCGGTTGAGCTCGCAAGGGAGAGCGGCGCCCATCCGAGCTTCTCCGAGACCCGCGCAGCGTCGGGCGAATTGCAATTCGACGCATGGGGCGTCACTCCGGAAGATCCGCGCCGGTGGGAGGACCTCCTGGCGCAGATTGGCACGCATGGACTGCGCAACAGCCTGCTGATCGCCATTGCACCCACGGCCACGATCGCCTCGATCGCCGGATGCTGCGAATGCATCGAACCCCAGATATCGAATCTATTCAAGCGGGAAACGCTATCCGGCGATTTTCTCCAGGTCAACGCGTATCTTGCGCTGGAATTGAAGCGGCTGGGATTGTGGACGCCCGCGATGCGCGATGCCGTCAAGCTCGCCGACGGCTCGGTGCAAGGCATCGATGCCATACCCGGCGAACTCAAGAGCATTTATCGCACGGCGTGGGAGCTGCCGATGAAGGCGTTGATCGAGATGGCGGCCGACCGCGGCGCCTTCGTCGATCAAAGCCAGTCCTTGAATCTCTTTATCGCCAATCCGAGCATCGGCCAGCTTTCCAGCATGTACATGTACGCGTGGAAGAAAGGCCTCAAGACGACCTACTATCTGAGGTCGCGGCCCGCGACCAGCATCGCCAAGACGACGGTGCGGGAGACCGCCGCCGCCGTGGCCTGCTCGCTCGAAAATCCCGAAACCTGCGAGTCCTGCCAATGAGCCGGTTGCTCGACCCCGGATTCAATCTGACCCTGCGGCCGATGCGCTATCCGAAGTTCTATGAGATGTATCGCGGCGCGATCAAGAACACCTGGAGCGTCGAGGAAATCGATTTTCAAATCGATTTGAGCCATCTGCAGCGCCGCATGAGCGCCGCGGACCGGCACCTCATCGAACGCCTCGTCGCGTTCTTTGCGACCGGCGATTCCATTGTCGCCAACAATCTGGTGTTGAGCCTGTACAAGCACATCAACGCTCCCGAGGCGCGCATGTACCTGTCGCGGCAATTGTTCGAAGAAGCGCTTCACGTGCAATTTTATCTCACTCTCCTCGACAACTACGTGCCGGATCAAGACCAGCGCGCCCGGGCGTTCGCCGCAATCGACAACATTCCTTCCATCCGCCGCAAGGCGCAGTTCTGCCAGCGCTGGACGGACTCTGTACTGAGTCTTCATCGCATCGAGTCCGTAGAGGACAAGCGCCGGTTCCTGCTTAATTTGACCTGCTTTGCCAGCTGCATCGAAGGATTGTTCTTCTTCGGAGCGTTCGCCTACGTTTACTTTCTCCGGTCGCGCGGACTACTGCCCGGCCTGGCGGCGGGCACCAACTGGGTATTTCGGGACGAGAGCGCCCACATGGCATTTGCGTACCAGGTGCTCGACACGGTGCGGCAGGAAGAGCCGGGACTGTTCGACGCGCAGTGGGCCGCGCAGGTGAAGACGATGATCGATGAGGCCGTGGAATGCGAAGTGGCGTTCGCCGATGACGTGCTGTCCGATGGAGTGCCCGGTCTCACCCGCCTCGAGATGCGGCAGTACCTGCAATACGTCGCCGATCAGCGGTTGCTCAAGCTGAATCTGTCGGCGGCTTACGGTTCACGCAATCCGTTTGCCTTCATGGAACTGCAGGATGTCCAGGAATTGACGAATTTCTTCGAACGCAAGGTATCTTCGTATCAAGTTGCGGTGCAGGGAGAGGTGGCATTTGATCACCCTTTTTAGCCGATCCTGCGCGAACTTCCTAGTTTCGGCGCAGTGCCTGATCGGCCTCGCGCAGCCAACCGTCGCGATCGCTCGCGGGAGGCAACGCCTGCGCCAGGTCGCGGGCCAGCTCATAGCTCTTGCGGGCGCCGTTCGGGTCTCCTGTCTTCGCCAGAGCCTCCGCCAACGCGAGATGGTTCGGCGGATACTCCGGCCGCAACGCCGCGGCCCGGTGCGCGGCGGCCAACCCCGCGTCGGGGTCGCCGGGTCCCAGCGGCCACCCCGGCGCGCGAATCAACACCAGCGCCCGCACGCGCGTGGGACCGGCGTGGTCGTACCCGGCATCCGCTGCTTCGGCGCCGGCCAGGCGCGCGAGCATGGTACGGAGCAGCTCACCGGCGCGCGTCGGGTGAGCGCGCGCCTCCAGGCCCATGGCAATCGCACTTCCGTAAAGGCAGGCAACGTTCAGCGGCTCGCGCGCCATGCAGGCTTCGGCATCGCGACTGGCCTCGGTCGCCAGCTCGACACGAATTCGCGAATCGGACGCCTCATCGCTTCGCCGCGCGTCCGAGTCGATGGTCGCGGCCAGCGCTTCCACCGAGACGGGCATCGGAACCGGGCTCTGCGCCGCCGGCCGCGGCGGCGCCCGGCACGCGGCCACCGTGAGCACAAGAATCCAGCACCCAATCCAACGCTTCACGGACCAACGCTTCACGGCGCAGGCGCGGGCCAAGGAGCCTGTCTGAGCATTTCCCGTGGCCGCGACCGCGGCAGATTTCCCCTCAGGCAAGGCGGAGCCGACGCGGTTGGGTAGTGACCCAATAAGGAGGCGACAACGCCGCATGAGGGGAAATCTGCCCGGTCCCGAAGGGTTGGCAAGGCCGTTTGCTCGTGCGCAACCGTTGCGCCATGGCGGGACAACGGATCCGTGCGAGGGGGCGTCTGGGGCATGACGAAGCCCTTCAGACGTAGCTGGCTGAGCGCCTCGGCGTCGGCCGCTACGTGACCCATCTTCAGCAGAGCCGCCTGCAAGGACTTGGCGCGAGCGGCGGGCACTCGAGAGTCGACGATGGCAACGATGGCAACCGGCAGCGGCGGAGATTGCCCCACTATTTTCAACTCGGCTGCGAACGGCAATGTCGGAAGCGCCGCAGCCTGGGTTTGGTCGAGCAGGGCAACCACGTGCTCGCCCGCGGCAACCCGCCGGAGTGCGCTGAGCAGTTGTCCCGTCGACTCGATCCGGACGTCCGGCGGCAGCGACCACGTCTGGAGTGCCGAGTGCCGAATGAACTCAGGGGCATAGCCTGCCACGCTGAGGATGGTGTACTCCGCCGCCAATGGCGGCCCGGTCACCGCACCGGCCTTTGCCACCAGGCTCCATCGCTCCTGCGATCCGACACCGACCACGTCCGCCTGCGCAATCGGCGTCAGATGCAGCTCCGCCGCGTGTTGGACAAAGAACGCAAACGGCACGAAAGCCAGCACTGCATCGGGACCGCCGAGCTTGGTAAGGCCGCTCTGCTCGGACGGATCATAGACGGCGGCGAGGCTTCCCTCCGGCCAGGCGGCGCCCGTGACCGCCGCTTTCGCGAATTGATCGATGAAGGGCTGCGCGTCCCCGGCTCCTCCCGGATATCCGGGTGCGCAGAACACTAAGGTTGCCATCGCAGCCATCAGTAGGGTGCTCATGCCGGTAGGCTATCATTCCCGGGCGCTGAGGGCCTACTGGTTCGGCAAAGGGAACACTTGATTCATGAATATCGTCGTCTCGCCCAAACTGCTTCGGATCTTTCTGCACGTATTGCGGGCCCGGTACTGGGTCGCTGGCGTGTACGTGCTGCTCGCGATGGCCGGCATTTACGGCGCCTCGCGGATACCCACGGACACGGCGATCGAGCGTCTCGTCGTGGCCGGCGATCCCGTGGCGCAGGCGACCCTCGAATTCGAGCGGGTATTTCCTGAAGGCGAGCAGGCGCTCATCATGCTCGAAGCGCCCGACCCCTTGAGTCAAAGCACTTTGCAAGGTGCCGAGCGGGTGGAGCGTCAACTCGGCGCGATTCCGAAGGTCGAGGCGCACAGCGTGCTCACTCTCTTTCGTCGCGCGGATTCCTCCGCGGACTTAAACCCGGAGGACGCCGCACGGTTACGTACGTTCGCCACCGGTACGTCGCTGTTCCGTCGAGCCGGGCTTTTGGGCGAGCACTACTTCGGAATCGCTCTCGACCTTCGGGTCAATACCCCGGCCGAGCGTGATCGCGCGCTTGCCGCAATCGACGCGCTCGTGTTGTCCCTCGAGAACCGCGGCCAACCCGGGGCGCTCCCATTTTCCGCCATTCGGCGCGTCGGGAACCCATGGCTCGACGCGTGGCTGGAACGGCAGACCGGAACGGCGACGAAAAAATTCATGCCGCTGTTCGGGATTTTCCTGGTGACGCTGGTGGCGATCGTGTATCGCTCGTGGCGCGCCCTGACCGCCATCATTCTCACGTTGGGCACCGTGATGGCGATGGCGGTGGGTTTAGGCGACGTGTTCGGCTGGTCGAACAACATTGTCTCGACCCTGGTCCCGCTCACCGTCCTGGTCACGACCACAGCCACGCTCGTCTACATTCACTCCCGCTACATGGAACCCGACGATGCGCCGACGCCTCCTGCCCTGCATCACGCGCGTGCGCTCGCCAATAAATTCCTGCCATGCACCGCCTCGATATTCGCGACGGCGGCCGGTTTTGCCGCGCTCGCCGTATCGGAGATCCGTCCCGTGCGTGAAATGGGCCTCTGGACCGCGTCCGGCCTCATCGTGGCATGGGTGAGCTGCTTCACCCTGTTTCCCGCGCTTCAATCGCTGCTGCGCACGCCGATGCTGTCAAGTTCCGTTCCCGCCGGTCGCTGGTTTCCTGGTTTCGTCAACACGCTGATTCCCGCCACCCGCCGCTACCGCTGGTCGCTGGTGGGCGGAGCCATCCTGTTGATGCTGTGCGGAGCAGGCGCCTTGTTCGGCGTTCCCGGCAGAGTCGCGCCGCTTGCGCTCGAAACCGACGCACTGACGTACGTCAATCCGAGCGAACGCGTGGCCCAGGATACGCGGCGCTTCGAACAATCAAACGGGCTCGACGTGGTGGATCTCTGGCTGCAGACGCGTCCGGGTTACGCCTTGGATCCGGAATTCCTCCGGGCCATGGAGCTATTGACCCGCCGTCTGGAGGAGCATCCGGGCGTGAACGCGGTCGACGGACCGACTTCCGTGTTGCGATGGGCGCGCTATGTAGAATCAGGCAACGATCAATTGTCCACCGCACCCTCGGATTGGCCGAAGCTTGCCGCCGATCTCGAGCAGATCCTGCTGACCGAACCCGGTGCGCGCAGCTACGTCGATGTGGCGAATCTCGCGAGTGTCCGGCTGACCGTCCGCGGGCGGGGTGAACTCTTCGGCCCAACCGGAGCGATGCATCAGTTCGTCGAGCGCACATGGAGCGCGGCCCAGTCGGACGACCCGGCCTTCGCGGCGGTTCGCGGCCGCCTTGCCGGCAAGGGCGCACTTTCCGGGGAAATAACCCAGCGTCTGCTGCCCACGCTCACCCAGAGCTTTGTGCTCACCGCAAGCGCGATTTTTCTCGCCTTTCTGCTGGTGTTTCGCAGCCCGACCGCACTGCTGATGACGATGATTCCGTCGCTGTTCGCGATTCTTTCCGTATTCATCCTGATGCGCGCGGCAAGCATCCCCCTGAATATCGCCACCATCCTCATCGGCTCGACCATCCTTGGCGCCACCGAGAACGATCAGGTTCACTTCTTCTATCATTTTCAGGAGGTCCGCGCGGGCGGGTCGACGGCCGCTTCCCTGCGTCATGCGCTGTTGGTGGCCGGCCGCCCCATCCTGTTCGCGACACTCATCAATGCCAGTGGCTTTCTCGCGCTCGCACTCTCGGACTTGCCGCCGATGCGCCAGTTCGGCATCGTGTCGGCTTCCGCATTCGTTCTGGCGCTCCTGGCCGATTTCACCGCGTTGCCGGCAGCCCTTTGGATTCTGAGCCGGGAAGCGGGCGTACGAATACCGGCGAGGGAGACATAGGACGCACCGGGGCCCTCGTGATTGAGCGGCTTGTCAGCGCATCACAGTGGTATCAACGCAGTTGACTATCCTTGCTTCCGCGACGGTTATATCCGCTGAACCGCTCCACTTCCCGATCGTGCGCATCCTGACAGGGCAGACAGAGGCGAACGCCGGGAATCGCCGCCCGCCGCGCCGCCGGAATCTCGTTTTCGCACTCCTCGCAATGCGTCAGTCCCGGGCCGTTCGGCAATCGACTTTTTGCGCGCTCGATCCCATCCTTTACCGTTGCATCGATCTGATCCTGAACCGCACCCTCGGCTGCCCAACCCGTAGCCATTCTAAGTCTCCTGTAAATGAGGGCTGACTGCGTGTGCAGCAACAAGTTGCACGCCAGAATGATTCTCCCCACCCAATCCGTCAAGTTCATGGAAAATAGCGGTCGACCCGCTATCAGGCGGTCATTCAACAGGACGACACATGACAGATCAACCTCGCACTTGCGTAGCAATCCGGTCTTCGGAACTTACGGCCGAGATCGACGCTCGCGGTGCGCAGTTGTTCACCCTGAGAGATCGTGCTGCCCGCGACCTGCTGTGGGACGGCGACCCAGCCGTATGGTCAGGGCGGGCGCCGCTTCTGTTTCCGATCGTCGGGGTGCTCGTGAACGGCAGTTACCGGTGCGGCTCCAAGACGTATCGGCTTCCGAGACACGGTTTCGCACGCGACAGGACATTTTCGATTGAAGAAGTCACCTCGTCCACCGCCGTATTCAGGCTGAGCGCCGACGAGGCCAGTCTCCTGGTTTATCCGTTTCGCTTCGAATTGGCCGTTCGTTTTGAATTGGCGGGGCCGACGCTGTCGTTGACGACGTCGATCTACAATAAGGGGGAGTCAGCCACGCCCGCCAGTTTCGGCTACCACCCTGGGTTCCGTTGGCCGCTTCCATTCGGGCAGCCACGGGCATCTCATTTCGTTGAGTTCGACAGCGAAGAGCCTGCCTCCATCAGGCGCATCGACTCCGCTGGGTTGCTGATGCCCGAGCGCCAACCGACGCCGGTCTCCGGCCGGCGTCTGACACTCGCGGATGCCTTGTTTCGCGACGATGTCCTGATATTCGATGAGATCACAAGCCGCTCCGTCGTGTACGGAAGCGACGAGGGCCCGCGCATCCGGGTGAGCTTTCCTGACGCACCGTATCTTGGCATTTGGACGAAACCGGGAGCGCACTTTATTTGCATCGAGCCCTGGCATGGCGTTACCGACCGCCAAGGTTTTTCGGGTGATTTCACGGAGAAAGAGGGCGTGTTCATGTTGCAGGCCGGCAACATCCGCACGACGACGATGACCATCACGTTGCTCGCGTGAAGCGCAAGCGCAACGAGAACTTGCGGCTTTGTCTGACATACATGCCAATCTCAACCATTCATAGTATCTTTCAGCAATCGCAAGTTCTGTCGTTTGTGGTGTGGTACCAACATTCGTACTTTCGAGGCAGCGGTTTTACATAACGGATAGGTTTTACAACGGATTGCGGCCGGCATGCGCGGGACGTAAAGTCGCCTATGAACGAGACTCTAGCCCCTACGGACACTACCGCCGCCGACGGCAGCGTGACCATCGATCCTCAAGCGAACTGGGAGCCACCCTCGTCAACTTCCACCGTTGAGCACCGTACTTCATCGCCAGTTCGGGTCGGCTGCGTCATACGCAATCGCTATGTTCTGGAAGAGCGCTTGGGGATAGGCAGCAAGGGCACGGTGTTCAAAGCACTGGATCGCCACCGCTCGGATCTTCCCGAGGAAGATCGATATGTTGCGATAAAAATACTGCAGCGGAACGCCGACGATCGCCGGGATTTGCTCGCGGACTTCAGACGCGAGTTCTACTGCGCTCAGACGCTCTCGCATGAAAACATCGTCAATGTGTACGAAATGGATCGCGACGGAGACGTCGATTTTTTTACCATGGAGCTTCTCGAGGGGGAACTGTTGAGCAGCGTGATGGCTCGGTTGCACCCCGCGCCGCTGTCGCGGCCGCTGGCATGGGGAATCATTCGAGACCTTGGTTCCGCACTGGCGCACGCGCATTCTCGCAATGTGGTGCACGCAGATTTGAAGCCCCACAACGTCATGATCATGCACTCCGGCGACGTGAGGATCCTGGATTTCAATAATTCGGTTGGGCGGTACGCCGAGGACGTCGTGCACCGGAGACCTGCCCGTTCCTCGGTAACGCCTTCCTACGCGTGCTGCGAACTCCTGGCGGGGCGGGCGCCCGACCCGCGCGACGACCTGTATGCCCTCGCGTGTCTCTCTTACGAATTGCTTGCGGGAACGCATCCCTTTCAGCGGCGGCCGGCGACGGAAGCGCGCGATCTCGGAATAGTGCCGCAACGGCCGCCAGGCCTGACACGCCAGCAGTGGCAAACGCTCGCGATGGGTCTGTCCTGGCATCGAGCGGGTCGGTCCATTTCGGTACGCGCCTGGCTGAACAAAATGAATGTCGAGCGCGCAGCGGCGCGGCCGGCGCCAGGCGTCCGTGGCCTGCAAACCGCCCCTGCGGATCGCCGCACGAGCGCCTCGTTGAGAGCCACCACGATGTTCGTCGCGCTGTTGATGACGGTCAGCGTCTGGGTTTCATTCGTCCGTTGGGCGTCGGGCAGCAGAGCGACCAGCCATGACGCCGTTCCGGAGCTGGCAGCCAACTACTCAAACCAGCCCAACCCGCCAAATCAGCAGCCCGGCGAAGTCCCCGCTGCGACCAGCCAGGATGGGGCGCCGGCGGACTCCGGGGTGCGCAACGCGGCGCCCAACCCGGCGCCGCAGACTCCGGAGAACTCGCCGAATCTTTCGAACAATCGAGGGCATGATGCGAGCCAGCCGAAACCTGTGCGCGCGTCGGACCGCCCCCTGTTGGTTTCCGCCGACAACTCTACGGTCCGTTCGGGTCAGCATTTTGCCGAGATTCGTGTGCGCCGTTCGTCCTTCATGCCGGGCGACACCGAATTCATGTGGTGGACAGAGGCTGCATCTGCCAAACCGGGCATCGACTACGTCCATCAGAGTAAGGTGATTCAATCCTTTCCGAAGGGAAAGAACTCGATGAGCTTCTTTATAAAGCTCGTTCCGGGAGCGTCGCGGGCGCGTCGGGAGGTTTTCTACGTGGCCATCGCCCCAGCCGGACGCAACGTATCAGCGAACCCGGTAGCGCGCGCCGCCGTTTGGCTGCCGATGAATGAGGATCGTTCTCAGGCCGCGGCGGAACACGACACGCGTGACGACACGCGTCCCGATTCCGACACGCACGCCGATTCCAACGCCCGCACCGATTCCGACTCCCGACCCGTTTCTGACACGCGCGCCGATTCTGACTCCCGCCCCGTTTCTGACACGCGCGCCGTTTCGCGTTACAGCACCGCGGCGTTGGGTTCGCCGCCTCAGGGCTCGAAGTAGACCTTGCGCCGGCCGGTCATACAGATTGTATAATTTACATTAGATATATGTATTAACCATTTGATTGTCAATCACTTATTGTCCAACTAGAATTTGTCGAACTAATCAACCTTGCCCGGACATGCGGCGGAAGACGCGTCCCGGGGTCAGGACCGATCGCGCCGATCGATGACACGGCGGGCCTTGCCGGTCGATCGCTCCAATGCGCCCGGTGCATGCAACTCGACGCGCACGCTGACGCCCACGTGCGCTTTCACGAGATGCGCCAACTCGTGGGTGGCGGCCTCCCGGCGCGCGGCGGCGGTGTCCGGTGCATGCTCCACGTGAACTGCCAACGCGTCCAGAGGTCCTTCGCGGGTGAGTTCAAGCTGATAATGTGCGGACAGGCCGGGACACCGAAAGATCAACTCCTCGATCTGCGTCGGGAACACGTTCACTCCGCGCACGATCAGCATGTCGTCGCTTCGGCCGGAAATTCTTCCCATCCGCCGCATGCTGCGGGCGGTCGGGGGCAGCAGTCGCGTGAGGTCGCGCGTCCGGTAGCGGATGACGGGGAGCGCCCGCTTGGTTAGTGAGGTGAACACCAGTTCGCCCTCGGCTCCCTCCGGCAACACCGCACCCGTTGCCGGGTCGACGATTTCCGGATAGAAATGATCTTCCCAGATACAGAGCCCATCCTTCGACTCAGCGCACTCCTGGGCCACGCCAGGCCCCATGACTTCGGATATACCGTAGATGTCGAGCGCCGCCAGCCCAAGCCTCCGCTCCATCTCGGCGCGCATCGAATCGGTCCAGGGTTCGGCGCCGAAGATGCCGATTTCAAGGGAACAGGCCCGCGCGTCCATCCCCTGGCGGCCCATTTCCTCGGCGATGGCCAGCATGTACGACGGTGTGACCATGATGATTCGGGGTCGAAAATCGGCGATCAGCTGAACTTGTTTTTCAGTTTGGCCGCCGGACATCGGGATCACAGTGCATCCGAGGCGTTCCGCACCGTAGTGTGCACCAAGACCTCCCGTGAACAGCCCGTACCCATAGGCCACGTGCACCATGTCGCCCGGCCGCCCGCCGGCCGCACGAATGCTGCGTGCGACCAATCCGGCCCAGGTGTCGATATCCTCCCGCGTATAACCCACCACGGTGGGCTTGCCGGTGGTGCCGGATGAGGCATGAATTCGCGCGATTTGCGCTCGAGGCACCGCAAACAGTCCAAACGGGTACCGCGCTCGAAAGTCCTGCTTGGTCAAGAAGGGGAATCGCCTCAGATCCTCGAAGCGCTTCAAATCCGAGGGATGCACGCCGGCCGCGTCGAAAGATTCCCGGTAGTGGCCGACGTTGTCGTAGGCATGCCGCAATGACCATTGCAGACGCTCGAGTTGCAGGGCTCGAAGCTCGTCGGTCGATGCGCGTTCGATCGGTTCGAGGACCGCTTGAGCTTGATCTCGACTCATCGCCACTCCCAGTCGCAACACATGTCAGAATTCGGGCTTTCTTTTGGTCTTCACCGCATCAACCCCTTCGCGCGCGTCGCTCAAGCGAAAGCCCAGCATCTCCAGGGCCAGAGAGGCGTCGAAGCTCGGTCCGGCAAGACGCAGCCAATTGTTGAGCGCATGTTTGGTGAAGCGGATCGCGGTTCGGCTCCCTGAATTCAAGGTCCGCGCGACTTCCAACGCGGTTTCCAAAACAACCGCATCGGGAACGCACAAACCCACGAGCCCCAAGCGTTCGGCCTCGACTCCTGACATGGGTCTATTGGTGAGCAGGTAGTACCGGGCCTTGGCAAGACCGCATAGAAGCGGCCAAATGATGACGGCATGATCGCCGGCGGCGACACCGAGACGGGTGTGGCCATCGAGGATGCGCGCGGTATCGGCGGCGATCGACACATCCGCGAGCAAGGCGACCGCAAGCCCGGCCCCTACGGCGTTGCCGCGAATCGCCGATACCACGGGTTTCGAGCAGTTGATCAGATTGTAGACAAGGTCGCTCGCTTCCTTCCAGACACGAATCAAGGTTGCTTGATCCGCGATCATGCGGTCGATCATGCCGAAATCGCCGCCTGAGGAAAAATGTTCGCCGTCGCCGCGGACGATGACCACCCGCACGTCGTCATCAAGGTCGATGGCACGCCAAACCAGCGCAAGGTCCGAGTGCATGGCCTCGGTTGCCGAGTTCATTCGGCCCGGATTCGATATGACGATTTCCAGTATCCCGGTCTCCGGCGCATGGAACTGCAAACTTGAAAATTCGCCTGAGTAGCGGGCTGGATCCGGAGACATGCCTACACCCCTTTCAGATCCGGCACGGCCTGATCCGGCACGGCGTGAATGCTCACCATCGTCAGCACGGTATATGCGGCGACCGTCTCCTCGAGCTGATTCGTGATCTCGGTATCCCAGGCCACTTCACCCCAGCCCTTCTCCGCTCGCAGGCTCTTTTCGGCGCAAGTCAGGCGCACCTTGATAAGGTCCCGCGGTTTGACCGGCTTGACGAATCTCAAGTGATCGAGGCCATAGTTCCCGAGAACCGGCCCATAGGCAGGATCGACGAACAGCCCGGCCGCCGCCGAGATGAGGAAATACCCATGCGCAACGCGTCCCCCGAACAAAGGATTGCGCGCAGCCTCGTGCTCGTCCATGTGGGCGTAGAAGTTGTCGCCCGACAGTGCCGCAAAGCGCTCGATGTCGTCCACGGTAACCTCGCGCTCCACGGACTGCAGGGTGTCTCCCAACTGAAGCTCATTGAACGGAATGCGGAACGGATGCATCCCCGGATGGCGCAGCCTGCCGCCGCGCACCCAGCGGCCGCCCGTGACGGTAATGGTCTGCGGCGATCCTTGTACCGCGGTACGCTGCATGTAGTGCAGCACCCCGCGAATGCCGCCCATTTCCTCACCGCCGCCGGCACGCCCGGGCCCGCCGTGGACCAACGGAGCAAGCGGCGACCCATGCCCGGTCGACTCCTTCGCGCAATCGCGATTCACGACCAGTATTCGTCCGTGGTAGGGAGCCAGCCCCAGCACGAGGCGGCTCGCAAGCGCATCGTCCGCGGAGAACACCGATGCAGCCAGGCTGCCCGCGCTGCGCCGCGCGAGCGCGATGGCATCCTCCGTGTCTTGATAAGGCAGCACGGTCGCGACCGGGCCGAATGCCTCCACCTCATGAACGGCGCGTGCCGCATGCGGATTGCGGCAGAGAAGCAGCAACGGCGGCACGAACGCCCCGCGCTCGCGGTCGGCATCCAGCAATTCAAATCGATCGAGACTGCCCGCGACGAGTTCGGCGTCATTGCGCAATTCGGCGACTCGATTCGACACATCCATGCGCTGATCCAAGCTGACGAGGGGTCCCATGCGGACGCCTTCAACCCGCGGGTTGCCCACGCTGATCTTTCCCAAGGCGGTCCGCAGGGCGGCGACGACGTCGTCGACGATGGGCGCAGGGACCAGCGCCTTGCGAATGGCCGTGCACTTCTGGCCAGCCTTGATCGTCATCTCGCGAACGACCTCCCGGATGAACAAATCGAATTCCGGCGTGCCGGATCTCGCATCAGCTCCGAGAATGCTCGAGTTCAATGAATCGGTTTCCGCCACGAAGCGCACGGCACGCCGGATGATGGTGGGATGCACTCGCAACCGAGCGGCGGTGTCGGCCGATCCCGTGAAGGACACCGTATCCTGGCAATTCAGGTGTTCGAAGAAGTCGCCGAGACTGCCGCACACCAGCTGCAGCGCGCCTTCGGGCAGAAGGCCGGACTCGACGATCCGGCGCACGACGAGTTCGGCCAGGTACGCCGTCACCGTTGCCGGCTTGACGATGACGGGAACTCCGGCCAGGATCGCGGGAGCGAATTTCTCCAGCATGCCCCAAACCGGAAAATTGAACGCATTGATGTGCACCGCCGCGCCTTCGCGCGAGACATAGATGTGCTGGCCGACGAAAGTCCCGCCCTTCGAGAGAGCTTCCACCGCACCGTCCAGATACACCCGGCTGTTGGGCAATTCCCGGGAACCCTTGCCGGCAAACGCGAACACCGTACCGATGCCGCCCTCTATGTCGATCGCCGAATCGTTTCTGGTCGCGCCCGTCCGGAAGGACAACGAATAGAATTCCTCCTTCAATTCCGCGAGTCGCTTCGCCACGGCCTTCAACGAGGCCGCTCGCTCGTGGAACGTCAGCGCGCGTAGCGCGGGACCGCCGACGTCTCGCGCATGCGACAGCATTGCGGCAAAATCGAGACCCGTCGACGATGCGCTGCCGACGATCTCGCCGCTGGTCGCGTCGCGCATGCCGACGCCGCGGTCGCGCCCGGTATGCCATTGTCCACACGCATAGTTCTGCAGTTGCATAGGTTTAGCTCCAGTCCGCAAGTCCCTTGCCCATCACGTTCCAGACGTTCGAGCAATGGTGCCGCCGTCCAGTAGCGGCCGCAGTGCTCTAGCCGTAATCTCCTGGCATTCTTCCAGCCGGTCGACGCTGCCGCTCACACGCGTTCGATGACCATGGCGATCCCCTGCCCCACGCCGATACACATCGTGCACAACGACCGCCTGCCGCCGCCCCGCTCGAGCTGATTGATGGCGGTGGTCACCAATCGGGCGCCGCTCGCACCGAGGGGATGTCCCAAGGCGATGGCGCCTCCCTGTGCGTTGACATGCGCGGCGTCATCGGAGATTCCCAGTTCGCGCAGCACGGCAAGCGCCTGCGATGCGAACGCCTCGTTCAATTCGATGACATCGATATCCTTAAGGGTAAGCTTGAGCCGGGACAGGAGCTTGCGCGTCGCAGCCACCGGTCCCATCCCCATGACCCGCGGCGCGACGCCCGCGACGGCTGTGCCGATGATGCGTGCCCGGGGCCTCAATCCATGCCGCTTCACCGCATCGGCGCCCGCCACCACCAAGGCGCAGGCCCCGTCGTTGACGCCGGAGGCGTTTCCGGCGGTGACTGTGCCGCCGGCGCGAAAGGGCGTCGGTAGTTTTGCCAGCGCTTCGAGGCTGGTTTCGCGCGGGTGCTCATCGGCGCTGACCACGGTCGCCTGGCCGCGTTTTCCGGGAATCGAGACGGGAACAATTTCGGGCACGAAGAGTCCTGCCGCCTGCGCCGACAGCGCCCGCTGCTGGCTGCGCAAGGCGAACCGGTCTTGATCCTCGCGTGAAATGCCGAAGTCCGCGGCAACGTTCTCCCCCGTCTCCGGCATCGAGTCGGTGCCGTACGCCTGTTTGAGCGCCGGATTCACGAAGCGCCAGCCGATGGTGGTATCGAACATCTGGACGTCCCGGGCGAAGGGCGTTGCCCCCTTCGACATCACATAGGGCGCACGGCTCATGCTCTCCACTCCGCCCGCAAGCACCAAGTCGGCGTCGCCCGCGATGATCATGCGCGCCGCGCCTGCCACCGCATCGAGGCCCGACCCGCACAATCGATTGAGCGTCGCGCCCGGCACATCGACCGGCAGTCCCGCCAAAAGGACCGCCATGCGCGCTACATTGCGATTGTCCTCGCCGGCTTGATTCGCGCAGCCGAGAATCACGTCGTCCACCGCGGCGGGATCGAGCCTCGAGTTTCGGCGCAGCAATTCGCGCAGCACGATCGCGGCCAGATCATCCGGCCGCACGGTCGCGAGCGCGCCGCTGTAGCGCCCGATCGGCGTCCGAATCGCATCGCAAATGAAAGCATCGGTCATTTTGGATCATCCTTAGGCAGCGGTTGCGCCGGTTGCGCGGGAATCCGGAGACGCGCGCAACGACCGCGAAAATAAGCGAGCGGTTCGCCCGTTTCTCCCGCGACGACCACATCATAGATGCCGCCGTGCGAAGTCCGTGATGTCTCTGTCGCGGTTGCTGTAACTCGCGCGCCTCGAGGAACCGGTGCCAGGAACTCGATGCTGGCGCCGGCGGCCACCATCGGTTCTCCACGCGAATTGCAGGCGAACGCGAAGGCGCTGTCGGCCAGCGTGAAAAGAATTCCGCCATGGCAGATCCCATGACCATTGACCATGTCGGTGCGCACCGTCATGGCGACCCGCACGCTTCCCGGCGCCGCGTCGAGCAACTCGATGCCGAGCGCCTGCGACGCGCTGTCGCCCGCATACAACGCGTCCGCGGCGGCGCGTGCACGGCGACGTGCATCGCTGGTGGCGTCATCCGGTGCCGTGCTCATGCCTCAACGCCCCAGAAACTTCGGCGTCCGTTTGCCGGCGAAAGCCGCGACACCTTCGGCATAGTCCGCCGATCGCCCAAGTTCGCGCTGCATGTCCCGCTCGATGTCGAGTTGCTCGTCGAGAGAGTGTCGCCAGCTACCGCGGATCGCGGCCTTGGTCGCCGCGAGACCTCGCGTCGGCGCGGCCGCGAAATGCTCCGCGAGCGTTTGGACCGTGGACTCCAATTCGGCATCATCCACGCATTGCCAGATCATCCCCCATGCCGCGGCCTGCTCCGCGGGCAGCTTGTTGCCGAGCAGCGTCAAGCCGAGCGCGCGCGCGTTGCCCACCAGCCGTGGCAAGGTCCACGTGCCGCCGGAATCCGGCACCAGACCGAGCCTCGAGAACGCCTGCACGAAACTCGCCGAGCGCGCCGCGATGACGAGATCGCAAGCCAACGCGATATTGGCCCCCGCCCCTGCCGCGACGCCGTTGACCGCGGCGATGACCGGGATGGGCAGGGAGGCGAGCGCCAGCACCAGGGGCTTGTAGTATTTTTCGATGGATTCGCCGAGATCGATACCTTGTTGGTCGCCCGGTGCAACGGCGCGATCGCCCAAATCCTGCCCGGCACAAAAGCCCCGCCCCGCGCCCGTCAGGACCAGCACTCTGGCGCCAGCTTCGGGCAAGCGCTCCAAGGCTTGCCGCACTTCGGTATGCATGGCGACGTTGAAGCTATTGAGCTTATCCGGGCGGTTCAACGTCAACCGCGCGATGCCCGCATCGACGCTAAACAGAATGGTTTCGTATGACATCATGAACCCCCCGTGCCCATATCGATCATTTTTCGTCGTAGCTCAACTCGAGCTTTCCGGCGGTGGGACGCGCCTGGCAGCACAGGACGAATCCCGCATCGAGTTCCCACGGCGCCAGGGCAACGTTGTGCATCATGTCCACCTTTCCCTCAACGACGCGTACGCGGCACGTTGCGCAGATGCCGGACCGGCAGGAGAACGGGAGTTCGAGCCCCGCGCGCTCGGCGGCGTCGAGCACGGACGCATCCCCCGGCGCCATGGGAAATGTCCGCCTTCGGCCATCCATGGTGACCGACACCGTGGCGAGTAGTTCCTGCGCCGCGGCCGCGGTCGCCACGGCGCCATTCGCCGGGCGGATCGGACTCGCGGCCGCGGCAAACCGTTCGCAACGAACCTGCGCGTCGCCGTTGATGTCCTTGATGGCGGCACGAACCTCCTCCGCCATGCTGCCCGGCCCGCACACGAAGTACTCGTCCGCGGTGGCGATTGCATCCACCTGGCGCGCGAGTTCACGCACCTTGGCTCCGTCGAGGCGCCCGTTGAGGACCGCGGTGTGCTGAGGTTCGCGGCTCATGACGAAGTGCACCGCAAACCGGCCGAGATACCGGTTTTTGAGGGCGAGAGTCTCTTCCAGGAACATGGTGCGCGACATGCTGCGATTGCCGTAGACCAACGTGAAGCGACTTGCGGGTTCCCGTGCCAGAACGTCCGCCGCCAGGGACAACACCGGAGTAATCCCGCTGCCGGCGGCAAACGCGACATACGAAAACGCGCGGGCCGGATCGATGTGAGTGCGGAACCGCCCGGTGGGGGATCCCACCTCGAGCGATTCGCCCGCTCGCAACGAACCCGCGAGTTCCCCGGACATCCGGCCATTGGCATGCACACGCACACCGAGTTTCAGGAGGGCGCCCCCGGGAGCGGTCACGATCGAATAAGTGCGGCGCTCCTCCCGTCCGTCGATGGTACGGCGCAAAGGCACGTACTGACCCGCATGGAATGCGAACACCTCTTTCAAAGCCGGCGGGACGATCAGCGAGATGCACACCGCATCTTCGGCAACCTTCTCGATCGACGCCACCTTCAGCGGATAGAATTCGAGCATGAGGACTTCAAATGCACTTGAAGTATTCGAAAGGTTCGAGACATTCGCGGCAGCGTAGCAACGCCTTGCATGGGGTGGAGCCGAATTCGCTGACGGTTTCGGTATGCGTGGAATGACAGCGTGGGCAGGCCACCGGCCGGCAACCGGGGCGCAGATCCCGCAAGCTCGATGAGGAATGATCGGGCGGGACGATGCCGTACTCGGCAAGCTTGCGTCGCCCGTCGGGCGTGATCCAATCGCTGCTCCAGGCCGGCGCGATCACCCGTACGACGCGGAATGCGCCCACGTCGGCGGCGGTGAGCGCACGTTCGACCATAACCTGAATCACCTCGGTGGCGGGGCATCCCGTGTACGTGGGCGAAAGACCCACCTCGAGGCTGCCGTCGGATTGCGCCGTCACGAAACGAATCACACCGAGATCCACCACGCTCACTGCGGGGATCTCCGGATCTTCGACCTCACGCAGCGCAGCCCAGACAGAGGCGAGTCGCGCAGCGACTCCCGGCGCATCGGACAGGGCAACCGCGTTCACCAGCGCGCGCCCGGATAGGTCCGTTGCATATACTGCATTTCCACCAGCATGTAGCCCAGGTGCTCGCTGTGCGCGCCCTGCTTGCCGAACCACGTGTACGGACGATTTGGTGGACGCTCGAGCGTCGCTTCGGAGAGCAGCGCATCGATGCGCGCGTTCCAGGCCTTCTGCACATCCGCCAGCCGCGGCGCTATGCCGCGGTCGGCCATCGCGCGATCCACCTCGTCCTCGGCAAATAACTCCGTCGTATAAGACCAGAGATGCTCGAGGGCAGCACGTGTGCGAGCGTGACTCTCGGGGGTGCCGTCGCCCAGGCGCACCAGCCAGCCGCCGCTGTAGCGCAGATGGTAACGGGTTTCCTTCACCGCCTTTGCCGCGATCGCCGCCAAACGCTCGTCCGACGACGCCGTCAGCCCTTCGTAGAGTTCCAGTTGAAAGGCATCGATGAGAACCTGACGCACGATGGTGCGGCCGAAGTCGCCGTTCGGCTGCTCGGCCAGCGTCGGGTTCAAATATTCGCCATGCTCGCGCAAGAAGGCGAGCTTATCCTCGTCGCGGCCCCGGCCTTCGATCTCTCCGGCATACCCCAGGAGGAGCCGGGCCTGGCCGATGAGGTCGAGCGCCATGTTGGCCAATCCCAAGTCCTCTTCGAGCGCCGGGGAGTGCCCCACCCATTCGCCCAGCCGCTGGCCGAGTACCAGACTCAGATCTCCGAGGCGCAACACGTAGCGGAACAAATCGTCGTCCCGGACCCTCACCGCGGCGCTCATAGGGTCTTGACCTCGTCCGGAATGTCGTAAAACGTCGGATGACGGTACACCTTGTCCCGCGCCGGCTCGAACAACGAGTCGGCGTCGGCCGGATCGGACGCCGTGATGTCGGTGGAGCGCACCACCCAGAGGCTCACACCTTCCTGGCGTCGCGTATAGAGATCACGCGCATGCTCCAGGGCCATCCGCGCATCCGCGGCGTGCAAACTACCGGCATGCTTGTGATCGAGGCCGCCACGAGCCCGAACGAAGACTTCGTACAGGGGCCACTGATGCTTATCTTCCATACGGACTCCGAATCGTCGTTTGGCCCGGCGCAGTCGCTTGACCCGCCCTAGCCGTTTGGCCCACAACGTTCAAGCTGCGATTCTCTCGTTGCGCGCCCGCTGCTTGTCGGCGTATGCCATGGCCGCTTCGCGAACCCAGGCGCCGTCTTCATGGGCGCTCCGGCGTGCCGCCAGACGCTCCGCGTTGCAAGGGCCGTTGCCCTTGAGCACCCGATTGAACTCGCTCCAATCGATCGGCCCGAAATCATGCCGTTGAGTCGCTTCATTCCACCGCAGTAACGGGTCGGGAACGGTCAGCCCCAGAAACGTCGCCTGCGGAACGGTGAAGTCGACGAATTTCTGCCGCAGTTCATCATTCGAGAAACGCTTGATCTTCCAGCGTTGGGAATCACTGCTGTGCGTGGACTCCGTGTCCGGGGGACCGAACATCATCAGCGCGGGCCACCACCAGCGATCCAGCGCCTCCTGTGCCATGCGTATCTGCTCAGGAGTGCCCCGGGCCAGCTGCAGCATCAGATCGTAACCCTGCCGTTGATGGAAGCTCTCTTCCCGGCAAATCCGCACCATGGCGCGGGCGTAAGGTCCGTAGGAGCATCGGCACAGCGGGATCTGATTCATGATCGCGGCGCCGTCGACCAACCAGCCGATCGCGCCGATGTCGGCCCAGGTCGGCGTCGGGTAGTTGAAAATACTCGAATACTTCGCTTTGCCTGAGAGGAGTTGCTCGACCAGTTGATCGCGGCTCACCCCGAGAGTCTCGGCAGCGCTGTACAGGTAGGCGCCGTGGCCGCCCTCATCCTGTACCTTGGCAATCAAGATCGATTTGCGCAGCAGCGTGGGCGCGCGCGTGATCCAGTTCCCCTCGGGGAGCATGCCGACGATTTCGGAATGCGCATGCTGGGAGATCTGACGGATCAGGGTGTTGCGATACCGCTCCGGCATCCAATCCTTGGGCTCGATCTTTTCCTCGGCGTCGACCCGCTTGAGGAAGCGCTGTTCCAGCAGCCCCTCGTCGAGCGGCGCCGGCGGTTCCGGCGATTGAACATCTAGGCCCTGCGTATACATGCCTGCCTCCGAATCTGTAGCCGACATTGTGATACAGAAATCACTTCGATGCAATTTTTTCTGTGTCATATCCCGCCGGCGTATTACAATCCGGCAAATATGCCCATGGACACCACCGCCGCCGCCCACGAACTACTCGCGCGCTGGTCCCGGCAGCGCCCGCAGCGCGCCGGGTCGCTGATCGTCACGATCTTCGGCGACTCCATCATGCCCCGCGGAGGAGCGATCGCGTTGAGCGGCTTGATTCGGCTTGCCGTTCCGTTTGGGCTGAACGAGCGGCTGGTGCGCACCGCCACCGCGCGCCTGGCGCAGGAAGGGTGGGTCGAGGCGCGGCGCCACGGCAAACTCTCCGAATACCGCCTGTCGAAGGCCGGCCGCGAGCGATTTGCCGACGCCACCATGCGCATCTATGGCGGCCCCTCGACCAATTGGACCGGCCGTTGGACGCTGGTTGTGCTGCCGGCCATGCGGGCCGCGGATCGGCAACGATTGCGAAAAGAACTTGTCTGGCGGGGCTTCGGCGAATTATCGAACGGAGTATTCGCACATCCCGAAGCCCAGGCGAACGAAGTTGCCCTGCGGACCTCCGCACCGCCTTTGCCGGCCAATACGCTGGTCTTCGATGCGAACCTCGCCGACCACCTCGCGCCGGGCGCGTTGGTGGGACTGGGCTGGGATTTGGCTGACTTGGGCAAGCGCTACCGGCGCTTCGCACAACGTTTCGAGCGGGCGCTCGACCCGCTCCGGCGCATGCCCATCGAACCGGAAGCCGCGTTCATTCTGCGCACCTTGCTCATTCACGAATATCGCCGGCTGCACCTCCGGGACCCGCTGCTGCCGCAGAGCTTGTTGCCGGCGAACTGGCCCGGCACCCGCGCCGCGGTACTCTGCGGGGAGATCTACGTTCACGTATTCGCGGCGTCGGAAACCTATCTCTCCGCATGCGCATCGCGATTGAACGGCCCATTGCCCCCGCCCGACCGCACCGTGATGCAGCGCTTCGGCGGCCTCGACCTGTCGTGAGTCAGTCGGCCGGCCACTGCTCCAGCACCGCGACCACGTTCGCTAAGAACGCGTTCGCCTGAAACGCGTCAATCGCTCGATGGTCGATGGTCAACGTCAGATAGCACATGGATCTGATCGCGATCATCTCCGCGCCGTCGACCGTCAACGCGCACACCCGTCGCTCGACTTTCCCGATGCCGAGAATCGCTACCTGGGGCTGATTGATGACGATGGGCGCGGCCAACAGGCTGCCGCCTACCCCGTGGTTCGAAATAGTGAACGTGCCGCCCCGCACGTCGGATGGAGCAAGCTTGCCCGCGCGCGCCCCGGCCACCAACTGCCCAAGGCGCAATGCGACGCCAAGCAGATTCAATTCCTGCGCACGGTGCAGCACCGGCACGATGAGACCCTCATTTCCGAGCGCGGTGCCGACTCCGATATTGGCGTCCGCGTGCAGTTCCAGCGCATCGTCGCGAAAGGTCGCATTGAGCTGGGGATGGGCGCGCAATGCACGCGCGCACGCGACGATAAAATATGCCGTGAGCGTCAGACGCACTCCCTGCGCTTCGAAGCCACTGGCAAAACGGGCCCGATGCGCCAGCACGCGCGTCATATCCGCTTCGAACAGCGTGGTGACATGCGGCGCCTGCTCCAAGCTGCGCACCATGTGCTCGGCGATGCGCCGCCGTATCGGCGTGTGCAGTATGCGCGAATGACCCCCGGCCGCCGCGCCTGCCGAACCTGCTGGGCCTGCCGAACCTGCCGGGTCTGCCGAGCCTGCCGAGCCTGCCGCGCCTGCCGCGCCTGCCGGGCCTGCCGGGCCTGCCGCGCCTGCCGCGCCTGCCGAGGCTTCGGCGGCATCGGGCTTCTGGCCGGCGGCGGGCGGTGCCGAGCCACGGCCCGACGCGGCACGCACGACGTCCTCCGCAGTGACTCGCCCGTTGCGCCCGGTTCCCGCCACATCATTCACCGAAATCTCGTGTTCCGCGAGCAGCCGTCGTACCGAAGGGCTCAACAGCGGGCGCCCGTCCTGACGGGGGACCTTCGCACTGCCTGCGGGCTCAGGTACGCCGCCTGCGAGCTTGGTTCCGCCGCTTGCGGGTTCTGTCCCCGCCTCCGCAGGGGCCGCGTCCACGCCGATGCGCACCCGGGCAAGCACCTGGCCCGGAAGCACTTCTTCATCGGGACCCTTCAGAATCTCCGCAAGCTCACCGCTCGCCGGCGCGGGAATCTCCACCGTCACCTTGTCCGTTTCCAGCTCCAACAGCGGTTCGTCCCGACGCACCTGATCGCCGACGCGCTTGCCCCACTTCAAAATGGTCGCTTTTGTGCCCTCTTCATTCATCGGGGCAACGACGTCGGCAAGGATCGACTCGGTCAAATTGCCACCAATGCCGCAAGCGCCGACGCGATCGCGGCGACGCTGGGCAGCACGGCGTCGAGCAGCACGGGATTATGGGGACTTGGAACGTCGGGCATGGCGAGGCGCTCGATCGGCGCGTCAAGATCGAAGAACGCGTCCTTTGCCAGAACGGCGGCGATTTCAGCACCGAAACCGGCGGTGACGGTATCCTCGTGGACGATGAGGCATCGTCGGGTTTTGCGCACCGACGCCAGCGTGGCTTCGCGATCCCACGGCGACAGCGTTCGCAAGTCGAGCAGGTCGGCGGAAATCTCCGCGCGACGAAGCGCCAGTTCACAGCGCTCCACCATCGCCCCCCACGTGACCACGGTCACGGCATTGCCGGATTGCAACAGAGTGGCCTTGCCGAACGGAACGACAAACTCATCGCCGGGATAGGGGCGCCGCGCCCAGCTCGCATCGAGCAACGATCGATGCTCGAAGAATATGGTCGGATCGTTGCCGCGCAACGCAGAACGCAACAACCCCACGGCGTCCCGCGCGTTCGACGGCATGGCGAGCCGCCAACCCACACCGTGCACCCACTGCACTTCATTCGATTGGCTGTGCCACGGGTCCCCGCATTTGAAAAAACCTCCCGGAATGCGCACGACCATCGGTGCGGCAAATCGATTGACGGTACGCCACCGCATCGTGCCGCAGTCATTCAGTTGCTCGGCGGCAGGATCCGCGTACTTGCGAAATTGGATCTCGGGTACCGGCATGAGCCCGGCGGCAGCCATACCCACGGCCCGTCCGATGATCCCTTCTTCGGACAAGCTGGTATCGAAGACGCGTGCCGAGCCGAATTTCTCCTGCAGACCCAGCGTTGCAGCGTGGACTCCGCCTTTTTGGCCGACATCCTCGCCGAAAATCACCATGCGGGAATTCACCGCGAGCTCGCGCTCCAGCGTGCGCCGCACGGCGGTGACCAAATTGATGCGCGGACCCTGGGGGTCCGCTTGGGTGGTGCCGGCGGGCAGACTGACTCCATCCGCCCAAATCCCGCCCTGCGCTTGAAGGTCCGGCAATCCATCGTCGCGGGACTCGCTGAACACGAACCTGCGCACGCCTGCCGGGTCCGGCGGGGGCAGCCCACCGACCCGCTCCACGGCGCCGGCGACGATGGCCTGAGCGCTTTCGATTTCCGCATCCCAATCGTCCTCGCTCAGAATGCCGGGAACGAGTTGAGCGCGCAGCCGTTTAAACGGATCGCGGTCTCGTTCGGATTGAATCGCGGCCGCACTCTTGTAGGTCTGCGTATCCTGGCCGGAATGACCCGAGAGACGCGGTACCGCCAGCCGCAGCAGTGCGGGACCTCCGCCGGTGCGAACGCCGCGGACCGCGTCTTCGATGAGCATTGCGGCGCCGACGGGATCCGAGCCGTCGCCGTCCAGGACTCTCAGGCCGCGAAATGCGGCGAGATTCTTCGCAATGTTGCCGCCCGGAGTCTGCAGCTTCGAAGGCACGGAGATTCCATACCCGTTGTCCTCGATGAAGAACAGCAGCGGCAACCGCTCGGTCGTGACGATATTGAGCGCCGCCCAAAAGCCGTTGGTCGCGGTCGATGCGTCGCCGCCATGGACCACCGCGATGCTGTCGGCACACTCGGTATCGCCGAGGGTCGATTGACGATAACGCAGCGCTTGCGCCCACCCCACTGCCGGCGTGTACTGGGTCCCCACTCCGCCGCACACCGGCAACACACAGGCACCGCCTTTTCGCGGCAGATTGAACACAACGCCGATGTCGCGGCCGTCGCTCATTCCCCCGGCTCGCATCATCGTCGCGGCAAGCGCCTCGTCGACGGACAATCCCAACGTCAACAACAGCGGCCGGGAGCGGTAATAGGCGCCCACTCCGTCGCGTGCGCCGGTCAATTGCCTTCCCAACAGCACCTGCGTCACGTCATGCCCGCGCGCGGAGAATTGATAGAGCACTTTGCGCTCGGGCAGCAACCGGGTCTCCTCCATGTCGTCGAGCGCCCGGGACACCGCGATCTGACGAACCACCGCGCGCCAGTCGGGGGCCGTACTCGTCGCGTCTTGCGCAGCGTCTGTCGCGTGATCTTTGGGAATTGCGGCCATCGCTTCCTCGGGGAGATAGTCGAACCTCAGACTAAACCTGCGTTGGTGAAAATAATCGCCAAAAGTAGCGAGAATATGGATAATAATTAGTGATAATCACTAATGTAGACGTCAGTGGGAGCGAATAATGGAGATCGATCGCTACGACGCACGCATCCTTTCCCAACTACAGAGCGACGGTCGGTTGCCCGTCGTGGAGCTGGCCGAATCGATCGGATTGTCCCCGACACCCTGCGCACGGCGCATCAAGGCATTGGAAGCCGCGGGCGTGATCGAGGGCTACGCCGCGGTTCTGAATCCAGCCGGGGTGGGACTCGGGGTGCTGGCGATCGTACAAGCAAAACTCACCGAACATACGGATGAGGCCGTGGCCCGGTTCGAGCGCGAGATCGAATTGCTGGATGAGGTGACGAATTGCTACGCCATCACGGGCGCCTATGACTTCATTCTTCAAGTATACGCAATGAATCTCGAGTCTCTCAGCAGCGTGGTGCTCAAGAAACTCTTACGGATTCCGAACCTGCGCGATCTGCAGTCGAGCGTGGTGCTGGCCACGGTGAAGCGTTCCACCCGGCTTCCGCTCTCGCACTTGCAAGTCTGATGCGGGCTCAAGTTGACAATAAAACGAACAGCGCCGGATACTTGATTCATGTCCACGGCGCCGCACTTCCTGAGGAACACGTGGTACGTCGCCGCGTGGTCGAACGAGATTGCGGCGAACGGCCTGCTGCCGCGTACGATTGCGAAAACCCCGCTGGTGTTCTGGCGCGACAGGGATGGCAAGGTCGTGGCGCTCGAGGATCGATGCTGTCATCGCGCCGCGCCGTTGTCCAAGGGCCGTCTGGAGAACGATCGGCTGCGGTGCATGTATCACGGCCTGCTGTTCGATACGTCCGGCCGGTGCATCGAAATCCCGTCACAGGACTTCATCCCGCCCGCCGCCAAAGTGCGTGCATACCCGGTGGTCGAGCGCTTCAAATGGGTTTGGGTGTGGATGGGCGACCCTGAAAAGGCCGATGCGGCGCTCATCCCCGACACGCACTACCTCGACGACGCGGGATGGCGGGGCACCCCGGGATACATGCATTACGCGGCCAACTACCTCTTGATCACCGACAACCTGCTCGATTTCTCGCACCTGTCCTATGTTCACGAAACAACGTTGGGCGGCTCCGCAAAGTACGCGGGCATCCGCCCCAAAATCACCCGCAATGGCCGCGGCGTGCGGGTGGAGCGTTGGCTGGTCGACGACGAGCCCGCGCCCTTCCTGCGACAGCTGAAGACCTGGACGGGGAATGTCGATCGCTGGAACATCTACCATGTGGTGCTTCCCGGCGTGTTGCTCATGGACTCAGGCAGCGCGCCCACCGGGACGGGCGCGCCGGAAGGCGAACGCATCGACGCGGCTCAGTTCTTCGGATGCCAGGCCGTGACGCCGGAGACGGAGAACACCTCCCACTACTTCTTCCAGCAATCGCATGGATTCGCGCTCGACGATCCCAGCGTCACCGAGAAATTGGCCCAGAGCGTCCTGGCGGGCTTCGAGGAAGACCGGGACATTATTCTCGCCCAGCAGAAGATTCTCGATCTGGCTCCCGATTCCCCCATGCTGGCAATGCGCATGGACGTTGCGCTGGCGAGCTTTCGCAGCATGCTGGAGAAAGCGATCGCCGAGGAGCGTGCCGGCGCGTGAGTCGCCTCGAACTCGCCGGCCGCCCGAGTGATCGTTTCAGGGCGGGGACGATGTCAATTGTGAAGGTCGTCTATCCAGCGCACGAGTTCAGGAATTTCCACCGGGGTGATGTCGAGATTGACGACGAGGCCCTGCTGTCCACTCCGCGCAAGCACGCAGTGCAGCTGCAACTCGTCGCTCGCGTTGATCTCCTGATGCGGAACGTAGGGTGGCACGTAAATGAAATCCCCGGCCTCGGCCTCGGCCACGAATTCCAGCCGGTCGCCCCACCGTAGGCGCGCGACGCCCCTGACCACGTAGATCACGCTCTCCAGCCCGCCATGATGGTGGGCTCCCGTCTTTGCTTTTGCGTCGATCGTGACCGTACCGGCCCAAAGCCCCTTCGCTCCGGTACTCGCTGTCGTCACGGCGGCGAGGCGCTGCATGCCGGGAGTCTGCGGGGTATTCGGATCGAACTCGCCGGCCCGGACGATCCGCACGCCGTCGTTGCGCCATCGGGTATTCATGTTGCTCATGGTTTCGAGTTTACTCCGTCGCGGTCAACGCGCACTCAGCTCCTTCATCAGGCGGTGGGTGAACTCCAGTTCGTCATCGAACGCGGCGACCCCGATTCGCTCGTCCCTGCCGTGAGCGCGGCCGTCATCGAGATCGTCGAACATGCCGTCGATTCCGTATGTGGGGATGCCAAGACTTCGAGGATGGATGCTGTCGTCCGCGCCGGCGGACATTTCGGGCAGCACCACGACAGCGGGCCATATAGACTGCGCCGCGCGCCTCACGGCCCGCAGTATGGCGGGCGCGGGCACGGAATCCGGACTTGGTATGGCCGCGGTCACTACGGAAATTTTGATCTCCGGATCCTTCAACACTCCTGCAAGCGTACGTTCAACCTCGTCCTGAGATTCACCGGGAATCACCCGGCATTGCACCGTCGCCCGCGCACGCTGCGGCAGCGCATTTTCCGCGTGTCCGCCCTCGATCATGGTCGCCACACAAGTCGTCCGCAGCATGATGTTGGTCTCGACCTCCGCCGAGAGCCGCTGCACCGCGCCGTCATCCAAAGGTGTCCGGCTCATTGCCTGCATGTCCGATTTCGTCTGGCCGTTCGACAGATCCGCGCGGCCGGCGAAGTAAAGTTTGGTGGTCTCCGTGAGGTGCACCGGAAAGGCATACCCAGACAACCGGTCAAGTCCCCTGGACAGGCGGTAGATCGGATTGTTCGCGGTCGGCCGCGAGCTGTGTCCGCCCTTGTCCGTCACTTCCAGGCCAAATGTGAGGAACATCTTCTCGCTGGTTTGCACGGCGACGTACAATTTCCGTGCGGATTTGATCGCGGCTTCACCGCCGTCGGGATTGACCACGAGGCCGGCATCGACGAGGTCGCGGTGCTCTTGGAACAGCCATCTCACGCCATTGGCGTCGCCTCCGGCCTCTTCATCCGCAGTGAACGCAACGATGATGTCGCGGTCCGGCACATAACCCTCCTTCTTCAGCCGAATGAGGGTGGCCAGAACGGCGGCATCCTGGCCCTTCATATCGATGGTCCCCCGTCCGTACAGCCAGCCGTCGCGCTCCGTCAGAACGAACGGATCGAAATTCCAGTCTTCGCGCCTCGCCTCAACCACGTCGAGATGACAGATATATAACAGGGGTTTGGCGGCCCCCCTTCCGCGCAGGCGAGCTATGACGTTGCCCTTGGTGGGATGCTCCGAGGGCGTCAGCAAGCGCACGTCGTCGTCGGGGAAGCCTGCGGCCCTCAGCTGATCCGCCACATATTGGGCCGCCGCGCTCGAACCATGCGCGTGGGTGGAGTTGATGGCGATCAAGTGCTCCAGCAGATCCCGCGCAAGGGCGCGCGTTTGAGCGGGCGGTACCGGAGCCGGCGCACCGGCACTCGCGCGGCCGACCGGCAGCGCGGTTATGCCGGCGGCTCCGAGCGCGACAAACACCGCGGCCGCGCGCATGATCCGACTCATGCCGGCTCCGGCAAGGCATCATCACTCACCACGATCCCATCCTCGTCGCCGTACAGCCAATCGCCCGCCGCGAAGTCCACGCCGCCGAAACTGATCGGTCCATCCAGCTCGCCGGCGCCGGACTTGCCGCTTTTGCGCGGATTGGACCCCAGTGCCTTGATGCCCAACCCGAGCCGTCCAAGTGCCGCCGTGTCGCGGACGGCGCCGTAGACGACCACGCCGGCCCATCCGTTGCGGTCCGCGAGTGCTGCAATGACATCGCCGATCAATGCGCAGCGCAACGAAGCCCCGCCGTCGATCACCAACACGGCACCTTGGCCCTGTTCAGACAGGGTTCGCTTGATCAGCGCGTTGTCTTCGAAAGTCTTTATGGTGCGGACCGGTCCGTGGAACCGCCGAGTTCCGCCGAATTCGCGAAACTGCACTTCACAGATCCGCAGCCGGTCGCCGTGCGCGTCGAATAAATCGGCAGTCAGAAAACTCACGCGACCTCGCTTCGCTTATTGATTGAAGTTCGATATCTCGAATTGAAAGCTCACCCGGCCCGAGTCCGAACCGGATGCATCCCAAGTCCACTCGTCGAAGTATACCTTCCCGGATTGGTCGATCCGTATAACCGTCGAGCATCGCGTCCCATAGTCGCTGCCGCGGATGAACGCGCTCGACAGGAGGCGTTCCCATTCGACGCTCATCCCCGTTCCCGGCAGATCCTCATCCCGCGCCGGGCGGTCATCGCGCAAGAGTTCGAGCATCGCAAGGGGATCGGCGGTCTGGTCGAGCAAGGCGTGCAGGCGCGCCTTTGCGCGTTCCACTTTCGGCCAGGGGGTATCCAGAACATGATTGGAGAGACCGTAAATCCCAGGCGCGAGTACACGGCCGACGCCCGGGACGCTTTCGTAAACGGCCAGGCGCGCTCCGTCGGAAAAAATCAAATTGAATCCGTTGTATTCGGGCCCTACCCGTTGAAGGCCGCTCAAATCGTCCTCCGCCGAGCCGGGTGATTCGAGAGCGCCGGTGACCAGCTTCCCGCGGCTCGGTACATCCGTGCGCCTGTGTTGCGCGGACCGGTAATTCGTCAATGCGGCGAAGCGGCCTGCGCGGGTGATTCCGAGCCACGTGCCGCCTACGACGAGATCGCGCCCCGCGAGAATCTGCGGCCGATCGTGCCACCAATGCGCGGGCTCGGCTGCGCGGCTGTGAAACTCATCGCGGTTCGCCGCGATCAGGCACGGATACTGCGGGTGCTTCCGCCAGACGACGAGAATCAGGCACATCGGTTCATTCTATGCTCGACCGGGGCTTTCAATCGACTTAACCACCAACCACGCATAGGTCGCGAGTGAACTCGGCGGCTTCCGCGACCGAGCGGGCATCGATCAGCATCGGCCGGCCTCTTGGCGCCGGCAGCCGACGCCCACGGCGAACCGTACCGGATCGGCGCGCAATGCCGCAATGGTCGCGGCGTTCGAACTTGAGCCCGCCGCTGAGCAAGCGCACCGGAAGCAGTCATTCCCGCTGTAAGATTCTGTCAAATGCCGCCCACACCCCGCTCTCCGCTGCTGACTTCGAGAGAAATTGAGCAGATGTTCATTTCGAAAAATGCACATTCAGCCACGCTCGAGTGCTCGCTGGATCTGCAGGTCTCCACGAGCACCCTTGAGATCGGTCCGATCGGCTGGGCCTGGAATGGCCGGCGGTTTCCATATCCGGAGCGGTTCAAGGATCGGACTATCTACTACTGGTCGGATGCGGATGGCGCCTTTCAGCCCGCGGCGCGATTCTCCTCCTCCCTGGTCAAACTGGTTCCGACCGAGTGGGGTGCGCCGACGTTCGAGATCGACGGCATCAAGATGCTGCCCAGCGCAAAGATCTCTCCCTTCGAGGATGCCCGAACCAAAGTGGCCTTGATTCAGCCCAGGGACAAAATCATTCTGGATACATGCGGCGGCCTCGGCTATTTCGGCGCATGGTGCGTTCGGGGCGGCGCCAAGTGCGTCCGGTCGTATGAAGTAAATTCCGGCGTGCTCTGGTTGAGAAGCATCAATCCGTGGTCGCCGGCATCCGCCCCGCCCCTGATGCTGATTCAAGAGGATGTCACCCGCGCCATCGTCACCCTCCCCGCAGGTTCAATCGATGCGATCCTCCACGATCCGCCGCGATTCGGGATTGCCGGAGAACTCTACTCACTGAGCTTCTACGGGCAGCTCGCACGCGTCCTCAGGCGCCGCGGACGCCTCTTTCACTACACGGGCACCCCCAACAAATTGACCACCGGCCGGGACGTTCCGAACGAAGTGGCGAAGAGATTGCGAACCGCCGGATTCGAAACGGAAAAAATCGGCGATGGCATACTTGCGGTGAGAAAATGATCCGCGCGGCGGGAAAATATTGCGCGCACTGATGTTGCGCGAAGGCCGGCCCAGCGGCCGGCCTTCCTATCCAGACCCGCGTATCGCCCACTTTCGTCGAACGCGACCGATCACGCGATGCGCAACGGTCAGGCGCGGTTGTGCCGATCGTTCTTGTCCATATCCTTGCCGATATCCTTGGCGATGTCCTTCACGTCTTCCTTCGCGTCTCCGTACGCCGCCTGCGCTGCACCGCCGACTTTTTTGGCCATTCCCTTGGCTTGCTGGGTCCCACTGCCAACGGCTTTGCCGGTGGCCTCTTGGACTTTTCCAGCGGCCTCCTTAACTCGGCCCTCCACCTGATCTTTATTGATACCCATGAGAGAAATCCTCCGATATACCGTCGACAAAGCGGCCGACCCGCCAAACCAATATGGCATCCGCTCCGATTTGAGCCTGTCGGAGATTCTTTCGATTGGCCGTCGGAGACTCGTGAATGGTGTGGACGGTGTTGACAAGGTGGGCTGCATAGACAGGGTGGGCTCCATGGACAGGGTGGGCTGCATAGACAGGGTGGGCTGCATAGACAGGGTGGGCTCCATGGACAAGGTGGGCTGCATGGACAGGGTGGGCTCCATGGACAAGGTGGGCTGTATGGACAGGGTGGGCTCCATGGACAGGGTGGGCTCCATGGACAGGGTGGGCTGTCTGGACAGAATAGGTAGAATTGACAAAATAGGTCGATATTGTCTATTGTGCTGACATGGAGATTGAAGAAAACGCCGGCGCAGTCATCGGCGACTCCCGGCGCGACGCGCTGCTCGAGGCTGCGGTCGGCGTATTTGCCCGCTATGGGTTTCGTAAGGCATCGATGGATGAAGTCGCCCGGGCCGCAGGCGTCTCCCGCCAGGGGCTTTACCTGCTGTTCGCCGACAAGGAAGAGTTATTTCGCAAGGCACTCACCCACAAGCTGACGCGGCAATTGAGCGCGGCAGTCACCGCGCTGTCGCGTGCCGGGGATCCTTTGGAGACGCGGCTCATCGCCGCCTGTGATGTGTGGGCGGGGCAATTCATCGGAACCGTGGGCGCCGATGCGGCCGATCTCATGTGCGCTAGCACGTCGCTCGCGGGCGATACCTTGACGCATTACGAAGCACTTTTCGAAAAGGCCTTGGCGCATGCCATCGAGACATCGCCTCTGCTGAATTATTGCACCGCGGCCGGCGTATTGCCGACCGACGCCGCAAAGGCACTGCACGCCACCGCCCGCGGTTTGAAACAAGGGTGTCAATCTCGACAGGAATTCGTGCGGGGTATGACCGCCACGGCACGCATGTTTTGTGCGCCGTTGAATCCGCCTGCCTCGCGGGAGCCTGTCTGAATATTCCACGTGAGCCGCGTTGGCAAGGACGTATATCCATGCGGTGCGGTCGGGCTTGGCCCACAGCATCGGATCCGTGCGGGGGAGCGGATGCAAGGACGCCCCAGCGCACAGATCCGATGGCCCAGGCAATCGTCAAAGGCTGCGTACGAGCAAAGGTCCTTGCCAACCCTTCGGGACCGGGCAGATTTCATTCAAATCCGTTCAACGCCCGCTCGACCGCCGACCACGTTCTGGCGGGGGTGGATCTCACGGGCAGGCGCTTTGTGGTGACGGGCTGCAGCTCGGGCATCGGCTTCGAAACCATGAATTCGCTGGCGGCCAATGGCGCCCACGTCGTCGGCCTCGCGAGGTCGTGGCCGGCCGCGGCTGAAGCATGCCTGCGGGTCGGCCCGACCTGCACTGCGGTGGCCTGTGATCTGTCGGACCTCGATTCCGTGGCGGACGCCGCCGGCGCGATTCGCGCGCTGAATGCGCCTTTGGATGCGATCATCGCCAATGCCGGCACCGCTTATCTGCCAACCCTGAGTACCAGGTACGGTGTGGAGATGCAGTTTCTGGTCAACCACGTCGGCCACTTCGCCCTCGTAAAACAACTGTGCGGGATGGTGCGCAACGGCACGGGACGCATCGTGCTGGTGAGCGGCGCCACACGCGCCAAACCGTCGCCCCGCGAGGGCATCATGTTCGACAATCTCGACGGCAGCCGCTTCTACCAGCCCGCGACCTTCTACCGGCAGTCCAAGCTGGCGGTTGCGCTGTGCGCAAAGGAATTGGCGCGACGTCTGCAAGGCCGGGGAATCGCCGTGAACGCGGTTGATCCCGGAGCCACCGGGGGTACGCAATTGGTGCGGCATGTGCGGCAGCCGCTTCTGATCCGGGCCGTCTCGCGGCTGTTCAGGAAGGACGCCAAGCGCGCAGCGGCTACGCAGGCGCTGCTTGCGGCCAGCCCGCGGGTGGCAGGCATCAGCGGAGAACTTTGGGCCGACTGCCGGATTGCCGAGGGGCCCGCCCTGCTGGGCGACGTCGATCTCGCGAAACGCCTCTGGGAAGTGTCCGAGGGAATCGTCGACGCACACACCCTGCCCGAGAAATTACGGGACGCTGCCTGATCTGCTAGAATAGGGGGATATGCCCCTGATGGAGCCTGCAAAGCCCAAGAGATCTGCCGCCCCCGCCCCGGGCGCCGCCTGCACGTGCGGAAGCCTGCGCAAGGCTTCGCGGCGCATATCGCAGTTCTACGACACGGCATTGGCGCCCGCCGGCATCAAATCCACCCAGTTCTCGATCCTCTCCGAGGTCGAGCGCGGCAGCATTGCCGGACCCGTCACCATGTGCGAGCTTGCGTCCGCGATGGTGATGGACAGGTCCACCCTGGGCCATAACCTGCGTCCATTGGAGCGCGACGAACTGGTCGTCCTGCGGCAGGCGCGGCACGACCGGCGCAAGCGCTACGTCGAACTGACCCGCAAGGGCAAGTCTTTGCTGCCGCGTGCGCGGCGGCTGTGGCGCCGGGCGGAGAACCGGTTTGAGAGAATTTTCGGCAAGGATCCCGCGGCGGAGTTGCGGGCGGTCCTCTTGAACATCGCCAACAACCGCGACTTGGATGCGAAGCCGCTGCGTTGAGATATTCGATTGACACGATACGGTGTGGCGTCTATATTTTTAATAAGGGGTATATGCCCCTAATTGCCAAGGTCAAGTACCCAGTCCCCCCGCATCGAGTCAGAATTCGCAAGGAGTGCAACCGCCTTGCATTCATCGCATTTCAGATCGAAAGCAGCGGCCGGGATTTGCTCGGATCCTGATGTATCCGCCCCACTGGCGGCGTGCCGTTTGAGGAGCCGCCCGGCAATCTCGCGGCAACCGATCGGAGCACATCATGTGGATTGTTAAAGTAGCGCTTCAACGACCCTACACGTTCATCATGTTGGCCGTTCTGATCGTTCTGATGGGCGGGTACGCCATACTCAAAACGGCCACCGACATCTTTCCGAACATCAAGATCCCGGTCGCCGCTGTGATCTGGCGCTACAACGGCATCCTGCCGGAGGAAATCGCGAACCGCATCGTGCTGTTCTCCGAGCGCATCGCACAAACCACCGTCAACGACGTGGAGCATACCGAATCGCAGTCGGTCTACGGCACGGCGGTGGTCAAGTATTTCTTCCAGCCCGATGTCGACCAGGATCTGTCCTTCTCGCAGATTACCGCGGTGTCGCAGACCCAGCTGGCGTTTTCGCCGCCGGGTACGACCCCGCCCTTCGTCCTGTCCTATAACGCCTCGAGCGTGCCCATTTTGCAATTGGCGCTGTCGAGCGATAGCTTGCCGGAGTCGCAGATCTACGATCTCGGCAACACCATCCTGCGCACCCAATTGGCGACCGTTGCCGGCGCCTCGATCCCCTTTCCATTCGGCGGCAAGCAGCGCCAGGTGCAGGTGGATCTCGATCCGCAGGCACTGCGCGCGAACGGATTGTCCGCGAACGATGTGGTCAGCGCCATCGGCGCTCAGAACCTGATTCTACCGGCCGGCACGCAGAAAATGGGTGCGCTCGAGTACTTCATCAAGCTCAACGCCAGCCCGAATCAAATCGAGGATTTGAACAATCTGCCGATCCGAACGCACAACGGCACCGTGACTTATGTCCACGACGTTGCGCATGTCCGCGACGGCTACTCGCCGCAGACCAGCATGGTGCGCCTGGAAGGACGGCGGGCCGTATTGATGAGCGTTTTGAAGACTGGCAAGGCGTCCACGATCGACATCATCAACAGCATCAATCAAAAGCTGCCGCAGATCCGCGCATCGCTGCCCTCCAATTTGAAGATCGAGGCGCTCAGCGACCAATCGGTGTTCGTGCGCGGGGCGATTGCCGGCGTGGTTCGCGAAGCCGTGATCGCCGGAGCGCTGACGGGCTTGTTGATCCTGTTGTTCTTGGGCAGTTGGCGCAGCACCCTGATCATCACGATTTCGATCCCCTTGTCGATCTTGACGTCGATTTGCTGCCTGTCCGCGCTGGGCGAGACGATCAACATCATGACATTGGGCGGACTCGCGCTGGCGGTCGGCATCCTGGTCGACGACGCGACGGTCACCATCGAGAACATCAACTATCATCTCGAGCACGGTAAGGATGTGGAACCGGCGATTCTCGACGGCGCGCGCCAGATTGCCCTGCCGGCGCTGGTCTCGACCTTGTCGATCTGCATCGTGTTCGTACCCATGTTCCTGCTCGCCGGTATCGCCAAGTTCCTGTTCATCCCCTTGGCTGAGGCGGTGGTGTTCGCGATGTTGGCCTCGTACATTCTGTCGCGCACCTTGGTTCCGACTCTCGCCAAGTTCTGGCTCAGGCAGCACGACGGCGGCGCGAGGGCCAGAAGCCGAAACTTTCTGGTGCGCTTGCAACAGCGCTTCGAACGAGGCTTCGAAAAGATGCGCGACCGGTATCGCGCCCTGCTGGGAGCGGCCCTCCACAGCGGTCCGCGATTCGCCGCAATATTCCTGGGTACCATGGCGGCGACCGCCCTGCTCGCCTTTCCTCTGGGGCCTCTGCCGGGTCTCGGCCAGGACTTCTTTCCGTCCGTCGACGCCGGCCAGATCAAGCTGCACCTGCGTGCGCGCACCGGCACCCGTATAGAGGAGACCGCGGCGCTTTGCGATGCAGTCGAGGCAACCATCCGCGAGGTGATTCCAAGAAGTCAAATTGCCAGCATCGTCGACAATCTGGGACTTCCCTACAGCGGCATCAATCTGGCGTACAGCACTTCCGCGCCGGTCGGTCCGGGGGATGCCGACATATTCGTCAATCTCAACAAGGACCATCAGTCCTCTGCGGACTTCGTCCGCGAGCTGCGCACCAAACTTGCGGCCAGCTATCCGTCGACGACATTCGCGTTCCTGCCGGCGGACATGATCACCCAAATATTGAACTTCGGTCTGCCCTCGCCGATCGATGTGCAGATCGTCGGATTCAACGTGGATGGCAACCGCGCCTTCGCGAACAACCTGTTGCAGAAACTGCACGGTGTGGCGGGCGCAGTCGATCTGCATATACACCAGTCAGCCGACTATCCGCAGTTCAATGTGGATGTGGACCGGACCAAGGCGCAGCTCGTCGGTCTGACCGAGCAAACGGTGGCCAGCAATATGCTGGTGTCCCTTTCCGGCAGCTTCCAGACTTCACCGTCGTTCTGGGTCGATCCGAAGAGCGGCACGCAATACCAAGTCGCCAGCCAAACACCGCAATATCGTTTGGAGAACTTGAACGATCTCGGTAATACACCGCTGAGCGGTGGGGTCGGCGGCTCCTCGCAGATATTGTCGAACCTCGCCCGTATCCATCGCAGCGTGGCCCCCGCGGTCGTGAGCCACTACAACGCGACCCCGGCCATCGATATCTACGGGTCCGTTCAGGACACGGATCTTGGATACGTGTCCGCTCAAATCAACAAAATCATCGCCGACGCCAAGAAAGACCTGCCGAAGGGTTCGCACATCGAGGTGCGTGGACAGGTGCAGACGATGAAGGCTTCGTTCACCGGCTTGCTGATCGGCCTGGCGGGCGCGATCGTGCTGGTGTACATGCTGATCGTCGTGAATTTTCAATCCCTGCTCGACCCCTTCATCATCATTACCGCCCTGCCCGCCGCGTTGGCCGGCATCGTTTGGATGCTGTTCCTCACCGACACCACGGTCAGTGTTCCCGCGCTGACGGGGGCGATCATGTGCATGGGCGTGGCCACTGCCAACAGCGTGCTGGTGGTGAGTTTTGCGCGCGAGCGGATGAACGCCGGCGACAACGCGTTTGAGGCTGCGCTCGAAGCCGGATTTACGCGGCTGCGGCCGGTTCTCATGACGGCCTTGGCCATGATCATCGGCATGATCCCGATGGCATTGGGACTGGGGGATGGCGGCGAGCAGAATGCGCCCTTGGGCCGGGCGGTCATCGGCGGCCTCATGTTCGCGACCGTCGCCACCCTCTTTTTCGTGCCCACCGTGTTCTCGATCATTCATGGGCGCCCCTCGTCGCACCCGATTCACTCAGTGGAGATTCCCGATGCGTGAGCCAAGCGCCGACGACGGCACGGACAAGGATTTACAACGTAAGATTCGCCGCTATTCGCTGATTCTGCTCGTCGTTGCACTCATCTTGGCGGCGTGGGGAGAGGTCAGCCGCGTGCGCGCGCGTTCCTCGCTGGGCAAGGAAACCGCGGAAGCAGCGGTACCCACGGTCGTCACCGTCACCCCGAATCGCACGTCGCTGGGCGAGGAACTGGTGCTTCCCGGCACCGTGCAGGCGTATATCGAGGCACCCATCTACGCGCGCACCAGCGGCTACCTCAAGGATTGGCGCACGGATATCGGCACGCAGGTGACCAAGGGCCAATTGTTGGGCGAAATCGAAACTCCCGAAGTCGACCAGCAACTGAGCCAAGCGGAAGCGGATCTTGCGACCGCGCGTGCCAACGAATCCCTGTCCGAGAGCACCAATGCGCGGTGGAAGACGTTGCTTGCCACGGAGTCGGTCTCGAAACAGGACGCCGATGAAAAGGCGGGCGACGCCGCCGCGAAGAAGGCGGCGGCCGCCTCGGCGGCCGCCAATGTGGCGCGACTGCGCGAGCTCGAGTCCTTCAAGCGGGTCGTAGCCCCCTTCAGCGGCGTCATTACGGCGCGCAATACCGACATTGGGGCGCTGATCAACGCCGGTCAAAGCACCGGAACCGAACTGTTTCGCATCGCTGATACGCACAAACTGCGCATATACGTGCAAGTACCGGAAGGGTATGCCGCCGCCGCCCGTCCGGGACTCGACGCGGAATTGCGATTTGCCGAGCAGCCGAATAAGGCATTCACGGCAAAGATGGTACGCACCTCGAACGCGCTCGACCCCACGCTCCGGACCTTGCAAGCCGAACTCGAATTGGATAACGCGAACCGCGAAGTATTTCCCGGTGCCTATGCCGAAGTGCATTTCAAGCTGCCGTCAAGCGGCGAGAGCCTGCGGCTGCCTGCGAATACGGTGTTGTTTCGAGCCGCCGGGTTGCAGGTCGCGACTCTCGACGGACAAAAACGCGTGAAACTCAAGAGCATCGTCCAGGGGCGCGACTTCGGGAATACCATCGAAATACTCTCCGGCCTCAACCCCGACGACGTGGTTGTTCTCAATCCGCCTGATTCGCTCACCGACGGTGTGTCCGTGCGCATTGCCTCCCCGCCTCCGGACCAATCGAAGGACAAGAGTACAGCCTCATGAACGGTTCGCTCCCGGGCGCAACGCTGCTGCTCATCGGCACACTGACCGCCTGCTCATTCGCGCCCGTCTACAGGACCCCGGACAGCGCACCGGCCGCGAGCGCCTATAAAGAGGAGTCCGGGGATTGGAAACCGGCGCAACCCCTGGACAATCAGAACCGCGGGGCTTGGTGGACGCTATTTCTAGATCCGCAGCTGGATGCACTGGAAGCGAAGGTGGGCGAAGCCAACCAGGATTTGAAGGCGGCGTTCGCGCGGCTGCAGCAGGCCCGTGCCGCCACGCGAATCGCGCGGGCCGACCTATTCCCGACGCTGAGCGCCGGCGCCTCGGCGACTCGCTCCAAAACCTCGATCAATTCGCCCACCTATGTACCGGGCAGGAATCCGAACTACAATAACTTCGACCTGGAAGGCGACCTATCCTACGAGTTCGATGTCTGGGGCCGGGTACGCAACGCCGCGACGTCGGCAAAGGCGAGCCAGCAAGCGAGCGCCGCCGACCTTGCCGCCCTGGATCTGTCGCTTCACGCCGAGTTGGCGGCCGACTATTTCACGCTCCGCGCCGAGGACTCGCAGCAAGTGCTCCTCGACAAGACCGTGGCGGACTACGCCCAGTCCCTGCAGCTGACGCAGAATCTCTATCAAGGCGGCGGTGCGGCGATCGCCGACGTCGCCCAGGCGCAGGCACAACTAGAGGCCGCGCGCACCCAGGCCGCCGATATTCGCCTGCAACGCTCGCAGAGCGAGCACGCGATCGCGGTATTACTCGGCGAAAACCCGTCGGCATTCCACGTGGAGCCGAATCCGCTGCCGGTGGAATTGACTCCACCGCCCATCGATCCCGGCCTGCCCTCCTCGCTCCTGGAACGCCGTCCGGATGTCGCCGCGGCCGAACGCCGGGTCGCAGCCGCCAATGCGCAAATCGGCGTGGCCCGCGCCGCGTACTTCCCCGTGTTCAGTCTCGCCGCCGCAGCGGGCTTCGACAGCACCAGATCCTCCAACTGGGTGACCGCGCCCAGCCGATTATGGTCGCTGGGTCCCGCGGCGGGCGTTCTGACGCTCATCGACGCTGGACGGCATCGAGCGCAATCCGCACAAGCGAAGGCCATTTACGACGAGCAGGTCGCGGGCTATCGCAGCACCGTGCTCATTGCGTATCAGGAGGTCGAAGACAATCTGGCCGCCCTACGCCAATTGCAGCAGGAAAGCGTCAGTGAGGCGGCGGCCGTGACGGCGACCGCCAAGGCCCTGCAACAGGCGCAGTATCGCTACAAGGCGGGACTGGTCACGTATCTCGAGGTTGCGACGAATGAAAATGCCTCGCTCCAGGCGCAACTCTCGAGTGTGAGCATCCAGGTCCGACGAATGAACGCCAGTGTATTGTTGGTGAAGGCGCTGGGCGGTGGATGGAAGAGCGAGAATCTCGAGGCGGCCGCCCGCTGATTTCCTCGCCGGGCCGCAAGCCCGTCGCGCTACCCCTCCGGACCCTGTATTGTGCGCTGAAACACAACGAGGTTCGAGAATCTTGCGCAGTACGGCAATTGGGATCGCGAGTTTGCAGGCTCCCACATCGATAGAGCGTTGGTACGTGCTCGTCATGACCTGCCTGATCTACGCCATCAACATCGCCGATCGGTATGTCGTCTCCACCGTTCTCGAGCCGATCCGGCTCGAACTGCATCTGAACGACGCCGGCGTGGCATTTCTGACGGGTATCCCGCTGGCGCTGTTTTACGTGACGTTCGGACTGCCGATTTCCTGGCTCGCCGACCGCTCCAACCGACGCAATATCCTGGCCTCCGCACTGGTCATCTGGTCCGCGTTCACCGTGCTGTGCGGAATGTCGCGGACCTATTGGCAATTTCTGTTGGGGCGCATCGGCGTCGGCGTGGGCGAAGCGGGAGGACTGCCGCCGTCTTCCGCCATCCTTTCGGATTGCTTCCCGGCGGGGCGGCGCCCCATGGCGTTCACCGTGCTCGCTCTTGGGGCCCCAATCGGTGCTTGGCTGGGCGCCGACATGGCTGGCGCCGTCGCTCACGCCTATGGCTGGCGGGCCGCATTCCTGGCGTTGGGGACGCCCGGTCTCATCGTCGGAGTCGCCGTCTATCTGACCATTCGCGAACCGGTGCGGGGACGCCTGGACGCGGCCCACGAAGCGCCGAAGCCGTCGATGCTGGACTCGCTGCGATTCCTTTTGAGCCAACGCGCCGCAGTTCATGTGCTCATGACCACCGGCGTCTGCTCGCTGTGGGGCTGGGGCCTGATCTGGTGGACACCCACATTCTTGATGCGGACCTATGGCCTCAATGTGGGCGAAGCCGGAGCGGTCACCGGGCCGATCCACCTGGTCGGCGGAATACTCGCCTCGCTCGGCACGGCGTGGCTCCTGTCGCGGCCTTCCATGGTCGACCCACGCCGTGTCTTGTGGGTACTGGTGGTCGGCGTGGGATTCACGACCGTCCCATCGTTCCTGGCCTTCTGGACGCACACGCTGTGGGTGGCGAAGTGCATGTTTTGGATTTTCATTCCCGCGATTTATTTCTACATAGGCCCTTGCATGGGACTGCTGCAGAACCTTGCGCCGCATCACATGCGGTCGATGTTCATCGCCTGGTCATTGTTGGTGGGAAATGTCTTCAATTTGATCGTTGCGCCTCAAGCGATCGGAATGCTCAGCGATCGCTTCGCGGGCGGCCACGGCGCCGACGCAGCGTCTCTGCGTCTCGCCTTGTTGATGCTTGCGCCCGCCGGATTCTGGGCCACATGGCACGCCTACCGGGCCACCAAGACGGTCATCGAGGACCAGAAGCGGGCCGCCGGGTAGGCCTCCCCGATGATGGACGCTTTCGGCCGGTACCCGCGGGCGCGCGCCCTGGTAGTATGCAACAGTGTTGAACAGTAATGATTGACGAAGGCGGCACCGATACCTATAGTCGGTCACATGAATACGCCGCCGACGCGCAGCCCTTGAATTCCGTTCCGAACCGCAAAGAGCTTCTGGAACAGGTGTTGCCGGTCACGCGGGCGGCAGGCCGGGCCATTCTCGAGGTCTACGCGACGAACTTTGAAGTGCGGGGCAAATCCGATACCTCGCCGGTCACCGCTGCCGATGAGCGGGCCGAGGCCATCATTCTTGCGGCACTGGCCAAGCTGACGCCGTCCATTCCCGTGGTCTCCGAGGAGGCGGCCGCCGCCGGCCACACCCCCGCCGTGGCGGAGAGTTTCTGGCTGGTGGATCCCCTGGACGGCACCAAGGAATTCATCAATCGCAACGGCGAATTCACCGTGAACATTGCCCTCATCGAAAACGGTCGCCCGACCTTGGGCGTGGTTCTGGCGCCGGCGCTGTCACGGTTGTTTGCCGGCGCCGCAGGAGTAGGCGCATTCCTCGAGGAAAATACCGAGCGGCGCCCCATTGCGTGCCGCGCCGTGCCCCCCGCCGGCCTCACCGTCGTCGCCAGCCGCTCCCACGGCGATGCCGAAGCGCTCGACAGATTCCTCGCCGGACGAAAGGTGGCCAGTCAGACCAATGCCGGCTCGTCGCTCAAGCTCTGCCTGGTGGCGGCGGGCGAAGCCGATCTTTATCCACGTCTGGGCCGGACCATGGAATGGGACATCGCCGCCGGCGATGCCGTGCTGCGGGCGGCAGGCGGCATGGTCAAGACCCTGTCGGGGGACCCTCTGGTGTACGGCAAGCCGGACTTTGCCAATCCTCATTTTGCCGCCTGGGGACTGGAACCGGCGGCGTCGACAGGAGCACCTTAAGAGGATGTCGCTGACCCATCTGCAAAGACTCGAGGCTGAGAGCATTCACATCCTGCGCGAGGTCGTGGCCGAAGCGGAGAATCCAGTGATGCTGTATTCAGTCGGCAAGGACTCCGCCGTGATGTTGCATCTGGCCCGCAAGGCATTCTTTCCGTCGAGTCCGCCGTTCCCGCTCTTGCATGTGGATACGACCTGGAAGTTCAAGGCCATGTACGAATTGCGCGACCGCATGGCGCGTGAGAGCGGCATGAAGCTGCTCGTCTATCAGAACCCGGAAGCCAAGGAGCGGGGAATCAACCCGTTCGAGCATGGTTCGCTGCACACCGACCTGTGGAAAACCGAAGGTTTGAAGCAGGCGCTCGATTTGTACCAGTTCGATGCGGCCTTCGGCGGCGCGCGGCGCGACGAGGAGAAAAGCCGCGCCAAGGAGCGCGTGTTTTCGTTCCGCTCCACCAATCATCGCTGGGATCCGAAGAATCAGCGGCCTGAGCTTTGGCGGCTGTACAACGCCAAGAAGGCCAAGGGCGAGTCAATCCGGGTCTTTCCAATCAGCAACTGGACCGAGCTCGACATCTGGCAGTACATCCATCTTGAGAAGATCCCGATCGTCCCGCTCTACTTCTCGGCGCCACGGCCGACCGTACAGCGCGACGGTCTGATCCTGATGGTCGACGACGAGCGCTTCCCGCTGAAGGAAGGCGAGCAGCCGCAGATGCGCTCCATTCGCTTCCGCACCCTGGGCTGCTACCCGTTGACCGGCGCCATCGAAAGCGAGGCCAAGACCTTGCCCGCGGTCATTCAAGAAATGCTGCTGACGACAACCTCGGAGCGTCAAGGCCGCGCGATCGATCATGATCAAACGGCAAGCATGGAGAAGAAGAAACAGGAGGGGTATTTCTGAGATGGCAACCGATAGTCAAGCCTCCTCCTATCAAGTCGACGCGCTGATCGCCGAGGACATCGACGCCTATCTCGTTCAGCATCAACACAAGAGTCTGCTGCGCTTCATCACCTGCGGCAGCGTGGATGACGGCAAATCGACGCTGATCGGCCGCATGTTGTATGACGCGAAGATGATCTTCGAGGATCAGCTTGCGACTCTGGAGAGCGACAGCAAGCGGGTCGGCACGCAGGGCCAGAACATCGACTTTGCACTGCTCGTCGACGGCCTCGCCGCCGAGCGTGAGCAGGGCATCACCATCGATGTCGCGTACCGCTTTTTCTCGACAGAAAAGCGCAAATTCATCGTCGCCGACACGCCCGGCCACGAGCAATATACGCGCAACATGGTCACCGGCGCGTCGACCGCGGACCTCGCCGTCATCCTGATCGACGCGCGCAAAGGGATCCTGACGCAAACGCGGCGGCATAGCTACCTCGTCCACCTGATTGGTATTCGGAATATCGTCCTGGCCATCAACAAGATGGACCTGATCGGCTATGATCGGGCAAAATATGACGCGATTGTCGCGGACTACCGCACTTTCGCAACCTCGATAGGGATCACGAACTTCCTCGCCATGCCGATCTCCGGCCTGGCCGGGGACAATATCACCAGCCGCTCATCGAACACCCCGTGGTACCAGGGACCGACGTTGATCGAGCATCTGGAGACGGTCGAGATCGATGCCGACATCGATCAGGCGAAGTCATTCCGGATGCTGGTCCAGTGGGTCAACCGGCCCAATCTCGACTTTCGGGGATTTTCAGGGCTCATCGTCAGCGGAAGGGTTGTGCCGGGAGACCAGATCCGTGTGGTGCCGTCCGGCAAGACCTCGACGGTGAGTCGAATCGTGACTTTGGATGGCGATCTTGATCTGGCGGTCGCCGGCCAATCGATCACGCTGTGCCTCAGCAGCGAGATCGACTGCTCGCGCGGCGATGTGATCGCGAAAGCCGACGATCCGCCGCAGGTCGCCGATCAATTCGAATCGACCATTGTCTGGATGGCCGATGAACCCATGCTTCCCGGGCGGCCGTACTGGCTCAAGGTAGGGACGCAGACCGTCACCGCCGCGGTCCAGGCCCCCAAATACCAGGTCAACATCAATACCCTCGAGCATCTTGCGGCGAAAACACTGACGCTCAACGCCATCGGCGTGGCGAATCTCTCGACCGACAGGCCCATTTGTTTCGATCCCTACGAAATCAATCACGATCTCGGCGGCTTCATCCTGATCGACAAGATCACCAATGCGACGATCGCGGCGGGCATGCTGCACTTCTCTCTGCGCCGCAGCCAGAATGTCCATTGGCAGGCGCTTGACGTCACGCGCGAAACACATGCCAATCTCAAGAACCAGAAGGCGGCGGTGCTATGGTTCACGGGCCTCTCGGGCGCGGGAAAGTCCACCATCGCCAATCTGGTCGAAAAGAAGCTGGTGCGGATGAACCGTCATACGTTCCTCCTGGACGGCGACAATGTGCGCCACGGACTCAACAAGGATCTCGGCTTCACCGATGCCGACCGGGTGGAGAACATCCGCCGCGTCGGCGAGGTCGCGCGGCTGATGACGGACGGCGGGCTCATCGTGATCACCGCCTTCATCTCGCCGTTCCGTGCCGAACGGCAAATGGTGCGCGACATGATGAAAGTGGGCGAGTTCTTCGAGATCTTCATCGACACGCCGCTGACCGAAGCCGAGCGACGCGACGTCAAGGGACTCTACAAGAAGGCGCGCTCAGGCCAGCTCGCCCACTTCACCGGCGTCGACTCGCCCTACGAACCTCCACAGGCACCCGACATCCATATCGACACCACGAAGATGACCGCCGAGGCGGCGGCGGACCTCATCGTCGAAAGGCTGATCCCATGAACGACTCCGCCCTTGGGGCTTCTTCCGCGCGATTCAGCCCCTAGCCGCGTCGATCAATCTCTTCGAGGATGCGTCGTGTGTGCGCACCGGCCGGCGCCGCGCGTTCGTTGCGGGCGGGCGATGCCCGGGGAGCAGACACGGGCGCTTCAAGGTCATCGACACGCAAGCGCCAATCCGCGCCGCATGCGCGCACGGCGCCGCGCTCGCCCGGCGTCAGGCGGCGCGCGCCGGCGACACGCTCTGCGCAGCCGCGCAGGCTGATGTCATAAAGCCCGCCGACGCCCAGCAGGCGCGCACGCAGCGCAGCGGATGCAGCCGACAGTCCGGTCAGCGGATCGGCTATTGCATCGCCCATGAATGCCGGTCGGCCGTCGTCGCCCGTTGCCACCAGTCCGGCCGCCACGGCCGCATCGTCGCCGAAACCCACACGTTGCCCGGCAGGGCCATGCCAGCCATGTGCCGTGATGGCGATCCAGATGAGTCCAGGCCGGCCGCGGATCAGTTCGGGCGGATTCAGGTCCAATTGGTCGATGGCGCGCGGCCGCGCGCTGCTGATGACGATGTCCGCGGCTTCGATCAGCTTGCGCAACCCGGTTCGATGCGATTTGTCGTCGAAATCCAGCACCAGTGATTCTTTGCCCGCATTCAGCAGATCAAAAAAGGCGGGCGATGTCCGCCGCGCGGGCTCCGGTCGTGCCGCACTTTCCACCTTGATGACACGCATGCCCGTCTGGCGCAGCAACTGCCCGCACAGGGGCCCCGCCCACAGGCCGGATAGATCAATCGCCAACAGCGAAGGTGCCGCGAGCGCCGGCGCCGGGGTCGAGGAGATGCACGGCAACGCAGCGGCAGCTCCCGGGGCGGCCGCCCCGGCCATGTCCGGTAGTGCTGCAAAGGCCAGCGGCAAGCCTTCAGCCATGGCCGTGAGCTCGGCCCGGTCGAAGCGCCTCACACCCCGCTCTGCTGCAGCCCAAGGATCGGGGCCGACCTCAATGCCCAGCCATGCAGGCAACATTTCAATATCTGAGGATCGCGGCAGATTCAGCGCAAGCCATCCGTCGCGCGCTTCGAGCAGACGGCAGCTGCGATTACAGGACTGCACGCCGCCACGCCGCAGCTTCATCAGATGCGCGCGCCCGCCGAGCATGCTGTCATCGATGTCAAGCTGCGCACCAAACGCCATGGCGCTGGACCGTAGCTCGTCCATCAACTCATGAATGCCCGACATGGCATCGAACGCGGGCACCAGTGGTGCGCCATTCTCCGGGCCGGTCAACGACATGAGCCCTGACTGAGCCCAGCGGATTGCAGGTGCAACACTCATCCGCGGCCCCGCACTTCATCGACCAGCCCCCACTCCAGTGCGGTGCGCGCGTCGATCTGCCGGCCGCTAAGCGCCCAGAGCAACGTCCGCCGCCGGCCGATCCGGCGCGCGATCGTCACCGTGCCGCCCGCCCCCGGCATCAGACCCATCCCCAGCTCCGGCAACCAGAAGCGGGCATCCGGTGCGGCGATGACGCGACCGGCGGCAGCGGGAATCTCAATTCCGGCACCGACACAAGCGCCGTGCAAAAATGCTGTGGTGCGCCCTGCCAGGGAGTTCATCAGCCGGGCCGGTGAACGCAGCGTGCGAATCGCGTGTGCCAGCACCAGGTCGGTCGAGCTGCCAAATTCCGCGAGGTCGCCGCCGGCGCTGAAGTCGGGGCCATCGGCGCGCAGGTGCACGGCCGGCAGCGTGGGATCATCGCAAGCGGACGCCAGGTGTTCAACCAGTTCATCGCGCATGTACGCGTCGATCGCGTTGCGGCGCGACGGGTGGGCGAGAGTGATGGTCAAGATCCCGCTCTCGCGAGTGCAGCGCACCCGCGTACCCGGCGACGGCATCGGCCGCGGTGCACGCTTCAGCAGCCAGTCGCGAAAGGCCTCACCGCCAAGCAGTGCGGAGTAAGCGAATGATTCCAGCAACAATGCCTCCGCTACGGCCAGGCCCCCGCCGATACGCAAAACCTGCGCGAGTACGGCGGCGGGCAGCCCGAAGCCACGCACCTGGGCGCAAAGGTGCTCGAGCAGCGAGTCAACCTCGAGAGCATTGACTGCAATCCAGTCGCGTGCCGGCTGCGGGGCCACGGTGAGCAGCAGATCGAAATCTGCCGCATCGACTCCCGGCATCGCACCGGCACGGTCCACGCCGATCACCATGGCGGTTGGCGGCAGCGCCCCCGGCGCCGCATCGCGTGCAAGATCGACAATCACGACTCCTGCAGCAACGCCCGAAGTCTGCACGTCGAACTGCAGCACCGGTGAGTCAGCCAGCGTCAATTACGAATAACACTCGCGGCACTGGCACATTATACGCAATTACGCGGCGCCTGGGTCCGTGCAAGATCCATCGGCTGAAGGCCGCCACGTGGCGCTCGATGATTGTCGAAGGCACCTGACGGCAAGGCTGACGGGCCCGTGTGCCGATGATCATCATCGCTTATGCAGAATAGCGCCCGCCATTGACGCTCAGCGTGTGGCCCGTGATGTAGCCCGCGTCCTCCGAGGCGAGGAAGGCGCACGCGGCGGCAATATCCTCGGGTCGGCCCGGCCGTTTCATCGGCGAGGCGGCAGCCGTCTTTTCGATGCTGCCGGCCGAGACGAGCGCCTCGCTCGCGCGCAGCATCGGCGTGTCGACAAAGCCGGGTGGCACATTATTGACGGTGATGCCCTGCGCCGCGAACTCCACGGCCAGCGACTTGGTAAAGGCGATTACGCCACCCTTGGAGGAGGCATAGTGCGCCATGCGCGTCGCGCCGGTCTGGGCGCTCGATGAAGAGATATTGATAATTCGGCCCCAACCGGCCGCCAGCATGTCGGGCAGAACCGCCTGCGCCGCCATGAACATGCTCTTCAGGTTGACCATCATCATGCGGTCCCAGGCGTCCTCGGTGATCTCGAGAAACGGTACGAAACCGGTCATGCCGGCGTTGTTGACGAGAATGGTGACCGGGCCCAGTTCGGCATGCGCGCGCTGCACTCCGGCATCGATCTGCGCGCGGGAGGACACATCGACGCGACTGGCAATGGCGCGGCCGCCCGCCGCCACGATGTCGCTCGCGGCGCGCTGCGCGCCCGCCTCGTCAATATCCCAGACGGCCACGGCGGCGCCATCGCGCGCCAGACGCTTGCTGGTTGCGAGACCGAGGCCGGACGCCGCGCCCGTGACGATTGCATTTTTGCCGGCTAGAGACATCGGTTCGGTCCTCAGCTGCTTGACCTTCGCGCCCGTAAACTACGCCAAAAACCCCTACGTAGTCAACAGTGTTGTTGATCTATTTGCCATGCGCGCGCGCGACGCGGGATCGAGCGGCTCTGCGCCCGGCTCCAACTGCACGCGGAAGGTGTTCAGCACCATCGCCAGCATGCCGTAACAGCCCACTATGGCCACCAGGTCCAGCAATTGCCTGGCATCGAAGTGCACCGACAACCGTGTGTAGGTGGCGTCCCCGATCCTCGCCTCCTCGTGCAGTTCGTCGACCGCGCGCAGCAGATCCGCATCCAGCGGATCCCATCCCGGCGCATCCGGACCGCGCTGGATGTTCGCGAGTTCCGCGTCGCTGAGACCGGCCTTTTTGCCCAGGCTCACATGCGCGATGTATTCGTACTCGGCGCGCAGCAGCCAACCGATGCGCAGTATCAGGATCTCGCGCACGCGCGCCTCGAGGGTACTCGCGTAGAAATGGTGCGCATTGAATGCCAGAAACGCCTTGGCAAGCGCCGGATGTCGCAGCTGGGTGCACAGAAGGTTGGTGCCGAGAATGCCGGGCGTCCCCGGCTTGAAAGTCGCCAGTACATTGTCGCGCGCGTGGGGAATCACGCTCAGCGCATCGTAGACGTCCGCGTCCCAGTCCGGCGGATAAATCGGGGAAATACGCGGCGATTCAGCCACTGACCTGCCCTCCGTACATGCGCGCCATGACCGCGGCATCGAGCGGCGCCACGCCTGGTTCGAGCTGGATGCGGAAGCTCTTGATGGCCATCGCCAGCACTTCGTAGCAGCCGACGAGAAACACCAGATCCAGCTTCTGTGCGATATCGAAGCGCCTGCCAAGCCGTTCCCAGGTCGCGTCCCCGATGCACGCATCCGCATTCAACTCATCGACGGCGCGAAGCAGATCGGCATCGGCCGGGTCCCAACCGGCGGCATCGGGCCCGAGCTGGACTCGTTCTATTTCAGCCGCCGAAAGCCCCGCTCTCAGGCCGAGAATCACATGCTGTACGAACTCGTACTCTCCGCGCCGCAGCCAGCTGATGCGCAGTATCGCCAATTCCCGCACTCGAACCGAAAGCGTACTCGCACCGGCGACGTGGGCGTTAAAGGTCAGGAAGGCCTTTGCCAGCGGCGGATGGAGCGCCATGACACCCAGGACATGCATGCCCCGGGCATCGACGCCGCCCGCCTTCCACCGTGACAGCACGAATTCGAGGCCCTGCGGGAAGGCACCGAGTGCATCAAGGATGCCTTCATCCCACGCCGAAGGTAACAGCGGCGCAATGCGCGGCGCGGACTCGTTCTTCATGCGCATCTCCCTACTTGCTGACGTGCTCAACGAGCTCGCGAAATTCTTCCGGCCGCAGCGTGCCGTGCAGGCAGAGCCGCAGCACTTCGCTCGAGTAGCGTTGCGCCAGCTGCCGGCGCTCTGTCGCGCTACGGGCGTGCGAACGTGCCCAGACGGGCCACAGGAAGGCCCCGGCCAACGTGAGCACGCTGGCCACCTCGGTGTCAATATTGGGTTGCGCCCCCTCAGTCTTGGCAAAGGCCTCGAAATTCGCCCTGTACTGCCGCCAAAACGGGTCGCTGGCGGGCCGCTGCGAACTGAGCAACTCGAACAGCCATATGCGGCCGAGTTCGGGATTCTCCATGGCGAAAGCGGCAAGGTGCTCCGTGATCGTTCTCGGGTTGATGTCCGCGACGGACTGCCGACTGGCGACTTCCGCGGGGCCGAACACGGCCCGATGGAGCTCGTCGCTGACCCAGGCAGCCGTGGCTTCGATCAACTGCGCGCGCGTCTGGAAATGCTGGTAGGCTGTACCGCGATTGACCCCGGCACGCTGCGCCACCCGGGCGACGCTCAGGCCTTCCTTACCCCCGAGCGCCAGTATCTTGCGCGCGGCTTGCAGGATCGCTTCGCGGGTCCCTCCCGGGTCACGCTTTTTGCGGATCTTCCTTGGCGGCACTGACATTTCGCCTTCTCAATTCGCCGTGGCGCCGCTAGTATATCAACAGCACTGTTGACTAGCCACTGCATGTCGGCTAGCGTTGCGGCCTGGCCTTGCGGAAACGGCTTGCAAGTCGAGGGCATGATGATAAAGGCAATATTGATCAACAAGCAGGACGGCGCGTACGGAGCGCGGCTCGCCGACGTCAACGAGACGGACCTGCCGGATGCGCCCGTGACCGTGCGGATCGAATACTCCACGGTCAATTACAAGGACGGTCTTGCGATCACCGGCAAGTCTCCGGTCGTGCGCAAGTTCCCGATGGTTCCCGGCATAGACTTCGCGGGCATCGTAGAAAGCAGCACCAGCACGGCGTGGCGCCCGGGCGATCGCGTGCTGTTGAACGGCTGGGGCGTGGGTGAATCGCACTGGGGCGGCTTTGCGCAGAAGGCACGCGTGAATGCGGAATGGCTGCAGCGCGTCCCGGACAGCTTTACGACGCGACAGACGATGGCGATCGGCACCGCCGGTTACACCGCGAGCCTATGTGTCGATGCGCTGATCCGCCATGGGCTGACTCCCGGACAAGGCGAAGTGCTGGTGACCGGCGCGTCCGGCGGCGTCGGCAGCGTCGCCATTGCCTTGCTCGCGAAGGCAGGCTTCAACGTCGTCGCCTCGACCGGCAAGCAAACCGAAGCGGGGTATCTACAGGCGCTCGGCGCCAAACAGGTCATCGATCGCAACGAACTGTCGCAACCCGGAAAGCCGCTGCAGAAGGAGCGCTGGGCGGCCGTGGTCGACTCCGTCGGCAGCCATACGCTCGCGAACGCCTGCGCACAGACGCGCTACCGGGGCGCCGTGGCGGCCTGCGGACTGGCGCAGGGCATGGATTTCCCGACTTCTGTCGCACCCTTCATCTTGCGCGGCGTATCGCTGCTCGGCGTCGACAGCGTCATGGCGCCCCACACGCTGCGCGAGCCGGCATGGAGCCGCCTGGCGCGGGACCTCGACACCTCGGCGCTCGAGCGCATGAGCCGCATGATCGGTCTGGCAGACACCCTGGCTGCCGCGCAGGAAATCCTCAACGGGACGATTCGCGGCCGCGTGGTCGTCGACGTCCATCGCTGAGGATCACCCGGCGGCGAGGCGCTGTGCCACCACCTCGCGCAATGCCGCCGTCTTCACTTTGTTGGACCCCGTGAGCGCGACCTCCGCCTCCGCGAGGAAGATCACGCGGCGCGGCACCTTGTAGCTCGACAGACTCCTGGCGGCGAAGGCACGGATCGCACTCTCATCGAGGTCGGCACCGGACTCGGGCACGATGCACGCGACCACGAGCTCGCCCAGGGTATCGTGCGGCACACCAACGGTCGCCGCGATCTTGACGCCGGGACAAGCCGCCAGGACCGCATCGACCTCGAGCGGCGAGACGTTTGCGCCACCGGTCTTGATGATGTCGTTCAATCGCCCGTGCCAGTGCAGCCGGCCCTCTTCGTCGACAAAGCCGCCATCGCCGCTATGAAAAAAGCCATCCTCGTCAAAGACGTTTTCCGGCGGCACTCGCAGATAGCCGAGCATCAGGGTCGGACCCTTGACGGCAATCTCGCCGCTCTCACCGCGTGCCAACACCGCTCCGGTCAGGGGATCGACGATGCGAATGGTATTGCCGGGGCAAGGCAGGCCGTGATTGCCTTCGTAAATTTCGCGTGGCGTTCCCGACGGAAAGATCGTGCTGATCGACAGGGTCTCCGTGCTGCCGAAGGCCGACAGGGGCTCGTGCCAGTCCGTCTTGACCGTGGGATGCGTGCGCAGCGGCGAACTCAAGGGGACATAGCGCAGCGCGCTGAGGTTCACGCTCCCGTAGAGCGGATCTTCCACGAGCCGCGCCCACTGATGCGGCCAGGCCAGAAGTTTACTCACGCGCTCATCCTGCATCAGGCGCAGCGCTTCGCCGGCGACGAACAGTCGCTGCAGCACGAGACAACCACCGGCCGCAAAGGTGCCGCCGACCGCCATGGCGAAATTACCGACCCAGAAGAAACCGTTCGCCGTCCAGGTGCGTACATCCGGATCCAGAGCGAAAATCCGTCGCCAGCGCCAGCACTGGATCGCGGCGGCGCGATGCATGTGCAATATGGCTTTGGGCCTTGCGGTCGATCCGGAGGAAAAGAAGATCAGCGCCCGATCGGTCGGCGCGATTTCATTCGCCATCGCATCGACCAGAGGCGCCGCCGCGAGACCTTCCGGCCGCAGAAAATCCGACCACGATTCGATCGCGCCGGCGGCGGCGGGTTTGTCGCCGATGCATACCAGGCGGCGCAGGAACGGCAGTTTAACGGAGCGTATTTCGCCGGCCGCGGCGCCAATGTCCGGGCACAGGCCGGCCAGTTCCGCCGCCAGATCCCGCTCGACGATCGAGCGCTCGAAAATCAGCAGCGACACATCGCCCATGCGCAGCTGATACTCGAGTTCCGCCCGCGTGGCGAACGTGCTCATCACGACGCCTGTGCCGCCCGCGAGTGCGATGCCGAAAATGGCGCTCACCCATTCCGGGCGGTTGGTCGCCAACAGACCGACGCGGGTCTCCTTGGTTACGCCGCGCGCAACCAGCGCCCGCGCTACGGCGCAAGCCTCGTCCCACACCTCGGCGTAGCTGCGCCTGACGACCGCTCCTGCGGCCGGGCGAAAAACCAGTGCCTCGCGCCCCCCGTGGCGGGCGCAGACCTCGCGCAGAAACCCACCGAGCGTGAGCGGACCAAGCGGCTCGTCGCTCAGTGGAGGTCCCCTGCTGGTGGAGTCAATAGCCTTCTCGTCCATCATGAACCACTGCTTAACAACACTGATGGATAGTATACGACGTCAGCGCGGCGCGGGCGGGTTAGTCGACCTTCTCCGATCGGTTACGCGCCATGCCTCGTTGGCTACGCCGGTCGGCAGGCGGCTCGTCCTTAGGGCTTGGAATGGCGGTGGTGATCGCCGTCTGCTGCCCGCTGGGCACCTTGTTCCTGGCGCTGGGGATGCGCCCGATGCGCGAGGCCGTCGCAGCCGCCGAGCGCTCGGCAATGACCGAAGCACCTCACAACATGAGTACCAATCGATGACCATGGATGAACTGCTGGCTGCATCTGGCGCGGTTATCCCTTGAGCATCTGGCGCGGTTATCCCTTGAATATCTCAACCGGCTCGATCGGCGACATCATGACGAGCGGCAGCTGGCGCTTGGTAGACGCCTGGTAGGCCGTGTAGGGCGGGAAGACGCCCTGCATGAACTCCCACACCTTCTCGCGTTCCGCGCCCGCGGGCTCACGCCAGGTGGCACGGAATGCTTGCGTGGCAATCTGGAAGGAGACCTCCTTGCTGGCCACGAGGTTCAGGTACCAGGCGGGATGATGGTCGGCGCCGCCCTTCGATGCGCAAATCACCACCGCCCCGCTCATGTCGCCGTAGATCAGCGGAGTGATGATCGTCTTCCCGCTCTTGCGGCCGACATATCGGATCAGGCAGTTGGTCGTGAACTGGTGCCCGCCGATATCGCGCAAGTCCATGATGTGCCCTTCGGCGCCTTTTGACCGGAGATACATGTCCAGATGCACGGTTTTCCAGTCGCGCCGCGCTTTGGCGATCTCGGCCATTGATTCATCGCTCATGGAACACTCCCTGCAACCTGTGATTTGAGCCTGTCACCTTACTTGTGCACAACATCGTCGTCTACGATATAAGAAATACCACGCAACCAGAGGGCCGGCAATGCATCCCAGGTATCCTAGAACTTTCAGAGCGCCATGAGCGAACAGAACAAGCAGGTCGTGCTCAAATTCATCGAGGCAATGGGCACGAGCGATGCGGCCGCGGCCGCCCCCTGTCTTGCCCCGGACGCGTTTACGCTGGCCAAAGGTTTTGGTTCAAGGAAGCTCTCGCGCGCGGAGCCGCGACGCTGGAGCCCAGCCGGCAAAGTCAGGATGACTGGGTTCATCACATCCGCGAAACGGCGGTCGATGTCTCGCGGGTGCAGCGCGACTGCCCGCCCAGCTATCTGAACAATGAGGGCTCCGACAAGTTCCGCTATTACCTGGGCGAGTTCTATGGTCCCGGATTCGCGGCGTTCGAAAAACTGCTGCACGACTGGCGCGACGAGGGCAATCTGCAAGGCCTGGTCGTCAGCCCATGACTAGGGCAAGATGACGGGCCTGTTTGTTGGGTGGAAGTAAACTATGGACGCATCCAGGAACGCGGCGGCGGAATGGCGAAGCTTCTGGCCACTGCCACTTGCCGCCGCGCTCGGCTATTCCACTTCCGTAATCCACGTCTATTCAATCGGCGCGTACATCGGGTCGCTGCAGCAGGAGTTCGGTTGGTCGCGCGCGCAGATTTCAGCCGGAATCACCATTGCCTCTTTCGGGAGCGGGATTTTCTGTGTGCCCGTCGGGATGCTCGTCGATCGGCTGGGACCGCGCCGCATCGGTTTGGTCGGTGTGCTCTTGATGTGTGCTGCGTTTGCGCTGCTCAGCACTGCGACCGGCCGGCAGGCGAATTGGCTGGTGCTGTGGGGCATTCTCGCAATCGGGAATCTCTTTGTGCAGACGACGGTCTGGACGAGCGCAGTCGCCAGCCGCTTTGCCGCCTCGCGCGGGCTCGCGTTTGCGATCACGCTGTCCGGCGCCTCGCTAGCGGCCACGATTTTCCCGATCTTGGCGACTTGGCTGATCGGCTCTCATGGTTGGCGGACAGCCTTCGCGGCCATGGGCGGGATCTGGGCGGCGCTGGTGCTCCCCATGCTATTCCTGTTCTTTCGCGGCGCTCAGGATGAGGGGCGCGGGGAGCGCGCGGCGATTCCAAGTGCGGCGCGCGAACTGGCAGGCATCGCTCTATCCGAAGGGCTGCGCTCGCCGGTTCTCTACAAACTGCTGATGGCAGGCGGCCTTTTCGCCTTCACTCTCATCGGTATCCTCGTACATTTCGTGCCGATCCTCAAGGACAGCGGCGCAGCGCCGCTCGCCGCGGCGGCGACCGCCTCGCTCATCGGGATCTTTTCGATTTTCGGCAGGCTCGGCACGGGCCTCCTACTGGACCGCTTTCCGGGGCACCTGGTCGGCGCGGTCGCCTTCCTCCTTCCCATCATCGCTTGTGTTCTGCTCATCCTGGACGGTGCCAGGCCCTTCGCCCAAGCCGCAGCCGCAGCATTCGTCGGACTCACTGTCGGCTCGGAGGTCGATGTCATCGCCTATCTCGCGGCGAAGCATTTCGGGCTCAAGAATTTCGGCTCGTTGTACGGGGCACTGGTCATGGCGCTCACGCTCGGCACTGCGTTCGGGCCGCTCGCCGCCGGCGCCGTGTTTGACCACTACAACAGCTATGTACCGTTTCTGCTGTTAACCGTGATCTTGATGGCGGCGAGCGCGATAGCCCTCGTAAGCCTTGGCCCACCGCCCCCCGAAGCATCACAGCCAACAGTGAGCCCCGCTTCCCTTCCCTAGGAGCCGAGCTGATGCCACTTCGAACGAGTGATCATTTTTCGCCGAACACATCCTTCGTCATCACATCGAGCGCCAGAATGCGATCCCGGCGGGCGGCAGCCGAACTCGACACGTAACCGGCCGCGTCATCCGCCTGCCCCCAATTGTGAATGGGCCCGTGTGGCAGGCGCTCGAGGCCGATCCTTGCCACCTCGTCGGGGGAGGCAAGATTTGCGGGGACCGGCAAGCCTCGTTCGGCCAGGTGTTTCCGGAACATCGGCGTGTCGGTCCGTCCCAGAATCAAGTTCAGCACATCGACACCGTGGGGGCGCAGCTCAGCCCAGAGTCCTTCGCCGAAGCACAGGTCAAAGGCCTTGCTCGCCGAATAGACAGCCATGAAGCTTGCGCCGCCGTAGCATGCGCCCGAGCCAACCAGCAGGATGCCGCCCCTCCGCCGCTGGCGCATCTGTCCGCCGAAATGATGGCAGCAGCGCATGACAGTGGTGACATTGCGATTCACCAGATCGACCCAGGCGTGAATATTCTGATCGAGAAATCGGGAGCCGTTGGTATCGCTTCCGGCATTGCTGATGAATAGCCCCACCTCGCGCTCGGCAACGGCGCCCTTGATCCGATCAACGGCGTCGGCGGCGCTGAGGTCGACACTTGCGGTGGCGCATTCGACGCCATGTCCGGCGCGGATATCCGCGGCGAGCGCGTTCAATGGACCCTCTCGCCGCGCAACGAGAATACAGTTCACACCTTGACTGGCGACCTGCTGCGCAAAGGCGCGCCCCGTGCCTTCCGATGCCCCGGCGATCACGGCCCAAGGGCCGTAGCGTTCTGCAAAACTCATTGCCATTTCACCTTCTTGTTGCTGCCAGCGGCCGCCCTATCGCAAGTACGCGAGTATCTTAGGCAAATCGACGGTCGTCTTGATGCCCGGGGAAGCCGCGCAAACGTAGGGTATCGCATTGACGGGTGGGTGAGCGGTCAGGCCTGGGGTCATCGCGCCATAGTCTTCAAGCGCGACCGGAAACCTGATCCGCACATCGAGCGGCACGTCGCCTGCCACCTGCACGCGCCAGCCGTTGTCGCCCAACTCCCAATCGGCGTCGATATCGGTCGTGCAGTACCAGTTCAGCCTCATCTGCATCAATGGACGCCCGTCGCTCATACATGCAATCGCAATGCGGTGCGCGGCGATCGTGCCTTTGGGAATGAGGCCCGCGACGATCTGCACGTCGTTCCGCGCGGCCGCCACCTCGTGGTTCACTTCGACGGATTCGAAGGACAGTCCGATCGCGTCGGCGACCACATCGAACGAGTGGGAGAACCCATCGAGCCCCTGCGCCATGTGCGACCTCTGGAACACTTTCGGGTCCTGACCGTATCCCATGCCTTGGAAGAGCATGCCGGGCGAATCACGACTCTCCAGGTTGGCGAATTCGTCAATCGTAATGCTATCCAGCCGCCGCTCGATCGAGGTCAGGACGAGCGGGATCGCCTGGGTAATGAAGCCGGGACTGCTGCCGGTGGCGTAGATGGTGGAGCCGCCCTCCCGGCAGGCCTGCTCGACTCGCTCCCGCACGCGCGATTCCATCCGGCGCGGATTGATGAACTCGCCGCGCGTGGTGACAATGTTCGCGCCCGACGCCAGCAATCGGCAGATGTCGTCCAGATCGTACGATTCCTGCATGTAGAGGACACAGTCGGGCTTCAGCGCGATGATCTCCTCGACGCTGCGCGTGGCCCTGATGCCGACGGGCGGAAGACCACACAGCTCCCCGGCGTCATGGCCCTCCTTCGCCGCCGAATGGACATACACGCCGACCAGTTCGAGCTTCGGATGCTCGACCACCCTGCGCATCGCGCGCGATCCAACGTTTCCAGTAGCCCATTGGACAACACGAAGGCGTGCCTTGGTTTGTGCAATCATAGTCTCTTCCTCATGAATCGCGCCGGCCCTCAGCCGAACGGCCGCACGGTCACGCGCAGCCAGATTTCGTCTCCCAGAGCCCTTTCTGTATAGAATCGAGGAACGGCGCGGCCACGTCGCGGAAAGCCGCGAACGACGGATCCGCACCCAATACTTCGCCGAGCAGGCGCACATCCTTTGCAAGCAACCTGGCGCCGTGACCAAACGCGGAGGGAGCCGGCAGTCGGGCATAGACCTCGAAGCCGAAACTGCGGCCGCTGCTGGCTTTCACGATCTCGCTCAGCGCGGCTCGATCGAGACCGAGCGCTGCACCTGCGCTCAATGCGTAATGAGCCATCGCGACGTGCGCAGCCATCAAGGCGTTGTTGACGAGCTTCGCCGTTTGGCCGGCACCGACGCCACCCACGCGCACGATGAGACCCCCGAACGTTTCGAAGATGGGGCGCGCGGCAGCCACCGCATCTTCATCGCCACCGATCATCACCGTCAGCGTCCGGGCGGCGGCGCCGGGTCCGCCGCCGCTTACGGGCGCGTCGATGAGCGCTAGTCCGCGAGTCGCGGCTCGCCTCGCGAGTTCCACCACGGTCTTTGGATGGACGGTGGAATGAATCGCGATGCGGCCGCCGGGGCGCATCGCAGGAATGAGTTCGTCGCATACATGCTCGACGCCCGCATCGTCAACGACACAGACGCCGACATGCTCGGCGCGCGTTCCCAAATCGGCGATGCTCGAAGCCGTCTCGGCAGGAGTATCTGCAAATGGCGCGAGCGCCTCGGTGCGGCGCGCCCATAGCACCAGCGGGTAGCCCGACTCGACGATGCGGCGGGCCATCGGCGCGCCCTGACTGCCGAGGCCGATGAAGCCGGTCTTGGTCATGCGAACTGCCCCTTAACCTGCGGTGATGCCGCGATCGATGGAGATGCATGCGCCGTGATAGCTGCGTCCGGCGTCGGACGCCAGGAAGGCGACCATATCCGCCACATCGTCGACTTCAACCATGCCGCGCAAGCCGCTAAAGCGCTTGATCAGCGCATAGTCGACGCCTTCGGGCATCTTGATGTTCGCGGCAATGTTGGTAGCCATCCCACCGGGCGCCACTGCATTGAAGCGGATGGGCTTGTGCACGTATTCCATCGCGAGCGCCCTGGTCATGTGGTTCAAGCCCGCCTTGGCCGCACAATACGCCGCTGCATACGCCTCGCCCACGAAGGCTGCGGACGACGTGACGTTGACCACCGCGCCCTGTGTCTGCAGCAAATGAGGGATTGCCGCCTGGATCAGATAGAAAGGGGCGCTCAAGTTCACGGCGAGCGTCTTCTCCCAATCGGCGGCGCGCATCTCATGCGCATTGCACATGACGATGATGCCGGCGACATTGCAGAGCGCATCCAGTCTGCCGAACGCCGCAGCCGCGGCCGCAACGGCCGCGGCACAGTTATCGCGCGTGGACAAATCCGTCGCGTGAACCAATGCCCGCGCCCCGATTGCGCGAAGCAGATTCGCCGTGTCTTCGAGGCCCGCGGCATTGAGATCGACGATGCAGACATCGGCGCCGGCGCGCCCGAGCGCGAGCGCGGTGCCGCGGCCCAATCCTGAGGCCGCTCCGGTTACCAAGGCGGCCTTGCCTTTCATATTGCTTGCCGTCGGCATGCCCATCGTCCCCTATTGGAACGGAAGACCCTTCGTCACGCGGTCCCCCATCTCGATCACCACGCCTTGCATGACCGATGCCTTCGGCCAGCCGCCATGGATGGCGTACTGCAGGACGAATTCGTGCATTTCCGCCACGGTTGCGTTCCCGCTCGCCATCGCAGCATAGGTGTGCGTACGGATGGGAGTGCTCGAGGAGGAATCCGCCACGCCCACCAGGGTGAGCCAACGCCGTGCGCGCTGGTCGAGTCCGGGCCGCATCCACATTTCGCCGAACACGAAGTTCAAGATGCCGCCCTCGAAATAGGGTGTCACGGGCTGAGGCGATGGAAAAATCATGACGGAGGTGAAATTTGCGGCCCCTTCGGCGAGACGCTGCTTCGGATCCCACGGCTCCTCCCGAATGGGCGCATTGTCGGCGGGCGGCAGTCCCAGCTCATTCGCGGCGCGTGTGATGGCCGTATCGAGCCCCGCGCCCCGGGACCAGCCGGCATAGACCGCAAGATGCAGCGCTGCTTCGCGCAGCTCGACCAGCGTAAGTTCGCCGAGCTTCAGCGCTCCCCGGACGTAGCCATCGAGCACATCCGGCCGGCCGCCTTCGCAAGCTGCGGCGGCAATCGAAATGAGATAGCGCGACCGCCGGTCGAGTCCCGGCCGCGTCCACACCTCGGCGAACACAAAATCGCGCCACGACGCTTCAAACAGCGTGCAGGGTTCGGGCGCCGGGGCGCCGAGCAACTGAGCTTGCTGCCGCAACCCGGTTTGTGTGCGCTCTGCCGGATCTGCCAGGCTCATTTTGCGCCCTGCGACGTGGCGGCCGAACTCATGGCTTCGCCGCTACCAGACGCAACAGTTCATCCTCGGCCTCTCGCACTTTGGCGGCCGAGCGGGCCGCGAACCTGAGGCCGGCCATGCCGCTGTAGTCGAGAATCTTCGGCACCTGCAGGCCGGCGTCGACGAAGCCCTTGAAGACCCGGGCAACCTGCTGCGGTGTGCCATGCGGCACGACAGAAAGAATGGACCTCACATCCACTTTGGCGAGCATCGAGATAATCCTCTCGCGCGTCATCAGGCCCGGATTGATGTCTTGAATACCCTGCCAATGGTCGCCGAGAGGATGATCGAAGCCACGCGCCTTCAGCGCCGCGGCAGGGAATTGCATGACCAGAGCCTTGATCAGCGGGGCCTGAAGAATCTCGGCAAGTTCCGCTTCGTCTCCCATCAGACAAATTTGAATCAGTGCCGGGACGATGGCCATCGGGTCGCGTCCGGCCTGTTCAGCCGAGCCTCGTACCACCCGCAGCTTGTCCGCATATTCCTCGGGCGTCCAGGCCCCGGCCGGCCACCAGCCGTCCGCATAGCGGCCGGCGATATCCAGCATGCGCGGACCGTTGGCGCCAATCCAGATCTTGGGAAATCGGCCTTCGAACGGTTCCGTGTCGAGGCGTGCTTCATGCAGCTTGTAAAAATGCCCTTCGAAATTCACCGGCCCGCCGGTATCCCAGAGAAGGCGGATGACCTTCAGCGACTCCTCGAAACGGCCGACGGGTTTGGAAAAATCGAAGCCGTAGGGGACCGTGTTTTCCGTTTCGCCGCTGCCGAGACCCAGAATGAACCTCCCGCGCGAAAGGTGATCGATGGTCAGAGCGGTCTGCGCCAGCGAGGATGGATGGCGCCGCACCGTGTCGACGACACAGGTTGCAATCGGCACATTCTTGGTGAGCACTGCGACCGCTGCAGCGACGGCGAGCCCGTCCAAATGGCGATGCGGTGAGGCGGAAGTCGTCGCCAGATCGGTGAACTCGGGCGTCCAGATGGCATCGGGCCAGAAGCTCACCATGTGATCGGGCAACCAGATGGAATGATAGCGGCCGCTGTCCAGCACCTGCAGTTGCGTCAGATCCAGCGGGAGCGTGGTGCGAAAAAATGCGGCGGGTTGAAGCATGAATCCCCCTATCCGACCAGGATGCCGCCGGCAATCTCATTGACACAGCCGTCCTCGGCTGCGCGTAAGCGCTGTTCCAGTGCTGCGAGTCTTGCTTCTACGCTCATCAGGTCTCCTCACCGCAGTCCGCTGGACGGCCAGCTCTCGATAAACTTCGAGATTCGTGGTTTTCGTGTCTGGGACGCCGCGCCGCGCGCCTAAAACTAACAGCGATGGGCGATGGTAGTCAACATCGATGTTGACTAGTAGACAGAAGGGACCCATGCCTCCCGGGCGGCTTCATTCTCCGCCGCTATGGCGCCGCCGCGAGGGTCAAGCGCTTCTCTGCCCGAGCCCCATGCCTGTCAGCAGCGCCTCGCTCTCGCGCCACAACCGCGCCGCCGCAACGTCGTCGAGCGCGGCGGGCGACGGGGACAGCGCCTCGCACTTATGGAAATAGCGCCCGCTGCCCTCGCCCGCTTCCGGCGCCGTTGCGAGCCAGACCATCGTGCGGGCGGCTTCCGCGGGACTGGCCGCCTCGAGGTTTTTCATATAGGCCTGCAGTCCCGCGTCGCCGTGGGAAGCGAAATTGCTCGCGACCACGCCGGGATGCATGACCTGGGCAACGATGCCGTCGGCGGCGCCGCGCCGGGCCAGTTCGCGCGTGAATAGAATGTTCGCGAGCTTGGCCTGGCAATAGGCGCCGGTCGGGTTGAAGCGCCCCAGCATCTGTAAGTCATCCCAATCGAAGCCGGGGCAGTGCTCGTGGCCCGTCGAGGAGACCCCGATCACCCGCACGCTGCCCTTCGGGCTCCGCGCCGCGGTGGCGCGCAGCAGCGGCATCAGCTCGCGGGTCAGAAGAAAGGGCGCGAGGTGGTTCGAGGCAAAGGTGGCTTCGTTGCCCTCGGCCGTCATCAGCAGTGCATCGCGCACGCCGCCGGCGTTGTTGATGAGCACATCGAGGCGTCCCGCCGCCCCGGCAATTTCCGCCGCCGCTCTTTCCACCTCGGCCATCAGCGCGAGATCGGCGCGGATGAAATGCACCGCCGCGTCGGTGGTTGCTGCGGCGCGGATCTCGGCCTCGGCGGCTGCGGACCGCTTCGGATCGCGGCCGATCCCGAAGACCCGCCAACCTCGTGCCGCCAGCGCCACGGCACCGGCCTTGCCGATGCCCGCGCTTGCTCCGCTAATCACCGCTACGCGCTGCTGTTCGCTCATTGCTTGGTATCCTCTCACCTGTTCCGTTCGTGGCGTACCCGGGCTCCGTTTAGGAACAAGCGACGCAGACGATCTAGTGTAGCGTCCCACAAACAACTGGAGTTATTTCACGGGCTCTTCAAGCCGATAAGTGCGAAATCATCGGGAAAATATGCGCTTCGATAACTCCAGTCAATTGACGGACACTACACTAGGAGCTTGTCTCCTGGGTCAATAAGGCATCCTGCATGCGCTTGCGCAGCAGGGCGGTCAGTCCCACCGCCTGCTGCAGATAGGACTCGAGACCGCCGAATTCGCTGTCGATCTGTTGGAGCGCGGCGTGCAGGTAATCGGGATCGGCCGCGAACAGCACGCGGCGAATGTCCGCCGGCATTCTGAACAACGGGTGCCGATCGTCGGTCACGCCCAGCGACGCGCTGCGGCGGCGCTGGATAAACTCCTCGAAATTGCCGACTTCGTTGGTGTACAGGTAATCCTGCATGCAAGTATCTGCGCTCACGCCCAGCGCCGCATACAACATGGCCACCGCAAATCCCGTGCGATCCTTGCCGGCGGAACAATGCACCACCACCGGCAGGCGGCCGTAAGCCGCGCATTCGAACAGACCCCGGACGCGCGGCGCCATCCAGCGCGGCAGACCACGATACATGTTCAGCATGGCCGTGCGCATGCCCTCCGCGTCGGGCTGGCGTAGCGCCGGACGCCCCGTGACCGTGGGTGCATGGTCGCCGTCCGCCCAGGTCAGCATGGTCACGTCCGTCGTGGGCCAGCGCGTGGGCTCGCGTTCGCGTTCATCGGCGCGACGCAGATCACAGATGGCGCGCACGCCCAACGCGGACAGCCGCTCGGCATCGGCGGGCGTGAAATAACTCAGTACGCCGGCTCGATACACGCATCCCCAGCGCACGGTGCGGCCGTCCGCCGCCGCATGGCCGCCGATGTCACGGAAGTTGCAGCCGCCCTCTAAATGTAGGTAGCGGGTTGGACTCTGCATGGGAGTCGCCTCTGGCGCGAGGTCCTAGGGGACCGCGATGGGACCCGCATGCAGGGTGACCGGGATCCCCGAGTACCGCGCCATGCCCGTCAGCGGATCGACCTCGCGGATACTGGTCAGCTGATTGACATTGGCATGCTCATGGCCATGCGGCACGGACACGACTCCGGGTCGCACGCGCGCGTCCAGGCGTGCCGTACCCACGACTTCGCCTTTCGCGGTGCGCACCGTTACCGGCTGACCGTCTTCCACTCCGGCATCGGCTGCGTCGCGTGGGTGGAGCATCACGTCGAAGACATCCCCGAGAAACAGGTATTGCGCGTTCAAGTGGCGCCGCTGGCGCCGGGGAGTCAGATGGAGCGATTCCGGCTCACCGGCAGCGGCCAGATGCATGGCGCTGAGCGTCGTCAACTGTTCGACCAGCGGCGCTGGCGCGAGCCGCCAGCCCCCCACGCGCTCGATATGGGCGTCGACCCAACGAGCCTGAACTTCATGACCCGTTTCGACGTAACCACGCTCGGCAAGTTCGGCGAACGTACAACGCGCGTGCTCAGTGAGAGCCGCGAGCATCGCATCGTCGGCGCCGGCGGCCTGGTCGTCGGCGGGCACGAACACCGGCCTTTCCAGCCCCAAGCGCCGCATGAGGTCAGCGAGAATCCACCAGCTCGCCCGCCGCTCACCCACGGGACTGACCGCCGCCCGGGTGTATTGCGCATTGACGCGGGGACTTAAGAAATCCCACAGTGCGATGTCCGGGCGCTCCAGTTGATCCTTGGTCGGCAGCACATGGGTGGAGAGTGCCGTCGTTTCGTTTTCTACGATCTCCAGGGTTGCAAAGACCTCCAGCCGCTGCAATGCGGGGCGCAGGGCATTGACATCCGGGAAGGACCGAATGAGGGCGCCGCCCAGGTTCAGCAACGCACGAATGTTGCCGGCGTTGATCTCGTCCGGAAGCGCGGCGCAGGGGTACTCGCCGAGGATGCTGTTGAGTTCCGGGCGGCTCTTCGGACCCGGCCCCAGGATGTCGCTCATCACCGGCAAAGGAGCAGCGTCCATCCGGTTGACGAAGCCGGGATGGAACCACACGCCGCCGGGCCGGTTCATGGAATCCGTGATGATCATCAGCACCCACGCCAGCCATTGCGTGAGATTTGCGCCGACCGACATGGTCACGCCCGTGCCGGTCTCGACCGAAAGACGACCCGCCTTGCGGACCGACGCCAGCAGGAGGTCCAGCTCGTCAGTCGTAACGCCCGCGACATGGGCAGCGAGTTCGCGTTCAAAGGGGGCAACGGCCTGACGCAGCACATCGCTGTCCTGGGTATGCCGCGCCAGCACTTCCCGGCTGGCGCCCTCCTGCAGCAGCTCGCGAACCAGATAGGCCAGAATGGCGTAATCGGTGCCCGGCCGCGGCGCCATGTGATGCGAAGCAAAGCGTGCCGTCTCGGTGTGAAGCGGATCGATCACCCACACTTCGCCCCGCGCTGCCGTCGCGCGGATCGTCTTGGCGGGATTGGGCATTGCGACGGTGTGGCCGTGGGAGACCATCGGATTGATGCCGATGTAGATGACCAGGTTGATATGATCGTAATCCGGCCGCGGACTGAAGCCCGTGAAGCCGCCCACCAGGGTCGCCACCAGCGACTTCGCAGTGCCATCGATGGTCAGGGGACTGAACCGCGCCGGAGTTTTCAGCGCCGCGTGCAGCGCGGTGGCCATGCGGTAGCCGGCCGCATCCATCCCTAAGCCGCTGCCGAAGAAGATGCCGACTGAAGCAGGACCGTGCCGGTCGATGATGTCGCGAAGGCGCGTGCTGAGGTCGCCCAGGCAATGTTCCCACGATGTCGGCTGGAGTACGCCTGCGGTCCTGAGCAGCGGCCGCTCCAATCGCCGCGGATCATGGTGCATTTTAGGCAGCGCGCTGCCCTTGGGGCACATGTAGCCGTGGGTGACCGGATGATCGTGGTCACCCCGCACCCGCACGACCTTGTCATCCTCGATGTCCACCAGGATGCCGCACATGGATGTGCAGATGCGGCAGAAGCTGCGCTCAGTTCGGATTTCGCGGTCAGGCATCGGCACAACTCCGGCTTGCGTCCGTCATCCGGACCTTACCAGATCCCACGGTATCCATGCTGCAGTGTGCGGCGCAGGCATTGAGCCGGGCGAACGCGCGCTCCCCGTGGGAGCGCGCGTTGCATGGCGGGTTCTTACCAGGAGTAGCGCGCGCGGACTCCGTAAAAGCGCGGCTGACCAAGCTCCGCGGTTTCGAAGCCGATCGTGTTGATGAGACCCGGCACATAGGTGAGGTACTGCTTGTTCGTGACATTGGAGCCGAATAGCGCCAGGTCCAAATGCGTCCCCGCAATCGAGTTCCAGAACAAATTGAGGTTGAGGAGATTCAACGACGGCAAGGTACTCAACGCTTTGATCGACGGAATTGAGCTGGTGGCATCGACGTAGTTCGTGATCACACTATCGGTATGCGTGAGCGTCGCGCTCATGCCGATATGGCCGATACTCTCGCTGAGCGGCAGAATGTACGTGCCGGTGACGCTGACCTTGTTCTTCGGCGTCAGTGGAAGAGCATCCCCCACACTGACCGGAGACGTCACCGCGTACGGACTGGCGGCGGGAGTCGCCACCGGGGTGACCTCTTGGACCCTCGTGTTGAGATAGGCGTAGCTGACTGCCAGGGTGAAACCCTGGAGCAGGTTGACCGATGAGTCCACCTCCAGGCCATAGATGCGGGACTTGCCGGTATTGAGAATGCCGCTGGCCGGGGACACCGCTATACCGGGCTTGGGGTTGAAGTTGAGCTGCAGTTGCTGATTCTTGAAGTTGTTGTAGAACGCCGCGACGTCGAACGTACCGCTCACCGCTCCGTGGAAGGTCGTCTTGAAACCGGCCTCATAGGTATCCACATGTTCCGGCTTGAAGATGGCAAATTGAATTGGCGCTTGTGCTGCCACGCCGCCGGCGCGATAGCCGCGGGAATATTTGCCGTACACCAGGACGTCTTCGGTCGGGGTGTAATCGAGGTCGAGCAGCCAGGTGGGCGCGCTGGAATTCGCCTCGTAAGTTACGGCGCAGTCAGGAAGCGTCAAAGTTGGCTGCGTGCAACGTGGTACTCCCACACCCGGTGTCGGGATCGAATAAGTCCGGAGCACGCTGTTGCTGTGCGATTTATCCCAGGTGTAGCGAAAACCCTCCGTCAGCTTCAGGTTATCGAGCAGCCCGTACGTCGCCTGCTCATAAATGCCTGTGTTATTGAAGTAGGTCTTCCCGGCGGTATAGTTCACCGAGCCGAAACCGAGTGGGTTGATGCAATTAAAGGTATCCGAGTTTGTGCAATCGAGGAGCACCGGCGACTGGGAACCCACCAGCGACAAGGGCTCGACATTCTCCTCATAGACGCCGGTTTGCCAATGCAGCCGGTCATTCAGGGCACGGCCCTGCGCCTGGATTTCCTCCGTGGCGGTGCTCTCGTCGGCCGTTTTACCGCCAGGAAGCGGAATGCTTTGCGCGAAATCAAAAGGAATGCCGGGCGGGGGAATGAACGGTGGAAAGACCAGGTGGAAGTCCGTCCCGAACAGCGCCGTTCTGAGCTTTTCGCTCAACTGGGCATAGCTCGCGATGTTCTTGAGCGTCAGCGTATCGCTGGCCTGCCAGGTCGTCGTATTGATGAGCTGCCACTGCGTGAACTTGGTTTGGGGGTTCGTGAGCGTACTCTGCAAGGTATAGAACCCCGCACCTTTCGCCTGCTCAGCTGCGAGCTGCGCACAGGCGAACGGTCCCAGACTGGCCGGGCTGCAGCCGACCAGCTTCTGAACATCGCCGTCGGTATCCGAGGTCACATAGGACGCGATCGTATAGTTCTCGACCTCGGGCGTGATGTCGGCGACGAGGCTCGCGCGAACGGCGGTGTAGTCGATGTCGCCGAAGCGCGCCGGCCCGATGCCGGTATCATTATTTTCATAGCCGTCGCGCGATTGGTGATCGACGCCGATGCGAAACCGCAGCGCGTCGCTGATCGGCAGGTTCTCGGCCGCCTGGATGCGCTTCATGCCGTAATTGCCGAAGGAAACCTCGGCATAGCCCTCTTGTTTCGCGGTCGGCTTCTGCGGCACGATCAGGATCGCGCCGCCGGTCGTGTTGCGGCCGAACAGCGTGCTCTGCGGCCCTTTCAGCACTTGCACGTTCTGCAGATCGAAGAAGAAGCCGGGCCCGGCGCCATCCCCGATGGGAAGGTTGTTCGACGCACCGCGGGCCGCGATGACATCCGCGAAGTAGACGCCGACGGCGGGCTGGGTGCCGATATCCTGCACGAAGCCGCGGATCGCGAACGCCGTATTCAGATTGCCGAAATTGTTGTTGACCGAGAGCGACGGCGTGTAGGCCGCGAGATCCTGGGAATTGACGACGTTCAGGTTGGTCAGCTGTTGCTGATTGAAGACCGCGATGGAGATCGGCACGTCCTGCACGCGCTCCTCGACACGCCGCGCCGTTACGATGATCTCGGACATCCCGGCTTCCTGGCCCCACGCTTCGGGCGCTGCCTGGATGAGAACCAAGGCGCTCAGCACGCCGAGCATCGTCTTGAATACCGTGTTATTCATCCAACTCCCCCATTTGATGGATCGCCTTGATTTGAAACGATTTGCGGATTTGTCGCGGCCGGCGCAACGAGCCTGTTGGACGTGCAAACTCTCACAGAATTTTCTCCCACACTTGACCAACGTGACCCGTGGCATGACCGTGCGATGCGGCCGTCTTTAGGAATCGTGTCCTAGTTATATTCAAGGATCGTGTCCTAGTCGGGGCATCGTTGTCAAGCTATCCATCAACGGTGTTGTCTACTGGCAACCCCGGGACCTCAGGCGAACGCCTCGTCGAACAGGTGGCGCATGGCCGCCCAGGAGCGCGCCTCCGCCCTCTTTTCGTACGCCATGCCCGGCATCTTGCGCTGGTCCGCTTCGGGGTCGGTAAAGCTGTGCGCTGCATTGCCGTAGTGGATGAACTGCCAGTCGACCTTGTCGCGGCGCAGTTCGGCCATGAGCGCGTCGACAGCTTCCTTCTTCACCAGCGGATCCTCGGCGCCATGGCACACGAGCAGCCGGGCACGAGCGCGCCCGGCGTCTTCGGGCAGTTCCGGGAGGAGCGCGGAATGGAAGGTCGCGACTGCCGCGAGCGGAGCACCTGAACGCATCAGTTCCAGCGCCGTCGTGCCGCCGAAGCAGAAGCCGATCGCTGCGACGCGCTGCCCGTCCACTTGCGGCTGTGCGAGCAGCGCATCCAAGGCCGCGCGCGTGTTCGTTGAGCCCGAAGGCCTCCGGAAAAATGACGACGCCAGGGCGCCGGCCACCCGCCTCCTCGTCCAAGGCGAGGCGGCCGATGAATTTCGTCCTGCCGTACGTGTATTCGACTGGCCGCGTTTCGCCCGGGCTCATGGAGTGCAGGCCATCGTCATCTCCCGCTGGGTGTACGGCGGGATATTAATCAACAACGATGTTGATTGGCAACCTTTGCTAGGTGCGCGGTTTGCGCCCCTTGTCGATCCGCATATCAAGATCCGGGAATTTTTCAGGGCGGAGGGTGCCATGCAGACTCAGCCGCAACACCTCGCGCGAGAATCGCCTGGCCATCTGCTGGCGTTCCTTTGCATTGCGCGTGTGGGCGCGCGCCCACACCGGCCACAGGAACATGCCGGCGAGCGTCAGCACCGAGACCACCTCGGTGTCGATTCCGGGCTGCGCATACTCGGTCTTGGCGAGCTCCTCGAAACTCGATTCATATTCCCGCCAGAACCGGTCGCTGGCGGGTCGCCGCGAACTCAACAATTCAAACAGCCATGCGCGGCCAAGCTCCGGGTTTTCCATTGCAAAATCGGCGAGATGCTCGGTTACCCGCCTGATGCCGACGCTATCCGCCGTTTGACCCGCCAGATCCACCAGGTTCCCGTACACGGCATGAAACAATTTCTCGCTGACCCACTCGGCCGTTGCTTCAATGAGCTGCTCGCGCGTCTGGAAGTGCTGGTAGGCCGTACCGCGATTGACTCCGGCACGACGCGCGACCTGGGAAACACTCAGCCCTTCCTGGCCGTCCTGCGCAAGCACCTCGCGCGCGGCCTCCAGAATGGCCTCGCGGGTTCCATCCGGATTGCGGGTCCCGCGGACGCGTTTCTTTGGCGCTGGTAATTTAACTCGATCGGCCATGGACCCGCATCATAGCCGAAACGACAACCAATTAATCAACAACGCGTTGTTCAGCGACGCGCGGGCTTCGTTGCGTCGCATCCAAAGCCGCTCCAGGGCAAGGCCGCGCCCGGGGACCTGCGTTTTGCCGGCCTTTCCGCACATCGCCGACAGGATCGACCTCGTCAGCGGCAACGTCGTCACCACCACGCACTGATGCTACTATTTCGGCGGAATGCGGCAAAGGACTCTGAATGACGGATGCCCACACCATGCAAACCCTGATCGACCGGCAGGCAATTACGGACCTGATCCACCGCTATTGCCGCTCTGTGGACCGGCTCGACATTCCGCTTGGTCATTCGATCTGGCATGAGGACGGTGTGGCGGACTATGGCGCGGCGGTTTATCAGGGCCCGGGCAAGGGACTGATCGACTACATCTGCGCGCAGCATCGCAATACGCTGCATCATTCACATCAGGTGTCGAACATTCTCATCCACCTCGACGGCGACCGTGCGGGCAGCGAATCCTATGTCAGCGCGTCGCTCCGGGTGCTGAGCGGCAAGCAGGTCCGTCAGATCTCGGTGTGGGGCCGGTACATCGATAGTTGGTCGAGGCGCGAGGGACGCTGGGGCCTCGACAAGCGCATCTCCATCCGGGATTTCGACGAAATACGCGATGTCGTGGAGATGGTCCGGCACAATGCCGGCAAGCGTGATCCGACCGATCCCTCCTATGGCGTGCTTAGCGCGCACCATCACTGACACGCCGGTCGCTCCCTGCAACAGGTCTGCTCAGGAACCCGGACGCGGGGGGGTCAGGTCCCACGCGGCGCACCATCCGCATCCGGCGCCGAAACGTCTCAACGCCCCCGCCCGCCACTAATCCTCAACACCGTTGTTGATTTACGAGCCGAGGCTCGATACCCTCCAGCGATCATGTGGGGGAGTTTTCAATGTCGACGCTTCGTGTCATTCAATGGACCACCGGCAAGGTCGGGAAGTACTCGCTGCGCGCGATTCTTGACGACCCGCGCCTGAAACTTGTCGGCGTCTATGCTCACTCGCCTGACAAGGTCGATCGAGATGCCGGCGAGCTCTGCGATCGTTCCATCACAGGGATTCGTGCGTCCGCGGATGTCAGCGCGCTGCTGGCTCTCGATGCCGACTGCGTGGTGTACACGGCCCAGGTTCCGGAGCTCGAGGTGCTCCTGAGGCTGCTGGCGAGTGGTACCGATGTGGTGTGCACGAGCACCTTTGGTCGCACGGGCGGGCTTGACGAATCAGTCCAGAGGCAGCTCGAGGACGCCTGCCGGCGCGGCCACAGTTCATTGTTCATTACCGGCGTGAACCCGGGCTGGATCAACAGCATCGCGGTCGCGATGACGGCCACTTGCAGCCGCGTCGACCGTATCAGCATCTCCGAGTCGGCCAACGTCTCGAACTATGCCTCACCTGAAACATGGCTGGCGCACGGCATGTCCATGCCCGCCAGTACGCCAGACGTCGTCGAGCACACGCGACGCTCGCTCCTGCCCTTTGCCGATACCATCACCCAGATGGCACTGGCGCTGGATATCCGGCTCGACGATCTCCGGTTCCGGGCGGAGCACGCCACGGCCGCACGCAGGGTCGACCTGGGCTGGATGTGCATCGAGAAAGACACGCTCGCGGCGGTACGCGCGACCTGGAGCGGTGTCCGACGCGGCCGCGAGATTCTGGCCACGAGCATCGCCTGGCGGCTCACCGACGAGCTGAATTCGGACTGGCCCATGGCGCCCGACCACTACACCCTGCGTATTGACGGCGTGCCGAACGTCGACGCACGTATCCGCTTTGTCCCACCAGACGAGTGGCATCCGGCGGATTTCAGCATCTTGACGGCGCTGCCGTCGGTCAACGCCATACCGGCCGTGTGCGCGGCGAAGCCCGGACTGCTGACGCTGCGCGACGTGGGTCTGCCGTACTCGCCCGTAGGATTGTGGACACCCACATCCGCGCTGCGATGAGCATCAATCCCGCTGGCACGATGATGGAAGCGCAAGTACCCTACCCGCCCAAGCGCATCGCGTGGTACGCAACCATCGTTCTCGCTGTGCTGATCTGGCTGTCGGTGCTGGACCGCTTCATCATTTCGCTGCTCGTCGGACCGATCAAGCGCGATCTGGGCATCTCGGATGTGCAGTTCGGCGTGCTCAACGGTTTCGCCTTCTCGGTCACCTATGCGGTGTTCGCACTGTTGCTGGGCTTCCTCGCCGATCGATATAGCCGGCGCTGGATCATATTCGCGGGAGTCGCCTTCTGGTCGCTGGCGACGGCTGCCTGCGGCCTTGCGCAAGTGTATTGGCAGCTGCTGCTGGCGCGCGTAGGCGTCGGCGCCGGCGAGGCGACCTTGGGTCCCGGCGCCAGCTCGCTGCTCGCCGACCTGTTCCCGCGTGAACGCCTGACGACGGCAATGTCCGTGTTCCACGTCGGCACGACGGTCGGCGCCGGTATGGCCTACATCATCGGCGGCCAGGTCGTCCAGCTCGTGTCGCACACGCCGGTCTTGACCTTGCCGCTGATCGGCGCCATGCGCTCCTGGCAGGTTGTGTTCCTGGTCGTCGGTATTCCCGGCGCCCTGCTGTCGCTCATCGTGTTCACATTCGACGAACCCGTACGCCGTGGACTGCGCAGCGCACAACAGGCGAAGCGCACTTTTCTTGCGTCCAATCGCGAAATGTGGGCCTTCATCAAGACGCGGCCACGTTTTTTCTTGTGCCACTACCTCGGCTTTGCCTTTGCGTCGGCCGTGCTGGTCGGCAACGGCGCTTGGTATGCCCCGCATCTGGCGCGCAATTTCGGCTGGAACCCGAGCAAGATCGGAATCACCGTTGGCCTGATGACCGCGCTGCCCAGCATCATCGGCATGCTGACGGCGGGCCGCATGTCCGATTGGCTGTTCCGCCGGGGCCACCGCGATGCGCAGTTGCGCTGGTACGCCGCCTGCGCCCTCATCGCGACGCCCTTGGGCGTCATCGCGATGACCAGCTCCCATCCCTGGGTCTACATAGGCTTTACCTTCCTCATGATCATGCTGATCTGCGGCATGCCATCCTGCGCGATGACCGCGCTCAACCTGGTGACGCCGAACGAGTTGCGCGGCACCGGGATCGCGTTCTTCAATATGACCGCCGGCATCGTGGGCGCCGGCGGCGGTCCGGTGCTGATCGCCGCCGTGTCCGACTATATTTTCAAGGACGAACGAGCCATTGGCCGTGCGATGGCCGTCGTGATTGCGATCTGCCTGCCGCTGGCGGCGCTGTTTTTGTCGCTCGCCTTTCGGGCAATGCGCGAGGCAGTCCAGGAAGCCGAACAGTGGACGAACACGGTGGCGCCGCAGCCGGCGTAGTCACAAGCCCGCCGGCGACACCTGCACCTTGGTGTCCGAATTCGGGCCGCGCAGCCTCTCGAACGTGGATGGCAGGTCATCCAGCGCAACGACCGTACTGATGAGCATCTTGGGGTCGGCGTGGCCTGCATCCATCACATCGGCAACATACTCGAAATCCTTGAGCGAATAGCCGACGGGAAATTGCAGCGACACGCCCTTCATGCCTGCCATGGCCGGCAGGACGGGATCGGGCTCGGTGCAGAAACCGAGTGAGATGACTTGGCCGAAGGGTGCGGCATGCTGGATGCCCTTTGTAAGGAAACCGGGCGATCCCACGCATTCGAAAATGATGTTGGGCGGCCCGCCGAGCGCTTCGGTCACTTCGCCAATTTCATTATCACCATATTGGACGAAAACATCGGCGCCCATATCCAGCGCCATCGCTGCGCGACGCTGTGATCGGGAGGCTGCAACGATCCGGCCGGCGCCGAGACGCCGGGCCCAATAAATTACACACAGCGCCACGGCGCCCGCTCCAAGCACCAATATGCGGTCACCGGGCTGAATATGCGACAGCCTGACCCCGTGTAGTCCAACCGCCAGCGGCTCGATGAGCGCGCCATCGGTCAGCGAAAGCGTGCTCGGCAGCTTGATGGCCACGCTGGTCGGCACACGAATATATTCGCCGAAGCCGCCCATGACACCGGGTGCGTGATGGCAAAGCGCCAGATTGCCACGATAGCAGGCCTCGCAATGGCCGCATCCGGTGGAGGGTAGTGCCGTGATGAACTCGCCCCTCGTGAATCCGCTCACATTGGAACCTATCCCGACAATTTCGCCCGAATATTCGTGGCCCGCCACGGTTCCGGCCGGGAAATCCCACCGATGCCCCGATGTCAGGTGCAGATCCGTCCCGCAAATACCGCAGCGATGGACCTTGATGACAAGATCTTCAGGACCAGGTTCAGGATCGGGCAGAGTCTCAAGTACGAGCGGCTTGCCCGCGCCGGGATACACGGCTGCTTTCATGTCACACCTCGCCAGTTTTCGCGGATCGCTTCTCGGTCAAGTCGAAGCGGCCGATGTAATCGCGGAAGCGCTCCCTAATTTCGTCCAGCGTCATGCCGAAGTCGGCTGCATCGTACTCGTGGACGCCATGGCTCAATTCCGGTTTGACCTCGATACGCTGCGTCATCGCCGACCTGACCGCGGGCGATAGATCAAGACCGGCGAACGCATAAATCCGTTCGATTGTCTGCATCGGGTTGTGATGGAAATCGCCATGGACCACATCGAGTACCTGCCCGGGACGGGCTTGACGCACCGGTTCCGCATGCCGCACCGCTGCCGACCATTTCGCGGTCTCACGTGCCAGCATGTTATGCGCGCGCTGCCGGTGGCGCCCTTCCTCCATGATCGGGTGAAGATGCATGAGCAGAGCGCATAGCGACGGGAGCGCCTTGGCAGGATCCCGATGGGTCTGGACCACCAGGGCATCTGGAAAGACGGTAAAGAGCAGGTCGAGATTGGCAATGTGCCCCGGATTCTTGAGCAGCCAGCGTTTCTCCGGCTCATTGCTGCCCATCAACTGCAGGGTGCGAGCAAGATGCTGGTAGGAAGGCAGCTCGCTCTGGCATTGCCACCAGGCGTCATAGGTGGCGGCCGACCAGCCGCAGGTCCAGAGATTGGATACAAAGCTCTGCCGCAGCACAAGACAGCATTCATCGACCTCTTCGGCCACCATGAGGTGCGCCGCGCGCGATTTCGGAGCAGCGTCATAGCGCTGCTTCAGTTGTTCGACAGATCGCTGAAACAACGGGTGACTCTCCCACGTTTCCCGCGGCGGGCGCGGCATGGGCGCGTCGACGAGCCAGGTCTGCAAGCCCTGGAACCGCGGATCGGCGGCCAGCAGCTTGTGCAGCGCAGTCGTGCCCGTGCGCGGTATGCCCGTAATCACTACCGGTCGGGTGATGGCGTGCCCGTCAAAGCCGGGGTTTTCCGCCATGGATTTAATAGCGTGGGCCCTCCCGAAGAGCCCGCTGAACAACCGGCCCCAGGCGATGCGCCGTCCCCGCTCGCTGAAATGAGGGTCATAGTCCATCGACATCAGCACGACCTTGAGACCCGGCAGATAATCATCCGGGCCAAAATCGCGGGTCCCCAGTTGCTGCGCTACCAGATCGTGCAAATGGTCGCTGGCATCGGCAAAGCGTTCCGGAGGAGCAAAACGTTCTTCCATTCCAGCCATGTTCTTGGTTCTCTTTGCTTACCAGCGCCGCCGGCGCTGGCATGCCCGCACCCGCACCCGCAGTTCTTCGGCACGCTCCTGCGGCGTAACCACCGGCGTGTCGGCGGGCAGATGATCTCGTAGTTCCGCGAGCTTGACGCGCTTGATGGTGGGGACCGGGTTGGAGTCGCAATCATACCAACGACCGTAAATGCCGCCCTCCTTGTAGCCGGCCGGATCGAGCCAGTTGGGTACGGCGGGATCGGTGAGCGCAATGACCGCGCGCAGCTTGGCGTCGGAGCTGAGCCTGGCCATTGCGCCATTGGTGCTGCTCAGCCGATAGACATATTCGAGTGCGTTGAAATACGGGTCGTTGAGCTGGATGTTCCAGTACGGCGCGCGCTTCGGTATCTCGGTCTCAATGACCAGCGCCTCGTCCTCCTCCAGCTGGAAGCAGGCGGGCCAGTAGACCTGCTTGCTGAGCGCCCCCTTCATCCGGATCGACTCGAACACATTGAACCCGACGCGCTCCTTCACGCCGTTCTGCATGCGGTAATAGCTGCGCGTCTTGCGCGCCGGGAACTTGGCCATCTCCCTGATGCGGGCGATGATCCCCTCCGGGGTCAGGCGCGGTTTGGGCGGGACAGGATCGAGGCATTCGATGGAAAGGGTTGGATTGCGTTCATTGACCCAGTCATAGCTGCGCAGGCGCACCATCATGCCGGTCGCCTCAGGGTGGATCGGCGCCCAGTTGCCGGCATAGCCCGGAGGCCGATTGACGCTGAACAACAGATCGAAGTCACCCTTCGCATCGAAGGCAATGTCCTGATCGTCCAGGTCGTTGTGTCCGCCGATCTGCGAAATGTCGTCCACCATGCCCGACATGAAGCGCTGGGTCGTGAAGCTCAGGATATGGATCGTCCCACGATTGCCACTGACCCTGTACCGCAAGTCGCCTCGGATTGGTGAGTAGAGGTAGATGTCGTCGGGGTTGGGCTGGAGCGTGAATACCGGGTTCCACAGCGGCGCCCAGTCCGGATGTTCCGGCGTGGCGTGAAAATAGGCGAAGTAGCTGTAGGACAGGCTCATCATCGTCTGGCGGTAGACATCGGCGCGATAGGCGGGATCCTCTGGATGCCAGGTGTTTGCCAGCTGCGCCACGGCGCCCTCCAAATCGCTCAAGTATTCAAGGATGGTAGGTCCGATCTCAGTACTCATAAGGGATTCCTCCGGGCTCCGGCAGGCGCTAGGCAATCGCGCCCTTCGATTTCAGCGCTTCGATACGATCCCAATCGAACCCAAGTTCCATCAGCACGATCTCGGTATGCTCGGACGCCTGCGGCGCGCGCGTTGTGAATTGCGCCACCTCGAGTACTCGAATGCCTTTCATTACGTGGGTCATAAATTAGCTCCTGTCCTTTGGTGACGCCACCCGTTGTGCCGCGCGCACCCAGGGAGCGAACATATCCGGCAGAGATTACCGCCTCAATTTCCAGGCACTTTTTCAAAGAAGTTGATGCCTGCCGGTTCGGGGAAGATGTATTCGAAGTAATGTCCCAACTCGGGCACCTCCACGAAGCAGCTTTGCAGGAACCCCGCATTGTTGCTCTTCGCGAGGAGTGTCCTGCCGGTCCGTGCGGCGTCGGATTCCAGTGCGTCCCATTGCGCCTCATCATGAATGAGGAAGCCTAGATGATGATGCTTTATGGCGAAGGAATCCGACGGTAACCGGCCGACATATATGTCCGACCCAGCGCCGGAAGCCGTGAGCAGCTCGTACATCGTGCCGCCGACCCAGGCCAACTCCACCCGGATATGACCGCCGGCGGCCAGCGGTCCTTGCAGACGGCAGAATTCCTTGATGCCGAACTGATTGCTGAAAATATCGCAGGCCCGGTCTATGTCGTTGGTTGCATAGGCCACCTGGAAATGGTCGTTGCACAGCAAGCCGCTTCCCGGGCTGAAGTTTGCCGTCGGTCTTTTGACAAATTCGCGCATCGCCAAACCCCCTCTTCACAGACCTTCCGATGTCGTTGCATACCCCGCTCACACTCCGGTTTTTGAACCTGGAGAGGCACTGGACGGTAATCCGAATCGCATGATAGTATGCACTATCATCGGGCGTTGACAAGCTGCCTCTTCCGCTGACTGCCCCGAGGCTCGGCGGCTGATGCTGTGACTGTGTCGTCGCGTGCGGATCCGGGCGGGCGGGATGGTTTTGCGGAGGAAATAAGTGATGAAAACGGCTCTTGCTCCGACAAAGCGCAAGAAGCGTCGGTCAACCGAGGAGAATTTGGACCGCATCATGCGTGCGGCGGCCGACGAATTCGAGGCATCCGGTTTCACCGGCGCAACGACCGCCGCAATCGCACGTAACGCTGATGTGACAGAGGCTCAGTTATTCCGATATTTCGCCTCGAAGGCCGAACTGTTTCGTGAGTCCATATTCAAGCCTCTCAATCAGCATTTCATCGATTTCCTCTCCACCCAGCTATCCGATGCGGCCGGGGCGGAGACCCGGGGCGAGAAATCACGCCGCTATATCAGCGAACTCCAGCAATTCATGAGCGAGCACTCGAAAATGCTGATGTCACTGGTCGTTGCCCAAACTTATGAGCCAGGCAGCACGGATGCGGTGAACGAGATCGACAGCCTGCGCACGTATTTCGAACGCGGTGCGGCGCTGATGACGACCAGGATGGCAACGACGCCGAAGGTCGATCCCAGGCTGATGGTGCGGGTATCGTTCGCGGCAGTGCTTGCCTGCATCCTCTTCAAGGAGTGGATTTTCCCTTCCGGTATGGCAAGCGATGAGGAGATCAGCGCGGCCATCAAGGACTTCGTCATGGACGGCATCAATGCCAATGCCGACCGCGTCGCGGTGAGGTGCTAGGTCTTCCCGCCGGTTGAATTGTCACGCAGGTCAACATCGAGATCCGCAGGAGTTGCATCATGTCGCAGACTAATCACCAGCTCGCTCGCCGGTTTTTTGAGGCTTTGTCCAACGGCGAGATACCGGACGCATTGCTGACGCCCGACATGACCGCCTGGACCACTTCATCGGGTGCCTGGTCGGACAAGGCGCGTTTCCAGTATGGCATCAAACTTCTGGCGTCGATTTTCAACGGCGGCCTGGCCTACACCATCGACTCCCTAACCGCGGAGGCGGATCGAGTCGCGGCCGAAGTGCAGTCGCGCGGAACCCTGCTGAACGGCGAGGATTATCACGGCCGCTATGTGTTCATGCTGCGTGTGCGCGACGGCCGAATCGCATCCGTCGCCGAACACAACGATCCGGTCCCCGTGCGGGAGAAGCTGGGGCCCTTGCTCAAGGCAGCACTGCAAAAGGCGCAGTAATGTCCCACAAGCCGGCGATCCGGCCTCGTCAAGTCAACAATGTTGTTGATTGGCGATCCTCGCCTGTGTCACGATCCGCCAAAGTCCCAGGAGATTGGAATGCCCGAAGCTTACATCATTGACGCCGTTCGCACTCCGCGAGGCATTGGCAAGGCCGGAAAAGGCGCGCTTGCGAATGTGCATCCGCAGCATCTGGCGGCCACGGTCCTTAAAGCGCTCCAGGAGCGCAACCATCTCAATACCGCGGAGGTGGACGACATCATCTGGGGCACGAGCGCGCAAATGGGCAAACAGGGCGGCGATATGGGGCGCATGGCCGCCCTGGATGCCGGCTACGACATTCGCGCCAGCGGCGTCACGTTGGATCGTTTTTGTGGCAGCGGCCTGACCGCCACCAACCTGGCGGCCGCCCAGATCATGTCCGGCATGGAAGATCTGTTGATTGCCGGGGGCACGGAGATGATGTCGCTGGTGAACGCGCTGGGCGAAGCCTACCGGGCTGCGGGGCTGCGCACCGCAGGCGGCATGTCGAACGGCAATCTGCGTCTGCAGCGGCGCCATCCTCAATCGCATCAAGGACTATGCGCCGATGCCATCGCGACGATGGAGGGCATCAGCCGTGAAGCGCTCGATGCCTATGCGCTCGCGAGCCAGCAGCGTGCGGCCGTCGCGCTGCGCGAAGGCCGGTTTGCGAAGGCGACCATTCCGGTGATCGACGACGACGGCAAGGTGATCCTCGACCGGGAGGAATACCCTCGCCCGAACACCACTGCGGCGGATCTCGCGGCATTGAAGCCTGCCTTTGCCCAGGTCGCCGATATGCCGGTCGACGCGGACGGTACCACCTTCCGGATGCTCATCAACCGGAAATACCCCGATATCAAGATCCAGAATTTTCATCATGCCGGCAATTCCTCCGGCGTGGTCGACGGCGCGGCCGGGCTGTTGCTGGCTTCCGAGAGCTATGCCCGCAGCCACGGTCTCAAGCCGCGTGCCCGAATTGTCGCGACGGCCAACATGGGCGATTGCCCGACGCTGATGCTGAACGCGCCGGTGCCGGCGGCAAAGAAGGTTCTGGCCAAGGCCGGCCTGACGAAGAGCGACATCGACCTCTGGGAGGTCAACGAGGCCTTTGCCGTCGTGGTGGAGAAATTCATCCGCGACCTTGATATCGATCGCGAAAAGATCAACGTCAACGGCGGCGCAATCGCACTGGGCCATCCCATCGGAGCCACCGGTGCCATTCTGATCGGCACCGTGCTTGACGAGCTGGAGCGTCGCGATCTGAAGCGTGGTCTCATTACGATGTGTGCCGCGGGCGGCATGGCGCCTGCGATCATCATCGAGCGCGTGTGAGCGTTATCGGCCGCGTGCGTAGACGCTCAGGCGTTCGATCAGTCCCTCGCCATTGAAATGAAAGAAGTTCGCCGTCCGGCGGACCGTTCCGTCTGGAAGGCGCGCTTCGATTTCCGTCGCAACTCCATGCGCCCCGGCGATCACCGCCAGCGGAGTGGGAGACGGCGACATTGCGGCGAAGAGCTTGATGTACATCTCATGAATGGCGGCGAGACCGGACAATTCACGGCCATCCGGTAGGATGAACGTTGCATCGTCCGCAAAAAGATTCGCCAGGCCGTCGGGATTGCGCTCCCTCATGTGCGCGAAATAGCGATCAACCAGGTTTGTATATTCCAAGCACCTTCTCCTCGGGTCCTACCGGCCGCCGAATTGCTTCCGCTCCCTACAGCCGCCGATTTTTTCGATACTCCTCGGGCACCCAGTTGGGTGAACGCTTCTCGGCGAACGCCGCCATGCCCTCGCGCACCTCCGCGCCCCTGAGCGAGGCGCTGAACGTCACCTCATCGATTTCGCCATAGCCGCCATTCACGATGCGCTTGAAATGCATCCGGGCATCGGGGGCGCTCTGCAGGATTTCGCGCGCTGCCTGTTCAGCGGCTGCTTCCAACTCGTTGTGCGGGGCCATGCGCGAGACCAAGCCATACCGCACTGCCTCCTCGGCGTTCAGGCGACGGCCGGTGAACATCAGGTCGCGGGTCAGTGCCACACCGATATGTGCGGGCATGATCTGCGCGTAATAGGTGTCAGTGATCCCGCGCAGCAGTTCCGGTCCACGAAAGGTTGCACGCTCACTGGCGACGGAGATGTCGGACAGCATGGCGATGACCAGGCCGCCGCCCTGGCAGATGCCGTTGATCGCACTGACCACCGGGGCGCGGCTTTGCCTGATCGCCTTGAAGGGTAGGATATCGTTGCCGATGAGCTCGCCGATATTCACATTCCCAGAGGCCGTGTCGGCCTGTTGGACGTCGCGGCGCAAATCTCCGCCCGGGCAGAAGACATCGTCGACGCCCGTGATTACCAGGGCATGGAGATCGGGATCCTTGTTGACGAGATCTACCGCCCTCCGGATTCCGAAGTACATGCGGCTGGTCAGCGCATTTCGCGATGCTGGGCGGTCAATGGTGCACCAGCCCAGCGCTCCACGCCGCTCGAACCGCAAGTGTGGCGTACCCAAGTCATCGGTCATGTCGTCCCTCCTCCCGCGTGCCGGGTCCCGGGCCAGCTTAACGAGGGGGCCGCCATCTGTCGATTCCACTTCAACGATCATGCGGCGTTCGACCTGACGGCGGCCGGCTGCTGCACCGCGTGACGCTCGTCGGAGAAGAGGCGCATGTTTGAGCGACCGCGCTTTTGTCGTGACGCGTGATTGACGATGGAGTCCTGCTCTGCGATCGTTCGGACTGGATTTACTCGACTGGATTTACTGGAGAGACGCGCGATGAAAGTAGGCTTTGTCGGCTTGGGAATGTTAGGTGCGCCAATCGCCCGCCGCATTGCACGCAGCGGGTTCAGTCTGCTGGGATGTGACATCAATCCGCAGACTCTGGCGGCCTTCGATGAGCCCGGAGCCGTGCGCGAGGTCAATCCAATCTCCGTCGCGGACCAGGTCGACGTGCTGTGTGTGTGCGTTCGGACCGACCAGGACCTGGTATCGCTCGTCGGCGACGGCGCCCTGTTGGCCGCCCTGGGCAAAGAGGGAATATTCATCATCCATTCGACCGTCGATCCCGGACTGTGCAGGCGATTGGCGGACTCCGCGAAGACTTGCGGCGTGGAGCTGCTTGACGCCGGTGTCTCCGGCGGCGGGCCCGCCGCGCTGGCGGGCGAATGTTCGATCTTTGTAGGCGGTGATCCGACCGCCTTCGATCGGGCGCGGCCGTTGCTGGCATCCTATGGCAAATCGGTCGTCCATCTAGGGCCCGTCGGCCGGGGCATGGAAGCCAAGCTCCTCAACAATTTGGTGTCGATTGCAAACTACGGTATGTCGGCCGCCATCCTTGATCTGGGCGAACGCCTGAATTTCGACCGCGAGCAGTTGCGTCAGGCGCTGATGGCAGGCTCGGCCCAGGGATTTGCGCTGCGGGCAGTGCCGGGATTGCTCCGCGCAGAAGGCGCCGGCGCGCTTCGCGAGTTGCTCAAGAAGGATGTCGATCACGCCAGAACGCTGGCCCCCGGCGATGATGTTGCGATGGCTGCGCTAGTGCCGGCCGCGCAAGCCATGCTTGATCGGCTCGGCCGCATCGCGGCCGCGAGCAACTGAAAATCGCCTTGAATCAGCAGCGGTTCTCACGGCGTATACATATTGATGGACTCGCCGTGCGGATCCGGGCTCGCCGCGCGCCAGCGGACGGAACCGAAGGGTCGCTCCAGGTACCGGCGAACGCGAACGCCGTGATCGCCGCTGTGGAACGCGTCAGCCGAGGCCTGCAGCTTTCGGTCCAAGTGCGTGAGCCGGCTGCGCTGGCGAAGATAGTCCTCCCAGGTGGGAAAGTGAAATCGCTCGGTCCATGCGGCAGGATCCGCAATGTCGCGCGACAGCGACCAATCGAAGGCGCCATTGCGCAGCCGTGCTCGCTGCAGCTTCAGCATGACATTGTAGAAGTGGCGCGCCTTGTCTGGCTCCACCTGATAATCGACCTCGATGGCGATGGGGCCGCTGCGCGCCGTGATCGCCAGAGCGACCTCGGGTTCGGTTCGCAGTTCGACCATCTCGACATCGGTCAGTGATGCGCTGCGAATCGGCATGATGAGGCCGATCAGCGGCGTCAGCATGAGGGCAGTGCCCGAGGCCAGGAACGCATACTCGACGCTCCACACCGCCGCCGCATGTCCCCAGATTCCGGCGCCGACGGCGAATCCTCCGGTGAGCGATGCCTGGAACCATGACAGCGCCCGGGCGGTAACCCAACGGGGAACCGACAGCTGGACGCCGACGTTGAGCAGCGCAATGACGAGAATATTGGTGGCGCCATAAACGGCCATGGCCGCGCCGGTCAATTGCAGATTACGGCTGATACCGATGACGATGATCATCAGACCGCTGATGATCGCGCACCATCGGAAGGCATGCTCGGCCTTCAGCTGCGCCTTGACCTTGTTGACGTTGAGAGCGCCGGCGACAGCGCCGACGCCCATGCATCCGAGCAGCAGCCCGTAGGTACTGGCGTTGCCCTTCAAGAGGTCGCGTGCGACCAGCGGCGCCAGCGCCGCTGTCGACGCACAGGCCAATCCAAAGGCAAAAGCGCGGACCATCGTGGACCGGACCGGGAAAGAGTGCAGCGCATAGCGTGTGCCCGAGATGATGGCGCGGGCGATCCCCTCCGGCGGCAGTCTCGGGACCACATGCTTGCGGCGCCACAGGAAGAACGCGGCCAGCAACGGCAGGTACGCCAGGGCGTTGGTCGCGAAGGCCGCCTTGGAGCCCGCCGCGAGCACGATGACGCCGCCCACGGCGGGACCGAAACTGCGCGCCACGTTATAGCTGATCGAACCCAGCGCCACCGCGCCCGGCAAATGCTCCGGCGCGACCTGCTCGCTGATCGAGGCCCCCCAGGCCGGGCCGTACAAGGCCACGCCGGTGCCAATCAGGGAACAAAAAGCGAGCAGCAGCCATGGCGACGTCAGCCCCAGTACCGCCACCGTGGTGAGCAGCGCACCCGAGAGCGCGGCAAACCCGAGCCCGACCATCGCGATCTTGCGCCGGTCGAACATGTCGGCGATCGCGCCGGCCGGTACCGCGATGAGCATCAGCGGCAGCATCAATGCCGACTGCACCATCGCGACCATGGAGGCGGAAGTGCCGAGGCGGGTCATCTCCCACGCGGCGCCGACACCTAAGATCAGCTGGCCGAAGTTGGCCGCCACGCTCGCGATCCAGATCGTGCGGAACGCCCGCTCGCGCAACGGTTCCAGCGCCCCCCAGCTCTTGGGTTTCGGCGTGCTGCCTGCTCCCGCCATGCAGCGTTCAGCGCGGCTGCATGCGGATGGCGCCGTCGAGGCGGACGGTTTCGCCGTTGAAGTAGCCGTTGCGAATCATCTCCAGAGCCAGACTCGCGTACTCCTCGGGACGGCCCAGCCGCGGCGGAAACGGCACCA
>WNFR01000016.1_pt1 | contig 194147 bp, 179 predicted proteins | sample 5400221 | NCBI WGS metagenome assembly WNFR01 (sample SAMN13153357, study PRJNA577476) | soil metagenome | isolation source: 40 cm soil under Madrone tree | place: USA:California | collected 2016-06-14
GCCGTTCTCCTATCTCCCTTGTGTCACGCTCAAGGATTCAACTGTAATGGCACCTGCGAGCCCGACCCGGGATCGACCACTTATCAACAATCGGTCGTCACGTCTCGCACCCTTGTCGAAAACCAACGTTCGGTCCCTCGTTCGCACATGGTCCGCGCAAATGAAACTGGCCATAGCGCCGACAATCCCGGCAGCAGCAGCTACAGTTACGCGATTCCCGTAGTTCATCTTCCTGGGCGCAACGGCCTCGACGTTGACTTAACCCTTTATTACAACAGCCATGTTTGGAACACGACGCCGGGGTCCAGCGTCCTTGCCCTCAACGCGGACCGCGATTTTCCCGACTACGGTTTTCGCTTGGACTACGGCTATCTCGAACTCTTTGGCGGCGCTTGCGGCGCGGCGGGAAGTGCGTTCATTCTCACGGAGCCCGATGGCACAAAGCGCCAGCTGAACTACAACTCAGGAAGCAGTTACCACAGTTCGGATGCCAGCTATGTTGATTTCAATTGCACAACGGGATTGCTCCAGCGGCGCGACGGCATGCGATGGACCTACGTCCTTGGCAACGGCGGCACAACCGTCGTTTACGTTCCGACCCAAATCAAAGACACCAACGGAAACTACATCTCAATAACCTATTTGCCGAACTCCGCCCCCTACAACTCAAAAATCAAGCCGCAAGACATTTCGACGATCACAGATACTGTCGGACGGACAATTAACTACAACTATGAAACGACCGACTACAAGCTCTTGTCCATCAGCGGCCCGGCTCCAAACTCCGGGACGCAGAATTACATCTCCCTCACATGGGGCACCAAGACTCTGCAGTACAGCTTCACTGGCCTTACCGTTGACAACACCATCGCAAACAATTCGACCATCAACATCATTACTGCCTGCACCTATCCGAACGGCACGGGCTACACATTCACTTGGGGCGATTGGGCCACGATTTCACAAATCACCGCCGTCAGCTCCACCGGAGCCACGCGCAGCTACGTTTCCTACAATTTTCCCGGCGGAACCACGGCTCTTTCCCAGCCGCCCACGTACACCCAGCAAACCATCTTCGACGGCGTGAACACGGTCAATTGGGGCTACTCGACGACCTATGAATCCGGCGTTCCCGGCCAGGTCAGTTCTACAGTCGTCACCGACCCTTCCGGCACGACAACCACCACGAATTTTAATCCTTCCACCAGTGGCGCTCTTTCAGGCCTGCCCTCTTCAACCGTCATCAAGTCCGGCACAACCACCCTTCGAACGATCGCCTTCAATTGGAGCACCGACTCGGCCGGCAATCCCGTGCTAAGTTCCCAAACCACAACGCTAGATTCCGGCCAGCAATCCTCCACTTCGTTTACCTACGACCTGTATTACAACGTCACCGCCGTTTCCGAAAACGATTTCGGCCAGGTTCTCACGCGTAAAACACAAACGACCTACCAAACATCCTCCACGTACACCAACCAGCACATCTTCAATTTGCCGACTATGGTGAAAATTCTCGACGGGAACAATGCCGTCATCGCGCGCACCGATTTTACCTATGACGGCTCATCGCTCTCTTCCGTCGCTGGCGCGACCAATCACGACGACTCAAATTACGGCTCTTCCTTTACCGCACGCGGAAATCTTTCTCAAACTACGCGCTACACGAACGCTGCCGCGGCGTCCGGCCCCATTTCTCGTTCTTTCACATACGACACCCTTGGCAACGTTACTAGTGCTCAGGTGGATTGCTGCCAGACGCAATCCTTTACCTACAGCAGCTCAAACCAGTACGCCTACCCTGCCAGCGTCGTCAAAGGTTCAAGTCCCACCACTCTCACCACGTCCTTCTCTTACGATGTCAATTCCGGCCTGCTTTTGTCTGTCACCGATCCAAACAGCAAAGTAACCGGCTACCAGTACGATTCTTCCCGCCGCCTCACTCAAGTCACACGCCCCGATAACGCCGTCATCACGCAAAGCTACAACGACAATTCCGCTCAGCCGTCGCTCACCACCGTCAGCCCGCTTGACGCCTCGCGCAACATCACTCAGGTCTCCACTTCGGATGGGCTTGGAAGAACTCTAAAGACGGAAGCTACCGGCGGCAGCGTCGACATCATCACCGAAGAGCAGTTCGATTCGCTCGGTCGCGTTTCCCAGGTCTCGAATCCGCACAGTCCCACCGAATCTCAAGTCTGGACCACTTACGCCTATGACGCGCTCAGCCGCCCCATCACCATCACGCCGCCGGGCAGCGCGGGAACAATGCAATACGCCTACTCGGGAAATCAAACCACTACTACAGATCCCGCGGGCTTGCAGCGCAGAACTTACAACGACGCTCTCGGCCGCCTTGTCCGCGTGGATGAACCCGGCTACGACGACGGTGGCCACGCTACCGCGACATTGACCGTTGGCGGCAGTGAAGGCTGCGTGCCCGACCCAACCTGCGACACTTGGGACACAGTACAACTGACGGTCTATGTGAATGGCGTGCTGGCAGGCACGTCCTCTCCCGCCCACAGAAACATTACCGCCTCTGCGATGGCCTCAACTCTTGCTTCCTCTCTGAACACTTCCGGTCTGGTCACCGCTAGTGCGGTCGGCACCACGATCACAATCACAGCCGTGGCGGGCGGATACTACACAAACTATCCGCTCAGCTATTCCGTGATTGAAGATGATCCTTCGGATTTTCCGGGCGGTTCCTTCTACGTTTCGGGTCCTTCCGCGATGAGTGGCGGCACCGACGGAACCGGCGCCGACAACCACGCTCCTTCCCTCAGCACGCCGAATCCAACTTTTTACACATACGACCAGCTCGACGACCTTCTCAAAGTTTCTCAAGGCGTGCAAACTCGCAGCTACGTCTACAACAGCCTGGGACAGCTCACCAGCGCCACGCTACCGGAGTCAGGCGCGACAGCCTATACGTACACGAATTTTGGTCTCGTTTATCAGCGCACGGATGCGAGAAGCGTGGTTACTACCTACAGTTATGATGGCCTTAACCGTCCCTCTACCGTGAGTTACAATACGACCGGCACAACCGCCGCCACTACGCCCACCGTGACTTTTTATTATGACGAAGGCGGCGCCGCAGCCAACGCCATGGGCCGTTTGACTCACTTTACCGACGGTGTCGGTTCCGAAACCTACACCTACAACTCTCTCGGACAAACTCTTTCCCTCTCGAAGATTATTTCCGGCGTGACCTATCCCGCCAGCTACGCCTACAATCTCGCTGGAGAGTTGACCTCCATCACCTATCCCTCGGGCCGCGTCGTGCAACCGACTTACGACGCTGCAGGCCGTCTCTCTCAGCTCGCGAGCGGCGGCACAAATTACGTCAGCAATCTCCAGTACAATTCCGCCTCCGAGCCTCTCAGCTATGCCTACGGCAACGGTGTTCAAGCTGCGTTCACGTACAACTCCCGTCTCCAGCTCGCTTCCATTTCCTACTCAAATACCGGCGGCAGCTTTTTCTCCCAGACTTACGGCTACGGAACCGCCAACAACGGGCAAATCCAGACCATCACAGACAACAACGACTCCACCAAGTCCGACACGTATTCCTATGACGTCTGGGGCCGCCTGAAGACTGCCGCTACCGGTCAATGGGGCCTCTCGTTTACTTACGACCGCTTCGGCAATCGCACCCAGCAAGTGGTCACGGCGGGCTCGGGCGTTCCTGCAAACTCACTGACCATCAGCCCCACCACCAATCGCGTCAGCGGCGCATCCTATGATTCCGCGGGCAACATGACCAACGACGGCTCAAACACGCTCGCCTATGACGCCGAAAATCACGTCGTTAGTGCCACTAACGGCTCTTCTTCCGGCGCCTACACCCTGGACGGTAACGGCCTCCGCGTGGAAAAATGCGTGCCGAATTGCACCAACCCGACCACCACCACCGTCTACTTTTTCTCGGGCTCCAAAGTGATCGCCGAATACGATAACGGCGCAGCCGTAACTTCGCCCACGCGCGAATACATTTACGCAGGCTCGCAGCTCGTCGCCAAAATCGAAGCCGGCGCGACCAACTATTTCCACCCCGACCATCTCTCCACTCGCGCCAACACCGATTCCGGCGGCAACGTCTCCCGCACTTTCGGCCAGTATCCCTTTGGAGAGGTTTGGTACGAAACCGGAACAGCCAACAAATTCAAATTCACCACCTACGAGCGCGACTCCGAATCTGGCAACGACTACGCCGTGGCTCGCAGCTACATCAACCGCTACGCCCGTTTCTCCTCCACCGACCCACTCGCCGGTTCCATCTCCGATCCCCAATCCCTCAACCGCTACGCTTACTCACGCAACGATGCGATCAACCTTATTGATCCGACGGGAATGGAAATGCTATGCACAAGTTCTGGAACTCCCGGGCTGATATTGATCACTACGACGTGCTATTGGAACGGCGGTCTGAATATGGGTGGTGACACTGGGTCTCAAGGCGGCGCCGGTGGCCGTGTGCAGACGATTATTCATTGCACATTTGGCACCAGCGTAGGTACTGGCAACACCATCTGCAACGACCCCAACGACGGTCGTGGCCTTTTTGGCGGCAATACCAGCGACCCGGGACGGTCCTATCCCAACCCGGCCATCGCGCAGTCCATGCTCAAAGGCATTGTGTATCAACTGAGGTACGCTGCGGTTCAACAGGTTTGTGGCCAGAATGAAGACAGACGGGTACTCAGATCAATGCGTAACGGCGCCATAGTGGGTGCCACAAAAGGAGCGTATACCGGCTTTGTCTCCGGCGAGCTTTTCGGAGGGGAAGTTACGCTAGGCGCATCAGGACTCGGAGGCGCAGCTCTTGGAGGATTTGTCGGTGGAACGCTAGGGGCTACGAAAGGCGTCTTTATCGGAACAGCTGCTGCTTTAGTCTGTAAAGCCGGAGGAGCGTATAACTAACAGCCAGAGAGGAGGTATTTTAGGGTGAGCATGTCCTTCCGAAAGAAATGGACGTTCTGGCAGCGTTTTCAGCGTGAGGTTGTTTTTTTTGGCCTCCCCATGGTGTGTCTGGAATTGATCGGCCTGCCGCTCCTCGGGTGGACAACCGCGCTAGCATTGATGTTGCCCGCGACGTTGATGGGCCTCCTTGTTTACTCCGTAATCGAGCATATGTTGATTTCTGCGCTGGCAGAAGGAGACAAACCAAGCAAACCGGGGGAAACCGGGGACAGGAACCTGTGAAGAAACGCATATTTTAGCCGCAATAGCAGCGATAGTTGGTTGGGCACCGCCGTCAAAACCTTTTTCACGGTGCCTTATCGGAAGCCGGGAGAAACGTTCACGGCCTGTTGGAATAGAGCTGCGTCGGATACCCTCGTGGGCATGGGAGTCCCAAGAGAGGCCACACCAGGGGCGGAGGCCCTTTTGGGTTCGGCTGGCACTGTCGGACTTTTCTCCAGTGTCAAAAGCATTTGGGCTCTAGGCAACTGGGTGCGGCCTTCTTCATACCTGGCAAAAGCTATGGGGGCTGGCTCCGCCGGAGTGAGAGCCGCGCGTATCAGTGGCCAAGCAATGGCAGCCTCCCTTGCCGCAGAAGCTGGTCTTAGAGCCGGTGCAGCACTTGACTGCGCGATACCAGTCAACTAGGAGGACCGCACATGAAACTTTTCAAGCGGGTCGTTACCGCCCTTTCTGATCGAGCTGATTATGAGGCAGCAATTTCGGCGATTGAGGAAGCGATCCTCCCCGGAAAATTGAACCCGCAGGATAAGAGACAAAAGGCAACAGAGTTCGTGGAACCAAGGGGATGGCGTTCACGCATAGACGGCATCGATTGGGTTGAGCTGGGCCTGTACGCTGAGGAAAATAAAATGCCGTTCGAAACGGTGGCCGACCTACTGTTGGTTCTCAAATCCAAGGTATCGTGTTAAAGGATCGCTGGAAGGTCGCGGAGGCCAGGGTGAAACCCAACTCAACAACACAACCTCAATGGGCGTGAATCCACAAGACGACTTCTTCGTGGCGCTACCGGATGAGGAATTTAAGTTCGGCCCGCCACAATGCGTAGACATCCGCGTACCGTCGACCGGCGCGTCTGCAAGGGTCGTAGTTGGTGACGTTGGGCCTTGGAACGGAGGGCACACATACTCTGGTGCGAGTTTGAATGACCCCTATTGGTCCGCGGGAGGAGTTTTCACCGATGGCGGGTTCCATCCCCCGCAGACGTCGTCCGGAACGGATTTAAGGCACCGCCCGCTGAACGCGAACGAGAACGGTGTAGGCATTGACATCTCGTATCAATTACAGCTTGCACTTGGGCTCAAGGGCAACACGCAGGTCGCGTGGCGGTTCGCTGCTTGCACCGCAAACTAAGGACTGCTTAGGGGAAATCGAGTGTTATTTCGTACTTTCGTCTTTGTTGCTCTCGCAGCGACTGTAGCTGCTTCTCAAACTCCACGTCAGCAATGTCGTGTAACGACCTACTCTGAGCGTATCAATCGGGGCGAAGTTACGGAATTCCAAAAGTGGATCAACGAAGGCCACGAGCCATGGAGAATCGATGAGGCAGACGCGGTTGCGTCGGTCTACCTGATCGACTTCGCAAAAAAACACAATGAGCTACCGAGTCCCGTGACGCATCCGCACAAGGAGCTGAAACATTCAGAGAGACTAGCTGCCTATGAATTCGAATCTGTCTCAGAAAGCGTGACGTTTCGCGTAGCGCTCACAAAATTTAGCTGGCTCCTGCCAACGGCACGAAAGTGGGACCATATGGCATGGTTCGTCACCGAAGTCAGGGTCATCGAACATCCAAAAGCATGTCAAGAAGCAAAGTGATCGCCGAATATGACAACGGCGCTGCCGTAACCTCTCCCTCGCGCGAATACATTTACGCAGGCTCGCAGCTCGTCGCCAAGAACGAAGCGGGCGCCACCAATTACTTCCATCCCGACCATCTCTCCACTCGCGCCAACACCGATTCCGGCGGCAACGTCTCCCGCACTTTCGGCCAGTATCCCTTTGGAGAGGTTTGGTACGAAACCGGAACCGCCAACAAATTCAAATTCACCACCTACGAACGCGACGCCGAATCCGGCAACGATTACGCCATGGCCCGCTCCTACATCAATCGCTACGGGCGCTTCTCTTCCACCGATCCTCTCTCCAGCTCCATCGCCGATCCGCAAACTTTGGATCGCTACGCTTACTCTCGCAACGACCCCATCAACCTCGCTGACCCGTCTGGCATGCTGACAACCCCACACCCCCCTGAGCCCAACCCGAGCGGTCCAGAAGGGCCCTGGATGCCCCCAAGTGCGCTTGGCCCTTGCACGTTTGGCATCAATTCCTCTCCATGGATTGAGGAGCAACTAGGCTTGGGCGGCGGCGCCTGGGCCTGCAACGACCCTAACGAAGGCCCTGGCGGCCGCTTCGGCAACGGCGGTGGCGGCGGAAGTGGGTCCAGCCCTCTGCGCGACCTCCTCAGGGACAATAAGGATTGCGCAGCGATCTTAGGAGGCACTGACAAGGCGCTAGAGCTGCTCAAAGCGGCGAACAGAATCGCAACTGACAAGCCTTGGACACCGCCGGCCACGTTTTTGGGCCCAGATAGCCAAGCGGCTGTGAACCTTGTATCGCAAAATACGCCGGGCGTGTTCGCTACCGTGGATTTTGGCTCTTCAGGTTTCTTCAACGCGTGGGACGGGAAGAGCTTCAACGTGTATACCAATGCTAATTATGCTGCGCTGTCGCTCTCACAAAGGCTAACTGTATTCATTCATGAACTTCACCACGTTTCACTGGGGAATACAGTTGATTCGAAGTCACTAGACATGTTCGGAATGGGCTCGATGGCAGACTTTCTGAACATTGCAGATAAGTGCAAAACGGCAGTTCCGAAATAAGGAGACACCCATGAGAAACCGGCTGTTCGCGGCGTCAATCATCTTGGTCGGGAGTCTTTGCCTCCTTACGGGCATGTTCGCGCAGACTCCGCCCAAGCCGGCGATTGAGGCACGGCTAACCATCCTGACAGAGACTCTCCATGAAGAGGACACCTACAGCGTCAGACTTGAAATAGAAAACGTGAGTGACCATACGTTGCTCGTAGGGCGCTACTTCACTGGCATCGGTAATTTTCCCTACAGGATCGAGCTTCAGCTCGAAGACTCTTCTGGGCACCAATACGGGGAGGGGAGTGCGTCCTTTGTCGATAACCCTCCAATTCCGGATCTATCTGTCAAAGACAGCGTATCAAATTGGTGGATACCTCTTGAGCCCCATACTTTTATGGGCATCTACAGGAGGCCTAAATTGGCTGGCGTGCCGGCTGGCAAATACAGATTGCACGCCAAATATCTATCCCTGGATCATTTCCCTCCCTCACTTGCCATGAAGCTAGGATTGGCAAACTCCAAGATCCCCATCTTTCAGGGGGCGCTCGAAACCAATTCCATTCAGGTCGAGGTTTTGACAAAGAAGCAGTAGCTCCGAAAATGACCAGTTCGCGAGTGGGACAGAGGTTCCTGACTTTGGCTGATTGGATGAGGGCGTCGGCTCCTAGCACCGAGTAAACTTGGTTGCGCTAAACGACCGAGGCTCGGAAGAAAGGAGCCGAGCGATAACCAAGGCTCCTCCGGGAACAATAGTCTTTGGCGGTCAGCCTAAGGTCGAGGGCGGCAACACGCGTTACGGCACCGTAGAAGCAGATGGGCACAAGGCGCTGGTAGCCAAGAGCCCAGACTCACCAACAGCTCCTCCCATCTAGGTCATAATCGATAAAGATCAGTCGGCAGAAATCGGCAAAGATCCTGATCTAATGGAATGGACCCATCCCGGTATTTGCGACAGGCGCTAAGCTTCGATCTGCCCCATTTCATCGCGCACGGGATCATACGACACTAAAATCTCCTGAACTCATGACTTTTGCCTCAAGCCGCATGTTTCTTGTGTTGCTCTCAATAGATTAGAGCGACCAGACAACCGCTGATTCCTGTCCTGAATCAGGACAGGGATTCATGTGTTGAGGTATTCCTCAAAGTCCCAGATGAGTGGCTCAGCTCTGGCATTGCATTTCTAAAGTACATTTCGGTTCCTTTATCCATAAAATGCACATACACGCCACGGTGAGCGCGGGACATCAATACTCGATAGACATTTTGAAGGTGGCGCGTCAGGTCAGGATTCTTGCGCTTGACCTGCGAATCGTACGACTTGCTCGGAACACTCTCCCAGGAACCTTTCGCTGCATCGTAAACTAAGTCGCCCGCAAAAATGACTCCGATATAATCAAATTCGAAACCCTCTGCGGTGTACACCGTGCCTACCTGCTCCATGCCCGAATTATCCGTGGCCCACTTCCAAAACGTATCTTTCTTTTCCCACGGCATCGCAAAATCTCCTACCCTGACATCATTGACAAGACTCCCGTCAGGGTTATCCCCCAAAGAAAAAGCTCGCGCAGTGGCGGGCGAAACGCAAGGACATATGCAAAAACCAGTGCGCTTTCTAGCGCCCGCAACTTCGGACGAAACAGTCGAGTTATTCTAGAAGAGCGATGAGGCTGCCCATGTCAACGGACGATAATCCCGATCACATTCTCACACCCGATGAACAGACCGCTGTCAGAGAAATTGTAGCGGACTTCATGGACCAAGGTGCCAAAGCCACCGTTCGTCTCATTGAACGACTATTCCGACATGGACCAAAGATTGTAAGCGCAAGGCGGGTTCGTATGAGCAGGTTCGAGGAACGCCTCTTATATCGCTGGGGAGAAGCGCTAGACTTGTATGAACTTTGCCTGTATCTAGCACAATCCTGTGGCGAGCACTTCAACAAGAAGTTCTTAACGAATACTACGAATTGCAAGTTCGAAGCGCTGACCCGCTTACACGCCGGAGCTTCTCGGGTTGCTTATAAAAATCCTCAAGCAATCGGTCCTTGCTTTCGAAAGATATGAGTCCACGCCAATAGTAGGCAATTAAATGGTCAGCCAACCTGCTGTCTGGAGATTCTGGCGAACGCATCATTCGCGGCTGATTAATTTCTGCGACTGCTTTGCGGTAGGCAGACTCTAGCTCAGGCAACAGGTTGTCATACGGTTGGTTAAAAACAACAAAGCTCTCCCATGCTGCATAGAAGTATTTGGAGTCGCCTTGGCTCTGCTTCTCTTCGCCGGATGCCAGTCGCGGCAGGAGGAACGCCGCGCCCACGACGCCTGCAAATTCACGTGATACGGGGCTCACTTTTTCTCCCGCCGCACGGTTGGCGCTCAAGGACGTTTAGGGTAGTCCAAGACCCTTCAAACCAAAGATGCCAGCAGGTTCGCAGGTAAAGGAAGACTTTTTCACAAGATTTCCGCTCCCGCAAAGATTCCGCAAACCTAACTAGTTAAAAATGAGAAGTTTACTTGATTCTTGAATTGGTTCGCCGTGTGCGACGGTTCTGTTGCTCCTGACCTACCGGGAAGAGTTGTGACTATTTCCCGGAGTAGATGTTTGAACGCCATTCGGCCAATTGTCCCCTAACCCAGGCAGTGAGGAAGTTGATTCAACGATTCGCGCTTGTCCGCGGAAGGAGTTCCCATGCCCCCCTTTACTCGTCCCGGCTGTAAACTCTGGCCTTCTCTGGTAGTGGCAGTACTAGCAGTCTTTTTCATGGGGCATGCGCCGTCCGCATGGGCACAAGCGAGCGTTCAGGGGCAGTGGCAGACGCTGCTGAATCTCATGCCGATCAATCCTGTGCACGCGGCGCTCCTGCATAACGGCAAAGTACTGATTGTTTCGGGATCGGGTAATCTGCCCACGAACACAAATTTGCAGGCGGCCGTGTTCGATCCGGCGACGGGAGTAGTGACGACGCAGCCGGTTGCCTGGGACATGTTCTGCAATGGAATGGTTGTACTTCCGGATGGCCGCGCGCTTGTAAATTCGGGGACGCTGCAATACGACCCGTTTCATGGAGAACTGCGAAGCGCGATTTACGATCCCGCAAACGGGCAATTCACCGACGTGCAGAACATGGCGCACGGGCGTTGGTACCCGACGGTGACCAATCTTGCCGACGGCACTTTGATGACTTTTTCCGGCCTCGATGAGAAGGGCGCTACAAATTCCACGGTGGAGATTTACACGGTAGGCTCGGGCTGGAGTCCGACTTATGGTTCTCCTTTTACGCCGCCGCTCTATCCGCGCATGCATCTCATTCCGAACGGTAAAGTTTTTTACTCGGGCTCCACGACGAGCTCGCGTTATTTCGACCCAGTGGCGCACACGTGGTCCTCAGTCGTGGCGAATACGAACTACAACGGCACGCGCACGTACGGCACCTCCGTCCTGCTTCCCTTGACTCCCGCGAATAACTACAAACCAGTGGTGATGATTTTTGGCGGCGGGAATCCCGCGACGAACACCACGGAGCTGATTGATCTTTCCGCGGCAACGCCGAAATGGGCGTTCGGGCCGGCGATGTCGCAACCCCGCATCGAAATGAACGCGACGATTCTTCCCAACGGCAAAGTGATCGCGTTAGGCGGGTCGCTGAACGATGAAGACACATCGACGGCGAGCTTGAATGCGGACTTGTACGATCCGGCGACGAACACGTTCAGTTCCGCCGGGCAGAACGCGTATGCGCGGCTCTATCATTCGAATTCGCTTTTGCTGCCGGACGCGACGGTGCTGTTCATCGGTGGAAATCCCGCGCGCGGAACATACGAAGCGCATATCGAAGTGTATTCTCCGGCATATCTTTTCAATTCGGACGGAAGCGCGGCCACGCGGCCTTCTATTGCCGGAGTGCCCTCCGCGGGAATTGGCTATGGTTCCGTTTTTCAAGTGCAGACACCCGACGCGGCAAATATTTCCTCCGTGGTACTGATGCGTCCAGGCGCTCCGACGCATGCGTTTGATATGGAACAGCGGATGGTGGGAATGACGTTCTCAGCCGGAAGCGGCGTGCTGAACGTGACCGCGCCATCCAACAGCAAAATCGCGCCTCCGGGTTATTACATGCTTTTTTTACTGAATTCCGCGGGAGTGCCTTCGGTCGCGCAGTTTGTGCAATTGACGCCGGCCCCTGCGGATATTCCGCCGAAGGGAACGATCACGAGTCCTTCGACGGACCTGACCATCACCGCGGGGCAGTCAGTGCTCTTCTCGGGATCGGGCAGCGATCCTGACGGAACAATCTCCGGTTATTCGTGGACGTTCCCCGGTGGCAGCCCGAGCAGCAGCTCGCTGGCTAATCCTGGAAATGTTTTCTACAACACCGCGGGAAGCTTCACGGCAACGCTAACGGTGACGGACAATGCCAGCGTTACAGATCCCAATCCGCCAACGCGCAAGATTACCGTCAATCCCGCGCCGGATTTTTCGATTTCAGCCTCGCCGTCGTCGCGATCCGCGGTACAGGGCGGAAACGTTCCGTACACTGTGACGATTGGCGCCTTGAACGGATTTACCGACACGGTTAATTTTTCCGTGAGCGGCTTGCCTTCGGGGGCGACGGCAGGATTTGTTCCTGCTTCCGTTACGGGATCGGGTTCTTCGACGCTGACGGTCACGACTGCGGCAAATACTCCTATCGGTACGTATACGCTAGGCGTTACGGGAACGACCGCGACGTCGACTCATTCGGTGAACGTGACGTTGATCGTTACTTCCACAGGAGACTTTGCGCTCTCAGCTTCGCCAACCACTCTGCAAATTTCGCGCGGTTCAACCGGCACGGACACTGTGACGGTGTCTGCGGTACAGGGATTCAGCGGCACCGTCTCGTTAAGTGTAAGCGGCGTGCCGTCGCGCGCTTCCGGGTCGTGGAGTTCGACGACTGTGTCCGGATCCGGCAGTTCCGTGCTCACGATTCGCGCCAACAAGCCGGCGAAAAGCGGCACATACAATCTGACGATTACCGGTACGTCGGGCAACCTAACTCACTCGATACCACTGACGCTCGTGGTGCAGTAAGCTTCGACAATAAATCAGGATCGGCTTCGCGCGTTTCTCCGTGGAGGAGCCGCCTTTTTGCAAATACAAGTTAGTTTTCTGCGCAAAAGAGGAAATGAATCATGCACATCGATCGCAGAGAGATGTTGCGTCAATTCGGCACGGCAGCCTTGGCATCCACGTTCTTGCCGAGCATTGCGGAAGCGGGACCTGCCGGCACGGATTCCTCCGCACACTTCATCCGGCTCGATCGCAATGAAAATGCGTACGGCCCAGGCGAAAAGGCGAGGGCGGCATTTCATGAAGCTTTAGCGGAAGCCAACCGCTATCCAGATGAAGAGATTGAAAAGCTTCGGGCTGCGATTGCGGCGCCGCACGGAGTTCAACCGGAAAACATCACTCTAGGGTGCGGTTCAACGGAATTGTTGCGGATGGCAGCAGAAGCACACCTTGGCCCGGCAAAGAATCTGGTGATGGCTTCCCCGGCGTTCGAATCCATTGCCAATGCTGCGCGGCTGATCGGTGCGGACGTGCGCTACGTTTCGCTGACGCACGAATACGCACACGATTTGGGAGCGATGCTCGCGCGAACGGATGCGGCGACCGGCATCCTCTATATCTGCAATCCGAACAACCCTACGGGCACGCTGACGCCGAAGTTGCAGCTCGAAGCGTTCCTACCGAAAGTTCCTGCCGATGTTTCGGTGGTGATTGACGAGGCGTATCACGATTACGTTGCACCGAGCGGGGCTTATGCTTCGTGGGCAGCGCGAGCGGTGTCCGATCCTCGAATGATTGTGACGCGCACGTTTTCGAAAGTGCACGGACTGGCTGGACTTCGCGTCGGGTATGCGGTTTCGTCGGCGGAAACCGCGAAGCGGCTGGGTGCGCGGCGCTTGCCCGGAGGCATCAACGCTGTTGCGACGCACGTGGCACTTGCGGCGCTCTCGGATACGGCTCACGTGAAGAAAATGATCACGCTCAATTCGAACGACCGGCAGGAATTTTTCAATCAAGCGAATGCGCGGATGCTGCGTTGCCTCGATTCTGAAACGAATTTTGTTTTGTTGAGAACGTTTTCGACTGGCAAGGAAACGGCGGAAATGTTGCGGGGCAAGGGCGTTCTCGTGCGGGCGGACTATCCCGCGTTCGAAAAATACATTCGCGTCTCGCTTGGGCTAGCGGAAGATATGCACGCTTTCTGGAGCGCGTGGGATGCTTTGATGCCGCATCATCCGATGTAAAACATCTTCGGGCCTGGACTGTAAGGGCTGGGGTGGGTTAGCGCGGCGTCCAGGTGGGATGGTGCGTGAAGAGGCCATTGACGAAACCCATTTCGTAAACGATGAGCAGGCCAAAAACGAGACTGATGATGCCACTCGCGGTGGCGAGGACGCGATTCACGCGCGCGAAACGGGTTTCAGAAAGTGTGAAGGGAACAGCGATTGCCGCGGTAATCAGCATCATTCCGGCGACGGTTCCGAGACCGAACACCAGCAAATAGATCATCGCCCAGACGGGAACGCGAATCGTTGTGAGCACGAGCAACGCAATCGCGGCTGAGCCCGCCAGGCCGTGCACGATTCCCACTGCGAGCGGACGCAGTACCTGATAGAGGCCGAGACGGCCAAAGGCGCGGTCCATCCAGCCGAGAGAAGCCGAGTTTTCTTGCGCGGAACCCTGCGGCGCGTGAGTGTGAACACATTCTCCGTGAGAATGCGTATGCGGCGTGCCCGCCCCGAAATTTTGCGTGATCCAGCGCATCATGCCGGAAAGATTCAGGATGCCCAGAAGAATGAGCATGAGGCCAACAGAAAGCTCCATCGTAAGGCCGAGGCGCGGCGGAATAACGATGCCGAACAAAATGATGAGCGATCCGACCAGGAAAATTGTGATGGTATGGCCGAGTCCCCAAAGGATGCCGATGAGCGCGGCGCTGCGAATGGTGCGCTCGCGGCTCACGATGGTAGTCACGGCGACGACGTGATCAGCGTCCGTCGCATGGCGCATGCCGAGAAAGAATCCCAGCGCGATAATCGAAAGAAGCGGAATCATAGAAGATAAAATTGTAAACCAAAACGGCGGAATGCCGGACCATATCCGGTTTGAATCTTTTTGGCGATCCGGGCATCCAATCTGGGCCGCGGCGCGTATCATTATTAAGAGAAGAGAACAGCAGCAGAAGCGTCGACACTGGCGACGAAAGGTACGTAATGTTGATCCGTCGAAACCGGGAGTTGAGTTATGCGGACGTCACACCCAAGGGCGTCTATACGAACCGCAGAAAGTTCTTGCGCGATATGGGAATGGCGGGCGCGGCGGCCGCGATCGCCGGCGAAAAGATCCTTTCCATTGCGTCGCCGAATTTGACGGCATACGCAACGACGAAGCTGAATTTCGTGAAGGGCAAGTTCAACACCGACGAAAAAATTACCCCCATCAATGACGTAACGCACTACAACAATTTTTACGAATTTGGCACGGACAAGAGCGACCCTGCAAAGAATTCGCAGAATTTTAGGACAACGCCCTGGACGGTTTCCGTGGAAGGCGAGGTAAAGACGCCGCGGAAATTTTCCATGGATGAAATTTTGAAAGTGGCACCGCTCGAGGAACGAATCTACCGCCATCGCTGCGTGGAGCGTTGGTCCATCGTAGTGCCCTGGATCGGCTATTCGCTGAGTTCGATATTGAAGCTATTCGAACCGACGCCCAAGGCGAAGTACGTGGCCTTCCAGAGTTACTACGATCTCGGACAGATGCCGCAATCGAGGCACACCGGGCTCGACTATCCTTACGTGGAAGGGCTGCGTATGGATGAGGCGATGCATCCGCTGACGTTGCTGTGCGTGGGAATGTACGGAGAGACTTTGCCGAATCAGGATGGCGCGCCGGTGCGGATTGTCGTTCCGTGGAAATACGGCTACAAGAGCATCAAATCCATCGTGAAAATAAAGTTTCAGGAAAAAGAACCCCCGACCACTTGGAATTTAACCGCTTCGAACGAATACGGCTTTTATTCGAACGTGAATCCGAATGTGGATCATCCGCGCTGGAGCCAGGCGACGGAGCACCGGCTCGGAGAGCTCTTGAGCCGCAAGACGCTGATGTTCAACGGCTATGGCGACGAGGTCGCTTCGCTGTACAACGGCATGGACCTGAAGAAATATCACTAAGGCCGAAACCCAGTGCGAAAACTGCTGACCAGCAAGTGGACGAAAGTTGTGGTGTTCCTGGTGTCCACAATTCCATTTGTTCAACTAAGTTGGGGATTGTTACGAAACGACCTCGGCATCAATCCCGTGGAAACCTTGCAACACACGACGGGCGATTGGACGTTGCGATTTCTGATTTTCACGCTGGCCATTACGCCGCTACGAAAAACTTTCAAATTACCGGAATTGATTCGCTTCCGGCGCATGCTCGGCTTGTTCGCATTCTTTTACGTCGTCCTACACTTTGTGACCTATCTCGGGCCGGATCAAAGCTTCAATTTTTCCGGAATGTGGGACGACGTGGCAAAGCGAAAGTTCGTCACGGTGGGTTTTGCCGCATTTTTGCTCCTGATTCCATTGGCGATTACGTCCACCACAGGATGGATTCGGCGGCTCGGCGGAAAGCGCTGGCAAGCGCTGCATCGTTCCATTTATGTCTGCGCAATTCTGGGCGTAATTCACTACTACTGGCTGGTGAAGTCCGATGTACGCAAACCAGTGTTCTACGGAGTTCTTGTCGGGATACTTCTTCTATGGCGCGTTTGGGACGCGTACTTTCGTGGAAAAGGAAGTGCTCCCGCGACTGCGAGCACCAGAATTACCCCTGCATAACAAATCTGCGTTGGAAAATTAGTGTGTGACGTCGCCTGGCGCAGGGTTTTCAAAGTCGAGCCCCCAAAAATGAGGCGACGGCGTCAGAAATTCCACGCCCACGCGCTGGCCGCGATCGCTGGGTTCGCCGAGGAACACAACGCGGCATTCCTGCTCTTCTTGTGTCGCGGGGTTTTCCAGGACAAGCATTTCGCCGTCCTTGATTTCGTGCTTGAGCAGCAGCAGCCCACCGTACACGTTGACGACGACGGTTTCGCAGGCTTCGCGAAATTTTTTCCCGTTGTGGTCTTTTCCGGACGCTTTGACGGGCATCCGGCGGAAGACGCGGGTGCTTCTTCTGGGCGAAGTAAAGGTAGCCTCAGTCATGCCTTAATTCTCAAATCCCCGCGTCGCCCCGTCAACCGGGAGGCAATTTGGCTGTATCGCATCCACAACTGGCAGTAGGTAGGCCGCCTTGTGCCGGTCTTTCTGGCGTCTTATGATGAAACCAGCGGCGACGCGCAGCATGGAGATCCAGGTCGAATTCGACTCTTCGCCGCAACATTCGTACATATTTATTCGTAATACATTCGGAAAGGACTCATACCTCCCCTTTTTTATGAACCTTGCTGAATTCATAGAAAGTCGCCAAGAGCAACATCTCAATGAATTGAAAGAGTTTCTCCGAATCCCCAGCGTGAGCGCAAAAAGCGAGCACAAACCGGACATCGAACGCGCCGCGAAATGGGTTGCAGACAATTTGCGCGCCGCGGGGTTCAAATCCATCGAGATCATTCCCACTGCGCTGCATCCGTTGGTTTACGCGGAATCGCTGGAAGCGCCGGGCAAGCCGACGATTCTTTTTTACGGACACTATGACGTGCAGCCCGCCGAGCCGCTCAACCTTTGGACCTCGCCCGCGTTCGAACCGGCCGCGCGCAACGGCAATTTGTACGGCCGCGGAACGGCCGACGACAAAGGCCAGGTACACATTCATCTGAAGGCGTTGCAATCGCTACATGAACTGAACGGGGAATTTCCCGTTAACATCAAGGTGCTCATCGAGGGCGAAGAAGAGGTCGGCAGCGTTAGCCTTTGGGATTTTGTGCAGAAGAACAAAGAGAAGCTGAAAGCGGACGCGCTTCTTGTTTCCGATACGTCCATGCTCGGAAAGGGCGTACCGTCCATTACGTACGGCTTGCGCGGGCTGAATTACTATCAAATTGAATTGACCGGGCCAGAGCGCGATTTACATTCCGGAGTCTACGGCGGCGCGGTTCCGAATCCGCTCACGATTCTCACCGAGCTTTTCTCGAAGCTGCACGACGAGAATTTTCATGTCACCGTGCCCGGGTTTTACGACAACGTCGCGAAGCTTTCGAAAGCGGAGCGCAAAGCACTGAATGCGCTGCCGTGGAACAAGAAGGCGTTTCAGACGGCAGTCGGCGCGCCGGCATATTGCGGAGAAAAAGGGTTTTCGATCGTGGAACAGCTCTGGATTCGGCCAACTCTGGAATTGAACGGAATCTGGGGCGGGTACACAGGAGAAGGCGCAAAAACTGTGATTCCGTCGAAAGCGTATGCAAAATTTTCCACGCGGCTCGTGCCAAATCAGGATCCAAAGAAAATTGCCCAGCAAGTGGAAAAGTACATTCGCAAGCTGCTCCCGAAGACCGTGAAATGTAAATTTGAGGTACTGAGCACGGGGAAACCCTGGGCTGCGCCGTACCAGGCGCCGATTTTCAAGAAAGCGCAGGCGGCGTTGGAAAAGGGTTTCGGCAAAAAGGCGGTCTTTATCCGCGAGGGTGGCTCGATTCCGTTCGTCACGCAGATGTATGACACGTTTAAAGTGCCCTGCGTGCTGATTGGATTCGGATTGCCCGACGAAAACGCGCACGCGCCCGACGAACACATCTATCTCGAAAACTATTTCGGCGGGATCAAAGCCATCGCGCACTTCTACGCCGACTTGGCAGCGCTTTAATCCCGTTGCGTTTGCTTAGCTTCGTTCCACGCGGAACAGATAGCAGCCTGCCTCCGTGCTGCGCACGTGGACGTATTCCACTTCCGGATTCGCCAGCAAACTCTGCGTGGCCGCTTCTTCTTCTCCATTAGTCGTTCGAATTTCTGCCAGCAGCTTTCTGTCAGCTCCAAACGCCTCCAGCGTCAACAATCTCCCGCGATACGTTTCGGGAATGCCGCCATTCCCGTTGTAGCGCGCACATTCCTTTGCGTGAATGTAAACCGGTCCGGGCGAAGGCGGCACATTCTGTCCATGAAACGCATCCATCGTGAAGAGAATCGCTTCCTCCTCTTGAAGTTTGACGAGCTGCAGGCAATGGCGGCACGGCGCCCTGCCGGCGGCAACTTCCTTGTGAGCAGGGAAGCCGTACTTGGGCGATCTCATCGTGGCGCGCACAGAATCGGCAACTTCGGTTGGTATCGCAACTGCGCGAAAAGAATTCATTTTTCACCTCGCAAAGTCTTTCGTTTGTGCAAGGCGATTGTGACAAAGCAGCCGGGCGCCATCTATCCGACTTCGCGCGGCAAACTTTTCAGCGTTATATCGTAGCGAGCTCGAAGCGGCGACCGCGCGCGTACGTTTGCAGGGCGGAGTTGGCGCCGGCGATGACGGCAAGCGCATCGGCTACTGCCGCGAGATCTTTGCCGCGAAGGACGAAGTACATTTCGCCTTCGCCGAGTCCGGTGTAGACGCGATTGCCGATGCATCCGAGGCTGAGAATAGAGCCGTGGGCGAGTGAAGCCGGAAGAGCCATGCAGGTCGGACGACCGAGCGCGGGAGTGCCGCTCGAAACTCCAGCGCGAGCGGCGGCTTCGTTGAGAAGCATTGCACCAGCGGGTTTGCAAACGAAGAGGACGACGTCGGGAGCTACAGGCGTTTCCCCGAGCGGCGCGTAGACAATGGCTTTCGGAGTCTAGGCGAGGCGCGGGATTTGCGGTACTTCCTCGGGCTTGACGTAGCCGAGGTCGAACATCATTTTCAGGGTTTTCTCGGTTTCCTTTTCGCGTTCCGGCGAGAGCGGAATGTTGTGTGTGTAGGCGCCGACCGCGCAGTTGAAATGATTCTCAGGCAGTGCATAGAAGATTTTGCCCGCGGCGGCGAGGCGCCAGAAGCTGCAGCCGGAAGGTTCGGTGCCTTCGAAACGGGAGACGCCCGCGGGAGGCGAGTCGAGAAAAGCGACGGCAACGGGGCGGCGTTCAGTCCTGCCCGAAGCGGAGATTTTCTGTTCCAAGTCTTCCCAGGATGCGGTCATTCAGGAGCTCCAAAGTGAAGAAAGCAAAAATCGAGGATAGCACACGAGAAAAATCGGCATTTTTGGCCGGAAAATCCACAGTCACTCTAAAAAATCTTCGTTTTTCCCTTGATTTTCGCGCATTTTAACTTGCGTTATTTTCCTGACTTGGCTATAGTCCCGTTCGGCCCGGATTTTTCGCTAGAAAAATGGGGTAGCCAGAGAAATTCGGCGGCTGGTCCCGGCTACGCCGGGATGGAAAGAAAACTCAGGAGGATAGGCAAAATAGATGGCAGCTAAGCCACTTAGCAAGACGAAAATTGTTGCGCACATTGCGGAGAAGCTCAGCACTCCGAAGAAGCAAGCGGCTCTTTTCTTTGAAGAACTGCACAAGCTGGCGGTGAAGGAAGCCAAGGGCGGCGCCGGCAAGTTCGTCATTCCGGGGATTGGTCGTGTCGTGAAGGCGCACCGCAAGGCGCGCATCGGACGCAATCCGCAGACCGGCGAACAGATCAAGATCAAGGCCAAGACTGTCGTTCGCCTGCGTCCAGCCAAGGCGCTGAAGGATGCGATTCTGAAGTAGTTTTTTTCTGGAGATTATAGGCCCCCGCAGCCGGGTTCTTCCGGCGAGCGGGGGCTTTTCTCTTTGGAGTGCGAGAAAGTTGGAGTTCCAAAATGAAAAGGCCGGGCGAGAGCCCGGCCGTACGCAAGCACTCAGCGAAGAAAGCGTTATAGGGTTTTTACGTAGGCAATGACGTCTTTGATTTGCGCTTCTTCGATGGCGTCCTTGAACGGCGGCATGAGGGAGTCGCCGTTTTCAATCCAGGTCTTGAGATTTTCGTCGGTCACTTTGTTTCCGTTCACCGTGAACGTGCCGCGCTTGTTCAGGCCCTTTAAGCCAGGACCGATCTTCTTGGCGTCGCTGTTGTCAAAGTGGCAGACGCTGCACTTTTGCTGAAAGACTTCCTGGCCGCGCTTGGCAGCTGCCGAATCCTTCGCCCCACCGGATGCGGCCTTTTTGGTACCTGAAGATTTTGTCTGTGTAGATTGGGCAAAAATCGCGCCGGCGCAGGCCAGCGAAGCAATTCCCAAGAGCGCAAGAAAGCGTTTCACGTTTTTTCCCCCGACGGATTATGTGCGTCCTCAACTATTTTCCCTGTTTATCCGGGAAATTGCCAGTTTTTGGCACGTCAAAAAGTACAGGTTCCGCCTGAGCACCGATGGGACTTTTGTACCGTAGGAGGTTGGCGCGGTCGGTGGTAAGAATGTGGGCATGAACCAAGAGGCCATTACCCAGGCTTGGGAAGTTCTGCAGGATGCGTATCAGGCGCAAATGGAAGGCGACTACGACCGCGCCGTGGAACTGTATCAATCGTCTTTGGACCTGCACCCAACTGCCGAGGCGCACACGTTTTTGGGCTGGACCTATCATTTTCAGGGGCGGCTGGAAGAAGCGATCTGCGAATGCAAGCTTGCGATTGGCCTGGACCCGGATTTTGGCAATCCTTACAACGACATCGGCGCGTACCTGATCGAATTGGGGCAGTTTGACGAAGCGATTCCGTGGTTGCAGCAGGCCGCGACCGCAAAGCGTTACGAGCCGCGGCACTTTCCTCATTACAATTTGGGCCGAGCGTACCTGGCGAAAGAGATGTACACGGAAGCAATCCGGAGTTTTAAGCAGTCTTTGGAAATTGAGCCGCGCTACTCGCTGGCTCGGCAAGCGCTGGAATCTCTGCGCCGCATGGTGAACTAGAATAGCTTCTATGAAGCCGCGGCTCTGCCCGGCTTGACGATCCGGTCGTAAATCCACAATAAGAGAGTGGTCATAATGCCGACGCCGACGATTACGAACCACGTCCACTGCGGACGGTTCATCACTTCGCCGAAGTAGTGCAGCGTCTTGCCGCCGAACCATCCCCCTACAAGCGAGCCGATCCCCAGCGGCACAAATGCAAATCCCATGTACGTCCCCTGCTGCCCTTCTGGAGCGAGCCGCGAAACATATTCGTAATAGCGCGGCTGGTGAACGATTTCGCCGATAGCCAGCACGACTATGGTGGCGACTGCCCCCCACACCGACGGGTAAAACGCCAGGATCAACCACGAAATCCCCGTGATAAACGTGCCGAGAATAATCGCGCTGAACGCCGGAAGCTTCTTGGTCAACTGGTTCAGCAGGATCGTGCACGTGATGACGATGATGCTGTCGGTCATCAAGATCCGCTCGACGTCAATGTCCTTGCCGACGAATTGGTGCAGATAAACCGGCATGACAATCCATTGCTGCCAGAAAACGATCCAGTACCCGGTAAAAATCAAAAGGAAAATCATGAACTTCGGATTGCTCAACACCTTTCCGAAATTGCGAAGCGTTTCGCCTATCGTCGGCACAGGAGCATCATCAATGCGCTTCGGCTCGCGGAAAAAGGCGAGCACGAAGAAAAACATCAAAAACACGGCCGCTGCGGCGATCAGGAAAATCTTGCCCGCGCCCAGATATCGCCTTGCCAGGGAACCGGCAAACGGTCCCAGCAATCCGCCGATATTTACCATCGTGTAGTAAATGGAGTAGCCGAGCGAGCGCACGTTTTCCCGCGATGCCCGTGCCGTCGTTCCGACGACGCTGGGTTTCACCAGGGAAATTCCCAGCGCCGGCAGAAGAAGAATGCAGCCCACGAAAAGAGTCATCGGCACGGCGTTCCGCACCGGCCCAAGCCACGGCGCGCCGATGGAGCCTAACAAAAAATAAGCCCCTGCCAAGATGAGATATGCGAGCGAAAGCGCTCTGCGGAATCCCAGCCGGTCGGCGATTGCTCCTCCGAAAATCGCCAGGAACCAAACCATGCCGCCAAAAAATCCCGTGAGCGTGCCGGTTTGCTCCGTGGGAAAGCTCAGCGTTTCGCGAAGATAGTTCGCGAGCGACGCGAACGCGCCGTAATAAGCCAGGCGCTCGAAAATCTCGCTGATGTTCGCGACCCAAAAGGGACGCTCGAAGCCCGTGCGGATTTCCTGCAGGCGCGCGTCGAAGCTCATTGAGCCTCCGTAAAGTGTGCGGCGGGGATGATAGCAGAGCAAGGCACAACCGCGGCAAGAAATGGACGCGGAAGTGGGACTCCTTTTCGAATCAATAGATCAGCTTTAATGAAAACTGAATCTGGCGCGAAGTGCCCGCCGTCCTGCTGATCAATCCGAAACCAGTGCCTCGGACCGTATTCGACGGCAAACCAAAATTGACGATATTGAAGAGGTTGAAGAACTCCGCGCGAAATTCGACGATGCCGAGTTCATTTTTCCCGCGGCGGCCAAACGAAGTGTCCTTGATCAGTGCAAAATCCAATTGATGAAACGCCGGGCCACGGAAAGTGTCGCGGCCAAGCGTGCCAAACCGACCCTGATTGGGCCCGCTCCCGCCGGGAATGCCGATGGGAATGGAAAAGAAAGAAGCGTTGTTTGCACCGCGTCCGAAGTAGTCCTCGCGCACAGTGCGGCTCGTGGAAAAATTCGGCATCGAAACAAGGTCCGGGCGGTCGGCGCCGTTTAACCCAATGCCCGTTTGCTGAATTCCAGAAAAAACCGTGAATGGAGAACCACTGGTCAGCGTCGTGACGTTGAGCAGCTGCCAACCTGAAGTGAAACGCTTTCCGAGCCGTTCCAGAAAGCGCACGCGATCAAACGGCAAGTTTTGAAAGAGGCTCAAAGAAAAAACATGCCTCACGTCAAACGTCGAAGGCCCTTTGTCCGCGCCGGGTTTAAGTGGATCCTGCGGCGGCGCTTGCAGAATCGTTCCCGCGTTTGCCGGAATTCCGCCGAGGACCGCGCTGGTGTCGTCAATGGATTTCGCAAACGTATAGCTCGCTTGAAAGCTCAGCCTGATGCGCGCGTTATTTTGCGTCACGCTGGTTTGCAGCGAGTGATAAGTGGAATGAGAGCTGTTCGTCATGATGTAGAGCGCGCTGAAGCCGCCCGTGACCTGCCCGGAAGGATCAAACTGTGTGAACGGCGCAAAGCCCGGGCTCGCCCCCGAATATCCATTCGGGAAAAAGACCGCGGGAAGATGCACGCCGGCCGTGCCTACATACGAAGCGCTCAGTTTGAAAATATGAAAATCGCGATCGAAGCCCGCTGTCCACGTCCCGATGTAGCCGTTGCGAAAATCGCGAGCAATCGCGGAAGTGACCAGGGGCTGAACCTGATTGCCAGGCGTAAGCGCAGCAAGATCATTTTGAAATCGTTGCAAATCAACCGGCGTATTCGCCGGAACTTTGGAAGTGTCGCCGGACGCAAACAGAAGCTGCCCCGAGGTCGTGTAGGGTTCGGGAAGAGATACCGGAGTGATTGATGTTGAAAAAGGGACGGGAACTCCAGGCAGCGCCGTGACGAACGGTTGAAACGTAAAGGGAATCGCGCCGGTAACGAAGTTATCTTGCCAAAGATTGGGAAGCAGCGTGGTGATGGCGCCGCCCGCGTGAAGCGTGGTGTTCGGTGTGATCGCATAATCCGCTGCGAAGCGCGGCCCGAAGCCTTTTTTGTCGAGCGGATAGATGGGCTGCGGATTGTAAAGAAAAGAAATCTTCGCACCGGGCGCGAGGTACGAAGTCGGGTTGCCGCTGCTATCAACTGGCTGCGTCACCGAAGTGCGATGTTTTGCTTCCTTAATGCGGCTGTTCAGCTCGTAGCGCAATCCGTAAGCGACCGTAAGTTTCGGTGTGGCTTTCCATGTGTCCTGAAAATAAAAATTGTAAGCTTCGCGCCGGACCGCGGCGATGTCGAATTTATCGCCGCTGGGGGTCAAGCGGTACAACGCCGTGATGGTGTAGGAGTACGGCGTTGCGGTCAGCAAACCGGTAAGCGAATCGGGCAGCGGATCGCCCGGATGAATATCATGCGTACCGCTGGCCGATGCAATGAACACGGGCGAGTACGCCGTTCCGCCGCCGAACGTGTAAGAGCCGCTCGGGTTTGTGCCAAAAACAGTGGCGTCTTTGTTCAGGCGCACTTCCGCGCCCCATTTGAACGTGTGCGCGCCATGCACATAAGTCATGTCGTGTTTGATTTGGTAGACGTTCCCATACGAGCCAAAGATCGAGCCATCCGCCGAATTGAAAGATTGAAAGAGCCCATCGCCAAAGCTCAGTGCGACATCGCTGTGATTCGCCGCGGGGAAAACCGGCGTGCTGCGGATGAAGCCAAAGGCCGTTGCAAAACTCAAATTCGGCGTAATCGCTCGCGTGTAGCGGACCGCCGCGTTCCGCTGATGATCGAAAAAATGCACGCCGAAACTCGGATCAATAGCCGTTTGATCGGGATTCGTTGTCGGCCCGCGAACCTGATTGAGACTGAACCGCGTGAACAAGCTGGCTTTGTCCGAAATGCGGTGATCCACGCGAATCGAGAATTGATCCGTGTCGGTCGCAACCTTCGACGATGTGGCATACGTCCGATCCTGGAATGGACCGCCGGGGAGATTCGGCAAAGGATAGCGATTGAGAAGCGGCACGATGGCCGCATTTACCGGAACCGTGAGTGTGTCCTGCGACGTGTGGCCCGCGCTGTCCGTGAACGTGACCACATCTATGCCCTTGCGCTCGGCCGCCGTGGGTACGGGAATGACTTGCGTCGTGCCGAGAACCTGGCGGAAGCCCTGATATTCGCCGAAGAAAAATGTTTTGTCGCGTCCATCGTAAAGATGAGGAAGCACGACCGGCCCTCCGATCGTTGTGCCGAACTCGTTGCGGGCAAAAGGCGGGATGCGTCGCGGATTCGCGGCGCTTGGATGATCGAAGAAATTCCGCGCGTCGAGCGAGGCGTTGCGAAGAAATTCGAACACGCTGCCATGAATCAAATTTGTCCCGGACTTTGTGACCACGTTTGTAAACCCGGCCGCGCCGTGCCCGATCTCCGCGGGCATCACGCCTGAGCTCGATTGCACTTCTTGAATCGCATTCACATTGAAATTCGAAAAGGTAGCGCCCCCGAGTTCGGGGTCGCTCGTGTCCGCACCGTCCATCGCGAAAACAGAGGCCGTTCCGCGCTGGCCATTCGTCGCGAACTGTTGGGTGAAGTTGGCTGCCCCGTTTGTGTCGGTCATCGTTCCGGCGGCGAGTAGAAGGAGCTTGCTGAAGTCGCGTTCGTTCAAAGGGAGGCTGGAAACTTCGCTGCTCGAAAGGTGTTCGCCGCCGCTGGCCTGCGATCCTGTGTCGGCTCGCAACACAAGCGTTTGGTTTTCCGCGGAAAGCACGAGAGATGCGCGGACAGGCGCGCCCTGTGGAATCGAAAAAGCCACAGCCATGGACCAGATTTTTCCGGCATAGCTCACAGAAACAGAATAAGCACCGACCTCAACCGCATCGAAACGGAACTCTCCGTTGGCGGACGTCGTTGTTTCGCAATCCTGCGAACCTCCAGACGCGTGCAGCCGCAGGGTCGCTCCCGCGACAGGTTTCCCCGAGCCATCAAAAACCGTGCCGCTCCAGGAATTTGCGCTCAAGGAACGCGTGGGCAAACAGAGGCAAAGAAAAAGGAAAACTGCGGCGCGAACCGGGGATAGGGAGGACATGAATTTTCGGCACAGTATAGCGGGATTTGACGAAGGAGAAGGAGAAGTGTGGCAGCGGAGAGCCCTCAAAAAATAGTGCTTGACATATTCCTATATGGGAATATATTGGAGGCATGCCAAGGGCGGCGACAACCTCCGATGCTTTCAATGCCGTGGCCGAGCCTCGGCGCCGCGACATTCTCAATTACCTGGCGCTTCAGGAAAGATCCGTCAGCGAGATTGTCGACGCTCTCGAGATGGAGCAGCCTTCGGTTTCGAAACATTTGAAGGTGCTCAAGGACGTGGGGCTGGTGGATGCTCGAAGGGAGGGCCGTCAGATGTTATATCGAGTGAATGCGATGGCCATTCGGCCGCTGTGGGAGTGGACAACCACGTTCGAACGGATGTGGCGCCATCAGTTGGCGAAGGTCAAGGAAAACGCGGAGAGAAAAGCTGGCCCACAAACTTAGAAGTCAAAATTATTTATGCCACCGAAAAAGGAGAAAACCATGCCTGTCGCAAAACCTGCAGCAAAACTGAGTATCGAGGACTTGACGTTGAGTATTGCGGAAGAAATTCGCGTGCGCGCATCGATTGACAAAACATTCGAGGCGTTGCTCGAGCAGCTCGGTCCGTCCAATGAAGTCCCGGAAAAGGGACCGATGCCGATGAAACTCGAAGCCTGGCCCGGTGGCCGTTGGTATCGCGACCTCGGCGGAGAGAACGGCCACTTCTGGGCGCACGTGCAAGCGATCAAGCGGCCCACGCTCCTCGAGTTTGCAGGCCCGCTTTTCATGTCGTATCCCGTTTCCTCCAACCTGCAATACCGCCTGAGCGAAGAGCCCGGAGGGACGTTGATCAAGTTCCGGCACTTGGCGCTCGGACTGATCGAAGAAGATCACCGCAAGGGAGTCGTCGTCGGATGGGCAGCTATTCACGCTCGCGTGAAAGCAGCGGCGGAGGGCACGCGCTCGAAATCTGGCCCAGTTCAGTAAAGAAAGAATTTTCAGCGGGTGGAATTTTCAAAAGGAGAAACATCATGTCGATTGCGCAGTCTATGTTGGCGGAGTTTGAAGGGCAAGTTCCCATTACCCGCAGATTCTTGGAACGCGTGCCGGAAGATCGCCTCACCTGGAAGCCGCACGAAAAATCCATGACGGCGGGGCAGCTCGCATTTCACCTTGCCTTCGTCCCCGGAGGCGTAATCCAGTTCGTACAAAACAGCCCGGCCCCCGCACCCGATTTTGCCAGCTTTCCTCAGCCTGCCAGCAAGCAGGAAATTCTGAATAAGTTTGATGAAAGCATAGCGACCGTCAGGGATTTGCTGCCGAAACTTGACGACGCGAAGATGCAAGAAACCTGGCGCATGGTTCAGGGCGATAAGGAAGTGCTGGCCGTTCCCCGCGCGCAATTCATTCGCGACATCATGCTCAATCATTGGTATCAGCATCGCGGACAATTCTGCGTGTACTTGCGCCTGCTCCACGTCGCTGTGCCCGCAAGCTGGGGCCCCAGTGCCGACGAGCCACCGGCCTTCCAGCAGATGGCTCGGTCAGCCTAGTCGCCTTCACGGGGGAGGAATTCAATGTGCCCTTCTTGCATTTCAACGACAGCATTGCTGTTAGGCGGTGTTGTTTCCACAGGAGGCGTGGCAGCGCTTCTGGCAAAACTGCGGTCCAAATTCAGCAAGAAGAAACTTCCGGCGGTTAAATTCAAGGAGGAAACATGAGTGAAGCAGCGTTCGAACAAGCAACTCTGCAACTGAAGCTGTACGACTTGCGGCGTGAGCCGAAGCTGCGAGAGGCGAGGGAATGGTTTTCCGATCATTTCCATCCGCAGTCGCTCGACGACGTGATGAGAATCTGCCCCCCGGGCAGCAAAGAGAATGCCCAAATGCGCCAGGTCCTCACGTATTGGGAGATGGTTGCGAGCATGTCCAATCGCGGCCTTCTGAACGAGGACCTCCTCTTCGAAAATACCGGCGAAGAGTGGGCCGTATTCCAGCAAGTGAAGCCGGTGTTGGCAGGTTGGCGCGAAATGTTCGCCAGCAAGAAATTCCTCGGAAACCTCGAAGCGCATTGCGCGCGGCTCGAAGCTTGGCGCGAGAAGACCAGTCCCGGCTCCAACGCCGCCATCCGTAAAGTCATCGCGCAAATGCATGAAGCAAAGCAGGGCGGGAAAGCCGTAGCGGCATAAGTCGAGAGCCGCCACCGGGATTTTTAGAGTCGAAGAAAGGAAATTCAAATGAGACATTTCGCGACTGTAGTGTTTTTGTCGTTGATGAGTTTTGGCGTCGCGCGAACCGTGGCTCAGGACACGAAGTACCCTCCAGTTAGTGAATACCTGATGCCACAAGACGCCGAAATTGCTCTAGCCAAAAGCGCCGCCCCGGACAACATCTCCGGCAAAGCCACAATCAAAGTCCTGACGGCCTCCGGCTTTAGGGTCGTTCATGAGGGCGACAATGGATTTGTTTGCCTGGTGATGCGGGGGTTCGGAGCTCCCACGTACACGCCAATGGAGCTTCGCAACCTTGTCTTTGACGCCAAGCTCCGCGCGCCCATCTGTTTTGACGCGCAGGCATCGCAGACCGTACTGCCCTACTACGAACTCCGCCACAAGCTCGGTCTGGAGGGTAAGACGCCGGAAGAGATTACCAAAGGTATTCAGGCCGCATATTCCACTGGCGCCTTGCCCAAACGGGATAGAGTCAGCTTCGCGTACATGTGGTCCGCGGACCAGATTCTCGGCGCCGCCGGTCACTGGCATCCTCACATGATGGTTTTTTCTCCACACTACGAAAATTCAATGCTCGGCGGGAACCAGGGCAGCGCCCCGGGACCCGTCGTGACAGACGACGCTGGAACGCCATTAGCCGTGGTGGTAATCCGTGTCGACGACAGCTTCGCGATCAAGGCACGGCAATAGGCATGAACTAAGGAGGATCAGAAATGGCAACAAGCGCAGCAGTAAGCAGAAAAGTCGTATCCCATAACGAATGGTTAGCAGCACGGACCGCGTTCCTCAAAAAAGAAAAAGAGTTCACGCGCCTGCGCGATGAATTGAGCAAGCAGCGCCGCGAACTTCCCTGGGAAAAGCTCGAAAAGAACTACGTCTTCGACGGGGCGAACGGAAAGGTGAAACTGGCGGATCTGTTCGAAGGCCGGAGCCAACTCTTGATCTATCACTTCATGCTCGGCCCAAACTGGACGGAAGGCTGCCCGAGCTGTTCGTTTCTCGCCGATCACTACGACGGCGCCATTCCGCACTTGAACGCGCGCGACGTAACGCTGGCCGTGATTTCGCGCGCGCCCCTCTCGCAGATTCAAGCCTTCCAGAAACGCATGGGCTGGAAATTCACCTGGGTTTCCTCGAACGGGAACGATTTCAATTTCGATCACAAGGTTTCCTTCACACAACAGGACATCGAAAAAGGCGAACCGAACTACAACTTCAACACGATTCCTTTCAAAGTCGAAGAAGGGCCCGGCCTCAGTGCGTTTTACAAAGACGAAGCCGGAAACATCTTCCACACCTATTCCGCTTACGCGCGAGGCCTGGACATTCTCATCGGGGCGTACAACTTCCTCGATTTCGCACCGAAAGGCCGCGACGAAGAGGGTCTTGCCTTCAGCATGGCCTGGGTGAAGCACCACGATAAATACACGGGCAACGACGTTGTGGACGCCGAGCGCGGCTACAATCCTCCCGCCAAAATGCGCGACTGCTGCGACAAAGCAGAGTCCGCATAACAACGCGAAACAATTTAAGTGGACGCGAAGGGCGCCGGCCGGGGTCGGCGTCCTTTGTGTTTTTTCTTCGAAGCGAGGGGAAAATATCGCTCATCGGAACTGTTACCATTTTAGGTCGGCGGCGATTACCTGCGATCTCATTGGATGGAGAGCAGATGAAACGGTTAGCGATGGCAGTCGCGACGATTTCTCTAGCGCTTGCGGCCGGCGCGGCGGCCGAAAAAGTGCCGCCGCCCACGGCAGAAGAATTGCTTGCAATTACGCAGCGCGGAATCGCGCTGAATGAATACGACCAGGCCGCCTGGCACGCATCGGATGCCGTGCAAACCGCCAATCCCAAGACCACCGAGGGCCAACGCTATATCGCCAAAAAAGAAAGCGGAAAATGGACTGTGGTCTTCGGGAAGCTGAATGAAGACAAAAGTCTTTTTCAGATTTATTTCGAAGCCGTGCAACAAGGAAAACCACAGGAATTTGCAGTGAGCGCGGAAACAGCGCAGCGCGCGGACAGCACATTTTATCTTTTTGCCGCCAGGGCGATTGACGCCGCGTTGCGGGATTTCCAGGGCGAAAAGCGTCCTTACAATGTCGCTGTCCTGCCCACAACGCAGGACCAATTATTCGTTTACGTTTACCCAGCACAGACGAAGCCACGGATTTATCCGTTAGGCGGCGATGTGCGGTACCTGTTTTCCGCGGACGGAACAAAAATTCTGGAAAAAAGGCAATTGCACAAAACCATCCTCGAAGCATCGCGCATGCTTGGCAAAAAAACTGTGGGTGGAGTCCACACGCATGTGTTGAGCGACGTGCCGGAAGATACGGATGTGCTCCACGTTTTGACTCAGGATCCGCATCAGCCGGAATTCGTGGCGACACCACACTTTTTTTATCAAGTGCGCGCGGACGGTTCGATCACGATTGAAAAAGAGATGAAACGAAAATAGCGCAGCGAGGCTGCTGCAGTGAAGATTATTTGCCGATAGCGTCGGGGAGGCCGCGATAATAGCGGAACCCTTCGACGGGCTTTCCATCCTTCTTCTGCAGGCGATTGCGAACGCTGTCTTTCATTTCTTTCAATTCGGATTCTGAAATCTCCGGTTTGTAATTCTTCCACCCCGGTCCGTATTGGCTGGTGTACTTCGCGCCGGCATTGACTTTCTTTTCGACGAAGTCGCTGATGTCCACCCAAAGATTTTCGTCCTCATGATCGTAGTCGTTGTAAAAGAGATATTCAGGAACCATATATTCCTTCAGACCTTCCTGCGTGATCTGACCTTCGAAGAGAAGGCGCCACATGGCGGCGCGCGCCGCATCCGCGGCGAGATAGGCCGCCGCGCGGTGGTCAGACTTGTGCCAGCGCTGATAGTTCCTGCCCGGATCCCATGCCATGAGCACATCGGGACGCAGCTTGCGAATCCAGCGCACAAGATTTTCCACGACGGCTTTGCGATCCTCGAATTCCAGGAGCCCATCGTCGTATCCAAGGTTGATGTAGTGCTCTCCGGGAATGCCCAGTTCGGCAAGCGCGGCTAGTTCTTCCTGGCGGCGGATCTGGGCCAGCTGCGTTCGAGACAGTTTGGGATCTTGCGTGCCGACATTTCCGGTCGTGAGTGTAACCACGTAAACGTGGTTCCCGTGAGCTTGCAGCATGGCCAGCGTCCCGTGGGAAAGCGCATCGTCGTCGGCATGTGCTCCGATGAGCATGATCGTTTTTCCAGCCCACTTCTCCACAGGGGCGTCCGGTTTTTGGTCTCGTGACTGAGCGAACGCGGCGAACGGACTCGAAAGCAACACGGACAAGATGACAAGAAATTCAGAATTCATAAGCCACTCCGCAACCTGGTTCCCATTCGGCTTCTGATCTTGAGCCGTCTTGTGGGAAAACAGAAGAAATAATTTCGTTGGCGCTCTTCATTTTTTCTCAAAAAGTCTGGAATGAAATTGCAGGGACGCGGGAAGATGCGCCGCGAAATATTGCCAGTCGTGGCGCCCGGGATAAAGATGGAATTCGTGCGGGATTTTTCTTGACTTGAGCACGCGGTCCAGCGCCGTCGCGCCGGATTCAAAGCCAAAATCGTCCTCATCACCGCAGTCAAAATATATCTTCAGGCTTGCAAGCGGAGCCGCGCGCGCCATCACTATGGGCGAATTCCTGTCCCACAGCGCGGCGTCTGGCGGGCTGCCAAAGGTCCGGCCAAGAACGCGGGCGCGCGGGGAACCGGCAACACCGCCGAGAAAAGTGGGAAGTTTGTCGATCAGCGCCGCGCTATGCGCGCTGACCGATGAAAAAAGCTCCGGATGACGAAAGGCGAGATGTAACGCTCCGTAGCCTCCCATGGAAGCGCCGGAAACGGCGCGGTTCGCGCGCCCGGGCCGCACACGAAAATGTTTCTCGATCCCCGACAAAAATTCCTGCACTAGAAAGTCCTCGTAGCGCGCTTTTCCGTCGTGCGAATTGATATAGAACGTCGCGCCAGCGGCGGGAGTTGCGATCAAAAACTCGCCAAGCTGTTTTCTCTCCCAAAGATCTTCCACGAGATTCCATCCGCCGGTATGGACAAACATTTGCTCGTCGTCGCCGAGCCCGTGGAAGAAATAAAGGATCGGGAAACTGCGTGCTTTGTCCGCGTCATAACTCGGAGGCAGGAGCACGCAGTAGGGAACAGGCCTCGCGAGAATTTTGCTGGGCAGCGAGTTGCACTCGACACGGCCGGAAGCGGCGAACGAAATATTTGGAAGCAGAAGCAGGCACAGAGCAGCAACCGGCCAGCGGGCGTCAACGAGAATTTTCATGGGCAACCAGTTTACTCGTAGCGGAGTGCTTCGACGGGATTGAGTTTTGCCGCGCGCGACGCAGGATAAAGCCCTGCAATGAGGCTCACAAGCACTGCAAACGAAATCGCGCCAACTATCAGCCACCACGGGACGGATGCAATTTCCACGCTCGGCAGCTCCTGCCGCTTCAAATAAATATTCGTGGCCAGCGTGAGCGCGCGCCCAATGAGCCAGCCGAAGAGTACGCCGCCGATTCCACCAAGCAAGCCCATCACGCCGGCTTCCACAAAAAAGAGGCGCTTCACGTCGCTGTCCGCAGCTCCGAGCGCTTTGAGCACACCGATTTCGCGCCGCCGCTCGAGGATCGCCATCACCAAAGTATTGACGATGCCCAGTGTGGCGACGGCGAGCGCTAGGCTCCCAAAAATTCCGAGCAGCAAATCAAAAACGGAAAAAAAGATGCGCAGGCTTTTCGAGGCATCGAGCAAAGAAAACGCGCCAAATCCCATTTTCTTGACAGCCGCTTCGATGGCGTCGACATTGTTCGGTGATTTCGCGCGCACCGTGAGGCTCGCAAACGTCGGCTTGGCCGGGCCGCCGCGCACGGCATCGCGCAAATCATTGATTTGCGCCGCGCGAAGCGACAACGCCACACCGAGGGGGATCAGCAGACGGCCGTTACCGTAACCGCCGAAGCCGGACGCGGGCTCCGTATCAACTACGCCGATGATGTGCAGTTCCTTTTCCTTCGGCACAATGCTGAACCCGCCGGAACCGTCCGTGAGTTGTTGCCGCTCGGCATAGCGAATCGAAAGCGACTTGCCGACGAGCGAAGCGGTGTCCTTTTCAAGTTCTTTGGCAAATTCCGCCTGCAAAATCGCTTCGTCGCCGGATTCGCTCGAAAAGAAATTTCCCTTCATCCCGTCAAAAGCGCCGCTGCTTTTGGAAGATTGCGGCATGCCCGCCACCATCGTGGCGAACGGCTTGTCGTTGAACCGCACCTCTGAGAAGAAACGCACCTGTGGAAAGACTTCGATCACGTTCGGCAATTTGGAGATTTCCAGCTGTGCGTCTTCGTCGAGCAGGCGAGTTTCGCCTTGCTGGACAGCGGTGGACGGCGGGCCGCCGCGCATGTTCAATTTTGGTGTGACGAAAACCGAATCGAAGAGACCACTCTTTGTTAGGCGGCTGCTAGCGAGCTGCTGGAGGCCGACCCCCAGCGAAAGCATGGCTACGAGCGAAGCAACGCCGACGGCGACGCCGAGCGTCGTAAGCGAGTTGCGAAAAATCGCTTCGCGCAGATTACGAACCGCGAGTTCCGTCATGTCGCTGAGCTTCATGAATTCGCTCCGGTCTGCATTCCGTTGTCCAGCAGCTTTCCGTCGCCCATCACGGCGAGCCGCGAAGCGAATTTTTCCGCGAGTGGACGTTCGTGCGTGACCATAATGATGGTCATGCCGAGGCTCGATTGAATTTCGGCGAGCAGATTCAAAATGCTCTCGCCCGTGGCGGAATCGAGATTGCCCGTCGGTTCATCGGCAAAAAGAATTTTCGGACGGTTCACCAGCGCGCGCGCGATGGCCGTGCGCTGCTGCTCTCCGCCGGAGAGTTCGGCGGGGCGATGGGCCGTTCGTTTGTCGAGCCGCACGCGCTGCAACGCTTCCGCAACGCGCGTCGCGCGCTCGGCGCGGTCCACTTCGGCGAGGCGCAACGGCAGCTCGACGTTTTCGGCAAGCGTCATGCGCGGCAACAGATTGAACGACTGAAAAACCATGCCAATGGTGTTGCGGCGGTAGCGCGCAAGCTCCAGCGAAGAAAGTTCAGCGAGATTGCGTCCATCGGCGCGAATCGCACCAGAAGTCGGGCGGTCGAGGCCGGCCATCAAGTTCAAGAGAGTGGATTTTCCGGAGCCGGAGCTGCCGAGGAGCGCGACGAATTCGCCCGAGCGGATCGTGAGGGAGACGTCATCCACAGCGCGAATCGAGGATGTGCCGAGGGTATAGTGGCGGGAGACGCGGTCAAGCTGGATGGCGCTTTGGTCGGCGGGGGTCGGGGTTGGGGTCATGTCGGAAGTGGATGCGCGCTCAAAGATTACTACGTCGGATGGAGCAAAATGTGTCGCGAAGTGCGGTGAAGACAGCTTCAGGTTGGTGGGGGGATAGGTATGGGTTTTTTTCGGAACTGCTGATTCTAATAGACTTTGTTTTGTAACTGCAGATTCTAAAGGGGTTAGAGGCGGATTTTATGGATCTGCAGATTCCAAAAGACTTAGTCGACTTTCTGGTTGGAAGGGGCATGTGTTTCCGTAGGAGTGGCGCGGTGAGGGAGAGCTTCGACGGAGAGGAAATTGTTTCACCGCATCCGAGGCAGATGCGAGCGCCGAGCGGCGTATGCAAGCACGGCCGAAATTGAATCGACGCAACAGTCATACAAAACGGTAGAGCGATTTGACGTTCGAAACAATTGAGCGGAGAGACGGATTTGGTACAGCTGAACTGATTAGAAAATAGAAAATGGTTGGGTAGCGCGTGTGTCGCGCCTACGGCGCTGGCGCGTTGATGCAAGATTTCCCAACCCTAACGGCCTGGGCTAGCGTATGTCACACCTACGGTGCTGGGTGGAGGTGCATTTGTGAAACGGATCCTGATTACGGCGGCAGCGGCAGTAGAACTTGTACTTTTGTTAAGTGCGGACGCTAGAGCGCAGAAGCCGCCGCTGTTGCCGGAAATAGATGTCGCAGCTCTGGCCAACGAGATCAGCGGCGAAACGGCGAAGCGCAATCTTGAAGGCATCGCGCGGTTCCACCGACAACGTGGTTCGAAAGATTTTCACGAAGCGGCGGAGTTGGTGGCGGAGCGGCTGCGGGCGTATGGATTGAGCGATGTGGCGATTTTACAGTTTCCGGCGGATGGAAAGATTTTCTATGGCACGCAGCGGTCGCGGCCCGCTTGGGATGCAGAGAAAGGAGAGTTGAGCGAAGTTAAGCCAGGGCCGCCACGGGTTTGCAACAAGGAGAAAATCGAAAACGGAAAACTGGTTTTCAATTCGGATTGCGTCGATTTAAACGCGGTCAAAATAGGAAGCTACGAGGCAGAGCCGGTGGTGTTGGCAGAGGACAGCGAGAGCGCGGATGTGACGGCGGAGTTGTTGGATGTGGGCGAAGGCGGGAAGGAGAGCGACTACTCGGGAAAAGATGTGAAAGGGAAGATTGTCCTGACGAGCGCGCAGCCGGGGGCGGTGCAAGATTTGGCGATTGGAAAACATAGCGCGGTGGGTGTTGTCAGCTATGCGCAAAACCAGAAAACGGCATGGTGGGGCGAGGACGAGAACCTCATTCGATGGGGACACCTGGATACGTTTTCGCCGAACAAGACGTTTGCGTTCATGGTGTCGCTGAAGACGGGGCGTTCGCTACGCGAGCGACTGACCAACAGCGAAAAAATCACCCTGCGTGCGGTCGTGAAGGCGGGACAGCATCCAGGCAACTACGTAGTGGTGACGGGAATAATTCCTGGCTCCGATCCGAAGCTGAAGGACGAAGAGATTGCGTTTTCGTGCCACCTCGACCATCAGCGACCCGGAGCAAACGACAACGCCAGTGGGTGCTCGGCCATTCTCGAAGTCGCGCGCACTTTGCAAAGGCTCATTGAAGAGAAAAAACTGGAACGGCCCGCGCGGACGATTCGATTTATTTTTCCGCCGGAGATTGAAGGGACGCTTGCGCTTTTGAACGGCAAGCCGGAATTCACAAAACGGATCAAAGCCGTCGTTCACATGGACATGGTCGGGGGCGGTCCGGAGACGAAGGCCGTGTTTCATGTGACACGCGGCCCGATGAGCCTGCCGAGTTTTGTTCATGACGTGGCGTGGGCTTTCGCCGAGTGGGTCAACGAAGAGTCCTACAAATTCGCCGCGACGGGGAAGGCGGATTATCCGATGGTTGCGCCCGAAGGCGGGAAGGAGCCGCTCCGCGCCGAATATTCCGCGTTTACGATGGGCAGCGACCATGATGTGTACCAAGATTCGTCGTTTGGGATTCCGGCGATTTATCTGAATGACTGGCCCGACCGCTACATTCATACGAATTTCGACTCCGCCGCGAACATTGATCCCACAAAACTCAAGCGAGCTGCCTTCATTGGCGCGGCAAGCGGCTACTTCCTTGCAGGTTTGACCGGAAACAGCACAAAAGAGGCCTTTCAAAAGGCGCCCTTGAGCAGTTCGGCGCTTCTAAGCTTGCGGGAGCAACGGGCCAGCCAATTGCGCGGCGAAGATGCGAACGCGATGCACCGCGGATTCGAAATTTACAGGGTTAGCGCCATACAGTCCTTTTCCCGCTTCACCCAGGGAAGTCCGCTGAAAATTGATGAGACTCCACACATTTCCCACGATTTCAGTGCAGGACTTCCACCTAAACCCGCAACACCGGATGGCCGGCTTATCTATAAACGAAAGACGAATGTACTCGGTCCTCTCGCCGTCTTTGCCTACGATTATTTTGCGGATCATGCAAGGGCGGCGAGGATTGAGACGCCGAAATTGTTGAATTACGAAGGGCTGTGGGGTGGTGGCGAAGAATACGCCTATGAAGTTCTAAATTTCGCGGATGGAAAACGCAACGCACAGGAAATTCGCGACGCCGTTTCCGCCGAATACGGCCCGGTGCCTCTGGAGATGGTCGTGGAATATTTAAAAGGCCTCGAAAAAATCGGAGTGGTGGAGCAAGTCCGCTAGATTCCTAAAGGCCCTTGAGAAGATTGGTGTAGTGGCGATAACTCGGCAGATAACTCGTGCCAATCCGAAACATATCTCGAAAGTTAAGGAGGGGTCCTGGAACTTGGTAGGCCAGCTGAGGGAAATAAATGGAAAAGAGTTGCAGACCCGAACTGGCGCAACTGGCGTAAGTTCTTTGTTTTCAATAATCATTAGAATGGCCTGGTGTTTGCACTATAGCACTTGCGGAGTAAGAGCTTGCGAGCGAACCCAAAGGACCCTAGATGAGAACCTCGACCCGGTGGTTGATTTTAGCTGTTGCAGTTGTTGCCCTGCTGGCATCTGCGGGGACCGCTTCCGCGGACACCTTTACGATAACGTTTTCGGGATCCGGGTTCAACGGCACCTTGGACGTGGATACTACGTTGGTAAGCCCTGGAACCTACGCGATCGATGCGATCAGCGGAACGGTGGGCTTTTCTTCGGTGACGGGTCTTGTGCCGACGACGACATCCTCGGGCTATTCGTATTACAGCCTACCCGATGGCAGCCATTGGTCTTACGATAACCTGCTCTTTGCGGACTCCAATCCGGTTGTCGACAACGGGGGCATTTTGTTCACATTGGCGGGAGTGGGCCAGCCGGTAAACCTCTTTTCCGATTCGCAGGGCGAGTTCGGAATTTATATCGGCGGCGGAAACTACCCCAAGGATTTCCTGATTAACCCAGTCCAGATTTCGGTCGTCTCGACGCCGGAGCCTTCGAGTTTGGTCCTCGCACTTGGTGGATTGGCTTTCTTGCTGCTATGCCTGGCGAAGAGGAAATTCGCGGCGCCGGGTTTGAGCCGTCAAAACGCGTAAGCCAGAGAATTACGCCCGATCTGCATAACGGTTTTACGGAGCGGCCCACGCAGCGTGGGCCGTTTTCATTTTTCGTCGCAAAAATCGAAACGCAAGCGCACAAGCCCGCTGCCGGACGGGCGGCAAGAGTGTTTGTCCTACTCGCGTGTGCTAGCATCAAACTTTGCCTGCGGGTAGCGCGGCGCAAGCAAACGAACACGATGAGCACCAACATGAAAGCGTTGAGAAAGATGCAGCCCGCGCGCGGCCTCTCCATGGAGCCCGCGCAAGTGCCGGTGATTGGCCCTGCCGATGTGCTCGTGCGCGTCAAAGCCGCGTCCATCTGCGGCACCGATCTGCACATTTACGGCTGGGACCGCTGGTCGCAAGGCCGCATCAAGCCACCGGTTACGCTCGGCCACGAATTTTGTGGCGTCATCGAACGCATCGGCGATGAAGTCGCCGCGCTCGCGCTAAAACCCGGCGATTTCGTCAGCGCGGAAATGCACGTCAACTGCGGCCACTGCCATCAATGCCGCGTCGGCGAAGCGCACATCTGCCCCAACGTGAAAATCATCGGCATTGATCAAGACGGCGCGTTTGCGGACTTCGTGAGAATTCCCGCAGCAAACATCATCAAACTCGATCCGGGGATTCCGGAGCACTACGGCGCGATTCTCGACCCGCTGGGCAACGCCGTGCACACGGTGCTCGCCGGCGCGATCGCCGGACAAAGTGTTTTGGTGACGGGCTGCGGGCCGATTGGTTTAATGTCCATCGTAGTTGCGAAAGCTTGCGGCAGCTCTGCCGTGTTTGCGACGGAAACGAACGAACATCGCCGCGCCATGGCCAGGAGAATGGGCGCGGACGTCGTGATTAATCCCGCCGCCGAAGACGCCGTCGCCAAGATTTTGAGCGAAACGTCCGGCACCGGCGTGGACGTGCTGCTCGAAATGAGCGGCAATCCGTCCGCGATTCAACAAGGATTCAAAGCGTTGCGCGCGGGCGGCCGCGCTTCGCTTCTTGGAATTCCGACCGAAAGCGTGCCGCTCGATTTGGTGAACGACGTGATTTTCAAAGGCGCCACCGTACAGGGAATTTACGGCCGCCGCATGTACGACACGTGGGAGCAGATGACCGCGCTGCTCAAGGCGGGCCGGCTGAATCTCGATCCACTCTTTGACGAGCGCATCAGCCTCGAAAAATTCGAAGATGCCTTCCGCAAATTGCAAAGCGGGCTCGCCGGCAAAATTCTTCTGTATCCCAATGGCCTACAGCACTAATCGAGCTTTCGGCTCTTGCCATTTTTCATCGCCGGAGTTTGCGGTCGGCCCTCCGCAGGCGCACAATAGTTCTTCCACCCTCAAAGCAAACAAATTCAGGAGCCATTCATGTCAGAAACAGCGTTGCAAGCCGCCAGAAGTAATCCACTCCAGTACATCTCCGAGCAATTGAATGAGCTGAAAGCGAAAGGCGTCGCACCGAAGCTGCGCATCCTTGAGGGCGAGCAGAAACCTGTCGCCACTTTTGACGGTAAAGAAGTGATCAATCTCGCGTCGAACAACTACCTCGGCCTTGCGACGGACAAGCGTTTGCGAAAAGCTTCCCTCGAAGCCGTGAAAAAGCTTGGAGTCGGAGCCGGCGCCGTGCGCACCATCGCCGGAACGATGCAACTGCACATGCAGCTCGAAGAACAAATCGCGAAATTCAAGAATGTGGATGCATGCGTGGTGTTTCAATCCGGATTCACCGCGAATGCAGGCACGGTCTCCGCCGTTCTCGGCAAGGAAGATTTGATTGTTTCCGACGAGCTGAACCATGCGTCCATCATTGACGGCGCGCGCCTTTCCAAGGCCACGATCAAAGTTTTCAAACATAAAGACGTAAAGGATTGCGAGCGAATCCTGCTGGAGCACGCGGATTTTCCCGGCAAGAAACTCATCATCACTGATGGCGTCTTTTCCATGGACGGCGATATCGCGCCGCTGCCGGAACTCTGCGACCTCGCCGAAAAATATGGCTGCATCATGATGGTTGACGACGCGCACGCCAGCGGCGTACTCGGACGCGGCGGACGCGGGACGATCGATCATTTCAATTGCCACGGGCGCGTGCACATTCAGGTGGGCACATTGAGCAAGGCTATCGGTTCGATGGGCGGCTACGTTTGCGGCTCGCGCGATTTGATCGATTTTCTTTACCTGCGCGCGCGGCCGTTTTTGTTCTCGACTTCGCATCCGCCCGCAACCGCCGCCGCTTGCCAGGCCGCTTTCACGCTGCTCGATTCGCCGGACGGAGAAAAGCTCGTCAAGAAATTGTGGGCCAACACAAAATTCTTCAAACGCGAGCTGAAAAAGCGCGGCTTCCAGTTCAAAGTCAGTGAAACGCCCATCATTCCGATTCACGTCGGCGACGCCGCGAAAGCGTTCGAATTTTCTGGCAAACTTTTTGACGCCGGAGTTTTTGCTCCTGCTGTCGGCTATCCCACGGTGGCCGAAGGCAAAGCACGCCTTCGCGCGATTGTCAGCGCCGCGCACAAGCGCGATCAGCTTCTGAAAGCTGCCGAGATTCTGGAACAAGTCGCCAAGCCGCTGGGCATCGTTTAGATCGTCTTCTTTCTGGTTCACTGGCATCCTTCGGCGAGGAATCCGGCTTGGTCCGTGCCGGAGGCCCAGAAACGAAGATTGCATTCCGAGCCCATAGCCGTGTGGATCGTAGCCGTGTAGGGCACGGCGGGTTTTGCGGGGGCGCCGGGGGCAATGAACGCGTATTCGTACGGCCGTTGAATCCGCGCTGGCAAGCCAGCGCGGGCCTCTTCCGGGCGCGCCAGAATCGTCGAGTTGCGAAGCCAATACCGCGTGTGGTCAGAAAGGTGCGACGCCTTGCTTAAATCCTCCACCGTGAACCTTTGCACGAGCGGCGTTTCAGTGCCGCTTGCGCTGGTCTGGAGCGATTCAATCGCAAGATGCGCTTCGCGTATCACGTCCTGCTGCCGGAACCGCAATCGTATCGCCAAATCAAGAAACCACGAAAGCGCAAAGGTTGAGAACAGAAGGATAACCAAAAGAGCGAGCGCGTTTCGAACGGCGTGAAGCTTCCGGTCTTCGTCCGCCTCCAGCGTCAGCACGGCTCGGCCGCCGTCCATAATCGTGAATTCATCAATGAGTCCTTCGAATTCGCTGATCAGGTGCGTGGAAACAAAAATCGTCCGGCTATTGGGATGCCCCTCCTGGTACGCGCCAATGACCGTCTCGATAAATTCGCGCCGGACGATCGGGTCCAACCCTGACGTCGGCTCATCGAGCACCAGCAGATCCGTCTCCGGGCAAACCGCCGCAATCAATGCAACCTGCGTTCGCTGTCCCTTTGATAGGTCTCCGGTACGCTGCGCAGGTTCGAGACGGAACCTCTTCAGCAATTCCCGCTCCGTCTTGACGTTCCAGTTGTCGCGGAACGACGCAAGATAATCGAGCGTCTCCCGAATCGTCATCCACGGATAGAAAGCGACCTGATCGGGCACGTACGCCAGCCGCCGCTTCACCGCAACTTCATCTTTCGCCGGATCGATGCCGAAGACCCTCACGTGTCCGCTCTTCGGCCGCAGCAGGTTCAAAAGACACTTCATCGTTGTCGTTTTGCCCGCGCCGTTGCGGCCAAAGAGTCCGTAACACCGGCCGGGACGCACCGTCAGATTCAGGTTGCGGACTGCCTCGGCTCGTCCATAGGCGTAACTCAGATCATTGATCTGGATTGCGGCGGTTGAATCGTTCATCGGGGTCTCACGCCTCCTTGTCGTCTTCGTTGGCGCGCCGTTTCTCTTCGAGGGCGGCCATTCGCTCGTGGATTAATTCCAACAATTCCTTGCGCGAAACCTGCAAGTGGTGGGCTTGCACGAGCGCCTGGTCGATCTCCGCGATGAGCAGCCTGCGGCGAACCACTTTGCGCAACGCGGCGTTGTTCGCCTTAAGAAAACAGCCGCGGCCCGGCTGCGTTTCCACCACACCCAGGGTTTCCAGTTCCGAATACGCTTTCGCGACGGTATTTCGATTGACGCGAAGCTCCTACCTCCAGCTGGTCGATCAAATTAAAGCAGCGGCCGCTTCCGGCGCGACAAGAGAAATTTTCTGGCCTGTCAGCGCAGCCGTTCTCAACAGGTCTGTAAAACCTGCCCGGTGCAGGGGAGTTTTGCTCGATTTGAGTCGAAACTCTTCGGGGTGCGCTCTGTAACTTATTCATAATACATATCTTAGTTGTGGCAAAAGCCTTGCCCTATCAAACCGCAGGCTAAGTACCCCTATGTATTGGGCAATCGCACATGTGGGGATTTCTGGCTATTCCGTAAGGAGGAAGTCCGTATGAAACGAACCTATTTGGCAGTTTTTGTGGCCGCGCTTTTTGCTGTGGCCGCCACTGCTCAAACGCAAGCCGGGGCCCAGGCCGGTGCACAAACCGAAGCGCCGGCAAGCGCGGGAGACAACAAAGCGCAAGCCTCGGGTGGCGCTTCGGCCTCAACTTCCGCAGCGGCGCAGAGCAATGGCTCAAGCGCCACAATCGCCGACGGCACTGCGATCAACGCGGCGTTGAACTCCTCAGTCGATTCAAAGAAAGCAAAACAGGGCGACGAAGTGACTGCGCACACCACGGAGGCGATCAAGTCTCAGGGAAAAACCGTCGTTCCCAAGGGAAGCAAGCTTATTGGACACGTCACTCGCGCGTCCGCTCGCGGAAAGGGTGATGCCGATTCCGCTCTTGGAATCGCGTTCGACAAATGCATCCTGAAAAATGGGCAGGAAATTCCGTTGAACGGAAACATTCAAGCGCTCGCTTCCGCCGAATCGGCTGCAAGCGTTGCAGGCTCTGACGTGGATGCCATCGGAGGCGCAGGCGCTTCGGGCGGCGGCCGGGCAGCAGGCGGTGGCCGCGGCGCATTGGGTGGAGTCGGCTCAACGGCTGGCGGCGCTGTAGGCACCGTTACAAATACGGCAGGCAGCGCGGCAAGCACAGCCGGTGGAGCGGTTGACGCAACGGCTCGCACCACGACTGGCGTTGCGGGTTCAGCGGCTGGAGCAGCCGGCGGCCTCAATTCCGCCGGCCAATTCGCTTCGAACAGCCGCGGTGTTTTCGGTTTGAACGGTTTGAATCTGAACGCCGCCGGTTCGAACAGCGCCGAAGGCTCGCTGATCACTTCGAGCGGGAAGAACGTTCATCTGGACAGCGGCACGCGAATGCTTGTCGTCGCAGGCGCGCAGTCCGGGCAAACGCAATCGTCTCCGGCCGGCTCGCAAAAGCCCGCGCCGAATCAGGGTTCCACCAAGCAAAAGAAACAATAGAGCAATCGATTGGGAGAGAGGGCCGCCCGTATGGTCACACGGGCGGCCCCACATTTTTTGGCAGTCACGTCTCTACGGCAGGCGAGCGGAGCGCGTTTGCTATACTCGCCCGATGCCTTCCGAGCGCAAGAAACTCTTTCTCGTTGATCCTCCCGGCGCGACTTTCCGCGACAAACTTTTTGAGAAATACAAAGCGCAACGCCAGCCCATGCCGGACGAAATGCGCGTGCAACTTCCCTATGTGCGCCGGCTGTGCGAAGCGATGCAGCTCCCGATTCTCGAAGTGAAGGGTTACGAAGCAGACGACGTTATCGGGACGATGGCCGTCAAGGCCGGAAGGCAGAATTTCGACGTCCTCATCATTTCGAACGACAAGGACATGATGCAACTTGTCGGCAAAAACGTTCGAACGCTGCGAACCGGCTCCGGCGGCCTCAAAGGCGACATCATCGTTGACGAAAAAAAAGTGGAAGAAATTCTCGGCGTGCCGCCGGAAAAAGTTGTGGATTACATGGCGCTCCTCGGCGACACGATTGACAACATTCCCGGCGCAAAAGGAATCGGCGAAAAAGGCGCAGCCGAACTGATCAAGAAATACGGCAGCGTCGAAAGAGCGCTCGATCACGCGGACGAAGTCTCCAACAAACGCTACCGCGAAGCACTTCAACAGCAGCGCGAGCAAGTGATGATGTCAAAGCAGCTCGCCGCAATCGCCACGGACGCACCGGTAGAAATAAAAGTGAAAGAGCTGGAATTGCGGCCACCGAACACTGCCGCCCTGGGGGCCCTTTATCGCGAACTCGGTTTCAGTTCGTTGCTGCGCGAACTTGGCACAGAAGCAAGCGCGCCAGTCTCCGCGGAAAGCGAAACGCCTGTTAAAAAGGATTATGCGCAATTTGCAGACGCGAACGAATTTCACGCGTGGCTCGAAAAACTTCCCGCGAAGGCGCCGCTCGCAGTCTGGTTGCAACTGGACACGGGCGCGCGCGAAACGGAAGGATTTGGAACCCGCGTCACGGGAATTGAAGTTTCCAGCAAAGCCGGCGAAGGCCGCGCCATTTGGGCCGACGAAAAGGGCGAAGTTCTGAAGACTCTCGGGCCAATTCTCTCTAATCCCAAGCGCGCCAAGATTGTGCACGATCCAAAACTCTTTCAATTGCTTACAGGCCGCACGGAAAATATTCTGGACGCCACGCAACTCTATTCCTATCTTTTGCGCCCGACAACCGCGAAGCACGATTTCGACGACGTAATTTTCCGCCAATTCAACGTTCCCATCGGCGGAGGAGCCGGCGAACGTGCGGATTTTCTGCAACGCCTTGCGCCGGTTCTGAAAGCGCAAATTAAAGAACAGGATCTCGAAGGCGTTTACGAGAAAATTGATTTGCCACTGGCCCCGGTGCTTGCGGACATGGAACGCATCGGCGTCCGAGTGGATCCCAAAGCGCTCGACAAAATGTCGCAATCCATGGAGAAAGAAGTCCGGCGGCTCGAAAAGGAAATTTGGGAACTCGCCGGCCAGGAATTCAACGTCAACTCACCCACGCAGCTCGCTGAAATTCTCTTCGACAAATTGAATCTCGCCCCGGCCGCAAAACGCGGCAAAGCAAAATCGCGTTCGACCGCCGCAGATGTCCTCGAAGAACTTGGCGCTTCGCATCCCCTTCCCGCGAAAGTGAGCGAGTACCGCGAAATCAGCAAACTCAAATCCACGTACGTTGACTCATTGCCGAAGCTCATTCACCCAGAAACCGCGCGAGTGCATACGAGCCTTTCACAAACCGGCTCGGCCACGGGGCGCCTCAGCTCCAGCGATCCCAATCTGCAAAATATTCCGATTCGCACGGAACTTGGCCGCGAGATTCGCGCCGCGTTTGTCGTGGAAAAAGGGAAAATTCTTCTCTCCGCCGACTACTCGCAAATCGAATTGCGCGTGATGGCGCATTTTTCCAAAGATCCCGTGCTCGTCGAAGCGTTCCGCAACGGCGAAGATATTCACGCGCGCACAGCGCAGGAAGTTTTCGGCGTCGGGCCGCTGGCGCAGACGGCCGAACACCGCCGCGCGGCGAAAGCCATCAACTTCGGAATTATTTACGGGCTTTCTCCTTTCGGACTCGCGCAGCAACTCGGGATCGAGCAGCGCGAAGCCGCGCACTTTATCAACGCATATTTCACGCGATACAAGGGCGTGAAGGCGTATCTCGAAAATATTCTCACCGAAACGCGCAAGACTGGCGTGGCAAGAACGCTGTTCGGAAGAATCCGTCCGATCCCGGAAATTTCCTCGCCCCAAATACAGCTGCGCAACTTCGCGGAGCGTACCGCGCTCAATTCTCCTTTGCAGGGAACGGCCGCGGATTTGATCAAGCTCGCGATGATTAACATTGACCGCAGGCTCGCCGGGGAAAAATTCGAGGCAAAAATGATTTTGCAGGTTCACGACGAACTGCTTTTCGAGGCTCCGGAAAAAGAAAAAAACAAGCTGGAAAAACTCGTTCGCGAAGAAATGGAAAGCGTCCACAAACTTGCCGTCCCGATCGTAGTCGAAGTCGGCGTTGGTCCGAACTGGCGCGATATTGAGTGATGCGCTGCCGCACTCTCCGGCGCGCATCGGATAAAAACACATGCGAAATGTTTCTTGCTCCACCTTCGCCGCGCGGGTGTAGAATCCGGCCAGTTAGCGGTTCTCACCGGTTTAATTCCGGCGACAACGCGAAGTGAATCGCCAGCTCTTTCCGTCTGGAGGATGCGATGCGGCCCGCTGTTGCTTGCTTGAGCTTGATCGTCCTTGCGGCAGTTTCCGTCGGATTCGGAACACAACAAGGCGCGCAGGAAAAACCGAAAGACAATCCGCCGCCGGCAGCGGACGCTGCGAAACCCGCCGCGACAGACACAGCAAAGGCTGCCACAGCGAAACCTGCCGGCGCAGAGCGCAAGAATCCCGTCGCGCCGACTCCGGAAGGTCTTGCCGCCTCGAGAAAAATGTACGGCTATGACTGCGCAATGTGCCATGGAGCAAGCGGAGACGGCAAAGGAGACATGGTCGAGTCCATGAGTTTGACAATGAAGGACTGGCGCGATTCCGCGGCGCTCAACGCGCTGTCGGACGCGGAAATTTTCGAGATCATCACCAAGGGCAAAGGAAAAATGACCGGCGAGGGAGACAGGCTTCCTCCGGACAAAGTGTGGAGCATGGTGAACTACGTTCGCTCGCTTGCGAAAAAAGGAAATGCAAGCGCCGCCGCGGACGCCGCGCCCAAGCAATAAGCCTACATTTTCAAGAGTTCCGAACTCCCGCATCGCGACGTGTGTGCTAGCCTTTGTGTAACAATGCAAAGGAGCCGCATATGCAACACTCGCCACAATTTCTGAAACTTGTGAATGACGCGAAAACCCGCGTGAAGGAAACGAACGTCACGGACGTGAAGCGCCGGATGGACGCGGGCGAAAAATTCTTGCTCGTGGACGTGCGCGAAGACAACGAGTGGGCCAACGGCCATCTGCCGGGAGCGGTTCACATGGGCCGCGGAATCATCGAGCGGGACATTGAGACGGCGGTGCGCGATACCGGCACAAGAATGATTCTTTATTGTGGCGGCGGTTTCCGCTCGGCGCTGGTCGCGGACAACCTTCAAAAGATGGGCTACACGAACGTAGAGTCCATGGACGGCGGGTGGAGGGGCTGGACGACCGCAGGCCTGCCGACCGCGAAGGGCTGAGAGATTTTTTGTCCGGGCCACATGTCCAAGGTCTGCTTGATTGAAAATGGCTCGCGACTGGTCATTGCGGAATAATGCTGACTACCAAAACGAAGATAGCGCTGGCCGGACTCGCATATCGCACGATCGCAATCGGCCGTGGACTATTGGGTAAGGGCAAGCAAGTCGTAGTGCGGCGCGGCGGCGTTCGTTGGAGTTTAGATCTGGGCGAAGGCATTGATTTCTCGATTTATCTCCTGGGGGCGTTCGAGAGGTCAACGGCAGCTACACTGCGAGCGCTCGTTAAGCCCGGCGACGCGGTCTTTGACATCGGCGCAAATATTGGAGCGCACACGCTAGGTCTGGCCAAGAGTGTGGGCCCGGGGGGAAGAGTCGTTGCATTCGAGCCGGCGGACTTCGCGTTTCAGAAGCTTTTGCGAAACCTGGCCCTGAATCCGGAGCTGGAGCAGCGCACGCAGGCCTCGCAGGTGATGCTCGGATCGGGGACATACAAAGCGCTTGGCGGCGTCTACGCGAGTTGGCCACTGGAAAGGGTCGACTCCGTGCACCCCAAGCATCGCGGACGCTTCGTTTCCACACAAGGGGCGACGGTAGATACCTTAGATGGATTTGTGGAGCGGCAGAGAATCAACCGAATCAACCTCATCAAGATGGATGTCGACGGAAACGAATTGCCGGTTTTGCAGGGCGGTCGGCGCGTGCTGCGCGAGCAGCGGCCGATTATTGTGATGGAAATGTCGCCCTATGTTCACGCAGAGGAACAGCACAGTTTCGCGGCGATGATAGAATTGTTGAGAGAGTTACGATACAAAATCGAGGATGCCAGGAACCGAAAAACTCTCCCGCTTGAGGCGGCTGCCTTGGAGCGGTTGATTCCGGATGGTGCCGGCATCAATGTTGTAGCGCTTCCAGAAGATGGAGGCTGAGCGAACGTTCCGTCTGCGTGTCCCCGCATCATTATTACGGGCGGAAACAGAGCGCGCAGCCTAGCCGATGGCGGGGTCAGTGACGCTGTCCCTGCCGGTTTCGACGTGGCCTGCCAGTTGGCGGTGGAAGGTTCGGTCAGACTCGACTCGTAAGGTGAAGTCGTACCAGCCGAAAGACTTGCGCAGGTCGTTGAAGGACGTGAAGCCGCCGTGCGGAGGGAGGTGGTGAGTGGTCGTCTTGCCGGAGTAAGCGTCCACAATCTGTAGCCTCGCGGAACTGGAGCCGTGGTTGTGAATCACGAGCGCGATGCCTCCGGATCCTTTGTCGTAAATGGTTTTGACCGAGAGGTTGGCGCTTCCATTTGCAAAGCCGCCTGCAAAGGCGCGCAAGAATCCATTGGGGCCGAGGACAGACAGGTCGTAAGAAGCGCCGCCCGTGTCGAATGTGTCGGAGGTTTCGTCGCCGGCGCCAACGGTATAGGTGCGGGGCGCGGTTTCGCCATCGGCGAAGCGCACATGGAACGCGACTCCCGCCTTGCCCGAATTGCGGAAAGCGAGCTCGAGCATTTCCTGTCCGGAGTTCACTGCTCCATCCACATACAGTTCGTAAGGCAGAGCGCGGGCAGGGCGTGTACCCGGTTCCTGCTGGGGAAGCGACTGGTTCGCCGGAGGAGTGGGGACGTAATCGGGATAGCGGTCCTGATTGGGCGGTTCGTAGGACACGGTGCTCGGCAGGGTGACGATTGCGTTGTTTGGTGATTCGAAGTTGAAAGCCGAAGTCAGGTCGCCCGTAACGGCGCGGCGCCAGGGCGTGATGTTTGGCTCCACAACGCCGAAGCGGTGTTCCAGGAACCGGATGAGCGACGTGTGATCAAAGACTTGCGAATTCACCCATCCGCCTTTGCTCCAGGGTGAGATGACCATCATCGGCACGCGCACGCCGAGGCCATACGGTCCGGGAGTGTACGCCGAGGCTGGATAAGTCGAGCTCCCCGCGAACAATTCATTCGTCGTGGGGACCGTCGAGATGCCTTCCGCCCGCGAACGTGGCGGTGTAGGCGGCACGATGTGGTCGAAGAAGCCGTCGTTCTCATCGAACATGTAAAGGAAGACGGTCTTGCTCCAAACGTCGGGGTTCGCCGTCAGCGCGTCGAGCATTTGCGATACGTACCAGGCTCCATAATTCGGCGGCCAGTTTCCGTGTTCGGTGTACGCCTCCGGCGCGACGATCCATGACACTTGGGGAAGCTGATTCGCCAGAACGTCTTGGCGGAAGATGTCGAACAGCGATCCGCTTTTTAAGATGTTCGTTCCCGTTCTCGCTTTTTGTGCGAGCGGGCTGCTATCCGGCGCGTTCTGGTATTGGTGGAAGTAAAGCAAGGAATTGTCGCCGTAATTTCCGATGTATGGTGCGTCGCCGGTCCAGCCCCAAAAATCGGTCGCGTCCAGCCCTTCGCCGATGTCCTGATAAATCTTCCAGGAAATGCCCGCCTTCTCGAGCAGCTCGGGGTAGGTTGACCAACCGTAGCCCGCTTCGGCGTTGTCAATCACGGGGCCTTCGCCGCTGCCGTCGTTGCCGACCCAGCCGGTCCACATGTGATAGCGGTTGGGATCGGTTGGCCCGAGAAGGGAGCAGTGATATGCGTCGCAGACCGTGAACGCGTCCGCGAGCGCATAGTGATAAGGAATGTCGTTGCGGGTGAGGTACACCATGGACGTCGTGCCCTTGTTCGGCACCCACTGGTCGTATATGCCGCCGTTCCAGGCTGCGTGAGTACCCGTCCAATCGTGCGGTGTGTCCTCCAAAAACTTCAGGCCCAGATTCGGAGCATCCGGACGGAACGGCAGCACAAAGCCATCAGGATTACTGGTGTCCGGCTGATGCCAAACGCTCTTGCCGGAAGGGAGATTGACCGCGCGAGGGTCGCCGAAACCGCGCACACCGCGCAGAGCGCCGAAGTAATGATCGAAGGAGCGGTTCTCCTGCATCATGATGACAACGTGCTCGACGTCGTTAATCGTGCCGGTGCGGTGGTTGGCCGGGATGGCAAGCGCGCGGGCGATGCTTGCGGGGAAGGATGCGGCCGCTGCGCCGGTAGTCAGAAGCTTGAGGAAGTTGCGACGGTCAGTGCTCATGGGGACATCTCCTGTGGGGTAAGTGCGCGGGCTAACGTAGTCAGCGCCTGTTTCGGATTGGTGATGGGCGAGTTTAGATTGTGTTATTTGGTGGGAATGTGACTTCAGGGTTCTGCTCCTCCTCGCTTCTGTAAGTAGTCAACTTTCCAACACTTTCCCTGCAGCAGAGGGCCTTCCGTCAAAACGGCTTCGGGCAGTAAGAAGCGTGTTTTCAAGGCCTTGCAGCCATTCACAGGCGGGAAGAAAGAGGAATCATATAGGCGTTGTAACATCTATCGTCATAACGCATCTAATGGAGTAGAAGTGGCGGCACAAAAAAGCAACCGAAAGGATGAAAGCCATGAGTACAGCAGCACCGCAAGTATCGGCCAAGACCACCTGGGGGATTGACCCTGTTCACTCCATCGCGGAGTTCAAGGTCAAGCACATGATGATTTCGAGCGTGAAGGGGCAGTTTCCGAAGATTACGGGGACATTGACGCACGACGAAACGGACCCGCGGCACTCGAGCGTGGATGTTTCCATTGACGCAGCCTCAATCGAGACGCGCGACCCGCAACGGGACGCGCACCTAAAGAGCGAGGACTTCTTCCACGTGGAAAAGTTCCCGATATTGACTTTCAAATCCACTCGTACCAGTTTGAAGGGTGAGGGCGAGCTTGCGGTGGAAGGTGACCTGACGATTCGTGGCGTCACACGCAAGGTTGTATTTGCGGCCGAAGGGCCAACTTCCCAAGCGAAGGACCCGTGGGGAAATACGCGGATGGCGGTTTCGGCGACAACTAAGATCAATCGCAAGGATTTCGGGCTGACGTGGAACGCAGCGCTCGAAGCGGGCGGCATCCTTGTCGGCGATGAAGTGACGATCAACCTGGATGTGCAGTTCGTGAAGGCTTGAAGCGGGAAGCCGGCGTACGCTGACGCAAGTCCGATGTACCGCGCGGCAGAAAGGAATTTGCTATGTCACTCCGTCCGGTTAAGCAGATTATTCAGACGAAACCGACACTGGAAGGCGCGGGCGTCAAGCTGCAACGCGCCTTCGGTTTCGGCAAGACGAAGGAGTTCGATCCGTTTCTTTTGCTGGACGATTTCCGCAACGACAATCCGGAGGATTACCTCGCGGGATTCCCGTGGCATCCGCACCGGGGCATCGAGACCATTACGTATGTGCTGGCGGGCTCGGTCGAGCACGGCGACAGCTTGGGCAACAAGGGGAAGATGACAGCGGGAGACGTGCAGTGGATGACTGCCGGAAGCGGCATTCTGCATCAGGAGATGCCGAAGGGAGATGGTCAGGGCCGCATGCACGGGTTCCAACTCTGGGCGAATCTGCCATCATCCTTGAAGATGACCGATCCGCGCTATCAGGACATTCCTTCGAGCGCAATTCCTGAAATCACAGACGATGATGGAACAAACGTGCGCGTGATTTGCGGCGAGTTCTGGGGCAAAAGGGGGCCCGTTGAGGGCGTTGCTGCCGATCCCAACTATCTCGATATTTCGGTTGGGCCCGGGCGGCGGAAACGCCTGAAGGTTGAGACAACGCGCAATGCGTTTGCGTATGTGTTCGCGGGCTCGGGAACATTTCGCGATGCGTCCGAACCTCGCGCGGTTTTGACCGAGCAGGCGGCGGACGCGAACGCCGCGCCAAAGTATGACGTGAGCAATCACTCGCTGGTGTTGTTCGACCGCGGGGATGAAATCGTCGTGCAAGCCGGCAATGACGGGATTCGGTTCCTGCTGGTATCGGGCAAGCCGATCGAGGAGCCGGTGGCGTGGTATGGCCCCATTGTGATGAACACGCAAGCCGAATTGCGCCAGGCAATCTCCGATCTCGAGACGGGCAAATTCATCAAACATCGCTGAAGCAGCGGAACAATCAAGAGAAAAATTGGCTGGGGCGGAAGGATTCGAACCTTCACCATCCTCATTAACAGTGAGGTGTCCTACCGGTTGGACCACGCCCCAGCGGGGGTCGGCCGCGTCGCGGCCGTCGAAACAACGTCCGGAGAGGTAGACTTCGCCGCAAAGGGAGCGACGAAGGGTGCTTCTAAGATAGCATGCGGCGGAATAAGTGGAAACGCAGGGCGGAGAAAATTTGTATAAATTCCGCTTTGCATCCGCATAAAGCCGATTTTGGGAAATTGCGCACAAAATTTTTTGAATCGTTCGAAACGTTCGTTTCATCTATCTTTAGAAGAGAAAACACTTCGCAAAAAGATTTTTCCCGAAGTGTTGCTTTTCGAAAAGTTTTGATGGAAACTATCGCGTCAATCACGACCCGGGCTTGCGCGCCCGGTGACTGAGGGTGGAGTCTCCCCGGTGCCGCAGCCTTCGTAGGGGAGATGCCCGCCGCAGCGCAACGCGAATATGGCCCAGATTTTTCACCGCAGCACGAATTTTATCGCCCGTTTCAGCCTGTTCTCCGCGATTTTTCTGGCGGGGTTAGCGCTAACTGGAATATTGGCGCTTGCGCGTTCGCCTTATTTCACGCGGCAAAATATTTCCCGCGAACAACCGGTGCAATTCAGCCACAAGCATCACGTGGGCGACGACGGCATTGATTGCCGCTACTGTCATACTTCGGTCGAGAATTCCGCGACGGCAGGCATTCCTCCCACCAAAACCTGCATGAATTGCCACTCGGTTTTGTTCAATAACGCCGGTTACCTCGAGCCGGTGCGCGAAAGCTACCGCACAGACGAATCGATCAAGTGGGTGAAAGTGCATCGGCTCGGAGATTTCGCGTACTTCAATCACAGCATTCACGTAAGCAAAGGCGTGGGCTGTTCGACATGCCACGGGCCGGTAAATCAGATGCCGCTGATTTTTCAGGCGAACACGCTGCTGATGCAGTGGTGCCTCGATTGCCATCGCAATCCGGAAGCGGTTTTGCGGCCGCTGGATCAGGTTTACAACATGGATTGGAAAGCGCCGGCGGAACAAGCCAGCATCGGCGCACAATTCGCGAAGGAAAGACACATTCGGACGACCGTTGAGCTAACGAGCTGCTCGACGTGTCATCGTTGATGGACAGCATGAGCGACCACGAGCATAAACACGACGTTGTTAGCTCAGGGTTTGTAAGTACAAACCCTGAAGACCCGGATAATCATCCGCCGACAGCGGAAGAGCGCGAATTGCGCGAGTATCCGATGGACATTGCCGCAGCGAACGCGAAAGCGCAGAGCGGCACCGGCAAAAAATACTGGCGTTCGATTGAAGAGCTGGCCGGCGATCCGCACTTTGAAGATTTGCTCCATCGCGAATTTCCCCGCGCTGCCTCCGAATGGGACGAATCGGTTGACCGCCGCGACTTTTTGAAATTGATGGGCGCTTCGATGGCGCTGGCCGGAATGGCCGGATGCGGGCGCGCGCCGGAGCAGCACATTGTTCCGTACGTAAAGCAGCCGGACGGTTTGATTCTTGGCAGGCCGCAGCAATATGCGACGGTGATGCCGTTTGGCGCGGATGCGATCGGCATTTTGGTGGAGAGCCACGAAGGCCGCCCAACGAAAATTGAAGGGAATCCGGATCATCCTTCGAGCCTCGGCGCGACGGATGCGTTTGCGCAGGCGGCCATTCTCGATTTGTACGATCCCGATCGGGCAAAAGCGGCAACCTACGCGGGCGATATCCGCACTTGGGCAACATTCCAGGCGGCGGCTGCAGATCTAGCGACGTCGCAAAAAGCGGTGAATGGCGCGGGAATGCGGATTTTGACAGGGACGATTACTTCGCCGGTGCTCGCCGCGCAGATTGAATATGTTCTGAAACTTTTCCCGCAAGCAAAGTGGCATCAGTGGGAGCCTGCAGTCAGTGATGGCGCACGGGAAGGCGCGAAGCTGGCGTTTGGCCGTTACGTGAACACGGTCTACCGCGTTGAAAAACCAAATGTGATTTTGTCGCTTGATGCGGATTTCATGACGAGCGGACCAGGTCATGCGCGCTACATGAAGGATTTTTACAAGCGGCGCAACCTGACTGGTCCCAATGACGAAATGAACCGGCTGTACGTCGTGGAGCCGACGCCGAGCGTGACGGGCTCCGCGGCGGATCACCGGTTGCCGCTGCGCGCATCGGAGATTGAAGTTTTCGCGCGCGCGATTGCAGCGAAGGTCGGTTTGGGCGGCTCGGCGACGCTTCCTCCCGCGGCAGAAAAATTTGCGGAAGCGGTTGCGAAAGACTTGCAGAAGAACCGTGGAACTTCACTTGTGGTAGCGGGCGAACAGCAATCGGCGGAAGTGCATGCGCTGGCTCATGCGATTAACGGCGCGCTGGGAAATGCCGGCGCGACGGTCTATTACACGGAGCCGGTCGAAGCGAATCCCGTCAATCACGCGGACTCGCTGCACGGGCTCGCCGCGGACATTCACAAAGGCAAAGTTGATTTGCTGCTGATTCTGGGCGGCAATCCAGTGTATGACGCGCCGCGCGACTGGGCTTTTTCGGAATTCGAACAGAAATTGAAAAAGGTGCACACAGTGGTGCACCTGAGCTCGCACTACAACGAAACAAGTGAATTTTCGCGCTGGCACATTCCGGAGACGCATTTCCTCGAACAGTGGGGCGATGCGCGCGCGTTTGACGGCACGTACAGCGTGATCCAGCCGTTGATTGCGCCGCTCTATCAGGCGCATTCCGCATTTGAAGTGCTCGCGGCGTTTACGGACAAGCCCGGGGTAACTTCTTATGACGCTGTGCGCGACCACTTGAAAACGATCTTGGGCGAGGGTGACGCAGAGAAAAACTGGCGCAAGTCGCTCAATGACGGCGTTGTGGCCGGCACCGCGCTCGCTCCACTGGCGATTTCCGCGAAGGTCGACTTTGCGAGTCTGCCTGCACCGAAAACGCACGCCGGCGACGAGCTGGAATTTGTTTTCCGTCCGGACCCCGCGATTTACGACGGGCGCTTTGCGAACAACGGCTGGCTGCAGGAACTCGCGAAGCCAGTCACGAAGATTACCTGGGACAATGCGGCGCTGGTGAGTCCCGCGACCGGGCAGAAGCTGGGAATTGGCCGGACCATCGCGTCGCGCGGCGGCGAACACGGGCAAGTGCGTTCATCGGTCGTGGACATTGAGCTTTCGAACGGGAAAGTGACGGCGGCGGCGTGGGTTGTGCCCGGGCAGGCGGACGGAGTGGTTGTGCTTCCGCTGGGGTACGGCCGCAAGAAAGCCGGCTCGACCGGTACGAATAAGGGATTTAACGCATACGCGGTGCGCACCTCGGAAGCGCTTTGGACGGCGACGGGCGGCAAGATAACGGTCACAAGCGATGAATATCCTATTGCGTGCACGCAGTTCCACCACAACGTGGAAGGGCGCAAAATCGTCAGCTCCGCGTCGCTTGAGGAATACAAAAAGAATCCGAACTTCGTCCACGAAAAGGACGAAACGCCGCCGAGCGGTTTGACGCTCTATCAGAATTTCGAAGAGCTGGGCTACTACAAGAATTACAAGTGGGCGATGGCGATTGACCTGACGAAATGCAACGGGTGCAACGCTTGCGTCGTCGCATGCCAATCGGAAAACAATATTCCGGTCGTCGGCAAGGATCAGGTGATGCGTGGACGCGAAATGCACTGGATCCGCATCGACCGTTACTACGAATCGGGATTGAAAACGCAAAAAGACGACGATTCGGAAATTCCCGCGCTCGCGAATCCGCCGACGTATTTCCAGCCGGTGCCTTGCCAGCAGTGCGAAAACGCTCCTTGCGAACAGGTTTGCCCTGTGGGAGCCACCGCGCATAGCGCGGAAGGCTTGAACGACATGGTGTACAACCGCTGCGTCGGCACGCGGTATTGCTCGAACAACTGCCCATATAAAGTGAGGCGGTTCAATTTCCTGCGCTTCCAGGATTGGGAGACACCTTCGCTGAAATTGATGCGCAATCCGGAAGTGACCGTGCGCAGCCGAGGCGTGATGGAAAAGTGCACGTACTGCGTGCAGCGCATTAACAATGTGCGCATCGGCGCGGAAAAAGAAAATGGCGGAATCGGGCGCGAAATTCGCGACGGCGAAATTGTGACGGCGTGCGAACAAGCCTGCCCGTCCGAAGCAATCGTATTCGGCAATGCGAACGACCCGAACAGCCGTGTTAGCAAACTGCGAGAACCCGCAAATAGCCGTGCCTACAACATGATGGGCGAATTGAACGCGCGCCCGCGGACCACGTATTTGGGCGCCGTGCGCAACCTGAATTCCGACTTGGAGAAAGCATGAGCGAGGGACCTGTAAACTCGCCTGAAATTCCCCGGCTGCCGCGCGTGCTCGAGCCGGGGCACGATTTCACTTCGGTCACAGATAAAATTGCGTCCATCGTTTTGACGCGGCCGGTTTCACTCGGCTGGCTCGCGGGTTTCAGCATCTCGTTCATTATTTTGATGGTTCTGCTCGGTTCGATCGCCTGGCTGATCATCAAAGGCGTCGGAATTTGGGGCATCAACATTCCCATCGGCTGGGGCTTCGCGATCGTCAATTTCGTTTGGTGGATTGGTATCGGCCACGCCGGAACGCTGATCTCCGCGATTCTTTTCCTCTTGAACCAGCAATGGCGCACTTCCATCAACCGCTTCGCCGAAGCGATGACGCTCTTCGCCGTGGCCTGCGCCGGCATTTTCCCGGCCATCCATGTGGGCCGCCCCTGGATGGCGTTTTACATGTTGCCGTACCCGAGCACGATGGGAGTTTGGCCGCAGTTCCGCAGCCCGCTGATTTGGGACGTGTTCGCGGTTTCGACGTACGGTACGGTTTCGGCGCTTTTCTGGTTCGTCGGCTTGATCCCGGATCTGGCGACGCTGCGCGACCGCGCGACCAACAAAGCCGCGCAAATCATTTACGGCATGCTGGCGATGGGCTGGCGCGGATCGGCACGCCACTGGCATCGCTATCAGTCGGCGTATTTACTGCTTGCCGGCCTCGCGACGCCGCTTGTGCTCTCCGTCCACACCGTCGTGAGCTTCGACTTCGCGGTGGGCATCGTTCCCGGATGGCACACGACAATTTTCCCGCCATATTTCGTCGCCGGCGCGATCTATTCGGGTTTTGCGATGGTGCTGACCATTGCCATCCCGCTGCGCAAGGCGTATGGCCTCGAAGCTTTCATCACCATGCGCCACCTCGAGAACATGGCGAAAGTCATGCTTGCTACGGGGCTCATCGTCGCTTACGGGTACTTCATGGAGTTTTTTCTGGCGCTCTACAGCGGCAATAAATTTGACGTCTTCCTCGTGCAACAGCGCCTGCACGGTCCCTACAGCGGTTATTACTTCGCTTTGATTCTCTGCAACATTTTGACGCCGCAGCTTCTCTGGATTCAAAAAGTTCGCACCAATGTCGCCGCGCTCTTTGTGATGTCGCTGGTCATTAACCTCGGCATGTGGCTCGAGCGTTTCGTGATCGTGGTGATCAGTTTGACGCGCGATTTCGTTCCTGGCGCGTGGGGCCGCTATCAACCAACATTCTGGGACTACAGCACGTTTATCGGCACGATGGGCTTGTTTGTTTCGCTGCTCTTCCTCTTCGTTCGAGGATTGCCGGCAATCTCCATTGCAGAAATGCGCGAACTGGTTGCGCACACGTCTGAGGAGCACGAATGAGCGAGACGCGGCAAGCTCTCTACGGCGTGCTCGGCGAATTCGATTCGCCGAAAGCGCTCATAGCCGCTGCGAACAAGATTCGTGAAGCGGGCTACACGTGTTTCGACGCGTTTGCTCCGTATCCAGTTCCGGGACTTTCCGAGGCTTGCGGTCTTCACTACGGCCTAAAGGGTTGGAAGCACAACCTTGTTCCGCAGTTGACGCTGCTTGGCGGCCTCGGCGGCGGTCTTACCGGCTTTTTCTTCCAATACTGGGTGAATGTGTTCGCGTATCCATTGAACGTCGCGGGCCGTCCGCTGAACAGCTGGCCCGCATTCATACCGGTTACGTTTGAACTGACCGTTCTGGGCGCCTCCACGTTCGCCGTGCTGGGAATGCTTGCGTTGAACAAATTGCCGCAACCGCATTGCCCGCTTTTCACTGTGCCGCGCTTCAAGCGCGCCACAAACGACGGATTTTTTGTCTGCATCGAGGCCAGCGACAAGAAATTTGATTTGGCGGGAGCGACCAAGTTCCTCGAAAGCATCGGCGGAAAATTCGTGACCGAGGTGCGCGATGAAGATTAGCGCCTCGCTCACGCGCGGAGTGCTGCTTGCCGCCTGCGGGATTTTTCTCGCGGGATGCAATGAGGAACTGCTCCGGCAGGACATGGCGAACCAGCCGAAGAACAGGCCGCTGTCCGAGAGCGATTTTTTCGCTGACGGCCGGTCAGAGCGCCCGCTGATTGAAAACACGGTGGCCCGCGGCTCGATTGCGAATGACGAGTTGGTCGTGGCTAAGGATTCGAACGCTTTCCCCGTGCCGATCGATGAAAAGCTGCTCGAACGCGGCGAATCGCGCTACAAAATTTATTGCACGCCGTGCCACGGTTTGCAGGGCGACGGCAACGGCATGATCGTCATGCGCGGCATGAAGCGCCCGCCGAGTTATCACATTGACCGCTTGCGCCAATCGCCGAACGGCTACTACTTCGACGTCATCACCAACGGGTTTGGCTCGATGTACAGCTATTCCGCGCAGATTTCGCCGAAAGACCGCTGGGCCATCATCGCGTACATTCGCGCTTTGCAATTGAGCCGCAACGCAAAGGCAAGCGAATTGCCGGAATCGGTGCGTGGAAAAATTTCGAGCGCTGGCGCGGAAAACGGCGCTGCCAAGCCTGAGGGAGCGAAGGAATGACCGCGCAGGATTACAAAGCGCCGGAAAGCGTAAGCCGTCTTGAAAAGCGCGCGCTCGTCGTGGGAGTGCTCGGCGTTGTCGGATGTGTCCTCGGTTGGGTTAGCTCGCCTGAAACTTTCTTCCGGTCTTATCTGGTTGGATTTCTGGCTGTGCTTGGACTCTCGCTCGGCTCGCTTGGTCTACTGATGCTGCAACATCTTACCGGCGGCGATTGGGGCATCATGATTCGCCGACCGCTGGAATCGGCCACACGCGTTTTGTGGCTCGTCGCGGGATTTTTCGTTCCTCTGATTTTTGGTATGAAGTATCTCTACACGACACACGTTGTTGGCGGCGAAACGCGAATCGGCTGGCTCGATGCACCCAAACCTGGCGAAGAGGGCGCCCTTTCGCACTTGCAACAGTCCTGGCTCACCCAGAATGGGTTTCTCGGGCGTGCCGCACTTTATTTTCTAATCTGGATCGGTCTCGCGCTGCTCTTTAATGCCATGTCCGCAGAGCAGGACGTAAATAAGGATGACCGGAAGCTGCGTGCCCGCATCAAGTTCTTCGCCGGCCCCGGTATCATCCTTTACGTCTTTGCCATGACTTTTGCTGCGATTGATTGGGCCATGTCGCTCTCGCCGCACTGGGCGTCGACGATTTACGGTTTCATGTTTGTCGCCGGGCAAGCCATCTCCGCAATGTCGCTGATGATTCTCGTCATTGTGATGTTTTCCTACAGCGAGCCGTTTTCTCACTTCATCCAGCAGCGCCACTTGCACGACCTCAGCAAACTCCTTTTTGCGTTCAATATGCTTTGGGCTTACTTCTCCTTCTCCCAATTGCTCATCATCTGGTCCGGAAACCTGCCGGAGGAGATCACTTTCTATCATCAGCGCTTGCAAGGCGGGTGGGGCGTCGTAGCAGTCGGCGTTCTCCTGCTCCACTTTTTCCTTCCGTTCCTGGTTTTGCTTTCGCATGACGTCAAGCGCAATCGCAGATTGATCCCGATCGTTGCCGGCTGGATGATCGCCATGCGCGTTCTCGATATCTTCTGGCTCACTCAGCCGGAATTCCTGAGCAGTCCTTTTGCAAAGCTGGACGCTTTGTTGTGGGACCTCGCCGCGATCTTCGGGCTGGGCGGTTTGTGGCTCTGGTTTTTTGCCATGCAGCTGAAGCAACGTCCACTGCTCCCGCTCGGCGATCCAAAACTTGAGGAGGCCATTGCAAACAATGAGCACTGATCCTCACAAGTCCGGCAACGGCAATTTGCCCGAGCACGACACCGTCTCGTTCGAGACGCGTGACATTAGTATTTCCTCTGTGCTCTGGTCGCTGTTTTATCTGGCGATTACGGTCCTCATCTCTCTGGTTATCTGCCTCTACTTTTTCAGGTTCAGCGAAAAGTTTGCCGCGAGCCAGGACACTCCTCGTCCCATTGTGCGCCAGCAGATGTCGGCTGCGGACGAACTGGAAGCGAGCATGCCGCCCGATCCGCGTTTGCAGGGTGTTCCTGGACACATTTCCGACGCGCAACAGGATATGCGGGACAAAATCGCCGCTGACACCAAAGCGAACGAAAGCTACGGCTGGGTGGATGAAAAGGCGGGTATCGCGCAGATTCCTGTGAAGGAAGCGATGAAGATTATCGCGGAAAAGGGATTGCCCGGCGCCGCTCCGGCTGCTCCGGAAAAGAAAAAGTAACTCGATGCGGACTATCTGCAAACTCGGACTCGGAATCACGTTGCTTCTGGCAGCAACGGTGGCGCGCGCGCAAGTGGCGCCGGACAACGTAGGCCAGGCCGCGAACGGCATGCCCGCGATTTTGCAAGGCGTAAGCTTCCGGCCCGAACTCAACGCGCAAATGCCGGCCGATGCCTCTTTTAAGGATGAAACTGGCAAGGACGTCCGCCTTGGTGACTATTTCCGCCAGCAGAAGCCCGTCGTCGTCGCCTTTGTTTATTACGGCTGCCCGATGATGTGTACGCAGCTCGAACAGGGCGTCGTCGGCGCGTTGCGGATGCTCTCCTTCAATCCCGGCCGCGATTACGAAGTCGTTTTCATCAGTTTTGATGATCGCGACACAACGCAAATGGCCGCGGAGAAGAAAGCCAGCGCGATCTCCAAGTTCCGTCGACCGGAGACCGCTACCGGCTGGCATTTTCTGTCCGGCTCCAAGGAATCCATCGCCGCTGCGACGAACGCCGCAAATTTCCATTTCAATTTTGACGCGAAGAATAATCTCTTCGCGCATGCCAGCGGCTTGCTGCTTCTCACTCCCGATGGCCACATCTCTCGCTACTTTTATGGGGTGGAGTTTCCCGCTCGCGATCTTCGCCTGGGGCTCGTGGACGCTTCCGCCGGAAAAATCGGCACGCCTGTGGACCACGTGCTGCTTTACTGCTTCCAGTACGATCCGACAACCGCGCGCTACAGCGCCACGATTCTTGGCGTCGTGCGGCTCGGCGGCATCGTGACCATTGCCACCATGATCGTCGCTTTTCTGATTTTCCGCCGCCGCGAACGTGCTACGGCGAATCCGAATTTGCACCGTCAAGGAGCACACTAAACCGTGCAGTCGCAATTGCCACTTTATCCGGAGTCGGCCTCCAACTTCGCTCCTGACGTTGACGGCCTGATGGTGTTCATTGTCGCCGTGTGCGTCTTTTTCGCCGTACTTATCAGCATTGCCGTCGTTTATTTCTTCTTCCGTTACAAGCGCAAGACCCCCGATGAGATCGGCGCTCCCATTCACGGTGACCTACGGCTCGAAATTACCTGGATCGTTCTGCCGTTCTTCCTCCTAATGGCCATGTTCGGCTGGGGCGCCGTCGTTTACGTGGATTACCGGCACACTCCGTCGGACACGCTGGACGTCTACGTCATCGGCAAGCAATGGATGTGGAAGCTCCAGCAGCCCAATGGCCGCCGCGAAATCAACGAACTACATGTTCCCGTGAACCGCAACGTGCGCCTGATTCTGGCGAGCGAAGACGTCATTCACGATTTCTCGGTGCCGGCGTTCCGCGTGAAAATGGACGTCGTCCCCGGCCACTACAATTCCATGTGGTTCCGCCCGACCAAATCGGGGCGTTATCACTTCTTCTGTTCGCAGTATTGCGGCACGAGCCACGCCATCATGGGTGGCTGGGTGACGGTTATGGAGCCGGATGAATACGCCGCTTGGCTCGCGGGCAGCACGGGCTCGGGGGATCCCGTCGCCCTCGGAGCAAAGCTTTATAATGACCTGGCCTGCAACACGTGCCACTTGTCGGACGGAAAGGGCCGCGGGCCGTCTTACAACGGAGTTTATGGCTCGAAGGTGAAGCTCGCGGACGGCTCGACGGTCGTCGCCGACGATGCGTACATTCGCGAATCCATCCTTCAGCCCAATGCAAAAATCGTCGCTGGGTTTCAGCCGGTGATGCCCAGCTTCCAGGGCCTCGTTTCGGAGGATCAGATTCTCGCGATTACCGCATACATCAAGGCCCAGAAAGACCAGCCTGCTCCGGGAAAACCCGCCGCGGGCGAGCCGGCAACGGGGAAGAAATAAGTTATGAGCGGGACAACCACTTCAACCGCCAGCGAGTATCAGCTGCCGCGCGAAAACTACCTTAATGCGACGTACGGCATTCGCTCGTGGTTGCTCACCACGGATCACAAGCGCATTGCCTTGCTCTACCTCGCGTCGGTCACGTTCTTCTTTTTCATCGGCGGCATTTTCGCCACCTTGATCCGCATTCATCTGCTCACGCCGGACGGCTTGCTGGTCACGCCGGAAACGTACAATAAGCTATTCACCATGCATGGCGTGGCGATGATTTTCTTCTTCCTTATCCCGTCCATTCCCGCCGTACTCGGAAACTTCCTGATCCCGATCATGATCGGCGCAAAGGATCTTGCCTTCCCCAAGATCAATCTATTGAGCTGGTACATTTACATTGTCGGCGGCTGCTTTGTGCTGTATTCCTTTGCCACGGGCGGCCTGGACACCGGCTGGACCTTTTATACGCCGCTTAGCAGCATCTATTCCAATGCCGCGGTGACGCCCGCCGTCATCGGCATCTTCATCAATGGTTTCTCTTCGATTTTGACCGGTCTGAATTTCCTGGTGACCGTTCACACCATGCGCGCGCCGGGCATGACCTGGTTCCGCTTGCCGCTCTTCGTTTGGGCTCATTACGCCACCAGCTTGATCATGATTCTCGGCACTCCGGTCATCGCCATCACGCTGTTGCTCGCGGGCCTCGAGCGCATGTTCCACTTCGGCTTTTTCAACCCGGCCATGGGCGGCGACCCGATTCTGTTCCAGCATCTCTTTTGGTTTTATTCGCATCCGGCCGTGTACATCATGATTCTCCCGGCCATGGGCGTGATCAGCGAAATCATCCCCACCTTCGTGCGCAAACCGATTTTTGGTTACAGCTTTATCGCGGCGTCCAGCATCGGTATTGCCGTCATCGGCTTCATCGTCTGGGCGCACCACATGTTCGTTACCGGCGAAGCCACTTACGCGGCGATCGCGTTCTCGTTCCTGAGCTACCTGGTCGCGATTCCCTCGGCCGTCAAGGTTTTTAACTGGACGTCTACCTTGTACAAGGGCTCGGTTTCGTGGGAAACGCCAATGCTGTATGCCCTCGGCTTCATCGGCCTCTTCACTATCGGCGGCCTCACCGGCCTTTTCCTTGCCTGCTTGGGCCTCGACATCCATCTTCACGACACCTATTTCGTCATCGCGCATTTCCACTACATCATGGTCGGCGGCGCGGTGATGGGTTACGTCGGCGGCTTGCACTTCTGGTGGCCGAAAATTACGGGACGCCTGTATCCGGAATTTCTTGCCCGCGCCGCGGCCATCATTCTTTTTATTGGCTTTAACCTGACGTTCTTCCCGCAGTTTATTCTCGGCGGGCTCGGCATGCCGCGGCGATATCACAATTACCCGCCCGAATTTCAGGTGCTCAATGTCATGTCCACAGCAGGCGCTTCGATTCTGGCGCTCGGCTATTTGCTGCCGATGGTTTATCTGACGTGGTCCATGCGCTATGGCAAAATCGCCGGCCCGAATCCCTGGCCCGCAACCGGCCTCGAATGGAAAACGGCCTCGCCGCCACTTACGGAAAATTTCAATGAAACACCTGTCGTGGATTGGGAGCCGTACGACTTCGTTCACCGGCCGGATTTGGGACTTTCCGGCGCAAAAGCGCCCGGCAAGCTCGCTCCGGCGCACGGTGACGACTAGGCTTGGGGTTCATGTAGTGGCGAATCTTTGGATTCGCTAGCGCAATTTGTCGAAGGAGCACCGAGTGCATCGCACCGGAGAGCTGTACGGGCAGTACAAAACGCTGGACCAGCAGAAGGAAACCGCCACGTTCGGCATGTGGATTTTTCTGGTCACGGAGATTTTGTTTTTCGGCGGACTTTTTCTCACATACACCATCAACCGCCACGAGTTTCCAACCGCTTTCGGCATCGCTGGCAACATGCTGGACCTCAATCTCGGCTTCGCCAATACCGTCGTGCTCATCGCCAGCAGCTTTACCATGGCTATGTCCGTCTGGTCCGCGCAGACCGGCAAGAAACAATTCGTCACAATCTTTCTCATCCTCACGCTGCTCCTTGGCGGCGTTTTTCTTGGCGTCAAGGTTGTCGAATACAAGCAGAAGTTCGATCACCACCTGATTCCAGGCCGCAGCTTTGACATTACTTATTGCAGCAACAATCCCGCCGCTTGCGGCCTGAAGGGTAAAGAACTCGAAGACGAAAAGAAAGAAGTCAGAGAAGCGATTGACGCCGAAAAAGAGTACGCCGAAAAATTGAGGATCAGCGACCCGGGTCTCACCGGCCTGACCGCTGTGAACGCTCACGCGCAGCTTTATTTCTCTCTCTATTTCGGTATGACCGGTCTGCACGCGCTCCACATGATCATCGGCGCCGGACTCTTGCTCTGGCTAATCCTGGAATCACGCAAGGGCCGCTTCGACCAGAACTACAATACGCCTGTCGAAAATGTCGGCCTCTATTGGCACTTTGTCGATATCGTCTGGATTTTCTTGTTCCCGTTGCTCTATTTGATCAATCGCCATCTGGCTTGAGTGGAGAAATTCGCGTGTCGGAAAATTCCAATCACCACGTCGTCTCGCCGAAGATCTACGCCGTCATTCTCGGCGCTCTGCTTTTGGGTACTTATCTGACCGTGCAGGCTGCCAAAATCGATCTCGGCCGCTGGAACGTCGTTCTCGCCCTGCTTATCGCCACGATTAAAATGTCGCTGGTCATACTCTTCTTCATGCACGGCAAGTACAGCCCCAAGCGCACGCAGCTGGTCATCATCTCCGGCTTCTTCTGGCTTGCCATCATGCTCGGCCTTACGCTGACCGACTACACCACGCGCCATCCCGAGCCGAGCCGCAGCGCGAATCCTCCCGCAATCGCGGTCCATCGCGCCTAGCTTTAAGTCCTTATTTCTTCTGATTCTCTACTTCCGGTTGGCACGCACTTCCGCCGTGTTCGGTTTTTTCTGGGGTTATTTTCGGAGGGTGGTGATGGTCCGGAAGGCTCCGGGTCACCGGCGGCGAAAGTGCTCGTTTCAAGGTTTGTGTTTACAAACCCTGAAAAGAAAAAGGGGAGAAGCGAACCGGCCCAGCCCTCAATCCCCTAAAGGGATCCTCGGCTCGCCTCCCCCACGTCTCACAAGAAATGCAACCCGCGCGCCATTCTTAAGCCTTGTGTTTTCAACGCACTCGCTACCGAAATCCTGGTAAAAACGTGGTACCCCCCGTGAAAATTTACTCGTCAGGTGAAATCTGTACGGCGTCTGCGCTTCCTGCATTCCCGCGTTCTGCTTGATTCTCGTCTTCGCTCCCTGCTAATGTGAGGAGTTATTCTGGCCTCAGTCTACTCACTGGGTGCCGGAGCTCCTGGGGAGGGAGCACTCTCGCGACATGGGCCTGACCAAACTCGTCGTGCGGGGCGCACGGCAACACAACCTGAAGAACATCAGTCTGGAAATTCCTCGAAACACCCTAACCGTCATAACGGGTCTTTCCGGTTCAGGTAAGTCCTCCCTCGCTTTTGACACAATTTACGCCGAAGGCCAGCGCCGTTACGTCGAATCCCTCTCCGCTTACGCCCGCCAGTTCCTGGATCAAATGGAGCGCCCGGACGTGGACGTCATTGAGGGCCTTTCCCCCTCCATCGCCATCGAACAAAAAACCACTTCGCGCTCGCCTCGCTCCACGGTCGGCACCATCACAGAGATTTACGATTATCTTCGCGTCGTTTATGCCTCCGTCGGCGTCCCCCACTGCCCCAATTGCGGCAAGCCCATCACGCGCCAGTCGAGCGAAGCCATCGTTCAGGCCATTCTGCAGGGCGAGCTTGCCCAGCCTGACGACCGCGTCATGATCCTCGCGCCCATCGTGCGCGGACGCAAAGGCGCCTATCGCAAGGAGCTCGAAAAACTCGGCCAGGATGGTTACGTCCGCGTTCGCATCAACGGCGAACTTTACCCGATGGACGATCTTCCCGCGCTCGATAAGCGCAAGAATCACACCATCGAAGTCGTCGTGGATCGTCTCCTTGTCAAGCAGGGCATCGCTTCGCGCCTCGAACAATCTATTGCCACAGCGCTCAAACTCGCCAGCGGCCTCGTCACTGTCGCCGTCGTCGGCGGCAAGGAACACGTCTTCTCGGAGAAACTCGCTTGCCCCGATTGCGGCATCAGCGTGCCCGTTCTCGAGCCGCGCTCTTTCAGTTTTAATTCGCCCTATGGCGCGTGCCCCGCCTGCAATGGCCTCGGCTCCAAATACGATTTCGATCCAGCCAAGATTTTTCATGATTGGAGCCGCCCGCTCTTTGATGGCGGCCTCGGCCCCGGCTCCGCGTCCACCATTCTAAAACGCACCCTCGAGCTCGCCGCTTATGCACACGGCTTCGACCTCGAAACGCCCTTTGACAAATTCCCCCAAAAAATCCAGAACTTGATTCTCTACGGATATCCGCCTTCCGGTGGCCCGAACGGAAAAAATGGCGAAGCTCCGAAAGCAAAAGGGAAAAAAGAAAAAGGCTTTCGCTTCAACGGTGTTCTCAAATTTCTCGAGAAAAATTTCGAAGAATCCAATTCCGACACCTATCGCGAGTGGATGACGCAGTACATGTCCGCAACGCAGTGCAGCGTCTGCCACGGCAAGCGCCTGCGCCCGGAATCGCTCGCCGTCAAACTCGCCGGCTGGTCCACCGCTGATTTCACTGCGCTCTCGCTCAGCTCCGCGCGTCCCGCTGTGGACAAAATCATTTCGCAGCTCAGCGCTCGCCAAAAGGAAATCGCGGCGCGTCCGCTCGAGGAAGTTGCGCAGCGCATCGAATTTCTTCTCGCCGTCGGCCTCGGCTATCTCAGTCTCGACCGCTCTGCCGCCACGCTCTCCGGCGGCGAAGCCCAGCGCATCCGCCTCGCGACGCAAATCGGCTCGCGCCTTCGCGGTGTCCTCTACGTTCTCGATGAGCCGAGCATCGGCCTGCACGCCCGTGACAATGAACGCCTGCTCGGTTCGCTCGAACGGCTTCGCAACCTTGGCAACACCGTTCTCGTCGTCGAGCATGACGAAGACACCATTCGCCGCGCTGACTTCGTCGTGGACCTCGGCCCCGGAGCGGGCAACGCCGGCGGCTATCTCGTCGCGCAAGGCAAGCCGCAGCAGATCGCGGACAGCGCGGAATCTCTCACCGGCCGTTATCTTTCCGGCGAACTAAAGATTCCCGTTCCCGATACGCGTCGCTCCGCCAACGGAAAAAGCATCCAAGTCCTCGGTGCTACCGCCAACAATCTCAAGGACGTGGACGTCACCATTCCCCTCGGCTTGCTCACCGTCGTCACCGGCGTTTCCGGGTCCGGGAAATCCACGCTCGTCAACGACATTCTCTATCGCACGCTCGCGCAAAAGCTCTATCGCTCGAGCGAACCCTTCGGCGCACATCGTGAAATCACCGGCATCGAATTCATAGACAAAGTGATTGAAATCGATCAGGCGCCCATCGGTCGTACGCCGCGTTCGAATCCCGCCACGTACACTGGCGTTTTCGGCCCCATTCGCGAGCTCTTCGCCATGCTTCCGGAATCGCGCGAGCGCGGCTACCGTCCCGGCCGGTTCAGCTTCAATGTCAAGGGCGGTCGCTGCGAAGCCTGCCAGGGCGACGGCCTCCGCCGTATCGAAATGAATTTTCTTCCGGACGTTTACGTCACCTGCGAAGTCTGCCGTGGCCGCCGCTACAATTCGGAAACGCTCGCCGTCCGTTACAAAAATCATTCCGTCAGCGACATTCTGAATTTGCCCATTTCCGAAGCGCTGAAGCTTCTCGAGAATATTCCGCAAATTCAGCAGAAACTTTCCACACTCGTTGAGGTCGGCCTCGGCTACGTTCAGCTCGGCCAATCCGCGACGACGCTTTCCGGCGGCGAAGCGCAGCGCATCAAGCTCGCCCGCGAACTTTCCAAGCGCCAAACCGGCCGCACCCTCTACATCCTCGACGAGCCGACCACCGGCCTTCATTTCGACGACGTTCGCAAACTCCTCGACGTCCTCCAGCGCCTCGTTTCGCTCGGCAACACTGTCCTCATCATCGAGCACCATCTCGACGTCATCAAACAAGCCGACTGGATCATTGACCTTGGCCCAGAGGGCGGCGAAGGCGGCGGCCGCGTCGTCGCGCAAGGCCCGCCCGAACAGGTCGCCCGCTCCAAAAAGTCCTACACCGGCCAGGCTCTCGCTCGTGTATTGTCTATCCCGCAGGGAAACTCAAACGGGTCCGGCAAATAGTCTCTTCAAATTGGGAGCATATGCGCGGTGACCGCCCTCGACAGCCCGCTCTATTTCGTCGTCAAGCTCATCGCATATTGCGCTTGGTGTTATATCGGTTTGCGCCTGTTTCAACCCACAGCAAAACTTTTGCCGCTGCGCGCGCTTGCTTGGGGCGTCTTTCGTTTGTTCATGGGATTTTTCTTCGGCATTTTGATCTATCTATTCAGCAGCGCGCTCGTCACCCATATCGGCGCTGGTCTTCCCCAAAACGCCATCACCTACCTCGCGGTGTATGTGCCGGTTCGCTGGATCGAGTGGAGCATCATGTCCTCGCTCTTGGTTCGCAGTGCAACAAGCACGTCCCCTTGGATACTTGGTTCGAATTCACGCGACCGCTACTGGCGGTTCGGCGGCATCCTCATTTCTTGCCTCGCGGATATTCCGCTCATCATCTCCCTCGGCGGCATAATTCCCACCGGCCGCTTCATGTGCTAACCCGTCCATCCTCAGTCCGCTTGGCTTTCTCCGCGCCGCCACGCTAAAGTTATCCGTCCACCCATGACCGTTTACCCCATCCTCCCGCTCCAATTCGGCGACATCGCCACCTATCCGCTCGCCTCTCGCAAAAGCAAAGTCACCGTCGCCGATTTCGCAAAACCTCCCGCGCCAAACTCCCCCCTAAAAAATTTTCTCGACTCTCTCCCCAATCTCCTCGCCGCCAACGATCTCCGCGATCTCCTCGCCGCCATCCACGCGGCAAAACGCGCCCGCAAAGCCATCCTTTGGGGCATGGGCGGCCACGTCATCAAAACGGGCCTCGGTCCCATCCTCAACGATCTCATCCGCCGCGGTTTCATCTCCGGCATCGCCATGAACGGCGCCGCCCTCATCCACGATTTCGAAATCGCTCTCTGCGGCAACACGTCCGAAGACGTCGAAGCGGGCCTCGGCGCGGGCGCTTTTGGCATGGCCCGCGAAACCGGCGCCTATCTCAACAAAATTGCCTCCACCGCCGCTTATACCGGCATCGGCTATGGCGAAGCCGCCGGAAAATTCCTCGCCGCGCGCCAACTCAATCCAAGACACGCCGCCACCAGCGTCCTCCTCGCCGCTTACCAACACAAAATACCGGTCACCATTCATCTCGCCATCGGCACTGATATTCCTCACATGCATCCCGCCGCGGACGGAGCCACGCTCGGCACAGCCACGCATCTCGACTTTCGCCTCTTCTGCGCGCTCGTGAAAGGAATGCACCCGGGCGGCGTATATCTCAATTGGGGTTCCGCCGTGCTCTTGCCGGAAGTTTTCCTGAAAGCCGTCTCCGTCGTTCGAAATCTCGGCGTGCCATTGCGGCCAATCACCACGGCAAACTTCGATTTCATTCAGCACTACCGTCCGTTGCAAAATGTAGTGAAGCGCCCAACGGCCTCCGCAGCCGGCAAGAACGCAAATGTTTCCCGCGGCTTTGCCATTACGGGACACCATGAACTGCTTCTGCCGCTCGTCGCCGCCGCGCTCGCGAACGGCTGGCCCGGCAAACCGGCAAAGCGCCGCGCCGCTTCTTCGCGCAAAGGAAAGTGATGACCCTTTTCGACGACAACAGTGGCTTCTCCGGCATTCCGCAATCTTCGGATCCGCTCGCCCCGCCCGCTTCACCGGTCTCCGCTGCGCCTCCGTTCGCCGAAGTTCCTCCGGGTGATCCATTCACTTACGGCGCACAGTATCCCCAGCCGTATAAATTTGCTGCGCCTCCGCCCCCCGACTTGCAGGTTCCCTGGTCCTGGGGCCATTTGCTCCTGTTTATCGTCTTTGCTGTCATATCCTTTGTTCTCGTCCAGGCAAGTTTCGTCACCTACTACATCCTGACGAAGCGTCTTTCGACACATCCGGCGCAAAAGGAATTTCAGCAGTTCGCATATTCCACTCCCTCCTTCGCCATCGGCAGCATGGTTGTCTGGTACGCTCTCCTTTTTCTTTTTTTCTTATTCACCTTGTCCTTTTATTACCACGCGCCATTCTGGGAGTCTCTTGGCTGGCGCAAAATCAATCCTGAGAATCGCAAAGCTCCGCGAGCGGGCTGGATCTATTTCCTCCTTGGGTGCGGAATGTCTCTGGTCGCTATGGCCGTCACCGTGAAGGCCAAAGCGCCCGAACACGCGCCCATTCAGGAATTGCTCAAGAATCGCACCATGGCACTCGCATTTATGGGGATGGCGGTACTCATCGCCCCGCTGGTGGAGGAAACTATTTTTCGCGGCTATCTTTATCCGGTTTTCACGCGCATCATTGCCGCCATCCTCCGCTTCTGCGGAATGGCAGCGTCACAGGCCACGAACACCGGCGTCTTTTCGAGCATCGTTCTCACTGGTGTTCTTTTCGGGCTCATGCACGGCTATCAACTGGGGTGGTCCAAGGCCATTGTTGCGGCTCTCATTGGAGTCGGAATTGTTCTGACGATCATCCGCTCTCGCGCGCAGACCACTCTCGCCAGTTTCCTCATGCATCTCGGCTATAACTCCGTCATCGCGTTCCTCAGCGCCCTGGGCCTCATCTTCGCGAAGTACGTGAAGATCCCGCCTCCGCATCACTAGCTCGATTTCCTTCGCGCCGCCTCCATTCGCTACAATAGAGTTTTGCGAGGATAACTCCCGAATGTATGTAGCTCAGCCCATCGAATGGACCGACCACGGCGTCGTGATGCTCGACCAGCGCCGTCTGCCAACGGAAGAAATCTCCTACACCTATACAACGTATCAGGACGTTGCAAAATCCATTCAAGAAATGGTCATTCGCGGCGCGCCCGCCATCGGCGTCGCTGCCGCAATGGGGGTTGCTCTCGGCGTGCAAAAGTCCTCAGCCAAAACTCTCGCCGATCTCCGCGCGGAATTTCCGGTAATCCTAGATACGCTCGCCAAGACGCGTCCTACTGCGGTCGACCTCTTCTGGGCCCTCGAACGCATGAAGACCCGCTTCGCGGATGTTGCCGCCCGCACTTCCGACCTTGCGCAGATCAAACAGGTCCTCATTGACGAGGCCAAAGCCGTCCACGCGGAAAAACGATCGACCGATGAAGCCATCGGCCGCTTTGGTGCCGAATTCATGCCGCGCGAGGGCCATGTCATGACGCAATGCAACGCCGGCGCTCTCGCCACGGGCGGAATTGGCACAGCCCTCGGCGTCATTCAAGTGGCGGTCGAACAGGGGAAAAAGCTCCACGTCTTTGTTCCCGAAACGCGTCCTTATCTACAAGGCGCTCGCCTCACCGCGTGGGAATTACATCGCAGCAACATTCCGCTCACGCTCATCACAGACAATATGGTCGGCCATTTTCTGAAGTCCGGAAAAGTCGGCGCCATCGTCACCGGTGCGGACCGCGTCGCCGCCAATGGCGACGCCGCCAACAAAATCGGCACCTATCAAATCGCCGTCCTTGCGAAGGAAAACAACGTGCCGTTCTATATCGCTGCGCCGATTTCCACGTTTGATCTATCCATTCCCGACGGCGATCACATCCCCATCGAAGAGCGCTCTTCCGACGAAGTCACGCAAATCAAAGGCATCCGCATCGCGCCGGATGTTCACGCCGCTCACCCGGCCTTTGACGTCACGCCGCACCGCTACATCGCCGCCATCTTCACCGAACGGGGCGTCGCTCGCGCGCCTTATACCGAATCACTCCGCGCCTTCGCTTCCGCCACTCATACCGTCGCCGCAAAATAGATTTGCGATGCAGGGCACCCATTCTATTCGTCTCGTCTTTCTGGCCCTCTTGGTGGCGTTTATCTGCGCGCAGACGCCTGCGCGTGCCCAGGACCGCCCCGTCAGCCATTCAACCACTTCTGTTTCAGAGCTTGTTTCCGCGCTGCGCGCAAAATCGAGATCCCTTGAATCCTCTGCCGCCCAACGTCGCGCGTACGAATCTTTCCTCGCTGCACACAAACTCGTCCCCGCGACCGTCTCTTACTCCGATTTCATTCTTGTTCGGACTATTTTTGAAGCCACTCGCGATGCAGGTTTCTGGAACATGCATTGGAGCATCACGGACGAGCCGCCCAATTCCGATGAAGTGTGGCGCCAGTGGGAATCAATCACGCGTCCCGCATACACTGAAAAAACCGCGACCGCCGAATGCGACGAGCTCTCCGCGCTTTTCGCCTTTCTAACGGAACGCGCCGGCATGAAATCTGTCGGCCTCTTCTGGCCTTATCCCAATCACACTGTAGCTGTGTGGACGATTCATCCCGCAAACGCGCAACCCATTCGCGTGGTCATCCCCACGTCGCAAATCTTCCTCACCGAGGACGATACCTTCGATACGAAAAAGTTTGACCCCTGGCGCCAAAAAACGATCTACGACTACACCCGCCGGAACGTTCCAGATTCCTTCGAACTCCCCAAACCCCTCTTCGATTTTTTTCTCTCTCAACTCGATAAGTATGCAGGCGCCTCCACCGAAGGTTTGCAGCAACTTCGCAATCTTCGCGAAGCGGTTTTCCAGAAGACGCTGACTCCCGAGGCGGCCGCCCGAGAAGCCCTCCGCCGCACCGCAGCCTATTCTTCTTCAAACGAAGACCGCGCCGCATTCCAATCCTTTGCGCAGGATATGCAGTCGGCCAATTAGGTCGTAGGGCCGGCTTTCTGAAGCCGGCGTTTTTCTTCTTACCGCCCAAACATCGAATACGAAATGGAATGTTCTTGCTCGCTCGTTTTCGGCGGTGGAAGTTCCGTCTGCCGCGCGTTCTGGAGCATATTTCTGGACCGCGCGTCTCCCGCCAATTGATCCAGCGTATCCGCAATGCGCCCCAATTGAATCGCGATTTCGTCGGTCACCACGGAGCGTTGCAGCGCAATTCTTTTAGCTTTCACCAGCGCAAGCAATAGCGCCACGCCGAGCACCACGATTCCAGCGCTCAAAAGTTGCACGGTAGTGATCGTGTGTCCGGCTAGCGTAATTCCTGAGTCCGAGAGCATCTCTCTCCTCCCGGCTGGGTCTTCTTGATTTGTTGGCTGGTTTCTCTTGATTATATGCCCAAATGCCCTCGTAAGTTGCAAGCGCACTAAGCCAGTGGCTCGGCCTACCCTCCGCGTAAGTGTTTATTGCCTTGAACTTGTACTTGATGGTTTCAATTCATCAATTGAGAACAGCGCGCTGCGACATCTTCATTCGAATCTTATCACTATGGTGTTATACCTTAACAGTTAACCAGATTTGCGCTATGATGCCATATGAAGTTTGGAAGTCCCTCCCTCACCGGGCATCTCAGCCCACATCAAAATCTCTCTTTCCCGGTCGAATTTTCCGCTAACTCCCGCAGAATCTGCAGATACGCAAAACGCCCCTGCAACCCCTTTGGAATCTGCCGTTACAAAACACAGGACTTAAAGTCCTCTAGTTTCTGCAGATACGAAAAAAAGGGGGGGTATATACACCCCCTTCCTGAGACAAGTGAGACAACTTCGGTCCCACACCAGATTATCTGTGCGAAACGCCTGCTACTTCTTCGGGAAGTTCGGGTCTGCCTTCACTTCCAGGATTTGCAGCGTGTGCCGCCGGGTGTGGCCGGACAGGAACAACACCCACTGGTACGCATCCATGGCTCCAATTGCCGGTACCGGGTGGTCGTAGATGTGGTCCCGCAAATCTTCTTGGGTCGTCTTAATGAAATCTTCGGTCTTGGCGCGGCTCTCGAGGAACTTCTTCACAGCGTCCGGCCCAGACATGGGCGTCTTGGTTGGGTCGATCGGTTCAGGAGCCGTTGCCTTGTGCGTGCGGTCCTGCAGCATGGGAACCAGTTTGTCGTCTTTTCCTGCTGTCGCCGAACGTCTTTCGGGCGTCAGCGGTGTCTTCATCACGCCATCGGTGATGCGGCCGAAGATAAAGCCCTCGGCAAGCGCGATATGGTGTGCGCACTCCGCCACGGACCAGCGGTCCGGCGCCGGCTTGAAGTTCCATTGTGCTTCCGAAAGTCCCTTCGTAGCATCCAAGAACGCCTGCTTCGAACCTTCCAACTCTGCGATCCCCTTCTCTCGTTCCGCCTGGGTCAGCGTCTCCGTCGCAGGCGCTGCCATCACGAGCATAGTTACGGCCAATATGATGCTTTTTATCATCGTGGATACCCCCTCCAGGCTAATACGCAGGTTTGGGCAAATTGTATCGCGTTATTTCACGCGGACGTAGGTTACGTCTTCTGTGAACGAATCTTTTTGGTCCTTGCGAAAAGTCCAATTTGTCTTGAAATGGTCATTGTCCAGAAATGTGTAGAGCGCGTGGTGCATGTGCCCCGCGTCGGCATTCTTCAAATTGGATACGCTCACGAAATCGAACTTAATCGTTTTTGTTACAGGATCGTAACTTCCCGACATCGTCGGCTGATTCCCGGCCATGCAGTAGTGCGTCAATTTCAGCTTGTCGCCATCCAGGTAGTAAAGCGTGATCATCTCCACCGGCTTCCCGTTTTCTTCCATGCGGAATTTTTCCAGCAGCGCCGTGCCGCCGGAGGTCAGTTCCAGGCGCAGCGTCGCCTTCTGCATGTTCGTCGTCTCCGTCTGCCAATCGCCCACCAGCGCCTTCATCTTCTCGAACGCTTCCGCCCCATTTCCTCCCGCCGGCGCGGAACTTGCTCCCACCGCACTCATCGCCAGAACCAACACCGCCATCGCCAATTTCTTTATCATCGCCTTTCTCCTTCTTCTCACTTGAAATACAAAATTTATGGATCAACTCCAAACTATTGCGTCGCGAGCTTCGACTCTGTTTTTCGTCCGAACCTTTGCGTCGCGAACCCCACGATCAGACCGATCACCATTCCCGGCAGCATGATGTCCCAGAAAAGCGCCATTCCCGCGTGCAGCACAACCAGCAAACTTAACAGCGCGGCAATGACCACTCCCACAAACAGTCCCCACGGCATTGACCGCACCTTCGTCGCGAATAGACCAATCAACGCGCCCGCGATGAGTCCCTTCAGCATCGAAAACGTAATCACGCTTGTCATCACCGGCGCGAGGGACGGCTCCAAAAAACCGCTCAAGCCGTCTGCCAAACCAAGTCCGCCGCCAACGATCAATCCAAGCACAGGTTTCGTTACGCTCATTCTTCACTCGCTCGACAAAAACTTACTTTGCGTTCGAGTCCGCCTGCATTACGCCGAAAAGATTGCCTTCGGGATCTTCGCAGTACGCAAAATATCCCACTCCCGGAATCGGCGTCTTCGGCATGATCAGTTTTCCGCCGGCCTTCGTCACCGCGGCCAGGGAAGCGTCAACGGAATCAACTCCAAGCGTGTTCGTCGTGGTCTGCACATTGCCGCGCTTCATGATGCCGCCGTTGATTCCCGGCGCTTTCTCATCGCCCGTCTTCACCAGCCAATACTCCATCGGCCCGGGCCACTTTTCGATCTTCCAGCCGAACACTTTCTGGTAGAACGCAATCGCGCGGTCGGCATCGTTCACAGGAATTTCAAAATGAATGACTCGGGCCATGACACTTCTCCTTTTAGTGTTTTGGTTCTGTTGCGAAAATCGTTTCTTGAGCTACGCCTGTTTTGGCTGGACTGCGGCGCCGTATTTCTGCGTCGCAAATCCCACGACCAAACCCACCAGGCTGCCGGGAATAATGATTTCCTTGTAGTAGTGTTTTCCCGTGATGGCATCAGGCATCGCCGCAATCGCCAACGCCAGCAAGGCCCCGATAAACAATCCAAACAAAATTCCCAACGGCACCGATTTCACCTTACGCGCGAAAAGTCCGATCAGCACGCCACCGACGAGTCCTTTGAACGAAGATCCCAAAATAATCGTCATCATTTCCGGGCGCACTTCCGGCGTCAACCAGGCCGATGCTCCATCCAGCGCGCCCAGTACTGTCCCCAGCAACAATCCCAGCAGGATTTTATTCATTGCAAATTCCTCCACTCAATTGAGGTCGTACCCCGAAGCCGCCGCATTTTCTCTTGCTCTAAGGGTCTTTACAACGGGAAGGCGAATTTCTTTAGGTCTAGCGGTGAAAAAAGTAGAGGACCAGGAACCGCATCACTAAGTAGGCTGTTATCAACAAGATGGCGACCTGGTAGCGTTTGTAAAATCGGCCCGCCTTTTCCAGAGCGTTTTCTGAATAGGCCGAAACGGGCAACCCATCTAGATACCGGGACAGATCCGCGGCAAGCTCCTGAACGTTTTCATAGCGCGCATCCGGACGTTCCGCGGTCGCTTTTGCGCAGATCGCTTGCAAAGGGCGCGGAAGCTTTTCGCCCTTGCCTTCCGGCGAGTTCGTGGAGACGAATTTCAACAGTGCGCCCAGAGAAAAAACATCGCTTCGCGCGTCGACCTTTTCCGTTTCGCCCCGTCCTTGTTCCGGCGACATGTATCCCGGTGTTCCCATTACCGTTCCGTGGCCCGTTACAACAGTGGACTGTGTGTCTTCGTTGCCCGGATTTTCCTTTTTGGAAGATGCAAGAACAGTTTCGTCTGCCGCGGCTTGTTCTTGCACGATTTTTGCGAGACCCCAATCCATCACCAGAACTTCGCCGAAGGAGCCGACCATGATGTTCGCGGGTTTTAAATCGCGGTGCAGCACGCCGCGCGCGTGCGCGAACGCAACCGCGTCACAAATTCGCAAAAACAACCGCAACCGTTGCGGAAGGGAATCCACTTGCTGTAAATATTGATCCAACCTCAGCCCTTCCACGAATTTCATCGTGTAGAACACGCGTCCGTCCGGAAGGGTGCCTACGTCGTGAACGGGGACAATGCCGGGATGCTCCAGTTGCGCCAGAATCCGCGCTTCTCGAATGAGCCGTTGCGTAAGTTCAGCGCTCGCGTCGGCCGTGTCCAAAACTTTCAACGCGACGCGGCGATGAAGCTTTTCGTCCTCTGCCGCGTAGACAACGCCCATGCCGCCACGCGCGATCAGTTCGCGCAATTCGTAGCGGGTTCCCGAAAAATCGGGAACGCTCGAACCACGCAAGCGCTCGATTGCCTTGTCACTCAGAAATTTCATTTTGGTGCTTCGCCGAACAGAGTTCTTGCTTCCCGCGCAAACTCTTCTTCGCTGCCGCAGAGCGCGTGCAATTGCTCCAGTGCAATTTTGCGGAATTCCCGCCGCACCCAGGCCATTTGATTGTTTACGTCCGTCACAGGAATTTCATGCCGAGCGGCCAAATCCGCGTACGAAATATTTTCTTCGCCGTCGAGATCGTATGCTTCAAAGAGCGCGAAAGCTTTTTGCTTGCCGCGTGTTTCGCAGAATCTCCGCAATTCAGAGAGGGCGGAAGAAAACAGGCTGCGAATCCATTCCTTCTCGAAAAACTCTTCGAGCGACTCCGGAGAAGGGATGGCGGCCGGATCAATCGTTTGTGCGCGGAGTTCATCTTCCGCAGCGGAAAAATCGAGCGCTACGTGCGTGACTTCGCCGCCACGTTTTTTGCGCGAAGCGGCTTTGATTTCGTTCAGCGCAAAACTATCCGCGCAAACGCGGAAATACGTTCGCAACCGGCTTTTTGCAGGATCGAAACGCGCGAGCAGTTCACGCTCAAACAGTTCCGCGAAAAATCCTTGCGTCAGATCCTGCGCATCCTGTGGCGCCTGCGCGTATTTCAGGCGGAGGTATTTGTAGATGGGCTTCCAGTATGCGGCGAAAAGCGTATCGAGGGCGCGGGATCGTTCGGCGGAATCCAGGCTGCGCGCAGCCGCGAGCACAGAAATGCGGGTTAGAGGGAACGATTCGCCAGGCGAGGTCATGGGTTCGTTGTGGAATTTCCTTCGGAAGAGTCTATGCGGGGAGCAGCGAAGGAGGCAAGGAGCCGGAAAATGGCGCGAGCACTTGTACTGCACCCGCGCCAAAACTAGCGCGGCTGAACTACCACGGGATCGGTTAGGTGGACGGAGCCCTGCATCATCTCCGGAATAACGACGCTCTGGCCATGTTTGACATAGCGAGCGAGCACGTCCGGCTGCTGCCAGGGAAAACCCCAGGCATCTTCCACCGCAACGATGGTGTATGTTCCCGGAATCACGCCGCGTAGGGCGAAACTTCCATCGAGATCGCTCTGGTCTCTGCGAAACAGCTCTTGATGCGATTCAGGATCCTTGGGCACCAGGATCACCATGACGCCGGCTGCCGCTTTTTCTCCGCGCTTCGCAAATCCCCCGACATTGGCAGCGCCTTCCGCGAGAAACAGAGTGAGCTCGAGTGATGCGCCAGGCGAGACGTTCAGGTCGTGGCTCTGGCTCTCCACTCCGTTCGAAACGGCGCGCGCTACGGAATATGCCTTGTTGGGAGAAGAAACGAGAATGGCGTATTTGCCTGTGGCCAGATTCTCAAACACGACGGTGGCGTCGGCACCGAGCGGCTGGTAGGCCACAATGCGCCGTCGTGAATCCTGCAGGGCGACGAAAAGCTGTTTCGGAGGTTGTTCGCCGTGGGGCAACTGTACCGAGAGTTTCGCTTTGCCTGCCGGTTCTCCGGGGGAGTCTTCCAATTCCTGCCCGTCTTTGGATAGCTCCATCTCCGCCGACTGTATGAGCTGACCGGTCTTGGGGTCGTTGCGCCGGACGGTGTATTTGCCGGCGGGAATTCCACTCAGTTCATAAACTCCCGGGGAGACAGGCCGCATCCCGTCAGACTGAATGTTTTGGTTCGTATCAAAGACCCGCTTTTGGAATATTGGCTGACCGAAACTCTGCTGTCCTTCAGGAACGTGGAAGATTATGTGAAGCGAAGGGACAGGGTTCAGTTGCACGTCGATTTGCAGCCTATCGCCTGGTTTGATCGGGATGGGGACGGCCAAGTCGTCTTCCGTAGCGCCGCCGTAGTAAGTCGTCGGATAGGAGACATCGAGAGAGGGCGACACGGACGTGCGGTTGGTCGTTCCGTCGGGCAAACCAGAAACCGGATGGACGGCGTACCAAGGCTTGGCCTGCACGGAAACGAAATAGTTTCCAGGCGCAAGATTGGGGAATTCGAAAGAACCCAGGTCATCCGTGGAAGAACCTCCTGCCGGAGTGATTCGGTTCAGGCCCTCACTGTGATTTTCACGGTAAAGAATGACTCGAGCATGGCGCACGGGATCACCGGACTCATCCATGACTTTGCCCGCGAGGTAAGCCATCGGAGTAAGGCGCAAGACAAGATGTACGGTATCAAATCCCACGCCGGTAACAATCGCAGTCGAATATTGTTCGTGTTGATCATAAGCGGCAGAAATGAATCCGCGCTTCGCTCCTTGCAAGGAGAACTTGCCCGCCTTGAGCTGAAGGAATTCGAAATGGCCATTTTCCGAAGTGATCATGGAAACGGGATTTGGGCGATTACTCGTTTCAGCGATGGAAACGCGGGCTCTTCCGAGAGGCGAACCGTCGAGAGCATTGACGATCGTGCCGGCGATTCTAAAAGTTGCGTCCTGGGGTGTGCTTTGCGCGCGGGCTGGATTTTGTGCGCCGCAAATACAGCAAGAAGCAAGCGAGACTAGACCAAGCGCGAGCAGAGCCAAGCGAAATGGACGAAAACCCTTGAACATGTTCAATCATCCGCAGTGATGAACTGCAATCGCAAATGTGCCTTCTGTCCAGGAGTCACGCGCAATATTTGCGCCTTTGAATCATATTTACTCATGGCTTCCGCGTTCTGGTATTCCAAATCAGATTCCGGATGATTGAATGCAAGGACGCGATATGCACCGGGCGGCAGTTGGTGCAGTTGAAATTTGCCCTCGGGGGAAAGCCAGGCAACGCGGAACTGTCCATTGTTGCCAGCGACGGGAACGAAATAGACCTGGCCCTGAGACTGCTGGGAAGAGCCCGGAGAGTTGGCGTTTTCTACTGCGCCTTCCACTTCGGCTCCATCATCGCGAAGCGTGATTTCAATCGGTGAAATTGCGCCGCCTGCAGGCACAGCCAGAGGCAGGTTCAATAGATCTATACCGCCGGAAGTAATCGACGAAGCGAAGCCGACCGGCGTATTTACTTGTACTCGATACCGCCCCGGGTGCACGTTTTCGATCACAAGAGGCGAATCGTCCTGAGGATTCTGAGGCTGGCGCATGGAAGCAGCACCCCAGGGCGGTCCATAATTTTCAACGGGCCGAAGATTTACCTGCAAATAGCGAGGCCGCCCCTTTACACGAAGATTGGTTTCCGGCGCAGACACTTGGGCGAGCGTTTCTTGAAGCTGAAATTCTTCGTGGACGCTGACAGGGATAGAAACGTTGGGCAAGAGCGCGACGGTCTGTCCTTCAACGGCGGCGCCTTTGACCAGGAGATCGGACGCTCCATTCATCGCAGTGGGACCGTAAGACGAGACTTGCACAAAGTAGTATCCGTCCGGGAGCGAACCCTGAATGAGTTGCTCTGTCTCGTTATGGCCAAGAGCATAGCCAGGTCCGGGATGGCCTTGCGGCCAGACTTGAATGTCGATCGGAAGGTTGGCAGCGGCATTTGCGAGTTTTATTTTCACTGCGTAGTATTCGCGGCGGACGGGCGAAATGCTGGCGACAAACATTGCTCCCGACGATAGCTGAATGACCGAGGCCGCTTCGAAGTCTGTCCCTGAGGGATAGTAGACCGGAGGATAGCCAAAGAGTTGTCCACGAGGGTTGAAGGAGAGAGGATCGCGGTCGAGGAGTTCGTGGGTCACCAACTTGTACGATCCGGGTTGAAGCTCGGCGAAGCGAAACTCACCATTCGATCTTGACATTATCGTTCCCCAAGATTGCCAACGCTCCGCGCCTTCTTGGATTGTTCGACGGAAGAGCTCCACCTGAATTCTATCGAAGCCGTCGGCACCGGGGATCAGAACGCGGCCAACGATCAGGGCTTCCGGCACGAGTGAAATGGTGAAGTCCGACTGGGTCTCTCCGGTCACAGGGATGGGTTGTCGGTTGCCAGGTGGAAGGAAGCCTGGCTTTCGCGCCATTAGCGTATAGGGGCGATCCGCGAAGGGATGGCGAACTACGTAACTTGAAGACGCCTGGGAGTCGAGTTGGGACAAATTGAATTGAAAACGGCCGCGATCATCGGTCATGGTGGCAAGGCGGTTGTCCGGCGAATACACGAGAGCGTGGCCGATGGGTTCGTGCGTTTGACTATTCACGACGGTGCCCCGTATGACGTCACTCTCGGGCTTGGATGGGCCGTTGGTTTGAGCGGATAGCGAGGTTATGACCACGGAGCAGAAAAGAATTATTGCCGGAGCAAAGGTAACGAACGGTTTCGGCCGGAAGGAAGGCTTCGAGTCCCGCCAAGAGAGTATTACCATAGTCGTTCATTCCACGAATACGAACATAGCAAAAGAGCGGGATTCGAGCTACAGCCACAACGCAGGATGCCTGCCAGAAGGGAAGAGTTGCTAGATTAGGCGGGCACGGTTCCGAGCGCTTTTTTGGCACCTTCGATGCCATTGCGAATGTTGGTATCCCAATCCAAATGAGGCACGGGCGATTTCGCCGCAGTTTCGTAAAAGCGCAGCGCGTCCGCGGGACGATTGAGATTCTTGAGCGAAAGGCGGCCCGCCGAAAGCGACGCGAGGAGGGCCGGCCGCTCATTCGGAAATGCGGCGGCGAGACGGCCGTACTCTTCGACCGCCCTTTCAAAATTTCCTTGTCCCTCCGCCGCGCGGCCAAGTTCGAGCCAGATGGCGGCCGGCAAGGTTTCGGCGCCGGAATTTTTGAGATCCTGAAAGTCCTGCCAGGCGGCTTCAAAGTTCTGCGTCTTCAAATGAAGCTGAATGAGCTTGGCCATTGCGTCGCGATAGGCCGGAACATTGTTCTTGCGCCAATAGATTTGCGGCAAAAGCGTGTAGCCTTCAACGGATTCGGGATTGGAAGCAAGATAGGTTTGCAATGTTGCGATTGCGTCGTCCAGCTTTCCTTTTTCCAGCTGCTCGGTGGCCTGAACGATGGCCGGCGCGGCGGTCCAAGTGACTTTGGATTCGATGGCGGCATCGGCTTTCGCCTCGAGGCCGGAATAGCGGAGGGCAAGCGCGCCGAGTGCGCCGAATGCAAATCCGCCGACGTGCGCCCAGTGGGCTGTGCCCGAATATTTTCCAAAAATTGCTCCGGAGAAAACTTCCGCGAGCAGCCAGAACGGCAAAAGCCAATAGGCCGCGGCTTTGAAGCGTATGCCTTTGCCGAGCATGAGATTGGCAATACTTCGCGGGCTCAGGATCACGGCCACGTCGATTTTCGTCGTGGGAAAACGAACAAGAAACGCGCCCATGAGCGCAGCGACCGCGCCGGAAGCGCCAAGCGTCGGCGCCAGGCTCCCCGCGCTGAACCAGGCGTGCAATTGGAGTGCTGCTGCTCCCGCAACCAAGTAAAAAATCGGGTAGATAATGCGGCCCCAGGTGTCCTCCAGAATTACTCCGGCGAGCCACAGGAACCACATATTGCCGATGAGATGCAGCCAGCCGCCATGAAGAAAATTTGCAGTAAGATAAGAAATGCCGGAGGGATGCGCAGGAACGAAGGCGTATTTATCAAGAATCGAGCTGGAGCTCTGCGAGGTAAGGTCGGCGCAGAGCGAATCCATTTCCACCTGCAGCTTGCCAGGGTCATCCTCCAAACGCATTTTGGCGTCCCAGGCGTCCTCCAATTCGCTGTTTCCGGATTTGGCTCGAGCCCAGATGGAGGGATAGTCTCGCTGAAAGGCGTTCACTACCTCCTGCGCTTCCGGGCTCATCGTCAGTTCGGGATGCATAGCGGCAAGTTTAATGATGTGGGCAGTGGTTTCGTTGCGCTGCGGATTCTCCTGGTCAATCTGGCCGTGAGTTCCCAAAAAAATGACGAGGTTGAGGACAACGAGGGCGATGGAAATCACCGGCCAGCGGCGGCCCTCCATGCTTTCGTGGCGCAAAGGAAGAAACACGTTGCCTCCTGGAAAGAGCGGCGAAACGAACCGGAACTCTTCCTCGTAGGATAGAAAATTATGCGGCGGTGAAGAGCGCAAAGAAGGACAGGTGATACCAAAAGATCCAATAATCGATTGGGAACAATCCTCAGGGTAGCGGTTACAGGCTCATTCGTAACGCAAGGCTTCGACGGGATCGAGGCGGGCGGCTTTCCAGGCGGGATAGATGCCGAAGCCAACGCCAATGGCGGCGCAAAGAACGAGCGCCGTGACCACCCAGAAGAGAGAAAGCTGCGCGGACATGTGCGCGCCATATTTCATGAGAAGGGAAAGCAGCGACCCAAAGGTAACGCCGAGAACGCCACCAACAGCGCTGAGGGTGACGGCCTCGATGAGAAATTGCGTGAGGATGTTGCTGCGTTTTGCGCCGATGGCTTTGCGCACGCCGATTTCGCGTGTTCGCTCCGTGACGCTGACGAGCATGATGTTCATCACGCCGATGCCGCCGACGAGGAGGCCGATGGCGGAGATGCAAAACATCAAAAGGAAAATCAGGAAACTGATTTTGTTCCAGAGGTCGAGAAAATAATCGGAAGTGAAAATCGCAAAATCGTCGGGCTTGTCGTTCGAAAGGCGACGTTTGCGGCGAAGGAGATCGCGCATTTCTTCCACAGCTTGCGAAACCTGCGACGGGTCGCTGGCTTTGGCGAAAATTACGTAGTCTTTCTGGTTCGGGTAGAGTTTGCGCAGCGTTGTGACGGGCATGAATGCGATGTTGTCTTCTGGATTTGAGCCGCCGGAAATTCCCTGGCGGCGCTTTTCCATTGTGCCGATGACGGTGAAGAGCTGGCCGTCAATCGTTACTTCTTTTCCGAGTGCGGAATCTTTCCCCTCGGGGAAAAGGGTTTGCACGGTGTTGTAGCCGAGACAGACGACGGGAGCGCGATGTTCGGCGTCGGTTTCATTGAACATGCGGCCCTTGTTGATTTTGATGTCGAAGATTTCGCCTATGGACGGCTGGTTGCCTTGCAAGATTACATTTTTTGCGCGATAGGCGCCGCGGCGCACGTCGGCGGTGCCCGAGCCGAATTGCGGCTGAAAAATCCGCATTGAGGGCGACGCAGCTTTCACGTGCGGCAGGCGCGCAATGTCATCGGCCCACTCGGGTTGGAGCTCTTTGCGAGTAAACCATTCACTCGGTGGCCGGGAAAGAGAGGCCCACGGGAAGCGGTAGGCGATGACCGTGTCCGAACCGAGATCGCGGATTCCGCCGAGGACATTTTCGTTGAGGCCGTTGATGAGCGAGCTGACGGCGATGACAGTGGTGATGCCGATGACGATGCCGAGAACGGTGAGCGCTGAGCGGAGCGGATTCTTGCGAAGCGTATCGAGCGCGAGAGCGATTTGCTCTTTCAGTTCGAGCGCGCGTGCGGGTTTGACGATGTCGCGAAATGTTTTCGCGCGCGGCTTGCTCAAAGTCTGTGCGACGGTAGACATGGAAAAGTTATCAGTCTTCAGTTTCAAACAAAACGAAAAACAGAAATTCGAAAAACTCGCCGTTTCTGCCGATCTAAAGATCAGCCACTACAACTTCATTCAGACCGTAGTGCTTCCACGGGGTCGAGACGCGAAGCTTTGGAAGCCGGATACGTTCCGAAAAACAAGCCGACGCTGAGCGCTACGATCAAGCCGCTCAAGACGGACCAAAATTGCACGGCGGCGGGAAGCGGCGTGACGATTGCGACGAGTTTTGCCGCAACAATTCCAATCAGAACGCCGATGGCGCCGCCAATAACGGCGATGGTGGAAGATTCGATTAGAAATTGCAAAAGAATGTCACTGCGCCGCGCGCCGAGGGCTTTGCGGACGCCGATTTCGCGGGTACGTTCGGTGACGCTGACGAGCATGATGTTCATGATGACGATGCCGCCGACGACGAGCGAAATGGAAGCGATGCCGACCATGACGACGAAGAATCCGGAACTGATGTCTTTCCACAAGGAAAGAAAGGAGTCGCTGGTCTCGACGGCGAAGTCATCTTTTCCGCCGTAGGCAATGTGATGGCGGCCGCGCATGATTTGGCGGACCTCGTCCACGCTGTCCTGAATTGTTACGACGGAGCCGGCGCGCGCAGTGATGCGCAGGGAATCACTCTGCGAGCCAAATTCCTTACGGTAGGTGGTGAGCGGAAGAATGATCCAGTTGTCGAGAGAAGTGCCAAGCGATGTGCCTTGTTTTTTTCCGACGCCAATGACCTGGCACGGCACATTGTTCCAGCGAATTTCCTTGCCGACCGGGTCGACGCCGGGAAGGAGATTTTCGACGAGGTCCATGCCGGCCGTGCAAACGGAGGCGGCACTGGTGAGATCGGCATCGGTGATGTGGCGGCCCTCGACGAGGTCCACGTCGTAGAGCTGGGCCATTTGTGGAGTCCAGGCGCGGAGGTTGGTGTCCTTTAAAGAGTTAAGACCGCTGCGAACTTCGACGCGGCCCCGCCCACCAACGGCGGCGCCGACTTCCTTGCAGGACTTGCAGAGTTCCTTGATGGCGAGGTAGTCGTCCCAGTTCAGACGTTTGCGTTTTTGAAATTCGAGCCAGTCGTCCACATTGGTGATGATGGATGGCTGATAGGAAACGCCGAAGACATCAGCGCCGAGATTGAAGACTTTTGTGGCGACATATTGATTGGCGCCGTTGATGAGGCTGACGACGGCGATGACCGCAGCGACTCCGATGACCACGCCGATGAGCGTAAGGACACTGCGAAGCTTGTGGGCCCAAAGACTGGAGGCAGCAATAGCTACCGCCTCGGAGAGGTTCATTGTAGAGGGCCTGGCCATGGGTCAATGGAGGGACAGAATCGGCCCTCATCGTAACATACGCAGGAAGAGGGGGAGGGATTACATGGAAAATGAGTAGTGGGTCAGTTTGAATTTTCACCTATTGTGTCACGATCCACAACATTCAAACTCCCACTACGGGAAAGTGAGTGGGGTGATTCAGGAGGCAGGCGAAAGTCTTTGAAAAAGAAGCGGGTAGAAAGAAAAAGAGGCGAGGAACGATGCTCCCCGCCTCTTTCCCGTGTTGGCTGAAAGTTAGAAGCTGACCTTGATGCCCCACTCGATCTGACGGGGAGCGCCGAGTGCGAAGACGCCCGTACCGATGGAGGTCAGGTTCAGCTGGCCAGTACAAAGCGACGGCGTGGTGGAGCAACCGCTCTGGTTATGGCGGGTAGTGCCGTTCAGCGAGCCTACGCTGCCGTCGAGGACGCCGCTGAGCGGCTGGCTGGGTGAGTCAAAGTTCTGATGATTGAACAAATTGTAGAAAGAGAATTGCGGTTCAATCGTCACGCGCTCGGGCAATGCGTGGATAGCCTTGTTGGCATGGAGAACCCAGCCCAACTGAAGGTCGAAGGTGAAGAAGCCGTTCATGCCGACCTCCCCTGGCGGCGGAGCCGCAATCGGTTGAGGAGTTGCGCCGAGGGCGATCAATTGGGCCTGCGTGAAGAGACCAGCATTGACAAGCGCCTGGCCCGCAGGGGTTAGCGTCTTCCCTGCGATGGTCGAGTTGTAATTGCTGATGAGTGTGCGCAGATCATTGACGCCGACGCCGCGGCCAAAGGAACCGATATTGGTGGTCGGCAAGAGGTCGCCATTGGCGCCGGTAGTGTTGCCTGCGAAAGAGCCGTCACCAGTCAAGTCAGACGTGAAGATGTTTCCATCGCCCGGGAGAAACAGCGTTCTGGGCAATGCGCTGTACCAGTGGGTGATGATACCGATACGCGTGGTGAAGGGGAGATCCATCCAAGCGCCGGCGGAGAATTGGTTCGTGCGATCGAGACCGTTCGCACCGTTAAACTTGCTGACGTTGTTGAAGTCGACGGCGTAGTTGATGAAGTCCTGGTCCTGGGCGGAAGAATCAAAGCGCGAAAGCGAATAAGCGATTTGATAGTTCAGGCGCTTGATGCCCATGATCGGGCGATCCACGTTGGAGACGAGTTTCAAGTCGAGACCGTTGTAGACGGAACGTCCCATGGGAAAGAGCATCTGGTTTTGACCGACGGCTTGATTGACACCGCCGAAGGCGCAGGCACCGTTGCACGGGAATCCGCTGGTAACGTTGTTCCCGGAGTCGAGACCTTTGCCCATGTAGTCTTGGATGGTTGCGCCGGCCGCGATAGCGCAGTTGATGTCGGTGGCAGACGTTCCCGTTCCGCAACCCTTAGCGCTGTTCGTCGCCGAAATAGCGGCTGTTGCGGCGGTTGTGTCCAAGAAGCGCGCATCGCCGACGTGATTCGTGTCATACGCAAGAAGGAAATGCAGGCCGACGTTGCGAAGATAGTCCGCGGATAAGATGGTCCCTTTCCACAATTGGCGCTGCACGCCCACGTTCATTTGATAGGAGCGAGGTGAGACGTAGCCGGGAGCAATCAAGTTGTTGCCGGTGGAGTTCTGACCGTCGGCAAGGGTGTTGCCGATGAAGTTGCCATTGTTCTGAGCCCCGGCCTGAAGCGTCGCCTGCTGGAACAACACCTGCAAGGCTTCGATGTCTGGAAGGACGTTGCCGATGGCCTGACCGCAAACCTGTGTGGCGATATCGTGTCCATTGATGCTTGTGACGTTGGTGCCATCCGGCAGGGCTAAAGAGCCACCAGGGCACGGGAAGCCAAGACCCAGAAAGAGTCCCTTCTGGAGACGCGTTGGACGATCGAAGAGCACGTTATTCCAGACGGCATTTTCGTAATAGAGACCGGCGCCAGCGCGAATGACGGTTTTGCCAGACTTTCCGGGCGACCAGGCGATGCCGACTTGAGGGCCGAAGTTCTTATCGGGCTGGTTAACGCGATTTCCGAGACCGGCACCAAATTGATTGATCGCGTCAATGGGAGGGACATCAGAGTCAGCACGGCCCGTATCGCGAACATAGTGGAGGCCATAGGTGAGGGTGAGGTTCGACTTAATCTTCCAACTATCGCCGATGTAGAACTGGAAGCGAGTGTCCTGCTGACCACCGGCCGGGAAACCAAAGGCCGGCTTCTCGGTGGAGAAACCTTGGCCGTTGCCAAGAGTAACGAAGTCGAGAGAGTAGTTGAGAGGATTGGAGGCAGGCTTACCGTCCGGGCCCGGAACACTTCCGACGAGTGTGCCCCCCGAAAAGGCGATTGGTGCGGACGCGACGAAGCCCGCGAAGCCACCGCCATTGATGCGGTTGACGCCGATGCCATAACGCAGCACGTGCGAATGGAACGTCTTCGCGCCGTCGTACTTGAATTGTTTGTTGCTTTGGAAAGTTTTCTGCGGGGCAAGGAAGCTTGCACCGGAGCAGAAAGAGTCCGCGCCGCCAGTGAGGCAGAAGGGATCGGAGCCGATGGCAACAGCAACGTCGCCGCCTGGATTGAAAATGTTGGAGCCAAGCACGGCATCGCCAATGCCGTTGCGGAATTTCATGTAGCCAGCACGGAAGCTATGCGTGAAACTGCCTGTGGTGAAGTCAATGCCGCCAACGTGCGACGGAGTGTTTGTGGCATTCAAGAAAGGCGTGTACACGTTGGGAACGAAGCCGCGAATGCTGTTGTTTTGTTCATAAGAGAAGCGGTAGAAGGCGCGGTAGTTCGGAGAGATCTGCCAATCCACGCGGCCAAGGAATTCCGAGTCGCGGAAGGGTGAATTAAAAGTGCCCCCGAGCGACCCGAATGGGGCGGGTAAATTGACAGGCGCACTGAGATTCTGCATGCCGCGTTCGAAATCGCCGAAGAAGAAGAGATGATTCTTTATAATTGGTCCGCCAAGGTTTGCGCCATATTGATGACGTGTGAAAAAGGAAGGACCAGTCTGGGCGATGCGAGCTGCCATGGAATCATCGCGGCCATAGAAGAAACCCTCGCCGTGGAGTTCGTTGGAACCGTTACGGGTGACGACGTTGACGGAGCCGGAGGAAGTGAGCTCTGTCGAGAGGTCGAGCGAGGATTGGCCGACCTGGAATTCCTGAATGGCGCTGGCCGGGACGTTTTGCGTGGTGGTACCCACGGTTTCGTCGGAGATGTCCACGCCGTCCACTTCGATACGGGCCGTGCGACCGAAGCGGCCGCCGAAGGAGATGGAGGAGAACCCATTCTTGGTTGGGTCGAAGTTGCCGCCGTCCTGAATCTGGACGCCGGGTTCGAGTTGAGCGAGGTCAAGGAAATTGCGCCCGTTAATAGGCAGATTTTCAATCTGCTGGGTGGTCATGACGCCTTGGACAGTGGCTTGGTCCGTATTGAGCTCGACGGTCGAGGCTTCCACCGTGACCACTGTAGAACCGGAGCCAAGCTCGAGACTGATCGTGCCGGACGTAATCGTACCGACCTGCACTGTGACGGTCTTTTCGATCGCCTTGAAGCCGGCGGCGTCAACGCGAATAGTGTAAACGCCAGGCAGGAGCGGCCCTGAATTGTAGTCGCCTGAGGAGGTCACCTCCGGATTGATTTTCTGGCCGGTGGCTTTCGAACTGATGAACACCTTTGCCGTGGGGACGCTGGCACCGTTGGGGTCCAGAATCGTGCCCTGAATGCTGCCACTGGAAATCGTGGCTTGAGCGTTGGCGGCGGGAGCGAGAAGCAGACCGAACCCGAAAACCAAGGCTAGAGCCGCCAAAGAAATAGCGGCCAGCTTGCGTGGTTTACGCATTATTCCTCCAATAGAGATTTAAACTTGACCTTCTGACCGTCGAGCGCTCTTGCCGGAACCCCCGCAGAACCGGTTAGAGCAAATGGCGTCAGGTCGACCAGGCAGGTAGGCCGGCCTCACTCAAGGCCGCTACCCCACATGACGCGATGGGCGCAGATAAATATGCAAAAGGCTAGCCAGAATTGACAAATAATAAGTTATTTATTTTTGTGTAGTTTACAAAGCCTGATGTATGCGGTGCCTAAGCAAGATGCGTTTATTCATAAGGACGTACAAAATTATGTATAAAGCATGACCAAATTATTGGTGCGCGTCCTAATTGCCGCGGCGGACGCGGTCGGCCAGGTTGCGGGCGCGTTGGCGGGCGATTTCGACAAACTTGCTGTCGTTCGAAATCTGCTCGAGAAGGGGTAGGAGGCGAGAAGGCTCGGGCATCAAGCCGCGGTTGAAGTCCGATTCGAACTGCAAAAGAGCGTCGTTGATCCCAAGCCGGTCATATTTCATGCGGCGAGAGAGGAGGACAAAGTGCTCCTGCTGGCGCGCAAGTCCTTCAAAAATAAGAAGTAACTGGGTCGCCGGCGAATTCAGCGTGTAGTTGAATTTGGTTTCGAATTTCTTGTTCCCCTGCTCCCAGCGGAAGGTTTTTTCACCAAGATTGGCAATTTTGCGGTGAACGTCGAGGTCGAGACCCTGAAAATGGTGCAGTTCCGCCGCATAGCCGAACATTTTTGCACGCAACGCAGGGCTTACCTCAAAAGGGGCAGAACCAGGATCTTCTTCGAGCTGCCGGATTTCGTAGGTTGCGGCGTCAGAGTCCTCGCGCACGGTGATTTCGATAAATTCCGGTGTGCTGGCGGGAAAAATACGGCGAAAGGTCAGCTTTGCCGATTGGGCGGAAGCGACCTGGCAGGCTACGAGGCCGAGCAAGAGCACGAACAGAGCGGACTGGAGTCTCTGGCGGAAACTCATCGCAAAGTTGAGATGCGTGGCAACTGGATCGGTGTTGCGCTAGCTGGACGGGTAACCGAGGCGCGCGAAGCGGGAACATTTGCGGTGCGAACAGCACCAGCGCCAAAACGTCGGCGGCTTTGGTCGGCTTGCAAATGGCAGAGCGCCACCGCGAGAGCGTCGGCGGCGTCAGGCGGCTCCGGAGTTTCGTTCATGGCCAACAGGGCGCGCACCATAAGTTGCATCTGACGTTTGTCCGCGTGACCGTAGCCGGCGACGGAGGCTTTCACTTCGCGCGGCGCGTAACTGAAAACCTCCACTTGATGCTGCGCAGCGGCAAGCAAGACCACGCCACGGACCTCCGCGAGACGCAAAGCCGTCTTCACGTTCAATGCGGAAAAAACGGATTCCACCGCAAGAACGTGGGGAGAAAATTCGGAGATGAGATCGCAGATGAGAGCGTGGACGGCTTCAAGAGCGGCGCCGGCCGATTCCTTACGTTTTTCCCCGACGCGCAGAGCGCCGTAGTGAAGGACGCGGCAGTTGCGGCCTTCCGCTTCCACGACTCCGTAGCCGGTGGGGCCGGCGGCAGCGGGATCGACGCCCAGCACGCGCACGAGCCGCGAATGTCCGGAATTATTCATTGCGGTAAGTTTAAAGCGCGGAGCGAGCCTGTGCAATCGGGATGGAACAGAAGTTTCCTCTCAAAAAGACCGCCGGCATGAACGCCAGCGCCACAAAGAAGTCGGAAGATTAATTTGCGCCGACGGCGGCTTGAATTTCGCTTTCGTCGATGTCGAAGTTCGCGTAAACGTGCTGCACGTCGTCGTGCTCTTCGAGCGCTTCGACGAGACGCAACATTTGCTGCGCTTGCGTGCCGGTCAGCTTCACGTAGTTTTGTGGAACCATTCCGAGTTCAGCGCTCGCCGGGGTGATACCGGCTTTCGAGAGAGCTTCCTTGACCGCTTCCAGCGCGTCGGGAGGTGTGACGATGTACCAGGCAGAGCCGTCGTCCTTCAAATCTTCGGCGCCCGCTTCGAGAACGAGATCGAGAAGTTTATCCTCGCTGGCGGCCTCCTTCGGTATGCTGATTTCGCCTTTTCGACTGAACATCCAACCCACGGCTCCGGCTTCCGCCATGTTGCCGCCGTTCTTGCCCATGAGATGGCGCATTTCGCCGACCGCGCGATTGCGGTTCGTAGTAACGACTTGAATGAGCATGCCTACGCCGCCCGGGCCGTATCCTTCAAAGGTCACTTCTTCAAACTGCTCGCCTTCGAGCTGGCCTGTGCCGCGCAAAACGGCGCGCTCGATATTGTCATTCGGCATGTTTTCATTTTTTGCAGCGAGGATGGCGGTGCGCAGGCGGGGATTGGAGTTTGGATCGCCACCGCCGATGCGGGAAGCGATCGTAATTTCGCGAATCAGGCGCGTAAAAACGCGTCCGCGTTTGGCGTCTGTTGCGGCCTTTTTGTGTTTAATCGTGGCCCATTTTGAATGCCCGGACATAACAATTCCTCTTCTCTCGCGTGAAATTTCCGGCGGCTGCACGGATGCCGTGGCCGCTTCCCGACCAATCGGTATTCCACGATGGACGGGTCATCCCTCAACTATCTGCGGAAGATTACGGTGAGCCGCAAACTCGCCCGGCCGCTCCGGCAGGGCAGAATGAGGACCGTTGGAAGTTTAGCACAGCAGAGAAGGGTGCGGAACCCGCTATACTCGGGCGGGCGCGGACGGAAATCGAAGAAAGGCGGCGGCTTGGAAACCGAGAGAGGCGACGGGGGAGGGCGGTACCGGTTGCTGGTGGTAGCTTCTCATCCGGTGCAATACATGGCGCCGATTTTCCGGCGGATGGCGAAGCATCCCCGACTGGATTTGCAAGTGGCTTATTGCAGCCTCCGCGGCGCGGAGGAGGGACACGATCCAGAATTCGGGAGGCAAGTGAAATGGGATGTGCCGCTGCTGGACGGTTATGCGTGGACGCATGTGCCGAACAAAAGTTCGGGAGCGGAATCTTTCTGGGGACTGAACAATCCGGGGCTGAAACGGATCATTGGCGAGGGGAAGTTTGACGCGGTGCTTTGCTACACAGGATATATGAGAGCTTCATTTTGGATTGCGCGCAAGGCAGCGAAAAGAGCGGGAACGGCGTTTCTGTTTGGAGCGGACGCAACAACCCTTGAGCCACGCGACGGAAGAGCCTGGAAAAAATGGATCAAGCAAATTATCTGGCCGATCCTTTTTGGGCTTGCCGATCAAGTGGTCGTGCCTTCGTCCGGCACGCACGACCTCATGAGGTCGCTTGGGATTCCCGAGGAACGCATCACGCTTACGCCCTACAGTGTGGACAACGATTGGTGGATGGCGCAGGCGGCGGGCGTGGACCGCTCCGCCGAACGAGCAAAGCTCGGCTTGCGAGAAGAAGAAAGAGTAGTTTTGTTTTGCGCGAAGCTTCAGCCGTGGAAGCGGCCGATGGACTTGTTGCAGGCCTTTGCAAAGGCTCACGTTGCGAACGCGAAATTGATTTTTGCCGGGGAGGGGCCGCAACGAGGGGATCTCGAAGCGGAAACGATACGGCTGGGAATTGCGGACTGCGTGAAGTTTCTCGGATTCATCAATCAATTATCACTCCCTATTATTTACAAAATCGTAGACTTGATGGTATTACCTTCCTCCTACGAACCCTTTGCAGTTGTGGTCAACGAAGCGATGTGTTGCGGCTGCCCGGTGATGGCAAGCGACAAGGTGGGGGCGGCCAGGGATCTCGTTCAGCCGGTGGCGCCGGATTTTGTTTTTCCGGCCGGAAATGTGGACGCCCTTGCGGAAAAGCTTGCCGCAGCCCTGCAAAATCGCGAGCGCTTGTTGCAGCTGAAGGAAACCGCGCTGGCCCACATCAAAACGTGGTCGCCGGAACGGAACATCGAAGCGACGATTCAAGCGGTGGAGATTGCGGTTCACAGGAAACGCAGTTCGTAGAGATGGGAAGCGCCATGAAATGGCTGATACAAAATGCAAAGCAACGCGCCGTGTTCGCAGTGAAGAATCCGCGCTACGCGCTGGGGGCCATGTTGCGGGAACTAATTCTGGCCGATGAGAGATTCCTGGGGAAGATTACGGGAGCTTAAGTTGCGGCGATTCGCGGGTACCTGGATGAGCCGATTAATTCACCGGCGTTTGCGCGGCATCTGCGTGATGCGGAGCAGGAATTCCGCGAGCTTGCGATTACCAGCGCGGATTTGTACGCCAAGAAAGTTCTGCTTCCGTACGCCGCGGTGCGCGCTTTGAAGCCGGAGTGCGTGGTGGAAACCGGCATCGCAAACGGAGTTTCTTCCGCGTACATTTTGCTGGCCCTGCACAGAAATCAGCGAGGCAAGCTGCATTCCATCGGCCTGGCCGATCCAGCGTATTTGCCCGAGGGAAAGAGGCGGGCTGGTTCGTGCCGAAGTGGCTGCGCGAGCCGTGGCATGTGCATCTGGGGCGACGCGAAGGAAATTCTGCCGAACTCTTGCCGGAGCTCGGCCGCATTGATATTTTTCTGCACGACAGCCTGCACACGTATGAGCACATGCTTTGGGAGTTCGAACTCGCGTATCCGTTTCTGGGAGAACTCCTTTTTGCGGACGATGCCCTCTGGAATTCCGCGTTTGAGGACTTCGCGCGCAAAGTGGGCGCGCCGGAGGCCCGCATTCTCCACGGCGTGGGCGTACTCCGGGAAAACGGGTAATTTAACAGCGCGTACGTCAAGAACCATCATAGGCGCGCGACCCATGTTTATTTGGGTTTACTGCCCAAATCTTATCCGCCGCAAGGAATTTGACGGAATACCCCATTGAGGTGAGCAAGTCGTTGCATGCCTGGGCCATTTCTTCACTGTGGAGCGAAAGAAAGATCAACGGCGACGAGTCATGCAAGAGCTGTTTCGCGCCTTGAAGAACTTCAAGTTCAGCGCCTTCCGCATTGATCTTCATTGCGTTGGGCCGTCTTCCTTGCGCGGAGCGGAAAAATTCATCCAACTCTATGGTGTGAACTGTCGCAGCCCCGGATTGGGAAAAGTGGCCTGCCGTGTCATGCGAAGTCGGTTCAAACTGCCGCGATCCGTTGATGTTTGAAACTGCCGCTTCAACTACGGTGCAGTTCTTAATGCGGTTCAAGCTAATGTGTCGCCGTAGAAAGAAGGCATTCCTCGGCAGAGGCTCGAACGCAAACACATGGCCATTCTCACCCACAGCAATGCTAGATACTAGCGTATAGAGTCCGACATGAGCACCTATATCATAGACAACATCACCCGGATGCAAGGCCGCAGCAAACAGCCGTTGATTTTTCAGCTCCCAATACCCCAACCAGAATCCACGCGTGGTGGAGTCTGATATCCAACGCTTGCCGCGGGCCGGTCCGCGCAAAATCCGTACCACTGCTCCAGATGGAAGAAGTTTGAAGGGGAGCCGGAGAAGTCTACCTAACCTTGTTTCTGAAGAGATTTCCGACAGGTTCATAGGAACATTCTCCGACTCACCGCGCAAGCGGTCAACAAGTACGGAGGTGGGCGGAGCAAACCGGGATATCGAAAGAGGTGAACCTTAAGTAGAATTGCGGTTGGAGGCTTGCAATTCCGGTAAGGATAGTATTAACCGGAAGATTCAGTTTTTTTGCACACCGTTCGTTGAACATTCTTTACTATACGCACGCTTTCTGGCCCCAAATTGGAGGCATTGAAACTTTTTCGCTTCGGCTCATTGAGGGGCTGGAGGCTTGCTCTGATGAATCGCAAAAGCTGGATCTAATAGTTGTTACAAACACCCCGGGACCTGAGTACTCCACGGAACACAATTTTTCGGCACCTGTCGTGCGGAAACCCAATTGGCTTCATTTGTGGAGGCTCATAGGCGCGGCTGACCGAGTGGTTTTGGCGGGCGCTGCCATCCTGCCCCTTACTTTCAGTTTGCTACAGCGGAAAAAGCTGATCATTACCCATCACGGATATCAAACGATCTGTCCCAACGGGTTATTGTTTCATCTCCCGACGCGTACCGATTGTCCGGGATACTTTGGAAAGAGGAATTATGCAGAGTGCGTCCGCTGCGGGAGGAGCGAGCTTTCTTGGCTGGCGAGTATGAAGCGCGTTTTACTGACTTTCATACGGCGGCTATTGGCAAAAGGAGCCCGGCGAAACGTGATGTTGTCGAGTCACTTGTCCGAGCGATTGCAACTTCCAAATTCGGTGATCATCCGGAACGGAGTGCCACTAATAAGTCCCAACCTTACTCCAGATGTTTCCACTGCGAGTTGTGGTGAGCAGCTCTCTTTTGCTTACGTCGGACGGCTAGTTATTGAAAAGGGTGCTCACGTTCTAATTGATGCAGCTCGGATCTTGAAAGGCAGGGGCAAGAATTTCTGCGTGCTGCTATTGGGAGAAGGCCCAGAGAGGAACACACTGATGACTCAGGCTAGAGACGCAAATCTTAGCGAGACGGTTAGATTTTTGGGATTTCGCACGGGGGCCGAGCTGCAAGCTGCACTAGCAGAGCCTTGCGTACTCGTAATGCCCTCCGTGTGCCAAGATGTCGCCCCGTTCGCCCCCCTTGAGCAAATGATGGCCGGTAGAGGGGTCATCGCATCCGATATTGGCGGTCTGTCTGAAGAGGTTGGAGACGCCGGGTTAAAGTTTCGGCCCGGTGACTCGGAAGAGCTAGCCGATCAAATGGAGCGGATTTTGGAGAACCCGGGACTTCTTGCTGAGTTGGGAGAAAAGGCCGTTAGGAGAGCACGGGAGCAATACTCGGCCGAGAAGATGATTTTGGAATACCGAAAACTGCTGTCGGGCTGAGTATTGGGATAGACTCAATTAGGCAAGCGTGTCGTTAATGCACAGTCAGATTCAAAAGCAGCCGATTATCGTAATAGCGTTGCTAGGAGGCGGACTTGTTGTCGCTTACCAAAGCGCCCAAGCGATCTTAAGCAATGACATTCCAGGTCTGGCCTACCTAGGAATGGGCTTCGCCTGTTTCGCGCTCGTAATCTCAATTCTGAATAATTGGCGCCGCGGCCTTTACATGGTGCTGTGCTGGTTGCTGGTAGAAGATTTGTTCCGCAAGTATCTTGGGAACAATATGGCGATCTACTTCGCCAAGGATTTTCTTTTAGCCGTCGTTTATTTGTCTTTTTTTCTCGCATGGCGGCGAAAAGAGGTCCAAATCCTGCGCCCCCCGTTTTACGTTCCGTTAATTATTTTTATCTGGTTTTGTTCTTGCCAAGTATTCAACCCAAGCTCGACTAGCATCATTTTCGGAGCGTTGGGGATGAAGCTATTTTTTTATTACATGCCGCTGATGCTGGTGGGATATGCGCTCGTAGATACGGAACAGAGGCTGCATACATTTTTCAAGATTAATTTGATAATGATTTGTCTGATCGGCGGGTTAGGGATCATCCAAGCAATTGCAGGGCCCACATTTTTGAACCCACCCACGCTCCAAGAGGACATCCGCCTACTGAGCTCGCTTTACCGCGTCTCTCCCATCTCCGGCGCAATCGTTTACCGGCCAACATCCACATTTGTGAGTACGGGAAGATTCGGTAACTTTTTGCTTGTCGCTTGGCCCCTTACCTTGGGGTACTTAGGGTACTTGTTGCTTCGTTATAAGAGGGGCCGATTACTTGCGTTCATAACCCTGAGCATTATCTTTGCTGCGGCTGTTCTATCTGCCTCGCGAGGCCTGTTCGTCTCAACGCTTTGCTGCACTATCGCCAGCGCAATAGCTTTTCTTTGGGGGGCGCCCAAGCAGGAAGGCGGTACGGTAAGGATTCTGCGCGCTCTACAAAGGAGTCTATTCGGCATTGCACTTGCGGTGATTCTGCTTCTGGCCACCTACCCAGAAGCATTGATGGGACGCTTGGCCGTTTACACGGAGACACTTTCGCCATACAGCTCGGCCAGCGAACTCGCTTACCGAACAAATGATTACCCCACGCAGAATTTCCTGAAAGCATTTTCATACCCGCAGTGGCCTTACGGTTACGGAATGGGGGTGACAGCCCTGGGAATTCAGTACATCGCAAGGTTTTTTCATATCAAGTCCGCCGTCGAAGGCGTTGAAAGCGGTTACGGCGAACTGGTCATAGAACTTGGGATTGTTGGCCTGCTGCTTTGGCTCCTTTGGACGGGGGCGGCAGTCCTTGGATGCGCAAGGATCGTACGCCGGCTGAAAGGCTCTTCCTATCTACCAATTGGCTTTGTAATCTGTTGGTATGCAACCGTGCTCCTTTTTCCGTATACCTTTGCGGGAATACAGGCGTACGAAGATTTTGTAATGAATGCGTATCTCTGGTTGCTCCTGGGAGTGCTCTTTCGCCTGCCTCACTTAAAACAAGCCGCAGAAGTAGCCCGCGCCGAGCATACTTTGGCGAGCCAGCAGCAGCCGCGTTGGGCCACCTGAATTGCGCATCGCCGTTGTCAGTCCATTTGTGGACAAACAACATGGCACGGAGCGTGTGCTCGCGGAATTGCTCGAGCGTCTCGCCGCTTTTCACGACACCGAAATACATCTTTATGCGCAACGCGTGGCGGACCTGCCTGTGATGCGTTCCGAGAATTTAAATCCAGTTCTTTCCACCACCGGAAAAATCATTTGGCACGAGATTTCCGCGATTCCCGGGGCTCATCTTTTGCAGTTTCTTTGGTGGTACTTTGCAAATCAGCTCGCGCGCTGGCGCGATACAAAATTCTGTGGCCTTGTCCCGGATCTCTTGTATTCGCCGGGAATTAACACTCCCCAAGTCGACGCGATCACAGTGCACATCGTCTTCCACGCATTTTATGAACGGGTCCGCCCAGAACTTCGTTTCTTTGGGAACTCTTTTCTTCAATGGCCGCGCACGATTCATCGCATTCTTTACTACCACCTGATCATGTCGCTCGAACGCCGAATTTATGTGAAACGAAGGATCGCACTTTCTGCCGTTTCCCAGACCGTAGCCGGCCAGCTCAAGAAATACTTCGGGCGCGATGATGTGCTTGTCATCCGCAACGCCGTGGACGCCCGCCATTTCAACCGGCAGGCGCGCCTGGTACGGCGCGACGGGGCTCGCTCAGCTTTCGGAATAGCGCCTGGCGAATTCGTGTTCCTGCTCATAGGAAACGATTGGAAGAACAAGGGGCTCGACGCGCTTCTGGGAGCTTTGACGGAATGTACGGATCTCCCCATTCGACTCCTCGTAGTCGGCAAAGATGATCGAGAGCCTTACGTGCAACAGTGCGAGAGGCTCCAGCTCGGGGCGCGTGTCAGCTTTCTGAATCCTTCTTCCGATGTTCTGCAGTTCTACGCTGCCGCGGACGCTTACGTTGGCCCTTCTCTTGAAGATGCCTACGGACTTCCCATACTGGAATCCATGGCTTGCGGCTTGCCGGTCATTGCCAGCAGCGCAACCGGAGCCAGCGAAATCATCTCGCATGGTGAAAACGGTCTAGTGTTACAAAATCCGCGCGACGTCAAGGCTCTCGCTCAACTGATGCGCGAACTTTGTGTCTCGCCGGAATTGGTTCGCTCACTCGGTGTCGCGGCTGAACGGCGCGCCGCGCAGGAGACCTGGGAAGCGCACGCGACGCGCACTTACGAGCATTTTCTCCAGGTGCTCTCCAAAAAGTCGCAAACCTCTGTTCGATAATTTTGGAGTTTGTTGGGCAGTCGGCAAGGACTTACTTTTTCGCCAGCACCGCTTTGCGCGTGGCATCCATCGTAAACGCCAGCGTCTCCTTTGGAATGCCTGAGACGAACGGCGCGATCATCCATCCCAGTCCTGTAGGAATGTCTCGTGTCAACGAGACCACCTCGCACTGAATGTAAACGCCGCCATCTTTCTCTTCGACGCGCCACCAGGTTTCCATCCGCCATAGAAAACCGCCGTCATCTCCCGCGGGCTTCTCGCGCTCATCACTCTTTCCCGCGTTTTCCACTTCCGCGATTTTGATCGCTCTGCTCCGGCTGTGCGCACGCTCTTTCGAATCTCGAAAATAGTTCACGTCATGCGTCGTATTCAGTACGACCGTGATTACTTTGTGCCGGCGAAACCGCAAGAAAGCCTGATAGTGATCGCCGTCATGCGCCAAAGTTTTTGAGCGCTCCACGTCCGGCTTGTAATACTCTGAGTGGCGATCGTAATCCTCCAGCACGCGCAAAACGTCGTCCACGCCCGCTCCCGGAATGAACGAAATCGCTTCCCAGTGATGAATCAAACCGTTGGGGCAGCGCACTTCTTTGCCTGTATCTTGTGTCTGCCGCTTCTCAATTCGCGTCGTGCCTGCGCGCAACGATTCATACGCGGCGCGGCGTTCCTGCTCCGACAATGCATCAATCTGGAGAAATGGAGAGCCTTGTTTCAGTTCAGCCGTGTTTCGCTCAACGATCAAACGGACATAGTGATCGAATGCCGCCTCCGTCTCCGATTTCAATTTCGGCATGGCATGAGGCGCGCCGCTCGCTGAATCGACCACTGAGGCTGCAAAGAAAGTCAGCGCCGAGCAAAGCAAACCGATTGTAGAAATTCGCCTGCCTGCCAAATCCCTCATCTGTCACGTCCGCCTTGCGCACAAAATGGGCTTTTCCCGCGCTGCGCATCCGCAAGTCATTTTCTTGCAGCGGCACGCAAGCGCTCCCAAAACCTACGCCTTAATTCGATGCATTCGGGTGGCCGCGCAGCAAGGAAAGCGGGGGCGCCGCGCGGAGGGCATTTTTAGCTGAGAGGGAGAAACTTACCGGGTTGGGAAGCTCGCACACGGCCCCTTGCGGGACCGCTGTCCCCGCGCGGCCCCCAACCCGTTGTCCAAAGTTACTGCGGACATCTGCGTAGCTCAATGGGCCGGACGAGCCACTTTTTGAGGTACCCGGGTCTTAGTACCACCTTCCTAACGCGGAACTGTTCCATTACGACAAATTATTGAATCTAAAAGGTTTAGACCAGCTGTTAAAAGGCTCCGCGAGTACTACTGACCCCCGTTCACCCCGCTGACGAATCCGCCGAGATGGCCGGTTACAGAGATGACAATCGCGGTTGCGAATTGCACTGCATAGCGAATTCTCACCCAGCGTGATTCTGTCTTGCGGTACAGAAGCAGAACCGACCACATCAGCAAGCTCGACAGCCAGCCGAAGATGAGGTGCAGCAGCAAATTCCCTTTGAGGTGGGCGCCCTCCAATTGAAATCGCCATGCAAGGAGGCCCGTGATCACAACCGGAATCGAAGCAACGGCCGCCGCGAGCTGGTTGTAGTAAGACGCGGAGATGAGCGCCGCGCTCGCCCGCCACCTCCCCAGCACTTCAAAAATCACCGAAGTCAGGCAGAGCCCAATGGGGAAGTGCACGAGCACGACGTGCTGCGCATGCTTTGCAAACAGAACGCTTCTCGGATCGAAGGGAGATTCCATCATGATGCGTCCTATTGCACGACGACCTTAGCCGTCATCTTCGGGTGCAGTGAGCAGAAGTACGGATATGTCCCCGGCTTGTCGAAGGTGAAGGAAAACTTCTCGTCGGTGTCGAGCGCCTTCGACTTGAAAACTTTGTCGTTGCTCACGACCGTGTGCGGAATGTCGTCCGCGTTCGTCCATGTGACTTTTGTTCCCGCTTTAATTTCCAAAGTAGCGGGAGAAAAACTGAAGTTGTCGATTTTTACTGCGGCCGCCATTTCCTGGGCCATCTGCGGTTTCAAGGCCGTCGCGGCACTCGTGTGCTTCCACGAGCCCGCGGCGTGGTTGAAGCCCGCCACGAGCAAAATACCCATTCCCAAAATGCGCAATGACCGTTTCACTTTTTTCTCCCTCTCAACTCAGATTCGAATCCACAACTGCCAGCGCCTTTTGTCCACGCACGAAATTCACGCTGGTTACGCCAAGCACGCTGCGCAACTGCTCCGCCGGCACCTTCATTGGTCCCGGCGAATCCGCAGTTCCCGGTGCCGGCTGCGGAAACGCCGTCGAAGCTGCCGTGTGGAACGTGACGTTCCCTTCCACCTTCTGCATCGTTTGGTGAATATGCCCGTTCAGCACCGTCACAGAGCCGAATTTCTTCAAGTATCCAAGCGCCTGTGCGCTGTCTTCCGTTCCCCATCCCCATTGTGGATAAACCGACCACAGCGGTATGTGCGCGAACACTACAATCGGCGTACTAGGTTTCTTTCCCTTCAAATCGTCTTCGAGCCATTCGAGCTGCTCGTGACCGAGCGTGCCCAGGCCTCCCGCCTTCAAATCCACCACGTTCACCAGGCCGACAAAATGCACACCGCTCTTGTCAAAGCTGTGCCATCCAGCGCCCTTGCTTCCTTTGCCGTATCGCTCCAGGTATTCCTTGCCTTCATCTATTGCGACGTCGTGCTCGCCGGGAACGTAAAACGCTTCTTTTACTTTCGCGTCCTTCAAAATCTGCTGGACGTTGTCGAACTCTTCCGGTTTCGAGAGATGCGTGATGTCTCCCGTGTGCAAAAGAAATTCAGGATTCCTGGGCAATGCGTTGATCTTGTCAATCGCCGCTTTCAGCGTTCCGATGACGTCCGGATTCGCCGGCTTGTTGAACCCCATGTGGCTGTCGCTGATTTGAACAAAGCTCAATTCGCCCATCGCAGCCGCCGGATCCAATTTGCTGAGGCTGCTTAAGCTGAACGAATTCAGCACTCCGCCCTTCATCACACAGAGCGTGCCCGTTCCCGCCCAGGCCATGCATTTCAGAAAGCCACGACGATCAATTCCGTCCTCGTTGTGGTCAAACTTGATTTCATCTTCTTTCTTCATTTGCGGATTCCTCTCTAAATAAGGCGAGCGGCGTGCACGTGTGCTGAGCCATGCCCGCCGCTCTTGTGGACGACGTGCTACTGTCCTGCTTTACTGGCGCCCGAAGTTTTTTATTCCGCGAAACGGCTACCGGTGCCTTATGCTGGGCGTCTCATATGTGGGAATAAATCTCAGGTTCGGGCGGTCACTATGGATGGACGCGCAGTGCTGGGCCAGAAGGACGGACGTGTTTAGTGCAGGACCGCGAGCAGTTTGATCAGCTCGTGCTGCCGCATTTGCGGGCGGCATTCAATCTTGCGCGCTGGCTTTTGCGCAGCCGCGAGGATGCGGAGGACGTGACGCAGGAAGCTCTGCTTCGCGCGTTCCGTTTTTTTTCCGGATTTCATGGCACGGATGCGCGTGCCTGGCTGCTGCAAATCGTGCGCAACACTTGCTATACATGGATGGAGAAAAATCGTTCAATGGGTAGCGCGGTTGAATTCGATGAATCGCTCCATCTTTCGCCGTTGCCCGGCCCGGAAGCGCAGGCTCTTGCGGGGAGCAATCGCGAACAATTGACAAAAGCGCTCGAACAGCTTTCGCCTCGCGCGCGCGAAGTCATTGTTTTGCGGGAACTCGAAGGCTGCTCATACAAGGAAATTGCTTCCATCACGGCAATACCCATCGGCACCGTAATGTCCACGCTTGCTCGCGCTCGCGAGCGCCTGCAACAATTGCTCACTAGCCCAGACCCGAAGGAGGCCGTACATGACGTGTAGTGACTCCAGGTCGGTTCTGCATGCATATCTCGACGGCGAACTGGACGCGCCGCAGACTGCCGAATTCAAGCGGCACCTCGAAGGTTGCGTCGCCTGCTCGCGAGCGCTTGAGGCGCAAGAGGCGTTGCGCTCTTCAATGCAGCGAGCGAAATTGCAGGAGCCGCTTCCCGCAGGCCTCGAAAAAAAGATTCGCAGTCAGCTGCGCGAGTCTCCCGCACCGTTCCACGCGAAAAAGTTTCCCGTCTTGCGGTGGCTCGCAGCTGCCGCGGTGCTCGTGCTCGTTGCCGGGGCCTCCTGGGAGTATGGGCAGAAAACTCGCGAGAGAGTGAACGCTGCGGTGGCCACGGGCGCCGCGGAGATTGTGGATGCTCACATCCGCGCGCTCCAGCCAGGCCACCTCACCGATGTCACTTCCACCGACCAGCACACGGTGAAGCCGTGGTTCGACGGGAAAATCCCCTTTGCGCCGCCCGTGCGCGATTTTGCCGAACAGGGATTCCCGCTCGTCGGCGGCAGGCTAGACGTTTTTCAGGGGCAGACTGTCGCCGCTTTGGTTTATGGCCGCCGCAAACACTTTGTTAGCGTCTTTCTTTGGCCGGAGCCGGCCGCAGAAACCGAAGAGTACACCGGCGCGCAAAACGGCTATCAGTGGATTTCCTGGAAACAGAGCGGATTGCGCTTTTGCGCCGTGTCGGATGCGAGCGCCGACGATTTGAGCGCGCTTAAGAGCCTGCTCAGCCGCTAATCTTTCTTGACCGTTTTTCCTGACGACTTCGGCATCGCCTTTGCGTAAATCAAATGCAGCGTGATGTCGCTGGTCTTGCCGGACTTCACCGGAAAATTCTTCTGCCATTCGGAAAAAATGCCGTTCGCGGAAGCGCGCAAATCGTAATTGTCCGTGTGCAATTTCGCAATGGTGAACCGGCCGTGCGCGTCCGCGTGTACCGCGTGAGGCGAGTCTCCGCCCGAGGATTGGTACGTGATCGCGGCGTGTGGCGCCGGCTTGTCGTCCGGTCCTAGCACAAGGCCTGAAATCACGCCGCTCGGTTTGGTCTTCCACGCCTTGGGCGCGCCGTATTGTCCCGCCAGGGCGACCGTACATGAAACCAGCAGCAAAACCGCAGTGATTGGAAGAATTCGCTTCATCGCCATCTCCTGCCCCACGGCCTCAGTGTAAGTCCGGCGGCCCTCCAGCGCGGTTCTCATGTGTGTTCCTGTGCCGCACCGGCAACCTGTCTCTTGGGGCAGGTCGCCTCTTGTAATGGTTTTCGCGGAAGCGCTACAGCGTCGCTTCGAGGTTCACCTCATCCATCATCCTTTCCAGCTTCTCGTTTTCCGTGTCGCGTTGCGCTTCCGTGTCCGTGATCCTCTTCCGCAGGCTCGCAAGCTGCGTTTCTTGATCGTCGAGCTGTTTCGTGTAACGCTGCAGCAGGGCTTTTTCTTCCGCGCTTCCCCGCAGCGCCTTCATGTTTTCGCGCAGTCGCCCTTGGTCGTCCACGATCCGGTCAATGTCCTTCTGCCGGTCTTCCATTTCCTGCTCCAGCTTCGCGACGGCGGCCTTTTGCGTCGAAATTTTCTTCAGCGCGTCCGCCATCTCCGGCGTGATGCTTCCTTGTTTCGAAAAATAGAGAATCTGGTCGTCCGTCAAATTCGAGATCTGATACGTCGTGAAGAGCGGATGAACTTCTTCCACCGGCAGCATGGCAGTTGCATTCGGAGCCACTTCCACCCGGAATCGGCTTGTCCCCGGCGCTTGCTCTTCCGGCTGCTTCGAATTTTTCAGAAAATTCCATCCCACGCGTGCCGGATGCTCGATCACCAGCACCCGCGGCGCCGAGTCTTGATCGCGCACCGTGTACGTAGTGCGTTGCTGTTCCTCGCTCACCTGCGTCAGCGTGCCTTTGTACATCTTCACTTTCGTCACGTGCTGCGGCGACGCATTCTGCTTCGCCTCGACCAGCAATCCCAAATCCGTCGCGTACGAAAGCAGCCGTTTCTCGCCCGGCTTGATCGGGTCGGTCAATCCTTCACCCGCAAACACTTCGCTTTCGAGCACGTTGAAACTGCCGCCGTCCAGCGTCAGCGCACTAGTGTTTTTCATCCAGATAGCCCGCAGTGGCCGCCCGGCGCCATTCGTTCCGCTCCACAGCGAAACTTTCTCCGCTTCCACGTCCGTCTGTACAATCGGGACCAGCGCCGACTGATTTTTCTTCAGCGTCACGCGGTCCTTCAATTTGTACTCAAACAAATCGCCGAGTCCCTGCCCGCTCGCCGCCGCGCTTCCCATCTCCCGAGCTTCTGCAATCGCATTCGCTGGCGGCGGTGGGGGCAGAGCAACCTCGGGGGCAAGCCCACCCACAGTCGCATAGTTCCTACCGTTCAGCGGAAGGTTTGCAATGCGGGCGCGGTTTGCAACCGCCAACTTACCTGCGTACTCAATTCCGTTGACAACCTCTGAGCTCTGGGAATTCACCGCAACAGTTGAAGCCGCCACGGTCACAATTTCCGTAACACCGCCGATTTGCAAACTTGAATTGAGTGAATTTTCGCCGCTGCCCACATTCACTCCGGAATAAATAGTTTTCTTAAAATTGGCTGCTCCAAACTCTGCACTGTAATTTCCCGGGGGAAGCGCCGACATCATGTATTCACCGTTGCTATCTGTAGTGGTTTGCGCAACAACAACACCATTCTGGTCTTTCACCACGACGTTCGTATTTGGGATCACGGCGCCGGTCGCGTCCGTGACTTGGCCCGAAAGAGTTCCATTTCCGCGCAAAAGCGTTGACGCATGCGTCTGCGGCGAAAGCTGCACACTCTCCGGCAATCCCACCACGGGCCTCCTTCCGTAATACGGTTCCGAAAGCTGCTGAATGAACGAATGAGGCGCGCCCGCCACCAGCGAAAGCTCCACGTCGTTCCAATCTTCACCCACCGTGTTGTCCACAATCGCCCAGCCTTGCAGCAGCGGCTTTTTTCCTTCCTTGCTCGGCAGGACAATGCGGTAAGTCGTCTTCCAAATCGGCACTTCACTGATGTAGCTCACGTACAAATTCCGCTCGCCGTTTCCCGTCGTCGAAATCGTCATCCGCCGCACGTCCTGTTCGCGCGCCGAAGCTACAAGCCCCAGATATTTCCCCACTTCCGTATTCAAATCGCGATCCACAATTCGCACACTGGTGCTCGTGTTTAAATCCACATTCCGCACTTCACCCGCATCGCTGATCACGGAAACCTGTTCCATTTCCACCGAGCCTGCGGTCCCCATCCGCGTTTTGCGCTCCACACTCAGCAGCTTCCCGGTAATCGCCGCGCCCGCCCCGCTGCGAATCTCCACTCGCGCTCCGCGCAATGCGCCGAGAAATTCGGCCACGGTCGGTCGTTCGCCGAGTGCCAGGCGCAACGTCGCCAGCCGCCGAGCCAGCGGCGCTTCGCTGTTGTAATCCACTCCCGTAATTCGCCCGCCGGAAAGATCGAGCACCGTCAGCGACTTCAGCACGTCGTTCAGCTGTGCGCTCGTAAAATCCACATGCACATCCTGACTCCCGCGCACGCGCCCCAAATGCTCGAAATATCCCACGCCGTTTTTGTAAAGCACCACGCGCCGTACCGGCAGCCGCGTGGACTCCGCGCCGCTTGCCGCGCTCGTTTCCCGCGCGTCCGCAACTTTCGTTTGTCCTTTGGAATTTTCTTGCGCTGAAATCGGCGAGATTACAAGAGCTAGTACGCACACACCCGCAGTGAACCGTTTCATAGGCCGCACTCCACTCCGAAGAGATAACTGCCTTGTTACGCAAGATGCGGGTTACTCTGCGCGAGTTGTCCGCTCATCTAACTTGAGAACGGTTGCGCCGGAAATTCTTGCGCACGAAGCCGCACCGGCTTTGCCTCTCCCACTTTCGCGCGGCTTCGTGCCTGCGCTTGCCTTGTATGGAGGAGTTAGACTCCAGCGGTTCGCTGCGGTTCCCGCATTGCGCCTTTTCTACGTCCGCGCTTTCGCCGCCCGAAAAATCAGCAAATGGCTCATCCATGCCACTTGCACTAGATATGTCGGCAGCCACACATATGGAAAGTAAGCCACGAACGTATTCGCCGGTTCATTCTGAAAATGCCGCAGCGGCGTCGGCATTGAGAGCACTGCAATCACCATCACGTTGAACAGCAGCCCCAGCCCCATCACATTCCATGCGTAAATCAACCACTTCGGCGCTTTGTTTTTCGCCACGAGCCACGCCATCGGCAGCGCCGTCAATCCGGTCAGCACGTCCCAATTTCGCCCTTCCAGAGTCATCTGCACCGGCACAAATCCCGCGCGATAGCCCAGGTCCAGAAAAATCTCCACTGCCACGCGAAACACTTGCAATCCGATGAGCCATGCAAGCCCGGGGCTTGCGATCAATTTCGTCGCCGCAGAAAAATAACTTCCGAAATAAATTCCCACGAACGCTAACCCCACGAGTATCAACAACTGCGGAGGACGCTGGCTGAAGTCGTGCAACTTCGCCGTGTATCCCAATACTCCCGTTACCGCCAGCCACAGGAAGAACGTGCCGCCCACAGGCTTGCTTCGCCGCGTCAGCTCGCCCTGCACGGCGCCCACAATCAGCGAAAACAAAATCGTCAAATATACGGGACCTGGATTCATGGGCCGCCATTATCGCTAAAGCAGAAGCTCCGCGCCAAAAATAAAAAGGGTGCGATCGCTCGCACCCTTCGCTCGAATTTTCCGGACTGCGCCGTTCGAACTAGTGTTTCGTTGCCGACGCCGGCTTCACAAACATTTCATCGTCAATCGGCAAATTGTTTTTCACCTGCGTCAGGCGGATTCGAATCACCGCCCCCTTTTCGGTCCGCCTCATCCGGAACGGAAACATCATCCCGTCCACGGAACGGTAATCGTCCATGTCCAGCTTTACCGTGAACGTTCCTTCCGGCTTCTCGTAACTCTCTACGCTGCGAATCGCCAACCCGGTTTCCGCGTCGAAGTAAAGTTTTGTCGTTTCATTTTTCTGCTCCGAGTACTCCACAACGTATGCGGTCTGCAAGCCCACCTTCTCCGCTCCGAGCACTTTGCCCGTTGCCGCCAACAAAATCATGCGAGACTGTTCTGAAAATTGCGCCCGCCGCAAACGGTTCTCCAGCTCCGCGCCTTTGAATTCGTGATAGCCTCCGTGCGCATCCTCAAGCCAGGCCGTTTTCCCGTCGCACACTTCCCGCATCTCCAGATCCTGTGGGAGTTTCATCTTCATCAGCGATTTGTCCGGTGCTTTCTTGTAAATCTCGATCGCTACGAACGCCGAGGAGTCTTCCGTCTGCAGCACGCCCTTCATCATGATCGTGTTTGCGGACTTCCACGCTTCGCTGCCGCCCATCGCCTTGTTCGCGCGCTCCAGAATCTCTTGCAAGGTCGGCACCGCCGCATCCGCCTTTGCTGCAGGGTCCGCTCCGCGTTCGGGAGCGCCGGCTTCCGCAAGCTTTCCCCTGACCATCGAAATATTGCCCGGAGACGCCGTCTGGCTCAGCACGCCCCGCGGAATCAGCAGCGACACAATTACGGCAGCGATAATCAAGGCAAGCGTGCGTTCCATAAACCTGAGCATGGCAACACCTCGGTTCCGGCCGGCAAGAAACCGGCCTTCCACAAGCTTCGCCGTTGGGCCCGCGCTGCTCCATAGAGCCCAAGGCCAACTGTGTTGCCCCCGCTACTGTCCCAAAGTTCAGGTTCCTTTCTGCTTGCGCACATTGATATAACGATTTTCTTCACTAATTCGTATGGCTTGCTATCTTGGGATAGACGCAAAATCAAATTTGAAATGGATATGAATAAAGGATGAAGACTCTGCGGTTTCTTCTTGCGCTGACTACACAGAATAACGACTATCAAATCGAACAGGCTACCTCCGCTCGCGCGGCCGCCAAAGACGTTGGCGCCGAGCTCGAAATTGTCTACGCCGACGGCGATACCATCACGCAGAGCACGCAAATCTTGCGCGCTATCCAGGCCGACCCGCTGCTCCGCCCCACCGCAGTCATTTTTGAACCTGTTGGGGGCACCGCTCTTCCGCAAGTTGCGCGCACGGCCGTTGCGGCCGGCGTCGGCTGGGGTGTTCTGAACTCCGGTCCTGCTTATGTATCGGAGCTTAAGGGCTCCGCTCGCGCTCCGATTTTCTCCATCAGCTCCGACCACAAGGAAATCGGCCGCATTCAGGGCCGCCAGTTTGCCACGCTCTTGCCGCGCGGAGGTTCCGTTCTTTACATTCAAGGGCCCTCCGACAACGCCGCTGCAAAGGATCGCACTGCCGGCATGCAATCCACCGTTCCTTCCAACATTCAATTGGTCATGCTCAAGGGTCAGTGGACGGAAGAAAGCGCCATGAAGGGTGTCAACTCCTGGCTCAAGCTGACCGCCGCGGGCAAATCAACGATTGACCTGGTCGGCGCGCAGAACGACGTCATGGCCATCGGTGCGAGAAAAATCTTCTCGACTCTCTCTAATCTTGACGAACGCGATCGCTGGATGCGCGTTCCCTTTCTCGGTGTGGACGGCCAGCCAAAAACGGGCCAGGCTTGGGTGCGCGATGGTTTGCTCGCCGCAACCATCGTCGTTCCGCCCAACGCAGGTCAGGCCATCCGGATGCTCGCCGCCGGTCTGCAATCCGGAAAAGTTCCCGAGCGCACCTTCACCGTCCCGGAATCCATGCCTGCGGTGGACAAGCTGACTGCTGTTCAGTTCGTCGGCTAGCGCCGATTCGGACACCCATGTAGCGCCGGGCTTTCCGCCGTTTTGTGGCGGTCCGGCAAAGCCGGAAGCCCGGCGTCTTCGATTTCAAATGTTCACCTCAAGCTTCTTTTCGGGTCTCATCGCAATAGGCCGAAGAGTGTAAGATAAAAGCGCCCGCACGGGAGATGACTTTCCGTCATGTTTTCCTCGCACAAACTTCCTGCTACTCCCGCCTCGCGCCTTTTGTCTTTACTCGTTCTGCTGGTTTGCTCTTTCTTGCCTGCGTCGGCCCGGCCCCCTCAATCCGCGCTCGATCTCGACGGTAAGTCTGTCGATCCCGTTAAATCGTCGCAAGGAAAAGTCACCGTCCTCATTTTCGTGCGTACCGATTGCCCCATCTCCAATCGCTATGCGCCGCTGCTGCAGCGCTTGAGCGATTCTCTCTCGGGCAAGGCAAAATTCTGGCTGGTCTACCCGGACAAGAAAACAACGCCAAACGAAATCGCCGCGCATTTGAGGCAATTTCATTCTTCCATTTCCGCGCTCCGCGATCCGGATCATTCCCTCGTTAAACTTGCAAGCGCAACGATAACCCCCGAAGCCGCCGTCTTCGATACGCAAGGCCGTCTGCTCTACCATGGCCGGATTGATAATTGGTACGAAGACGCCGGCCGCTCACGCCCCGCCGCCACAACGCATGAACTTCAAAACGCCGTCGAAGCCGCCCTCAGCGGAAAGCCCGCCACGCTTGCGTCGGCTCCGGCCGTCGGCTGTTACATTTCTGATCTCGAATGACCCCCGCGGCAAAACGTCTCGCGCTCCTCTGCACGTTGCTCTTGTCTGTCGCGGTTTGCGCGTCTGAATTTTTGAGCGCTCGCGCCGCATCGAATCGCGCTGAAGAGACTCGCATCACCTTCAATCGTGACCTTGCCCCAATCGTCTTTCGCACCTGCGCCCCTTGCCATCATCGGGGCGAAGCCGGTCCATTCTCGCTGCTCACCTACGGCGATCTGAAGTCGCATGCGCGCCAGATCGCGGATGTCACACAAAAGCGCATCATGCCGCCGTGGCTCCCGGAACCTGGCGAGTGGAAATTCAGCGACGACCTTCATCTGTCGCCTGAAGAGATCGCGCTTTTTCAAAAATGGGTGCAAGACGGCATGCCGGAAGGTTCTCCCTCTGATCTTCCGCCTGCGCCGCATTTCAATCCCGGATGGCAACTCGGCCAGCCCGATTTGATTCTTCGCGCCGATTCACCTTTTGAAGTTCCCGCCAACGGCAGTGACGTCTACTGGAATTTCATCTTCCGCGTTCCTCTCGAAAAAACGCGCTGGATTAAAGCCATCGAAATTCGCCCGGGCGAGCGCCGCCTCGTCCATCACGCAAATCTCATCGTGGATCGCTCGCAATCTTCGCGTCGTCAGGAAAAATCTCCCGGCAGCGGTTTCCCAGGCATGGAATTGCAAATTGAATCCGAATCCTTCGATCCGGACGGCCATTTCTTCTTTTGGAAGCCGGGAACAATCATCGAGCCCGAACCGCCGGGAATGGCTTTGCGTCTTGATCCCGGCAACGATTTGGTTCTCAACACACACTTGCAGCCGTCGGGCAAAGCTGAAAAAATTCAGCCCGCAATCGGCATTTATTTCACCGAGGAACCGGCCACAAAATTTCCGCTGCTTCTCCAGCTTGAAAATGATCGCAAGCTCGATATTCCCGCCGGCGATTCCAATTTCGTCGTTACCGACGAATTCACTCTTCCCGAAACTGTCTCTCTCCTCGCGATTTATCCCCACGCACACTATCTCGCGCGCGATATGCTCGCCCAGGCAAAATTTGCCGGCGGCAAAACAAAAACGCTTCTCCACATTTCCCGTTGGGACCTGAATTGGCAGGCCGTTTTCACCTACGCGACACCCGTAGATCTTCCGGCGGGTTCGACCGTTTCCATGCGATACACCTACGACAATTCCGAAAAAAATCCTGCGAATCCGAATACTCCGCCTCTGCGTGTTGTCGCCGGAAATCGCGCAACCGACGAAATGGCGCATCTCTGGCTGCAAGTTTTGCCGCAAACTTCCCCGAACGCAGCACTCGATCCGCGCCGCGTCTTGCAGGAAGCCATCGCCCGCCATCACGTCGAAAATAATCCCGCCGATTTCGAAGCACACTACAATCTCGCCGCCATGCTGCAGGCCCGCGGAGAAATCTCGCAATCCATCGAGCACTACCAGCGCGCTCTCGCATTACGGCCCGGTGACGCCACAGTTGAAAATGCTCTCGGCGGTGCCTATTTCGCCGTGCAGGAGTTGCCGCAAGCCATCGCCCACCTTTCCACCGCCGCAAAAACCCGTCCCGATTATTTTGATTCGCAATACAACCTCGGCCTCGCTCTCGCGACCAGCGGCCAATTTCCCGCGGCGATTGAACACTTGCGCGCCGCAGTAAAACTGCGCCCGCAGGACGCAGATGCCGAAGCGAATCTCGGTGGTGCGCTTGCTGCCAACGGCGACACGCAGGAAGCCATCGTTCATTTGCGCCGTGCCTTGCAGTTGAATCCGCAGCACGCCCTCGCCCGCGAAAATCTGGACGCTGTCCTCAAAGACTCCACGAAACCCTGACTGTTCGTTTTCGATCTACCGTTCCCTTGTAAATTCGCGCACCGCGCGATAATTTCTCTATGCAATTTGGAGGAGTAAATGCGCAGAGCCATTGCCGTTGCGGCGATTCTGATTGCCGCGATCGCTGCCGCCGTCGCGGTCACTCACGGCGGAACTTCAAGCGCCGCGGACAATCGCTTGCAAGGCGCCTTTCGAAAGCCCACCGTCAGTGGCTGGACATTTGTCCACTTACAAGGCACACCCGCGCAAATCGGGTATCAGCACGGATATCTCCTTGCCGACGAAATCTTGGATCTCGAAAAAGTTATTCAGCTTGAACTCACCCATGACAACCACAAAGACTGGAATTTCTTCCGCGACGCCGCGAAGAATTCCATGTGGCCCCGCATCGCTTCCGAATACCGCGAGGAATTGCAGGGCATCGCGGACGGTTTGAACGCACGCGGCGCGAAAATGGACGTGTGGGACGTTGTAGCCCTGAACGCCGCCGAAGAGTGGAGCTATTACGTCGGCAAATACGACAAGGACCACAACATTCCTTCTCCCTCCACCGTGGTTGCGCCGGATCATTGCAGCGCATTTGTCGCCACCGGCAGTTACACCAAAGACGGAAAAATCGTAATCGCTCATAACAATTGGACCGGTTACATGGACGGCGCGCGCTGGACCGTTGTGCTCGACGTCGTTCCCGCAAAAGGCTATCGCTTCATTATGGATTCGCTGCCGGGCTTCATTCACAGCGGCGACGACTTCGCCGTGAATTCCGCGGGCATTGTGATCACGGAAACGACCATCACAGGATTTTCTGGCTACGATTTCAACGGCATTCCGGAATTCGTCCGCGCGCGCAAAGCGATTCAATACTCCGCATCCATAGATGAAGTTGCGAACAATTTCAAGGAAGGGAACAACGGCGGTTATGCAAACGACTGGCTCATCGGGGACACGAAGAAAAATGAAATCGCCAGCCTCGAACTCGGATTGAAAAACGTAACGCTGGAAAGAAAAACCGACGGCTATTTTGCCGGATCAAATTTCCCCATCAACCCGAAGCTCGCGTCTGAAGAAACAAGTTTCAATTTGAAAGATTCTTCCATCAGCGCCAATGCGCGCCACAAGCGCTGGACGCAATTGCTCGAAGAAAATAAAGGAAAAATCGACGTGGCGATGGCGCAAAAATTTCTCGCCGATCACGTGGACTCCTTCACCGGAAAAACCGAAGCGAGCGAGCGCACGCTTTGTGGCCACGTGGAAGATTCTCCGCGCGGCATGGGCGCGTGGCAGCCGCCGTTCGGCACCGCTGGCGCCGTGCAAAACAAAGCCACGGACGCGACAATGGTGGCGAAACTGTCTTTCACCGCCGCCGCGGGTCACGCCTGCGGCAAGGATTTTCTCGCTGCGAAACATCTTGCCGCGCATCCCGAACTCTCCTGGCAGAAACCTGAGTTGCGCGACATGAAAGCCTATCCCTGGACCACCGTTTCTGCGCAATAGCCGCTTATTCGAGCGGAGAAGAAAATTGTCCAGGCACGGCGCGGAATCCCGGGTCGCGGCGCGCATCGAATCGTAAGCTGGAGCGATCCAAAACGCGGCCATCGAGAATTACATTTTCAATTTTTCGTGTGTCGCTGATATTCACGGCGGGGTTTCCTGCAACGATGACCAAGTTTGCGCGTCGCCCAGCTTGCAAACTTCCCCATTCTCCTTCAGCTTTCATGATGCGCGCGGCGTTGGACGTCGCGGTGCGGATCGCTTCGAGAGGAGTCATTCCTGCTGCCACAAGCAACTCCAATTCATGGTGAAGCGCTTCGCCCTGGAACACACCCGGATACGGTGCATCCGTTCCCGCCGCGACCAAGACGCGAGCGTCGAAAAGCTTTTTCACGTTGCGCTTCATTTCATCAAAGCCGGTAGCAGATCTCTCCGTGTCTTTTTTCTCTTTTTCCATCAGCGTGCGCGTTGCTTCGGCACGCAATTCTTCAAGAAACCAAGGCGGAGTTGTGTCTGCAATCAGAGGTTCTTTCAAAAATTGCAGATCGAGCAATCTTCGTCGCCCCGAATATTCTTCGACCACTAGAGTCGTGATCACAAACAGCCCGCTTTTTTGCAGAACATCCATATCTTCCGCGGACATTTTCCGTGTCGGCGCATGCGCGAAGCCGTCAATTCCCGTCTGCACGAGGTCGGGAGAGCCGTTGCGTTCCCATTGGTCAAGGATGACGCGCAATCCAACTTTATGCGCTTGCTCCACAAGCTGACGCAACATGCGGTCCGAAAGATTCGCGTAACCCTTCAACAAATCCACGCCGGCGCGCTTGTCTCGTTCGACGATGCCCGGAATCTGGGCGCGCGAGGAAATCGCGTAAGCCAAATCCGGCCACGCAGGATCCGCGGCGTCAATCATCGCGCCCACACAATAGATTCGTGGACCGAGGACGTGCCCGCTCGCCACTTCCTGCCGCAACTGCAGAACCCACGGCTGATAATTTCCCGTGTCGAGAATTGTTGTGATTCCGGAATAGAGCATCGCGTTGAAGTAGCGCTGATAGCCGAGCAAATCCACGCTGATTCCGTCCCACCCACCTTGCGCGTTCGATGGGACCCGCGCGCCGCCGGATGGCCCCGCATACTGAATCTTTTTCTCCGAGACGACGACCGTGCCGTCTTCGACCGGCGGGCCGCCAAGGCCGTCAATAATCCGTGCGTGAATAATGGCGATAGGCTTCTCGTCCGCGGCCTGAACGAGCCGGAAGGGAGCGAGAAACAAAATCGCCATCAGAAAGATGCGGAAGGAACGCGTCATCGGGCTTCTCCCAATTTTTGCAATTCTTCACGAACGAGGGGAATGGCGTCGGCCGGCGGGCCGACGCGGCGGTAGCGCGAAGCAAACGTTTTCTGGTGTATGGAAATCTGCGAGAAGAATTTTCTGCCGTCGAAGTCGTATTGCGAATACGTCGGCAGCCAGATTCCGGGAGCGAATTCGTAGCGCTCCTGCATAAAGTGGCTGCCCTTATAAATTTTTCCAAGAAACATTCCGAACGAAATATCTTCCGTCACGTCGCCCTGAACGCGCGCCATTTGGCCGGAAGCGTCGTCAAGCCACACGACTCCCTTTACTTTTGCAAAAATCGAAGCGCCTCGGCTCGTGGCCTTGTAGCCTGGGTTTGGCTCCATGCGGAATTTGGAGAGTGTACGGTCTCCGCGCTTTTCCTGTCCAAGAAAAGTAAAGACAAAAGCGTTCCGCGTCTGATCGATCAAATCGGAGCGCTCTTTTTGCTTTTTGTTCACTTTCTCATACGCTTCGCGCTGTTGCTTGCCGCTCGCGGCCGCCCAAGTCAGAGTGTTCAGCAGTTTTTCGAGCTCGTTGCGGTAGGCCGCCGCGTTCTCGGGAGCAGAGTCGGGCCCAAGCGCGATGTGGGCAATTCCCGTGCCCGCCGGAAACACCCGAGACACCCTGACGCCGGCGGGGTTGCTATCGCTCGCCGATTTCCGGTCCTCAACGCGTTCGATCCGTTCGTACAGGTAGAGAGCCTGTTCTGTTTCCTTAAGCCCGGCGACGGCTTTCTCAAAACGTTCCGAGCCGACGCGGTCGCCATCGGAGTCCGGCGCCCAAGGCGCCTCCAGGGCTCGAGCGAGTGGATAGACAGCGAGCAGCGACGCAGCCAAGAGGAAGCGGGGAACGTGTCTGGTCATAGGGGGTCACGGAAAAGGCTACGCATTCGATTCATTCTGATTACGAGCTGTTGCATGTCCTTGTATCCGGTCAGGACCCTCCGGGGGGACTTTCAAGGCTAGTGTACTCAACCCTGTTGTCCGTAGGCCTGTGAAAATAAAGTGGATATTCCCCGGGGCGCCGTCCCCTCGGTTCGATTTAAGCGATTGATAACAAAAGAGATAAATGGCATACTGGGACGCAGCCTGGACAAACGCTTCTCTTCTCTCCGAATTTTAACGAATCTTGCGAAGCAGTTAAGAAAATATGGCGTCTAAAGGAACGAAGGGGCCTGTCCGCGCGTAATACAATTGTGATTCGGTGCGAGTGGGGAGACGGCATTGGGTGTAGTTTCCATAGGTGGTCTGACTAGGGTGGCGCCGGCGCCGGGGCTGCGGCTGCGACTGGGAAACTGGCGCGCGTCGCTGGTTACGTTTCTGGAGACGATGCGGCTGGCCTTGGACTCCCTGCGCGCACATAAACTCCGCAGTTTCCTCACCTTGCTGGGCGTCATCCTTGCGGTCACGACGCTCGTGGTGGTTATGAGCGTGGTATCCGGCATGAATTTCTATGTTGCGGAAAAAATCGCAAATCTTGGCGCGAACGTTTTCATCGTGGACCGGTTTGGAATCATCACCAGCAATGACGCCTGGGTGAAAGCGCAAAAACGGCCCTTGGTCACGATGGACGATTACGAGCGCCTGCGGGACAACATGAAGACCGCAAGAGCGATCGCCGCGCTCGACGACCATAGCGTGGAAGTGCGGAGCGGTAACGAGCGGCTAAGTGGCACGGACGTGATGGGCGTCTCGGCGAACTATGCTGACGTGCGAAGCATCGCCGTAGCGCAGGGCCGCTTCATCACGCAATCGGATGACGACCACCGCGCGGAAGTTGTGTTCATCGGATCGGATGTGGCGGCGAAATTCTTCCCCAATGTGGACCCCATCGGAAAATCGATCCGTGCGGAAACGCACGAATATCAGGTAGTCGGCGTGGCATCGCCCATCGGCAGCGCGTTTGGGCAATCGCAAGACAATTTCATGATCATGCCGATCCACACGTTCGAGAAAGAACTGCACCGGCAACGCGACTGGATCGCGATTTTCGTGCAGGCGCCCACAGCGGAAATGATGGAAGCGACGCAGGACGAGGCGCGCATGCTGATGCGCGCGTGGCGGCACCTGCCTTACGGTGCGCCGGATAATTTCGCGATCTTGGGTTCGGATTCGATCATGAAGTTGTGGCACGACCTGACGGGGACGCTCGCAGGAGCGGCCGTTGGACTCGTGAGCGTGTTCATGGTGGTCGGTGGCATCGTCATCATGAACATCATGCTGGCGAGCGTCACGGAACGCACCCGCGAAATCGGAATCCGGCGGTCTTTGGGCGCGCGCAAGAAACACATTTTGTTTCAGTTCATGACGGAGTCTTCGGTCCTGGCGGCCACCGGAGGATTGATCGGCGTTATTTTTGCCTATTTGCTGGTTCTGTTGGGGCGCTCGAGCACCTCCATTCCCATGGAGATGCAGACGAGCGCGGTGATTACTTCGCTGGTGATTTCAACGCTGGTCGGACTTTTCTTTGGAATTTTCCCCGCGATGCGCGCGGCGAAACTGGATCCGATTGAAGCGCTGCGGGCGGACGGGTAGGTCGCAATGGCACAAGCGCACACAGAAAACCTGAAACAAGCGATGGACACGCTGCGGACGCACAAGATGCGCAGTGCGCTTACCGTCTTCGGCGTGGTGCTGGGTGTGAGCGTCATTATGCTGGTTGCGGCGCTGATTACCGGCTTTGACACCAAGGTTCAGGAAATGGTGAAGCAGTTCGGCGCGGATACGGCATTCGTTTCCAAATGGGATCAGGGAATGCACGGCGGCGACCGGCCCCTGGAAGAACGTCAGCGGAAGCCCTTGACGCTGGAAGACGGAAAAGCGCTGAGGGAACTTTGCCCCGCCGTCAAAAATGTAACGGTATTTTTGCAGACGAACTGGCAACAGTCACACACTGTGCGGACGAAAGCCGGCGAAGTGACCGCGATTGATTTTCGCGGAGTGATGCCGAACTTCGGCCAGGTCTACGCGAACGCCGCAACGATCGAAGGAAGATTCCTAGCGGACGGCGACGACCAGCACAAGGAAAAAGTGGTGATGCTGGGAGAAAATGTTGCTCCGGTCCTTTTCCCGGAAGGTCATCCGATCGGCAAGGATGTATTTATTGACGGTTCAGCGTTCACTGTTGTCGGCGTCGTGGAAAAGCCGAAGGGCGGATTTGGCGGCGGCGATGAAGACCGGCGCGTCCTGATTCCATACAACACCTTCGCAAAGATTTATCCCGCAGCGGATGAAGTGAACATGCGGTTCCAGGCGTATCCGGGGCTGCTGGATCAGTCCGTAGACCAAGCCGAGGAAGTTTTGCGCCGGCGCCGGAACGTGCAGCAAGGCGGAAAAGACAATTTCTCAATCCGGACCGCGGCACAGGAAGTGGAAGAATTTCACAGCATCATGTTGATGGTATACGTGGCGACGATGGTGCTCAGCGCAATCGGGCTGCTGATCGGCGGCGTGGGCGTGATGAACATCATGCTGGTAAGCGTGACCGAGCGGACGCGCGAAATTGGAATCCGCAAAGCGATTGGAGCGCGCAGCGGCGACATTACCTGGCAATTCCTTCTGGAAGCGATGACGCTGACGGGCGCCGGCGGCGTGTTGGCGTTGGTGCTGGTAAACGGATTGGTATTTCTGATCCGGGCGACGCTTGGCTGGTCCGGCATCGTGCCGATCTGGGCCGCGGCAACCGGGATTGTGGTCAGCGTGAGTATTGGATTGATCTTTGGTGTTTGGCCTGCCGTGAAGGCATCGCGCCTCGACCCGGTCGAAGCCTTGCGCTACGAATAAATTAAGTCCCCCGTCACCAAGGAATTTCTTTTGTGGGCGATGGTCCTTCCGAGATGGAATACGAGCAACAGACAAACTGATAACACACTCCGTCTTCAGTAAGGTTCACCATCAGATGGCGGACACGGGCAGAAGTCTCGGCCTCGACCCTTAATCGTGCCTTCGTCAGCCACGCGCTCTCTCCCTGTCTATAAGTCTATGGCCCGTATCATTTCCGCGTCCTGCTCATCTTCCCCTAACGACCTGTATTCCACGACACCCACGAATGTCAGGGTTAGTCGGAGGATCGAGTCCGCCGGTAGCGACAAGACACCTGGGTAGCGCTCAAAATCAATCACGATGGAACATGTATCACCGGTCTCTATAAACTGGTGATAGCTTCTCGCAGCCTTGTTCGGTATGGATAATTCCCACAATTCACGTAGCATCGTTTCCTCACTCGAGTGGGTCGGGTGGGCACGCGTTCTGCTTGGTTTGATCGCATGCGTGCGTGAATTCGCTAACCACTTTAGACAGTACGGATAGCTCGGCTAATCGTTCCTAAATGTTTTTCTTCTGCTTGCACGACGAGAGGATGCCATTTTCGAAAGTTTGGAAAGATAGAGTCGAGCGGAGGGTGCGCCGCCCTGGGTGCGTGACGGATCTTGGTTTTGGGTTCGGCGGGTCACTCTTCCACCGTTTCGATTACATCGTCGTGGCGAGATATAATTGCGCTTGCGAGATGAAGAGGATGGACCAAGGCGAGTTTGAGAGATTGTGCCGGGCGCGGCGGATGCTCGCAGAGTTCGGTGAAGACGCGCTCCCGTTGCGGCAAATCGCGCGGGAGGCGGGAATCTCTCAGTTTCATTTCATACGTCAATTCGAAGCCCTGTTTGGGATTACCCCGCACCAGTTGCGGATTCGAGAGCGGCTCGAACAAGCGAAATTGCTCTTGGCAGCGGGGCGGCACACCGTGACGGAAGTGTGCATGTCCAGCGTCGGGAGTTTCAGCGATTTGTTCTTGCGCCGCGTCGGAGCGGCGCCGTCCGAATATCAACGGCGAGCTCGAACGATGATCGTGGTGCCGGGCATGCTGCCGGAGAAACTGTTTCCGGGATGTCTGAGCATGATGGGACATTTGCCCCCGCATGCATTTCGCAATTTTGAAGAAGCGCACCCCCGCTAACCCCATCTAAAGTTTCCCCAGGAAATCAAACTTCTTGCACCAAGGAGACGGCCGTGCGAATCAAGCTGACCAGCATCATGGTGGATGATCAGACGAAGGCGCTGAAGTTTTATACGGAAGTGCTCGGATTCAAGAAAAAGCACGAAATTCCCATGGGCGAGTTCCGGTGGTTGACGGTGACTTCGCCGGAAGGGCCGGAGGATTTGGAGTTGTCGCTCGAGCCGAACGCGAATCCGGCGGGAAAGGCGTTTCAGGAAGCGATGTTCGCGCAGGGGATTCCGCTCGCCGCGTTTGAAGTGGCGAACATGGAGAAGGAAGTCGCAAGGTTGAAGGGATTGGGAGTGGTGTTCAAGGGCGACCCGGCCAAGATGGGGCCCGTCTGGATCGCAATCTGTTCGGATACCTGCGGCAATTTGATTCAATTGTACCAGCCGGCATAGATGGGCGAAGCCAGACCGAATCCGGGATTGACAGTGACCTGACGCGATCTCAGTTTCACCGACCTTAAGTCAATCTTTCTTGGCTCTATCCTCGTTAAAGTTCCATTTCTTATGATTGACCTTGATTTCCCGAATGTCGCTCTCGACAAACGGCATCTCTTTGTGGCCTTTAACCATCGTGATACACCCACCACTGATTGCAACTTGCTCAAAAGTTCTACCATCATGAAGCGAGACACGCGCCACGTTATAGTCCATTCCGGTTTCCCGTTGACTGCGCGGGTATTCTATCCAAGCACTCGGGACTGGAACTCCACGGTCCATAGGATTGTCTCCCCGCGTCAAGCATTATTCGACTTTTGCCTCCGCTGTTGCAAAGGAATGCATCTACTTTGGAATGGAAGCATTGGCTTTCTGTTGGCCCCGCGCCTCGGATAGCTTCTGGTTAGCCGATTCAGCGGGCTCTTGAACTGGATCCGTTGAATTTTTTCCTGCACTGCTTCCTTGGCTGGCATCTTGTCTATCTGCATCGATATGAAGAGGCGATCGTCCAACTCCGCAGAACGCTCAAGTCCGAACCGAACTTTGCATCGGCGCACTTGGGGCTTTGGGGAGCCTTTTACAAGAAGCGTAATTATGAGGCCGCTCTGAGAGAAGCGACAACATTCTTTGCTTCTATCGGAGACGGCGACGTCGTGGAACTGCTGCGGGACGGGCGCTCAAAAACGCATTATGCCAAGGCCATGCATCGCGCCGCGGATGTTCTGGAAGTGCGGGCCCAAAAAACGTATGTTCCCTTTGTTCGTATTGCACGATTGCATGCGCACGCCGGGGACGAAATCCGAGCTTTGGCTTCGCTGGAGAAAGCTTGTGATCAGCGAGAGCCTCCGTTGGTACATGTCAATGTAGGCTGGGATTGGGATGTCCTGCGTGCCTCTGCTCGGTTCCAGGCGCTTCGCCGGCGCATGGGGTTCCCGGAATGACTCATGGCAATCCAAACCGACTTTGGATTCTCTGGAGACAACTATGACGGATCGACATTCTTCCTCCAGTGTTGGGAGCGGGAGTAGCCCACGTTCTTGAATGTCCTAAATGCCGTGCCCGCCAACAGGCATGATTACCGACCGAACCCGCGCTCACAATCCCGAAAACTACGAGCAACCAGGGGATTTCTTGGCTGGTGGGGCGTAGAACCTAATCATGCCCTCGGACAGCGGTGTCTAGATCAGGGTAGCTTGTCAAAAAAGAGATAGACGGCGGCAATCCGTCCGTCCCGGGCAATGATGAAATCAGTTCCGGCGTAAACTGGCGGCTCACCAGGGCGGCCCTCTGCCCATCGGACCCGTCCGCCATTGCCCGATTCCTCGGGCTCGGCAATTGGTTGATACCGAAAGTCACGGTGGGTACCCCTGAGCTCGCCCGCGATGCGGTCGATCTCGTCGCGGCCTCGGTAGACGCCTCCCTTGGGATCGTAGAACGACATTCGCTACAACGAATAATATGCTTTGGAAACTCCGGGATAGGCGGGACGCTTTCGTACGCCACTCAATCCATTCAGATGTTTCCTCAATAGCCCCGTTACTTGGCTTATTACTCCTTTCGCGCTGTAGTCTCCCCTGAAATCGCCGCTCATCTCACCTAAACCCTTTAGAATCCGCAGATACGTAATCCGCAAAAATAACCACCTTTACTTTCAACACTTCCGCGACCCTTCGGATCATTCTAAAGACACTCTAACTCCCTTAGATTCTCCACTTACAGAACCCTGTCTTCTAACTTCTTTACAATCAGCACTTACAAAACAGGGGGAGGGGGTGGGGTGCTCAGAGAGCGGAACATTTGCGGGCACGCGTGCGTAGATTCGGAAGCGTGGACGATTCCCGGGAAAGGTGCGCGATGAACAAGGTTTCAGGCGGAGTAAGGATTGCGCTGGTCGTTGCCGGATTGATGGGGTTTGCAGAACGAGGGCAAGCGCAAGAAGTGCCGCCGCTCGAGAAGATTCAATCGCAGGCGGAACTCGACAAAGCGATCACCGCGCTGGATGCCGCTTTGTTCGATGCCTACAACAAGTGTGATTTGGAAAAGTTTGCGAATTTCTTTGTGGAGAATGTGGAGTTCTATCATGACCAGGGCGGGGTGACGCTGGGCAGGGCGGCGTTGACCGACAGCGTAAAGAAAAATATCTGCGGGAAAGTGACGCGGGAGCTCGTGCCGGGCACTCTGCAAGTCTTTTACATGAAAGGATATGGCGCGATTGAAATGGGAGTGCACCGGTTCCATCATCCCGGGCACGAGGATACAGAGGGTGTTGGTGAAGGGCGATTCATACACCTCTGGCAGTACAAGGATGGAGTGTGGAGAATAACGCGCGTGATGAGCTACGATCATCACGCAGCGGCGAAGTGACGAACAGACGAAGTGGCTCGCCTAAGCGTCCATAACGTGAGTTTCCCCGGTGGGAATGAGCAACGGATTCGGAATAGGGTCGGAAGGAAAAGGAGTGAGTCTTATGAAGAATCAAGCTTCTGGTTGGACGGTTTCCAGTCTGAGTATGCGGATACTTGCGGGCTTTGGATTGTTCGCGATGTGCGGATTCATGGCGCAAGCGCAGGAAAAGCGCACGGTCTTCACCGAGAGTGATTTTCACTGGCAGGCGAAATTGGCGCCGGGTCAGACGCTGGAAATCATTGGGCGCAACGGTGAGATTGAAGCGAACGGCGGCGCCGATGATTCGGCGCAAGTGAACGCGACGAGAAGGGGACATGGTGACTCAGAGAAGGAAGCATTCATAGAAGTCGTGGAATATTCGGACGGCGTCACCATTTGCGCCGTATATGCGCGGGAGGCAAGACCCGGGCGGTGCCATCGGGGCGGCGTGGACTCGGAGTCCGGCAGCTTTTGGCACAATTCGCGCGCTAAGATAACTTTTTCCGCGAAAGTGCCGCGCGGCGTGGTTTTGAAAGCAGAGACGACAAATGGAGACATTCATGCTCGCGATTTGAACAGCGTTGTGGAAGCCGATACCACCAACGGCAGCGTGGATGTTTCGACGAGCGAATGGGCCTCCGGGCGGACCACGAACGGGCACGTGGACGTCACCATAGGGAAAGCCGGTTGGAATGGCGAGCTTGAACTGGCGACGACCAACGGCGGAATTACGGTGTCGCTGCCGGCCTCCGCCGAATTCAAAGTGCGAGCTTCCACGACGAACGGAAACATCCGCACGGATTTTCCCATTACGGTGCAGGGGACATTCGGGACGAAGAATGTTTCCGGCACGGTGGGCGCCGGCGGCCGCGAACTAAAATTGGCAACAACGAATGGCGGAATTGAAGTAAGGAAATCCGGAGCTTAACTAGGCGGAGCGGAGAAGTCGCGCGGCGCGGTCGCGGAGCGAAGTTTGCTGTTGCGCGGGCTGCGCGGCTTGCACCGTCACTTTGCGCCGGGCGAGAGGATAGAGAAGCTCGGCGAGCGCGTCGCCGGAAGCCGGCCGGAATGCAGGATCCTTCATGAGGCACTTCGCGACGACTTCATCGAGCGCCTGCGGAACCGAAGAGTTGGTTTGGGACGGCGGGAGCGGCGCGGAGGAAAGCACGCGCGTGCAAACCGCTTGGATCGATTCGGCGTGGAAGGGACTTTGGCCCGTCAGCATTTCGTAGAGCACGCCGCCCAAAGAAAAAATGTCGGAGCGCGCATCCTGCGGACGGCCCATGATTTGTTCGGGGCACCAGTAAGCAGGCGTGCCGAGAAGCTGACCCGTGCCGGAGTGGCGATGAAAAACACGCGCCATGCCAAAGTCGGAGAGCTTCACGCGACCCTCGCCGGTGATCAGAATATTGGCAGGCTTGACGTCGCCATGAATGACGCCTTTGCGGTGAGCCACCGCAAGAGCGACCGCGATGTCGCCCGCCCAGACGCAGGCGCGCGGAAAGGGAACAGCACCCTTCTCAAGGACGCGGTCGAGAGGCTGGCCGTCCACAAATTCCATGACGAGGTATGGCGTCTGCGTCGTCTCGTCGATGCCCATGTCGTGGAGGGCGAGGATTGCCGGGTGGGAGATTTGGCCGATGACGCGGGCTTCCTGGAAGAAGCGGTCACGTGCGGCGCCCTGGGCGATTTCCTTCGGGAAAATCTTGATGGCGACAATGCGGCCTATGAAAGGGTCGTGCGCGCGGACAACGCGGCTAAAGGCGCCGGCGCCTACGGTGTCGAGAATTTCGTAACGACCGACCTTCACGAGCAAGTCCTTTCCGCCGGGGATGACTCTAAGGATGAGAGTAGAAAAAGAACTTGCGGAGGGGAATGAAGCTAAAGTCCTGTTGCGTGGCGTACGGTAGTACTAGGAAGGACAGGCCGTAAATATAAGAAAATTCAACGGTTACGTCCCCGGACCTATCGAGAGACGCGAAAGTACAGCCCTATTCGGTGTACCGCGCTAAAACAAAGCCCAGGATAACCATGAGGGTCGGCCAGACGTAACCGGAGATTCGACTTAGTGAAGTTTCCGTGTCCGCGACGCCCTTTGTGACGGCGATACCGACTCCCAGGGCTGCATATGAAAAATGCTGCATTTGGATGTGCTCCATGGTGTTCATGGCATCGGGGCCGTGCATGCCGGCGTCGTGCGCATGGAAAAGAAGCATGACGGAGCCGGCGGCGGCCAGGACGGGAAAAATCCAAGCGCTCCAGACTGCTTTCAGAGTGCCTTTTGCACGGAGAATTTCAATGATGCCGAGGGCGAGCAGTATGACGGCGAACGTTTTGTGCTGAAGGACTTCGACATTCCCGGTAACGCCGACCCACCAATTTTTTGGACCGAACGGCCAGAGTTCCGTATCGCTGAAAACCAAAACAAAAATTCCGGAAAAAAGAAAACAGAGAGGCCAGGCGTATTTTATGGACGGCCAGCGATTTTTTAGGCGCTCTCCAGTAAGGACAAAAAGTCCGGCGAGGACGACGAAAACGCCGGCGAGGTGATGATTAAATTCGCTTTCTTTCTTGTCAGCGAGAAGTCTGGCTTGTGCTTGGGGATCCGTAGCGTCATCCATGGGCATGGACATGGAAGAGTGATCGTGGTGGTGAGAAGAACCTTGCGCGTAAGAAACCGCGGGAACGGCGCCGGAAAAAACTAGATGAAGCAGCGACAACAAAAAAGGAATGCGGAATTGGGGAAACACGCGGGACATGTGAAGCATCTTGTCAGCCTCCACAGATTTAGCCCGAACGTGCTGAGTTGGCAGCCGTTCCAAAGTTGGGCAAGAAAATACAGGAATACGCGACGAAACGCGCAGACCCGGCAAAGGATCACCCGACAGAGATTAGATTCAGGCGGGCAGCCGAAGGCTACATTTTGTTTGCGAAAGGGGAGAGGGCGGGAGCGGTTTTGAGTTTTGAAGGGAAATCGCGAATGTAGGACTTCATGGCGGGGTGCCAGAAGCCGTTGAAGCCAAAAAAGTACATTTCTTCCATCGCCTGTTGGGCGGGCCAGCCATCGAAAGCCATTCGGTAGGCGGCGACGAAAACGCCGGTGCGGTCATCGCCAAAGCGGCAGTGAACAAATACTTTTTCCTTTTTGCCGGCGAAGAGAGACAAAAATTGGGCGACTTGCTCGTTGGTGGGAGGAGACCAGCCGCTGACGGGAATATTTACAAAACGCATGCCGAGGGATTCGGTTTGCCTGCGTTCCTTTTCGATAAGTTCGGGATTTTCACCGCGAAGATCCACGACGATAGTGATGCCGAGTTTTTTGAGTTGTTCAATGCCTTCGGTGTGCGGCTGCGCCCCGCGAAAGAGAGCGTCGGTAACTTTTCCGCCGTTCGGAAGACCAGCAAGTTTGAGTTTTTCGCCGTAGGCAGACCGGAGGGCTGGCGCGGGGGCAGAAGGCGAAGACTGTGCGCGCAAGGACGAACCTGGAGTTGCCAGAAGAACAAAGAGCAAAGTTGTCAGCACGCGGGACATGAATCGTTCCGTACTAGTTCAGGCTACCGCGAGATTCCAGGGATGCAAAGTCCGAAACGAGCGCGTGGATTTAGAAAAGAGAACGATTCATTTTCTCGGTGAAAGCGGATTACGAAAAGGAGCGAAGGGCGGAGATTCCGTAAAGTGGGCAGGAAAATTGCGAATGTACGTTTTCATGGCAGGATGCCAAAAGCCCTTGAAGCGAAAAAAATACATTTCCTCCAGGGCGCGCTCCGCTGACCAGCGCTCAAAGGCGATGCGGTATGCGGCTACGAAGACGCCCGTACGGTCGTTGCCAAGCCAGCAATGGACATAAACCGTTTCTTTTGGCTGCTTTTGAAGAAGAGTGAAGAATTGAACAAGCTCTTCGTCCTTTGGGGGAGACCAACCACTGGCGCGAATATTGACGAGGCGCATGCCGAGTGCTTCGGCGCGCTTTCGTTCGGTTGCGACCGTGCCTTGCCTTTCGCCGCGGAGATCCACGATGGTGGTGACGCCGATTTTCTTCAATTGCTGAATTCCTTGCTCGTTAGGTTGCGAGCCGCGGTAGAGAAAGTCGTTGATCTTGCCCACGTAGGAAACGCCGTCGAGCTGGATTTTTTCGGCAAATGGCGGCCCGGAGGAATGTGCGGGATCAGCGGAACGAGCGGAACGCGCGCATCCGGAAACGAGAACGAAAGAGAAAAGCAGAGCTAGACGTTGCGCGCGCGCGGATTTCATAAGGAGAGAGCGTTCAATCACTTAGATGGAAATTGTAAATGCAAAAGGCGAGAAGAAAAGCGAAGAAGTTTCGGTTGAGAACGTTGGTGGACCTGGACGTGCAGAAAATCCACCACTAGGTATAGACATACAGGAAATTTCTCAGCGAGATATTGCGTTTTTCTCTTGACAGATTTTTTGCATGCGCGGATACTGCGAATCCAGATTCGGGGGAACGTGGAAGCGCCAGACGGACCCAGTCGAGGTTGGAACAGGTTCGTTTAACCAAACCCACGGAAACCGGCCAGGGTTTTAAACGAAAAAACCGAGCGCGAAGTAGATGCTTCGCACTGGCTTTTGCGGAGCAGGCTAACCTGCTGTGAGGCTGTTACTTGGGAAGCAGCCGATGGCAGGGCATTGCTTTTGCCGTTTCAGGGGACTGAACGCGGCAGGGAGCATCGTCGTGCAAATTTTTCGCGGGCTGCTTCTACGGGAACCAGAATCTGCAGGATTGGACGCAGCAAATAAGGACAAGTGAGCGATTTTTCTCCGTGGCGCGCGGAGGAGTAAAATATAAGGGTTCCTCCTAAAGTGGGGGCCCAGTAAGCGGGAGGAACGGATGGCAACAGTGAAGCCGGCACTGAATGGAAAGACGCTCGAGACAAAGGCGGCCGCAGGAACCGCGGCAGGCGTTCGAACAGGACTGGTCTTTGAGCGGTTCTTTACCGATGGAAGAATTTCGCCGTTCGATGCGGTGGAATGGGAAAAGCGTTCCGCGCTGATCGGCAATGAAAAAGGCGTGACGATTTTCCGCCAGGACGATGTGGAAGTGCCGAAGAGCTGGTCGCAGACGGCGACGAACATCGTGGCCAGCAAGTATTTCCACGGAAAACCGGGAACGGGCGAGCGCGAAGGCTCGGTGCGGCAATTGATCGGCCGCGTGGTGAACACGATTGTGCGGTGGGGCCAAGAGGGCGGGTATTTCGCGGACAATGCGTCGCGAGATGCATTTAAAGATGAGCTGAGTCACCTGCTGGTCGAGCAGAAGATGGCGTTCAATTCGCCGGTCTGGTTCAACGTGGGCGTGCAGGCGAAGCCGCAGTGCTCGGCGTGCTTCATCAATTCCGTGCAGGACAGCATGGAATCCATCATGGGGCTTACGCGAACGGAAGGAATGCTGTTCAAGTGGGGCTCGGGCACGGGAACGAATTTTTCGGCGCTGCGCGGCAGCAAAGAGACACTGAGCGGCGGAGGCATTGCGAGCGGCCCGGTGAGTTTCATGAAGGGGTTTGATGCGTTTGCGGGCGTAATCAAGAGCGGCGGAAAGACGCGGCGCGCGGCAAAGATGGTAATCCTGAACATCGATCACCCGGATATCGTCGAGTTCATCGAATGCAAAATGAAGGAAGAGCGCAAGGCGCACGTGCTGATCGAACAAGGCTACGATAGCGCGATTGACGGCGACGCATACAGCTCAATCTTCTTCCAGAATGCGAATCATTCCGTGCGCGTGACGGACGAGTTCATGCGCGCGGTGGAAGAAGACAAGGATTGGTGGACGAAGAACGTCACGGATGGCCAGCCGACGGAAAAGCTGCGCGCGCGCGACCTGATGCACAAGATTTCCGAATCGACTTGGCAGTGCGGCGATCCGGGCATGCAGTACGACACGACGGTGAATCGCTGGCACACGTGCAAGACGACGGCGCGAATCAACGCGTCGAATCCCTGCTCCGAGTACATGTTCCTGGACGACACGGCGTGCAACCTGGCTTCGCTGAATTTGATGAAGTATGTGAACACGAGCGGGCAGTTTGACGTGACGGCGTTCAAGCACGCGGTGGATGTGACGATCACGGCGCAGGAAATCCTGGTGGACAATGCCAGCTATCCGACACCGAAGATTGAAAAGAATTCCCACGACTTCCGGCCGCTGGGGTTGGGCTACGCGAATTTGGGCGCGCTGCTGATGTCCATGGCGCGGCCGTATGATTCAGACGAAGGGCGCGACACGGCGGGCGCGATTACGGCGCTGATGTGCGGCGAAGCGTACGCGCAGTCCGCGCGGATTGCGGAACGCATGGGGCCATTCCCCGGCTATGAGGCGAATCGCGAGCCGATGATTGACGTGATTCGCATGCACCGCGAAGCGATGCGCGGGCTTCAGCCGGATCACATGCAGCCGGAACTTTATCTTGCGGCGCAGGAATCGTGGGACAACGCGTTGACGCTCGGCGAAAAGCACGGCTACAAGAATTCGCAGGTGACGGTGCTGGCGCCGACAGGAACGATCGGTTTCATGATGGATTGCGACACGACGGGCATCGAGCCGGATCTGGCGCTGGTGAAGTACAAGAAGCTGGTGGGCGGCGGCGTAATCAAGATCGTGAACAACACCGTGCCGGCGGCGCTGATGAAGCTGGGCTACACGCCGGAAGAGACGAGCGAAATCGTTTCGTATATTGATAAAGAAGGAAGAGTGGAAGGTGCGCCGCACTTCAAGGCGGAGCACCTGCCGGTGTTCGATTGCTCGCTGGCGGCGCCGGGCGGGCGCTCGATTTCGTGGACGGGCCACGTGAAGATGATGGCGGCAGCGCAGCCGTTCCTTTCCGGCGCGATTTCGAAGACGATCAACATGCCGGAAGATTCGACGATTGACGATATTTCGAACGCGTACCTCGAATCGTGGAAACTGGGATTGAAGGCCGTGGCGATTTACCGGGACAATTCGAAGAAGTCGCAGCCGTTGAACGCGACCGCGAAAAAAGAAGAAAAGAAGGAAGGGGTTTCGGCGCAGGTGCAGGAAATTCTGCCGTTGCAGCGCGAACTGTTTGCGCGCGCGCAGCGGGAGAAGATGCCGCTGGAGCGCGCTTCCGTGACGCACAAGTTTAGCGTGGGCGGGCATGAAGGATACGTTACGGTCGGCATGTACGAAGACGGGCGGCCGGGCGAAGTCTTCATCAAAATGTCCAAAGAGGGTTCCACGCTTTCCGGCGTGATGGACGGGTTGGCGCTGACGATTTCGTTGGGCTTGCAATACGGTGTGCCGCTAAAGGTGTTCGTGGACAAGCTGGTGAACACACGGTTTGAGCCAAGTGGGATTACGGCGAATCCGAATATCCGGTTCGTTTCGTCCGTGCTGGATTACATCGCGCGGTGGCTTGGAGGACGATTCATTTCCGCGGACTACTTGAAGCTGAATGGAGCGGCGCCGGTAGAAGCGGGCGCGGCGGGAACGGCGATGGCGCCGGCGGCAGTTGCGATGCCGATGATGATGCCACCGGCGGTGAAGCCTGCAGGACCGACTTCGAATTCAATGACCAACGCGCACGAAGGCGCGCCGACGTGCAGCGAATGCGGAATGCTGATGGTGCCGAACGGTGCCTGCTACAAATGCGAAAACTGCGGGAGCACGAGCGGATGCAGCTGAGCCCAGTTAGAACAAAGGAGACGCGAGCGACTCAATGAGCGCACACGCCACTCGAACAGCACTGGCAGCAAATCCGGTTCCCGTCACTCAAAAAACGAAAGGCTTCTTGCGCATCGTAAGGCACGGCGCGGGGCCTTCGGCGATCTACATTGTCACCTATCACAAGCTCGATGCGCAGGGCACGCTAACGAAGCCGACTCTAGCCGAAGGAGCGGAAGCGCTGATTGATTTGATGGAGAAAATCGGCGTGGACTTCCGCGTTAGTCAAGTTCGCGGTGCGCTGGAAGATATCTTGCGGTTTGGCTCGGCAAATATTCCCGATTTGTGGCTGAGCGATGAAGAGATGGTGGAAAAGGGATTAGTAGAGGCCTAGGAATTATCCCCTGAAGCGTTAGATGCTCGCGGGCACTATTCCGCTTGAACAACAGCGCGCTGTTGCACACGAAATCTTTGGATCTTCTTCCACGCAAAACCGATTGGGAGATAGGAGACTGCGGCCCAGAATCCGATGGGCAAGCCAAATTCAAACAGCGCAGCGAAGAAGGCAGCGAAACTGGAAACGACGGACCCGATGCCCTCTATCAGTGAATTCCGCAATTGAAACACTGCTCCGGAGATGTCCACATCGAGAGTGGCTTTGTATTCTTCGAGAAGGGCAAAATGCACGGATGCGCGAGCAACGGTCGATAGGAGATTTTGGTGCTCGTTTTCCACCTGCTCCAAATCGTCGGTAGCTTTTGCAATTTCTTTTTGAAGGGCGAGTGCGTCCTGGATTCCAGCCTTGTGTTCCCTCTGGAGCGATCGCAGTCGAGTGAGATTGTTCTTTGCCGCCTCGACCTGACGATTCATCCGAGCAGTCTTGATTGTCGCGTCCTCACTAGCTACTGATATGGTTTGAACTCGCCCGAGCATCTTGATCTCGCCCAATGTGTCGTCGAATTCATTCGCCGGGACCGTAAAGGAAGCGGCGAGCGCTCTGCCTTGGCCCGAGTGATTCTCTGTCCGCAGATCTTCGAATTCGCCACGGTGCTTTGCAACAAGAAGATAGAGCTGTTTGCTGCTGTCTTCGAATGTTGTAGTGCGACTTTGCAATTCGGCGCTTCGAGAGATAGCTGCATTTTGCGATTGCTGGAACGAGGGGAAGATTCCGTAGGCCGCAAGGCCGGTCGCCCGCGACGAAGCAATCCCTCGAAACATCTGCTGGACCGACAACCACGAGGCAAAGACGCAAACTAAAACGATACCGATTAGGCTTGCAACGACAAGCAGTAGACGCTTTAGGAGCGAACGGGAAGAGTGCGATTCGCGCATTGAACACCTCGAATCTGCGAGGCGTTCGGAATTTCCCGCTGATAGCCTGGCAGCATTCAATAGAGGCCAAAGGGCAAGAAAAGTTCCCACGCATTGAGGAACTTAGCGAAGGCAGTGACAGATAATGCGCTGCTTAGCGAGGACGCGGACGGAGAGGTGGGCGCGCGGCGAGGGGGCGCGGGCGCATACGGAAACGCGGGCCGAGGGGCGGGGGTACGGCCTGCAAGGAGCTGCCGCAGCTCGGGCAAAATTCGAGGCCGGCATTGGGGCCGGAAAGATGGGCGCGGAGCCAGTGTCCGCGAGCGGAACACTGTGGATTGATGCATTGCACGGTCCAACCGGGCAGATATTGCATACGCGTGTTCTCCGGTGGCCGCCTTCCCCAGTGCGGGGCTCCCCCGGCGGCGAGATGAACTGCGATGGCGGGAATTTTGCGCCGAGTAGTCTTTGGTGTCAAGAGAAAAGGGCTACAAGACGTTGTGGTAGGGTTGCAGCTGTGGATTTTCGAACGTAAGATGGCCGGCAACGAGTTCGTCTACTGGGCAACGCGGGACAGAGAGAAGGGGGAAATATGGCGAATGTGGAATTCAGTTTTGGCGGGGGCAAACCGGGGATGCCGAATTTGGGCGCATTGAAATCGAGATTCTTGCGGATTGTGATTGCCGTGGCCGTTTTCATTGTGTTGATGGCGTCCACGACTTCGATTCCGACGGGGAATGTAGGCGTGTTGACGCTGTTCGGGAGGGTGACGGGTGACGTTTTGCCCGAAGGCATTCATTTGATCAACCCGTTGAAGTCCGTGACGAAGCTGAGCGTTCAGACGCAATCACGGAAAGAAAGCGCGAGCGTGCCTTCGAAAGAGGGGCTGACGCTTTCGTTGGACACGTCGCTGCTTTTCCGGCTGGATCGCGAAAAAGCCGCGCAGGTGCTCCGAACGATCGGCGTGGACTACGCGGAAAAAATTGTGGAACCAGAGTTGCGGTCGGCGATTCGCGGAACGACGGCTTCGCATTCTGCCAATGATTTGTATACGAACGGACGCGAATTGGTTCAGCAGCAAATCAAAGATGACCTAATTTCAAAGCTTGCGCCGCGCGGCGTGATTGTCGAGGACGTGTTGCTTCGGGACGTTCAGTTGCCGCCGCTGCTGAAAGCCTCGATTGAGGCGAAACAACAGGCGGAGCAGGATGCGCTGCGCATGAGTTTCATTTTGCAGAAGGAAAAGCAGGAAGCAGATCGAAAAAGCATTGAGGCGAAGGGAATTTCCGATTTCCAGAAGATTGTCGCGCAGGGAATCAGCCCGCAATTGCTCGAATGGAAGGGAATTGAAGCGACGGAGAAATTGGCGACGAGCTCGAATACGAAGATTGTCATTATTGGAAACGCGAAGAACGGATTGCCCCTGGTTTTGGAGCCGCGGTAAGAGGGATTGCCGGAAGCTCGGCCGAGTTGAGGCTAGTTTTTGGGAGGAGCGGGAGCGTCGTTCGCGTCGGGCGAAATGCCCGCTTTTTGCATGAGCTCTTCCAACTGCTGCTTTAGGTCTTGCAAGGAAATCTGTTTGTCGCCGATCATTTTTTGCAAATCGTCGAGCTTGGCTTTGCCGTTTGTATCGTGCGCGTAGTCGGGATTGGAATAGTAAGTTTCGGAATTGAGCGCCAGCTGGCGTTTGAGGAGGTCCAATTCCGATTGGAGCTGGGCCAGCATTTCTTTTGCTTTCGCGATTTCGGCCGCCTGCTCTTCGGCTTTTTTGGCATCGGCGGGAGCCGGGGCAGCAGACTCGGCGGACTTTGCGGGCTCAGCGGAAGCGTCCTTGGGGGATGCGGGTGTTTCTGCAGATGGCATGACGGGCGTAGTGTTGATTACTGTCCCCGGTGGCGGAGCGGCCCCGGTATCTGCAGAGGCCGGGCGAAGACTGAGCGTGTCCTCGGTGATGACATGGCTTTGCTTGGGGGCGGTCTTTTTCTGCTCTTTGGCTTTGCGAGCAGCTTCGGCAACGGATGGCGCGTTGTCTTGAGCTTGTGCGCACAACGCGGGGGAGAAGATGGCCACAGCGCAGAAAACCGCGAGTGAACCAAGGCCAAGCGTTCGAGTCAAACCGAATGATTGGAGTTTCATAGTTGCTCTCTGATCGGGCTGAAGTTGCAGAATACGCCCCCGAGCGGCAGCGCGCAATCGCCCGAAAGGCCAGGGCCGCCAAATAGGCAAGGGGCGGCGGCTTATACTCAGTGATTCTTGCTTGCGCGGTTATACTGGGGTGGTAATCGGACCATTGGGATAATCGGTCTTGAGAAAAAAACTTCTTGCGTTGTTTCGCGCCTGCATCCTGATCTTGGGTATTCATACTGTTTTATTCTGTGTTCCGCGAATTTGTGCGCAGGAAAGATCGGCGATTCCGGCTGCGAAGCAAGATGCGCCTTCGGCTAAGATGCCGCAGACGCAGGAGCACCGCTTCTGGGATGGAACCAATGCCTGGCTCTTTGCCGGCACGGGCGCGGCACGCACGCTCGACTATTTTTCCACGCTGAATATGCGGCGGCGCGGCCGGCAGGAAATCCTGCTGAACAACGACGTGGTGGACAATCACGCGGCTTTTGCCGCGATCGAAGCGGCCGGCACTGGGGTTTCCATCGGGACGGCGTACCTTTTCCACAGGACAGGCCACCATAAATTGGAGCGTTGGACATCAATTGTTCATATCAGCGCAGCGACGAGTGGAGCAGTGCGAAATTACTGCTTAAAGACGGCCCATCCCGCGATAACTTCCGCGCCTTAGGCATGCCGCCGCAGCCGGCCCTGCTCTCCGATCTGAGTTTCACGCATCTAATAGCGTGTGTTCGAGTAGGATGCACGCGCACGAACGCGCGCAATTGGTTGCGGACAATTCCCATGTGCTGCATACTCGCCGCGCGCGCCAGGACTGGCGGCCTCAAGCGCAAAAGATCACAGAAAGAAAGACGAGGGAGACTCATGCAGAAGAGCGGCTGGATGGGCCGTTCTTTTCTACGCGCAGTTTTTTGTTGCGCGATTCCTTTATTTACGGGAGCCGCAAATGCGCAGGGCGCGAATTCCGAACACGAGTGCCAGGAAATTCTGGTCGCGCAGGAAAAACCAACCGTCAACTCGCCGGCGGCGCAGAGCCCCCAACCAGCGCAGAATCCGCCCGTAACAGAACCAAAGACGGAAACGGAACAATACACGCTTTCGCACGAGCGTTATGAAAAGGCCGTTGCGTATTCGCGTGCGGGCTACATTTTATATTTCATTTGGATCGCGGTTGGCCTGACGGTGGTTTGGCTTTTTTTGCGGCTAGGCATTGCGGCCAAGATTCGTGATTTCGCGGAAAGGCTGACGGAAAAACAGTTTCTTCAAGGGCTGGTCTTCATCCCTATTCTGTTGCTTGCGACGGACCTATTTGAACTGCCCGCAGTGGCCTACTGGCATTCGCTTTCGCTACAGTATCAGCAGTCGGTGCAGGGCTGGGGCTCGTGGATGGTCGACTGGGCCAAAAGAGAGGCTCTCATCCTCGGCGCCGCGCTAGTTCTTGGTTCGATTCTGCTTTACTTGATTCGCAAGAGCCCGCGGCGGTGGTGGTTACATTTTTGGTTTTGCGCCTTGCCGATTTTCTTTTTTGTTTTTTTCATCAGCCCGTGGTTCATTGACCCGCTGTTTTACAAATACGAGCCGCTCGATAAAACCAATCCGGAGCTGGTGACGGCTATTGAAAAGGTCACGCAGAGAGCTGGGCTTTCGATTCCGCGCGAGCGAATGTTCCTGATGCGCGCCAGCTCAAAGACGAACCAGATCAATGCGTATGTGACGGGAGTGGGGGCCTCCAAGCGGGTTGTGGTCTGGGACAACACCATCAATAAGACGACAACCGACGAGACCCTTTTTGTTTTTGGCCACGAAGCGGGACATTACGTGCTCGGCCACGTTCGCAACAGCATTCTGTTTTTTTCGGTTACTTTTCTTCTCGCAATGTATTCCTGCTTCAGGCTTCTCCACGCATTGCTCGGAAAATGGAGCGCGGTTTGGGGAATCTACGGGCCGCAGGACTTGGCTTGCCTGGCCGTCTTGCTGCTCATCTTCAGAGCGTTCTCGTTCCTTAGCATGCCTGTTGAGTCTGCTTATTCGCGAATGCAGGAGCACCAGGCGGACGTGTTCGGATTGGAAGTGATTCACGGAATCGTGCCGAATTCGAGCGAGGTTGCGGCGCACGCATTTCAGATTTTGGGACAGGAAGATTTGTCGGACCCAAATCCACCTCCGTTTATTACATTCTGGCTCTACAGCCACCCGCCATTGGCCGAACGGCTCGTGTTTGCCCACACCTACGATCCGTGGTCGAAGAACCAGCAGCCGCGATACATAAAGTAAACGCTCAAGCGCTGCGCTTGCGCACGGCATGCCGCCGCGCAAATGCGGCCACTTTGTGACGATTGCCGCAAAGTGACATGGAACACCAACGCCGGCGATGCGTGCGCGAATTGTCGTAGAAAAAAAGGGTGCACGCGGGATTGGCGCAGAGCCGCACGCGAGTCGCCTCGCCTTCCGTGATGAGTTCCGCCGCCGAGCGGGCGACCGCCGCAAGAAGCCAATCGAGGCTACTCTCACGCGCAACATACTCGATCCGCCAGGACCGAGCGGACTCCACAAGCTCGTCGTGGCCTTCCGTAACGCGCAGGATCTCGTTGACGGGTTCGACCGATTCGCGAGAGATGCGTTGCTTTTTGGCAAGAGAGTCAAAGGCGAGCCTCAGGGAGTTGCGGAGGCGCTGGGCACGGTTGAGCAATTCAAATGCGGATTGAGGGTCTGACTCGGTGAGAGCCAGAAGTTCCTCACCACGCTCTGGGGAGACGATTTGCGTGGCTTGAAGAAATCCAATGAGTTCCTCCCAACTCAAGCCGTTGGAAGAGCCGGAGGCAGAGAGAGAGGGCAAGTTGGCTAAATCAAGGGCGAGGCGGCCGCCTAGAAGGGAGACCTGTGACATTGGTTCGGACACTGAAATCCCCTTAAATGACCATAATCTAACCGGTTAAAGCTATGCGAATGGTTAGCCGCACGTCAACTACAAACAGCGTCGACATCGCAGTTTCTTCCTAGCAGGTTCTGCATCGAATGTAGGGGCGTCAGGGTGAAGCTTTTATGAAATTCATTATTTTATCTGCTGTCTTTCTTGGAGTGGCGGTTGGTTCCTTGATTTTTGTTCTTCGGCACGCACAGAGTACGAAGGCAGACCAAACGGACCCTAATAAGCCTCTACGGCCCGTGGTTGTGGAGCTGTTTACGTCGGAGGGTTGTTCGAGCTGCCCACCCGCGGATGCGCTGCTTGCCAAGCTTGATGGGCAACAGCACCTGGGCAATGCGGAGATCATCGCCCTTGAAGAGCATGTTGATTATTGGGATCAACTCGGTTGGCGGGATCCATTCTCGGCGGCTCAGTGGACTGAGCGTCAGCAGGACTACGCAAGTTCGTTTGGCAATGAAGGCATTTACACGCCGCAAATGGTGGTTGATGGCCGAACGGAATTTGTGGGGAGTTCGCAAAGCCGGGCGCGGTCCGCGATTGCCGAAGCGGTGCAGCTGCCGAAAGCGGAAGTTGCTCTTTCGAATTTGGAGGCGGCAGGAGGACAGGTTCGCGTAAAGATTGACGTGAAAATGCTTCCGTCCCCTGGGACGCGCGAGGCGCAGGTGTGGCTCGCCGTAACCGAAAGCGGGCTGCATTCGAACGTGAAGCGCGGAGAAAACGCCGGCGAAGACTTGCATCACGCGGCGGTTGTGCGTAGTCTGCGCAAAGTTGGAGACGCGAAGGCGAGCCAGGAGACGGCGTATTCCGGCGAGCAGGAAATGCGGCTCGATTCGGTGTGGAAGCAGGAAAATGTGCGCGTGGTTGCGTTTGTGCAGGATGCAAAATCGCGGCACATTCTGGGCGCGGCGGCCGTGCGCTTGAAACAATAGGGAAGCGCTCGGCTGGCTTGCCGCAGGCGCCAGCCTCGCAAGGAGCGCGATGGATTTTCAAGGAGCCCCAAAGCCGCCGCAAGGTGAAAGTCCCATGCCAGTTTCTCCGCCGAGTCCCTCTGCGGGGAACTTTCCCAATCCGCTTTTCTACAATGAAAGTGGGATCCGTCCGGGCTGGCGAATCCTCATCTACTTGTCACTGGGGCTGCTGCTTTATGGCCTGGAACTGGTCCCAGTTTCTTTTCTCTATAGGGTAGACAAACCGTTTTCGGTTTCAGCCATCGTCCTCGGCGAGTTCATGATGTTTACGGCCGCATTCGGCGCCGCGCTCATCATGTCGCGACTGGAAGACCGCCCGAGCGGAGTGTATGGCCTGCCGTTCAGATCTGCATTTGGAAAACGATTTTGGCAGGGCATGCTGATCGGTCTTTGCGAAATCAGCTTGATCGTTGGCGCAATGGCGGTATTCCACGCTTATTCGTTTGGGAGTCTGTCGTTTCACGGCTTGAAGATTTTGCAATGGGGACTGCTCTGGCTCGTGGCGGCGATCCTGATCGGCCTTTCTGAAGAATTCCTCTTTCGCGGGTATGCGCAGTACACGTTTGCTGAGGGGATTGGATTCTGGCCTGCGGCGGTGATTCTTTCGCTTCTCTTTGCCGGCGTGCACCAGACAAATCCCGGCGAAAATTGGGTCGGCATGGTCAACATTTTTTTCACGGGCCTGTTGTGGGCGTTCACTCTGCATCGAACTGGATCGTTGTGGCTAGTGGTTGGCTGGCACGCTGCCTTTGATTTTGGCGAAAGCTTTCTTTATTCCGTTCCCAACAGCGGGGGAGTCTTTGAAGGGCATCTGTCAAACGCAACGGTTGCTCATGGCCGCGCCTGGCTGACCGGCGGCAAAGTTGGGCCGGAAGCAAGCGTCGCTGCATTCCTAACTCTGGGACTGGGCGCGCTCTTGATTCACTTTTGGTTTCCTGCGACGCAGAAAGAGCAAACGACGCAAGATTAGCGGACAAGCTCGGAAGCAAAGACGAGCCGCACACCGTTCGCGCGCACCGCAGGCAAAAAGTTGCGCAGCGCTGTTAGCGTTGCAGGATGCGGATGCCCGATGGCGACCGCAGATTTCTTTTCTTTTGCGCCACGCAAGGCCAGCTGCAGCTGCTTGCGAATGGCACTTGCGTCCTGCACGTCGTCCAAAAACGGAACATTGCGAAACGCGGTTGGGACACCGTCCCGCTGGGCAGTGTCATATGCCACAGTGGCCGCTGTTGTGCGGCTGTCCACGTAAAACAAATTCAAGTTGCGAAGCGCAGGCATCAACTCGTTCATAAGCGCAGTGTCGGAAGTGGCTTGCGAGCCTTGATGGTTGTTCACACCCACCGCGTTCGGCACGGACTCGATCATTTCGCCGAGCATCGCTTGCACTTGCGCGCTGGACATGCCCGGACGCAGCTCCTCTTTTTCCGGTGATTCGTTCGCGATGGATTGCATGGGGAGATGCAGCATCACTTGGTAGCCGCGCCGCAGCGCTTCGTCGGCGATGTCTTTCGAATGTTCGTGATTCGGCAAAATGGAAATCGTCAACGGATAGGGCATGGCGAACACCGACTCGGCCGCGGCTCGATCGCTGCCGAAATCGTCCAGAATGATGGCCAACCGTGGTGCGTCGCCGCTCAGGTTTTCTTTCCGCGCGGATTGAGGCTGCTCTACAAAGCGTATTGTCACGGAATGAGTGGTTCGCGAGCCGGATTGGAAGGAAATGGAAGAAACACTTTCTCCGTCGTCGCGACTACCGACTTCGAGTTTGCGCCGCTGCGCGACGTCGTCGAGGGCACGCAAGAGTTGCGCGGTTTCGGTTTTGCGCGCCGTCGAGCTGGTGTCGGCAAAGAGTGTAACTTCCAGCGAGTCCGCCAAATCAGGCTGCTTGGCAGCCTCTCGAAACTTCATTCGAATGACGGTTCCGGCGGGCGTTGACTTGCGCGCCGCCGCCGCGAATTCGCGCGTGATGTCGTGAATCGCCGCAGGATTGAGCTTTGAAGATGAACTTGGTTTACGGCAGGCGTAGCTGAACAGGATAAGTGGGGCGAGCAGAAAGGCTAGAAGCGAGATCCTCTTGAAGCTCGCCCCACCTTTGCTCGAAACCGTTTTCGGATTGGGAAAGGGAAGCGCCGTCAGCGGCACAGCAAATTACGCGGCTTTCTTCATCGGCGTTTTGAAAAGCTCTAGCGCCTTCCTTAATACCGGGTCGTCAACAGAAAGAGGCTTAACCACTGGCGGAACCAGCTGGATTCCCGATCCCGAGGATCCGGCATCGTCGTCATCGCTGCCGTCGCCTGTGTCAACGACGCCTGCCCTAACAACCTCGGTCGGGATGACGCCTTCATCCAGAATCGATTTGCCGCTTCCGTTGTAGTAGTTGGCCACGGTCAGAATCAGCGCCGACCCATCATCGAGCGTGATCAGCTTCTGTTCGGACGCCAGACCGAACGTGCGTTCGCCCACCAAATTGCCCCGATGATTCATGTCAATCGCCGACGCCAAAATTTCCGCCGCACCCGAAGTGGTTCCATCAATCAAGATTGAAACGGGGCCCTTCCACACAACTTTGGCGGGATCCGCGGAAAAAGTCTGTGTGGAAACGGTCTGGCCGCGCAGCGTGGCAATTGTGCCGCTCGGAATGAAAAGCCGCGCCGCCGCAATGCCTTCGGAGACTGGCCCTCGCCCGCAACTCCTCAGATCCAGGACAATCTTGTGAATACCTTGCTTTTCAGCATCGGCCAAACGCACTCGCAACTCTTCAGCGCGGCCTGGTTCGAGCGAAGGGATGCGAATGGCCAAAGTGTCGTTGTCAGCCTTCACCGGCTGCAGTTTCGCTGGGGTCAGCTTCTCGCGTACCAGATCCACTGATTCCGGTTCGGCCTTGCCGCTGCGAATCACTCCGACCTTCACGCTCGTCCCCGGCACTCCGCGCATCAGGTTCAGGGCCTGGCCGACAGACATCTCTCGCGAGGTAAATCCCGCAATAGATTCGAGAAAATCGCCGCTGTGAATTCCTGCTTTTTCTGCCGGACTATCCGGCACCACCGAGACCGCAACGATGTAGCCCGCCCGCTTGCTCAAGATCAGACCGGTTTCGCCAGCCGCGTTGCTGGCCGCCTTCTGTTTGTATTCCGTGTATTCGCGCGGAGTGAGGTAGCTGGATTGTGGATCGAGCGATTCGAGCAATCCGTGCAAGGAGCCTGCAGTTACGAGCGGGATATTCGGGTCGTCCACATAGTCGTTCTGGATCTTTTGCAGAACTTCGCCGTAAACGGTCAAGGACTTGTACGCGCGGTCGTCGGAGCTCCGGCCCAGGACGTGGCCCAAGCCCGCGTAGCAGAAGATAACGATTGAAATGGCGATAATTCCGATGCGAGCCGCTCGATTCATTAGCCCACCGTCCTTGCTTGGCAAACCAAACTAAGTATAGCACCGCAAAAGGATGGGACGCAGCAGGAGGGCGAAAGGAAGCCTAGGCGAAGTTAGTCGCGCCAAGGGGAGCCAAAACTCAAAACCACGCGTAACCCGTCAAATGTTGCGTTATTACCACACCTAAACTCTTTGGACACCCAATGTGTCCCGTAAACGATTGAAAACAAAGCACAAGAATTAGATCATCTGGCCGTCAATTTGCTAAAATGGAAGGGAATGTTTCAAACAACAATCCAGCGTGAAATGAGCACCGAGGGCGTGGGCCTCCATACGGGAGTGTTTGGCCACGTTCGGCTTGTACCGGCCCCCGCCGATACGGGAATCGTCTTCCGGCGCACCGACCTCGATAATTTCATGATTGAGGCGCGCGGCGAAAATGTCGCTCGCGTAAGCTATGCCACGAGCTTGATGAAGCAAGGCGTTTTGCTTTCCACCACCGAGCATCTGCTGGCGGCAATCTATTCGTGCGGAATCGACAACGTCTTCATCAACATTGATTCGATCGAAGTGCCCATCCTCGATGGCTCCGCCGAGCCGTTCATGCAGATGCTGGAACAGGCTGGCGTGAGGCGCCTTCGCAAACGGCGCCGCTACTTGAAAGTTTTGAAGCCGTTCGAAGTGATTGAAAATGGCCGCCGCATTGGCGTTTATCCAGCGGACGAATTTCGCGTGAAATGCTTCGTGGATTTTCCTCATCCCCTCGTCGGCCAGCAGGAAATCGAAATGGTGGTCAGCCAGGAAAGTTTCCGGCAGTTGCTTGCCCGGGCGCGCACGTTTTGTTTCGAGCGGGAAATCGAGCCGCTACGGGCGATGGGGTTGATTCGCGGCGGCTCGTTGGACAACGCCATCGTTTTGACCAATGACGGCGTGATGAACGGCCCGCTGCGGTTTGCCGACGAATTTGGCCGGCACAAAGCGCTCGATCTAATCGGTGATCTTGCGCTGGTGGGGCTGCCGCTGCACGCGCGCGTGATAGCCCACAAAGCAGGCCACGCACTGCACACGCAATTGGTGAGCACCCTGCTCGCGAATCCTGACCTTTGGACGATTACGACGGAAGAAAGCCTTTCGGAAACTGCAGTGCCGAATGGGGTTCCAGAACAGATTCCCGCTGCGGACTGACGAGCTGCGCGTGCTGCGAGTTTGAATTCTGTTTCTGCTTTTTCTCCTGCTGCTCGCTCCAAAATCCCAGAAAAATTAGACCAATCACCAGGCACATTGTGCCAATGCCGATCCAACCCAGCACGATTCCGGCAGTAGCCATGCCGCTTCCGTCCAGTTGGTTTTGCGATTGCCGTATTTCACGTTTGGCCAGATAGCCAAAGACCAGCGCCAGAATCGAGCCGAGCCAGTACATCCACAACACACCGAGCACAAGGCTGGCAATCGCCATCCCGCTTGTTCTTCGCGCGGGTTGCATGAGTGGCGCTACGGGACTTGGCGCATAAGCGGGTGGCGGGGGCACAAGCCAGTTCTGGCAGAAACGGCACTTGATGGCCGCATCCTGAATCTGCTGCGAGCAGTAGGGGCAGCTTTTCATTTAGAGCCTCCGCTGCGCTGCCCGCTTTTACTGAAGCACGGGACTATCTGCATCCGCTTGTTCCGACATGTTGTAGTGAATCACTCCGGTCTGGTCCACAAAAAAATGGCGCGTGCCCGTAGATGGCGATACTGGATCGGCATTCCAGCCAAAGCCTGTTTCTGGAACCTGCCCCGTAAAGTTGGAAAGATGAGGCGTGAATCTGTACCCATTCTTCAAGCCCTTCGCCAGAACGCTGTCGATTTCATTTCTGCCCTCCGGACACGTTGAACCATCGGGACCCAACTCGGCCAGTGAGTACGCAAACCCAATCTTCGGACAAGCCGTGGCATAGGCGATCTCGCCGGTTGTAATTGTTCTCAAGGAACCGACCGCGGAGGATTCGTTCGCGGCCATTCGTGCCTTCAACAGATTTGGAATCGCAATCGCTGCGATGATCAGGATGAATGGCAGTCCCGCTACCTGGATGTATCCCAAAACCATTCCGGCAATAGCCAGGCCGTCGCCCTTAAGTCGGCCCGCGCTCTTTTTGATTTCGCTCAGGCCCAAATGTCCAAGAACAATGGCGATAATCGCGCCCAGGAACGGAGCGATGACATACGCCGCAATGCCCGCAATAAGACTACCCGTTGCTTTGCCACTGGTTTGCGGCGGAGCCATCGGATAGGCGCCGCCCGCGAGACCCAGCTGTCCCGGCGCGGGCTGCTGTTGGTATATCGGTTGAGGAGGGGGAGGTTGCGGCGCCGCATAGACGTTCGTCGTCAGGTTCATTCGGCAATGCGGGCAGACAATGGCATCGTCCTGAATCGCTTCCGCACAATAGGGACACTTCTTCATCGGTTCGCTCCCAAGGTACGTATTCGAGTGGAACACCCGGCCCGCAGCGTGGACTCTACGGCAAAAACAGTATGTCGTCTAGGGCACAGAGAACCTTGTTGCCATGCTCCATCTAATTGTCAAACCGTAATGGACGGGCGAGAATACCCCAACTATGCCGAACAAAGATGTTGTGATTGTGATTCTCGCCGCGGGGAAGGGTACACGGCTCAAATCGTCTATCGCGAAAGTCCTTCATCCGGCTGGCGGACGCACGCTCATGGAAAGTGTTGTGCGTGCTTGTCTGCCGCTTTCGCCGAAACGGATTGTTGCCGTGGTCGGCCATCAAGCAGAGCAAGTTTCTGAAGCGGTCAAGCCGTTCGACGTCGAATCCGTTTTGCAGCAGCCGCAGAACGGCACCGGTCACGCGATGCTTGTTGCCAGGCGGGCGATCGGAAATGCAAAGATCGCCGTCGTTGTTCCGGGCGATGCGCCGCTCGTTCGGACGGAAACGCTGAAGTCGCTGATCGCCACGCATCGTTCGGGCAACGCGGCGGCGACGATTCTTTCGGCAGTCGTCGCGGACCCCTCCGGTTACGGCCGCATCCTGCGCAAATCGGAGAACAGCGTGGCGGCCATTGTCGAAGACTCGCAGCTCAAACCCGAACAGCGCGAACTCAACGAAATCAATTCGAGTATTTATTGCTTTTCCGTAGACAAACTTTGGCCCGCTCTTGCGCATGTGAAACCCGAAAACAAGCATCGTGAAATTTACTTGACGGATGCAATCGCCGTCCTCGCTTCGAAGGGTGAGACCGTTCTCGCGCAGGTCGCGCCGGATCCGCGCGAAGTGCTCGGCTGCAACACGCGCGCGGATTTGGGGGAGGTGGATCACGTTTTTCGCGAGCGCAAGCGCGAGGAATTGATGGATGCCGGCGTCACCATTCAGCTTCCGGAAACCGTACTCGTCGGGCCGGACGTTTCCGCAGGAGAAGACACGGTGCTGGAGCCTTGCGTCCAGCTTCTTGGCAAAACGAAACTCGGCGCGCGCTGCGTCGTCCGTACGGGCAGCGTTTTGAACGACACGATTCTCGGCGACGGCGTCACCGTAGAGCCGCACTGCGTCATTACCGAAAGCCGCATCGAAAACGATGCCATCGTCGGGCCGTTCGCAAGATTTCGACCGGGCACACACCTCAAGAAAGGCGCTCGCGTAGGAAATTTCGTCGAAATGAAAAAATCCGTCATCGGCGAAGGCAGCAAAGTGCCGCACTTGAGCTACATCGGCGATTCGAAAATCGGCAAACACTCAAACATCGGCGCGGGAACCATCACCTGCAATTACGATGGCGTGCACAAACATCCGACGATTATTGGCAATCGGGTATTTGTCGGCAGCGATTCCGTACTCGTCGCGCCTGTCAAAATCGGCGATGGCGCGTACATCGCCGCTGGCTCGGCCATTACGGAAAACGTCCCGCCGAACGCGCTTGGCATTGCGCGTAGCCGCCAGTCCACCAAGCCCGGTTGGGCCGCAAAGAAGCGCCGCGAAACGGCTGGTTCGCACCATCCAAAGAAATCTGCGAAGAGAAAAGCTCGCGCCAAGAAATCGCGTTCCCGCCGCAAACGTTAATTCTCGACTGCCTTCGCCTGAATCATTGAAGCTCGCTTGTGAGAATGTTATCGTTCGCGGTACGTCAGCAAAGGAGTTTCCTCCGTGGGCAACTCGCTCAATTGGATTCTCGTCATTCTTGGCGTGATTTGCGTCATTGCCGAGCTTGCGCTCGGCGTAATCACGGGATTCGATCTCGCATTGATCGGCGCTTCGCTCGTTGCCGGTGGCATAGTCGGCCTTGTTTTCGGTTCCGCAAACATCGGCCTGCTCTCCACGGCTATTCTCGCGTTTCTGTATTTCGCCCTTTTCCGCAAATGGCTGAAATCGAAACTGCAGGTCAAGACGCAAGCGTCGAACGTGGACGCAGTCATCGGCCGCACCGGCGTCGTCACTAAGCGCATTGCGCCGCGCGATTGCGGCCTCGTCAAGATTGGCTCCGAAGAATGGCGCGCCGAACTCGCGCAGCAGGATGGCTCCGCACTGGAACCTGGCGCGGAAATAAAAGTTTTGTCCGTCGAAGGCGTAACTCTCAGAGTGGGGTGAACCAGTATGGATGGAGCAGGAGCATTTTTCACGATTCTTCTGGTCGTGTTCGTTGTTTTTGCGCTGATCACCATCGCGCGGGCAGCCCGCATCGTCAAGCAATATGAAAAGGGCATCATTCTGCGCTTCGGGAAATTTCACGCGCTGGCGAATTCCGGCCTAACCTTCATCATGCCGTTCACGGACAGCATCGTGCGCGTGGACATGCGCGAACAGGTCATCAGCGTGCCGCCGCAGAAATTAATCACGAAGGACAACGTCACGGTCGAAGTGGACGCCGTCGTCTATTACAAGGTCGTCGATCCCGTGAAGTCGCAATTCGAAGTGCAGGATTTCGGCTACGCCTGCACCACGCTTGCGCAGACGAACCTGCGCAACCTGATTGGCGATCGCACGCTAGATGAAACGCTCGTCGCGCGCGACATGATCAATTCTAATTTGCGCCACGTGCTGGACGAGGCCACCAACAACTGGGGCGTCAAGGCCACGCGCGTCGAGGTGCAGAAAATCGAGCCGCCGCGGGACATTACGGACGCCATGTCCCGCCAGATGAAAGCCGAGCGCGAAAAGCGCGCCGCCGTGCTCGAAGCGGAAGGCATCAAGCAAAGCCAGATTTTGCAGTCCGAAGGCAAGAAGCAATCCGAAATCCTGAAAGCCGAAGGCGACGCGCAAGCCCGCATCACCCGCGCCAACGCCGAAGCCGAGGCCATCAAAACGGTTTCCACCGCCGCCGAAACCTATTTCAAGGAACGCGCCGAAACCATGCGCCGTCTCGAAGTCCTGAACAACACGCTCGCGCAAAACACCAAATACATCGTTCCGTCCAACTCCAGCTTGGTTAACGTGCTCGGCCTCGATAGCGCCGTCCAACCCTCCGCCGATGCTTCCTCCTTTGCCGCGCCCAAGCCTCCGGCAAAATAGATCACTGATCTCACGGGTGCTGAGACTCATTACACGACATTTATTAAAGATCGGGCTCTTTTCATGGTCACATTTCCGTTCTGGATAAATGCCCACCTCCCTGGTGGACTTGGTGTCTCGTCGCGACCTCGGGGAGGCGATTGGCTTGAAGACGAAATAGCCGCATGGCGCAGAATTGGCGTCAATGTTGTTGTTTCACTTCTCACGGCAGATGAAGCGACTAAACTCGAACTGGATCAAGAAGGGAAAGTTTGCAAATCTGTTGGAATCACCTTTCGTTTCCTGCCAATTGAGGATCGGACCGTTCCGAATTCGATTGAGGAAGTAAAGCGGCTATTGGATGACCTAAGCGCAGACCTCACTAGCGGCAGAAACATCGTCATCCATTGCAGACAGGGAATTGGTCGTTCCGGTCTGATCGCGATTGGCCTTTTACTCCGGATGCGTCAGTCTTTGGATGAGGCAATCCGCTCCGTTTCAGCCGCGCGCGGGTTAAAAGTGCCGGAAACACCCGAGCAATTGGAATGGCTGCGCGCTCATCAGAAAGCAATTTCGGGTCCACGTCATGACGCTGTCTGATGTGCTAAAATAGAATTTCCCTGAATGCTCCTGGGAGACCCAACACGATGAAATTCGGAGTCGTCGTTTTTCCCGGCTCGAATTGCGATCACGACGCGTTTTACGCCATCGGCAACATCCTGCACAAGCCCGTCGAGTTTATCTGGCACCAGTCGCAAGACTTGGCGAATTGCGACGCCATCATCCTGCCCGGCGGCTTTTCCTACGGCGACTATCTCCGCACCGGCGCTATCGCGCGCTTTTCTCCGGTGATGAAGTCCGTCGAAAAATTCGCCAACTCCGGCGGAATGGTCCTCGGTATCTGCAACGGTTTTCAAACGCTCTGCGAAGCGGGCCTGCTTCCCGGCGCGATGATGCGCAACTCCGGCCTCCGCTTCATCTGCCGGCACGTGCATATTCGCGTTGAGCAGACCGACACGCCCTTCACCAACGCCGCGCGGCCGGGCCAAATTCTGAAAATTCCCATCGCGCACTCCGACGGCTGCTACACCGCTGACGAATCCACCATCACCGAACTCGAAAAGAACAAACAAATTCTTTTCCGTTACACGACACCTGACGGTTCCGATGACGCCGCCGGAAATCCCAACGGCTCCATGCACAATATCGCCGGCATCTGCAATCGCGAACGCAATGTCGCCGGCTTGATGCCGCATCCTGAGCGCGCCATGGAATCCGCGCTCGATTCCGCCGACGGCTTCGTCATTTTCAAATCCATGGTCGAAGCCCTCGTCGGCGCCGCAAAGGCCACCGCGTGACAGTTGCCTGCAGGAAGACCGAAATGACGCCCGGCGAGGACGCGCAGGCTATTAAACGCTTCAGTGCGTTCCTTGAGCACCGAAAATGCTGCTTCTGGCTAGAAAACGAGCTTACGGAAGTTTTGCCGTCTCGAGACAAGAAAGTCGATTTTTTTGTTCGAACAAGAAGCCACCTGCCGGTACTCGTCGAAATAGAGTCTTTCAAGGAGGATCGGCGTGCGTTGAAGGCTCTACGCCAAAACTCGGTTATGAGTGGACTGCACCAGTCCGATAGCCGACGGGTCGCAGCGCGAGTCCGTTCAGCCGGAGACCAGCTTGAATCCTATCGTGATCGCGGTTTCCCGGGTATTGTGGTGCTGGATGATTTTCGGGGCGTCGGAATGCCCGTCAACACTGATGTGTTAGGGCTCGTGCTGATGAACTACTTTCCCGCCTCAAATAGACCGTATGTCAGTGCTGTCGGTTGGCTATTAGAAAGCGACCACGGTCAGTACTTCCTGAGGGTTTTTCACAATCCACATGCGGATGTGCCGTTAGATAGGACTACGTTTGGAACGGAATTCGACGAGCATTGGTATCAGCCGAGCGGACGATTCTTCGAAAGGTCTACATAGTGGCAACGGCTCTGACCGAAATCAAAGTGACTCCCGAAATCGCCGCTGAGCACGGCGTCACCGCCGAAGAGTACGCGCGCATCCAGAAAATTCTCGGCCGCGAACCCAACATAACCGAACTCGGCATCTTCTCCGTGATGTGGAGTGAACACTGCTCCTACAAATCCAGCAAAGTCCACCTCAAGCGCCTTCCCACGCGAGGCAAGCTCGTGGTGCAAGGCCCGGGAGAAAATGCCGGTGTCGTGGACATCGGCGACGGCTTGGTCGCCGCGTTCAAAATCGAATCGCACAATCATCCGAGCTACGTCGAACCCTTCCAGGGCGCGACGACGGGGGTCGGCGGAATTCTGCGCGACATTTTTACTATGGGCGCTCGCCCCATCGCCGTTCTCGATTCGCTCCGCTTCGGTGAAATCACGCCGAACAAAACTACCTCGCCCGAAGACGCCGCAAAAAATCGCCGCATTCTCGATGGTGTCATTCGCGGCGTCGGCCACTACGGCAATTGCTTCGGCGTGCCCACTGTTGGCGGCGAAGTCGGCTTCGAGCATTGCTACTCGCAAAATCCGCTTCTCAACGCGCTCGCACTCGGCGTCGCCCGCAAAGAAGAAATTTTTCTCGCCAAAGCGAAGGGCATCGGCAATCCCGTCATTTACGTTGGCGCAAAAACCGGCCGCGACGGCATTCACGGCGCATCGCTCCTCGCGTCCGCAGAATTCACCGAAGAATCGCAGCAAAAACGCCCGAACGTGCAAGTCGGCGACCCTTTCATGGAAAAGTTGCTTCTCGAAGCGTGCCTCGAAGCGATGCAGACCGGCGCAGTTGTCGCGATTCAGGATATGGGCGCCGCCGGTCTCACCTGCTCGACCATGGAAATGGCTTCGCGGGGCGGCACCGGCATCGAAATTGACCTTGCCAAAGTTCCTCAGCGTGAAACCGGCATGACTCCGTACGAAATCATGCTCAGCGAATCGCAGGAGCGCATGCTGCTCGTTGCGGAAAAAGGCCGCGAGCGTGAGGTTCTTGACGTTTTCAAGAAATGGGGACTCGACGCCGTCGTCGTCGGCACCGTCACCGAAGGCGGCTTGGCAGTTGTAAAAAATCACGGCGCAGTCGCTGCGCAAATCCCCGCACACCCGCTCGCGGAAGAAGGTCCGGTTTACAATCGTCCGCTCACCGCGCCCGCGACGCGCATTGAATCTGAAAAAGATTGGTTTCGCTTCGCACCGGAAAAAACGAATCTCACCGAAAATTTCAAGAAGCTCCTCGCCTCGCCCGCCATTGCTTCGAAGCGCTGGATCACCGAGCAGTACGACACAAGCGTCCGCACGAACACACTGGCCGGACCAGGCGCGAGCGACGCGGCCATCGTGCGCATCAAGGAATCGGAGAAAAATGGCGTCATGCGTGCTCTCGCGCTTTCTACCGACGGCAACGGCCGCTGGTGCCAGCTAAATCCCAAAGTTGGCGCCATGCATGCCGTCGCCGAAGCCGCGCGCAACGTCGCCACTTCGGGCGCGCGCCCTATCGCCGCGACGAATTGTCTGAATTTCGGCAGCCCGGAAAAACCGGAAGTAATGTGGCAATTCTCGCAAGCCATCGACGGCATCGGCGAAGCATGCACCGCGCTCGGCACGCCCATCACCGGCGGCAACGTCAGCTTCTACAACGAAACCCTCGGCAAATCCATCTACCCCACGCCCGTCATAGGCATTCTCGGCATTCTTGATGACTCCTCGAAAGCCCTGAAAATCGCCTTCCACAACGCGGGCGACGTCATTTTGCTGCTCGATGGTGCAACTGCTGCGTCCAACCTCGACGCGCGGCGCGAATTCTCTTCCTCCGAATATTCCAGAACTGTCGGCGCTCTCGTCGCCGGCGACCCGCCCGCCGTGGATCTCGCGGCCGAAAAACGTCTCATCGATTGCCTCGTCGCTCTCGCCGATGCCCGCGCAGTCCAATCCGCCCACGATATTTCCGACGGCGGTCTCGCAGTGACCCTCGCCGAATCCTGCTTCGCCGCGAATAACCTAGGCGCGTCCATTTCTTTGAACGAAAACTCGCCTGCCGAATACGCCCTCTTCTCCGAACGCGGTGCCCGTTGCATCGTTTCCGTCACCCCCGCAAACCTTGCCGCCGTTCTCGCAACTGCGCGACAATATAATGTGGGCGCGCGCGAACTCGGCAAAGTCACTGGTAACGCCGCGCTCCGCATCGAATTTCAGGGACACGCAGCCATCGACTCCGCCCTCGATGCCCTGCGCGATGTTTGGGCCAATTCTCTCGAACGCGCATTAAAGGTGCAATGACGCAAGGTCTTTCAACTCCACGACGTATTGTCCGCGCCATACATGCGGGCATAGCCGGTGTTTTTTTTATAATGATTCCTGCGGCTATTGCGGGAGATGAAGATCTTCGTGATGCGATTTTGCAGCGAAATTGGAATGAGTTGATGTATTTGGGCTTTTGGCTGGCCTTTGGTCTGGTTTTTCTAGCTGTTGCTCTGCTGGCTCAGCGCGCCAATCTTGTTTGGCTTAGCGCTTTCGTTTTGCTGGATTTGCCGATGATCTACCTTTTCTGGGAAAGCATAAAAGGCCTGCTCTTGGCTCCTGTTTTGGCTGTCAGCGTGATTTGCTTACTGGTAGAGATTTCAAAGCTAGTTGCGATAAGGAAAAAGCAACCGGCATGAGCACCATTAAAATTCTCGACGACCACTTCCACGACCATTGCGGCGTCGTCGGCGTCTTCGGCCATGCCGAAGCGGCAAAGCTCGTCTACCTCGGCCTCTACGCTCTCCAGCATCGCGGACAGGAATCCGCCGGCATCGTCTCGAGCGACGGCTCCGAACTCCACGCCCACCGCGCCATGGGCAAAGTCGAAGAGATTTTTACTCCCGACGTTCTGAACAAACTTCCCGGCTGTTGCGCCATCGGCCACACGCGTTATTCCACCGCCGGCGATAAAGCTCTCCTCAACGCGCAGCCCATCATGATTGATTGCAACAAGGGCAAAATCGCGCTCGGCCATAACGGCAATCTCACCAACGCCGCCGAATGGCGCCGCAAACTCGAACATCGCGGCTCGATTTTCCAAACGAACAGCGATACCGAAGTCGTCGTTCATCTCGTCGCAAAATCCCCGGCGCGCAATCTTTCCGGCGCGCTCGGCGACGCGCTTAACCAAGTCGAAGGCGCCTACTCGCTCGTCGTGCTCACTCCGGAAGAACTTTACGCCGTGCGCGACCCGCGCGGATTCCGCCCGCTGAATCTCGGCAAGCTTACTTCACCGAAAGGCGAGGAAACCTGGGTCGTCGCCAGTGAAACGTGCGCTTTCGACCTGCTCGACGCAAAGTACATTCGCGAAATCGAGCCCGGCGAAATGGTGCGCATCACCAAATCCGGCGTTGAATCCATTCACTTCGCGCCCGCGAAGCCGCACCAGCAGTGCATTTTCGAACATGTCTATTTCGCGCGGCCGGACAGCACCATCTTCGGCCGCAGCGTCAACGCCAGTCGCGAAATGCTCGGCCGCCTGCTCGCCAAGGAGCATCCCGTCGCCGCCGATCTCGTCGTGCCCGTTCCGGATTCCGGCGTTCCCGCCGCCGTCGGCTACGCCATGGAATCCGGCATTCCATTTCGCATGGGCCTGATTCGCAATCATTACATCGGCCGCACCTTCATCGAGCCTTCGCAGGCCATCCGCAATTTCGGCGTCAAACTAAAACTCAATCCCGTGCGCGGCCTCATCGAAGGTAAGCGCGTGGTTCTCGTGGACGATTCCATCGTGCGCGGCACCACCTCACGAAAAATCGTCCGTATGGTGCGCGAAGCAGGCGCCACGGAAGTTCACGTGCGCATCTCCTGCCCGCCCACGATTTCTCCGTGCTACTACGGCGTGGATACTCCCACCCGTGAAGAGCTTATCGCCTCTTCAAACACTCCGGAGGAGATTTGCAAATTCCTCGGCGCCGATTCGCTCGGCTATATTTCTCTCGCGGGACTGAAACAAGCAGTCGGCGACGCCGAAGGCGCGTTTTGTACGTCTTGTTATACGGGCGTTTATCCCACGGACCTCGTACAGCTTGAAGTTCGAGAAGGCGGCTCAAACGGCCAATTGCTCAAGGAGCCTGGCGTGGAAGATTCCACGCCCGTGCAAACCGATGGCCCGGTCACGGTGACGCATGAAAGCTAAGAAAACCAAGCCAGTTAAGCCCGAAGAAAACCTCACAACAGAACAAAAAGTTCGCCGCGAAGCGATTGCCTGGTTTTGGGTCATCCTCATTCTTCTTCTTGTGAATGGAACCGTCGGCCAGGCCCGTGTCATCCCTTCCGCTTCCATGCAAAACACGCTGCTCATCGGCGATCACCTGTTCATGAGCCGCTTCGGCTACGACGCAGGAGTTCCATTTACCGACATTCACAAATCGCTTTGGCGCACTCCCAAGCGGCAACAAATCGTCATTTTCCGCCCCGTCGTCCCGGGCGATACTTCGGACGTCATTAAACGAGTCATCGGCTTGCCCGGCGAGACGGTGGACGTCCACGATGGCGGCGTTTACATCAACGGCCGCCGCCTCGAAGAGCCATACACGATTGGCCCCACCGAGCGGGGCGATCCGTATCTCTTCCGCGGCAACCTTTCCGGCCAGTCAAATATTTTTCCTTACACCGTTCCGCCTGATTGTTTTTTCGTGATGGGCGACAATCGGGGCGATTCTCTGGACAGCCGCTTCGTCGGGTGCATCCCGCGCGATCACATTATCGGCACGCCGATCATGATCTATATGTCCATTGAAGATCCCTCGCCCTCCGCTGCTTGGGGATCGGGTTCGATTCCGGAGCGCCTATTTGCCTATGCCCGGGTACTGATTCATCCCGGCGAAATTCGCTGGCGCAGGTTGTTTCATTTATTCTAGGAATCTCCGCCGGTTTCGGTGAATTGTGAAAGAAAAGACTGCCAAAAAGCCCGTCATCAAGCTGACCACCGAGCAGAAAATTCGCCGCGAAATCATCGCGTGGTTTTGGGTCGGTCTCGTTTTTCTGCTCATCAATGGCGCCATCGGTCAGGCGCGCGTTATCCCATCGGAGTCGATGGAGAAGACCTTGCTCGTCGGCGATCACCTCATCATGAGCCGCATCGGCTACGACGCGGGCATTCCTTTCACCGACATTCACGTCCCGCTCTGGCGCAATCCGAAGCGCCAGCAGATCATCATTTTCAAACCGCCCTTTGATCCCAATCAGCCTGACTATGTGAAGCGCGTGATCGGTTTGCCCGGAGACGTTGTAGACGTTCACGACAACGCCGTCTGGATCAACGGCCACCGTCTTGAAGAGCAATACACGATTGGCCCTTCCCGGCCTGCTTCGCCGAGCTCTTACGAAGGTCAATTTACCGGCCGTGACAAGGTCTTTCCCTACAAGGTGCCGCCCAATTGTTACTTCGCCATGGGTGACAATCGCACGGACTCGCTCGATTCGCGCTATTGGGGATGCGTGCCGCGCGAAAACATCATCGGCACGCCTGTTATGATTTATATGTCCCTCGCTGCGCCGAAAAGCGCATGGCAACCAGGAAATCTCGGCGCGCGCTTCACGGCCTATTTAAACGGAATCTTCCATCCCAGCACGGTTCGCTGGAGGCGCTTGTTTCATATTTTCTGACGCATCCTTGAGCTGGCTTCCCCCTCTCGCCCGGCCCATGCCTGCTGTGTCAAAATTCTCGTCCCGGGAAATGGGTCACACGCCATGAGATATGCCGACGCTGGAGTCAACATCGCCGTAGCAGATGAAGCCAAGCAGCGCATCCGTCATCTCGCCACGCGCACCTTTACCAACGGCGTTCTCGGCGGCATCGGCAGTTTCGGCGCGCTCTTTGCACTCGACACAAAAAAATTCAAGGAACCGATTCTCGTTTCCAGCGCCGATGGCGTCGGCACGAAACTCAAAATCGCCATGGCCATGGACGTTCATTCCACCGTCGGCGGCGACCTCGTCAATCATTGCGTGAACGACATTCTCGTGCAGGGTGCCGAACCGCTCTTTTTCCTCGATTATCTCGCGCTTGGCAAAATGGATCCGCACATCGTCGAGCAGCTCGTGGATGGTATGAGCCGCGCTTGCCGCAAGGCGGGTTGCGCGCTCATCGGCGGCGAAACCGCGGAAATGCCCGGCTTCTATCCTCCCGGCGAATACGATCTTGCGGGATTCATTGTCGGCGCCGTCGAACGCAAAAAAATCATCACCGGTAAAACCGTCAAGCCCGGCGATACGCTCCTGGCGTTACCGTCGGCTGGTCTGCACACCAACGGCTACTCCCTCGCGCGCAAGCTCGTCTTTGAAGTCGCAAAATTAAAACCGGAAACCTACGTCGCCGAAGTCGGCAACAAGATCGGGCCGGAGCTCTTGAAGCCGCACCTCTGCTACGCCCCGGCGCTGAAAAACATTCTCGCCAAAGGTTGGGTCTCCGCTCTCGCGCACATCACCGGCGGTGGGATTCCCGGCAATTTGCCTCGCGTTCTCCCCGCGGGCGTTAAAGCCGTCGTGGATCTCGCCTCCTGGCCCGTGCTCCCCATCTTCAAATACCTTGCCAAGGTCGGCAAAATGGATACGGACGGTCTCCTCGAGTCCTTCAATCTTGGTGTCGGTATGATTCTCGTCGTTCCGCCCGCGTACATCGCCAAAGTCGAAGCCGACCTCAAGCGCCGCCGCGAGAAGTTTTTCAACATCGGCCGCATCGAACGCGGCGACACCGCCAAAGCCCGCGTCGCCTACTCCGGTGCCCTAAATCTCTAGCGCCGTTTCTACAAATAGAACAGGGCGCAATTCATGCGCCCCGTTTCTAATTTTGCTTTTTAACTTCTTTTTTGGTTACCGCACCACGTCCTTAAAAATGTCCACAATCACATTCGTATGCCGGTTGATGACCGCGATGTGCGCATCAATCACCACTCGGCGGTAATCTGCGGGCAGCGGCGGCAAGCGCCGCTCCAATTCCGGCGGGCACGGCTCCAGCTTTTTTTGCAATCCCGGTGGCAACGTGCCGTTCCGCTGCAGCTGCTTTTCCAATCCTGGCGGCAGATTTCCGCCTCGCTTGGCCAACCCTGGCGGCAGACCCTGCGTGCGCTGCGAATAGTACGAAGAGATCACTTCGCGGTCATTCGCCGCGAAACCGTATTGCACATAACCGCCGTTTTCTCCCTGATCGTCCTGATGTTTGTTGTGGCCTTTTCCTTTGCCGTTTCCCTGGCCATTTCCGTTTCCTTGAGCAATGGCCATTCCGCCGGCCAAGGTGCAGGCCAGAAATCCCGCGAAAACCATGCTTGCCATGCGAATCCTCATCTTTCCCTCCTGAAGCCTTTTGTCGCTAAAAGCTTGGGGTGTGCTGGGTGAGTCTGCTTCCTAGTTTAACCCCCTCCCGGGGAAAAGGACTCGCCCTAAAATCGCCCAGTTCTTGCCAGTCAATTCCTAAACTGTTGAAAACAAGCCGTTTTAAGTTGCGTACTAGTGCTCTACTTGACTTCTGCTTTGCACCCGCGCACTGTCGCCCGCGTCTGCACCATGTAACCCCCTTAGACAAGGCAAGACCAAACGGCGCCCATCGCCCCGGAGGTGTGTGTATGTCGGTCCTCAATTTCGTTCTTAGTCTCTTCTATTCCTATCCGCTGCTGGCCATCGCAGTTGTGCTGGCAGCGGTCATTGTCGTCACGTCGCTTCATAAGATCGGCCCAACCGAAGTCGGACTGGTCACGAAGCGCTTTTCCTTCGCCAAGCTGGCCAAGGACAACCCTGTGGCCTTCAACGGCGAACCCGGCTATCAGGCGGACCTGCTCATGCCCGGCCTGCGCTGGAAAACCGTCCTGGTGTTCACGGTCGAAAAGTATTCGTGGGTTCAGGTACCCGCGGGAGAGATCGGGGTCGTCATTGCCCAGGTCGGCAGCCCCTTGCCCATCGGCGCAAAATCCGCTGTGTACAAAAAGGAGTTCGCGAATTTTTCCGATCTCCGCAACTTTATCCAACTCGGCGGCCAAAAAGGCGTTCAGCGCCCTGTGCTTCCTCCAGGCTCGCTCGTTCCCGTTCATCCGGTTGGTTTTCTTATCATCACGCGGAGCCGTGTGTACGGCGAACCTATCTCGCCCGAGCTTTGCATGAAAATGGGCCGGGGCGGGGAATTGACTCCTGCTGCGCTTGGCCTCAAGTCCGAACAGCTCGAGCTTGTTCGAATCGAGCCTCAACCTCGTGGAAAAGACGGTTCCACCCTGGACGTGGTCGGCATCGTCACCACCTACGAAGGAGACCCGCTTCCGTCCGGTGATATCGCCAGCCGTCTCGGCGGTTTTGCCGACGTCGAAAAAATGGAAACCAGCAACGCCAACGATGCGCAAATCATCGAAGCGCTTCTCGGCAGCAAAAACAATCTGCACAACAATTACCAGGACTTTCAGGCCTTCCTCGATCACGGCGGCCACATCGGCTTGCAGCACGATCCGCTTCTTTACGGCGCCTATGCGCTCAATCCGTTTCTCGTCAGCGTTGAAATGGTTCCGATGCTGATCATCAAGCAAGGCCAGGTCGGCGTCATCAAAGCCTATGTCGGCCTCGCCACGCAGGATACGAGCGGCGCGGACTTCAAATACGGTTCACTCGTTCGCCCGGGCCATCGCGGCGTTTGGCAGGAACCCCTGCGCACCGGAAAATATCCGCTCAACCCTCGTTGTTACGAGCCGGAAATCGTGCCGACCGCCATCCTCAACCTGAACTGGGCGGACGCCAACAGCGAAGCACACAATCTCGATTCGCAACTTCAGCAGATCGTCGCGAAGTCGAAGGAAGGCTTCATCTTCAAAATTGATCTGCAAGTCCAGATTCACGTGCCGGACACCAAAGCCCCGCGCGTCATCTCCATGGTCGGCACCATGAAGAACCTGGTCACCGAAGTTCTCCAGGCCGCGGTCGGCAACCACTTCCGCAACTCGCTGCAGAATATGCCGGCGATTAACTTCATCGAGACGCGCCAGCAAGTCCAGGTCGAAGCGTTTGATCACATCCGTCAGCAACTCGAGCAATACCAGGTCGAAACCAAAGGCGTCTACATTCAGGACGTGGTTTTCCCGGAAGACATGGTCACCGTGCTCACGCACCGTGAAATCGCCAACCAGGAAATCGAAACGTTCAAGAAGCAGCGCGCCGCGCAGGATCAACGCATCGAAATGGAGCAGGCCAAAGGCACCGCTGACATGCAAGCCGACCTCGCGCGCTCCAAAGTCGGCGTGGACATCAAGAAGAACAACGCGGACGCTCGCGTTGCCGAAGCCACCGGTGAAGCGGAATACATTCGCCAGACCGGTACAGCCAAAGGCGCGGAAGTCGAAGCCATCGGTCTCGCGCGCGCTCGCGGTTATCGCGCGCAGGTTGAAGCGCTCGGTTCGAATGCCACCGCCATCGTCAACGTCGTCTCCGCTCTCGCCGAAGGCAAGGCGAAGTTCGTGCCCGATGTTCTCGTCACTGGCGGCAGCAACGGCGGCGGTGCGCTCGACGGCCTCGCCGCAACAGCCATGCGCTTCTTCGGCGGTCCCAGCAACGGCGGCACCGGCGCTTCATCCAAAGCGCCCGTCACCGCGCTGCCTCCCGACATGGAAGCCGCTCTCGGCAAGCTGGTGCCAAAACAAAAGGAAAAGGAGCCACCTTCCAAATCGTAAACGCGGCTCATGCAAAACTAGCCCATATAGAGGCCGTCCTTCAGGGCGCCCTCCTCCCAGAAATTCTGTAATATCGAGAAAACTCCGATGGCAAATCTGATTCTAGTGTTAAACCCGAACTTCGATTCATCGCTCGAAGAGATTTCGCAGCGGGCGCCCGTATGGATTGTAGAATCCCAATCGAATAGGAAGGCATGCGAACGATTGTGGAAGCTGAAGCCACGCGCTGACCACCGGGAGATCGGTGCCATTACAAGCTTTCGTTCGGCTAGACCTGAGGATCCGGTTGAAACACTCATTGCTATTTTGCCGCAACTCGAAACTCATCATGGAGGAGTCGAACAAGACGAACTCGTCTTTCCCGGTAGATTCGTACTCGAAGTAATTGGGACTAGTGTCACTGAGCCGGTCAAATCTGCTTTGAGGGATTTTCGTTTTACCTCGTTCGACCGGGACAGAATTTGGGTTTTCGAGCTCGCAAATAGATTTTGTTCTGGTTGCGCCCATACGCAAGCGAAGCGCCGGAGGCGCGTCACTATTTAGCCCGGGCCGTTAGGCCTGGCGAGACTTGTAATTCCTTCCGAGCGCCGTAGGTGCGGAACGTTGTCAACCGTCCGCATACTCCGGATTCTTCGCCTTCCCCCTCAACTTTATTTCTTTCTCCACTTTCGCCAGCCACTTCAACTCCGTCTCAAACTCCGCAATCATCAGCGAAATCATCCAAACCGCTTCATGATACGGATGCCCCACTTCCTTCAACACGCTTTCCAGCGTTTCCTTCTCCCGCGCGACTTCCGCTCGCAAAAATTGTCGCCGCTTTTGTAACTGTTGTGCAAAAACTCCTCGCCGCGCTTGCCAGGACAGCGCCATCCACGTCAAAAACGCCGGCCGCGTGCGTTGCGTTGTCCAATCCACGCGCTCAAGCGCATCCGCCAGGGCCTGCTTTCCCTGCTCAGTCACCGCATAGACCTGCCGCTCCGGCCCTTCCGCTTCTCTTTTGTCAGACGCTTTGCGCAACATTCCCAGTCGCGCCAATTTTTCCAGAGAGTAGTACACCTGGGGCCGCGAAATCCCCGCCCAGTCCTGCACCTCTCGCCGAACCAGTTCCGCGTTCGCCTGATACCCGTGCATGGGCCGCTCCGCCAACAAACTCAGCAGAACCAGATCCGCCGTCGTCAGCCTCACCGGGTCTTTTTCTTTCCTTTTCCTCACTCCGTGCCCTCTGTGCCCGCTTCTCTCTGTGTTCTTCGCGTTAATTCCTTTGTCTTCTTCTTTGTATTTGTTTCCTTCTTTCGCTCCACCACCACCATTGGCACTTCTCCACCGGCAGCCTCGGATTCTTCGCCTGCGCCACTGCCGCCTCAAACGTATCCAGCACACAAATATCCTGATGCTGCTTCGCAATCCGCCCCAGCTTCGCGTAAAGCTTCCTCGGATCCTGCTTCGCCAGTTGCCCAACGCTGCGAATCCCCAGCAGCTCAAAATCCCGCAGCATCGCCGGCCCGATCGAAATCAAATCTTTCAACTCCCGCTCTTTTGACCTCATAACCTGCTCCTTGACAACCACATCAGACGCTCCGTATACTAGACTAGTCTAAGTTAGACTACTGCCTCGCGCAAGGAGATTCTCATGATCAAAAAACTCACTCCCGTCCTCTTTGTAGAAAAAATCGAGCCTGTCCTTCCGTTCTGGACCGAGCACCTCGGCTTTCTAAAAACCGTCGAAGTTCCCGAAGGCAACCGCCTCGCCTTCGTCATTCTCCAGCGGGGCAACGTAGAAGTCATGTACCAGACCTTCGAAAGCGCCGACAAAGATTTGCCCTCTGTCTCTGCCGCTGTCCGCAAAGGCCCAACATTCCTCTACATCGAAGTCGAGAATCTTGACGCGCTCAAGCCGGCCCTCAAATCCGCCGATGTCTATCTTCCCGAACGCACCACGTTTTACGGTGCCCGCGAAATCGGCGTCAAAGACGCCGCCGGCCATTTTTTGACCTTCGCGCAATTTGCTTCAGCCGGCCAAAACGCCTGAGCACTTCTCAGGGGGAAACGCAATGAATAGCAACCTGAAGAATGGAAATCATGTCTTCCGCGTGGACAAATTCAAGGTTCCCGCCGCCTCCAGAGAAGAATTTCTCTCTCGCGTGCGCACCTCAAATGAAATTCTGCGTACCATCCCCGGCTTCGTGGAGGATTATTTTTTTGAGCAACTCGAAGCTCCAGGCGACACAAAAATCGTCACAGTCGCCGTCTGGGAAAATGAACAGGCTTTCTTATCGGCCAAGTCACGTATCCAGGAGCACTACAAGAAAGTCGGCTTCAATCCCGGCGAAATCATCAAGCGCCTCGGCATCGAAGCCGATATGGACGCCTACACCTGTCTCGAGCTCTGACTTTCTATTGGCCGATCCTGTAGCACAGCCATTCCCGGCTGTGCTCCGACGACCGCGACGTCCTGACGAGGCAACATCAATGTCGGACCTCGCCGTTTTTTACGCGGTAAACCGTACCTCTCAAACTCTAATTGAACTCCAATTTCTATTTCTTGTTCGTCCCCGGCGCGGGCCGCACTTGTGGCTGGCTAGCAGTCGCAATCGACCGCGCTCCATTTTTTCCAACGGCACGCACCGCAAAAAAATGATTGTCGGTCGAAACCCCCTTCAACACCATCTCGCTCGCGTCCAGCGTAAACTCAAAAATCTGCCAGCGCGTTTCCGTCGTCTCGCGCCACAAAATTTCAAAGCCCGCGCGTTCGCCGTCGTCTTCCGCTTTCCACGAAAGTTTTGCGTCAGGAGTCACGGCGCCGGACAACCGCACTTCCGTCGGAGCCGCGGGCGCCATCGCTAGTTGCCGCAGCGCTTCCGCATTGTCCCGCGCCACATTTCCCAAAAACGACGCGTTCAAATATTTCGCGAAATCGCCGTACTCCACGCCGTTTTCCGTGCGCGGCGTTTGATGCTGATGGTTGTAATCCTCGAGCGGTTCCGTGAACCGCACTGCTGGCAACCCCGCCTTGTAAAAAGGATAGTGATCCCCACCGCGCCCATAGCGGTCCACGCGAAAAACCATGCGAATCGCGTCGCGCCCGTCTATTTCTTCAATCGCCCGAGCCAGTTCTCGTGAAGGCGAATCGCAATCTTCAATCTCTCCATTTCCCGAAAACAGCCGCACGCGATGCGGCGCTCCCGGTGCGGGATCGTCTCCTACGATGTCGTCGTCCAGCATTCCTCCCACCGTGTAGCCTTTTTCTTTTAGCCACTCCACAAGGTGCGTGCTCCCCAGCAATCCCTGCTCTTCACCGGAAACGGCCGCAAACAAAATCGTCGCGCGAAATCCCGTCTTCCCGCTCGCCGCCAATTTGCTCAAAAGCCGCGCCGACTCCACGCTCACCGCCACTCCCGAAGCATCGTCATCCGCGCCCGGAGCGTCCGCGTTCGGATCCATGACATCCGAAGGACGCGAATCAAAATGCCCGGACACGAGAAAAACCGTGTTCTTCAATTTCTCGTCCGTCCCGGGCAGAATCGCGTACACATTCTCCAGCGGCACCGGCTTTCCGGAAGTCCGTTCCGCCGTCGCTTCGAATTTGTCCACCATCACCTGCAATTTTCCGCCGGTCTCTTTCGCAATCTCTTCGAGCCGCGCCGCAATCTTGTCCCGTCCGCACCCGGCTCCGCGCTTCGGATCCGTCCACGAAGAAAGCGTCAGCCGCGTTCCGCACGCTACCATCTGGTCAATCAACGCCAGCATGGATTTCGTGTCCACGCCCTGCCGCCCCACCGCTTTCGCCATCCGCGCGGGCCCGTGTGCGCGCGCCGCTCTCTGCTGTGGCTCCGCCGGATCGCGCGCTGGAGTTTGCTGCGCATTCGCCATCCACATTCCCGCCAAACTCATCCACAGTGCCGTACCAAAACACACCGTCCGCGATCTCTTCAACGCATTTCGCATGCTCATCTCATTCCCCCAAGGCCGTTCCTTCGGCCGCGCATTCTAACAAACCTTTCCCCTCCGTCTTAGGCAACCTTGCGGTCGCTCAGCGATTCTGAGCGGCATATCGGGCGGTCTTCGTCGTGTGTTGGACGATCTCTTGGCGTCTCCCGCCCATACCTGGCTCTCGAGGTGTTTCATGCGCCATCCTGCTCTGCGCCTTGCCATTCTCGCCTTCTCGACAATCTTCGCTTCAGTTTACGCGGTATCCGCGCAAGCCATTCCTGCTCCTTCTCCCCAACCGAAACAATCCGAAAGACAGCGCAAAAAACAGCAAAAGAAGGCTAAGGACGAACTCAGCTTCGAGTTTGATCGGTTCTTGGAAGAAGACGGTAAGTACCTCCTCACGCCGGACGAAGTTGCCGCTTTCAGACGCCTCGGCACCAACGAGGAGCGCGAACAGTTCATTGAGAATTTTTGGCGGCGACGCAACCCCGATCCCGAGTCGTCAACCAACTCTTTTAAAGAAGAGCACTACCGTCGCATCGCCTACGCCAACGAACACTTCGCTTCCGGTATTCCCGGCTGGAAAACCGATCGCGGCCACATTTACATCGTCTGGGGGCCGCCTGACGAGATCGATTCCCACCCTACGGGCGGCACCTATGATCGCCCTTTATGGCAGGGCGGTGGCTCCACGCAAACCTACAGTTGGGAACTCTGGCGCTATCGCCATCTCGAAGGCATCGGCGACACCATTGAACTCGAATTTGTAGACCCCACCGGCAGCGGTGAATATCACCTCACGCGTGACCCTGGCGAAAAAGATGCCCTCGCCCATGTTCCTGGCGCTGGGCCCAGCCTCAGTGAACTGATGGGAATCTCCACAAAAGCGAATCGCTTTTCCAATTCCAATGGCACAACACTTCCCGCGCCTATCGGAGGCATCCCCGCAAGCGAAAGTGAGTTTGAGACCCTCGATCGTTACGTCCGCGTCCTAGGTGCTCCCCCTCCCCTCAAGAACATGACAACCGAAGTTTTCTCCCGCGTCATCCGCAATCAGATGGACGTCAGCTACGACGTCGCATTTCTTCGCGCAACCTCCGATTCCGTTATCGTGCCCATCACGCTTCAGATCCCTAACAGCCAAATGGGCTATCGCACGAAAGACGGCGTCCACTCCGCTATCGTCAACGTGTATGCGCGGATCACCACACCTGGCGGTCGTGTCGTCCAAACATTTGAAGAAGCCGTCGCGCACGACATTCCGGACTCTCTCTTTCAAAAATCACTGGCGCAATCCTCTCTCTATCAAAAATCCGTTCCCCTTCGCCCCGGTCTCTACCGTCTCGATGTTGTCGTCAAAGACGAGGAATCCGGTAACGTCGGCGTAATCGGAACCGCTCTCCGCGTGCCTCAATATGAAGAAGGCGCGCTCAATGCCAGCTCGCTCATCCTCGCCGACAAGATTGAGCCCGTGCCCTCGAGAGAAGTTGGCGTCGGCCAATTCGTCTTCGGCGCATACAAAGTCCGTCCGCGGCTCTCTCACAGCTACACCAACGCAGAATATCTGGGCATCTTCCTCCAGCTCTACAACTTGAAAACCGACGACATCTTTCGCGAAACCAGCGTTTCTGCCGCCTATCATCTCCTCCGCGATAAGAAGGAAATCTGGACCTCCACCGAAACTTCCGGCTCCATCCGCCGCGACGGCGAACAGGTCTCTCTCAACCGTCGCCTTCCGCTTGCCGCATTCGCGCTCGGTCACTACACCCTCGAAATCAAAGTGACGGACCAGATCTCCCATCAAACGGTCATTCGCTCCGCCGACTTTGAAATCTCGGCCGCTCAGACTCCACGATAAAGCTCCGGCGGATGCCGCACGCTTCGGAATTTGGTTCATCGAAGCGTGCGGATCTAGAGTCAACTCCAAGCGCGATGCCCACTAAACGAGTTGTTCCGTTTTTTCTAACAATGCGCTTCTTGCGTTCTGCCCATACCGCGGAGCTAGAATAGGGACTCCCGCCAGCCGCGAGGTGCGCCGTGTCAACCGCTGCTCTTCTCACTCGTCGAAATTTTCTCAAAGTCACCTCCATCGCAGGAGGCGGCGTTCTCATCGCCTATTACGGCCGCTCCATCGCCGCGTCTTTGGCGCAAGGCCCTGGCGCTGGGCCAAAGCCGGACTTCGCTGCCCTCGCCTTCATCAGTGTCGCGCCCGACGGCATTGTCACCATCCGCTCCAAGAATCCTGAAGTCGGTCAGGGCGTCAAAACGCATCTCCCCATGATTCTCGCCGATGAACTCGACGTGGACTGGAAAAACGTTCGCGTCGAGCAAGCCGACCTCGACGAAACAAAGTTCGGCCCGCAACGCGCCGGTGGCAGCACCTCCACTCCCACCAATTGGGATCCCCTCCGCCGTGTCGGCGCGGCCGTCCGTCAAATGTTCATAACCGCCGCCGCGCAAACCTGGAACGTCCCCGAATCTGAGTGCGCCACTTCCTCCGGTCGCGTACTTCACGCCGCCTCGAATCGTTCGCTTGGTTACGGCGAACTCGCCGCCAAAGTTGCCACGCTCACTCCGCCCGATTTGCAATCCGCCAAACCAAAGGATCCCAAAGACTACAAAATCATCGGCAAGCCCACCCGCAGTGTGGATAATCCCGCCATCGTCGCCGGCAAATTCCCCTACAGCATCGATTTCAAGGTTCCCGGCATGCTCTATGCCGTTTTTGAGAAGTGCCCCGTCTTCGCCAGCAAAATCACCTCCGCCAACGTAGACGAAATCCGCGCTCTCCCCGGCATTCGCCACTGCTTCATCATCGAAGGCACGCAGGATTTGCTCGGTCTGCATTGCGGCATCGCCATCGTCGCGGATAGTTGGTGGCAAGCGCAAAACGCGCGCAAGAAGCTCCGCGTCAATTGGAGCGACAGTCCCACTACACAACAAAGCAGCCAGAATTTCGCGCGCCAGGCCGACGAACTCTCCAAGCAAACGCCGGTATTCTCCTTGCGCGCAGATGGCGACGCCGATACCGCACTCAAATCTGCGCACAAGACCGTCGAAGCCGCCTACGCTTATCCCTTCCTCGCCCACGCGCCGATGGAGCCGCAAAACTGTCTCGCGCACTACAAAGACGGCAATCTCGAAATCTGGTCGCCGAGCCAGACTCCCGAACGCGGTAGGGAATTAGTCGCCGACGTCCTGAAAATTCCTCTCGCAAACATCACTGTCCACCTTCGCCGCGCCGGTGGCGGATTTGGCCGCCGTCTCACCAACGATTACATGGTCGAAGCCGCTGCCATCGCCAAGGAAACTGGCGCGCCCGTCAAACTTCTCTGGACGCGCGAAGACGATTTTCACCACGACCACTACCGTCCCATCGGCTTTCACTATTTGAAAGGCGGCGTCGATTCCTCCGGCAAACTCACTGCATGGCAAAATCATTTCGTCAGCCTCGGCAAAGAAAAATCGTTTGCCCCCTCTGCTGGAATCGGCCCCAACGAATTTCCGGCAGGCTTCGTTCCCGCATTTTCTTTCGGCTCTTCGCTTATGCCTTCTGGAATTCCCACATACGCTTTGCGCGCGCCCGGCAGCAACGGTTACGCCTGGGTTTTTCAATGCTTCCTCGACGAACTCGCTCATGCCGCCGGAATGGATCCCGTGCAATTCCGTTTGCAATTGCTCAGCGCGCCGCGCGTCGCAAACGCTTCCACCACTTCTCCTGCAGGCACGCCCGAGTTCGATCCCGTTCGTATGCGCGGCGTTCTCGAACTCGTCGCTCGCGAATCGCAATGGGGCAAACGCACTCTACCCGGAGGCACGGGCATGGGCGTTGCGTTTCATTTTTCGCATCGCGGCCACTTCGCAGGAGTCGCATTGCTTCATGTGGACTCCGCCAAAAAAGTGAAAGCCGAAAAAATCTGGATCGCCGGCGACATCGGCGGCCAAATCATCAATCCGCTCAACGCCGAAAATCAGACACAAGGCGCGGTAACGGAAGCGCTCAGCCAGCTGATGGCCCAGGAAATCACGATTGACGGCGGCCGGGCTGTGCAAAGCAATTTCAACGAATATGAGCCCGTTCGAATCTCGCAAGCGCCCACCGAAATTTCCGTCCACTATCTCAAAACGGAAAACTCTCCCACCGGCCTCGGCGAACCCGCGCTTCCACCGATTCTCGGCGCCGTCACAAACGCCATCTTCGCCGCCAATGGCGACCGCATCCGCTCCCTGCCCCTTTCGAAACACGGCTACTCCTGGGCCTAGCCGCAGAATAATGTTCGATATGCGCTTTCGTAGCGCCGGCTTCCAGCCGGCTCTCTTCGCACCGATTGTTGTCGCCGCGGATTTTGGCACGCCTCGTAACTGTGCTACCGTTTTCTGTTTATGAAGAAGCGCATAGGCGTGCTCTTAAGCGGCCGCGGTTCGAATTCCGAAGCGCTTGCCGATTCCGTTGCCTCGGGGAAAATTCCCAATGCGGAAATCGCACTCGTCCTTAGCAATCGCGAAGCTGCCGCCGGAATCGAACGTGCCAAATCGCGCGGCCTCGCCTCACGCGTCATTCCTTCGAAGGGTCTCGAACGCGAAGCCTACGATCGCCTCGTCGTCGCCGCACTTCACGAAGCAAAAGTTGACCTCATCTGCCTCGCTGGCTATATGCGTTTGCTCTCTCCGTATTTTGTTGCGGCATTCCCGCAAAAGATTCTCAACATCCATCCGTCGCTTTTGCCTTCATTCCCCGGCCTCGAAGCGCAAAAGCAGGCGCTGGATTACGGAGTAAAATTCGCGGGATGCACGGTGCATTTCGTGGATGAAAATTTGGATGCCGGCCCAATCATTCTCCAGTCCGTCGTTCCCGTAGAAGACAGCGACACCGAAGAAACTCTTAGTGCTCGCATACTGAGAGATGAGCACAAAATCTATTCCGAGGCTGTGAAATTTGTCCTTGAAGGAAAATATAAAATTGAAGGGCGGCGCGTTATACGCTCATAAACAATGACATCCACCTTCAAGCCGGTTGCCGAGCAGCTCGCCTATCTGAAAAAAGGCGTCGCGGAAATCATCCGCGAAGACGAATTGCGCGCGCGCCTCGAAAAATCTTTCAAGACCGGCGCGCCTCTCCGTGTCTATCTCGGCGTGGATCCCACGGCGCCGGACATTCACCTCGGCCACACCGTTGTTCTGCGCAAGCTGAAACATTTTCAAGACATGGGCCACACCGCCATTTTTCTGATCGGCGATTTTTCCGCCATGATTGGCGACCCCACGGGCCGTTCGGAAACGCGCCCGCCGCTTTCGCGCGAAGAAGTGAACGCCAACGCAAAAACCTATCTCGACCAGGTTTTCAAAATTCTCGATCCGCAAAAAACCGAAGTCCGCTACAACAGCGAGTGGCTCGATAAACTTTCGAGCGCCGAAGTCGTAAAGCTCTGCGCTCACTACCGCCTCGCGCGCATGCTCGAGCGCGAAGATTTCCGCTCGCGCCTCGAAAACGAACAGCCGATTTCCGTGCACGAACTTCTGTACCCGCTGCTTACTGCGTACGACGCAGTATCGCTTAAGTCCGACGTCGAACTCGGCGCCACGGAGCAAAAATTCAATCTGCTCGTGCACCGCGAAATTCAGCGCGAATACGGCCTCGAAGGCGAAATCTGCCTGACCATGCCTATTCTCGTCGGGCTTGACGGGTCGCGCAAAATGTCAAAAAGCTTCGGCAACTACGTCGGCATCACCGAAGCGCCTGCCGAAATCTTCGGCAAACTCATGTCCATCCCGGACGATCTCATGTGGTCCTACTACGAACTCGTCACTGACCGCGCGCCCGAAGAAATCGCAGCGCTCAAAGGTGAAGTCTCCTCCGGCAAGCTGCATCCCATGGACGCGAAGATGAAGCTTGCTTCTGAAGTCGTCTCCGGTTTCCACGGCGCCGATGCCGGAAAAAAAGCCGCCGAAAATTTTCAGCGCGTTTTCCGCGACCGCCAAGCTCCCGTAGACATGGTATTGATCAATCTCAAGCGCGTCCCTGGTGGCCTGAATCGAATTCCGGAGGCAAACAAGGATGTCATCGAACTGCTGACCATTAGCCTCCCGTCGAATCTGGAAAAATGGTCCAAGATTCTCACTTGGCTTGGTTTAGTTGCTTCTGCATCAGAAGCCGAACGCCTGATCAAGCAAAAGGGGTTCGAGATAAATGGTAAGACAGTGGAGGATCCCACCGTCAAGTTGGATGCGGACTTAGCAGCAACATATGAATTGCGTGTCGGCAAGAAGAAGTTCGTTCGCATCGTTGTTGAATAATCCTTAGTTCAAAACTTCCGCCGCCAACTGAGCGACGTGCTCCGCAATTGCGGGGGCGGCAGTGAGGCCGGGCGATTCGATGCCGACGAGGTGAATCGCCTGCGGCACGTTGGGGTCGCGGGTGATTACAAAATCGGCGATGCCGTGGCCACCCGGTGGAACGAGCTTCGGCCGCAATCCGGAATAGCCGAGCTGCAAATCTTTTTCTTCAATTTCTGGTAATAAAGTTTTTGCACTGTGCGCAAAATCGGAAATCGGCAGGCGATCGTTTTCGTAATTGTTTTTGCTGTCCACATAAGTCGCGGTCGGCCCCAACAGAAACGTTCCCCACAAAGTCTTCGTGAAGTGCACGCCGAGGCTGAGTCCATCCGCATGCGGCAGCGGATACACGAGATTGTTGATCAGCGCCGCGCGCGGCCCGCGCACTTCGCAATATTCGCCGCGCACGGGATAAATCTTCCACGAATGATTTCCGAGCAGCGCCGCGACTTCGTCGGCGTAAAGTCCCGCCGCATTGATGACGCACCGGGCTTCAATCGTTTCCGTCTGCGAGTCTTCTTCATCGCCGATGCGCAAGCCCACACGAATCGTTTCGCCGTGCGGCTCGAGCGACGTCACGCTCGCGTGATTCACGATGTCCGCGCCTTGATTTGCCGCCACGCGCGCGTAAGCATGAACAAGTTCTTCCGCGGAAACGATGCCCGTCGAAGGCACGTCCAGCGCCGCAAATCCTTTGATATGCGGCTCGCGTTTGCGAATTTCGTCCACACCAATCATGCGCAACCCTTCGACGCCATTGTCCTCGCCGCGTTTTTTCAACGCGACAAGTTCCGCTTCCTCATGGGCATCGGCGGCGACTACCAGTTTCCCGCAGTGGCGGAACGGAACTTTATGTTTCGCGCAAAATTCGTATGTCAGCCGGTTGCCTGCAACGCAGTGGCGCGCCTTCAGCGAATTCTTCGGATAATAAATTCCGGAGTGGTTCACGCCACTGTTGCGCGAACTGGTCGCCATGCCGAGCTTCGGAAACTGCTCGACTAGAAAAACGTCCTGCCAGCGCCGCGAAAGCGCCTCCGCAATAGCGCACCCGACGACGCCACCGCCGATAATTAAAATGTTGGCCTGGTCCATTTTTCTATCTTACTGGTCGCCCCCCACTTCATCGAAATAGTCGGAACATTCGACGAGCTTTGCCTCCGTCCCGTCGTGCACGGCATACATCGCGCGCTTGCTCGCTTCGTAGCCGTTGCGCCAGAGTGACGCCGCTCCATGCACGCCGTCTTTGTTCAGCGCGTAAAAATAAATGTGGAACGTGCCGAGCTTTTTCTTGTCGTTTTTATAATGCCGCGCGATTCGCGCGCACGCTTCCAGGCACGCGTCCTTTGGCGATTTTCCTTGCCGCATCATTTCAATAATCGTGTGCCCGCCTGAAATTTTGATGTTTTCCTCGCCCTTTCCGGTCGAGCCCGCCGCGCCAACTTCGTTGTCCACACAGCACCCCGCGCCGATAATCGGCGAATCGCCGACGCGCCCGGGAATTTTCCATGAAAGTCCCGAGGTCGTCGTGGTCGCGGAAATATCTCCTTTCGCGTCCACGGCCATGCAGGGAATCGTCCCCGTCGGCGGATCGAGAATCACTTCTACGGCGCGCGCCAAAAGCGTCTGCTCCTTCGGCGAATCACCAAACATCGGCGCGATGTGCTCGCGCACCGCCGCCGCGGATTTCCACTCCGGGCTGTCCACTCCCGGCCGCCAGTTAAAAGACGTCGAAGCTTTCCACGCGAGCCAGATTTTCCGCGAGTGTTCCGTCAGCAAATTTTGTTCTTCAAATCCTTCCGCAACCGCAAACCGTCGCGCGCCGTCGCCGACGAGCATCACGTGGTTCGTCCGCTCCATCACGGTCTTCGCCAGCTTCGCGACATTCTTGATTCGCCGCACGCCCGCCACGGAGCCCGCGCGGTACGTCGGCCCGTGCATGCAGCTTGCGTCGAGCTCCACTTCGCCTTCTTCATTCGGCAATCCCCCGTAGCCAACCGAATCGTCGTTTGGATCGTCTTCCACCACGGTTACGACGGCAATCGCTGCGTCCAGCGTGTCTCCGCCCGCTTTCAAAATGTCCATGCCTTTGTGCAGCGCGTTCACGCCATTCGCGCTGGAAATAATTATCGGCCGTTTTCCCTGCGCTGCGGGCTTCGGCGCAAGCGGCAACGACATCGCACCGGCTCCAAAAAGTTTCGGATTGCCGGCAACGGCGCCTCCCGCCAGCGAAGTCAGAAAAAATTTACGGCGTGACCACAAGCTCATGGGAGCCTCCTCATATTTCGCGCGGCCAATATACCGCCTACAGGGGCCAGTCGCCAGTGCCGGCCGATGCTGCCTCTTCCTCGTGATTTGTGCTCCTCTGCGCCCTCTGTGTCTCTGTGGCGAAATCACTTCCATTTCGGCAAAGCGCGCCTTCCCAGCAGGACTTCCGCGGCCCAGCGTCCAAGGTAGACGCTTTGCGCGACTCCGTGCCCCGAAAATCCTCCGAGGACAATTGCGTCTTTGCTCTTCGCGTGCGCGCGGAAAACCGGAACAAACCTTTCCGTGAGCAAAATCGGACCGCCCCAGCGATGCGTCACGCGCACATTTTTCAGAACCGGATGCAGCCTGCGCACGCGTTGTTCCAGCGATCGCAAGCGCTGCGCGGACTCCCCGTGGCGGACGTCTTCGCGCTCGAGGCCGCTCCAGAGTTTTTTTGTGTTGCGGCCTGGCAGCGCCGTTCCCCAGGCCGGCACCAAACCGCTGCCGAAAATCATTCCGTGATTTTTGAGCATGCGGCCCCACAAATAAGGAAGATCCACCGTGTAAAACGGCCGGCCGGATTCCATCCCGAGCGCGGCGATCTGTTTTCTTGTCAGCGGCGCGGTCGCGAGCGCGAATGTCAATTTCGGTTCAGCATATTTTTGCCCTCCCAAAATCTCTTCGGCGATCGTTCCAGCGTTTGTCGCAAGCAGCACGCGCTCCGCCGTCACCACTTTTCGCAGAATCTTTCCGCGCCGTGACATCTCCACGTGCAACCGCAGCAGCGCCTCCGGGAACGCCAACTTCCCAGTTGGCGTCAGTGGCTGGTGGAGTTCAATACGAACGACCCGCGCATTCTCCGCAAGTATCGCTCCCGCTTTGGCCGCGGCTCGCGCAAGTCCAACGACGACTTTGCCGGGGTCGGCTGTGCCGCCCGCCACGAGTTTCACGGCTCGCACTCGCCCGGAATCGCTCCAGTCAATCGGCGAGTTTTTCATCGGCGTGATTCTTTTTCCCTCCATCGATTGAGAACCGCGCGCGATTTCCCACACGCCGCGCAAGTCGAGGCCCGCCTCGACGCCGAGTTCCCGAAGAATTTTCTTGTATCCACCGAACACGTCTCCGAGTCCCGGCAAATCGCCCGCCGCGGACTGCGCCAGCACCAGGCCACCGGTGCGGCCGCTCGCGCCATTTCCAAACCGCCCCGCCTCCAGCAGCAGGACCGATTTCCTGGCGTCCCCACGTTTCACGTACGCCGCCGCCGTCAGCCCCGTGAATCCGCCGCCGATGATGGCGATGTCTACGCGTTCGGGCAAGCGCTTCAGCCTTGAGCGGAAGGCGATCTTCCAGGGTGGTCGTCCCCAGTTCAGCTTCTTCTTAGCCATGAACTGATTTTAGATGCCTGTCGTCAATGTTTGTCGCGGGTCAGTTGAAGGTGATCACGCTGCCGTGAAATTCGTCCTCTTCGCCAGCAAGGCCAATCTTTGCTCATGATTCATGGGCTCCCACGGGATAAGTTTCTCGGCCAGCACATCCATCCGGCGAAGGATCGTCAGCTCCAGGAAAAGTCCGAAGAAATCCAGGTCCCGGAAAACCAACGAGCCTGCTTCTTTCATCCTGTCGCGAATTCGTTCGAAATGGACCGGCATCTCGGTCCAGTGAAGACTCGAGCGATGGTGGTGGCAGAGATGGAATCCTTCGTTCATGAAGTTCACCTCGTCCATCACGGTTACCGTATTCGCAAAATAATCTTCGGGGCGCTCTGGGTCACCAAAAGCGTGCTGGACCCATGCCGTGATTGCGTTGATGAAATTCATACAGAGAATCGGAACCAGCACGTAGAGAATCCCAATTCTCCAGTCATAAACAAACACGGCCGCGAAGTAAGCGTAGTAGCGTGCCATTCCTCGCACCATGCGCCTTCGGTTCTTTTCATCGCCTTTCGCCCGAAAGTAGGCGTAGGGAGCGAGCCCCAGCACCGTCCAAATGTTGTCCGAGAGATACCACAAGAAGTCGAGCCGGCTGGTTCGATCGTAGCCCATCGTGTTGCGAGTGTCGTCGAATCCGGCGTTCTCTCTGTGGTGCAGACACACATGAGCCGTCCGGCCCAATTCAGGAAGGTTCCCGTAGAAATAACCCAGGAAGAACTCAAAGTAGCGGCCGAAGACCTTATCGTATTTCCCAGAAAAGAAGCCTTGGCTCCGGTGCGCCTCCACGTGACTCGCGCTGAACATCCTCACAAACCGCTGGAACTTGAGACCGTAAAGAGAAAGATAAAAAGCGACCACCAGCCACAGCCGGGGCCTCCCCAAAACGAGTTGTATCGCGAAAATGGGAACTACCGTCAGCGTAAGAGAGACCATCACTCGTAGCGCGGGCGTGTCGCGGCCATCCCGCAAAACCTTTTGGCCCAGGCGATGGAGCATCCGGTCGTACATGCGGGAGAGAAATTCATATCCATCACGCAACGGACGAACTCTCGCCAGCAACAGGACCGCGCCGTGGCATCCGAAGGAAAGCGCCGCCACCGGCAATGCGGCTACCATGCTTGCCACACCCATAAGCACGGCGAACCACCGATAGAGGAACAGGAGTTTGGGTTTGCTTCCCAAACTCATCGTCATGGAAGCGGTGCCTATTTCGGGGTGATAGATTTCCACTGCAGCACCGTCCACACGGTTCGGCTTGCGGGGCCATGTTAGGCCCGGCCAGGAATGCCGTCAACCCATGGCATGATTCTGCAGTGGGTGAGTTTGAGTTTTTATGTTCGTGACACATCGGGGCTCGGGGTTTGTACTTGCAGACCCCGAAATGAAAAAGTCAAAAACTCAAACTGACCCACTGCCCACTGATCCCCCTACGCTGTCATCCCGATCGGAGCTGAGAGCCTGCCCTGAGCGAAGCCGAACTGGGACCTCTCTTCATGACATCACGTTTGCGGTACAATCCTCGCTTGGATTCGGGACTAATGCGTTCCTCTCCTTCCCTCAAACGTGCGCTTCACCAGCGGCCCAACGATAAACAAAGAATCATCGAGCATTACGACCTGATTAGCCCTTACTATCACTCTCTTTGGGGCGAGCACTTGCACCACGGTTATTGGATTCACGGCGACGAATCCAAAGAGGCGGCGCAGCTCCAACTCACGGAACACCTCGCAAACCTGGCAGGCATCTCCATAGGGGCCGAGGTGCTTGACATCGGATGCGGTTTTGGCGCGAGCACCCTCTATCTGGCAAGAGAGTACAAAGCGCGTGCGACTGGCATCACGATTTCCCCCGTGCAGGTACAAATGGCTCAGCAGGCCGCGGCAGCGGCCAGCCTGGACGCGCGCTTCCTCCTGATGGACGCTGAGGCTTTAAGATTCACGCAACAGTTTGACCTGCTGTGGTCCGTCGAATCGATCTCCCACTATCACGATCGCCGGAAATTCTTTGCCAATGCCGCGCAGTTTCTGAAGCCTGGCGGTGTATTTGCGCTTACCGATTGGTTCAAGCTGGCGGGCCTCTCTCCCGCACAAACACGTAAATTCATCAGGCCCATCGAGCAAGGAATGTTTATTGAACTTGAGTCCATGGACGATTACGAATCTCATCTGGTCGGCGGCGGTCTCGAAATCATTCACCGGCAGGACTTGACGCGGCAGTGCGCGAAAAGCTGGGATATAGCTTTGAACATAATCCGCGACAAATTCTTCTGGTCCCTTGCTGCAAAACTGGGAAGACACTTTGTCGCCTATCTAAGAGCTTTCAGCGCCATACGTGCCGGGTACCGTTCCGGCAATTTTGTCTACGGCCTTTTCGTAGCCAGGAAACCGCTGCGTCCGAAACCGACATCTGAACTCCCGGCCCCGACGATCTGATTCACACGCGGCAGCTGCCTCTCACAGCTCCTCATGCGGACGTCGAGGAGCGCGCGCGTGTTGTCGCTGTCGCGTAAGCATTGGGAGTAGGAATAGTCAGTTCGATTTCGGTTCCTGACTGCAGGTCGCTCCGGAATTCCAACTCTCCCCCAATTAGCTTTGCCCGTTCGCACATCCCGCGTATTCCCCAGTGACCGGCTCGTCCGCCTGCGGCGACTACCTCTGGCTCAATGCCCTTGCCATCATCGCGAATCCGTACTCGCATCTTTCGCGGATCGTAGCGGATCTCAACCTCGATGCGGCTGGCCTGCGCGTGCCGGAACGCATTCCGCAATGCCTCGCCCACAATCCGGTACACCTCGTCGCGCAGAATCGGGTGCAGGTCGCGTGTCTCGCCTTCCACTTCAACCCGCAACAGGGGTGGGTTCCGGTTCGTTTCATCGGCCGCAAGCTCCACGCCAAGAGCATTCAGTGCCCCCGCCAAATCGTTCGTTTCCTCGGTAGAGGAACGCAGTCCCTGCACGGCGTTCCGTCCTTCTGTAATCGCTTCGGCTGCTCGTTCGATCACGTATTTTAGTTTGTTTTTCGCCTCGTCCGGACGCCCCGGTAAAAGGTTCGTCGCTGCATGAAACAATAGCAACGCTCCCTCAAAACTCTGCAGCAGCGTGTCGTGCAGTTCGCGCGCAATACGAGTGCGTTCTTCAAGGCGCGCCTGAAATCGCATGTTCATTTGACGCGCCAAAGCACTCACTCGCAATCGAATCAGCGCTAAAGCTGCGAGCCCAATGAGAAAAAGTGAGGTCAGGCTAAACCACCAAGTACGCCAAAAGACTGGTTTGACTGTGAAGGGGAGAGTCAGCTCTGTGCCGTTCCAGAGCCCGTCACTGTTGGAGGCTATCACGCGGAAAACGTAGGAGCCGGAATTCAGATTGGTAAAACTGACCTCACGGTTCGTGATCGGTTCACTCCATCCTTGGTCAAAGTTATCAAGCTTGTAGCGGTATCGGACGCGCCCAGAATTGCTAAGACTCAGCCCCACATAACGAAAGGTGATTCTCTGCCTTGCAGCCGGAATCCGAATGGGTCCTCGAACGTCGAGCGGACTGTTGTCTGCCAAAACTTCCTCGATATGAACAATGGCAGAAATAGAATTAGCGGTCACTCGTGAGGGATGTACGACCGAAAGACCGCGATTTGTCGAAAACCAAACGCGCCCCTGTGAGTCGGCTTCAACAGACACGAAACGCTTCACGCCCTCCGTGCCAGGCAAGCCGTCGGCGGGCCCGTACTCTCTGACATCCGTGTCACTCAGCGTGCCAGCCATCAAGCCGGTGCGTTTGACCTGTAGCACGTGGCCCGCGGTTGCAATCCAGAGAGAACCATCTCGGTCCTCCGCTATTCCGAATACTGGTTCGCGCAGCGAGTTGGGAATCGCTTGCGGCACCTTGAGGTGGCCGTCGCTGAAGAAGGCCAAGCCTTCGGCAGTTCCGATCCACAGCGCGTCATTCGAATCTCGCAGCAAACAGTTCACATCCTGAGACACCAATCCGTCACTGACCGTATAGGTTCGCCAGCCGTTTTTCGTAAGAGCACTAAGACCGCTGGGAGTTCCAAACCACATCGTTCCGTCAGGGCCCTCGGCAATCGAAGACACCGTATTGGACGGCAAGCCGTTGCCAGTCCTGTAGCTCGTGAAATGACCGTCCTTCAATTTGCTAACACCACCGCTGAGCGTCCCGGCCCAAATCGTACCGTCGTGACTCTCATAAACAGCGTAAACGCTGTTTTGGACCAAACCGTCCGCCTGTGTGTAGGTCTTCGCTGTAAACGAATTGCCGGAGTACCGCACATGGGTGAGTCCACCGTGTTGTCGTCCCACCCAGACATCATCGTCAGTGCCCGTAATGGAGTAGATGACGTCATTGGCGATCCCATCGGCGGTGACAGCCTCACTTTTTCCTCCCTTCAGCCATCGCAAACCGCCCTGCAGGGGCGCAATCCAAGCGCGGGCTCCGGAGCGAACGTGTAACGGCCCCGTGCTTTGCGATTTCAAATTGGGAAGAGAGTACGTAACAAAGGTGCTGTCTCGCAGTCGCTCGAGGCCGCGTGCGCTACCGAACCATATATTTCCTTCCCGATCTTCGAAGAGCGCAGTCACCGGCGCAGTGGTTTCCTGAGTACCCAGTAAAGAAACCCCATTGGCGTTGTATCGAAACAGTCCGCGGCTCGTGCCAATCCAGATGTTCGAATCCCGGTCGCGAAGAAAGGAAAGTACGTCGAGATTTTGAAGAGATGGCGGTACACCTGCCAGAGTGAGCTCTTTTCCATTCCAGCGCAGCACACCCTTCGCCGTTCCGACCCACAGTTCCGAATTTTGAAAAGGCAGGAAACAGTTAATCTTCGTATCAGCCCGGCCGTTCGAAACGCGCGAAATGCGGCCGTCCTGGAGGTAGAAAACCCCTCGATGCTGTGTGGCAAGCCAAATCTTTCCATCGTCAGTCTGCACCATGGACAGGACCAGCGAGGTGGGCGACGCGAGACGATCAAACCAACTAAAGGGAGTTGCTCGCTCATCCGTAGCTTCGGTGTTCGCGACTCTTGCAGCGTCGGCGAGAAGAGCTGCGGACGACAGGCTTCGAAAGCGGTTCTCACTGTATGTGAGAGTTCCCGCAGCCGATGATGAGAGCAAAACAGCACCGGACATCCCCCGTGCCATTGCCGTTGTGCCGCCCTCGGTCCAGCCGCGGATAGGCTCGAAGATTCCATTGTGGTAACGAAAGACTTGGGTGTTTTGTAGCAAGATCCAGAGGTTATCGCCCGCATCGACCAGGAGCGCTCGCACAGGACCAATCTCGATTGGATCAGGGTTGGCCCGCTCGAACTGGCGAAAATTCAAACCGTCGAAACGAACAAGGCCTTTATCTGTCCCAATCCAGAGATAGCCGTCGGAAGTCTGCGCGATTGCCGTTATGGATCCGCCCGGCAAGCCTTTCTCTGTTCCCCACGAGTCATGGACATATTGAAACACGGCCCGGGTGGGATCGACTGCAGATCCTGAAGCAGCAAAGCAGAGAGCGGCGAGGCCGATAGTGGCACACCTGAGCAGCAGGCGTCTTCGAAAAGCCTCCTCATGGAAGATATTCAAACTTCTCAACCACAACCTCGCTCGGCTTCTGCATAGGATTTTTGTCGCTCGGAACGACATAAAAGATGAGACGGGGTATTGCCTTACCCGGCGCTGGTATCCCTGATGTGAACTCATGTTCAGAAACGAGTTGCGCTCCCGCACCGGCAGATCTTCCGCGAATGGTCTTGAAAGTTGCATGTCCAGATTCCCAGCGCAGCACGAACGTCAAGGTGCCTGCGGGCGCTGCAAAAGCGAACAGGTTCTCAGGAATGTAGAGCGGTTGAATTTCATATTGTGCATTATTCTTATTCGCAGCACCTCGGCCGCCAACCTCTACGTCCATTTCACGAAAGTGCTGTTCGCTAGACCCTTCGTCGAAGGTAAACATACTGAAGACTGCGGCGGGTTCTAACTGAGAAGTATCGCGAACAGTTACCGAATACGTGCCGTACCCGAGACTGCGATTTAAGAATATTTCTGCACACGACCACCTGCCCGACTTCTTTGTGATCCGCATGTGGAGCGCCCCGCCGGCATCGGTCCGTGCATTTTCAGGATCATAGAGGTTGCTCATTCCTCCCTTGTCACTCTCAATCGTGCGAACAGCCCAATCATAGCCGCTGAATTTAAGCGATGCGGTGGGGGCAAGTTGCGGTGTTCCGCTACCCTTCACGATTGTTACGAGAGCGACGGGACCGCCTTGGGTTGGAGCTACATCTATAGTGGGTAACGGATGATAATCCGGCTCCACCAATAACGCAGCATACTCAAACCCCAGATGAGTTTCCGTGCTCCACGTTGAGTCCGCTTTGATAGGAATGAACGGATGCTCAGGCCAGGGCTGCACCCACCATTGCCCGCTGTGCGCATAAATAACAACTTGCTGCCCAGGGTGAGCGTTTCTGACGCGCCCTGCGATCGTATCGACCCTCTCTCGGCCGCCCTGCGCCGCGGGAGGAATTTTAGTGAATTCAATGGAAGGCTCGACGGCTCCCTTTCGGCCGCAGCTGATAGCAAATAGAGAATTGAACGTCAGCAAAGCGAATAGAGTTGCGATAAGGCAATTTCGCGAATGATCCATCGCAGAGGTCCGCGAAGAAACTAGAAGAGGCTTCTTCATGGGAGATCAATTTAGCGGCTCGAGTTGAGCAGCCGAAGTATACACCTGTGGATGCAGTTAGGATGGGCACTCGTCTCGGACGCGTATATCTTCTGTTCAAAGGTAAGGTTGAGCAAAGAGCCGCGGCTCTGCTGTGCTTCCGTCGATGGCGATACAGAATCTAGTCACTTCCAAAATCATCTTTCCAGCCAGGTGCCCCATACTTTGCTTCGGTTTTTGCAAAGGGTGGGTCTTGAATCCCGTCCCTCAAATGGGGAATTTCTTACTTCGAGGAAGTGTGCCATCATGCGTGCATGGGAAACAAAGACGCACGAAGGCGCGAAGTCAAGAAACCCAAGAAGAAGACTCCCAAGCTGGCCCCGCCACGGCGTGACGCTCCTCAGATCGTGTCGGACGTCATAAAGCGCACCCCAAACACCTAGCCCCAGCCCGGCATTGCTTGCGGGCTACGTTCGCCACGATCCTGCTAAGTTCCCAGGGTTACGAAATACGTGCACGTCTGTATGGACGGCGTGGTTGGCATCTCTTGGGTGGGGTGTCTGGCTTTGGCCTTCGTTAGTTCCCGCGCGCCAATTTTAGCCCCGTTTGGCTCTTCAACGCGGTGGTGGCGTTGTCGAAGGTGGTGTCGCCCCGCTCAGGTTGCCATGCATCTCAGGGTGCGGGCCCTGCAAATACTGATCCAGCTTTTTCTTTTGCTCGTTGTTCAGGATCTCGCGAATCCTCTTGTCGGCTTTCACCCGCAGCGGCCTTACCTTATCCAGCAGTTCTTCGCGCGACATGCTTTTGTCCTGCTTGAACTTCTGCGTGGCATCTTGCAACTCCTGCAGGATGGGTCTGACTTTGGCTTGCTGATCGCCGGTCAGATCAAGCTTCTCGGTCAGCACCTTCAGCTGTTCTTCGGCAGTCGGCACACTGACGCCGTGCGCGCCACCTGCGACGTCCCCTGACGAGCCTTTGGCAGTGCCACCGGATTTCGTAGCGGTTTGTTGTGCGGGCACGGTCAGCGCGAACATCAACATAGTTCCGGTTGCTAACAAATGAATGCGACTCATAGTCTCTCTCCTTTTTTGCTCGTCCTCACGAGAGCTGCCGTAGTATGTGCACTGTACCGATGCAACGCAGCCGCGTCGAGAGTCGTGAGTGAAAGTGGCCGAGTTGCTGAACAAAGAGGCGGTCGATGTCCAAAAATGAGCGCTCCACATTCCCAAAAGGGCCTGCTGCGCAGAGGAGAAATGCCATGCAACGGCGTAAGCCTGACCGACGCATCCGGCAAACGCGCGGCCGGCTGGGCGATGCGCTGGTCGCATTGATGCAAGAGAAGCCGATCGACCAGGTCACCGTGCAGGAGGTTCTAGATCGCGCCGCCGTGGGCCGGTCCACTTTCTATCTTCATTTCCGCGACAAGAACGACCTGTTTCTCTGCATCTTGGAGGATGGCCTGGAGATGTGGAGCACTGCTCTCATCAGGAGCAAGGAGAAATCTCTTCGCGTCGCGTCCGTGGCGGAATTCTTTGCGCACGCCGCAAGTGCGAAGAAGCTCTACCGCGCTCTAGTCGATTCCGGCCGCATCCACGCGTTCTTCGACCTTGCGCAGGGCTACTTCGCTCGGGGGATCGCCCGCCGTCTTAGGGACATGGGCCTGAAGAGGAATCTGCTTCCAAGCGAACTGGATGCTCGCTCACATGCCCTCGCTGGAAACCTGCTGTCACTACTGAAATGGTGGCTCGATCGCGGTGCAAGAGAATCGCCAAAGGCAATGGACGAACTGTTCCACCGCATGGCGTGGAGGGGCCTGCGATAGCAAGGACGATAGCAAGCGCACCCCAAACACCTAGCCCAAGCGCCGCATCATTTTTTCGCGGAGAGGAAGCGCAGGATCTCGCGCATCACGCGCTCGCCTTGATCTGTTTGGAAAAGATATTGAGCATGCGCCGAACCATCCAGAATGATTAGCTCCTTCGGTTGAGGAGCCTTCTCGTATTGTTCCCGAATCTTGGGAAGGCGTGGCCCGTCCGCATTGGCGTCATCGCGTGCCACAATGAACAGAACCGGAGACTTCAGCTTTTCCGCCGAGTCATTCGGCGCTGCGCCGAGCAATACCAGGCGATCGATCTCGCCTGGCCGCGAAGCGATCGATGCATCGCCTGCCGCCCCGCCTCCCATGCTGCCCCCTACGATCGAAACACTCTTCGCACCGCGCGCTCTTAGATAACGTCCTGCCGCCAGCACATCGAATTTCAGCGGCGCATCCATGGGCGCAGACTGCCCTGGACCGGTTGACTTGCCGTAGCCGCGGAAATCCAGCGCCAACACTTGAAATCCTGCCGCCACCAGTATCTGCGCCTGCTTCGCCCAACTCTCTTTGTTGAAACGCCCTCCGTGGGCAAGCACGACAGCTTTCTCGCCGGTTCCGTAAACATCCGCAAAAACTACGCCGCCGTCCTCGGTCGGAAAGGAAACGGTTTTCTGCGCAGCGGCAGTACCTGACAAGAGCAACGCCGCAACGATGGCAAGGAACGTACGCATCCCGCGACTCTACCACGTCCGCGTGCACCATCCTTTGCGGTTCTTATGTTCGGTCATGACATCCTACAGTCCCAGGACATCCTTTACACGCAGCCGCGTGCGCAACGCGTGGGTGCCCTGACTACTTTCAGCGGCCCTCTCACGTTAAAGTTCTAGTACCTCTATTGACAAAGTAACCATCTCTGCCATAGCTACGAGTGTAATAAACTCCATTCGAATAACTGCGCCGCGCGCCGCGTCTCATATCCCCTTTGTTTTGATATTCATCCAAACTGCTCCGCCTCCAACCCCTTTCTTTTGATAATCATGCAAATTGCCCGGGGGTGGGGGTATGCGACTGCTCCGGTTCCTCTTGCTCATCCTCTCTCCTTCAACGCTCTTTCGCCGAGCCCGGCAACTCATCTCCCGTCTTTTCAATTGCTTCCGCACTCTTTTGCAAGACACCCGGGGCACCCCAAGAGCGAAGGCGTGCAAGGCATTCGAGATTCGTCTTACTCCGCTTGGCCGAGAGGCAGGAAGTACTGCGTGCCTTTGACGGGTTCTTGCAGGCGGCGGAGGAGTTGCTGGAGGTCTTCGCTGCGTTCGACGAAGTCAATGTCGGAGGTGTTGATCACGAGCAGGTCGGAGGCTTCGTAGCGGAAAAAAAAGTGTTCGTAGGCGCGGGCAACTTCTTCGACGTATTCGGGCGAAATTTGCGATTCGCCCCGCGCCGCCTTTTTGGCGATGCGCGCGCGCAGAGTTTCCGGCTTTGCCTGAAGATAAATCACCAGATCCGGCGTGGGAATTTCGCGCGCGAGCAGGTCGTAATAGCGCTCGTAAAGCTTCAGCTCTTCGTCATCCAGATTCAGGTTGGCGAAGATGCGGTCCTTTTCCATCAGGAAATCGGAAAGGAGCGGCGCGGGAGAATCGGCAGCCAGAGCTTCGCGCAAGCGCTTTTGCCGTTCCAGCAGAAAATACATTTGCGCGCGAAACGCGGAGCCCGATTTTTCGTTGTAAAAGTCGGTCAAAAAGGGATTGTCTTCGCAATCGTAAACGCGGCGGGCGTGGAGGCGTTCGGCAAGGATGCGGGCAAGGGTAGATTTGCCGACCCGCAGCGGGCCTTCGATGGCAAGGAAACGGGGAGCTTGCGGCCCCCGCTTGGGGATGAGTGCGCGCTTGGCCGAGGAGTCTTGCGCCATCGGAGAGGGATTATAGCAGCGACAACTACAAGTGGGCAGGGGCAGTTTGAATTCGCCCCTATTTTGTCCCGACCAAGGAATTCTCCTCGCAAGGGGCGCTCGGAGGTGAAGAGGTCAACCTGTCCTGGGGTACCAAAATCGTGTTTCTAGCCTGGAACACCGAGTACTAGGACAAAAGGTCAAACGTGCGTACCGAGAAAAATGTGACCAAAGGGCCAGTGACACCTGTCCTTTAGTACAGGATACTGGGGGCGTCGCGGGCAGAAGGCTTCCTCGAGCCTGCGGCAACTGAGGAGAACTAAATGTTTCTAGCCGCAGCCCTCCTGGCCGCCAGCTTTCCGCAAGCAATGCCGGCCGTCGCAAGCGATTCTCCTTCCGCTCCAACTGCCGCCGTCGAAACCGCAAAAACCGACGCAGCAAAATCGGATTCTGCTTCAAGATCAGCTTTGCCGACGGCTCCTGCGCCGAAGGTTGCCGCAGACAATGCCGCTGTGAATGGCGAATCCTCTTCTTTTTCCGCCGCCGCGATTCAACCCGCGGCGCCGATTCAGCCGGCGAATCCGCCGAAGCCCGCGCTTCGCGGAGTCCGCTACGAAACGCCTCGTCAAAAAGTAGCCTGGATTGGATTGTCCGTGCTCGGACACGGTACAGCCGCATTCGATGCGTATTCCACGCGCAAGGCGATTTCCGGAGGCTACGGAACGGAAGCGAATCCGCTGATGCGCCCCTTCGCGCACTCCAACGCGATTTACGCCGCGACGCAGGTCAGCCCCACTGTCATGGATTTTCTCGGCCACAAAATGATGAAGAGCCGCAGCCCGCTGATTAGAAAAATGTGGTGGGTGCCGCAAGCGACTGGCGCAGGACTTTCCTTCGCTGCGGGCATGCACAACATGAGCATTGTGAAATAATTTGGCGAACGTAACGCGAAAAATTTGAAGTAGCGATTTTCTGAAACGATCAAGCAAGAGCGTCCCGCGCCGTTCCCTCCCGCCGGGGCGCTTTGCCGTTTTGATTAAGTTCTTTCCCCCTAAACTCTTCCATTTTTCCCGCCACTCCTCTGAGGTAGACTGAAGGCGCTTCAGGCCGCTTCGAATCCCCGCGGCTGCACAACCATTCTGGCGCTGCTCGGTTCCAACAGCCAGGATAAGGGGACGGGCGCGAATTCCCAAGGCAGTAGCAACGCTATGGCCCAAATTTCTCCAGACGCAGGCAAATCCAAGATGCGTGCACTTCGCATGTCTCCGCTATTGCTAGTTTTCCTTGTGCCGTTTGCTTTCTTGCATTTCCGACAGGAAAAAACCGGGAACAAAGGCGATGAATCCACTGTCAAAGTGGAGAGAAGAGAGTTCCGGCAAATATTGCGATTGAACGGAACGACGCAGGCGTCGCGTTCGTTTGTGGTGCTGGCGCCGAGGCTCGAGGGGGCGCAGGTCGGATCGATGGTGATCACGAAACTTGCAGCCGCAGGCACGCACGTGCAAAAAGACGACGTGCTTGTCGAATTCGATCCGCAAGCGCAGATGAAGGATTTTCTGGACAAGAAAAGCACGTACGAAAATCTGTTGAGCCAAGTGGCGCAAAAACAGGCGGACGAAGAGATCGCGCGCGCAAAAGACGACACGGCGATGAAACAGGCGGAAGACGAATTGAAACGGGCGCAACTGGAAGTGCAGAAGAATGAAATCGTTTCGCGCATTGACGCGGAGAAAAATCAGGAAGCGGTGGATGAGGCGGACGCGACGCTGAAGCAGTTGAAGGAAACGTACACGTTGAAGCGCGCGGCGGGCAAGGCGGCGATTCGAATCGTGGAGATTCAGCGGGACCGCGCGAAAGCAGCGATGGACTATGCGCAGGGAAATGCGGCGAGAATGGTTGTGCACTCGCCGATGCCGGGCGTCGTGGTGCTGAACACGATCTGGCTGGGCGGGCGGATGGGTACGGTGCAGGAGGGCGATCAGGTGAGGCCCGGAGTGCCGTTCATGCAGGTTGTGGATCCATCGAAGATGGAAGTGCGGGTCGAAACAAACCAAGTGGACCTCCGCAACGTCCATCTAGGGCAGAAGGCGGAAATGCACCTGGACGCGTATCCCGGGCTTTCGCTTCCGGCAGAACTGGAACAAGCGTCGCCGCTGGGCCACCAGGGGCAATTCAGCCAACTGGTGCGGACGTTCGCGATGCAGTTTGCCGTGCAAGGAACGGATCCGCGGCTTTTGCCGGATTTGTCGGCGGCACTTGATGTGGATCTCGGCAATGCGAAGAAGGAATTGGTGGTGCCCCGGCAGAGTATCGGGTGCGACGAGAAAAAATGCTTCGCGTGGGTGAAGAGCGGGAGGTCGTTTGAAAAGCGGGAAGTGAAGGTCGGGCGAACGAACGATTTGGATGCGGTGGTCTTATCCGGGCTGGCGGAGGGAGACGTAGTGCGACGGATGGCCGACGTGGGAAGCGCGCAGTTGGAGAAGCAGTGAAAATTGGCGGCAAAAAATGGAAGTTGAATAAGCGGACGCTAATTATCGCGGGCGCGGTCGTGATCGGCGCCTTTGTGCTCGGGGCGTTCCGGCTGGCGAGTTCTGCGGCCAATATTCCCACGGGCGAAGTGAAGCGCAAAGAGTTTGTGGATTACCTGGAGATAAAAGGAGAACTGAAGGCGAAGCGGTCGGTGATCATCACTGCGCCATACGGAGCGGGCGACCTGCAAATTCTGAATATTGTCGCGAATGCAGCGAAGGTGAAAAAAGGAGACGTGCTGGTGCAGTTTGACGCGACGACCGTGAATCAAAAACTGGCGCAGGACAAATCCGCGTTGACTTCTGCGGAAGCAGAGATTCAGCAGGCGCGCGCGGCCGCGAAGCTGAAAGAGGAGCAAGATTTGACGGATGTGATGAGCGCGAAATTTGCGGCGGAAAAAGCGCGCTTGGACGCTAGCAAGCAGGAGATCCTATCGATCATTGAAGGGGAGCAGGCCAAGCTGAAACTCGCGGACGCGCAACAAAAACTGAAGGAAACGGAAGCCAAATTGAAAGCGGATCGCGCATCGGCCGGGTCCGATATGGTCAGCAAGAAGCAGAAGTACGATCAAGCCGCGTATCAAGTGCAATTGGATGAGAAGAGCCAAGCGTTGCTGACGCTGCGCGCGCCGCTCGATGGAGTGGTGGCGTTGCAGAATCACTGGGAGCCGCAGGGTGGACCGACGCCTTTCAAGTCAGGAGACCGGGCGTGGCCGGGTGCGGGATTGCTGGAGCTGCCCGACGCCACTGCGCTGAAGATTTCCGCACGGATTGAAGAAGCAGAACGAGGCCAACTGAACGTTGGACAAACAGCCAAAGTGCTGTTTGACGCGTTACCGGATCGGAGCTTTGTGGGAAAAGTGGAGACGATCAGTCCGACGGCGAGCCTCGATTTCACAGCGGGATGGCCGATACCGAGAAACTTTTCCGTGGAGCTCAGCTTGTCCGAGTTAGATCCCCGGATGACGCCGGGAATGGGCGCGCAGGTCCGCGTCGCGGTGGCGCGCGTGCCCGACGGAATTGTGATTCCGGCGCGCGCGCTATTCCGAAAGGCTGGACGCACAGTTGTGTACGCAAAGCGCGGTTCGAAATATCAGGAAACGGACGTGGAGGTTAGCCGAAAAAGCGGCGACGAAGTTTTGATTGCCAAGGGAATACAGGCTGGGACGACGCTGGCCCTAAAGGATCCCACGCTGGAGCAATAAGCGTAGATGTCCAAGAAGAAACATTTGGGAACGATTGCGCTATTGGCGATGGCCGCCGCGGGGAGCGGCTTCGGATGCCGCCAGGCTACCGTGCTGGCTACGGATTCCGCGATTCCGACGGCTACCGTGAAGGAAACGGATCTACAACTTGTGGTGCGAACAACCGGGGCGCTGAAAACAGAGCAATCGAGGGGAATCAGCGCGCCTCCGATTGCGGGCGGCACGCTGCAAATCATTGAACTGGCGAAGCCGGGAACATTCGTGCACACCGGAGATCTCGTCCTGGAATTCGATCCAAGCCAGCAGAAATACAACATGGAGCAGAACAGAAGCGATTTGCAGCAAGCGGAACAGGAGATTGCCAAGGCGAAAGCGGATGCCGCGGTGCAGGCGGCGGAAGACAAGACGGCGCTTTTGAAAGCAAAGTACGCCGTACGCAGGGCGGAACTCGAGGTGAGCAAGAACGAGATCGTGAGCCCAATCGACGCGCAAAAGAATTTGCTTGGGCTGGACGAAGCGAAGCGCGCGCTGGCACAGCTCGAACAGGATATCAGCTCGCACAGCGCTTCGAACAAAGCGGCGCTGGCAATCAGCGAAGAGAAACGGCACAAAGCGCAACTGGCGATGGATCAGGCGGAACTGAACATCAAGAACATGCGCATCACCTCGCCCCTCGACGGAATTGTCGTAATTCACGGGAACCGGGATTCGACTGGAGGATTCTTTTTTGGAGGGATGACACTGCCCGATTACCACGTGGGAGATCAGGTGAATCCCGGAAGTTCGATCGCGGAAGTGATTGATTTGTCGAAGCTGGAGCTTTCGGCGCAGATCGAAGAAACCGACCGGATGAACATGAAGCCGGGGCAGACGGTGGAAATCACGCTCGATGCCCTGCCGGGAGAGAAATTCACCGGAAAGGTGCGGACGATTGGCGGCGCCACTTCACGCATGTTCTGGGACGAGAATGGGAAGCACAAATTCGATGTGATTGTGGCGCTGGACCGGTTGGACGAACGTCTGCGACCCGGATTTGCCGCGCGGCTCAGCATACTCGGCGATCAGATTTCCCATGCCGTCTCGATTCCGGCGGAGGCGGTGTTCGAACGCGATGAAAAAAAGATCGTTTACTGCCAGCGAAGTGGTGGATTCGAACCGAAGGAAGTGAAAGTACGGGCGCTGAGCGAGGGGCGAGCGATCCTCGAAGGCATCCCGCTTGGAACCGTGGTGGCGTTGGTGAATCCCGAAAAGAAACCCACAGGAAATTCCAAGGCAGGCCCGAGCGGAGGTCCTGCGATAGGCGGAGTGGCGAAGTGAAGTATCCTCCAGTGCTATGAAACTCAGCTCATTGATATCACCAAAATCCCTGGCGCAATGGCTGCCCGATCTTCTATTTGGGCTGGAAAACCTGGCGACGCACAAATTGCGGTCGCTGCTGACGATGCTGGGGATGATATTTGGCGTAGCGGCCGTAGTGGCGATGCTTTCGATCGGGGCCGGAGCGCAGCAAAAGGTGATGGCGTTCATCGAGCAACTCGGCGTGCGGAACCTGATCGTGGAAGCAAAGGAAGCGCAGAACGAGCAAGAGCTGCAAAAGGTTCGAAAAATCTCGAACGGGCTGAGGCTGAGCGACTACCAGATCATTCGAAAGAATGTGCCTAACATTCAGATGGGGACTCCGCGCAAACGATTCACGCCGACCAAAGTGCTGCCCAAGCCGCAAGTAGATGTGCCGACGGTGTATGGGGTGGAACCAGGCTATCTGGAGATAGGGCACCTGCGCGTGACGGAAGGGCGTTTTTTCGATGCGAATGACAACTCCGCATCGGCACCGGTTTGCGTTCTCGGGGCGGCAGCGAAAGACAGCTTGTTTGGGGCGGCGCCTGCAGTAGGGGAATACGTGAAACTGAACGAACTTTGGTGCCACGTAATTGGAATTGCAGGGCCGCAGCTGGCTCCGCAGAGCGAAGTTTCCGGCGTGCGAACGGAGGACATGAACAACCTGATCTACGCGCCGCTGAATTCCGTGCTGTACCGGCTGGAGGATTCGCAGAGCTGGATGAAAGACGAGGTGGACGGACTTTACCTGCATTTAGCTTCAACAGACACGAGCGCGACGGATGCGGAGGTCGTGCGCGGGATACTGAATGCTGCGCATCACAACGCGGGCGATTTCAGCGTGATTATTCCGGCGGAGCTGCTGGCGCAGCAGAAACGAACCGAGGAACTTTTTAACACCGTGATGGTGGCTATCGCTTCGATTTCGCTGCTGGTGGGCGGAATCGGAATTATGAACATCATGCTGGCGGCGATATTGGAGCGGACGCGAGAGATCGGGGTGCGGCGCGCCGTGGGCGCGAGGAAGTGGGACATTATCCGGCAATTTGTGATTGAGGCGGTGCTCATTTCGTTTGCAGGGGGACTCGTGGGCGTCGGAGCGGGATTTGCCATCTCGCAGTTAATTGCATGGCTAGCGGGGTGGTCCACGATCGTCACGGTTAGTTCGATTCTGCTGGCATTCCTTGTTTCGATTTCCGTGGGGTTAATCTTCGGGATTTATCCGGCAGTGAAGGCGGCGCGGCTGGATCCCGTGGAAGCAATTCGTTACGAATAGCGGAAAAGTGGGATTTGTCCTGGGGGTGAGCGATGAGAGTGGTACGGCTATCCTTTGCGGCGATCGTGTTGATGGCGATGTGTTGCGCCGGAACGAAGGCGCAGAACAGCACGATTCATGAGCGGTTTTTCGGCATCAGCGGGCGGCAGAAGCCAGCAACGCCGCTACCGGCGCCACAGGGGCTTGCGGACCACGTGGTGGAGGGGAAGCTCGTACTCACTCTTGGAGACAGCATTCGTCTCGCGCTTAGCAATAACACTGACATCCGGCTGGATCATGCACAGATTGAATTCGCGCAGAACAATCTGCGCAGGACGCATGGACCTTTCGATCCGCTGGCGACGTCGAGCTTTGCAGATAACCGCACGAAAACACCGACGATCACGCAGATTCAGGGTGCGCCGATATTGGATACGCTCTCGCAAACGACGACGTTTGGGTACTCGCAGCTATTTCAAACGGGAACCAACTTTCAGACCTCGTTCAATTCAAACAAACTATCTACGAACGATTCGCTGAGTTTGCTGAATCCCTCACTCTCTAGCAATTTGCAGTTCACGGTGACGCAGCCGTTGCTGAAGAATTTTGGATTATTTCCGAATCGCGCGCCGATATTGATTGCGCAGAGAAATCTGAAGCAGGCGCGGGCAAATTTTCAGGGAGAAGTAAACGACGTCATTTTGCAGATCGTGGCCAATTACTGGAACGTGGTACTGGCGCGGGAAAACCTGACCGTGCAGAAAAAATCACTGGAGGAGGCCGAAAAAAGCTACGACCGGGATAAGAAAGCACTCAGCCTTGGGGCTTTGCCGCCGCTGGATATTTACCGGTCGCAATCGCAAGTGGCGACGAGGCGCGTGGGAGTGATCCAAGCCGAGTATTCGTTGAAGCAGGCGGAAGATCAATTTCGGCGCGGAGTGGGAGCCGATCTTGATCCTGCGATTCGCGTGCTCGATCTAGATTTGACGGACAGGCCTGAGCCAACGGGCGAATTGCCGAGCACGGATATTGCGACGGCGCTGACACGGGCGCTGGCCAACCGGCCGGAGCTTGATCGCGTTCACGAACAACTGGCGAGCGACGAATTAAGCGTGCGACTTGCACACAATAATTTGAAGCCGGACCTGGAACTCTCGGGATTTTATGCGGGGAACGGAGTTGCGGGAAACAGCCCGGTATCCGGCAACACTGGAGTCTACAACAGCCTGAGCCAGGTGTTTCATTTCACGTATCCGGCGTATGGAGCGTCGCTTTCGCTGACTCTGCCGATCAAGAATCACAGCGGCGAGGCGAATCTGGCGGATGCGCTGGTTAGCCGGACGCGCGATCAATATCAAGAGCGGCAGACGAAGCAGAGCATTACGCTGGAAGTGACCCGGGCCGTGCACGCGCTAGAGGAAGCGAAGCTCACCATGGAAGCGGCAAAAGTGGCAGTGGACCTGGCGCGCGATACGCTGCGAGCCGATGAGCGCAAATATGAATTGGGAGCAGAGGCGGTGTTCTTCGTGCTGGATGCGCAGACGCAGCTCGCGCAGGCGGAGCTGAACCTAATTCAGGCACAAATCAATTTTCAGGTTGCTGTGGCGCAGGTGGATCACGCGACAGGAGACTTGCTGGAGCACCATCAGGTGCAAATCGTTGAGCGGAAGATGTGAAAGGCTTGTTCGCGTTGAGAGAGCAGCGGTTTTCTCGAGGCTGCGCAAAAAATGGCTCGCCCAAGGAGACCATTTTAGAACTTTTCTCGGAGATTTCGTGTCAAACCTGCCACAAGTTGACCGCGTCGAGGCAGCAGCGAACTAGGCAATCCATGTACCGGCAGCCTCTATCCGCTCGGAAGCACACGAAAGGGTTTGTTCTTGCCCCAGCGATAGATTGCGAAATCCCGATCCAGCGTCAGAATATCCGCCGTCCCAAACAGGTCCGCCAAACGAATCAGGCAGGCGTCTGCAAGATCAATCTTCCGGTCCTTGTATTTTCGCAGCAGTTGTTTGACAGCAGCAGTTTCTCGGGAAAGTTGAAAAGGAACCTGGAAAATCCCAGCGGTGATGTTCTCGATCACCGCCTCCGACGCACCAGACAAGTTCCGCAACGAATAGCAACTTTCTGTAATGACGGCTTCGCAAGTAACCAGCGGCGCCTGCACTTCTCGAATCGTCCGGGCGCACGTCTTGTGGTGACTCTCGCTACGGTCCAGCAGCGCAACGATGAAACCCGTGTCCAGGAGGACCGGTTTCATCGCCCAAAATCGCGTAGATGTTTCTTGTTCGATCCCAGGTCCGGCACACCGGATTTGAAGTTACCCAGACCGATGATGCCCGGCTTCTTGCGCCGCAAATAACTCGCTTCGAGAACACGCAACCCCTCGCGTACTACCCGCGAAGGAGTCCAGCCGAGTTCTCGTACCAGAACTGCAAGCCTCTTCCGCGATCGGTCGTCCAACCTGGCTTGAATTGCGAATCGCATGCATCAATTGTACTACAAGATTCCATTTGTATGACATATAGAAATTAGCATTTTCTTGCGGGCCGCTAGTCCACCCTAGCTTCTAACTTGGCGCGAGAGTGGCATAGACACATATGGCCGCCCCTACGAAACCTTCCGTGACAAGGACGCCCGGGTAGTCGTAAATCCATAGAGTGGTAAGATCGTGTCCGTGAACCTAACGGGCACAGCGGGAGCACTCCAGCGATGACCGACAGCACGCTTACGCTCCACCTAACTGGCAAGGAGGCAGAGTACTTTTCTAAATTGACGTCTGAGGACGATTCTCTCGCGGTGCTCCTTAGCAGCCATCCCGAGATTATCGTGAACAGGAGGACCGTCACTCTGACCCGCACTGCATCGGAGATGCTTAGAGACTACTTTACGGAAAGATTGGCTAGAGTAGGGTTCGACACTGACTACAAGCCCAACGAGCCCGAACTCGGAAAACTCATGGACAGACGGGGCGTTTCCCAGTTTTCACATTTTAAGCCCTTTGATTTGATCTTTCAAAAGACGAGAACAGAAGGTTGGCTCGCCCAAGGAGACGATTTTAGAACTTTTCTTGATGCGCTGGTCGTTTCTTCGATCTCTCTTGAATCCCAATCGACCCTAGACAGGGTTCGTGCTCTCTGACTCCGATGCCTCCGCGGGCCAAAGCAGTAGTGGGGGATCAAATGCAAGATTTTTCAGCTGTGATCCTTGATTCAGCAGCGTATTTGCAGCATCGAACTCGGCACTGCGTGCAGCTAAAACCAGAAGGTCTGCCGCAGCGACGCCTTGTTCCAGCTCGGCGTTAGCGAATGCTGTGGCTGTCGTCCAAAGAGGTTCAGACGAAAGTAAACGTTCCGATGAAATGCTGCCATCGGGCAGGATTCGTCGGAAGGCATCCGAGAATCGCGCGCCAGAGGCACCGAGAATTAGACGGCAATATGCCATGGGCAAGAACCCCATGAGACAGGTTGCTGACACGCGGTCTATTCCGCTCTCAACGAGAATGCGGAGAAGTTCATCATCGCTGAGTGTAGGCGAGCTTCGCAAGATAGAAACCGCGCGCCGAATCTCTTCGTTCATCGTTAGTTCTAAAGTATCGGAAGGCTATCTCTGCAAGCTGCTGACTGTAAAGAAGAAAGGAGTTGGCTCCCCGGGCTAGATTCGAACTAGCAACCCTTCGGTTAACAGCCAGCAGAGTATTTTAATCACAATTCGCCGGAGCTAAGCTAAACCGAGGAAAGCTAACGAATTGCACTAAAATCCGGAGCGTCACTTCCTCAGCTTTCATTCACCCTTT